>Ga0326728_10000669_pt1 | contig 130582 bp, 108 predicted proteins | sample MB3enrmetagenome_FD_207602 | JGI IMG/M metagenome (GOLD analysis project Ga0326728, IMG submission 207602) | Lab enriched peat soil microbial communities from McLean, Ithaca, NY, United States - MB31MN | ecosystem: Environmental > Terrestrial > Soil > Wetlands > Peat | place: USA: New York...
TGAACGGTCCTTTCGACAACTGGTACCCATGGAATGGCCTGAACAAGTACCAACAAAAATGCGCCAGCGGTGTTTATCTCATCTACTTGGTCGAACCTCTCAGCCAAAAGATGAAAAAAGTCCTATTGGTAAGATGATCTAAGATCGATCGAATTTTCCTGCCGTAGTCTTCCTCTTTTTCTGGATGATCCTGAAAGACCAAGTCCGATTATGCTTTTTTAGGGACACCCAAGAGCTTTCAGTTTTAGTTCTTGCCGAGGGATAAAAGCGCTTCCAGGAAATAATTCTGAAAAAAATATATTTCACGCCCACGCGTCCTAACAAAAATAAATTTTTCATCGGTTTAAAGTGACAACGCTTGAGTGTATCGGGAAACCGAAATTTCATTGAAGCGCTTTCTTGAACCGGTTACATAAAAATTGGTAAATGTTTTCATGATGCTGTTCATCTTTTGATTGGGAGGCTTATCACAAGAGTGCTAACTTGAACGTGGGGAAACTGAAAGTTCCTCAAGACTTGTTAAGTTCTCTTCCTTGTAACGATTGAAGGCGAGGGACTACTTCGTTCTGAACGGTAAAGAAATGGCAAAAATGAAATTTTGCTTCAACTTAACCATTGCCCTGTTTGGCATCGCTGTTTTATTTTGCGCCTCCTCCGCTAGAGCTCAGATCACTTATACCTCCATCTCCCTTCAACCGCCCGCTCCTGTTCCAGGCCAGACCGTGACCCTCTCGGCAAGTTATTTGAATTGCAATGACACTCAGCCTCCTTATTTTGTGGTAGCGGTCAGCGGAGGCACGACCATCGAGGCGTTCCCAGTAGCCGGACAGGAATTCTTGGTCTACAACCCCAACGTCGGCGGCGCGGTGACCAACGGCCTTCCCCCGACCATGGACCCCTGTAACGGTAATCCTGGCTGCCAGATGGGATGGAACTCCAACCAAAACACCGGTCTGGGCGGATGCGTGGCCCACGCGGTGACCTGGACCCTGACTTTGCCTACCGACCTGTGGTACGGAGGGACATTCAACCTGGTCGTTGGCTCTAAATCCGATAATATCAATGGACTGGCCGACGCCAACAATTCGGTCACCTTCACATCCTTCACCATCCCGCTCCCGGCGCCAGCTATCAATATCAACAAGACCTCCGAATACGGCACCGCCGCGCCAGGCGATTTGATCCTTTTTTCCATCGATTATTCCTTCATCAACGCCCAAGGATTCGATATTACCGACACCGTCCCGCCCGGTACGACCCTGGTGGAAGCGGGTCCGCCTTCGGTGGACAACGGCGCTGTTTCGGGGGCGGGGGCAGTGACCTGGTCCTTGGGCGCGGCCACCAGCATGCTCCAGGGAAAAGTGTGGATGTTGGTCAAGGTAGATACGGGAGGGGTGGCTCCGCCGCCGGGTACCCTCATCCAGAACACCGCGACTGGGACCAGCACGTCGGTCGCCTTGCCCGTGACCAGCCAATCCGTTCCTGTGACGGTGGGGACCGGTTTTACCCTGACCAAGAGCGCGTCCGGAGCCACCTTCACGAACGGCCAGTTGGTGACCTATGTCCTGAGCTACCAGATCCCCCAGCAGCAGAGCCTGCAGTTCTTCGACTCGTACGACAACGACACCCCTAATACCACCCTCAACGGCTCCATCACGGGTTACGACTCGACTACCCCTTATGTTTACGCCAATCCGGAAGGTCCGGGCGGGTTCACGGTCCTGCAGGATCCCAACACGGGGAACAATTACATCAAGGCTTGCTCCAACGCCGCCTGTGATAGCACGGTTTCGGGTAATTTCCCCACCATCCTCAGGAGCAGTCCGCCCGTGAGCCTTTGCAGCAGTTACACCGTTCAGGGCGACATGATGATTCCGCCCAATATGGCGACTGGCGCGGACGCCACCATGGTCATCGCCGCCAATCTCTCCGCTCCCAACGTCGGCGACGCCTACATGGTGGCCATTTCCAAGGATTGTGGACCAGGGAACTTCTTCCTCCAGAAGAACAACTCGGCAACCGGGACCGTGACCTACCCGGTGACCCTTTGCACCGGAAGCCTAGGGATGACCATCACGGCTGGTGTCTGGTACACGGTCAAGGCCGAGGTTTCCTACGTCGGCGCTTCGGTGGTGATCATGGCCCATGTCTGGGTGAAGGGAACGACCGAGCCCACGACCTGGCCGATCAACTACACCGATCCGGCTTCCCTGCCTTGTACGCCGCGAAACGGGGGTCAATACCTCGTGGGTTGGCAGGCGGACGGGACCTCTGGTATGGACTATTACAGCAACCTGCACCTGATCGCCAGCGATCCCATCCCGAACCCGAGGGTTTGGGACACCCTGCCCGCGGGTGAGACCTACGTGGGGTCCAACTTGCCCGTACACCAAACGGGAAATGTCCTGGAATGGGACCTGGGAGGGACCCATCCGGTCTCGGTATTCAGCCTCAATAGCGCGGTCACCTGGTGGGGAACGGTCTCCTGCCTGAACCAGAACCCTGTAAATATTTCCGCGGTCATGGACGATTATCCCTGGTCCCAGGTCATCTCGAACTCGGTGGCCATCTCCGTCATTGGTTGCCCGACCGATACTCCCACGCCCACCAACACCGCGACCAATACGGACACTTCCACCCCCACCAACACCGCCACCAATACCGATACACCGACACCCACCAATACGGCAACCAATACCGCTACTCAAACCCCAACCAATACACCCACCAATACCGCTACAGTGACTCCCACCAACAGTCCCACCAATACCGCGACCAATACAGCCACTCCGACCCCGACTGATACGCCGATCAATACCTATACTCCGACCAATACACCCACCAACACCCCGACCCCGACCAGGACAAATACCCCTACCAATACGGCCACCAACTCGCCTACCAACACACCGACTCAAACGGCCACGAACACACCCACTCCCACCCAAACCAGCACGCCGACCAATACAGACACCCTCACCCCGACCCTCAGCCCCACTAACACCCCGACCGTTACCTGGACCTTTACCCCGACCAATACCCCCACTCTCACCAACACTCCGACTAATACGGATACATCGACTCCGACATCGACACCGACTTTGACCTACACGCCCACCTCAACCCCCACCAACTCGCCCACTCCAACCCGGACCAATACACCCACACTGACCAACACTTGGACGCCGACCAACACTTCCACCCAGACTGCCACCCATACCCCCACTTCCACCGCGACGCAAACCCCGACCCTGACCGATACGGCCACCCCTACCAACACGCCCTTCGCTGTGTTATCCATCCAGAAAAAAGCCTCTTCCAATACCGCCCAGTCGGAAGAAAGTCTGGCCTATGACATCACCCTCAACGTGACTGGTACCACGGCCGCGGGAGTCACGGTGTGGGATACCCTTCCGGCAAACCTGACTTTCCAGGAATTCCTTTCCTCTCCTCCGGGAACGGCGGTTTCCCAAACTGGCTCACTTCTTTCCTGGGTCCTGCCGCCCCTGCTGGTGGGTACCTACGATCTGACTTATGAGGCGGTGGTGGGACATTTCCTTAAGGCGGGAACGGTCCTGACCAACTGGGCTTGGGAGACCAACCCATTCAGCGGACCTTTGACAGCTAGCGCCAGTGTCACGGTCCAGGGGAATTATTCCATCAAGATCGCGGTCTATAACGAGGCTGGGGAAGTGGTCAAACTCATACTGATCGCCCAGTATTCCCAGCCCATCAATTCCATGACCCTCACACCTAATGTCATCACTTCGCTTCACGGGGAAGTGGATATCTATTACGAGGGGGTCCTCATTGGGACCTGGGACGGGACCAACGGGTTGGGCGATCCGGTTTCCAACGGCGTTTATCATATTAAGATCGATAATGTGGGTTCCACTGGGTCGGTCAACAGCGTCACCCAGGACGCGGTGGTCAGCCGGTCCCTTTCCCAGGTCGTTATCAACATCTATAATGAGGCGGGGGAGATCGTGCGGCATCTGTATGGCGTCTTGGATGATTCCACCTATAACCTGATCACGGGCATCACATTATCCAGTACGGTCATCAATCCCCATTCGCCGGTGACTGGAGTGCCGTCTGTGGTGAGCATATCCAGCAGTACGGGTTCCTTATTGTCGAACTGGGATGGCCGCAGCGACTCGGGCGAGATCGTTTCCAATGGGGATTATTTCGTCGAGATCAACGCCGTTAACGGTAAGGGTGGGCAAACCAATATCTCCCAAGAGGTCCTGGTCCAGGGACAGACTTCCAATTGGGATAACGGGACCGTTAAGGCCCTTCCTAATATCCTGACCGACGCCAATCCTGGCACCGATTTCCAGGTCCAAAGCACCGACCCCTTGACCTTGACCGTAAGGGTCTATGACCTGGCGGGGGAGATGGTCGCTCGAGTGGTGGGGGTCCCGGGGAGCGACAGCGCCTACTGGAACGCGACGGGCATGGCCAGCGGGATCTATATCGCGGTAGTAGACCTGAACCAGACGGACGGCCGATGGGCCGGACGCAAGACCATGAAACTCCTGTTCGAGCATTGAGCCAACGGGTAGTCCGGACAATAAAAAAACCCCTGGAACCTTCCGGCTCCAGGGGTTTTGTTTTTTAACGACCGGCTTATCAGGCGATCGTGACTTCCTTGGCAAGATAGACATCCTGGATGGTCTGGAGGAGCTTGGCACCCTCCGCCATCGGCCTCTGGAACGCCTTGCGTCCGGAGATGAGCCCCATGCCGCCCGCCCTCTTGTTGATGACCGCGGTCTTCACGGCTTCCGCGAAGTCATTGTCTCCCGAGGCGCCGCCTGAGTTGATCAACCCCGCGCGGCCCATGTAACAGTTGGCCACCTGCCACCGAGTGTACTCGATGGGATGGTCGGGGATGAGCTGTTCGTACATGCGCTTGTCGAACTTCCCGTAATTGGACTCCTGATTCAAGAACAGGAAGCCGCCGTTGTTCTCCGGCAGTTTCTGCTTGATGATGTCGGCCTCGATGGTGACGCCCAGGTGATTGGCCTGGCCGGTCAAGTCGGCGGACAGATGGAAATCCTTGTCCTTGGTCTTGAAGGCCTTGTTGCGGATGTAGCACCAGAGAACGGTGAACATTCCCAACTCATGGGCTTCGCGGAAAGCCTTGGTGGTTTCCTCAATTTCCCTTTGGGCCGTGTCGCTGCCGAAGTAAACGGTGGCCCCGATCCCGGCGGCTCCCATTTCATAGGCTTGCTTGGCCGTGCCGAAGTAGAACTCGGTCGCCTTGTTGGGATAGGTCAGCAGCTCGTTGTGGTTCAACTTCACGATGAAGGGGATCTTGTGGGCGTATTTGCGGGAGGTCATTCCCAATACTCCCAGGGTGGAAGCCACCGCGTTACAGCCGCCCTCGATGGCCAGCTTGACGATGTTTTCCGCGTCGAAATAGATGGGGTTCTTGGCGAAAGAGGCGCCGGCGGAATGCTCGATGCCCTGGTCGACGGGCAGGATCGAGACATAGCCCGACCCGGCCAGACGGCCGGTGGAATAGAGCCATTGCAGGTTGTTCAGGACCCGTTGGTTGCGGTCAGTGGGGGCGAAGATACGGTCGACAAAATCAGGACCGGGAATGTGGAGCATGTCCTTATTGATGCCTTTGCACTGATAGCCCAATAGGCTCTTGGCGTCGTTCCCTAAGTACTTCTCGATCTCAGATAAATTCATGTTGCCATCCTTCTTCATCGTTATTTCAACAAACCCATCCCCGTCCGGGCCTGTCATGAGCCTTTACTAATACAAAATAAAGAAGGATTAAGCAAGTAAACTTTGGGCGAATCCTGAGTGACAAATTAATAGGGTGGCAAGAAATGGATTGGATGAGAGGCGGGGAGAAAACGAGCGGATAAAACCTTTGTTTTATCCGCCTACGCCGAAAAGCCCAGTCCTTTGGGAGGATGAACGAGAAAACGAACCGGCTTCGGCGGATTTCGCCCGGTTTTGAGTAGGGAAGTAATGATGTTTATGCTTTGTGGATCAATTATGGAACTTCAGGCTTGTTGGTGAGGCTTTATCGAAATACTTCCGGCGCTCGGGTGAAGTTCAATTTACTCGGTTTCCCGTCAGCCTTTGTTTTATCATGGGTCCCGCGCATGAATAGAACAACTCAACACTACAAAGTCGTCTGTCTGGGCAATGTCCTGGTGGACATGCTGGTCAAACCGGTGGAAACTTTCCCGCCGGTGGGCGGTTTGCTCCCGGTGGACAAGGTCGACATGGCCATGGGCGGATGCGCCTCCAACACGGCCCTGGCCTTGGCCCGATTGGGCGTGGCGGCGTCCCTCTGGGGAAAACTGGGGAAGGATACTTTCGGCGAATTCGCCATCAAACAGCTGAAGGCCTCCGGGGTGAACACCACGGAGATCCTGGTCGATAAAAAGGTCTCCACTTCCGCCACTATCGTGCTCATCAATGGGAAAGGCCAAAGGTCTTTCCTTCACGCCCTTGCCGCCAGCGACCATATCAGCAAGAACGACATCCCCCTTTCCCGCTTGTCCCGATACGACCATCTGCATATAGGAGGTTATTTCCTTTTCCCAACACTGGACGGCCCTCCCATGGCCCGTATCCTTAAAGAAGCCAAGGACAAAGGGTTGACGACCTCGATGGACACGGCCTGGGACCTGAAGAACAGATGGATGAAGGTCCTCAAACCCTGCCTTCCTTATCTGGACTACTTCATGCCCAGCGAGAGGGAAGTGAAGATGCTGTTGGGCACCATCCATCCCACTCGGAAAGCGGCCAAAGCCTTCCTGGGATTAGGGGCCAAGTGCGTGGTGATCAAACAGGGTGAGAAAGGTTCCTACCTATTGGATCGGGAAGGTGTGGAACTGAAGGTCCCCGCTTTCCAGGCTAAAGTGGTCGACACCACTGGCGCGGGGGATTGTTTTTGCGCCGGTTTCATCAAGGGCCTGTCGCTGGGCTGGGATAAAAGGAAATGCCTGGAACTGGGGAACTCGGCCGGGGCTTGCGCCGTCTCGGCGCTTGGCGCAACGACCGGTATCCGCTCCTTCGCGCAGGTATCGGGAAGGCTCTGAACCATATTTGTGATTTTGCTCATACCTGAACAACCCCGCCAATCTATAATACGCCTCGTTTACTAAGTACCCAGCCCCCGGAGGTCATCATGAGTTCGAACATTTCTCCCGTACAAAAAGCCAGGCTGTCCTACAAACCCAAGTATCCCAAGGTCCTGGCCGGTCCGTCCGGCAAGGTGGCCTTGAAGAACGGAAAGCCGACCCAGTCCATCAAGGACCAGGATGCCATCAAGAAACTTTTCCCCCAAACCTACGGACAACCGGAAGTGTTCTTCGTTCCCGGCAAGGCGCCGTCCAACATGAAGAAGGCCATCAAGGTGGCGCTGGTCCTTTCCGGCGGGCAGGCTCCCGGCGGGCACAATGTGGTGGCGGGCCTTTATGACGGGCTGAAGAAACTGAACAAAAAGAACACCCTGACCGGGTATCTGGGCGGTCCTTCCGGACTGGTCGAGGACAAGAAGCTGGAGATCACCGACAAGCTCCTGGCCCATTACCGCAATACGGGCGGGTTCGACATCATCGGCTCGGGCCGGACCAAGCTGGAGACCCAGGAGCAATTCGAGGCCGTCGAGAAGAACCTTAAAAACGCCGGCATCACCGCCTTGGTCATCATCGGCGGGGACGATTCCAACACCAATGCGGCCATCCTGGCCGAGTACTTCAAGGCCAACGACATACCCATCAGCGTCATCGGCTGTCCCAAGACCATCGACGGCGACCTGAAGAACGAGCAGGTGGAGATCAGCTTCGGCTTCGACACTTCCACCAAGGTCTACGCCGAACTAGCCGGCAACGTCGGCAGGGACTGCCTGTCGGCGAAGAAATACTGGCACTTCATCAAGGTCATGGGCCGATCCGCCAGCCATATCGCCCTGGAAGTGGCCCTGAAGACCCATCCCAACATCTGCCTGATCTCGGAAGAGGTCGCGGACAACCAATGGACCCTGGGGCAGATCACCGAGCAGATCGCCCAGGTGGTGGCGGACCGGGCCAAGGCCAAGAAGAACTACGGGGTGGCCATCGTGCCGGAAGGCTTGTTGGAGTTCATCCCCGAGATGAAACACCTTATCGGCGAGTTGAACGACCAGTTGGCCCACAACGCCGAGTTCGAGAAGATCGAGATCCCGGCGGAGAAAGTGGCTTTCGCGAGAACACACTTAAGCAAGGAATCAAAACAGGCGTTCGAGTCCCTCCCGCCCTCCATCCAGGTCCAGCTGTTGGCCGACCGGGACCCTCACGGCAACGTGCAGGTCTCCAAGATCGACACGGAGAAACTGCTCATCGAGGCCGTGGAGATCCAACTCAAACAATGGAAGAAGGAAGGGAAGTACGACGGAAAATTCGCCAGCCAGGGGCATTTCTTCGGCTATGAGGGCCGCTGCGCCGCCCCGTCGAATTTCGACGCCGACTACTGCTACGCGCTGGGCTTCAACGCTTCCTATCTGGTGGCCGCCGGCCTGACAGGGTACCTTTCCAGCGTCCGGGACCTGTTGAAACCAGCCGCCCAATGGAGGGCGGGGGGCGTTCCCTTGACCATGATGATGAACCTGGAAAGAAGGCATGGGAAGGACAAGCCGGTCATCCAGAAAGCCCTGGTCCACTTGAAGGGCAAACCCTACAAGAAGTTCTGCGACCTGCGCAAGAAGTGGTCGAAAGAGGACGATTACACCAGCCCCGGACCCATCCAGTTCTGGGGCCCCACCGAGGTCGCGGATATCGTTCCTGAGACCTTGAAGCTGGAGCGGGAAAAATAAAATGCGTTGGTTGAAGTGATTTGAAACGAAGGGCGGAAGAAATTCCGCCCTTTTTTTTATTGCTTGATATACAGGACCTTTTTCAATTTGTGGCTGAAGGGTTCGGTTAGGCTGATGATGTATACCCCGCTGGCGCAAGGGTTTCCGGCCTTGTTGGTCCCATCCCAGCGATACCACGTATTGGTCGGCGTGCCATGGTAACTGGCGTCGATGACTTTGACGAGCTCGCCCGCCGTATTGTAGACCGAGAGATTGAAATCTCCGGTGACCGGGGCGTATTGCACCAGCATCGAAACCGGCTGTGAGGAGTTGAACACGTTTTTGGTGATCAGGAAATTGTCGGCGTAGGCGATCGTCGCGGTGGCTGTGGTGGTGGGTGTGAAAGTGCAGGTGTCCCCGGGGAACCCGCAAGGAGTATCGGTGGCGGTCGGGGTGTTGGTAGGTGTGGAGATGGCCGTTGAAGTAGGGGTTGAGGTAACGACGGGAGTAAAAGTGTAAGTAGGCGTTAAGGTCGGGGTCGTGGTGATGGCTGATGTGTTAGTGGGCGTGAAAGTAGGGCTGGGCGTCGGGGTAAAGGTCGGCGAGGGAGTGAAGGTCGGGGTCGATGTGTTGGTGGGGGTATTGACCACGGGGCAGTGCAAAATACCGACTTGGTTGTCGTTCATGAACCCCGGCTGCCATCCCCCTATTGAATAGACCGTGTTGTTCCAAACGGCCCCGGCTTGGGCTTCCTGGATGGCTGGCATGGGGTTTTCAGCCACCCAACTATTGGTCGCTGGATCAAAGGCTTGCACCGTATTCAAGATACTAGTGGTCGTGACTCCGCCCATCACATAGAAGAGGCCGTTCAATGATTCGCCCAGGGATTCCTCGAACGCGGTCGGCTCGGGGGGCAGGCCGGCTGTCCAAGTGTTCGTCGAAGGGTTGTAGGATTCCAACGTGCCGACCACCGAGCCGGGGGTGGTGATGCCCACTGAGGTGTTCCCGCCGGCGGCGTAGAGGATCCCATTCACCGCTCCGAACACCAATTGGGATCGGGGTGTGGGCATGGAGGCCAGGGTGGTCCAGGTATTCGTGGAGGGGTCATAGGCGTACAGGGAGCCAGAGGGCGTTCCGGTCGAGTCGTCCCCGCCCACGGCGTAAATGATGCCGTTCAAGACCGCTACCGCCAGGTTGCAACGGGGTGCTGGCATGGGGGCCATGGTGGTCCAGGTGTTCGTCGAGGGGTCATAGGCTTCCACCGTGCTCAAGACGTTGGTCCCGTTATACCCCCCGATGGCGTATACGATATTATTCACGACTGCCACCCCCAGGTCCTCGCGGCCGGTGGGCATGGGGGCCATGGTGCTCCAGGTGTTGGTCGCCGTGTTATAGGCTTCCACGACCGTCAGATTTTCCGGGCCGTTCTCACCTCCCACACAGTAGATGATCCCGTTCACCGCGCCCGCTTCGAACCTGTCCCGGGAGGTCGGCATGGGGGCCATGGTGGTCCAGGTCATGGGGCCGGCAGGGCAATTGGTCGGCGTGAAGGTGGGTGTGTTCACGGCGAGACAAAGATCAGGGAGGAACATGATCACTATAAAAACGATAATGGAACCAAGAGTCATTTTTATAAACATAGAAGACATTTTTTCCTATTAAGAAAATTAAAACATATGAAATATACCACTGACTTGGTCCTTCCGGCGCGTCGAGACCGGTGGAAATTGACCGATAAGTCCCTGGGGATAAGCCCCAAAGGGGACAAGGGTTAGAGAATGCCCTGAAACTCTTATTTTAGGATCTTGCCTACTTGAACGGCTTGCAACACCCCCTCGGTCGGGTCGTAAGTCCCCCGGATCCCTACGAAATCGTTCAACCCCACATCGAGCAAGCTTCCTGAGTAGAAAACCTTCAGCAAGCCCGTCCCGTCATCGATGATCAATCGGTAACCCCGGTCTTCCTCCGGCTCGAATTTTTGGACCTTGCCCTGGAGTTGGTAGACCACGTCGGTGAACTTATAAAAAGTATCCTTCAGGTCCTTGATGGAGATGACCCCGCATTGGATGGACCTCTTGATCTTGGTCATCTCGGTTTCGAAGGTCCCGTCCCCGTTGACGGCGAGTTGGGCGAGTTTCGATCTCAGATCGGATATCCTTTTCAAGGCGTCCTGGTTGTCGTTGTCCTTCAAAGGCAGGCCATGGATGAAATCGACTGTTATTTTGATCAGGTCGGTCTCTTGTTGAACGGTGGCTGTTTTAACATCCAGGTCGTTCAAATCGTCTGAAACGTCATCAGCCTGACGGCCCGCGAATTTGTTCCGCGCTTGCTGGATCCGGTCGAAGAGGGGGCGGGTATCGATCCCTTGATCCCGGAGGTTCTTAAGGGTCTCGGTCAATCTTTGACAATGCTGGTAGAAAAGGGTGGCAGGGTCCTCGATGACCGGCTCCGTGGATGGGTTGGCGGGCAGGCATTGAAAGGTTCCGGCTTGGTTGTCATTCATGAACCCTGGCCCCCATCCTCCCACCGAGAAGAGCACATTGTTCCAAACGGCCCCGCCCTGGGCTTCCTGCACGGCTTCCATGGAGGACTTTTCGCTCCATCGGTTCGTCGCAGGATCGTAAGCATCCACAGTATCCACGACCGGGCCGGTGGTGACCCCTCCCATGACATAGAAAAGACCATTCATCGATGCGCCTAAGGATTCTTCCAGCGCGGTGGGTTCGGGCGCCAGCCCCTGGGTCCAGGTGTTCGTCGCCGGATTGTATGATTCCAGATTGGCGACCAATTTTCCGGGAGTGGTGATGCAGCGGGAAGTGTTCCCTCCCACGGCGTACAGGATTCCGTTTACCACGCCCACCGACAGTTGGGAACGAGCCGTTGGCATGGAGGCCTTCAGGGTCCAGCTGTTCGCCCTCGGATCAAAGGCTTCCACCGTGTTTACGGCCGCGGAAGAGGAGTCATTCCCTCCCACGGCGTAAATGACCCCGTTCACAACCCCGACCGCCAGGTTGCAGCGGGGCGACGACATAGGTGCCTTCTCGCTCCAGAAGTTCCTCAATGGGTCGTAAGCTTCCACTGTACTGAGCATATTGCTCCCATCGTAACCGCCGATGGCGTAGAGGATCCCGTTCACCACCGCGACTCCCAAGTCCTCCCGTCCGGTCGGCATGGGAGCCACTGTGCTCCAGGTATTCGTCCCCGTGTTATAGGCTTCAACGTCAGTCAGGTTATCCGAGCGGTTCTGACCTCCCACACAGTAGATGATGCCGTTCACCACGCCCGCTTCGAACCGGTCCCGGGCGGACGGCATGGGGGCCAGGGTGGTCCAGGCAAGGTCGTTCGAGGGACAAATGGGAGACTGCTGCGCGAGGCAGGGAATTGTACATGTGGATAAAGCGAGAATAATAAATGAGCAACTCTTGATCATGTTTCTTGATATAGAAGTCATCATTTTGTCCTGTTTTAAAATTCAAACATCATTATATACCACCGAATTCCATCCGGTTATTCTCTCTCGGACCTGAACACCCCCCTTTCCAGGACTTTTTCGTATTGCCTTTAAAAGCCCCTTTCGCCTATACTTCACCTCCCCTGGGAAGCGATTCCCGGGGGTTTTTCGTTCCCGCCTTGGGCCTTCCGGCCCCTCGCAGGAACCCTGTTCCGCTCCAGGTTTTTGGTGGGAGGGGGACTATCCCGGCCTCGGCCGGGAATCCAAAGGGAGGTAGTGCATGAATCAGTCCAAGTACGATGTCATTTACATTCTAGATCCCAACACGAGCACGGAAGACATGGCGGCCGTCGCCGCCAAGGTCGAACAGATCGTGGCCGAAACCAAGGCGACCATCCTGAAGAAGGATGATTGGGGAAAACGCCGTCTGGCCTATCTGGTGAAGAAACACCGGGAAGGACATTACGTGTTCTATCACCTCCAGGCTCCGCCTGAGACAGTGGCCGAATTGAACCGTAACTTCCGCCTCCTGGAGCGGGTCATCAAGTTCATGATCGCCAAGGACACCATCAGCCATCTGAAGGCCAAGGTGAAGCCGCCCCGCGTGAAGACCAGCACGGAAGGAACGGGGACCCGTCCCTACTCCTCCAACTCGCGCACGAGCCATTCGTCGCACCGTCCGACAGCGCCGAGCCATTCCGGCCCGTCCGCCCCGTCCACGACGAGCGCCCCGACCGCTCCGGCCCCGACGGCCGCCCCGGCGGAAGCCCCGGCTCCGACCGCCCCTCCAGCCGTTTAACCATTCACCGCTGAACCAGGGAGGCGAGCATGCCTAATTTCAACAAAGTGTTCCTGATGGGGAATCTCACCAAGGACCCGGAATTGCGTTACACCGCGGGCGGCGCGCCCGTGGCCAACCTTCGTTTGGCCATCAACCGCGTCTACCAGCTGCAATCCGGCGAGAAGAAAGAGGATGTCTGCTTCGTGACGGTGGTGGTCTGGCGCAAACAGGCCGAGGCCGCCGGGGAATACCTGCACAAGGGCGACCCCGTTTTCGTGGAAGGGCGTCTGCAGAGCCGTTCCTGGGAGACCGATGACAAGCAGAAACGCAGCATCATGGAAGTGGTGGCCGAGCGCATCCAGTTCCTGAACCGGGGCAAGGGTTCGGGGGAAGCCGTCCATGACACGACCGAAGATGAGGGCGCGCCTCAGCCCCCGGCCGCCGCCGGCAGTGAAGAGGATATCCCGTTTTGATCACCCAATCATTCAACGTTACGACCAAGGAGAAATGACATGGCAGACGAAAAAAGAGAAAGCAGACCACCCCGTCCGGACGGACCGAGGGGAGAAGGCGGAGGAGGCCGTTTCCGCAGGCCCCGCCGCAAATCCTGCCGGTTCTGCGCCGAGAAGATCGTCGCGATCGACTATAAAGACTACAACCGCATCCGTACCTTCGTCAGCGAAAGGGGCAAGATCGTCCCGAGTCGCATGACCGGTACCTGCGCGAGCCACCAGCGTGAGCTCACCAAGGCCATCAAGCGCGCCCGCAACATCGCCTTGCTGCCTTTCGCGAACGCTTAATAAAAGAATAAAAGAAGGAGGTTCCATTGGACCTCTTGATCGCACTCATCCTCTGGCTGGCCTTTACGGGGATGATCACCGGTATTTCCTCGCTGACCTCGGCCTGGGCCCTTTTGAAAGGGTCCAAGCCGCTGGGAGCGGTCTTGGCCGGCGCCTTAGCCTCCGCCCTATTCCTGGTCGTCGCCTTCCTCATCCTTCAATCGGATGAGAAGGTCAAGGGTCTGGCCCTGCTCCAAAGCCTCATGGACGAGAGCTGGAAGACCCAGTCCGCCCTCTACCACGCCAAGGGCATGACGGAGGAGGACATCGCCCTCCTCAAGAACTTCTCCGATAAATACGTCTTCTGGGCCTTTCCGGCCTGGGTGCTCCTGGGCAGTATGATCATGGGTTTGGTCTCTTACTATCTTTCCTCGGTCATCTTCATGCGTGTCACCCCCAAGATCCCCCGTCCCATGAGGTTCCGGGACTGGGTTTTACCCGAACCCCTGGTGTTCGGCCTGGTGGTCGGAGGCCTGCTGAAGGTGGCGCAGGGAATGCTCCAACTCACGCCGGACCAAAGCACCGTGGTCGAGGTCATCGCCAACAACCTGCTGGTATTGTTCGTGGGCATCTACGCGATGGCGGGCCTGTGCATCATCTCCTTCTTCCTGCATAAATGGCGCCTGCCGTCCATCGTCAGGTTCCTCGGTTATTTTCTGTTGTTGTTATCCGCCGGTTTCCAGATCCCCTGCGCGTTGGGGGTGCTGGATGTCTGGTTCGATTTTCGTAAGCTGAAATCCCCACCTTTGGAGCAAACCTCATGAAAGTCATATTGAAAGCCGACGTACCCCGTATCGGGAAAAAAGGCGAGATATTGGAAGTCAAGGAGGGCTATGCCCGCAACTTCCTGATCCCCAACAAGCTGGCCCTGGAAGCCTCGGGCGGCGTCATGAAACAGGTGGAAGAGACCAAAAAGGCCGAGGAACGTCGCAAGTCGAAGGAAAAAGAAGAGGCCGAGGCCTTGGCCGCCAAGATCAAGGGCATCACCATCACCCTCCGGCACAAGGCCGGGGACGAGGGCAGGCTGTTCGGGTCCATCACCTCGGCGGAGATCGTCGAGGCCTTGAAGGAAAAGGGTTTCGATATCGACAAGAAACAGGTCCACCTGGATGACCACATCCGCCTGGTGGGCAAGCATGACGTGAAGATCAAGCTCCACACGGAGGTCATGGCCTCCCTCCATGTCGAGGTCATGAAGCAGTAAAGGATCAAAAAAGTAAGGCGATATGAACCACCAAGGGCACCGTGCCGACCTTCTATTAAGCTTTTACTGAGGTCGGTATAGTACCGATTACATAAAATTCCCATAGTCAATCGGCACAAGTTCACCAAGAACATCGTAAAACAGTAATATTTGTTTAAACTTTTAATCTAACTTCTTTTTTTCCTTTCTTGGTGCCCTTGGTGAACTTGGTGGTGAGAAATGGTTTGGGGATAACGTGAACAAAGTTATCCACCGGTGGATAACTTTCACGCCCGTCCGAATATTTTTCTCCTGCTTCCTCCCTGACTGGCTAAAATACAAAAACTTGATTAAAAGATTGAACTGCGGTTTATGGAAACAGCATCAAAGTCTTTGGCCACTGATTCATGGGATACATGTGATAGGAAAAGATAAAGAATATTTTTTTCGTTATGTTTATCCCAAACATCCCATGCATCTGTGGCTAAATAGATTCTAACGAGGTTACCGTCTCATGGAAGTCGCCCGCAAAAGCAACCCGCTTTCCCCCACGCCCAACAGCCAGGATTTTCGCGTTCCGCCCCAGGACCTGGAGGCCGAACAGTCGGTGCTGGGAGCCATGCTGCTCTCGCCCGAGGCCATCCGCATGGTCATCCCCATCTGCAAGGAACAGGACTTCTACCGCGAGGCCAACCGCAAGCTGTACAAGGCCATCGTGGCCCTGGACGACCGCAAGGAGCCGGTGGACGCCATCACCCTCAGCGCGGAGCTCAAGCGCATGGGCGAGTTCGACACCATCGGGGGCCTGTCGGCCCTGACCGCCCTGGCGGACCGGGTGCCCACCGCCGCCAACGCCGAATATTACGCCCAGATCGTCAAGGAAAAGGCCGCGGCCCGCAAGCTCATCGCCGCCGCCACCCAGGTGGTGTCCGACGCCTACGCCGACAGCCTGCCCATCAAGGAACTGCTGGACGACGCCGAGCACCGCATCTTCGAGGCCACCGAGCTGCGCGAGAGCAAGGACTTCGCCTCCATCAAGGAACTCATCGGCAAGAGCTACGAGTACGTCAACGAGCTGACCACCAAGGAAGGCAACATCACCGGCGTGCCCACCGGTTTCCCCGACCTGGACGAGTTGACCGCGGGCTTCCAGCCCTCCGAAATGATCGTCATCGGCGCCAGGCCCTCCATGGGTAAGACCAGCTTGGCCCTGAACATCGCCCAGCACATCAGCATGGGCACCAACCAGCTCAAGAAGAGGGGCGCGGTGGGGTTCTTCTCCATAGAAATGACCGCCAAGCAATTGGCCCTGCGCATGCTCTGCGCGGTGGCCCGCATCGACCTTCGCAAGGTACGGTCCACCCACCTGAGCGAAAGCGACAAGGGGCGCCTGAACATCGCCTGCGACCAGATCTACCAGTCCAAGCTCTTCATCGACGACACTTCCTCCATGACGGTGCTGGACCTCAAGGCCAAGGCCCGCCGGTTGAAGAGGGAATACGGCATCGGCATCCTGTTCGTCGACTATCTCCAGCTCATCCAGGCCGGTATCCGCACCGACAAGCGGGAACAGGAGATCGCCTACGTGTCCAGGCAGTTGAAGGCCCTGGCCAAGGATTTGGACATCCCGGTGGTGGTGCTTTCCCAGCTGTCCCGCCCTCCCAAGGGCCAGGAAGACAAGAAGCCCCTTCTGTCGGACCTGAGGGAATCGGGCGCCATCGAGCAGGACGCCGACGTGGTCATCTTCATCCATAAGGAGAGCTCGGGACAGAATTCGGACCAGCCCAATTTCGCCTATGAGCTGGTGGTGGCGAAACAACGTAACGGCCCCACCGATTCCATCCCGGTGGTGTTCAAGAGGGAATATACTTCCTTTGAGTCGGCCTCAAGGGTCTCGGAAAGATAAAAGATACAAGCATCTTTAACCACGGAGGCACAGAGACACAGCTTAAGGATTTAGATTTCAAACGGATTTCCAAATTTAGGTTTAACCAAGTTGTTTTTTTACTGTGACTCTGTGTCTCTGTGGTGAAATTGTTTTTTAGCTTTTGGTTTCAAGAAAATAGGAAAAATGCGAATCCACACACACCTGATCCAACGCGGCAAGACTTTCGCTCCCAGCACGCCCTCCTGGGCCGAGATATCCCTGAAGGCCCTCCAGCATAACTTCCTCGAACTCAAGCGCCTGGCGGGCGACGCCGAAGTCCTGCCGGTGGTCAAAGCCAACGCCTATGGCCACGGCCTGGTGCCGGTTTCCAAAGCCCTGGTGGGCGCGGGGGCCAAGGCCCTGGCGGTCGCCACGGTGCGGGAAGGCGTGACCCTTCGAAACGCCGTCGTGACCTGTCCCATCCTGGTTCTCACCCCCACCCTTCCGGCCGAGATACCCACGCTTCTCCAGTATTGCCTCACCCCCCAGGTCAGTTCGGTGGAAGGGGCCAGGGAACTGGCGAAGGTCGCCAAGCAAATGAAGGTCAGCCGGGTCCCTATCCATCTCAAGCTCGACACCGGCATGGGCCGGGTCGGGGTGAGGGTGGAAAGGGCCGTGCGGGAATTCGACGCCATCCGAAGGATGCCCGGCATCCGGGTCGACGCGGTCTATACCCACCTAGCCACCGCCGATTGGCTGGACCCCAAGTACGCCTGGAAACAGATCACCCTTTTCAAACAGGCCCTGGACGGATTCCGTAAGATATCGGGCGGGAAAACTTTCCAATCCCACATGGCCAACAGCGCCGCGCTCCTGGCTTATTACCCCCAGTCCGCCGGCACCTGGGTCAGGCCGGGTCTGGCCCTCTACGGGGTCTATCCCAATCAAAACCTGAGGAGCAAGGCGAAGCTTATCCCGGTCATGCAGGTCAAGACCCGGATCATCCACTTGAAGGCCCTCGATAAAGGGCAGTCGGTCAGCTACGGGCGCACCTATACGGCCAAGAAACCCATCAAGGTCGCCACCCTCTCGCTGGGTTACGCGGACGGGGTACAAAGGGTGTTGTCCAACAAAGCCCATTTCCTCGTGAGGGGCAAGAGGGTGCCGGTCATCGGCAGGGTCTGCATGGATATGACCCTGATCGACGTGTCGAAAGTCCCGGGGGTCAAGCTGGGGGATATCGCCACCTTCTTCGGGCGGGACGGAAAGACGGTCCTGTCGGTCAATGAGCAGGCGACCCTGGCCGGGACCATTTCTTATGAGCTTCTTTGCGCCGTGGGCGAACGGGTGCCAAGGATCTACGTCTAAAACTCCAATATGTAGGAGGTTTTATGACTTATAGCTTTACTCAAGTAGCGACCGATTTAAGAAAAAAACAGTTAGTAGTAACCATGTCTGTCTTTAGTATTTATTTGGTTTTTATTTTAGGATTTCGTTATCTTTCGATCTGGGGTTATTGTTTTCCACCACACGCACTGATGTTGCGATTTTTATGTGTTCTAATATTTTTAATTTTTGTTTTGATCTATTCCCTAAGAAAAGTTCTCAAAGAACTTAGATTGTTGCAATTAGAGATAACGCCAGAAGAAATAATCTTTAGTAACGTGCGTGGGATAAGAAAACTATCTTTTTCTTCTATTGAATGGATAAGTGTGTATGAATACCCGGTTAAGATTTTTCTCAAGGCAAAAAATAATATTTATGTAATTTATGGTTATGAAAAAATGGATGAAATATTCAAGGCTATTGAGATAAAAGTCGACCCCGGCATTATTAAAAGAAAAACGAGAATCATTGATGATGGAAATATCTGGTCGCTTTTCTGGGTCTGTATGGGTTTTGGCGCTGTGTTTTCGATACCGTTTTTTATCCCGGCCATTTCTCTTGGAATTATGTGGTTTTATGACTCGTTTATAGCGATTGGCGCTGGGATATATTTTGCTTATTACGCACCAATTAACATGAGACGGGAATCCCCGAAAGCTATTGGATGGGTCTTCATTGGGTTTGGTTTGATATTTCTTTTCATTGCAATTCAGAAAATGTTTAACGGTGGCTGAAAAATGGGGTTTGAGCTATGTTTTGATTCCTGGTTTTCATATATTTTAGCGAATTCTAAAAATAGACTGGTGATAGTGAAGTGGAGTTAAACTAATTGGGTAGTCCGATATGTCGGTGAAGAAAGTATAAAACCATGATCCGAAAAACCTCCTCCCAAACCAGAAAAACTTTAACTACATTCCGCAAATTAAAAGGATTTTAAAATGGGGTTAAAGGACATATTGATTTTTTGTTTATTAACTTTTGGATTGTTTGTTGCTTGGATCATTTTGCTCGATGATTTTGAAAGCTTTAGTCCTTTATTTAAAATAACCATGATTTTGGTTTGCTTATTTTTCCATATGATTGCTGTTTACTATTTTATTCTTAAAGAAAAAATGAAAACCCGTATTCAAGAAAATTATATTTATTCATCTCAAAATATATTTTTAAGACGGCCGAAATGGTTTTTCCTTTCGATGTTACCTCTGGCGGTTGCTGTTAACTATTTATTGAAATATAACTTTCGCTGCCCAATATTTATTAGATTTCCGGTTACTATTTTAATAATCATTGTTGCGGTTATTTTTTTATCCTCGGTTTTTAAGCTTCTCTATCAAAGAAAATGAACTTAGGTTTCTTTACTATTGGATTGCTTATGGCACGTTGTTAAACACAAAAGATTTACTCTGAGTGACTCCGTGCGACTCTGTGCCGATTTTCCATATGAATCAATACGGAAATCGGTACTATACCGACCTCTTTATAAAGTTTTATAGAAGGTCGGCATGTGGTTCGTTTGTTTTTTTTGAAAGGAAAATAAATGCCGCAAATCATACCTTCTCCTACCGTCATTCAATCCGCAGGCAATAAACCCAAAAAGATCGAGGAGTTCGTCGGGAGGGTCAACACCCAAACCCCGCAAGTCAGCGTCGCCCGCATGGTCAGCCCCAGCGGATGGGTGGAGCCGGGCCAAACCCCGGAGTTCGACGAATATACGGTGGTGTTGAAGGGTTCGCTTCGTGTGGAATCCGAGGAAGGGGTTTTGGATGTCAAAGCGGGCCAGGCGGTCTGGGTGAAAAAGGGGGAGTGGGTCAGGTATTCCAGCCCCTCGCCCGAGGGCGCCGAGTATGTGGCGGTTTGTTTACCCGCTTTCGGACCCGATATCGTGCATAGGGATAAGGATTAAGATTGTTCAGCTATCGGGAAATTATGAGTTACGGCTTTATTAAGACACCTGGTTTTTCCATATATTTACGCTAATTCTAAAAAAAGAACGGTGATAGTTAAGTAGAGTTAAACTAATTGGGTAGCCCGGTATGTCGGTGAAAAAGGTATAAGTCCCGTGATCCGAAAACCTTCCTCCAAAACCACAACTCAAATATATCCCTTGGGTAAGTGGGATTCATTCGCCGCGGGGATATTCGTCGTAATCGCTTGTTTGTTTTTCTGGATGGCCTGGTCTGTTATGACTTCCTGTGAATATTCAGATTGCATGTCCATCTATGCCGTTATCATTTTTGGTTTCTTGGGATTTGGTTTTTTAATAGCGGCTTTCTTTATCAAAAGATCAGGTAAAAGATCGCTGATCGTCAGCCCGAAGGGTATCGCTACGATCGATAGACTTGGTACTCCGACTTTCATTGGTTGGGATGAGATGGGGGATTTATCCGGTAAAAACCCTATCCAAGGTTGGAGCCTTCGCCTTTGTGACCGTTCTGGTAAAAGAAAAATACTCATAGCTGGTTTTAAGGAATATCCACTAGTCATTGAACGCGTTTTCTCGGAATTAATAAAACGAATGCCAGCACTTTCATTGCCTCAGACTTTTAAATGGTTTCCTTCCTGCGCCGTAACGATTGATCGACAAGGCATTCAGTTTCGTAACTTCTTCAAATTAGAAACCCTTCGTTGGTCGGATATAGTCCGGATGGATATATGGATAAAGTTATCTTTTTTAAGATATTTTCCTCATTTGAAAATTACATCTAAAGACGGTCGGGTTTACAGAGTCAAGACACGGAAAGTTATGAGTTTGTATTTAATGATTAGAAAATACCTGCAACGACAGAAATCTTATCATCCAGTTCCTTTGCCTGAACAAAAGATACCAATTTTATCGACAGCGATATTTGGAATGTTGTGGGGTAGTTTATGGACCAATTATCACTTTTCCTTATTCAGGTTCTTGATGTTGGGGCCCAGAAGTTATTTATTTTGGATCTGGGTATTAACCCTCGTCGCTTTTTTTGTCGTGATTATAAAGATAGGAGGGCGAGAAAGACCGTTACCACAGACGCCTATTCGAAAACCGGTTCGTCAAATAACAATCACAATATTGATAGCCCTATTGTTTATGATTATCGGTGTCGCGCTAACTTGGGTTTTGTGGGACTACATCGCTAATTCTGCACTGGATCGTGCCAAGAAGGATGTGGCCGCGGCAGGTTACAGTTTTAACATGCCGAAAAACGCCGCTCCTGTACCGGAAAAAGAAAACGCGGCTACTTATCTAAAATTAGCGGCTGAGGCTAAATCAACCGGTACATTGAAATTTATCACCAATAAAAGCGACCCGCTTTGGAATAAACCTTTTTATGGAAAGAAAAACGAAGCTGACTTTTTAGGCGATTTTCAAATTCACGCGAGGGAAGGTACCCTTACCGCTAAAGAAATAATTTACGCCCGAAAACTTATTGAGATGCACCAGGATGTTCTTCAATTGCTGGATACCGCTTATGAAAAACATAAGTTGGATTGGGGGATGGACTTTACCCTTAAGCCATCTTACGACATTAAAATACCAAGCACGGGCCCTACAATAAATTTCAGCCGACTTCTTCTTTGCCGGGCAGTGGTCCAGGCAAGGGATGGCCGAGTTCAACAAGCCATCCGAAGTATCAAAACAGGTATTTTCATGGGTGAGGCCGAGGGAAAAAAATGGTTTCGAATCGATGTCCAGATCCATATCGTAATCTGCAAAATCATGATCGAAGCCATAGATGCCATTGAGCCTTTAGTTGATCCTCGGGTAGAAGAAAAAGAGATATTACCTTTATTAAACCCTCAAGGTCTTTCCGACGAGTACATGAAGAGTCTTCAAATGGAGGTTTTTGCTACAAAATCTGATTGGTATCAAAGATTCTGTCCCGTTGTTTACAAACCTTCCAGAATGTTGGATGCAGCTTCATATTATGAAGCCCAGGTCCAAAAACTGAACGCATTGAAGTTGCCGTATATGGAAACTAAAAAAGCTTGGGATAAAGCGGAAGAGACCTATCGTCAATGCGGTTGGATGGGTGGTTTGATCTGGGATGATACGAATTTCCCGGGACTTTATCGGCTTCAGGAAACGGTGACCTATTGCCGTTTGGCTCATGCTGCCGTGGAAGCGCGTCTGTTTCGGGTGAAAAATAAGCGTTGGCCGGACGCGGTCTGGGAATTGGATAAAAAGAACTGGGACGATTATTTGGACCCATTCACGGAACAGTACAATCTCAAAATCATGCGATATGGGGATGGGATATTGATCTATAGCGTGGGCCCGCAAGGACAAGACAACCAGGGGATGGCCATCGACCTTAAAAACAATTATTACCCTTATAACTTGGGCTGGATTTTGAAGAAGTAAATGATGAATAGAGTAATGAAAAAGGTTTGTTTGCCCGCCTTTGGACCCGATATCGTGCACCGTGATTTAGAATAAAGGGCACCTCTGAAAATTGCTTTTTTGGTTTTGTCGGCACCAATAAATAAGGCTTTCTTGGTGCCTTGGTGTCTTGGTGGTGAATTATTAGATGTTCCTGGAATTGATTTAAACCGCTCAAGTGTTATCATAATCCTGAAAGTGTAATCACTTTAGGAGGCTGCCGTGGTACGTACCCAGATTCAATTGACCAACAAACAAACCACTTCGTTGAAAAAAATCGCCCGGGAACGGCATATTTCCATGGCCGAAGCCATCCGCCAAGGCGTTGATCTATTCTTGAAAAACGGGATCATCAGCCCTGAGGAGCGGCGGAAACGCGCCATCGCCATTTCGGGGAAATACCATTCCAAGCACACCGATCTTTCCACGCGTCACGACAAGTACCTGGCCGAAAGCTACGCCAAGTGACCACTTTCATTGACACGTCCTTTTTTATCGCGCTTTTAACGAAAGAGGACCGTTTCCACGAAAAAGCCGATCAGGCTTGGAAACTCCTGCTTGAATCGGACGCCACCCTGGTTTCCAGTAATTACATTCTTTTGGAGACCTTCTCCCTGATCCAAAACCGTTTGGGTTTGGAAGCCGTCGCCGATTTTCAAAGGGTTGTAGTGCCGCTTCTATCATTGGAATGGGTGGATGAGAACTGCCATGAGGCGGGACTTGCCGCCGTGTTGACCGCCAAACGAAGGAATTTGAGCCTAGTGGATTGTGTCAGTTTTGAGGTTATGCGGCGTAATGGGGTCAAGAACGTCCACACGTTTGACAAGCATTTTGGTGAACATGGTTTCCATTGTTTGCCCTAACAGATTAAAAATGGAGCTAGGCAGTTTGAATCAAGAAGGGGGAGTGGGTCACGTATTCCAGTCCCTCGCCCGAGGGAGCCGAGTATGTGGCGGTTTGTTTACCCGCTTTCGGACCCGATAGCGTGCATAGGGATCAGGTATAGGAGAATGTATGGATCGGATCAGTATTTTCAAAACGTTAACTTCCAAAGTCGCCCTTTTGCTGGTCTTCATGGCTGGCGCGGGGTGCTATTTCTTCAGTTCGGGCGGGTTTCAACCAGCGGCGTCCATCGCGCCAGGTGACGGGCTGATCTGCTATGTCAACGCCAAGGACAAGGCCTATTCGATCTATGTCATCGATCCGAAAGGTGTCAAAGGCAGGGAAATACCGGTTCCGCCGGATCGTGTCCCCTATGACCCGATCTTTTCGCCGGACGCCAAAAAAATAATGTATGTCTTCAAGGCCAAGGACGCTGAAAATCCCCCAAGTTCCCTCTGCTTGATGGACGTGAACGGCGCCAATCCCCAAATCCTGACCCCTGAGGCGGGCAATATTACCGACGCTGTTTTCTCGCCCGATGGCCGGACCATCTATTATTTAAGCGCCGGTTCTTACGGCCACTATTCCCCCATCGCCCAATCCCATCCCCATGACTTCGATGTCTATTCCATCGACATCACGGGTAAAGCCCCGAAACAATGGACCTATTTGAAAGCTTACGGAATGTCCGATCTGTCTGTTTCGAACGATGGGAAGACCTTGTTTTTCGTGGTCATGGCCAAAAGCAACACGTTAATGGCGATGCCTTTGACAGCGGGCGCCAAGCCCGTCTCCCTGCTTTCCGATATATGGGACGCGCGGGTGTCTCCCGACCAAAAAGAGGTCGTATTCACGAAGATGAAATCGGGATTGGGCGGGCTTACATACGATCTATACATGAGTCCTTTAGACCTTAAGAATCCGGACCGGATCGAACCCAAACAACTGACCTTCTTAAATTCCTTGGTCTTTGGCTTGCGTTATTTCACCCAAAGGCCATTCGTGCTTTTTGTTCAGCAGAAAAATTGGCCCAATACCACCAACCCTCGATATAGGCTGATGGAAGTGAGCCTGGATGGCAGCGACCTGAAAGAGATACCGCTTCCGAAATGAGCGGATTTTGAATTCGAAATTTTATTAAACAGGAGATTTATTTGCCGTCAAAAAAGTATCGAAAAAATGAAATAACCTTCAACGTTTCCAAAAAGGAAATGGCTGAATTAAAAAATAAAACAACTAAAGGTTCATCCCAAGAACTGGCGGATAGGTCGGATCGTTTATTGGCGGCTTTAATAGATCTTTTGCCAATAGTGGTTGTTATATTATTGTTTTTATTATTTGCTGGTCTTTTTTTTCTGCAGGGAATATTCGGAAAGAGCGGCTATCCGCAAATTGATGAAGCGTTCCATTCGAATTTTAAGGCCATTGTTCGGATAACCGGCTGGGGCTTTGCTCAGGTTTTTGGACTGGTTAATACTTTTCTTCTTTGGACTCGCGCCCAAACCATTGGCAAATATTACCGTTCGATCCGAATAGTCAATAATAAAACTGGGGATGATCTGGATCTAATTAATATTTTAGTATTAAGACCACTCCCTTTTGTAATTGCTTATGCGTTCTTCTTGATCGCGAGCATTAGTGGTCAGCCACAGTATGAAATTATTCCAGTATTGTTTATGTTATTTGATGTTCTATTTATTTTTCGAAGTGACCGAAGATGTATCCATGATCTTATTTCCGGCGCAAAAGTTGTGAAGTGCGAAAATACTGGTTCATTATTTGACACGTTGAGAAAAAGTGGGCTGAAGTAAGGTTCGGCATTATACAAAAGTAGTATTGAAGGGTTAGGGATCTTCCGTTTTGGATAGTACCAAGAATCTTTAATCATTCAGAAAAGGAGTCTTCCATGCAATACACCAACTTAGGGCGGGCCAGGGTATCAGTAAGCCGCCTCTGCTTAGGTACCATGAACTTCGGGCCAGTCACGACCGAGCCGCACAGTTTCGCCATCATGGACAAGGCCCTGGAGCTGGGCATCAACTTCTTCGACACGGCCAATGTGTACGGCTGGAAAAAGGGCGAGGGCGTGACCGAGCAGATCATCGGGCGGTGGTTCGCCCAGGGCGGCGGGCGCCGGGAAAAGACGGTCCTGGCCACCAAGGTCTACGGGGACATGGGCGACTGGCCCAATACCTCCCGCCTGTCGGCCCTGCATATCACCAAGGCCTGCGAGGACAGCCTGAGGCGCTTGAAGACCGACTATATCGACCTCTACCAGATGCACCATGTGGACCTGGAAGCGTCCTGGGATGAGATCTGGCAGGCCATGGAAAACCTCGTCCGGGCCGGCAAGGTGCTTTATGTGGGCAGCAGTAATTTCGCGGCGTGGAATATCGCGCAGGCCAACGAGGCGGCGAAGAACCGCCATTTCATGGGCCTGGTCTCCGAACAGAGCCATTACAGCCTCAAGACACGCATGGTCGAGCTGGAGGTATTACCCGCCTGCAAGGCCTATGGATTGGGCGTCATCCCCTGGAGCCCCCTGGGCGGGGGATTGCTGGGCGGCATCCTGAAAAAGGCGAAGGAAGGCCGGCGCAAGGACCCCAGGGTGCAGAAACAGTTGAAGGAAAATTACGCCAAATACGCCGCTTGGGAAAAGCTGTGCTCGAAGATGGGTGAGGAACCCGCCAACGTGGCCCTGGCCTGGCTGTTGCACCAGGAGGTCGTGACCGCCCCCATCATCGGGCCCCGAACCATGGCCCAGCTGGAAGGAAGCCTCCGGGCGCTCAAGATCAAGTTTTCGCCCGATACCCTCAAGAAGATCGACGCCATCTTCCCCGGCCCCGGCGGCGCAGCGCCTAAGGCTTACGCCTGGTAAGAATCCCTTAAGGTTGACCCCTGCTGGCCGATACCGAGCCAATTGATAGAAAGGCCCGGTGCCAACCCCCGGTCGGCCACCGGTCGCTTCTGACCGGTTACCGGCACTTCTGTCGAGGCAACCAGCCGAGACAGAGGGGTTAGTTGTGCCAGGCCTATTGATAGAAAGGCCTGGTGCAACCCCCCGGTTGGCCACCGGTCGGTTTTGACCGGGCACCGGATGCCACCGGAAAGACAACCGGCCCACCGGAATCCTTATTTTTGCCCACCGGACGGGCCTTGTCCGGTTACCGGACGTGCTTCTTCCGGCCCCCGGAAGCCACCGGAAAGACTACCGGTCCACCGGAATCCTTATTTTCGCCCACCGGACGCCTACCGGTCACCCACCGGAAAGATGGAGTGCCCACCGGAATCCTTATTTTCGCCCACCGGACGCCTACCGGTCACCCACCGGAAAGATGGAGTGCCCACCGGAAACGTTATTTTTGTCTACCGGACACCCCTCGGAAGGGTTGTTTACGACACCGGGCCTTTATAGCTGAGGCCCGGTACATGCCGACCCTCCCATAAAGAATATACGGCGGTCGGTATAGTACCGATTTCTAATGCATTTATTTCATTGGTGAATCGGCACAACTAAACCCTGTGTCTCGGCTTGAGGCCTCGACACAAGTGCCATCAGAAAGGCTAGGTCGCCCATCGGAAGGGGTATTTAGAAACCGTTCCTCCAAAAGTAGACTGTAATGATAGTATTAGCCTTGTTTACAATGGGGAGCCATGAATATCCGCGAACTAATTAGAGCCATCGGCGCTTACGCCATCTATTTCATCGACGAGATGGGCCAAATGGTCTATCTCACCGTCCGCATCAACCTCTGGATGTTCCGCAAGCCCTTCGACGGCAAGCTCATCTTCCAACAAATGGTCCGGGTAGGGGTGGAATCCATCCCCGTGGCCATGACCACCGCCTTCTTCACCGGCATGGTGGTGGCCCTGCAATCCGGCTATACCCTGGAAACCAAGATGAAGGGCATCTCCCAATTCCTGGGGGCGGTGGTAAGCCTGTCGCTGGTTCGCGAACTGGGCCCGGTCTTGACCGCCATGGTCATTGCGGGTCGGATGGGGTCCGCCGTGGCGGCGGAAATAGGCACCATGCAGGTGACCGAGCAGATCGACGCCTTGTCCACCCTGGCGGCCAACCCGGTCAAGTACCTGGCGGTGCCAAGGTTCCTGGCCTTCACTTTCATGATGCCCCTTTTGACCATCTTCGCCGACATGACCGGCTGGCTGGGCGGGCTGATGGTTTGCTCGCTGAAATTCACCCCCTCCACCGTCTATATCGACTCCACCCGGGCCACGCTGGTGACGGGCGACATCATGGGCGGCCTGATCAAGGCCCTCATTTTCGGCGCCATCATCGCCGTCGTGTCCTGCCGGCAGGGTTTTTCCACCACCAACGGCGCGGAAGGCGTGGGCCTGTCTACGACCCACGCGGTGGTCTATTCCTTCATGTCCATCCTGGTCTCGGACTATTTCCTGACCGCCATCCTGACCACCCTGAACATCTAAGGACCACCCATGACCAAAGCCCTGATCCAACTCAAGCAAGTCTCCAAGAGCTTCGGCGACCGCCGGGTGCTGGACAAGCTGGACCTGGACGTGTTCCAGGGCGAGACGCTGGCCATCATCGGGCGCTCGGGCGTGGGGAAGAGCACCATCCTCAAGCATATCGCCGGGCTGACGGAGCCAGACTCGGGCGAAGTGTGGGTGGAAGGCCAGGAGATCGAGCACATGGGCGAGAGGGACATGAACGAACTGCGCAAGAAGATGGGAGTGGTGTTCCAGAACGCGGCCCTGTTCGATTCGCTCACGGTCTTCGAGAACATCGCCTTTAGGCTGCTGCGGGATTACGAGATGCCCATGAAGAAGGCGCTGGAGGTGGTCCGGCAGAAACTGGAACTGGTCGGCCTGAAGGACGACCTGCTGGAATTGAAACCCTCCCAGCTTTCGGGCGGGATGCGTAAAAGGGTGGGGCTGGCCCGGGCCATCGCGGTGGACCCGGAGATCATCCTGTACGACGAGCCGACCTCGGGGCTGGACCCGGTCACCTCGGAGGCCATCAACGGGCTCATCCTGGATATGCAGGAAAAGCTGAAAGTGACCTCGGTGGTGGTGACCCACGACATGCATAGCGCCTACAAGGTGGCTAACCGGATAGCCATGATATATGATGGCAAAATTATCGGGACCGGTACGCCGGAAGAGATCAAGGCGAGCCGGGACCCCTATATTCATCAGTTCGTGACGGGCAGTGTGGAAGGGCCCATGCCGATAAGATAAACAGATTGAACCACGGATTACGGAAACGGCAAATTTTGCCACAGATGAGGATTTAGGGAAGCAAAAAAGGCAAAAGCAAGGCAAAGGCAAATTTTAGCCATAGATTCATGGGATACATGTGATGGCTTAAAACAAAAAGGTTTTTAATCTTTTTTTATCCCATTCATCCCACGCATGCCGACCGACCATAAAGCTTGTAAGTGGTCGGTATAGTACCGATTTCTATATTTTAATTTCATTAGAAAATCGGCGCATCTGTGGCGAATGGTTTTTGTGTTATGTGTGTTTTTTGAGTCTTTAAAGGGGATATTAAGAGCATGACCAACGAATTCAAAGTCGGGCTGATGGTGGTGGCCGCGGGGTCCCTCCTGATGATCGCCATCCTGTTCGTCACCAATTTCCATTTCGCCCCCGGGGGCTACGTGATCACGGCGGAATTCAACTTCCTCGGCGACCTGAAAGAGAACGCCCCGGTGGAATACGCCGGCGGCATCAAGGTGGGCGAGGTCAGCGCCATCCGCATCAAGGACGGCAAGGCGGCGGTGGACCTTTTCATCAACCGGGACGATTTCAAACTGCGCCGCGACTCCCAGGTGGCCATCTACAGCGCCGGATTGCTGGGTTCCCGGTATATCCAGATCGCTTCCGACCTGGGGACGGGAGACATCCTCAAGACGGGCGATGTCATCGAGGGACTGGACGCCAACAACCTGGACAAGACCTTCAGCCAGCTGGGCGACGTGCTGGAAACCTTCGAGAAGATGATGGGCGACCCCAAGGCGAAGGAGAACTTCCTCCATTCCTTCGACAACATGAACAAGACCACCGATAACCTGCTGCAACTGACCATCGCCAGCCGGGCGAAGATCGAGAAGATACTGGAAAACCTGTCCAATTCCAGCGGCAAGGCCGACAAGATCATCGACAGCGCCCAAAGGGTCTCCAAGAGCCTGGAACTGCTGACCGCTTCCCTGGACAAGAACCAGGTCAAGGAATCGATGAACAATTTGGATATCACCCTGAAGAACATGAAACAACTCACCAACGACATCCACAACGGCAAGGGCGTGGTGGGGGTCTTGATGCAGGACGAGAAAACGGCGGACGATATCAGGGACCTGGTGGAGGACCTGAAGGTGCATCCGTGGAAACTGCTCTGGAAGAAGTAAAAAACGCCCATTGAACCACCAAGGGCACCAAGTTCACCAAGAACGGCAAAGAAAAACACAGATACACCTATAGGGAAGCAAAAGAGGCGAACGACTTTCACTACGGAGACACAGAGGCACAGTAAAAGAAACGACGAACCACAGGGTTTGTTTAAACAAGCAAATCGCAACACAAAATTTAACCACCGATTAACACTGATTGAAATTTGGATACAGCAAAAAAATGATATTGTTGTAGCCCGTGTCTCTGTGCCTCTGTGTCTCTGTGGTAAAGGATATTATTAATAAAGGAGAAGTTATGAAGAACGCGATGAAGTTGTTGATGGCGATGATGCTGATCCAGGCCGGTTTATTCCTGGCCGGGATGGGGAAGGCCCAGGCCTTCGAGGGAACGGTGGATTATCACGTCAAGGCCGGCGACCATGAAAGCGACATCGAGTACATCATCAAGGGCACTAAATTGCGTTTCAACGTCAGCCAGAAGGCGCACGCGGCGGCGGGCATCGTGGATTTGACGGCGAAGACCATGATCATCCTGATGCCCCAGCAGAAGATGTACATGAGCCAGCCTTTCCCCGATTACAAGAAGGTGGCGGAAGCCTCCAAGGGCAAATTCTCCAAGACCGGCAATACCGAAACCATCCTGGGTCATACCTGCGATGAATATGTCTACACCACCGAGAACGGGGCGGCCCATGTGTGGCTGGCCAAGGGCATCGGGATGTTCCAGGGGCTTTTCCAGAACAAACCCACCGAGATGGATTCCTGGGTCACCCTGGTCAAGTCCAAGGGCCTGTTCCCCCTGAAGTCCTCCTACCAGGACAAGGACGGCAAGGAAAAGTCCTCCATGGTGGCCACCAAGCTGTCCAAAGAGGCCGTGGATGACAGTGTTTTCGTGCCTCCCGCGGATTATAAGGAAATGAAGATGCCAGCGGTGGACCTGGGCCAATTGGCCCCGAATATGTCGGGGGTCAAGATACCTGGATTTTAAGGGTCTAGTTGTATAATGCCGTATCGCAATTAATAACTAGGAGGCTTGAATGCTGACACATCGGATCGTGGCTTATTTGATCGGGCTGGCGGTGGGATACTGGGTCCTAACCCTGGCCGAGAAAGAGAAGAATTTCAACAAGACGCTGGGCAAGATCATCGGCGGGATTATCATCGTGGTCTCCCTGATCGGCCCCCTTTGCATCGCGGGCAAATGCATGATGGGCAAATGCGAGATGGGTTCGGGATGCTGTTCCTCCATGTCGAGCTGCCCGATGGAAAAGGGCGGGGCCCCCATGGCCATGCCCGGCATGACGGACGACCAGAAAAAAGCCAAGTAAAGAAATGCTGAATTTTCACCACTAAGGTATCAAGTACGACCCTTAGAGTAAAAAAACAAAAGGCTCCCTAAATAGGGGGCCTTTTTTTAGTTAAGTTAGAATTAAATCGTCATTAGTCGAAGTATACAATAGGGATATGTTCTTAACTATTTATGTGATTATTAATCAGATTATCTTTCTTGCCATTTACACGGCTATTTATTTTTGGGCCTTCGATTTATTAAAGATCGAAACAAAAAATAATATGTTTTTTAAATGTTTTTTTTATCCTTTGGGGTCGTTGGTCGCGGCTTCCCATGTTTTCCAGAAGTGGTTGGGTATATCGAATTGGTTCATAATATTTCTTAGTTACCTTTTATTATCCGTGATATTACTAAAATACGTCGTTAAATTAAAATTGAAGAAAACGTTAAGATTTATTTTTGTGTTGAATACTGCGCTTGTTCTAATTTTTTATATTCCCATGTTTATTGTAAGCAAAGGAATAATATTTCCCTCGCTAGTATTAGAAGGTTCGATGGAGGATACATTTCGTCTAGGCGATGTTCTTTTATGTAAAAAGTACTATTACGGTTACTCATTATTTAATAGCGATCAAAGAATTTTAAAATTTCACGAACCTCAAAGAAGCGACGTCATAGACTTTATAGCCCCCCACCAACCCCAATATTATTACTTGAAAAGATGCATCGCGATTCCTGGCGATGTATTAGAAATAAAAGATAAAGTTCTTTATTTAAACGGACAATTACAAAAAGAAAATTATGTTAAATTTACGGACCCTAAGATATTACCCGCAAAGACATCGAATAGAGATAATTTTGGTCCTGTTACAATAAAAAACGATCATATTTTTGTTATGGGAGATAATCGGGACAATAGTTCTGATTCCAGGGATTGGGGCCAACTGGATGAAAAATTGATAATAGGTAAAGTTGAATTATTAGAGACCGCGGATAAATACAGCAGGAAACTTAGTGTGGATGCATTGGAAAGTGGTCATTAATTACGCTCCGAAATGACTGAATGCAAATATTGATTACCATAACTTGATCAATAGAGGCACCTTCCGAAAGGGTGCCTTTTTTATTTGTGTTAGTAGGTATACGAGTGTATACTGCGTCCGAAGTCAGGATTTCCTTTGGATACGGAACAAAACAATGGCAAAGATCAAGACACAGTACGTTTGCAGTAATTGCGGGGCGGTCTCCATCCGCTGGCAGGGGAAGTGCTCCACCTGCAATGAATGGAACACCTACGCCGAGGAAACGACCGGCAAGGCCAAGGTCAAGACCGAGGAAAGAGGGCGACAACTTTCCAGCCCCACCGAGGCCGTCGTTGGGCCTGTGTCCCTGGACGAGATCGAGGTGGATGACGGGTTCCGCCTCCAGACCGGCTTGAACGAGTTCGACCGGGTCCTGGGCGGGGGCATCGTGCCGGGGGAGACGGTCATCATCGGGGGCGACCCGGGTATCGGCAAGTCCACCCTTTTGCTGCAAGTGGGCGACAAACTGACCGCCCTGCAGAAGCAGGGACAGGGCAAATGCCTGTATGTGACGGGCGAGGAATCGGCCCAGCAGATCAAGTTGCGGGCCGAAAGGCTGGGCATCCGTTCCAACAACCTCTATATATTCCCCGAGACCGACGTGCAGACCATCCTGGCCCAGATCGAGAAGACCAAGCCGGTCCTGACCATCATCGACTCCATCCAGACCCTGTTCATGTCCGATATCCCCTCGGCCCCGGGCAGCGTATCCCAGGTGAGGGAATCGGCGGCGAGGCTGATCTACCTGGCCAAAAGGGAAAAGCTTCCCCTGTTCCTCATCGGTCACGTGACCAAGGAAGGGAACATGGCGGGCCCCATGACCCTGGAACACATGGTGGACGCGGTCCTTTATTTCGAGGGCGACATGCAGAGACAGTACCGCCTGCTTCGGGCGGTCAAGAACCGCTTCGGGAGCACCCAGGAGATCGGCATCTTCGAGATGAGGGAGGACGGGCTTCAGGAAGTCGCCGACGCCTCCAAGGCTTTCCTGGACGACCACTTCGTCCACAGCTCCGGGTCCGTCATTACCGCCAGTTTGGAAGGCACCAGGCCCCTGTTGTTGGAAGTGCAGGCCCTGGTCAGTTCCACCAATTTCGGCGTGCCCCAGAGAAGGTCCGCCGGCATCGACCCCAACCGCCTGGCCTTGATACTGGCCATCCTGGAAAAAAGGATGGGCATGGCCCTTTCCACCCAGGACGTGTTCCTGAACATCGCGGGGGGCATCCGGGTGATGGAACCTTCCATCGACCTGAGCGTGGCCACCGCCGTGGCTTCCTCCTTCCGGGAAGTTCCGGTCGAGGCCGATACCCTGGTGTTGGGCGAGCTGGGACTGTCGGGCGAGGTGAGGGCGGTCTCGCAGATCGGGCCCCGCATCGCCGAGGCGGCCCGCCTGGGCTTCAAACAGGCCATCATCCCCCATGGGAACGTGAAGGCAGTTTCCCTGTTGCCCGACCATCCCATGGAGATCCTCGGCGTCAAGACCTTGGCGGAGGCCATCGGAATATTGGTGACCCGCTGAGATGGAATATCCGAAGATCATTTCCAAGCTCAAGTCCCTGAGGAACCAACGGAACATCGACGGGATGGCTCGGTTCGGCATTCGGGGAAAGAACCTCTTGGGTGTTCCCAAGCCCATTCTGGACGGTATGGCTCGTGAGATAGGAAAAGATCACGAGCTGGCCTTGAGACTTTGGGACTCTGGCATCCACGAGGCCCGTATATTGGCGGCGCTGGTGGATGACCCGGCGAAGGTCACGCAAACCCAGATGGAAAAATGGGTTAAGCAGTTCGATAGCTGGGATATTTGCGATCAATGTTGCGGCCACCTGCTGGACCGGACCCCATTTGCATTGAAGAAAGCCCTGGCCTGGACCAAACGCAAAAGGGAATTCGAGAAGAGGGCCGGGTTCGTATTGATGGCCGCCATGTCGGTGCATGATAAAAAAGCTCCGGACAAATTATTCCTGTCTTTCCTGCCCATCATCCGAAGGGAATCCTGGGACGAGAGGAATTTCGTGAGGAAGGCCGTCAACTGGGCCTTACGGCAGATCGGAAAGAGGAACAAGTCGCTTAACCAGGCCGCCATTCGGGAAGGGGAAAAGATATTCAAGCTGGAAACCCCTTCGGCCCGCTGGATCGCCTCGGACGCGCTGAAAGAATTGAGGGGACGGAGTTTCAAGAAACCTTAAACAAGTTAACCACCAAGGCACCAAGGGCACCAAGGGCACCAAGAAAGGCCTTTTTTATGCCAACAAAAAAGAAATAACAATTTTTTGATTCATTCCAAAGGTCAAATTTCCATCGGCGCTGTTCGTTTGTCTCGAAATATACAACTGGAGTGACCAAAACCTAAAATTTTCAGGACAATTTGAAATAAAGAATTGGAAAAGATAAGCGCTCCCATTTACATAAATCCTTGGCATTGCGAATGGAAACCAAGCGCCACTAAGGGTTTTCTGGAAACAACCCCTTCCTTTTGTTAGACTGACCCCCCTATGAAAGCGAACAAAGCCAAAAAAACAACACCTTGGGCGGCCATCATCGTGGCGGCCGGCAAATCCAAGCGGCTGAAAAGCCGGGTTCCCAAACCCTTCCTATATCTGGATAACCGCCGGACCATGCTGGACCTGTGCCTGGAATCCTTCGCGAAGGTGCCGGGACTTTCCTTCGTCATCATCGTGACCCAGCCTAACTATACGGAAGCCGCCATGCAGGCCATCTATCGTTGGAAATTGTCCGGTATCGTCACCAAGGGCGGGGCCGAGCGGGAAGACTCAGTGCAGAACGGTTTGTCCGTCATACCCAAGGGCGTCAAATGCGTGCTCATCCATGACGCGGCCAGGCCCCTGATCGACCCCGGGGTCATCCGCCGGGTTCTGGAGAAAGCCAACAGTTCGGGAGCGGCCGTTCCGGTCATCCCTGTGAAAGATACCTTGAAGATCATCTCGGGCGGCAGGGTCGTCAAAACCTTGGACCGTTCCAAGATCGGCGCCATCCAGACCCCGCAAGGGTTCCGGGTCCCGCTTTTGGTCAAGGCGTTCAAAAAGGTCGGTAAAAGAGCCTCGCGCCTCACCGATGACGCCGCGGTGGCGGAAACGGCCGGTTTCAGGGTATGCGCTGTGGAAGGCGACCAGTTGAACTTCAAGGTTACCACCCCGGAAGACCTGAACCGCGTCAAGGACATCATCTGGCGCACTTCGGATAACCGATAGGGCTGGTCACCGGTTCGGATCGAGTCATTCTTTTTCCCAATAGCTGTCACTGAATTCAAGGAGTCGCTTTATGGATATTCGAGTCGGTATGGGTTATGACGCTCACAAATTCGTGGAGGGACGCCCCCTGATCCTGGGAGGCGTGACCATCCCCCATGACAAGGGCTTGCTCGGCCATTCGGACGCGGACGCCCTTTCACACGCGGTCAGCGACGCCATCCTGGGAGCGGCCCTGTTGGGCGATATGGGTAGGTATTTCCCCGATACGGACCCGAAATGGAAAGGCATCAACAGCCTGGTCCTTTTGAAGGAATGCGGGAAGATGGCCAAGGCCAAGGGCTGGACCGTGGGCAACGTGGACGCCGTGATCGTCTGCCAGAAACCCAAACTGTCCTCCTATCTTTTTTCCATGTCCCGGATGATCGAGGAGACATTGGAACTTAACCCGGACAGCGTGAACGTGAAGGCCAAGACCACCGAGGGCATGGGTTTCGAGGGCAGGGAAGAGGGCCTGTCGGTCCAGGCGGTCGTGCTGCTGAAGAACGAATAAACGGCAATTTAGCCACCGATTAACACAGATGAACACAGATACATATTGTGGGAAGCAAAAACAATATTCACCACGGAGACACAGAGACACGGAAAAAAGATTTTTTGTATTAACCAAATCTTAAAAATTTTTGAAACCCAAAGTCTTCACACTCTGTGACTCTGTGGTGAAAAAAAGGATATAAATTGGAAACAGTAAGAGTACGATTCGCGCCCAGTCCCACGGGGGACCTGCACTTGGGCAATGTCCGCACGGCCCTTTATAACTGGCTGTTCGCCCGCCACCACAAAGGTGTTTTCCTCCTGCGCATCGAGGACACGGACAAGGTCCGTTCCACCGAGGAGTCCTGCGAGGAACTGATGGATATCATGACCTGGCTGGGCCTGAAGTGGGACGAGGGCCCGAGAGTGGGCGGTCCCTATGCCCCTTACAAACAATCGGAACGCACCTCGATCTACGAGGAGCACTTGAAACGCCTGAAGGAAAAGGGCCTGGTCTATCCCTGCTATTGCACCGAGGAAGAGCTGGAACTGGAACGCAAAAGGCAAATGGGAAGGGGCCATATGCCCAAGTACGGCGGCAAGTGCAAGAAACTGACGCCGGAAGAGCGAAAGAAAATGGACGACGAGGGAAAGACCTCGGTCCTTCGGTTCATCGTGCCCCCGGGCGAGATCGTCGTGCAGGACGAGGTGCGGGGCGAGGTGATCTTCCCCGACGACCAGATCGGCGATTTCGTTCTGACCCGCTCCGACGGCAGTCCAACCTACAACTTCACCGTCGTGGTGGATGACACCCTGATGAAGGTGACCCATGTCATCCGGGGCGAGGACCACTTGTCCAACACCCCCAAGCAGGTGCTCATCTATAAGGCGCTGGGTTACCAGGCGCCCAAGTTCGCGCATCTTTCCATCATCAAGGGGCCGGACGGACAGAAACTTTCCAAACGCCACGGCGAGACCAGCGTGGAGAGCTACAAGGCCAAGGGCTATCAGCCGGACGCTTTCCTGAACTACCTGGCCCTGTTGGGCTGGGCGCCCAAGAGCGGGGAGATCCTGTCGCTGGACGAGATGGCCGCGGAGTTCGACCTGGCCCATGTGGGGAAGAGCGGGGCGATCTTCGATCCCATGAAACTGCACTGGATGGGAAGCCAATATCTGGTGGAAAAGAAAGTCCCCTTGGACGACCTGACCCGCATGGTCATCCCCTATCTGGTGGAGGCCGGTTACGTTACCCGGGAGCAGGTCCGGGACAAGTTCGATTGGGTCAAGCAAGTGGTGGATGTGGTGCGCACCAGCCTGGGCTGTCTATCGGACACGGTGAGGGAGACCGTCTTCTTCTTCTCGGACGAACTGCATTTTGAGCCCGGACAAACCGAGGAAATGCTCGGCCAAAAGGCCCTTTTGAACGCTTTTCAAGATGGCTTTACCGCTTTTGAGGGGGAATTCAACGGGCCTAATTTCCTGGCTATAGTGAAGGAAGTGGGCAAGACGACAGGGTTGAAGGGAAAAGCCCTTTACCATCCCCTGCGTTTGGCCCTGACGGGCCGGGAAGATGGTCCGGAACTGGTGAAAATCGCCCCATTGTTAGGTAAAGTGAAGGTGATCGAGCGCTTGAAGGTATGGACGACGGCTGAAGTCAAATAAAAGCCGAAACAAGAATTAACCACAGAGACACAGAGAAAGAAACGGCAATTTAGCCACCGATTAACACAGATGAGGATTTAGGGAAGAACAAAAGGCCTTAGCCACAGATGTGCCGATTTTCCAATTAAACAGATCGTATGGTAATCGGTACAATACCGACCTCTTTACAAGATTCATTGTCAGTCGGCATGCATGGGATGAATGGGATAAATAAAGATTAAAAGCCTTTTTGTTTAAAGCCATCACATGTATCCCATGAATCTGTGGCGAATTTTGATTTGGTTTTGCTTTTGGTTTAATTCTTAAAGAGGATATTTAGTCATGATCGATTATTTCAAATCCATATTGGACCGGGACCCGGCGGCCCGCTGGTGGGAACTGCCCCTGTACCCTTGCGTTTACGCCATGTTCTATCACCGGATCGCCCACGCCTTGTGGGTAATCAAGGTCCCCTTCATCCCCCGCCTCATCTCCCAGATCTCCCGATCCCTGACAGGCATCGAGATCCACCCGGGAGCCAAGATCGGCAAATATTTCTTCATCGATCACGGCATGGGCACGGTCGTCGGCGAGACTTGCGAGATCGGCGATCACGTCACCATGTTCCAACAGGTCACCCTGGGCGGAACGGGCAAGGAAAAGGGCAAGCGTCATCCCACCCTGAGGGACCATGTGGTCGTGGCCACGGGCGCCAAGGTGCTGGGTAATATCATCATCGGCGAGTATTCCAAGGTCGGGGCCAACGCGGTCGTGTTGACCGATGTTCCCCCCCATTCCACGGTGGTGGGCGTTCCGGGCCGTATCGTCCGGCTGCGCGGGAGCAAGGACGCGGCGGGCGAGCTGGACCACAATCTTCTGCCGGACCCGTTGTTGAAGAAGTTGGAACATCTGGAAAGGGAATTGGCCCGCTATTCCGGCTCTTTCGCGACCCCTCCCAAGAAGAAAAAGAAATAAAGAAATTTAGCCACCGATGAACACAGATGAACACAGATTTTTGTTCAGACAAAAACTTTATATCTTTAGTGTTCTCTTGAATAAACAAGTAATTAAATGATTCGTTTTTTGATTTATTCTGTCCTGACGGTTCCATCTTGTAATGAGGTTTGAAATGCTTAAAGTGACCAACACGTTATCAGGCGAGAAGGAAACCTTCCAACCCTTACAGGCGCCCCAGGTCAGGATGTACGTCTGCGGGCCGACCGTTTACGGCGACATCCATATCGGCAATGCCAGGTCCCAGGTCAATTTCGACGTCATCCGAAAATACCTGATCTACGCCGGCTACCAGGTGACCTATGTGGTGAACATCACCGATATCGACGACAAGATCATCAAGCTTTCCATCGACGAGAAACGGGAAGCCAAGGAAGTGGCCGAGACCTATACGAAGGCTTTTTTCGAGGTGATGGACCGGCTGGGCGTCCAGAAGGCCGACCTGCATCCCCGGGCGACCGAATTCATCCAGGCGATGGTGGGCCTGGTCTCGGGACTTGTCGAAAAGGGACACGCTTACGAGGTACCCTCCACGGACCTGGGCAAGGACGTCCTGTTCGACTCCAAGAGTTTCCCGACCTACGGCCGTCTTTCGAGCAAGAACCTGGAGGACCTTTTGGAAGGGGCCAGGGTCGAGAAGAACGACGCGAAGAGGAACCCGACTGACTTCGTGTTGTGGAAAGCCTCCAAACCCGGGGAGCCCATGTGGGACTCGCCCTGGGGCAAGGGAAGGCCGGGGTGGCATATCGAGTGCTCCACCATGGTCCGGAAATTGTTGGGTGATTCCATCGACATCCACGGGGGCGGGGTGGACCTGATCTTCCCCCATCACGAGAACGAGATCGCCCAGTGCGAGGCCTTCACCCAAAAGCCCTACGTCAAATACTGGCTCCATAACGGATTCATCGAGATCTCCGGGCAGAAGATGAGCAAGTCCCTGGGCAACATCTGGAAGGCCAAGGACGCCCTGGCCGAATTCAGCCCCGAGGTGCTGCGTTATTTCTTCCTGAGCGCCCATTACCGGAGCGGGTTGAATTACGACCGGGAGACGCTGGAAGCCTGCGGGAAAGGCCTGGAGGAGTTCAACCTGACCTTCAGCCGTATCGAGGAAGCCCTGGGCGGTACGGAGAACGACGGGACCCTGGACCTGCTGGCCCTGAGGCTGGCCATCGACGAGACCGAGACCAAGTTCAAGGAAGCCATGGACGACGACTTCAATACCCCCCGGGCTATGGCCGTGCTGTTCGACCTGGCGAGGGAATGCCGGAGGACCTTGAGCCAATCATCCCAAATGACCGCCGGCGCCAAGAGCCTGCTGGGCGAGGCGGCGGACAAACTTTCCAAGCTGGGCGGACTGCTGGGAATCGTCTCTACCCGCAAGGCCTCGGTGCCCAAGGAAGTGGAGGATCTGGCCCAATTGCGTGTCCAAATGAAACAAGAGAAGAAATATAAGGAAGCGGATGAGATACGGGCCAAGATCACCGCTTTAGGGTTTACAATCGAGGATATACAAGGCGGGAAGTACCGGGTCCTGCCGAAAAAATGAGGCCCCAAGCCTTTGGGCTTAACGGGGTTTCTTATCCTAGGTAGCGAAAGAGAACCCTCCGCGACATGAGCTTCATTTCTTTCCCTTTCATCATTTTGTTCCTCGCCGCGATGGCCTGCCGGATATGGATCGGCCCGACCAAGGCGGAAAAACCCTATTTAGCCGCCCTTCTGGTGCTGAGCCTGATCTTCTACGGCTCCTTCATCCCCCAGTACCTGCTCCTGTTGCTCTTCACGACCCTGGTGGATTATTACGCGGGCAACCAGATCGCCGGGACCGATTCCCATCCCCGAAAAAAAGCGTTCCTGGTCCTCTCGCTGGTCTCGAACCTGGGCCTGCTGGCCTTCTTTAAATATTCCGGGTTCGCATTGGACAACCTCAGGGCCCTTTGCGCGCTTTTAGGGTTGAACGGCTCCTGGGTGCCTCAAGCGGCCCTGGCCCTGCCCATCGGCATCTCCTTCTTCACCTTCCAAAGCATGAGTTACACCATCGACCTCTACCGGGGACAGATCAAGCCTGTCAACAGCTATTGGCGTTTCCTTTTGTTCGTCAGTTTCTTCACCCACCTGGTTTCCGGGCCCATCGTCAGGGCCAACGAGCTTCTCTATCAGTTCGACCGGAAAAGGAGCCTGCGCTGGATGGTCAGTCTGCAGGGTCTGTACCTGATGATCCTGGGTTTTTTCCTCAAGATGGTGGTGGCCGATAACCTGGCGGATTACGTGAACCGTTACTGGGAAAGGGGCGGGGCGAACGGCATGCCGGCCGCTGTGCCCTTGTCGTTGGCCGTGATGTTTTCCTGCCAGATATTCGCCGACTTCGCCGGCTATACCAGCATCGCCACGGGAGCGGCTTACCTATTGGGTTTCAAACTTCCTGTTAACTTCAACAGTCCTTATATCGCCTTGTCGTTCCGGGAATTCTGGACCAGATGGCATATCACCCTTTCCCGATGGATCAGGGATTACCTCTATATCCCCTTGGGAGGGAACAAGGGCAGCGGTTGGAGGCCCTACTGGACCTTGATGGTCACCATGGTCCTGGCCGGGTTTTGGCACGGGGCGGCTTTCACATTCCTCATCTGGGGAGCCTTGCACGGGTTCTTTTTGGGGTTGGAGAGAATGGCGGGAATGAACGGGAAGGATAAGGGCCATAGTGGAATGACCGTTTTCTTCTGGTCCCTGCTGACCCAGGCGGTGGTCCTGATCGGCTGGATATTCTTCCGGGCGAAAAGCGTGACGGAGGCCTTTCATTTCATCCGCAATCTGTCGAATGTTTCCTATGGATGGAACACGCTGGGCCAGATCACTCCGGCTTTCTTTTTCATCCTGCCGGTCCTGTTGATGCACTTGAGAAGTTATTGTGTGGAGTCGGGCTGGATGAAGTCCCCTGGAATCCGGGAAAAAGGTTTATGGGCCGCCTTCATGCTTTATTTCATATTCACTCTTTACGGGAAGAACAATGCTTTCATCTATTTCCAATTCTGAGCCCTTCTTCCCGGCCCGGCGTGGCTGGTGGAAAGGGTTACTGGCCTTCTTGATCTCCTTTGCCCTGATCGCGGGCGCGGGGGAGTGGGTCTCGCGTCAGCTTTCCTTCGAACACGCCTGGCATGGCGAACAGGTCCAAGTGCCGCCTGGGGGTATCCTGACGGAAACGGACAGCGACCAATTCCCCATCTATGACACGCTTTATTACGGGTTAGGGGACGCCATCGATAACGCCAAAAAAGCCGATGTGCTTTTACTTGGTAATTCCAGGGTGCTTTCGGGCTTTCGGGAGAAGGCGGTCCAGGAAGCTTCCGCACGGTCGGGTCTGAAATTCTTTAACCTTTGCTACCCCGCCAATGACGGCATGGTCATGGCTTATCAAACCATCCTCAAACACGACCTTCACCCGAAGATCGTGATCATCAATGAAACGAACTTCTTCAATTGGGGCATCAGCCCTTTCGGGAAGGACACGACATCCCTGGGCGCTTGGCGCGCATGGGTCAGGGTTTGGGAAGATCGGATTTCCTGGACCGTGAGGGCCCAGTTACACCGGTTCTTGCCCAGGTTCGGCTGGGGCAAGACCTATCGGGTCCAGCCTCCTTTTCAATACCAATCGGTGGAGGATGGATGCCTTTGTTTGGATAACCAGCTCTCCAACCAGAAAACCTACACCGTGAACGACCCTAAGCTGAGCGAGGACCCCACCGCGGAAGAGATAGCGGCGGCCAAGATGTTCAGGGATGAAATGGCGAAACGGGGAACGGCCGTGGTGCTGACCGATATCCCCTTCGACCGGGAACCATTCCTGCGGGACAACGAGAATAAATCCAGTTTCGGGGCCTTGATGAAGCTTCCGGAAAATTCCCAACCCTTCCAGAGAGCTGATAAACTGGCCAAACTATTGGGGGTGCCCTTGATCGCCCCGGCGGTCGTGGGTCTCAGGACCACCGATGGGAGCCATCTGGACGAGGCCAGCGGCGATAAGTTCGCCCAGGCGTTCTTCCAGGATTTCCTGAAGCTATCGCGGGTCAAGGCCCTGGCGGTCCAAGAAAAGAAATAGGGTCTCTGAAAGTCGGAATGAGGATCTTATGAGCGAAAAAATCTACGGCCGGAAACCGGCCTTGGAAGCCTTGAAGTCGGGGAATAGGGCCATCACCCATATCTATCTCCTGCAAGGCGCCAGGGATGATGTGTTCAACCAGATCGAGGCCCACGCCAGGGCCAAGGGGATCCCCATCGGCCTGGAGACCCGACACCGCATGGACACCATGGCGGGGAACGACAAACACCAGGGCGTCATTGTGGTGGCGGAGGATTACAAGTACGCCGAATTGGAAGACCTGCTGGACCTGGCCCAGAAAAAGAAAGAACCGGCTTTCCTGATCCTGTTGGACGAGATCGAGGATCCGCACAACCTAGGCGCCATCATCCGCTCCGCCGACGCGGCCGGAGTCCACGGGGTGGTGATCCCCAAGAACCGGGCGGTGGAAGTGAACGCCACGGCCATCAAAGCCTCGGCGGGAGCCGCCGAGCATGTCCAGACCGTCAAGGTCACCAACCTGAACGACGCCATCCGAACCCTGAAGGAAGCCAATGTCTGGGTGGTGGGAGCGGATATGGAAGGCAGCAAGAATTTCTTCGAGTACGATTTCCGCCAGCCCGTGGCCCTGGTCATCGGCAACGAGGGGAAGGGCCTGCGGCGTCTGGTCCGGGAAAACTGCGATGAATTGGTGAAGATCCCCATGGCGGGAAAGATGTCCTCGCTGAACGCTTCAGTCGCGGCGGCTTTGCTCCTTTTTGAGGTCACCCGTCAACGGAAATGGACGACAGCCGCTCCGCCCCCTCCTCCGCCACAGCCCATTACCTATGGCTACTCTCACGCGCCCGAAGTTTTCACGATCAGCTCACCAGAGGCATCACCCACTCCACCACCCGACAAAGGCTTTTTTCGTTCAAGCCCTGACCCGGCTCTTGAAACGCCGATTGAGGGGCCTTCTGAAATCCTAGAGGACCAGGGGCATGACACACCCGGGAACTCCAAGGGCGGGGGATTCAAATGGTGAGACCTGAACTTTCCCTTTCTTGAGTTTGGTCTCCGATCCTAACCGTCACTTCTAACCAAAATAATGGAACAGCCTTGCTTGACGGGTCTGGAAGTCACTTCTATAATCCTGTTTCTCTTGTAAGGTATTGGGTGGTTGCGCTGGTAACAAGGAGAAAAGATCGCCTTTTTCCCGCGTGTTTTTTGTGGATGCCGAAGGTCGAACGGACTTTCGGGGTCCACGAGCGGCTAGGGCTGGCGTAGCTCAGTTGGTAGAGCAGCCGCCTTGTAAGCGGCAGGTCACCGGTCCGATTCCGGTCGCCAGCTCCATTTTAAACATCTGGTTACCGGCATAGTTTAAAGCCTTTGTCCGGAAGGGTTCGAGCGACCTTCCGGACAAGGGCTTTTTTAAATCCAGGAAAACCCTGAACGATCAGGTCGAGATCTGTTAAAAAAAGATTCAAGGGATGCGGGAAGCTCAACAAAGAATCATCCAAATCCCGGTACGCATTTCTTGTTCTTGAAAAGTCACCTTTTGTCATCCCCTGTGAATTGGGTTCTGATTTTCCGCGCCCACAAAGCTCCTCAATACTAAACCATATTGATCGTACATGCCGCCAAGAGATGGAACTGAGAGAGCTTTTTCTTTTCGAGAGGCTGGCTCTAAACCCGGAGTTGGGAAAACATTGAAAAGGTTTCAATTCGTTTCAGCCGCAATCTCAAAAAATCACCTGGTCAAAGGATTGAAGGGGCCAAACGAACATCTTTGGGGTTAAATGTTATCGATCGAACCAAGAGCCTTGCTGCCATTCTAATGGGGGAAGAAAATGAATTTGAACCCACGGAAATTTATTTATATTCCTTTCCTCTGGATACTGATCTTCCCCCGGGTTCTCTTCGCGCAAGCGCCCCAATGGGAATCACCCGAGACCCGGCAGAAGGTGAACGATAAGATCCGGACGGTCGATTCGTTCATTCGAAAGGGCCCTTTTAAGGAAAAGCTGACTTCCCTCCGAAATTATCAAGCGCCCGACTGGTATCGGGACGCCAAGTTCGGCGTCTTCATCCATTGGGGCCCCTACTCCGTTCCTGGTTACGCCAACGAATGGTATCCCCGCAATATGTATCAGCCGGGGAATGACGCCTTCAAGCACCAAGTGGCCACCTTTGGCCCCCAGACGAAATTCGGCTACAAGGATTTCATCCCGCTTTTCAAAGCCGAGCGTTTTGACGCCCGTCATTGGGCGGACCTTTTCAAGAAGGCCGGGGCGAAGTACGTGGTCCCGGTGGCCGAGCACCATGAGGGGTTCGCCATGTACGATTCGGACTTTTCCCGATGGACGGCGGTCAAGATGGGGCCCAAGCGGGATGTGATCGCTGACTTGGCCCAAGCGGTCCGGGACGAGGGCCTGGTTTTCGGCCTCTCCACGCACAGGGCGGAGCATTGGTGGTTCATGAACGGCGGCATGAAGTTCCCTTCGGATGTCCAAGACCCCGCTTACGCGGATTTTTATGGGCCCGCCCAGGCGGATGGCACCCCGCCAGATGAGGAGTATCTTTCCAACTGGCTGGCCCGTTGCGCCGAACTGGTGGATAAATACCATCCTCAAGTCATGGGGGATTTTGATTGGTGGATCGGCGAACAACCGGCCTTTGACCCTTATGTCCGGAAACTGAAAGCCTATTACTTCAATCGGGCCGCGCAGTGGAAGGAGGGTGTGGTCCTGACCGCCAAGGAAAAGACCTTCATCCCTGGGACGTCGGTCGAGGACGTGGAAAAGGGGAAATTCCCCGGCATCAACCCAGTCCCCTGGCAAACCGACACCTCGGTGAGTTGGCGGTCCTGGGCCTACCTTAAGGATGACCAACTCAAGGACGCGGGTTATCTCATCCGTTTCCTGATCGACACGGTGAGCCGGAACGGGAACCTGCTGTTGGATATCGGACCCAGGCCGGATGGGACCATCCCGGAAGAACAGGAAAGGGTCCTGTTGAGGATCGGGGATTGGCTGAAAGTGAACGGCGAGGCGATCTACGGCACCCGTCCCTGGATCACCTTCGGGGAAGGCCCGACCCAGGAAATGGGGGGCGGATTCAGCGAGTCGGACATGAAATATCAGGAAGGGGATGTGAGGTTCACCAGGAAGGGGAACGCCCTTTACGCGATCTGCATGGTTCCGCCATCCAAACCTTTGACCCTGACCCATTTAGGGAAATTCGAATGTCCCTATGTGGAAATCCAAAAGATAACCAAGCTCGGTTCAACCGAGGAAGTCAAATGGGATCGCCAGGATCAAGCGGTTGTGATCTCGCCTTCTTCCAGGCGGGGAAACGATCCGATCGTTTATAAGGCGCAATTGAGCGGCTATCTGATGGGAGGGGTCAAACCCCGGATCCAAGGCGACCGGGTTACCATCAGCGGGTTCATCCAAAACTATGATCCGAATACCGTGACGAAGGAAATTCGGTTCGGGGTTCTTCCCAAGACCAGGAAGTCCAAACGGGTGACGGTCGGGGGGGGATCCACCCAAAACTTCGACTTTTCCTACCAAAATCCTCATACCGGCATTTATCAGACTTCCCTATTATGTTCCCACCCAACCCATCAGCCCGATTTTTCGATCCAGTGGCAAGTCGCGCTTCCATCCCTTGGACTTACCGGCAAATGGTTATTCCAAAAAGGCGATAAGGCCGAATGGTCCGAGCCGTCCTTGAATGACGCTTCCTGGGACAAAGTGAAGGTGCCAGCGCAGTGGGAAGCCATGGGATATCAGTGCGAGCATTGTTACGGCTGGTACCGGCTTCACCTGAGTATCCCGAAAGAGTGGAAAGGCCACGGCCTGGTCCTTCCTTTGGGCAAGATCGACGACGCGGATATTACTTACTTCAATGGGAAAGAGATCGGCCGTATGGGAACCTTCCCGCCCCAGGAACAAACGGCGTGGAATCGGGTACGACGCTATGAGGTTCCCGCCGAGTTGATCCATTTTGGAAAGGATAACGTCATCGCCATTCGGGTATACAACGGAACTGGCGGGGCTGGGTTGTACGATGGCCCGCTGGGGCCGGTGGAAGTTCAATAAGGGTGATCGATAACAAATCTTAAAGAGGAAAAAATGAAATCTTCAAAAACGATCCTGGCGTTGTTCGTCTCCTTCGCGGTCCTGGCCGGTTGCGGCAATAAACAGGAGAGCTATCCCGTCAAGATCGGTCTTTCCATGGATACGCTCCGGGCGGCCCGTTTCACCCATGACCGGGATATCCTGACGGCCAAGTGCAATGAGCGGGGGGTGGGGGTGCTGGTGCAGTGCGCGGATTCCAACGATACCCTGCAGAACTCTCAGTCCGAGAACCTTTTGACCCAGGGGATCAAATGCCTGGTGGTCATCCCCCATAACGCCAAGAGCTGCGCCTCCATCGTCAAGGCGGCTCATGATATGGGCGTGCCAGTCCTTTCCTACGACCGGCTCATCCTTGACAGTGATGTGGACGCCTACGTTTCTTTCGATAACGTCAAGGTGGGGGAATTGCAGGCGTCCACCTTGGTCCACCTTCGCCCCAAGGGCAACTATGTACTCATGGGCGGAGCGCCCACGGATTACAACGCCATCCTTTTCCGCAAAGGCCAGAGGAACGTGCTGGACCCCCTGGTCAAGAAAGGGGACATCAAGATCGTGGGCGACCAATGGGCCGACGATTGGCTCCCGATCAACGCCCTGAAGAAAATGGAGAATATCCTGACCAGGAACAACAACCAGGTGGACGCGGTGGTGGATTCCTACGACGGCACGGCCGGGGGCGATATCCAGGCCCTCACGGAGCAGGGCCTGGCGGGCAAGGTGGTCGTCTCGGGCCAGGACGCCGAGCTGGCGGGTTGTCAGCGCATCGTGGCGGGTACCCAGACCATGACGGTCTATAAACCGGTCAAGTTCCTGGCCGCCAAGGCCGCGGAGATCGCGGTGGACCTGGCCAAGGGGCAGCCCCTTCCGCCCGCCCCGGCCAAAACGAACAACAATAAGAAGGACGTGCCCAGCTATTTCCTCGACCCTATCCCGGTCACCAAAGACAATATGATGAGCACGGTCATCGCGGATGGCTTCCAGAAGATGGAAGAAGTTTATAAGGGCGTCCCCAAGGCCCAGTGGCCCCCGAAGGATAAACAATGAAAGTTCCCGATCTCCAGATACTCGCCCGGCCATCCCGGGTCACTCTTTTTCCGGCGGCCTGCTCCCTCGACCTGGGGGACGGCAGCGAGCGCGGGGAATATGTGGATCAGGACTATATCCTCACTGTCCTGAAACGGCCCCACCGTTCCATCAATCTCATGTATTGCTACTATCCCTTCGACAAGGGTTGGCCCCTTCGGGCCTCGGCCGCGCATAAACCCAAGGGCGACCGGCCTTGGCCCTATCCTTACGATGATTATTTCCCTTTTTCCGGAGGCCCCCAGGGAGACACCGAAGGCAAGGCCTTCCAGGAAATGCGCGATATCCGCCGCCACGGGCAGGATGTCACCCTGACCCTGACGATGGATTGCAAGGTCCCGGACAGCCACATCCGGGCGATCGCGCGTCAATTGAGACCCTATGGCCGTCTGCGCCTGCGTTTGAACCATGAATGCGATGGTTTCTGGTTCGCCTTCAACCGCCGTTATACCTACCGGCAGGTCGCGGATTTCTTCATCCGATTCGCCAAGGTGATGAAAAAGGAAGCCCCTCTCATTCAAGTCATGTGCTGTTGGGGCCACCCGGTCGATCTCAAGACCGGCGAGTTGACCGAGGAAAAGGCCCTGGGACCCATCCTTCCGGCCGCCGACCTCTGGTCCACGGATAAATACCTCACCCTCCACTACGGCTGGCCCTATAAGACCTGCGAGCCAGGGGAGCGGAAAAAGACCTATAACCACTATTCGGTGGAACAGATCTGGAAAGAGTTGAAGGTGGTCCACCGCCGCTTTTGCCAGCTCTCCGGCCAACAAAAAGGTTTGGAAATGGGCGAGTTCAACGCCGACGGTAACGTGGGCGGGGAAGCCCACCAGCGGGATTTGACCCTCGCGTTCTACGAGCGGGTGCTTCGGGAAAGACCAGCCTTCCTGACGGGCATCACCTTCTACCAATTCCGGGACCGGAGCCGCCTAGGCCTGGAAAAGGAAGACCCGAACAATATCCAAAACGGCATGCCGACGCTTTTCCTGGAAGATTATAAAAGGATCATCCGTCATCCCTATTTCACGCCGCGGGAAAGTTGGGCCGCCAACCCCGGGAGTTCGAGGATGGTATGGCGCTCGGCGGAGGACTCAGAAGGATTGGGCTATCGATTGAAACTCAAGAAACGCCCGGTGTTCGTGGAGCTGTTATTGGACCCCAAGGCCAACCTGATGATCTGGGCGGGCCGCCAATGGTTCTATAAGAAGCCGGGAGTGGATTGGGTGGATATCACGAACGCCGCGGTCGAGTGGGGGACCGCCAAGCCCTTTCCCATCCGTCTCTTCGCGCCGCCCGCCGATGGGATGAACCCCGGCGGAGCCTCCCAGGTGGTCTCCAGGCTTTCCGGCCCGCCCCAGGCCCGTGTCCGCTATGACGCCCATCGTTGGATCAAGCCTTAATGTTTGGATGGTTCCAGCGGAATATTGAAGGATGAAGGCGCATGGTCTTCGATCCCATTAAATTTTAAAAGTGACCTTGGGCAGGGTCCCCTTCACCACTTCCCATCCGCTGCCCTGGCGGGCCAAGACCAGTTCCCGAAGCTTTTGATCGGTGGGTAGGGCCAAGAGTCCCTTCGATTCCGCGGCCTGGCCATAGACCTTCAATTCGATCTTCGACCAATCCATGAACTTGGTCGATTGGGCCAAGGCCAGATGGGGTATGACCGAGCCTCCGCGGGCCAGGATCACACAGGGGATCTTCCCGGCCTTGATACGGTGCCATTGGGCTCCCTTATAGGAAGTCCCGGTCTGGTAATCCACCCAGGTGCCTGGTGGCAAATAGACGTCACGTTCCAAGACCTGTTCCATCAAGGGGGCCACCAGCAGGTCCGTCCCGAAGAGGTACTCGTCCTCGATGAGCCAGCTTGTCTTGTCCTCCGGGTACTCGAAGAAGAGGGCGCGGAGCATGGGGAAGCCCTTTTGGGAGCTGTCCAGGGCCTGGGCATAAACGTACGGCATGAGTTTGTATTTCATCTCCGCTGACAGGCGGAACTCATCCTCGAAATCCTTCCCGTAGACCCAGGGCTCGCGGGGGAACATGCCGTGGCACCGGCTATGGGAGGTCAAAAGGCCGAAGGGCGTCCAACGGCGGTAAAGTTCTTTCGAGGGACCCTTCACGAATCCGCCGATATCGTGGCTCCAGAAGCTGAAGCCGCTCAATCCCAACGAAAGACCGCCCCTCAAGGAGCAAGCCATCCCGCCGAAACTGTCTTCCGCGTCGCCTCCCCAATGCAGGGGATAGCGCTGGCTTCCCGCCCAGGCGCTTCTGGCCCAAATGATGTTCTCTCCCGTTATCTTTCTCGAGATATCCGCCGCGGCTTTGTTGTACCGCAGGGGGTAGAGGTTGTGCTCGGCAAAGCCGATCTTTCCCGAGTGGTAAACGCCGAAGAGAGGCGCGCCCTCGCCAAAATCCACCTTGATGGCGCCCACGCCCATTCTCAACAACCCGGCCAGATTCTTCTGGTACCACTTCACGGTCTTGGGGTTGCTGAAATCCAGGGTGGCTTCCTCAGTGGGTAGGCCGCCCTTGCCGTCGGTCACCGCCAGACCCTGTTTCAGGATCTCCGGGGTAAGGCGGTTCTTGGGGTTGAAGTAGCTCAACTGCCAGAGGCTGATCTTGAAACCGTTCTTGGCCAGATCCTTGATCATCTTGAGCGGGTTCTTGAACCGGGTCTTGGAGAACTTGTAGTCACAGCGCCAGTCCTCCTCGAACCAGCCCGTATCCAGATGCACAACATCGGAGGGGATCTTGTGGTCGCGAAGTTTCTTCGCCACGTCCCTGGCTTCCTTCTCGCTCTTGTAGGTGCATTTGCTCATCCAAAGCCCGAAGCTCCAGAGGGGAGGCAGGGGGCTGCGGCCCGTCAGGTTGGTGTATTCGGACAGTACTTCCTTAGGGTTGCCCAGGAAGATGAAAAGGTCCAGATCCTCATCGCCGGTGAAGAGGGTGGTGCATTCGCCGTAGGCATGGCCAAAGTCGAATGTTGTGGGCGAGGTGGTATGCAGGAACATGCCATAGCCCCGGTTGCTCATAAAGAAGGGCACGGGCTTGTACATGCCGTCATGCTGGACCCCGTGGCAGTCGTAGGTCCAAAGCACGACCTTCTGGCCTCGTTTGTTCAACCGGGTGAAGGATTCGCCGCAACCATAGATCTTCTCGTCGTTCGATAGGCGGAAAGTGGCCGCGAAACGCCGGCCAAATTCGGGCGTGGGGCGAATGAAGCAGAAAGGCAGGGGGTCGGTATTGCGCAGGCTCTCGTTGTCTTTCAGGTGGATGGTCTTGGTCAGCAGTTTGCCTGAGGCGTCGTGGAATTCGATGGCCCAGGGGTTTTCCTTGATCGTGACCGAACCGGCCTTGCCCTGGTAAACCACGCATCCCTTTTTTTTGATGGTCTTCCAGGGGCTGGTGGCCTTGGGTTCGCTTTTGAGCATGAGGGAAGGCTCGGCCTTCCTCGCGTATTTACGGCCGCGCATGCGCAGGCGCAGGGTGCGGTCGCCATAGAAGGTCAGGGAGAAGGGATAAGGCTCTTTCTCGTTCCCGTATTCATTGGGGAATTCCCAGGGCGGGTTGGTGATGAGGTTGATGCCTTCCTGGTTGAAGGCCATGCGCACCTTGTAGGCGTATCGGCCCCAGGAAATATCGCCCTCCGCTTTAGTGGGATTGAACCGCTCCAATTTTTCCGGCAAAAAAATGGTGTCTTCCAGGTTCGAAAATTCCCGGCTGATATCCACTGGGTGGTTCAACAGGGGATAGGGATGTTCTTTCATGACGTCTCCTTAAAAGTTTTAAAACGCCTCAGAAAATCATCAGGGCGACCACCTCAGTGTTCGTGGAGTCGCTTGGAATGGCGAATTTTGATTTTAAAACAAAATTCGGTTTATGTCTTACCCTCTGTAACCCTTTGGTTCAATATTTTTTAGTTTTCGTTTTTTCTCACCAACATAACCATCGCTGTGGCTGTGATGAGGATACTACCTATCATAGCCCGCCAGAAGGCTTCGGTGGTCAACGGGCTCGTCTGGTTGTCGATTGATGCCGAACTTTCGCTTTTTGACGGTAAATATCCCGACCATTTTCATTGGTCCTAAAAGAGAAAAGTCCAAGTAAGTTTAATAATCCTGACCGTGTCCACAGGAATACTTTGGTGAGAGCGGCTTTGGCTTTATAATTCTTTCCTGATGCCACTCTCTCCCAAACTCTTTTCTCAGACCAAGGCGGGCCTTCTTGAAAATAAACAAACTGTTGTTCGCGACTTTGATCCTTCCGGTTTTGACCCTAACCCAAGTTCGGGCGGAGGTTAACGATATGTCAGCACCAAGGGAACATCTTTTGATGGACGCGGGGTGGCGTTTCGCGCTGGGCCACGCCAGCGACCCGCGGTTGGATTACGATCATGGCACCGCCTTTTTCTCCTATTTCGCCAAGGCGGGCTACGGCGACGGCCCGGCCGCCCCCGGTTTCGACGACCGGACCTGGCGCGTCCTCGACCTGCCCCATGATTGGGCGGTCGAACTGCCCTTCGACGAAAAGGCCAGCTATAGCCATGGCTATAAGGCTTTAGGCCGCGACTTCCCGGGAACCAGCGTGGGTTGGTACCGCAAGAGTTTCAAGATCCCCGCTTCGGATAAAGGCCGCCGCGTGAGCCTGCAATTCGATGGGGTCTTCCGTGATTCGGTGGTTTGGGTCAATGGCATTTATTTGGGCCGGGAACAAAGCGGTTACGCCAACTTTGAATATGACATCACGGATGATCTCAACTATGACGGGGACAACACGGTCTCTGTACGGGTGGACGCTACCATGGAAGAGGGCTGGTTTTACGAGGGCGCGGGGATCTACCGCCATGTCTGGCTGAACAAGACCAGCCCTCTGCATGTCGGGACCAACGGGACCTTCGTGACCACCCAAGCGGGTAAGGGATACTCGGAGGTGACGGTTCAGAACCATATCGTGGCTCAACAGGGCAAACCCGCCTCTTTCAAGATCGAGCAGGCCATATTGGACGCCGATGGAAAGGTCGTGGCTAAAGGCGCCTTGAATAAAGCCAGCCTGAGGGCCCAGTCGGCGGATGATTTTGCCGTGAAGCTGAAGGTATCCAAACCGACCCTTTGGTCTTTGGAGAATCCCTATCTATATAAAGCGGTCACCCGGCTTCTCGTGAACGGGAAAGTGGTGGACCGGACCGAGACGTCCTTCGGAATCCGTACCCTGAAGTGGGACGCGAACAAAGGTTTCTTCCTCAATGGCGAAAGGATCGAACTGAAAGGAACCTGCAATCACCAGGATCACGCGGGGGTAGGGACGGCCATTCCGGATGCCTTGCAGTTTTACCGGATCCAGCGTCTGAAGTCCTTTGGCTGTAACGCCTACCGCTGTTCCCATAACCCCCCCACGCCCGAACTGGTGGAGGCTTGTGACCGTTTAGGCATGCTGGTCTTGGTCGAGAACCGGGTCATGGGAACCAGCCCGGAATTGATGGACCGGCTCAAACGAATGGTCGAACTTTACCGCAACCACCCCTCTGTCTTCGCCTGGTCCATCGGCAATGAGGAGTGGGGGATCGAATACGATGTCAAGGGCGCCCAGATCGCGGCCCCCATGCAGGACTACGTAATGAGCCTGGACCCGACCCGGCGGGTGACCCAAGCCATCGATGGGGGATGGGGAGTGGGTTCTTCCACCGTGATCGACGTGATGGGGTACAACTATCACGCGCACGGCGATGTGGACGACTACCACAAGAAATTCCCCCAAAAACCCAGCTTCGCCACCGAAGAGAGCACCACCAACCAAACCAGGGGCATCTATGAGACCGACAAGACGCTCTGTCACATGGCTCCCTCCGATACTAACCCCAAGGGGACCAGTATCGAGGATGTGTGGAAGTTTTACGCCGGGCGGCCCTATCTGGGAGGACTCTTCCTCTGGACGGGTTTCGATTATCGCGGGGAGGAAACGCCCTTCACCTTTCCGGCCATCAGTACCCAATATGGCGTTCTGGATACCTGCGGATTCCCCAAGGACTGCGCCGATTACCTGACGGCCTGGTGGTCGGAGAAGCCGGTGTTGTTCCTCACGCCCCATTGGGATTGGAAGGGCATGGAAGGGAAGAACATCCTGGTGAAGGCCTATGGCAATTGCGATGAGGTGGAATTGTTCCTGAATGACAAAAGCCTGGGCAAGAAGACAATGCCGGTCCATTCCCATTTGGAATGGCAGGTGCCATACCAGCCTGGCGTTTTATCGGCCAAGGGTTACCAGGGAGGAAAAGAAGTGTCGAGCGCCAGACGGGAAACCGCCGGTGAACCCGTATCGGTGATCCTTCGGGCGGATCGGACCAAGATCCAAGCGGATGGGGAAGATGTCTCGGTGGTGAAGGTGGAGGCGGCCGACAGCCAAGGGCGGATGGTCCCAACCGCCGGGAACTTGATCCGATTCTCATTGGAGGGCCCGGGTCAGATCATCGGCGTGGGAAACGGCGACCCTTCTTGCCACGAACCGGATCGATATTTCGATAGTGTGGTCAATGTGAAAATCGAGGGTTTGAAAATGAGGGATGGGGGCGAATTGGGAAAAAGGCCCGAGGTAGAATTCAACCAGGATGATTCCAGTTGGGGCGATCTTTTCCAGGGTCGTCATGACGACCAGGGGCAGGTTTCCAGTGACAAACCGGCCGCTCGGGTGATCCGCGGGCATTTCGACCTGCCCAACTTGGATGACTACACCGAGATCACACTTTTCCCCAAGAGTTTGGTGGAAGACCAGTCCATTTATGTCAACGGCCATTTGATCGCCGAGAACATCAAGCGCGACGAGCCCAACCAGGGTTATTCTTTGCCCAAGGCGATCTTGAGGAAGGGCCGGAATGTCTACGCGCTGGTGGGTCCGGAATTATTGCGCCGGTGGGTCTGGGACAACCTCAATATGGACCCTGGGTCCATCCGAACCGTGATCCCGGCGAAACCGTGGAAACGAAGCCTTTTCAACGGATCGGCCCAGGTCATCGTGCGGACGAACCATGAGCCTGGTTCCATCGTCCTCAAAGCGGATTCGGACGGTTTATCGGGGGTTGTTTTGAATATCGAAACACAAGCTGTATCGGCAAGGCCGTCGGTGCCTTGAAATAAGGGTCGGAGTTTTAAGCGTAAAGATCGGAGCGCATTCATGAAAAGGATCACTTTTTTGGCGGCGGCTGTACTGTTCTTGGCGGTTCTATCGTCGGGCTGTTTTAAATCCTCCAATGGCAATGTGGTGCGGGTAGCGATCTTCAGCACCGACCCCGCCATCCTCCAGATCCTGAACCAAACCATCCGAAACATCCAAAGCCGCCATCCGGGGCTGAGGGTGGTGATGGACAGCATTCCCTATAACGATTTCGAGGAAAAGATCGTCACCCAGATGGTGGCCGGCAGCGCTCCCGATATCGTCAGCACGGAAGCCAGCCAGTTCGTGGATCTGTATCTGCGCGACGTCTTCGTGGACCTGACCCCCTATTTCCAAAAGGACGGTTTGGACGTGAAGGATTATTACCCCGCGATCATGAACCGTTTCAGCCCAGGTGGGAAGATCTACGCCGTCCCCTTTGACCTGGCCCCCACCGGTTTGGTTTATTACAACAAGAAGTTCTTCGACGAGGCCAAACTGCCCTATCCCACGGCTAAGTGGAGTTGGCCGAAGGATTTTCTGACGGTCTGCCAAAAACTGGTGAAGAAGGACGCGGCGGGAAATATCACCCGCTTCGCTTTCGTGGATCCCTATGGCATCAACGCGGTCAATTTCGTCCTGAGCAACGGCGGTAATTTCACGGACAGCGCGGACCATCCCACCCGAATGACCCTGGATTCGCCCGAGGCCATGCAGGCCTTCCGGTTCCGATGGGACATGATCTACACCTACCATGTCTCCCCCACCATGAGCGAACTCCAGAATTTCGCCTTTGGAAGCGGGGCTGAGAACATGTTCATGAACGGCCAAACGGCCATGATGGGTTCGGGAGTATGGCATACCCCCCACTTCCTTCAGAAAAAGGACCTGGATTTCGACGTGGTGGAATTTCCCCACGGCCCCGGCGGGAAACAAGGCTGGCAATGCGGGGGGTCGGGTTACGCCATCAGCAAGGATTGCAAAAATATGGAAAACGCCTGGATCGTCCTCAAGGAACTGACGAGCGCGGAAGTCGCCAGCCAGGTCGCCTCGACCGGCATGATCCAACCGGCCCTGGTCAAGGTGGCGGGTTCGGACGCTTTCCTGAAAAGCCCCGGAGCGGCCCACAAGAAGATCCTGCTGGATATGCCGAAAAACGCTTACTTCACTCCCTTCGTCAAGAACTGGAGCGAGATCTGGAACGGCCAGATCAGCCCGGGGTTGGACCCGGCCTGGATGGGCATGAAAAAACCCGAGGACATCCTTCCCAAGTTGACCGCGGATGTGAACCGGAAATATTTCGGGGTGAACTGATCCTCCGGACAAGGAAAATACACGTCCGGTCGTAAGGGGTTTGGTTTTACCACGACTGTGGGTTACGTGACTTGGCGACAAAGGCGGACAAACAAAGCACGAATCCGGTTATAAGAATTCAAAACGAAAAAGCCCGGTCTCGAAAGAGAGTCGGGCTTTTTTCGTTAAGGGTAAAGGATCGATCAATAGAAGCTGAGGTTATCCAGATAGTAGTCCACCGGTGAGGTGGTGGTCGCGGTGATCCAAAGGAGTCGGACCGTCAGGGCTGGGTTCTCGGTGCCGGTCATCGACGAAAAGGAGTAACTATAGGAGGACCAGGTGGTCGTAAAGGCCGGGAGGGTAGCAATCAGGACCCCGGAACCGGAATCGTCCGTCTGGAAGGAATTGGGGCCGACCGCGCCCGCGGTGGGCCCGAGTTTCCCGCAGAACTGGATGCCCTTGAATTGGGTGATGTCATAGGCGGTCCCGCCTGATTGGAGGGCCAGCGCGAAAACGGCGCCGTAACCTGTCACCGGCCCGCTGACCAGGTGCAGGGCGTTGTTGCTGGACCCAGAGGAGCAGCCATAGCCGGTCCCGGGATTAGCGATGGAGGCGTTCATCTGGGGGTTGGCAGTGGACCCGAAGGTGAAATAGAACCCCGCCCGGCATTGGTTGGAAAGCACCGCGGTGTTGGCGTTGGTATTGGCCTCGAAATCATCGATGAGTACAGGTGTGGTGGTGGAGGTGCAAGTGGCATAAATGGAGGTTGCGGTCGAGGTCGGCGTGAAAGTGTTGGTAGGAGTGGGGGGGAAAGCCGGAGCCATCGCGTTATGACACCCTTGAGTCCCGACCCAAAGGACCGTCGCGACCATGAGGAATATCGGGGTCAACCAGAGCAATCGCTTCATCAGTCATCCTCCTCGCTTGTTTAAACCGGACACATCCAGACCGATCTAAAAGCGCTTCAAAAATTATATCACCAGGCGTCTGAGGTTTTGTTCAGTTATTCCCGGTGAACCGCAAGACTGTGTTCTTGTTTGTACCCATTATTCATTTTCCCGTTTCGGCGACCACCAGGATCGCCGAGAAGGCCGGTACATGGATGGAAAGGGTCGCCCCGGGCGCGGGGTGTTTCCCGGAATCCACCAGCCTACAGCCGAGGCTTTCCGACATGGTGTAAAGCTCATAGGTGGAGGCCGTTTGGGGCAGGTTCACCTTGGTCTCGAATTCCTTGTCGTGGTTGCGGTTGACCAGGATGACGAAGTTTTTCGCCCCGTCCCTCGCGCCGAAACTGTATAGGTCGGGGTCGGAGGAAGTGCAGGGCACGTAATCTCCCAGGACCTTGGAACCCTTGCCGTCATAGTTGCTGTAGAACTGGTGTCCCAGGAAGACGTAATTACCCTCCCCGGAAGAACCCCATTCACAGGCCATGTCCAGGCCTTCCCTCATATAGATACCCATGGTCACGATCTGCAAGAGCCCGCCATGATAGTAGTGGGCGCTAGCCGGGTAGTACTCGGTCATGGAAAGCTTCGTGCCTGGGTAGTATTGGGCGATCATCTTCTTGAGGTTGGGGATGAGGGGGCGGAAAGGGTCGAAAAGATAGGCTTTCAATTGGGGCAGAGCGCACCAGCTATCCGGACTCTCGAAGGTCGGGTCGTAAAAGATACGCAGGGCGTCGAACTGCTTGGGGGTCAGGACGGGATCATAGGGGTAATCGCCCAGGACGTTCAATTTCTCGCCCTTGGCGTTCTTGCCCCAGACCTCGGGAAAACCGTGGTCGTCCAGGTAGTCAATGAGGCGCTTGCCCACTTTTTTGGAGTATTTGTTCATGCAAATGAGGTAATAGACCACCTGGGGTACGTTGCCGTGGGCCTTGCGATCGGTCCACTTTTCGCCCTCGCCCCCCTGTTCCTTGTAATGAGACACGCCGCCCGGGAAATCATCCCAGGGGGAACCAGCCAATTCCTTCACGCCCCAAGCCGTATAACCAATGACTTGCGCGTCCGGATCGACCGATTTGACCGCCATGGCGTATTTGGCGTTCAGGACCACCATATCCTCATAACCGGGACCCTTGGGGGAAACGTCGCGGTGGTTGAAACACCACAAGCCTGGTTCGTTGTCCATTTGGTAGAAACGAACGCCCCCCTGGGCGGCGGATTTGAAATTCTTCACGATGGTGGACACCCATTCCTTTTGGAACTCAGGGGTGGAGGGGATGTAGTTCAAGTTGGGATCGTTGTCCCAGATGAAGCCCTTCTTGTTCGCCAAGACGCCGTTACCCGCCCCTTGGCCGTCGGTGGCCTCCTGGTTGGGGTAAAGGGACGTGGGATAGGAACACAGTTCCTTGCCGCCGGGCGGGGGAGCCTTGGCCACCCAGCCGATGGTGGGAATGGTGATGATGGCCTGGGCGCCGCCTTTAAAGGAATCCTGGATGAATTGGTAGTAGCGCTTGTCCTTTTCGGCGGCCCCGGGCCCCGCCTGGCTTGTATTCAGGAAGTACCAATCGGCGCCGCGGTTATCGGCGTCATCCTTCCAGTTGTAGTTGGTGGTGGCATTACCCCCCCAACGGTTCAAAGTGCCCCCCGCCTTCCGGAGGCTGTCCGTGGGCAGGTAATTGAAACCGTAGAGGTAAGGGGAAATGGGGTGGTCCGCTTTGGCTGAAAGGTTCACGACGGCCGTACCGGACAACTTGGGAGACAGGTCCACCGCGCAGGTTTGGAGCGAGGAGGTCTGGGTGTCGTTGGCCGCGGCCACTCCGACGGTGTGTTGACCTGGGGTCTGGAAATAAGAGGCGGGAAGTTTCGCGGTGCGGGCCGTTCCGTCGACCTCGCCCACGTTCTGGCCGTCCACCGTGAGGATGAACCGGCTGACCTCCTCCTCAGGGGCCTTGTCCCAGACCAGGAAAACCCCGGTGGGGATCTTTTGCCAGCCCAGATTGGAAATCGGCGTCACCATCTTGGCTTGGGTGAAATAAAGCTTATCCAGGCGCACATAGGCCGGCTGATTCTCGGGGTAATCCCCGATAAGGTCGAACCGCACGATCTTGCACTGGGTGATATCCAGCTTGGAAAGGTTCGGGATGGAGGAGAGGGGGATGATGACCTGGGTCCAGTCGGGCCCGATCTTATGGCCCGCGGCGAAATCCGAGACTTTGACCGACCCTGTCGCCGAGGAATCGGTCGTTCCCGTCAGGGCCACATTGAGATCGACCCCTGGGGAGTTGGTCTTGGCGTAGAAGACCAGGTATTTGGCGTCGGTCAAGTTCACCGCGGACCAATTCTTGTTGAAAGCCACGCCGCCTCCCGCCCATTTCTTGCCCCAGAACTTGTCCGTGGGGGTCGTGTTCCAGGTGAACTCGTAAGAAAGGCACTGGTCCGAGGCGCCGTCGCTGTCGAAAACCACCCAATCGGGTTGGTCCGAGAGGGTCTGGGCGTCGATCTTTTTCTTGCTGGGGTCGTTGCGCAGGAGGAAATTGTGGGTATCGCCCTGGGTGACGATGCTCACGCCACCTTTACCGTCCCGGCCTGAGGAGTCGGCCCAGGAGGGTCCATAGAATTGGATGGCGCTGGAGGCCTCATCTTGGGATTTCTGCAAGGATGCCATGGGTCGGATCGTGCAACCCGTTTGAAAAAAAGCCATGGCTCCGATCGAGATGGCGAGGATCGGAAGGAAAGGGAGGTGCCGGTTCATGAAAGCCTCCAAGGATAGGATCAGGGAAAATTATTATAGGTTTTAAATTTTAAACAGGGAAATATTCGGGCTTAAAACCGTTAATATAAATTCCGGTGGCGAAATATTTTGTTCCGAACCGGACCCCCTGGCGATTGAGCGACAAGGGGTTTGGATTTTGGAAACTTTCTGGAAAATGTTTAATGATGTTCCTGGATATGTTCCTTTATCGGATTTAATTGGTTTTATATGTCGGGTCCTTTTAGTAAAGTAAGTCACGTTGGGGAGAGCTGGCCGGGCCTGACCCGGGCCGGTTGGTTCGATTCCTGTTCTTAAAGGTGACTATGGCCCCGTCGAAAGCGACCTTCGTGGTTCTTTTTTTTGGTATGGCCATCCTCCTCGCCGGCTGCGGGGCGGTCCTCATCAATGAAGGCTCCCAAGAGGAATCCCTTTCCGATGGGTTGAAGAATCCGGCCAAACTAGCCCCCAAAGTCGTGGTCCCTCCCGACCAGGCCCTCATCAGCGATTTCGAGGATGGTTCGGTCCATATGAATCCCAAACTTTACGGGGCGAAGGCGGGGATGTGGACCGCGACGACTTATAGCGGCACCGTGAACACTCCCCTGGTGGTCCCTGGCGGGGCCAATGGAACCGCGATGGCTCTCCACGTTTCTGGCACCCTGATCAACAAGGGCGATAATACCTACCCCTCTTTCGTTCTGTCGGGCAAGTTCAAGTCCAGGGGTTTTTTCGACGCCAGCCCCTTTCAAGGGATCCGCTTTTACTATAAATGTCCACCCGATGACCAGGCCACCAGCCATCGGTTCAGCGTTCCCATCGCCGCGACCGTTCCTACCTCCAACGGCGGGACTTGCACGGACGGATGTTTCAATCATTTCGGGACGGACCTTCCGGCGGCCGCCGATTGGATCAAGAAAGACCTGGCTTTCGCGGATCTGAAGAGGGGATCAGGCTGGGGTTCGCCCGTCGCACCCCCTGATTTTACCGATCACTTGAAGGAGATCATCGATGTGGAGTGGGTGGACGGAAGCGGCAATAACGCGGGAAACTACAAGATCGATTACTGGGTGGATGAGGTTGAGTTTTATTGAGAGGTTCAATGAATCTCACCCAGACGACACAGGGAAAAGCATTGTTTTTTAAAAAAGTTAAATTAGGCACATGAAAGTGAAAATGAGCCGACTTCTTAAATTTTTTTTCCTGGGAATTTTTTTTCTCGGGGGTCTCAACGGCCTGCGCGCCTTTCCCTTGGAAAACGTCACCTCCGACAGTGAACTTTACCAAAGGGTGAAAAAGCTGGGCGACGCCGGACTTCTGGACTCCCAGGACAAAGCCGTGCTCGACCAGGGTTTGGTCGTCACCCGTTTGGAATTGGCCCTTTACACTGAAAAAGCCCAGTCCCGATTGGATCAAGCCTCTTCCGCGCCGACATCCATCTCCGTACCCGCGGTCATGACGCCGGCTCAGGCTCCCGCCGTTCAAGCCCCAAACGAGCCAAGCGAAGGAAGTTCCGCTGATCTGTCCATTGTTCCCGAGGCCCCGGTTCCTGTCCTGAAAGAGACCCGCCCATCCATGGGCGCAGGAGTTTCCCAGGCGCCTGTTTCAGTTTATAGCGGTCCCTATCTTTCACCTGACGTTTCCCCGGCGATAAAAGAAGAAATCGTGGCGTTGCGCAAGGAATTCCGATTGGAGACCCAATACCTCAGGACCCGCTTGAGCCTGGATGACAAACGGGTCAAGGAGCAGGAGGCCGAACTAGACCATTTAAATACGGTCCAGGACGATGTGGAATCGGCCGCCCGCAAGTCCAATAAATCCGGCGGTTCACCCCATCTGATTTATGAAACCGACGTCCGGGTGGAGGACCTCCAGATCTCAGGTCCCCTTGCGACCATGAACGCCATGAAACTGAAAAACGAGATGAACTTGGGGTTTTGGGCGGACCTGGGCGGGAAGGGATCCATCAACCTGGGACTCGAAGGTTTGATCTACGATTCGAACGCCTCCGCCGGTCCCGCTTCCATCTATCTAAACAGTCCCTCCATCAATTATGAATTCGACGGGATGCTGGGCAAATGGAATAGCACGGTGGCGGTGGAGTATTACTCCAGCGATACGGACCTGGGAGACTTCACCCGCGGGGCCTCCACCGCGAACCAGCGGTTTGAGGACCCTTTCGACATCAAGAAGTATTCAGGCGATAAGAACCAGAAGAACTGGGACGATTACATCACCAACCTCAGTTATGTCCCCAGCTACGCCTCCTGGATAAACTCCAACAACTCTCAACAGGTTTTCGACGGGTTGTACATGATCGGGACCCAATTGCCCCTGCTCAGTAAGGACGCGAAGGCCACCTTCCTGGTGGGCCGGGTGGACAGGACGGCGTCACAAAAATGGGAGGAAGCCCTGAAATATTCCCAGCCCTGGTTCGACGGCCATTTACAGACCGCTATCTCAACGGAATGGGTCAATGAAAACTATGGCGTGGTGCCCGATTCCCCGACCACCTTGACCCCGGTCATGGACCAGAAAACATACGCGGCGGATATCGGGATCGATCTGAAACCAGTATTTTTGGATATCGAGGGCGGATATTCGCATTTTTACACTGGTTTGTGGACGCCCAGTGGCGGTCCGGCGACCCTGGCGGCGGGAGGGGTTTCCCTCACGAATGGAACCATCAACCCCCAGGCGTTGGAAGCTCCCGCGGGACAAGCCTCCGTGAATATCTATCCCCTGACCCTTTATTACACGGCCATCAGCGACACCTTTATCAATACCCAAAGTAAGGTCATTTTAGCCGGTTTTAATAAGGCCCAATATGGTTACGCGGTGCCCGGCGCCGCTCCTTACCCGGACAACCAATACGGCTTCATTGGGATGGTGGATGACCTGATCAGCGACCGCTACGGTTGGAGGGCCAATTTAGGATGGAAGGGACGCCAGGAAAACTGGATGAAGGATTGGCCAAGTTTCCTGGACGATATCGTGGTGAATCTGGACCTAGCCCAAAAGACCGAATACCGCGTGATCCCCGATGAGTTGGGCTATAACGTGGTGGAAGCCTACGATTTGATCACGGCTTATTACCCCGAAGATTTGGGACTTTGGGGTTCGGCTTGGGGCGGATACAGCGGGGTCAACCCGGTGGGGAAGGCCTACGTTCAGGATATCGAAGACGCTCGTAAGGTCGGAAACGCCACCGGCAATGAGGATATTTTTGTCGCCACTGGAGCCACCCAGCGCGTTCCCTTCATCCTGCCCGTCTATGCCTCTCCCGGGGTCATCGCGACCAAGGTTTCCGGGGGTGTTACGACGAATCTTTACACCCCGTTAGATCATCTCAAGACCTTCAACTACATCACCCTCACTACCAAGTTCCAATTCAACAAGATGTTAGGAATGAATCAGCCCTTTTATGGGGACTTCTTTTTCACTGACCACCAGGTTTCAGGGGACACGACAACGACTACCTTATCCAACTTGTCCGATCCCAACCGTCCCGGACAGACCCTTGGACACATCCCAAACCTTTTTGACCAGACCGTTTACGACACTTCCTTCTTGTACCAGCTTTTCCCCTTCCTGAATGTGATGGCCGATTATGGAATTGAGCTTTGGAAATCCAATTACACCTGGCCTTTGGTGGATTACCGCACCGATTCCTTGGGGGCGGGTTTGGCTTATGACATTCCCTGGGGAGGCTCGAAACTGGAAGTTCGTTATAAACATCTGACCTTCCAGGACACTTATGTCCCCGCCAGCAACTACCAGGCGGACCAGGTTTACACCTATTTCTTGATGCAGTTTTAAAAAAAGATGAGAACGAATGGGCAAAAGGGTGAACGTGTGAAAGTGACCGAAAACCAAAAAAGAAATGCTCGGACGGCCTTTTTGATCTTGGGAATGTTCCTGGCCATGGCCTTGCCGGTTTTTGCCGAACACGGTTCCTTGGCCTCGTTCCAAAGGGATGGCTGGATCGACACGGACCTGGAGACCTTGGCCCAGGCGGGTTGGGTCACGAAACCTGAAAACCCCGTGGGAGAATTGACCAACCTGGAAGTGGCCCAGCTGATCGCCCAGGCCGCCAAGAAGGTGAATGACTTGCCGCCTTCCGCCACCCCCGGCTCTTCGTCGGCGGGAAAGAGCCTGGCGGTTTTATTGGATGAATTCAATTGGGAACTTTCTGTCATGGACGTGGAAGTGGAACAACTGGAGGACCGCCTTCGCGACGCGGAAGAACTCAGTGAAAGGTTCTCAGCCCTCCAAGAAAAGGATCTGGCTCGCACAGGCACCCTGCTTTCGGGTTATTCCAGGAGCTATTTCAACCTCTTCCGGGGCTTCGGTGCCAACGCCATCTATCCCGCCATGGACTACAACGCCGTTATGTTCGCGGACCTGAAATTCAAAAGTGTTCCCGTGCCCTTCGTCCTTTTCGACGCCGACCTTCGCATCTACCGGACCATCGGCTTCGTTTTTGGCGAGCCCCTCAATCCCGATTACAATCTGCGATGGCTGTCCCTGAACAACGTCAATGACGTGGCCACCTTGACCGCGGGTGATTTTTACCGCCGCTACACACCCCTGACCCTTTGGAATTCCGAGATCCCTGTTTACACTCTGATAGAGCCGACCTCCTATTACCGCGCCCGAAAGGATGTGGAGGAAATGGTCTATATGGACCATGGACCCGATTGGCACATGAGGGGTTTGCAGGCCGCATCGGACCAAGCGGTACTGGATAATCCGGTGGTCAGTTCATTCCACCTGCAGGCCATGGCCGGGGAGTTGAATACCGCGTCTCTTTTCGCTTTTGGGAACAATTACGCGGGGGCCGAAGGATCCATGGGTTTCTTCGGCGACAAGCTGGAAATCAAGGGGGCCGGATTACAACTTTGGAACGATACGGGGACAGCCGATCTGGCCTATGACCCCGCCATCCCCTCCACCTTCGCCCGGCAATATCAAGTGGGAAGCCTTTCTGTCAGCGGAAACCTTCCCCTTCGAAAAGGGGTGAGCCTGACCGGGTCGGCGGAATACGCCGAAAGCCGATATCAAGACGATTCCAACAACGCTGGAAGCGTCTATACGGATTGGGCTTTCTTGGGCAACGGATCCCTGGACGTGGAGGGCGCCCATGTGACGGCGAAGTATCTCTCCAACGGGCCGGATTTTTTCTCGCCGGGAGCCCAAACCAACCGATACTCCCCCATCGCGGGCGCGGCTGGTTCGGGTTACCTGAACGGCAACCAAAATCTGGACGATGCCCTTAATGGTTACTTGAACGGTTATGTTTTCCAAAACGTGACCCGGCCCGCGTTCGCCCCTTATGACCGTATGGCGGAAAACGCGCTGCCTTATGGGGACGCGACCCCTAATCGAGAGGGTTTTGTGTTCGGGTTCTCAGCGAACATGGGAAAAGGAGGATGGGTCAAGCCCCAGGCTTCATATATGAATATGAACGAGATACAGCCAGATTACGTATGGACTGGGAGCGGGACAGGGACCGTACTGCCGGTGGATAGCGACGCCCGCCAAACCAACACCAGGGCCTTCGAGGGGTACGAAGGCGCCCTTTCGGTCGACTGGGCCAAGGGTTTGGAAGGTTTACCCCCGACCTGTGACCTGGCATTCGATTACAAGCACCAAACGACCAACCTGGGTTTGGGTACGCCCCTTTTCAGCGTGGATACCTTCATCGTCTGCGCGGACGCGGGCCCATTTCCCCAGATTCCCTTGTTGGAAGGATTGACTCTTTCCGGCGCCTTTAAGTTAGTTCAATCCAGCGGGAATGAATATACGTTGATAAACACCGGCCAGCCGCCGACTTTGGCCAGCTATTCCTCCATTGTTGATAATTCCCAACTGGGAAATTATCACGACCAAGCCTTGAACATTACCCTTGCCTCTTTCGCCTTTGGCTTCAAATGCCCCTTGAGCCCCACCTTCGATATCCATGGGGATTGGTTTTACAATCAGTATACCTGGAACGATGTTCCCGGATTTGACCGGCGCGAACAGATATGGAGGTTGACCTATGACGTCAGCTTCTAAAATTCCCGGGGTCAGGGAACACCGCTTGGAGCGAACCGCCTATTGGAAACTCATGGCCCGAGGGGTTTTGTTTTTTGCCCTTTTTACCCTGAATGGTTTGGCCGTCGTCGGCGCGACGACGGGAGACGCTTTGTTCTCGGTGGTGCCGGCGGATGACCCGGTTTATGGGCAGCTTCGGCAATTGATCGACGCCCGGCTTTTATCCCCGGGTGAAATGGCCCCTCCTTTAACCCGCTTCGATGTTGCCCGGGATATCCTGAAAGCGCGGGCCCGCTACGATGAAATAGTGGTGGCGGACGCACATTCTCCTGTCGTGAGTTCGGCCGACGCGGCTCCATCATCCCGGACCTCCCCTTCCGTGATCTATAAAGCCGGGGTGATCCTGCATAACCTGGAAGAAACCTACCAGTACGAATTGGGCAAGTTGAATGAAAGCGTTAAGGCTTTAGGCGATTCTTTGAATGACATGGAGAACCAGGAATACGCCCTGCGTAAAAGGTTGAAGGGGATCGACCAATACCCGACCATTGCCATCCATGGATTGGGAAGGGCCTTTGGTTTTACCCAGCAATATTCGGGGGATTATTCAAACGCTTATTTTCCCAATCCGGGAATGAGGATGACCTATGGTTATCTGGACCTGGAGCCCGAGGCAATCGTCACGAAAGAGATCAAATTCAGCGGTATCATCCGGGCCGAAACGAATTTTTCGGCCAATCCATTCAACGCCCCTTCCCATTCTTCCTTGAATGGTGAATTCATACAGGACTCCCCTTTCAGCGTTTCTACCAGCAGCAACTTCGTCCTGAGTCTCCGACGCCTGTCCCTGGATTTCAATCCGCCTTGGCTTTCGGCGACTTTGGGAGATTTCGAGGAATCCTACACCCCCTTGACCCTATGGAACCGCGATAGCCTGGACTTGAAATACATCCCCGAAATGTGGTCAAGACAGGACGCGACCTTGAAATACGAGAGCTTTTTTGACCAGGAACCCAATTGGCCTTTCCGGGGTTTGAAGGTGGGAACCCATATCCTCTGGCCCGACTCCGATTGGGCGGACCAACTGAAACTCTCCAGTTTTATCCATATGATCCGCAATGGGTTTGATGACACGGGTAATTTCGGGGGATGGTATTTTGGCCCGGATCAATTCACGGATTGGTTAGCAGCCGGAACGGCGTCCTTCAAGACTAAAAAATGGTACGGCGATGGAATATCTTTTCAAGCGCAATTGGATACCTACGGAACCATACTGGATGAACCCCTGTATACCGATGCCCCCGGATCGTCCTACAGTCCCACCAATCCTTCTACTTGGGCCCATCAATACCTGACGGGCAGCGTCAAACCGGATTTCAAAATGGACTTCGGGAATGGGACCTCTGTTGGAATAGAGGGAGAATACGCTTATACCAGCTACCAGGACGATAAACTCGACCCAAATAGGGTCATCACCGATTACGCGTTGATGGGCGGTCCCTATCTCCAATTGGGCGATTCCAGTGTTTCTTTAGTATATTTGAATGTGGGCCCTTATTATTACAACCCATTGGCCCAAACTCGGCAGGACGCCGTCACTGATCTTTCCAGCATGGCGAAATATATTCCCTCCGCTGAACAATGGCAGGCGCCTTTGCGGGGCCAGGACTTCCTCACCAATGTTCCCCGGCCAGGACAGATATACGGTTTCTACGATCGGACCCAAGACAATACATTCCCTTATGGATTGGCGACCCCCAACCGACAGGGGATCGGGCTTGAGTTAAATATCAAGGCCCTGGAGCACCAAACGTTGAAGGTGCTGGGGGCGGCCTATCTAGTCCAGGAGATCACCGGGGAGATGGCTTTGCCCCCGGCTGTGACAACCTTAGTGCCGGTGGAGGTCAACTCGGGAGCGGCTCCGGTGCGCAATTTCACCTACGTCAATATCGGTCCCAGCTTCAACCTTGGACCGTCCCTGGGTTGGGACCGGGTTTTGGAGATCGGGAGCAACTTCCGCTATGAACAAACCTCCAGTTCCCTGGGAACATTGACCAGCCTTTGGGCGATCGGGGGAGTGCGGGTCGAGATCCTCCCGGTGTGGGAAATGTCCGCGGCCTTTAGCGATAGACAGGCGAATGGAACGGAATATGGTTACGGCGGATCCCTTTACGCCAGGTACACCTATCTTTATGACGGATCGGACGTGGGAGCCTACAAATCGGTCCAGATCAATGGGACGGTCCAGAGCCTGCGATGGTCCACATCCTTTAAGGTGAATCGGAACTCAAGCCTCTCCTTGGATTACAGTTGGACTTTTGGAAACATGCTTCCCTCGGGACAAACACAGGGGACGCTCAACAACCAATTTGGGGAGATAAGCTATGAAGTCCTGTTTTAGCCGGGGAACTGCCGGGAGCGTTCCAATGATGATTTCGGCGGTATGATTTATAAGGTGGGATTCAGGAGGAAGTCGTGAGGAAAGATAATTTTCTAATACCGGGCTTGGCCTTGCTGGTTATTGTTCTATTGTTTAGCTGGGCCAACGGCTGTTCTCAAAGAACTCCTTCCGCGGCCACGATGGAATATCACGCGCCCTGCCCGGATACGCTACTCGCAGGATTTGAGACGGCTCCCGTGACCAGTGTGAGCGGCAGCGTTACCACCATATCTTACGTACCGGACGCGGGAGTGACATTGAATGATCCTTCGAATGGGGTTACCTACACCTCTATCCTGACCCGATCCCCCTATTACGTGACCCAGGGACTTTACTCATTGGATGTGGATATCCTCACTCCTGTTTCTTTCAACCAAAACATCATGATCATGACCTTTGCCAAACCACTCACCCTTACCAATACGGTCCAGGTGATTATGGATGTCACGGTGGATCCATCCGTGGTCAATGGGGCGGGATATCACACCCTTTTATTCGTTGCGGATGATGGCGCATCTAACAAGTACTTCCAAGCCATTAGCGGCGACTTTCCCACGATCAACGCAGGGTCGCAAAGTGTGGTTTGGAACATCAATTTTTCGGCGGGAACCATAAACCCAAACGAGGGGATGACCAAATGGACCTTCGTGTATAACAATAACGCCACCGGAAACTCGAACGGAATACCAAACGGCACCGGGAATATCTATATGGATAATTTGCGACTTGTCCCTAATTGCCCCTGATCATTGAGCTATCTGAGCCATCCCAAGGTTTTTGACCCAAGCCCAGGCCGTTCTTTTCTTCAACAAAATTTGTAAACCATAAGATATTCACTATCAAAACGCCAAGAACGGATTGGTGTGGATATTGGAAAAATCCCGGATACAATTTTGACTTGCCTATAAAGGTACCTCCCCACTAGCGATTTTTCTTTGTCTTAACCCGTTTAAAGAGTAATAATTGAACCGGTTACATTAATTCCCTGAAAGTTTCAGGCCGCCGACCTCCAAAATTCCTGGTTTATATATTTATTTTCTTAAGGAGAAGCCATGGGAGTGACGATTCAGCAGATCGCCGAAAATACCGGAGTTTCCAAGGCGACAGTCTCGCGGGTATTGAACGGACTCGCCGTAAAATATGAGACAGAGCAAAAAGTAAAAGCCATGATGGAAAAGATGCATTACCGGCCCAACCGGTTTGCGCGCGGTTTGGCGGCTTCCCATAAGACCGGCTTCCTAGGTGTTGTCACACCCTCTTTGAACCTTTTTGTGGCCGCGGTTATCGCGGGAATGGAGGAGGAAGCCAGGCGCCATGGAAAGCTTTTGACTCTCGCGACCTTGCCCGTCGGGACCATCGAGGAACGCGAGATCGTTCATACACTGACCGAACCGCCGGTTGTGGACGGCCTTTTGTTTTTCCTGCCCTCTCCCCAGATGGAAGGACTGATTCGGAGTTTAAACCAGCGCAAGTTTCCCATGGTGGTCGCCGGTGAAAAACGTTTCGAATATCTCATGCCCACGATAGCTCTGGACAATCTCAACGGCGGAAAACAGGCGACCGAATACCTGATCCAAAAAGGGCATAAAAGGATTGGTTTTATAGGGGGCCGGATGGACATGAGCGATTCAGCGGATCGGGAGGAAGGCTACCGGCTGGCTTTGAAGGAATCCGGGATCACCGTTGAGGAAAGCTTGATCCAACCGGGGGATTACACTATTCCGTCTGGCATTCAAGCGGCCGCCAAATTTCTGGAAATGAGGAATCCCCCGACAGCTGTATTCGCCGCCAACGATGGGATGGCCATCGGCGTATTGAAAGCCCTGCAAAACCGAAAAAAAGAAGGCGCATTCGCTGTCGTGGGATTTGACGATATCGAAATGGCTTCCTACGTGACCCCCGCGTTGACCACCGTGGGATATGACCCGCATGAATTAGGCAAGCAGGCTGTGCACAAACTCATGAGGCTGGTTCTAGGTGAGGAAAAGATACGCTCCACCCTGCAGATCAAGACCCATTTGATCGTTCGCGATTCCGCTTAAGTTCCTTAGACCCAAAGATCTTCCGGATAAACCCCTTCTGAAACCAATCGTCTGATAGAAACCTCAGCCTGTTTGCGGTCCTCTGGGTAAGTGAGTCCGAACCAGGAATCGGATGTGGGGAGGATTTTCACCTCGGCTCGTTTTTGGGCGATCAACAGATCGATGGCTTTAGGGATCAGGAATTCGGAGTTTTCCATATCGCCTTGTTCGCGAAGGAAATTCCCGAGTAAATCGCCGAATTGGCGGAAAACCGCGGGGGTAAGCCCCCAGATATTCATGGAAACCAGTTCGTCTCCCCTCAGAGGATGGCCCATTTCTTTCTCGTCCAGGTATTCCGCCCCGCCTTGCGTTTTGCGTACCTTGATCCGCTCCACGATCTTCTGAAGATTCCCGTTTTGGTCCACCTCGCAAAGGGCTCGGGAGACATGGCCGTGCTCGGAAAGGGTGTTGGCGAGTGGGAAACCCACCATGGCATAGGAGGTGCTTTCGAGGGTGGAAAGGGAAGTGAGGTGATCGGCCATGACCTGGAAGGTTTGTCGGCCATAAAAATCATCGGCGTTGAGTACCGCGAATGGTTCCTGGACCACTTCGCGGGCGGAGTAGATGGCGTGACCCGTTCCCCAGGGCTTTTGCCTTGTCGGCGGAGCGTGAAAACCATCGGGTAGATCCGTTAGCTCCTGGTGGGCATAACCGATGGGGGTGAGGGCTTCCCATTTATCGCCGACGGCCTTTCGAAAGTCCGATTCCATCTGGCGGCGAATGATGAAAACGACCTTTCCAAAACCGGCGCGCAGGGAATCATAAATAGAATAATCCAGAAGGGTGGCTCCGCCCGGGCCGACACTTTGCATCTGTTTGAGCCCGCCGAAACGGCTTCCCATACCGGCGGCCATGATCAATAAGGTAGGTTTCATATTTCTCGACCCGAGTAAAATTTTGCCCCGGGGGCCGCGTTAAAGACATAACTCGCCAGGTTCAACCCGGTTTTCGATTTGTAGTCCGCCCCGGCCTGCTGACGAAAACTCTCGACGCCGTTTTCCTCGATCAGATTGACCGTACAACCCCCAAACCCCGCGCCTGTCATGCGGGCGCCATAAACCGACTTGTTCTTCCGGGCCAGTTCCACCAGCAGGTCCAGCTCCCGGCAGCTGACCTCGTAGTCATCCCGGAGGGATTCATGGGATCGGGCCATCAGGGTCCCAGCGCTGACAAGATCATTTTTTTCCAGGGCCCGCACCATATCTAAGACCCGTTGGTTTTCCGATACCACGTGCCGACAACGTTTGAGGATGTTTTCGGGTAGAAGTTCACGATGCCGTTCGAGATCCGCCATCGAAAGGTCCCTCAGTGTGTTGACCTGAGGCAGGGCGTGGCTAAGAAGGCGAACGCCCTCCTCGCATTCCTGTCGCCTTTGATTATAGGCTGATTGGGACAAGGCGCGTTTGACGCCCGAATTGCAAACGACGATATTCACCTCCGGATGAATGGGGAACCACTCGAACGAGAGGTTCCGGCAGTCGATCATCAAGGCATTGTTTTCTCTTCCGAGAAAGGAAGCAAAGGGGTCCATGATCCCACAGTTGACCCCGACGAATTGGTTTTCCGCCGTTTGGGCCGCCTTGATCAAGTCCAAATCGGTCCAAATAAGACCGCTGATTTTTTCCAGAAAGACCGCCGAGGCAACTTCGAGGGCCGCGGAAGAACTTAATCCAGCACCCTGGGGTAGGTCGCCCTTTAAGACGGCCTGACAGCCATGGAATTTACCGCCCGCATCAAGGTATTGGGCCAAAACACCCTTGAAGTAATCTGCCCATGGATGGGAGGGATCTTTAAATAGCTTTCCAGTCTCGAATTCCACCCTGTCCTGGTAATCGGCTGAATAAAGCAAGATCTTTCCATCTGCCCGGGCTTGTCCGCATAAATAAACACCACGGTTTACGGCCATAGGCAGGACATAACCTGCGTTGTAATCCGTGTGTTCGCCGATCAGGTTTACCCGGCCTGGGCCCCAGGATTCCACCGAGGGGGAATCCTCAAATAGTGAGGCGTAGATTTCTTTAGTTCGCTGGATGAGTTGCTTATCCATTTTTGAACCTTTTTTGAACTTCTAAAGGAAGTTTCATAATGACTACTGAAGTGAAAGTCTATTTATACAGGAAATGATGGTCGAAGGGAGATGACAAAATGAACCTGGGTGACCCGATAGGCGCTTAAGGTTACGCCTTCTGAAGGGGATAGGGAAGGGGCTGAAGTGGATGCCGCAAGAGCCGGGGAGGGAAACCTAAAAGCAAATTGGAATGCTTGAATTACCTTTGCGCCTACGCTATTCACAAAGGCTATCCCTTCCTTTTGTCATTGAATCCAAAGCCAAGGCCTCCGAGGTTATATTGTCGGTTTTGGGCAGAAGATCGATGCTGTCTTCGGGGAGTATGACCTGGTGAATTGGTATGGGCCTAGGGGAGGCTCCACAAAAAGTTTAAATTTTGATAGACAGGAATAAGACACTCGAGGAAAATCAGTCACCCATTAAGGAAAGCTGGTTGGGCAACAACATTTGCCGCAAACGGTTTTCTGTGGTTCTTGGCGTAAGCATGGAGATCGAGCTGTTTTTAGGAAACGGCAGATCGCCGGTTCGATTCCGATCGCCAGTTCCACTAATCATCGATGGACAGGTGCCCGAGTGGTCAATGGGAGCAGACTGTAAATCTGCCGGCCGACGGCCTTCGAAGGTTCGAATCCTTCCCTGTCCACCATTTTTTTATATAAGCGAATGTTCCGAAAGCTGACTTCTTTGATCCCCAACACTGGCAACCCCCGTGTTGACCACACCTTCTTTTAATGACTGCCACAGCAGCGGGAACAAGACCGGCCGGAAAATCTTTAAAAGGAGTTGTCCATGTACGACCTGTTCTTGAAGACCGCCCGCGAGATATACGAAGAAGCCAAGAAGCAGAATCGTCTCCATTACAATCCCGATTATGACACCCTAAAGAAGTGGTTTTCCGAAGAGCCGGATATCCGCAAGACCCGTTATGGAAGTCTGGAAGTGGACACCGAGCCCACCTCCCGCCTGGCACGGTTCACCAAGAACAACATCGACGATAAGTTCGGACCGGACGAGGAAGCCTTCCTCGTCAAGGCCAAGCAGATCCTCTCCAAGGAAGAGTTGATCGCGTTCGACGTGATCGTGGGCGACGGGAGCGAGAAGATCTCGGCCCGGATGGTGGTGCCCAAGAAGCACGCCCATGTCTGCTACGGCGGGACCAAGCTTTTCAAGCCCGGGGCAGTCTCCGACCCGACCTATTGGATCCTTTTCTTCGTGGACGAGGAGTTCGAGAAGAACAAGACCCGCAAGCAGCCGGATAAAAAGGTCATGCTGCGCAACGCCTATTCCCCTGAAGGGAAGATGGTAAAGTTCGTCAATAACAGCAACTATATCGGCGAGTGGAAAAAAGGTATCTTCGCTGGCGAGGATTACCGGGTGAAGCTCAAGAACGACGCCATTTTCCTCCATGCTGGATGCCGAATGGACTATCTGGAGAACGTCCACGGCGACTTCAAGACGACCTCATCCCTCTTCGCAGCCTTGAGCGCCAACGGCAAGACATCCCTGACCTGCAAGGTGCTGGCGAAAAAGGGCAAGGAAAAATCCTGGCTTATCCAGGATGATGGCGGGACTCTCCGGAAGGACGGCAGTTTCCGCGGGTTTGAGGGAGGCGGTGTGTTCGTTAAGACCGAGCGACTGAACCCCAGCGACCAGATCGAGACCTATTACGGGGCCTTGAGGCCCAACACCTATCTGGAGAACCTGTACGTCGAGGCGGACGGCGAGATAGACTTCTACAACATCGAGCGCACCTCCAATGGCCGGGCCGTGATCGAACGACGCGATTTCATGCACTCCAGTTCCGATATCAATGTGGAGAAAGTGGATAACCTGTTCCTGATCACGAGGGGTTCCATCATTCCCGCTGTCTGCAAGTTATCCGCCGAGCAGGCGGCAGCTTTCATGATCCTGGGGCAGTCCATGGAATCCTCGGCCGGGGATCCTACCCGCGCCGGACAGTTAAAGAACGAGTTCTTCTACGATCCATTCATCGCGGGCGATAAGTCGGCTCACGCCAACCTCTTTTATGAGATATTGAAAGCGAACCCTCATATCAAGTGCTACCTGATCAATACCGGCGGGGTGGGAGAAGGCGAGAATTATCACGATATTTCCCTCAAGGACACCATGGGGATCCTGGATTCCCTGGTCCGCGGCGGGTTGGAAGACTGGGAAGAGTCGATCGGAACGGGCTTGATGGTTCCCAGAGCCGTCCGGACCGTGGATGACATCCTCATGCACCCCCGGAAGCTTTATTCCGCCGGGGAATTCGAGGAAAGACAAAAGGCCCTGGACACCCATCGTGCCCAGTACCTGGAGCAATTCAAGGGACTAGATAAAAGGGTCGCCTCGGTATTCTGACCGTTGGGCGGGCCATTACCGCCCGGAGTTGAGTTGAAAAGGCATGCCCACCCGGTCAGGATTTGAGCCTGGCCGGTCGTGGACCTTTACTTTTTAATTTGGGTTGGGATAAAGTGGGAAAGTCGCGGGAGTAATTCAGTGGTAGAATGCCACCCTTCCAAGGTGGACGTCGCCGGTTCGAATCCGGTCTCCCGCTCCATTTTTTACCTTTTGAATGGTTGTTTTACCGTCACCCCTCACTTCAATCCAATAGGCAAGGAAGCGAAATGCTCAGGGATAAAGAGATCATTTTAGACGACGCCATACCCGGTAACCCAAACCCGGTCATGGAGATGAACGAATTCATGGACGACCGGGTCCTGTTGTATGGACATCCCGGCCTCTGCCGGAACTGTGACGAGTTGTTATCCAGCGACGGATTCAAAATGGTCCTGGAACACTTTCTTCAAAAACTGATCAAGCAAGATTCCCCTATTTTGAGCTGCATCAAGGATTACAAAAAAAAAGACGGTTACGATACGAAAAAACTGGCAGGGTTCCTCAAGAACCTGCTGGATCCCAAGACCTTCGAGAAGGCCCTGGCCGATGTGGATCGCGTGGTCCTAAAGGATTTCCTGGAGGAGCTCTATAACTATTGGAGAAAAAGGGAGCGCTTCGTCATATTCGACAGGGACGCACAGGACGGCGGCATCAATTTGGGTGAATACCACCAAAAATTCATCTTGGCCAACGAGCAGTTCAAGTTCTTGGTCTTGAACACCTACCGCCGGATCTGCGCGCATGTGATGGGGGACTGGTTCAAGGTCTACCGCCAGGTGTCGGCGGGCGTGGAAATGGGCCTGCTGGCCGAGAAGATCGATTGGAACCATCCTTCGGAAAGCTATCAAAAGCTCAAGAACATCCCGTTCATCCGTCTTTCCCTCATCTATCCCCCTCTTATCTATTACACCAAGAGCAACAAGAGGAAAGGAAAGTTCAACCCCCTACCGAATAACCCGGTGGAGACCATTCAGTTGGATCCTTCCCGCTGGCTTTGTTACCCGGCGAAGATCGGCGAATTGATCATTTTCATCTATTTTCATAAAGACTTCATTTCTCACGCGGCCGCCCTTTCCAATCTGTTTGAACCGGCGAATGCGCAGGATATCGCCAACCGGAAACCGGATGGCGTTATGTTGTTCGGGGTGGATCCGGCCTTGATGAATAACCAGTTGGTCGGTTATTTCGAGGACACCCAGAATAAATTGGTGGTGGGAGCGGTTTCCTACAAACTTCCCGAGGTGGATTATTTTGGTTATTTCAAAAAGACAGCTCTAACAGTCCATAACATCATCATGATCGAAAAAGGCAACCTGCCTATCCATGGGGCCATGGCGAAGATCGACCTGAAATCGGGCAAGAGTGCCCATGTGGTCATCATGGGTGATTCAGGCACTGGGAAATCCGAGTCCCTGGAAGCTTTTCGGGTGCTGGCGGACCAATACATCCGCCGATTGACGGTCGTTTTTGACGACATGGGATGCTTGAGCGTCAATAAAGAAGGGCAAGTCGTGGGATTGGGGACGGAGATCGGCGCCTTTGTCAGGTTGGACGACCTGCGACCCGGTTACCCTTATACGGAGATCGATCGGTCGGTGTTCATGAACCCCCATTTGGCCAACGCCCGTGTTGTAATGCCGATCACCGAATACCGCCATGTAGTCATGGGTTATCCGGTGGATATGTTCCTGTACGCCAACAATTACGATAACGTGGATGAGGACCATCCGGCACTGGAGATCATGACCGACGCCATCGAGATAGACGAGGTCTTTTCCAGCGGAGCTCGTTTGGCCAAGGGGACCACTGACGAGAAGGGCCTGGTGCATACCTATTTCGCCAATCCGTTCGGCGCGGCTCAAAAGAAAAAGAAGAACCAGGCCCTGGCCGAGGAATTCATCGACCGGCTTCTTAAGAGCGGCAAGAAGGTGGGCCAATTGCGGACCCGCTTGGGGATCAACGGTTTCGAGACCAAGGGGCCGGAAGAAGCAGCTCAGGCACTTTTCGAGTTCATTTCCAAGAACCTGTAGTTTTACCGAATCCATCCAATCCAATAGGGGTCAGGCCGATCCTGGAAAATCCCGGCTTGGATGGACCATTATTTTTTGAAGGAGTCCATCATGAGCTTTCGGATCGAGTATGATTCCATCGGCGAATTGGAAGTCCCCAACGAGGCCTTGTGGGGTGTCCAGACCCAGAGGGCGGTCGAGAATTTCCCGATCAGTGGGATTAAACCCCATAAGGTTTTTGTCCAGGCCACGGTCCATATCAAGAAGGCGGCCGCCCGTTTCCATGGAAGCGTTGGCTGGCTGGACAAGATAAAGGCCGCGGCGATCGTCGAGGCTTCCGACGAGATCCTGGAAAAGGACAAGTGGCTCGACCAGTTCGTGGTGGACGTTTATCAGGCCGGAGCGGGAACCAGCCACAACATGAATACCAATGAGGTGTTGGCCAACCGAGCCATCGAGCTCTTGGGAGGCAAACGAGGGGATTATAAGTTGGTCCATCCCAACGATCACGTAAACATGGGCCAATCCACCAATGATGTCATCCCCACCGCCATCCGGGTATCGGGGTCGTTGTTGATCCGGGAGCTTTTGCCGGTTTTGGAGAAACTCTCGAAAACTTTCAAAGCCAAGGGAAAAGAATTCAAGGCGGTTTTCAAATCCGGCCGGACCCATCTGCAGGACGCGGCTCCTGTGACCCTGGGCCAGGAATTCACGGCTTATGGGGAGTCACTACGCCGGCATCATGGCAGGATCCTGGCGGCGTCCCGTGACCTGGAAGAACTGGGGATCGGGGGTTCAGCTGTCGGTTCGGGATTGAACACCCACGCCAAGTACCCGGTTGCTATGGCCAAATTGTTATCCGAACAAACGGGTTTGAAGTTCAAACCCCATCCCGACCTTTTTGAGGCGATGCAGAGTTTGGCTCCGGCTGTGAGCGTTTCTAATTCCTTGCGCAATTTGGCATTGGACCTGATCCGTATCGCCAACGACTTCAGGCTCATGACCAGCGGACCCACCACGGGGTTTGGGGAGATACTGCTTCCGGTGATGCAGCCAGGTTCCTCCATCATGCCGGGAAAGGTGAACCCAGTTATGGCGGAGTGTCTGGATATGGTCTGCTTCCAAGTGCTGGGATACGACACCACCGTGGCTTTCGCGGCCCAGGCGGGGCAGTTGGAACTGAACGTCATGATGCCGGTCATTGCTTATAACCTCAACCAATCCCTCATCCTCATGACCCAAATGCTTCGGGTATTTGATGAAAAATGCGTCCGAGGTATCAAGGCCGACAAAGAACGATGCATGGATTTCGCTCAGAAAAGCGTCTCTATCGCCACCGCTTTGAATCCGGTTATCGGGTATGAAAAAGCGGCGGAAGTGGTCAAGACGGCTCTGAAAGAAGGGAAAACCATCAAGCAAGTGGTCCTTGAAAAGAAGCTTTTGACCGAGGAGAAATACAATAATGTTGTCCGGCTCGAGAAACTGGTGGACCCCAACGGTAGAGGCCAAGGAAGCAAATAAACCAAATGATATGAATTCGGTGTTTTGAAGCTTCTGCTCCCGGTGAAAAGGGCCTTTTTTAAGCCATTTCTCCTTGACAGGGGGGGTTCGGCCCGTAAAATACCTACTCTTGCTTCATCCCCGCCCAAGTAGCTCAGTTGGTAGAGCACTTCCTTGGTAAGGAAGAGGTCACCGGTTCAATCCCGGTCTTGGGCTCCATGTTGTTATGACCGTGGCTTTTTTTAAATTATTTTGGAGGAAAAGGCGATGTCTAAAGAAAAATTCGTAAGATCCAAGATGCACGTGAATATCGGAACGATCGGGCACGTGGACCACGGCAAGACGACGCTGACGGCGGCGATCACGACAGTGCTGTCGAAGAAGGGATTGGCGACAGCGAAGGGATACGCGGATATCGATAACGCCCCGGAAGAGAGGGAGCGTGGTGTGACGATCAATACGTCACACGTGGAGTACCAGACGGAAAAGCGCCATTACGCGCACGTGGACTGTCCAGGCCACGCGGACTATATCAAGAACATGGTCACGGGAGCGGCCCAGATGGACGGGGCGATCCTGGTGGTTTCGGCGGCGGATGGACCGATGCCCCAGACCCGGGAGCATATCCTGTTGGCCCGTCAGGTCGGGGTTCCTTTCATCGTGGTGTTCCTGAACAAGTGCGACATGGTGGATGACGCGGAATTGCTGGAATTGGTCGAGGTCGAAGTGAGGGATCTGCTGACCAAGTACGGCTTCCCAGGTGACAAGACGCCGGTGGTGAAGGGTTCGGCCACGAAGGCGTTGGATGGGGATACGGGAGATTTGGGAGAGAAAGCCATCTTGCAGCTGATGGAAGCGGTGGACAGCTATATACCCGATCCGAAGCGGGATGTGGACAAGGACTTCTTGATGGCGGTCGAGGACGTGTTCCTGATCACGGGCCGTGGCACGGTGGCGACAGGCCGTGTGGAACGTGGCAAGGTGAAGGTGGGAGACACGGTGGAGATCGTCGGGATCAAGCCGACGCGAGAGACGGTGGTGACGGGCGTGGAAATGTTCCGGAAACTGCTGGATGACGCGCAGGCTGGGGACAACATTGGAGCCCTGTTGCGGGGTGTTGAGAAGAAAGACATCGAGCGCGGGCAAGTATTGGCGAAGCCGAAGTCGATCACGCCGCACAAGAAGTTCAAGGGAGAAGTGTACGTGTTGACGAAAGAAGAGGGGGGACGGCACACGCCGTTCTTCAACGGATACAAGCCGCAGTTCTTCTTCCGTACGACGGACGTAACGGGATCGGTGAAGTTGCCGGACGGAGTGGAGATGTGCATGCCCGGGGACAACATCACGATGGATATCGAGTTGATCGTGCCGGTGGCGATGGAGAAGGAATTAAGATTCGCCATCCGGGAAGGCGGCCACACGGTGGGCGCTGGCGTCGTCACACAGATCGTCGAATAACAGCTCATTTAAGGAACGAAGCCTCATGCGCGAACAAATAACGCTGGCCTGCTCTGACTGCAAGCGCCGCAATTACAATAAAACCCGTGATAAGCGGAAGACCCCTGAAAAGATCGAGGTCAAGAAATATTGCAGGTGGTGCCGCAAGCATACTTTGCACAAGGAAACAAAATAGCGGAAGGCCCGCCGGGAGATCCGGCGGGTTTCCAATAGGGCAGTAGCTCTAATGGTAGAGCGGCGGTCTCCAAAACCGCGCGTTGCAGGTTCGAATCCTGCCTGCCCTGCCATCCAGATGAAGAACAGTACGAAGGGTGAAAATGATTCAGCAATTAAGGGAATTTTTTATAGAAGCCAGGGCGGAGTTCCGGAAGATATCCTGGCCCACGCGGGAAGATATCAAGGGATCGACCGGGGTGGTTTGTGTCACCATTTTTTTCATCATGGTACTGCTGGCGACCTATGATCTCATCATCAGCAGCCTATTTAAGCTGATCATCAAATAAAGAGAGGTTCGGTTCGAATGTCAAAGCGCTGGTACGTCATCAATACCTATTCGGGATACGAAGCTAAGGTTAAGACCAACCTTGAGAACCGTATCAAAAGTATGAAGATGGAGGACAAGATCTTCCAGATCCTGATCCCCTCCGAGGAGGTGACCGAGACGCGCGGCGGCAAGAAGCGGATTGCAAACAAGAAATTCTTCCCCGGCTATATCCTGGTGGAAATGGACATGGACGAGAACTCCTGGTCGGTAGTTCGCAATACCCCCAAGGTAACCAGCTTCGTGGGTTCGGGCAACAAGCCGATTCCACTGCCGGATGAGGAAGTCACCGCCATCCTGGAACATATCGGGAAGCGCCGTGAACGACGAGCTTTGAAGAGCCAATTCGAGAAGGGGGATCTGGTCAAGGTGATGGATGGACCATTCTCCAATTTCTCCGGATCGGTCGAGGAGATCAACCCGGAGCGCGAGCGAGTCAAGGTCATGGTTACGATCTTCGGACGTCAGACCCCTGTTGAACTGGAATTCCACCAGATCGAAAAGGAATAGAAGAACAATCCCCCGCGTCAAGGCGCGGGTAGAAAGTAGAAGGAAAGTTTCATGGCAAAAGAATTATCAGCGATGGTCAAACTCCAGATCCCGGCGGGGAAGGCCAATCCGGCCCCTCCTGTTGGACCGGCCCTGGGGCAGCACGGCGTCAATATCATGGAGTTCTGCAAGCAATTCAACGCGGCGACCCAGAAACAGGATGGCCTGATCATACCGGTGGTCATCTCCATTTATAAGGATCGGTCGTTCACATTCATTACCAAAACTCCTCCGGCTTCGGTGTTGCTATTGAAGGCCGCGGGTTTGGCCAAAGGATCGGCCGTTCCCAACAAGACAAAGGTCGGCAAAGTGACCGCCAAACAGGTGGAGGAGATCGCCAAGACCAAGATGCCTGATCTCAACGCTCAGAAATTGGATTCCGCCGTCCGGATGGTCGAAGGAACGGCTCGCAGTATGGGGATCGAAGTTCAAAAGTAAGGAAGTCAAGCGATCGGACCTTGGCCTTGAGCCCGGGAATGGCCGCTAAAAAAGAATGACTGTGGGAGCTTCGCCATTAGAGGCGGGGCGTTTGGACCACGGGAGGAAAACATGAAGAAAGCTAGCAAGAGAGTCCGGAAGAACAACGAACTGGTTGACCGCACCAAGATCTATCCCCTGGCCGAAGCGGTCAGCGTCCTGAAGAAGGCAGCTCCCGCCAAGTTCAATGAAACCGTCGAATTACACATTAAATTAGGGGTCGACCCCAAAAAGGCAGACCAACAAGTGCGCGGAACGGTTTCCTTGCCTAACGGCACTGGAAAGACCTTGAGGGTCGCCGTTCTTGCCAAAGGCGAAAAGGTCAAGGAGGCGGAAGCCGCTGGAGCGGATATCGCCGGTGATTCCGAATTGGTCGAAAAAATAGCGGCCGGGTTCCTGGACTTCGACATCCTGGTGGCGACACCCGATATCATGCGCGAAACGGGTAAATTAGGTAAAGTACTCGGACCCAAGGGGTTGATGCCCAATCCGAAGGCCGGAACGGTCACCCAAGACGTGGCCCGGGCGGTCAAGGAAATCAAAGCTGGTAAGATCGAATACCGCGTGGATGACCAAGGTATCTGCCATACAGGGATCGGTAAGATCCAGTTCGACGAGCCCCAGATCGTCGAGAACGCCCAGACCCTGATCAAGACACTGGTTTCGGTCAAACCCGCGTCCGCCAAGGGAACCTATCTGATTTCGGCTTATCTGACCTCGAGCATGGGCCCTGGTATCAAGGTGGACACGGCCGAGTTCACGAAGAGCACGGCGAAGAATCTGTAAGAGTGGGTGACGTTCCCAGCCTTGAACGGCTTGGGGTATTCAAGATGTGGAATCGATGGACCCTTTCGACCTTTACGATCGAATGGGTAGCGGACCGAAGAGTGGGAGGATTCTATCCTTCGGTTCGTCAGTTCGATCCTCTAGGGGATTGAACACCGTGTTTAGGGGGAGGGAAGTTTACTACCCTCAATCACGGGGATCTCGAAGACAGCGGGCGGCCTTCAGCTTTCTTTGTTGGCTGAAAACCTTAATGAATGCCTGCCGAGACGATCCGGAAGATCAAGGATATACCAATACCCTTCATCCGGTCGTTTCGGGTGAGGGGTTTTTTATTTCAATCCCCCAACCCCATATTCGAAATTTATTCCGAAAAGGCGGTGATTTTTTTGACAGGAGAGAAAAGAGAACCAAGACCAGAGAAGGTCGAGGTAGTGAAGGAACTGATGGATAAGGTCCAATCAGCCAAGTCGGCGGTGATCACCGGGTATACCGGTTTGACGGTGGAGGAGGTCACCCAACTTAGGGCGCAGCTATTCCACGCGAAGGTCGAGTACCACGTGGTGAAGAACAACCTGGCCCGCTTGGCCTTGAACAAATCCAACATTACCGTTCTGGATGATCTGCTGGTGGGTCCGACCGCCATCGCTTTAGCGATGGGGGATGCGATCGCCCCGGCCAGGGTCCTTTCCAAATTCGCCAAGGAGCATGAGAAGCTGACCTTGCGCGGAGGATGGATGGACGGCCGTAAGATCACGGTTCAGGACATCAAGGCCCTGGCTAATCTGCCGAGCCGCGAGGTGCTGCTGGCGAAGATGCTGGGCAGCATGATGTCGCCCGTGTCCGGTATCGTCCAGGTTTTGGCTGGACCCATGCGCAAGCTGGTTTATGTCTTGAGCGCCGTCAAGGACGCCAAGGCCAAAGCCGCTTGATCTATTCACCCTGCCCAGGACCCTCAAGGGACCGGGCGTAACTTAAAATTAACGGAGGAAGTTGAAAATGCCTACTTTAACAAAGGATGAGTTGATCACCGCCATCGAATCGATGAGCGTTCTAGAATTGAGCGAGCTGGTCAAGGCCCTCGAGACCAAGTTCGGCGTCTCGGCCGCCGCTCCTGTCGCGGTCGCTGCCGCCGGAGCCGGAGCCGCAGCCGCTGCCGAGGAAAAGACCGCTTTTGACGTTATCCTCAAAGCCGCTGGCGCCAATAAGATCGGCGTCATCAAGGTCGTCCGGGAAGTGACCGGATTGGGCCTGAAAGAAGCCAAGGATCTGGTCGATGGAGCCCCTAAGTCCGTGAAGTCGGGTGTTTCCAAGGCCGAGGCTGACGGTATCGTCGCCAAGTTCAAGGAAAGCGGCGCCGAACTCGAGGTCAAGTAACCACTTTGTTTTCGGGCCCCGTTTCCCTTTGGGAGACGGGGCCTTTTTTTTATCAATAACCCCTTGAAAGGTGATAATTTAAATCACTTTTTGGAGGCGAACTTGAAGCGCGACAAAGGACTGTTCATTTCTTTCGAGGGCACGGAAGGCGCGGGTAAATCGACCCAGCAGAAATATTTTTGTGTCTATTTGAAAGACCGCGGTATTCCGTACCTTTTCACCCGCGAGCCGGGCGGGACTTCCTTCGGGAATCTTGTTCGAAAGAACCTCTTGAACCCCAACCTTACCATCGTTCCCAAGGCCGAGTTGTTCCTGTTCCTGGCCGACCGGGCCCAGCATGTGGAAGAAACCATCCGACCAGCCCTGGAAAGGGGCCAGATCGTTGTTTGCGATCGTTATATCGACTCGACCCTGGCCTACCAGGGCGGAGGACGGGGGATGAATTGGGGATTCCTGGAAAAACTCAATGATCTCAGCACGGACTCCCTTAAACCCGATCTGACCCTGGTCTTCGATCTTCCGGTCCACGAGGGTTTTAAACGCAAATATCGCAACACCCGTAATTGGGCCGGGGACCGCATTGAGAAGGAAAAAAGGGATTTCCACCAGCGGGTCCGACAGTCGTTCCATAAGATCGCCAAAGCGGAGCCCCGACGGGTCCAATTGATCGATTCCAGCAAGAGCAAGGAAGAAGTGAAAAAAGAGATGTTCAAAGTCATCAAAGCTTCTTTATCAGCTGGATGGCGCCGAAAGATATTCGCTTAACGATCGAAAGAGGTTGGCTTTGCCCGATTTCATCATTCCCAGACTGGAAAAGTTGGATTCCCAACCGGAAGTACAAAAACTACTTTTGGGGATCAAGGATTATCCAGGTGTGCAGACCTTTCTTTGGACTGGCCCGGAAGGAACCGGCAAAAGAACCTATGCCCTAGCCTGGGTGAGGAGCCTTTTTTGCAAGGAAGGACTCGATTGCCCTGGTTGCGCGACCTGCAAACAGGTCCTGAACAAGACCCATTCAGATCTATTTTGGGTTCATCGAGAGCATTTTTGGGCGGAAGACGATAAGGAAAAGAGCAAGACCGAGACAACGGTCAAGGTGATCCGTCGTTTGACCGATAAATTGAACCAAGCTCCCCTTTCTGCGCCTTATAAAGTGGCCATCGTCCCTGCCGCCGACGAAATGAATGAGGAAGCCCAAAATATTTTTTTGAAGACCTTGGAGGAACCTCCTTCCAATACCTTTGTCGTCCTTTTGGCAGAAAAATCAGGGAATTTCATATCGACCGTTCTATCTCGGTGCCGGCCCATAAGATTCCCTCAGGTTCCCTTTCATCGGGTTGAAGAAATTTTGGTCAAGGACCAAGGGTGGATAAGGGAAGACGCGAAAAAAGCATCCCTGGAATGCCGTGGGAACATCACTTTGGCCCTTCGTGCGGCCGACCCGGTTTGGATGGATTTTCGCCAAAAGGTCCAGGAAGATTGGGATAGGGGTCTCGGTGGAAACGAAGAGGACTGGCTGATGCTTGCCAACGAGTACGATCAATGGGAGCCGGACATCCTGGATGACAGGGAAAGAACAGCGACCCAGCGAAAATCGCTGGTTCTTCAGGAGGCTTTTTCGGTCGTCGTTGGGCTTTGGGAAAGAAGGTTGTTGGGGGAGGCCCCGATTCCAGAGCGTCTGAAGGGTTTTCCGCCGATTGACGTACTGAAAAGCGTCCAGAGACATCAGGACCTGGCGAACGAAACAACATTATCCCTGAAAATGGTCATGGACCATCTGTTCATGGAACTTAGGGATGGCCTCAAGCGTGGCGGGTTAGCCCATCATTCGGTGAGTGAAAGCGCCGTCCAAATCATTTAACGGAGAAGCGAATGTCGGAAATGAAGAAGACTTTTTATGTGACCACCCCAATTTATTATGTGAATGACGTGCCCCATATCGGACACGCTTATTGCACGGTGGGCGCTGATGCCATGGCCCGTTTCAAACGGATGGATGGTTATGAGGTTTGGTTCTTGACCGGGACCGATGAACATGGCCAAAAAATCGAGAAAACCGCCAAAGAACAAGGCATCACGCCCAAGGAACTGGCGGACCGAGTGGTGGAAAGGTTCAAGGAAGCCTGGAAAAAGCTGGGGATTTCGAATGATGATTTCATCCGCACCACCGAGGAGAGGCATAAGGCCCCGGCGAGGGAATTCTTCAAAAGGGTCCTGGACAAGGGATACATCTATCAAGGGGAATATGAGGGATGGTATTGCCTTCCAGACGAGAAGTTTCTCCTTGATTCGGAAGTTGTGGATGGGAAATGTCCCGATTGCGGAAGGACTGTGGAACGTATCAAGGAACATAATTATTTTTTCGCCATGTCCAAGTTCCAAAAACAGTTGGAAAAGCACTTGGATGAGAATCTGGATTTCATCCAGCCCGATACCCGCAAGAACGAGTTGGTGAATAATTTCATCAAACCGGGTTTGGCGGACGTTTCCATCACCCGTAACAGTGTTCAATGGGGCATTCCCGCGCCAGTCCCTGAAAAAACGGTGCTATACGTATGGTTCGACGCCCTATTGAACTATATCACCGCCCTTGGTTGGCCTAACGGGGAAATGTACAAGAAGTTCTGGAAAGGCGAAGGGGTGGAACGACACGAGACTATCAACCTGATCGGGAAGGACATCCTTCGTTTCCATGCCACCATCTGGCCTACCATGCTCATGGCCGCCGGAGAGCCACTCCCTCAGCGTGTTTTCGGCACTGGTTATATCAATAAGGATGGGAAGAAAATGTCCAAGAGCTTGGGGAATGTGGTGGACCCTTTCGACCTGGTGGAGAAATTCGGCCCCGATGCCCTTCGTTATTATCTCTTGCGGGAGATCCCTTTTGGTCTGGACGGTAACTATACGGACGCTGCCTTTGAATTGCGGTTCAATGGTGATCTGGCCAATGACCTGGGGAATCTGGTCCATCGAAGTTTGACAATGTTGGAGAAATATTTCGACGGTACCATACCCCAATCGGGTCCAGAGGGTAATTTAGAGGCTGAGTTAAGGTCGATTGCCATTTCCTACGCCCCCCAAGCCCGTCAAACCATGGTGACCTTCGATTTCCCCACGACACTATCCTCGGCCTGGGACTTAGTGAAAAGGGCAAATAAATACATCGAGGAATCGGCTCCTTGGAAGGTGGCCAAGGAAGGCGAAGCAGGGAAGGAAAAACTGGCGACTATCATGTTTTCCCTGATGGAATCTCTCCGAGTGACGGCTATCGCCATCGCCCCCTTCATGCCTTTCACGGCTTCAGCCATCTGGAAACAACTGGGTTACTCGGATGACGTTCACCACCATTCGCTCCAGGAAACCGAGAGTTGGGGGAAGATACTAGTCGGGCAGAAAATCGCCAAGGGACAACCTCTTTTCCCTCGCATCGAGAAAGAAAAGAAATAAATGGCCGGACTCATCGACACGCACTGTCACTTGGATGACGAAAGACTGGTCGGAGAAGAAAAGGATATTCTCCAAAGGTGCCGGGAGGCGGGAGTGGGAATCTGTGTCACGATCGGCACGGACGAAATCACATCAAAGGCGGCAGCCGTCCTGGCTTCCCGCCATCCTGGGATAATTTACCACACGGTAGGCGCCCATCCCAATGACGCTGACCGATTCACGGAAGTGGAGTTGTCTGAAATAGAAGGTTTGGCCCGAGAAACCCGCCCAATAGCTATCGGCGAGGTGGGACTGGATTATTTCCATTCCGCCGACCGGGTCAAGCAAAAAGTCCTTTTTGCCCGAATGATCCGGTTGGCCCATCAAATCTCTTTGCCCCTGGTGATCCATGATCGGGACGCTCACGAAGATATCTACCAACAACTCAAAATGGAAGCTTCGGGAATGAAGATCCTAATGCATTGCTATTCGGCTGGAACAGCCTTTGTGGAAAGATTCCTTGATATGGGTTGTTATTTTTCCGTCGCGGGTCCGGTCACCTTCAAGAATGGGCAAGATGTGAGGGATGCCGTGAAACTCATCCCCTTGGATAGGATCGTAGTCGAGACGGATGCCCCTTATTTAGCTCCCCATCCTAATCGGGGAAAACGCAATGAGCCGTCCTTTGTGAAATTCACCGCGGAAAAGGTGGCTGAGGTCAAAGGAATCCCTTTCTCAGAACTGGCTGAAGTGACTACAAACAACGCCAAGAAATTCTTCGGGATATAACTTTTTTGATGTTTTGACCCTCGCTTACGGCTCGAAAAAATATCGAGGTTCGGTCCGTTCCTTTTATGATATTAAGCAGGAGATTGAATATGTTGGATGAACCATTGGAAGAACGGAATATTAGCAAGCCAAGCAAACTTAGAAATGTCTTGTTCTTGATCGTCATGGTGTTATTAACGGCTTTGTTCTTATTCCTTCTCTACTTAGCTCTCATGAATCGAATAAAAGAATAGGATTTTCGATCCGCCATAAAGCCGGTTCTTTAAGGCTCAAAGCGAGTTTTGCGTTCTTTTCCGTACCCTACTATTGGCTTTAAAGCCCTTCTGAGTAAAATAACCCCTCCATTCCATCCTGAAAGGCTGGTCCCATGATCCGTGAAGCATTGGTCAAACTGTCCCAAAAACAGCAGCTTTCCGAAAAGGAAGCCTATGACTGCATGATCGAGATACTGGAAGGCACGGCTCTTCCGACCCAAGTAGCCGCTTATCTGGCCTTTTTGAACCTGGAATTCGAGACATCTGATGAGGTGGTCGGTAGTGTCAAGGCCATGAGGGAAAAGATGGTGCGCCTTAACGCCGAAGGTTTGGAAGCCATCGATGTTTGCGGGACCGGTGGGGACCAAAAAGGGACATTCAACATCTCCACCACCGCTTCGTTGGTCCTGGCCGGCGGGGGAGTGAAGGTCGCTAAGCATGGTAATCGGGCGGCATCCAGCAAATGCGGGAGCGCCGAAGTCCTGGAAGCCTTAGGAGTCAAAATCGATTCGACAGTCGCCGTCCTGGAGAGGTGCCTAAGGGAAGCGGGAACGGCGTTCCTTTTCGCGCCCCATTTCCATCCCGCGATGAAGAACGTCGCTTCCATCCGAAAAGAACTGGGATTCCGCACTATCTTCAACGTATTGGGCCCCATGAGCAATCCCGCCTCGGTCAAACGACAGGTCATTGGGGTCTACGATCCCCAAAGGGCCCGATTGATGGCGGAAGCCCTGATACAGTCGGGGACCCAAAGAGTGGTCACGCTTCACAGCAAGGACGGATTGGATGAGGTTTCCTGCGCAGACGAGACATTCCTTTGGGAATACCGGGTTGATCAAGGCAAGGGGACCAGCCGGGTTTCGGAAGTCATTCGACCGGAATATTTCGGGTTCAAACGTCGGCCTCTGGAAGACATCAAAGGTTTGGAAGCAGTCACGAACGCCAAGATCGTCATGGAAGTCTTGGAAGGGGCAAAAGGTCCTTACCGGGAGGCGGTGGTCATGAACGCGGCGGTTGGCTTTTACGTAGCGGATAAATGTCCCCAAATATTGGACGGACGAGCTTTAGCCGAGGAATCCATCGACTCAGGAAAGGCTTTGAAGGCCTTGAAAAAACTGCAAGAAGTGTCTCATTCATGAGCATCCTTGAGAAGATCGCTGAAACCAAACGGGAGGAAGTCGCCCGACTGAAAAGGGAAAGAGGATTGGATTCCCTCAGATCTGGAGCGCTTTCCCAAATCCCGGCCATGGATTTTCGGAAGGCTATCTTTCGGCCAGGAAAACTATCCTTGATCGGGGAGATCAAGAAAGCCAGCCCGTCAAAAGGGGTGTTGCGGGAGGATTTCCAGGTCGAATTCCTGGCCCGATCTTATGCCAAGGCCGGAGCCAACGCCCTTTCCATTCTGACCGATGTTACCTATTTCCAAGGCGCGCTTGCCAACCTGCCGAAGGGGAAAACTTCCTCGGGTTTGCCTGTGCTTCGTAAGGATTTCCTGATCGATGAACATCAGGTATATGAAGCTCGAGAGGCGGGGGCGGACGCCATTCTTTTGATCGTGGGTTTGCTTTCCTTGGCCCAATTGAAAGATCTGCAAGCTCTGGCAAACCAGTTGGGAATGACTTCATTGGTCGAGATCCATGATCCGATGGAACTGGAAACGGCCATGAAAGCCAAAGTCTCCCTTTTGGGGATTAACAACCGAAACTTGAATGATTTCAAAGTCACACTTCAAACCTCGCTGGACCTGATGAAAGGTTTGCCCAAGGACCTGCCGGTGGTCAGTGAGAGCGGCATTTTTACCCGGGCTGACGCCGTGAAATTGCGTGAAAATGGTGCTTCCGCCATATTGGTCGGCGAGGCATTCATGACATCTCCCGATATTGAAGCGGCTGTACGTGCGCTTCTACCTGAGTACCGTTGAATGTTCCGGATTAAGATCTGCGGAGTGACCCGCACTCAGGATGTTCGTTGGATCGCAAAATGCGGTGCCGACGCCATCGGGTTTCAGATGTCCCTTGGCCCCAGAAAATTGTCACCAGCGCAAGCGAGACGGTTGGTCAAACAGGTACCGCCCCAATTGACGCCAGTAGGTGTTTTTGTCAATGAAACCCTTTCACAGGTGAAAAAGTTGATCAAATATTGCGGTTTCCAAGCGGCGCAATTGCACGGGGAAGAGAGTTCGGTTTTTTGTGAGGGATTGGATCTGCCTGTCATCAAAGCGATCCGCATGAAAGGGCCTGGCTCGGTTAATGGATATAAGGGCTTTCAGGTTGCGGCCTTTTTGCTCGATACCTATAATAAAAAGATGCGTGGCGGCACCGGCGAAAGGTTCCAAGCTGGATGGGCCCGCGGGGCTGTCCGGATCCTTCCGGCGCCTGTCTTGTTGGCGGGTGGGTTGAACCCTCAAAATGTCCAAAGGGCCATTTCGACCTCTAAGGCCTTCGGCGTGGATGTATCCAGCGGTGTGGAAAGCCGGCCGGGCATAAAAGATCCTAGGAAAGTTTCCCTTTTTATCAGCAAGGCGCGAAAAACATTCGTCATTTGAAAGGAAGTTAACCCGGACACATGGCCGACCAAAAGTCGTTGATCATTAAATTAGCCCATATTTATTACCACACGGGCAGCTGGGATAAAGCCATCCTCGAATACGAGAAAATCATTGGCATGGATCCCAACGATTACAACGTTCATGTGACTTTGGGCGAACTGTACTTAAAAAAAGGTGATCTGGAAAGGGCGTACAAGGAGTTTGAATTATCGGCCAATGGTTATATGAAGGATAAGAACACTAAAAAGGCGGCAGGCGCTTTTCGAGAGATGGCCAACCTGATCCAAAAAATGATCGAGCCCCAGGACATTGAACAGGCCGTTCGGATGTACAAGGAAATATTGGAAAAGTTGCCGGAATCGATCGAGACCTTGACCCATTTGCGGGACCTATATTTAAGGCATAATCAGATCGAGGACGCCTTGAACTGTACCCTTCACCTGGGGGATATGTTCAATCAAATGGATTATGTCGATAAAGCCGAGAATGAGTATTTGAAAGCTTGTGCCATGGATCCAGGAAATGAAGAGGCTAAGGTGAAATTGGAGAAACTGAAAATGGAAATCGCACAACAATCGAAAAAAACCACGGATGGAACGGGAAATTAATGACTCCCTTACCGGATAAAAATGGATATTTCGGGCCCTATGGGGGCCAGTATGTGCCGGAAACCCTGATGGTTGCCCTGGATGAACTGACACGAGCATACGGGAAGGCGAAAAAGAACCGGAAGTTCCAGGCTGAATATCATCGATACCTGACAGAATATGACGGACGTCCAACCCCGCTAACCTTCGCCGCCCGACTGACCGACAAGTTGAAGGGCGCGAGGATCTACCTGAAAAGGGAGGATCTGAATCACACCGGAGCCCATAAGATCAATAATTGTTTGGGGCAGATCCTGTTGGCGAAAAAGATGGGCAAAAAGCGCATCATCGCAGAAACAGGAGCGGGGCAACATGGGGTCGCTACAGCGACTGTATGCGCTCTTTTTGGGATCCAATGTGAAGTTTATATGGGCGAGGAGGACGTTCGACGACAAGCGTTGAATGTATTTCGGATGAGGCTTCTAGGTGCCCAGGTCCACCCGGTGAGGGCCGGGACCAAGACCCTCAAAGACGCAATGAGTGAGGCTATCCGTGATTGGGTCACCAATGTCCAGACTACCTATTATCTGATCGGCTCCACTGCCGGTCCCCATCCTTATCCCATGCTGGTACGTGATTTTCAGAAAATCGTCGGCCAGGAAACCCGGCGCCAGATATTGAAGGCCGAAGGACGACTCCCGGACGCCTTGGTCGCCTGTGTGAACGGGGGATCCAACGCCATCGGCTTGTTCTACCCATTCATCAAGGATAAAAAGGTGCGCATGGTCGGGGTGGAAGCGGCAGGGGATGGAGTGAAGACCAAGCGGCACGCGGCGACCATGATGAAAGGGAAACCCGGTATTCTCCATGGAAGCTACAGTTATGTACTTCAAAGCCCGGATGGTCAGATCGCCGATACCCATTCCATCTCGGCGGGTTTGGATTATCCCGGGATCGGGCCGGAACACGCGTGGCTTAAGGATAGCGGTAGGGCTGAATATGTCTCCGCAACCGACGAACAGGCGTTGGAAGCTTTTCAGGCTTTGGCGAGATTCGAGGGTATTCTCCCCGCATTGGAAAGCGCTCATGCTGTCTATCAGGCCATGAAAATGGCCCCGAGGATGTCTAAAAACAAGATATTGATCGTGAACCTGTCGGGCCGGGGAGACAAGGATGTCAACACGGTACTGGAAAGACTGGGGTTAAAACTCATGGGTGTGAAGCCATGAGTCAAAAACTTCATCGAATTTTCCAATCGGCGAGAAAGGATCACCAGTGCCTGTTCTTGCCCTATATCTGCCTGGGTTATCCGGATTATGATTCCTCCCTTTTATCCGCAAAGGCCGCTTTAAGGGCCGGAGCGGCGGCTTTGGAGCTCGGCATCCCTTTTTCAGATCCCATCGCTGATGGGCCGACATTGCAAGAAGCAACCAAGATATCCTTGGAACAAGGCACCAGGCTTTCGGATGTTTTCCATTTCATCAAGGATCTAAGAAAAGATGGTTTCATCCAGCCTTTGCTGGTCATGAGCTACTTGAACTTGATCGAGCAAATGGGCTGGAAAAATTTCGCGGTTGAATTGTCCAAGGCAGGAGGGGATGGGACCATTGTTCCGGACCTGTCTTTGCAGCAGTTCGACAAGGTCAAGCCGCTTCTCAAGGGGAAAGACCTGTCGTTAATTCCTTTTGTCGCGCCAACATCCAACCCGGATCGTATGAAAAAGGCCGATGCCCAAGGCGCTCCTTTTTTGTATTATGTATCGGTGACCGGAGTGACGGGTGCCAGAAAAGAGCTTCCTGCGCAGTTATTTTCCACCTTGAAAAGGATGAAAGCCCTTTTGAAAACGCCAGTGGTTGTTGGTTTTGGGATATCCACCCCAGAGCAGGCTGCCAAGGTTGGAAAATCCGCTGATGGCGTGATCATCGCCAGCGCCTTGATCCAGGTCATCTCCAAGACAAAACGAGGCATGATAGGGAAGGCAGTCGAACAGTTCTGTGGAAAAGTACTGAAAGCTTTAAAAAAATAGAAATGGTTAACGAGAAGATAAGAACAAGGTTTTAAGGAGACCCCTTTGGTCTGGTACAAAAAAGTGAAAAAAATGATCCACAAGGTCACGGATAAGCGGTCGGTCCGGGTGCCGGAGGGGCTCTACGCAAAATGCGTTGGATGTTCGGCCATCCTTTACAACAAGGAGCTGGACAAGAACCAGAAAGTCTGCCCCAGATGCGGTTATCATTACCAAATCTCAGCGCTGGAAAGGCTTTACCTCACCATCGATTCTGGGACTTTCAAGGAATTCGACGAGAACATCAGCTCACTGAACCCGCTGGAATTTCCTGAATACGAGAATAAGATCAAAAGAGGCCAGGAAAAGACAAGGATGATCGACGCCGTCGTTACGGGTCTGGGTAAGATCGATGGTCAACCCGCTTCGATCGCCATCACCGATTTCCAATTCATGGGTGGGAGTATGGGCAGTGTGGTGGGAGAAAAAATCACCAGGGCGGTGGAAAGGGCTATCCTAGAAAAATTGGGGATGGTCATCATCTCTGCTTCCGGCGGCGGTGCCAGGATGCAGGAGGGAATTCTGTCCTTGATGCAGATGGCCAAGATATCGGCCGCTTTGGCCAGGCTGGGCGAAGCCCGACTCCCCTATTTCTCGGTCCTGACGGATCCGACAGCGGGTGGCGTGGCCGCTTCTTTTGGCATGTTGGGGGATGTCAATATCGCCGAGCCGGGAGCCATGATCGGATTCGCAGGTCCGCGGGTCATCGAACAAACCATCCGTCAAAAACTGCCGAAGGGATTCCAGCGTTCCGAGTTCCTCCTGGACCATGGGTTCGTGGATGTCATCGTTCCCCGGACCGAACTGAAATCAACCCTCGGAAAGTACCTTAAATTCTTCAGACTGTGACCCGTCCCCGCTCGCTGGAATCTCTGGAACGCCTGGGTTGGCGCTTCGGGATGGAAACCATCCGGGCATTATTGTCTGTACTGGGTGATCCTCATCTTTCCCTGAAATGTGTGCACGTGGCTGGTTCCAATGGAAAAGGGTCCACCTGCGCTTTTATGTCATCTTACCTGCGTCAATGCGGATTCCAAGTAGGTCTCTATACATCACCCCATCTTTCGAATATCAGGGAACGGTTCCGAATCAACGGAGCTTGGATCGATGAAATAGAATTCGATAATTATTCCAAAAAAATATTAAAGGCCTGCGAGAAGGTCCGAAAAAGACTCGGCCATGATCCCACTCATTTTGAGGCGTTGACGGCCCTGGCTTTTTTATGGTTCCGGGACAAGAAGGTGGAATGGGCGGTCATGGAGGTTGGATTGGGTGGGAGGCTGGACGCCACCAACGTGATCGAAAATCCAGATCTATCCTTGATCACGCCTATAGGCTTGGAACACCAAGAAATCTTAGGCAAAAAGATAAGTAAGATCGCTTGGGAAAAGGCTGGGATTCTTAAAGAAGGGATTCCAGCCGCGACTATCCAATATAACTCCACGGCTTTAAACACTATCCGGAAAGTGGCGAAGGATAGGGCTGTCCATCTTTGGGTCGGAGGATTGGACTTTCTATATACCCGCCAACGTAATGGGTTTCATTGGGAAGGGCCTGGGCTGAGTAGATTATTTATTTTTCCCCATCGATCGGATTTCCAGATCATGAACGCGTCTTTGGCCATCGCTGGAATGCAGATCCTTCAACAAAATGGAATGAAGGGCAAACCTGGCCAAATACAAAGATCAATGACCGAAATGAAGTGGCCAGGCCGATTGGAAGTCCTCCGGAAAAAACCACTGATCTTATTGGATGGCGCGCATAATCCGGACGCGGCAAGGGCTTTGGTGTCTTTTCTTAGAAAAGAATATCCCCGAAAAAGTTGGATCGTTTTGAATGGGTTCCTTAAAGACAAAGATTATGGAACTTGTGCCAAGATCCTATCCCCGTTGACAACTCTTTCCTTAGTGACTGAACCACCCAGTGACCGGACGGAAAAGGGGGAAAAAATCTTCCGCGCGTGGGAAAGGGAAGGGGTTTCCAGCTTGCTTGTCCGGGATTGGAAAAAGGCTTTGGTTATTGGATTGATCAAATCGGGAGTTTCGTCGAACCCATTTCCTCTTTTGATCACTGGGTCGTTATATCTGGGAGGGGCTTGTCGAAATCGATTGATCGGTTATAAAGGGTTGGAAAGAATATAGACTTTTTTTAATGGCTGACTAAAGGATTTGGCTTTATTAAGGCCCAATAATTCAATTGAAGTCCTAACAAGAAAAATTGGACATTCATGAACTGATGGCTGAACGTGTACTCGGTCAATCCCCAGACTAATACGGCGGAAAAAACGCATAAAAAGATCCAATTCAAACCATCCGATTCATTCGTGGTTTCTTGGCGGCTCAAGGCGGTTTTATAGTAACTGAATATCCAGAATAAAAAGGCTATCAAACCTATCCAACCGTTTTGAACAAGAACCTGGAGAAAATTGTTGTGAAGGTGGGGAACGGTCGGTTCATATAGATTCAGAGCCATCAATCGATAGCGTGGGAAAACATCCGAAATATTTCCTTGACCAATTCCCCAGGGATAGTCTTTGATGATCTTCATGCCAGAAAGCCATATCAGAAGCCTGGGTTGACTGGAGTTGGCGATTTGTTGGTTGCCGTCGTATGAGATATTCAAGTCGGTGATACTTTTAACCCTGTTTTGCAATGAGGTCGGCATCATGAAAAAGGCCAATGCGATCAAGATGGCCGCTGCCAATAGCCATTTGCGATTGTAACGCCAGGAAAAAAGGAAAAAACCGGCGAAAGCCCCGATCCAAGCTCCCCTCGTTTGGGTAAGAACAAGGGCCGAGAGGATGAGCATGAAGCCGGCCCAAAGCCAAATGTTTTTGGGTGAGTTTTTCAAGAACCATATCGTCAATAATAGTCCCGCCATCAGCAATCCGCCGAAGACCATTTTGTCCCCCGAAAAGGAATCGATCCGATCCTCGTGAAGGAAGAAATGCTTTCCAATACCGTAAATGGAACAAAAGGCGGTACCGGAGATGAAGATTAAAAGCAACTTTTTGATTTCTTGCGCACCGAGAGCCATAGCTCCAAGAGGGAAGATCATTAAGAAGGTTAAATATTTATGGACAGTATGAAAGCTATTGGCGGGATCCACTCCTACCAACGCCCCAAGGAAAAAAGTGGACAAAAAAAGTAGCGTGGCAAAAGGAAAAAGTCCTTTAGGCCAATTGATCAGTTCCTTGGAACGGAAACGCAGATAAAAAAAGATCAAAACAGCCACCCAAATCAAGTTCTGCAATGAAATCGAGGCAACCGCGGTGGCAGAAAATGCGGATAGACACCACAGAAGGTAACGATTATTTGTTTTCGATGTTTCCATGAATTGGAATTATAAGGCCCTTTCCCTAATGGAGGAACCATTCCTCGTGAAAAACCATTGTTATCAGCAGGTTGTTCGTTGACAGGGTCTATCCTGGATGTTTTAATAACGTTGGTTTTTCGGTCTTCCGGCGGAAAAAAGAGCCGGTGGACAATTTGGTTCTGAAACTTTCCCGTGAAATGTCGGGGTGTTTCGGTCCCTATAGCGGAGGAATGGAATGGCAAAAGTCGTCCTCAAGAACGTCAACAAGGTCTATGGTAATAATGTTGTCGCGGTCAATAACGTTAATATCGAGATCGCCGACAAGGAATTTCTGGTCTTGGTCGGACCCTCGGGTTGTGGTAAATCCACCACTCTTCGTATGGTGGCTGGATTGGAAGAGCTCTCGGGCGGCGAGATCCGCATCGATGATACCCTGGTCAATGATGTCCCTCCCAAAGATAGGGATATCGCCATGGTCTTCCAGAATTACGCTCTTTATCCACACATGACCGTGTTCGAGAACATGGCATTCGGTCTAAAACTCCGCAAATACCCTAAAGAAGAGATCAAACAGCGGGTCTATGAGGCGGCCAACATCCTGGGTATCCAGGAATTGCTGAATCGCCGTCCCAAGGAACTGTCTGGCGGTCAGCGCCAACGCGTGGCGGTCGGTCGAGCCATCGTCCGCAAACCGAAAGTGTTCCTGTTCGACGAGCCCCTTTCTAACCTGGACGCCAAATTGCGTGTACAGATGAGGGCTGAGATCTCCAAGCTCCATACCCGCCTTCAGGCGACCATGATCTATGTGACCCATGACCAGTTGGAAGCCATGACCATGGGCGACCGGATCGCGGTCATGAAGGACGGCTATGTCCAACAGATCGCCGATCCTATCACCCTCTATGAGAAGCCCCTCAACAAGTTCGTCGCTGGTTTCATTGGGACTCCCGCCATGAACTTCATGGAAGGTTCGCTCAACAAAAAGCGTACAGGGATCTATTTCAACGAGGAGAACTTCGAGATCCGTCTGCCGGACCAGTTCTCTGCTCAAGTGGAAGGCCATGTGGGTCGGGAAGTCATTTTGGGGATACGGCCCGAGGACATCCATGACAAGATGGACGCGGCCAACGCTTCCCCTGATAACACCATCAGCGCCACAGTCGAGATCATCGAGCCGCTGGGCGCCGAAGCCTATCTTTATCTGACGACCGGAAAGAGCCCCTTCATCGCGAGGGTTTCCAGCCACGATCAGATCGAGATCAACCAGGATATCGAATTGGTCTTCAATATGCAGAAGGCCCATATCTTCGATAAAGAAACGGAAAAGTGCCTAACCTAAGGTATTGATCCGACGCTGTTCGAAAAATATGAAGTCACTAAAACCGGGGCGAAAAACGTCCCGGTTTTTAAGTTTCTGGTAAGATTACTTACGTTTGTAACATCCCGATAAGGAGAGCCAATGCGAATCGCTGTCGTGGGAACGGGCTATGTCGGACTGGTGACCGGGTCCTGTTTCGCAGATCTGGGAAATATCGTGACCTGTGTCGATGTGGACAAGAAGAAAATACAGGATCTAAAAAAAGGAATCGTCCCTATATTCGAGCCGGGCCTGGAAGAGGTTGTCCGGCGCAACAAAAACCAGCGTCTTCTTTTTACTACGGACCTAGCCAAGGCGGTTCAAGAAGCGGATTTCATTTTCATTGCCGTCAGTACCCCTCCCGGCAAGGGCGGGGAAGCGGATATTTCCAATGTGAAAGCGGTCGCCCGGGGGATCGCCAAGTCCATTAATGGTTATAAGATCATCATCAATAAAAGCACGGTTCCCATCGGCATGGGGGATGTGGTGACCCAGATCATCAAGCAAAACGGGCCTGAGGATGTTTCTTTCGATGTGGTCTCCAATCCTGAGTTCCTTAGGGAAGGCTCCGCGGTGATGGACCTGATAAAGCCTGAACGGGTTGTGATCGGCGCCACCCGCCGGTCAGCCGCTCAGAAAGTCGCTGAGATCTACAAACCGCTCCATTGCCCGATCCTTATCACCGATTTGAAAAGCGCCGAGATGATCAAGTACGCCTCGAATGCTTTCCTGGCCACGAAAATATCCTTCGTCAACGAGATATCCAATCTTTGCGATAAAGTCGGGGCTGATATCCAGCAAGTGACCAAAGGGATGAGTTATGACTCGAGGATCGGGAACCAATTCTTGAACGCGGGACTTGGTTTTGGCGGAAGCTGTTTCCCTAAGGATGTGTCGGCACTGGTCGATATCGGTAAAAAAAATGGATATCCCTTCCGTATCCTGCCCCAAGTTTTGGCCATCAATCATTTCCAGCGTTTGGCCTACGTGGCAAAAGTCCGGAAAGTTCTGGGGCCTTTAAAAGGCAAGACTTTGGCTGTCTGGGGATTATCTTTCAAACCCAATACGGACGACCTTCGGGAAGCGCCTTCCTTGACGATTCTTCCTTTTCTGTCCGCTGCAGGTGCCAAGGTCAGGGCTTATGACCCTGTTACGAACGAAAAGGCTAAGGAAATTTTCAAGAAGGTTAAATTCTTCAGCTCTCCTTATGAGACGGCTCGGGGAGCGGACGCGGTCTTGGTTTTGACAGAATGGAATGAGTTCAAACAGGTGGATTTCCAGAAGTTGAAAATGCTGATGAAAAGGCCTGTCCTGATCGACGGACGCAACATGTATGAACCACAGGAAATGGTTGAAAAGGGATTCGCCTATACTGGTATGGGACGGGGAGAAGTCCTGAACTTTTGATGAGTCCGTTGAACTTAATCAAGGAGCTATCCTAAGTGAGAATAGTTTTGTTGGGTTCCGCCGGAATGCTGGGATCGAAATTTTCCGAAATCCTTGCTCAAAGAAAAGATCAAGTTCTGGCCCCTTCACTTCAGGAATTGGACCTTTCCGAACCGCTTGCCATCGAGGAATATTTCAAGAAGAACGACTTTGACGTGGTGGTCAACTGCGCGGCCTATACTGCCGTCGATGCCTGCGAAGAACCTTCCCAATATTCCATTGCCCTGAACGTCAATGGCGCGGCTCCGGGCTGGTTGGCCCGCTTCTGCAAAAAAACGAAACGCATGTTGGTGCATTATTCTACCGACTATGTGTTCGACGGCGAAAAAGAAGGTTTTTACCATGAAACCGACATTCCCAACCCGTTGAACGCTTATGGCCGGACTAAATGGCAGGGTGAACGTCTGGTCCAGACAGAGAACCCTTTTTATTACTTGATCCGCACCTCATGGCTTTACGGTCCTCATGGAAGGAATTTCGTGAAGACCATCGTTAACGTCTTAAAAACCAAGCCCAAGGCCGAGGTGGTTTCGGACCAGGTGGGACGGCCTACTTACACAGGGGATCTAGTCCGTTTTACCCTGGAACTCCTTGAAAAAAAAGCCGACCAGGGGCTCTACCATTACGCTAACGAAGGCACGGCTTCCTGGTGCGATTTCGCCAGAGAAATCCAGGCTCAAACCGGATTGGAAAACTGCAAGGTCGTTCCATCGTTGACCGAAAATGTGTTTAGACCCGCCAAACGCCCAGCTAATTCCAAGCTTGATCTCAGCAAATCCTCGGCGGCCGTCGGCCACTCTTCACGTCCCTGGCAGGAAGCTTTGGGCGAATATTTGACCAAGGAATTGCCGAATGAAACGACCTGAACTGACCGTTGTCATCCCGGTTTACAATGAGGAAAATCGGATCGGCCCTACCCTTGAGGAATCCATACGTTTTTTGAAAACCAAAAAGATTTCCGCCGAGATCCTGATCGTGGACGATGGGTCGAAGGATCGAACCCGAGCGGTAGTGAAAAAATCAAAAAAACACACAAAGGGACGGATCGTTATTCATTTCCTTGAACATGGCGTCAATAAGGGTAAGGGGGCCGCGGTCCGTACCGGGGCTTTAGCCGCCAAGGGTGAAGTGATCCTATTCATGGACGCGGACAACGCAACTCCCCTCTCGGAGTATGAGAAATTCAAACCTGTCCTTAGATCAGGGGTCGAGGTGGTGATCGGAAGCCGAGCCGTGGATCGAACTCAGGTCAAGATCCCCCAACCGATCTATCGTCAAGCCTTGGGGAGGGTGGCGAATCTTCTCATTCAAATAATGGTCGTCTGGGGTATTTGGGATACTCAATGCGGTTTCAAGGCTTTTTCCCGAAAGGCGGCTAGCCGAATATTCCCTCTTCAGACCATTCACCGATTCGGGTTCGATTTTGAACTGCTTTTTATCGCCCACCGCCTTGGATTTACCATCAAAGAAATTTCCGTTCAATGGTTCAATTCGCCCTATTCAAAGGTCAAATTGGGGGATTATTTACACACTTTGATCGAATTATTCACGATCCGGGTGAACGCCCTGAAGGGTCTTTACGACCAGAAATAGGGACTCGGTTTTTTAAACCCGGAAGAATCAGAAAAAAACGATGTGTCTTCCAAATCCACCTTTGTTCTCTTCGAAAATAAATTCATCCTCAACGGGAACGCTTTTATTTCAACCGGTGGAGAAGAATGTTAATGCTCCAAAGGTTTATATCCATGGAAAGAAGAGGGTTTCATGAGTCCGATTGAAGGCCGAGCCCGAAGGGTTATTCATAATACTTTCCTTCTTTTTGGCTCTGAGAAGGCCGCCCAGTTATTTTCATTGCTGGTTTTCATGTACCTGACCCGGCGATGGGATGTGGCCACCTATGGGCAATACGCTCTCATCAAGAATTGGGTGGCCATATTCGCGACTTTTAGTGACCTTGGATTGAACGCCCTGACCATTAGGGAAGTGGCCCATCGCCGGAGTTTAGCGGGGTTTTATCTCCGGAACGTCATGGGAATAAGGTCCCTTTTCTCCATGACGCTGTTGGGCTTGTTGGGTTTGGTTGGGATGATTTTCCATTACGAATCGCTGATCAAAGTTGGCTTGGTGATCATGGGAGCCAGGATCGTATTGGATTGTATTTCGGGTGGTTATGTCTATTTGCTTCAAGCGCATGAGCGGATGGGAGTCCATGGTTTGATCGTGGTCCTTTCCAGTGTGATCCGCTTATTGGGGATCGTTCTCGTAGTTTGGCTGGGAGGGGGAATATGGGGAGCATGCGCGATCTGGGTTTTGGCCAGTATCTTTTCGCTTTCCGCTCTTTCTTTCGTAGGGATACGTAGCAAATGGGTGCCTGATTTTTCAAAATGGAAATGGGATGAAGTGGGGAAGGTCCTTCGATTAGCCCTTCCGTTGGCGACCTTTTGGTCCCTTCAGATGCTTTATTTCCGGGTGGATACGGTCATCCTGAAAAGCCTCAAGGGCAATGAGGCGGTCGGTTTATATGACGCAGCCTATACGTTTTTAAACAGTATATTGTCTTTGTCCCAATTATTCGGACTTTCCACCTTGCCCGTCTTTTCCTCAGCGCAAGATAAGAAATCGGATTTTGGAAGATTGGCGATCCGTTCGATCAAACTGCTTTTATTCCTGGGTATCCCGATCACGGTGGGAGGTGTGTTATTGGCAAGCCCATTGATCGTCCTGTTTTCGGGACAGAAATACCTGCCAGCCAGCCCTTTCTTCGTTGTTTTGATCCTTTCAACGGTCCCATTTTTCATTTCGAACATCTATATCAATGTTTTGACCGTGAAAAATCCAAAAATGTTGAATCTTCTATATTTCACCCTTTTTGTATTGAATATCGCCTTCAATTTTCTTCTCATCCCGACCTGGGGAGCGACGGGCGCGGCTTGGGCTACCGTATTCTGCGAATGGATCGGTTTAGGATGGGGGCTTTGGATGATGCGAGAATACATTCTAGGCGCGCCTAAACAGGGTTTTGTTCAATCGGTTTTTGTATCTTTGGCGGCCGCAGGCATAATGGGTCTTGCCATTAACTTGGATCCCAGGCTTTACTGGCTAGTTTTGGGACCGGTGATCTACGGAGTGGGGATGTATCTTTTCAAAGGATTGGATCGACAAGACATGGCAAGCTTGGGATCGGCATTAAAGATATACGGGAAAAGGGATTGATAAAAAACGACCTCAATTTCTACTGGGAAAAATATTTTTCCCATCGCAAACATCTGCTGAACCGTGCCGGCATCATGGCCGGAGCGAGGATAGTTGGGCTGGCCTTTGGTTTTTTTGGTTCGGCCTGGGCCGCTCGGTGTCTGGGACCCCGTAATTTCGGTATTTCCGGGATGGTATTGGGGGTCGTTGTCCAGGCTTCCCTGGTCTTGGGCTTGATGAACGAAACGGTCTTGATCAGGGAATATAAAAATGCCCCGGATGTAGAGACCAAAACCAGGTTAGTTCAAGTGTCGATGGGTTTCCGTTTAATAGCGTGCCTGATCATCTCATTGGTCGCGGCGATCCTTCTGGCTTTCCACATGCTTCCTGACGACTATCATTTCGCGGGATGGCTATTTTTGCCCATTATGGTTCTGACCGGTTTTCAACCACTCTGGGTATTCCAAGCGGCTGAAAGGCAACACTTCCAATCCCTTATCGCGGTGATCCAACCTTTTTTGACGGCGGCTCTTTATTTCATTTTCTTCAAACCGGGGATGTCCGCGGGAGCGGATCTGGCTGTTAAAACAACCATCCTGGCGATCGTTATTTGGATCTATTGGGGGGCCCTTTTCCGCTGGTTGCCTCTAAAAGGGAAATGGTTCAATAAGGGGTATTGGGATATGGTGAAATCCCTGATCGTGCGTTCCCGATGGATGTTCGCCGCGGGTTTGGCCATCAATGTTTATGCCCTATTGGATCTGCCCATGGTGGGTTGGTTATATTCCCTGGAGGAGTTGGGGAAATACCGGACGGCTGTTTCAATCATGGGCGCCGCCCAGTCCATCTTCGATATCGTGCCAGCCATCCTTTACCCTAGGTTCTTGGAATGGAAAAAAATGGGGGAAGAAGTTTTGTGGAGAAGGCAGGTGAAACTGGCTTGGGTATTTTCCGGTCTGGGGGCGGTGGGTACGATCCTGGCCTTCCTCATCATGCCGACAGTTTATCCCTTCGTGTTTGGGCCGGCATTTTCCAGGGCAGCTATCCCATGTGTTATCCTGCTCGGCTCAAAATGCCTGATCATGGTAACGACCATTTTGTACATGGGATTGGTGACCGATCCTCGGTATGACAGAAAGGTATTTCTTATTACCCTTTTAACCGCGATCCTGTCCTTGACCTCGAATTTGATATTCATCCCCAAATTCGGCATGTATGCCGCAGCCGTCACCAATGTGGCCAGCGAAGTTCTCGTTCTCTCTTTGTGTATCGTCGTGGGTTTGAAAAAGATCGCCGCGTCCCGAGCCGAGGCGGCCCGTTTATCCGATTTTTTAACCGGTGGAAACGAGAAATAGTCTCGAAAGATCGATGAATCGTTCAATGATACGAGTTATACCAAAAGGTTGGATGGGATGAATTTAATAGAATTAAAACAAGATCCTGATCGGCCCTACTTTTTTAAATCACCCATCAAGACCCTATTAATCCATTTCATTGACACGATCGGTTCCTTCTTTTTCCATGAAAAAAAAGCGCCCATCGTTTGGCGGGATATTAAAAAAATAGCCGTCCTGCGTTTGGACCACCTAGGGGATGTCTTACTGGCTTTGCCGTTTTTGGAAGCCATGAAAATGTCTTTGCCTCAGGCTGATATCATTCTATACGCCGCGCCTTGGGCCGAGGAAATTGTTCGACTATCGGGGCTGAAAATAGGTATCAAGGTTTTTAACGCCCCGTGGTTCGACCGAGCCAATCTTCAACCGTGGTCATTAAAGGGAATTCAATCATTAAGCCGAAACTTAGCCATGGGTGGGTATGACGCGGTCATCGACCTAAGAGGGGATTTACGTCATATCATCGCCATGAAGAGATCCGGGATCCCCATCCGGATCGGGCAAAAAAGGACCGGTGGCGGTTTTTTATTGACCCATCCGCTTTTCTATCGGAAGGGTTTACATGAGACCGATAGAAACCTGGAAATATCGCCACAGCTTGGGCTGGAGAACCCAATAGGAAACCCTTGGCCGAAGATTTTTCCGACCGAGGAAAACCGTATTTCTGAAATGAAGGTCCAAAAATCACTTGGTATAACAAAGTCGGTCATTGCGCTTCATTGCACCTGTATGGCCAGCGCCAAACGCTGGGGTGATGAAAAATGGCGCAAGCTAGCGGGTTCTCTTCCGGAAGAAGTGGATATTGTGGTGGTAGGCTCAAAAAACGAACGGGAAGAAGCTGAAAGGATATTTAGAGGTTGTCAGAGGAAGGTTGTATTGGCCATGGGCGTATTTTCTTTGGGGGAGTTGGCGGCTTTCTTGAAAAATAGCAAACTTTTCATCGGGGTTGATTCAGCCCCTGCCCATATTGCCGCGGCTGTTGGAACACCGGTCATTTCCCTGTTTTCGGGAACCAATGAGGCCGCTCAATGGAGCCCTCGAGGTATCAATGTGACGGTTATTCAAAAAGCCACACCTTGTTCACCTTGTGAACTAATAACATGTCCTATTGCGAATGAATGCATGAATCAAATAACAGTAGAAGAAGTAAGAAAAAAGGTCGATGTGTATTTAACGACTGTTTAAAAAAGAAGGAATTGGAAAATACATGGCGCTGATAAAAAAAACAGTTTGTATCGCTATCCCAACATATAACCGGGAAAGGGTCTTGGTCGATACCTTGAAATCGGTCAGGGCGTTGGATCCGGCACCCGAGGAAGTCCTGGTCGTGGATCAGACGGCTAATCACGAGAAGGATACGGAAGAGTTCTTGGAAAGATCGGAAAAAGAAGGCTGGATAAGAAGGATCCGCCAACAGCCACCGCGAGTGACCACCGCGCGTAACCGTTTGATCGCTGAGGCGAAATCCGAAATAGTCGTATTCATCGATGATGATGTGGAATTACCTAAGGATTTTATAGCCCAGCACTTAAAGAATTATTCGGATCAAAAGGTAGTGGCGGTCGCCGGACGGGTCCGCCAAAACAAAGAAGTGCCCTATCCAAGGCCATGGGGTGGGAAATGGCCTAGGGTTTTAGACTATAAATATCTCTCTGTTTTTTCGATGGAACGAGTGGAAGGCGTGGCGAATTTCATGGGCTGCAACCATTCCGCGAAAACGGAAGTTCTTAGAAAGATCGATGGTTATGATACGAATTACAGGGGACAGTCCCTCTTCGAGGAAACGGACTTGGCGGTCAGGATCTGGAAAGCAGGAGGTTTGATCGTTTACGACCCCGAGGCCCATTTATTCCATTTTTTCGCCTCGGTTGGCGGATGCCGTATCCCTGCGGTTGGGAAAACCTATCCCGAATGGTGGGTGCCCTTTAACCGCCATTATTTCGCCTTCCGTCACCTTCGGTATATCAGGGAATTTTGGTGGTGCCTTTTTTTCAAGGATCTGCGGGAAACAGTCCTTCGAAAAGCCAATTTGAAGATGCCCTGGGTCATACCTTGGGCTTTCCTTTCTTATTTCTATTCGATGTTCCAAGCGGCTCGACTGGCTTTCAAAAAAGAATCAGAAGAAAGAACCGTGGCAAAAATATCCTGATATTCCTGGTTCTTTCACGAATCGAGATCGAGGACCGATGAAAAACAGTAACGAACTCGTAAAAAACGCGCCGGACAATATCTGCCATTTTCTGGAGGTCGATCAGAGGGAAATAGATAACCCGGACCAATATAAACCAGCTTGTCGAAATTACTTGGACCGGATCGAGACGGTGATCGATATCGTCCGAGCGAAGATTCCCTCCGGCGGACAGGTCGTGGAAATTGGGTGCGCACAAGCTAACATGAGCCTGCTCTTAGCGGAAAAAGGCTACCGAGTCCAAGCGGTGGATATCGACGTCTCGTTTTTGGAATATTCCAAACTTAAGTATGAAAAGGGTGAGATCGTATGGGTGCATTCAAATCTTGAGGAAATCAAACCAACGACGCTTTTTGACGCCGTGATCCTAGGCGAGATCATTGAGCATTGCGCCTGGCCGGAAAAAGTCATCTCCAGGGCGTTGGACCTTCTGAAACCAGGAGGGATACTGATCGCAACAACGCCCAACGCGGAGAAAATACGGGAGCATTTACCGACCTTTTCCACCTTCGATACCTTGGAGAAACGACAAGAGTTGGAGAAGAGGCAATTTGGCCCCGCGGGAGAGGACCACCTTTTCCTTTTTACCATGGAAGAGATGAAGTCTTTGGTCCCGGCGGGTGCGGCCTTGATCGATTGGGGATACCTGGGAGGGACTCTCGCTTTGAATAGTCGAACTCACCATCTTTTTAGGTTCTTGCCCATCAACTTTTATCGAAAGTTGATCCGAGTATTAGCCCGAATCCCGTTTATCAATAGGTATAGTTTCCATAACCTCTATATGGTGATTCGAAAATAATACGTGAAAATGAATAGAAGTCCCGTGTTAAAATCCATCTGGAAAAATTGGTTTAGATGAATCGTTCGCCTACTTTTACAAAAACAAGGATATTAAGATGACAAAAACAAAAGATATATTGGAAAAAAATTTTATTGTTTTTTTTATTGGGATATTAGCTCTCGGAGCTTTTAATTATTTTTATCATCTGAATGCTGAGAGGGTATGGGATTGGGATGAAGCAAGAGCTGGAGTAACAGCTTATGAAATGCTTCAAAACCATAATTATGTTGTATCCACATTCACTCACCAGACCGATCTTTGGAACTTAAAACCTCCTGCCGGATTATGGGCAATCATGTTGGATTATAAAATATTTGGTTTCAATGTCTTTGCGTTAAGGTTTTATTCCGGTTTTTGTTGTCTATTGAGTCTCTTGATGGTTATGTGGATTGTGGCCAGGGAAGAGGGGAAGATCCCTGCGTTGATATCCGGTTTTATACTTGCGACTACCGCTCAGACGATATTTGTTCATGGAGCGCGTAGTGGCGATTATTCATCATTATTGACCTTTTTGGTGTTGCTTTTTATTTTTTGTTTATTTAAGTCAGGTAAAGAGTCAGCTTATCTATATCTCGCTGGCTTTGTTTTTTCCCTATCTTTTCTAGTTTATAGTTTTGCATCGGTTCAACTATTAGTATTAGCTTTAGTTTATTGGTTGATCACAAAAGATTATCGAAAAATTCCAGTCAAAGATTATTTCATCTTTTTATTTTGCGCCTTTTCCCCTATCGCCACGTGGGCTCTTTGGCGTCTTTGTAATACCGATGGCTGGACTTTTCTTCGTGAAATGTTTTCCTATGATCTGATAAAAAGGTCATCCCAGTCTCTGGAAGGACATGCAGGAAATCTTGATTTTTATATCGTGGATGTAGCCAGATACGACTGTTTTTGGTTTGTTTTTATGGTGGTGGTATTGATTTCTTTTTTAGCAACGATAGAAATAAAAGTTGATTTTAAAAACAGGCTTTTGGCCTTATCCACGTTAGGTGTCATTGTCCCCTTTATCCTTTTTAGTTTGGCAAAAACAAAATTAGGTTGGTATTTGATGCCTATTTACCCTCCATTAGCTATTGTGATCGGATGTCTTGCATGGAGGGTTTTAATCGATGCTCGATGCCGAACTGCGGGTAAAGTAACGATTCTTATTGCTTTTGTGATCGCTGGTCTTAGGGCGGAAAGGGAAATTCAAAAAACCATTAAAGCGCCAACTCAGGAAACGGCTCAAAGCATTTTGAACGACTTCAAAAAAACAGATTACCCACCTAACTCGGTGATCTATCGTAAGGGGCCAACTCAGTCATTTGATTTTGTTTCCGAAGTGGTTTGTGGATTAAACCCTATTGCAATTAATAACTTGGACGAGTGTTTGAACCACCAGGGATATTTAATGGCTGAAAAAGAAAAGGGTAATACCCAAATTCAGGATTTTGTGGCAGCTAAAAGACTGAAAATCATTCTTCAAAATGATGATTGGATCATCGCCAAATTGTAAAAAGAGGCCGCAGTATTCATTTTTCATCGGACCGCGATTTATTGTTGGTTTTGTGTTCTGACAAACTAAGGGTTTTAAATTTTAAGTAAATTTCATAGATTTGTTCAGCGATCTTCTGGTTCGTGTACTTTTTCAGAACTTGTTTCTGCCCGGAAATCCCGAGCTTTTTCCTGAGGCTTGCTGACCTGGCCAAGGTCATAAGCTTCCGTGTTAGGTCATTGATATCGCCTTCCTTGAATATCATTCCAGCCTTACCAATCACCTCGGGTATGGCGCCAGAGTCTGAGCCAATCACTGGCACTCCGCAAGCCTGGGCTTCAATGATCACCCTGCCAAATTGCTCTTTCCAGGTGGGTGTGGTTTGGGAGGGAAGAACCATGACATCCATGCAATTGAGATAATCGGGCACATGGGATTGATCCACGGCGACAACCCAACGGATTTGATCAGATATGCCTAATCGAACAGCTTTCTGTTCCAATTCAGCCCTCAGTGGCCCATTTCCAACGATCAATAGCTTGGCTTTTGAGCTCTTCAACAACGCGAAGGCTTCAAGAAGATGTTGTATCCCTTTTTCCGGTACTAAACGACCCAAATAGCCGATGGTGAAAGGCCCGAGTTCTAATTCTTTCTTTAGATTGGAAACGTTCTTTTTCCGAAACATCTTGGGATTGACCCCGTATTGGGGAATCACCGATATCGCGGCCTTGGGATAAGCGGCTTTCTCCAGAAGTTGACCTGCCTCCAGGTCGCCTGCGATGGCGTGGTCAGCGGTCTCCAAAACATAACGTCGGATCGATTGGTGGGGAAACCCGAATTTTTCCAAAAGATTTTCCCAAGTGAAGAAGACGAGGCGGGCATTCCACTTGCGGGCGGTCCGAGCCGCTTGCCAAGCGATCAGACTATAAGGTTCTTCCTCAACGTGGATGATGTCTGGTTTTATTTGTCCCACATGTTTTGAAAAAGACGGGTAGAAATGCCGCTTGATACGGCCTTCAAAAAATACTGGCGCGGAAATGATCCTGAACCCTTCTTTCTCAGGTGATTGGTCGAATGTTCGAATTCTTTTTCCCGCTTCGTACCAAAATTCGGGAAGTAAAAGGGTTATTTCGACATCCTTTTTTTGGGAAAGAAGACGCAATTTTTCCCGATAATTGGGAACGACTGAACTGTGAGAAACGAAAAATATTTTCATGGAATCGCATTATATCTTGGTTTTGCGGAAGGCTAGCCGGATATTTACCGATATACTATCCTCTATAGGTTGATCGAAATACAGCAAGGATCCTTAAAGGATGACCCGTGAAAATTGCCGTTGATGTCAGGATGATGTGGGCCTCTGGCATTGGTTCCTATATCCGGAATTTAGTGTCACGGATCATCGTTCGATACCCTGATATCAAATTCTACCTGTTGGGAAATCCAGCTGAAATGGACCGATGGGAGGGTTTCAAGAAACCCAATGTTCAACGGATCAAGACTTCCTCTCCCATCTTTTCCTTTTCCGAACAATGGGAAATCGCCCGAAAGATCCCTTTGGATTCAGCGCTTTTCTGGTCGCCGAATTACAATTTTCCTGTCCTGTACAAGGGGAAGCTTCTGGTGACGGTCCATGATGTGTTCCATCTGGCCAATCCCCAATTCGTTTCCGGCCCTCATCGAAGGTTCTACGCGAAGTTTATGTTCAAGAAATTGGTCGATCGGTCGGATGAGATCCTTTGTGTGTCCCAATTCACCAAGAAGGAACTATTGCGATTGGCGGGTGGGAAGGCCGATAAAATGAATGTGATCCATAATGGCGTTGACCCGTCCTGGTTCAAGGTCGCAAAAAAGGAAAGGCCCCATCCCAAGCCTTATTTATTGTTTGTCGGGAATGTGAAACCTCACAAGAATCTGGGCCGTTTATTGCAGGCATTCGCCTTGTTGAAGGATAGGATTCCCCATGATCTGATCCTGATCGGTAAAAAAGAGGGTTTTATTACAGGGGACAGGGAAGTGATAAACCAGGCAGAAAGGTTTGGGAAAAGAGTTCGTTTCACTGGCGTATTAGAGGATGAGCAGCTTCATCAATTCTATGCTTGCGCCGATCTACTTGTTTTCCCCTCCCTTTATGAGGGTTTTGGTCTACCACCTTTGGAAGCCATGGCTAGTGGAACGCCAGTCGCCTGTTCGAATACCGCTTCTTTGCCGGAAGTCTGCGGAGACGCGTCCATTTATTTCGATCCATATCGACCTGAAGATATGGCCGAAAAAATTGAAAAAGTACTAACGGATAAGACTCTTAGGAAAGATTTGATGAAAAAAGGTTTGGAACATGCCCACCGATTCGACTGGGAAAACACGGTAGCCGAAACCGCCAGGATTTTGGAGCGCATGTTTTAAGTTGGGAGTGGGAAAAATAGGATGTGGAAGATCAAAGTTTTGACTGAACAGTCCCTCCTGTCGATGGCAAGTTCGATCCTGGTTCCCCTGATTTCAACAAGAGCCTTATCGATAGGAAAAAGATAAGCCAATAATCCAACCGGGGGAATGTCTGGCTTAAAAGGAATTGGATCGAAAAATGGATGAGCCAGGCAAGAAAGACGATCGTTTTCAGATCGGCGTCGGGACTTTTTTTCCAAGCGGTCGCCATATTGGAAAGAACAGCGAATAGGAAAGCCAATACTCCCAAGGTGCCCGACTCCAAACCAATTTCGGTCCATGTCACCATTGAAAATTGACTCAGGCCCTGGCTGTTATTGGGACCGACCTGAGGGGTTACGCCGTTTCCCAAGACTGGATGTTGCATCCAAAGCGCGAAGCTGTCCTTGGCGTTGGATAATCGATCCCCTTCACTGGACCCTTTTTGATGGATACGTGCCGTTGAATCCACTCCGATCGGACCCGTAATGAATTGCAAGTAACGGCGCGCCTGGGGAGAGATACAAAATAAACCCATGAAAAGGACGGCGATCAATATCGTCCTGACGGTGACGCGCCATAAAGGGTTGAATCTCCGCCGCACCACAAGGAATAAGATCATCAAGGTCAAAAAAACAAATTCCGAAATGATGCCTGTGCGAGAACTGGTGATAATTACCGAGCTGACCACGAGGGCCGGGATCCACCCGGATCGATTCAATGGGCGGCGGATATCGGATGAAAATAGGCAGAGGAAAGCGAAGGTCAAGGCGCATCCGGCGTAAGAGGGTTCGAAATAGAATGCGTTAGGCCGGTAGGTTTGGAAGCCCATAAATCGCCAGGACTCCTGGGCGAAACCAATGGGAATGGAAAAGAAAGAGACCGCGCCCGGCATGCCTGGACCCAGATCTTGGAAGGAGGTGAAAGACCCGAAAAAATACAGCGCGACGGCTTCCAGCCATATGAATCCCGCTATCAAGACGATCCCCCACTCGAAACCCCGCTCCAGGGATTCTTCTCCCCGTTTATCCAAGCAAATCACCGCGGCCAAGATAATATTGAACAATCCCCATCCCCATTTGATGGTGGTAGGGAAAGGCGTGGCTGAGCTAAGGGCGGCGATCTCATAGATCGTGAAAAAGGGTATCCAGGGGATCAAAATACTCAAATGGGTTTGCGCCTGTGGTGATCGGTCCTTAATTTGATTGAAAAGACGCAGAATGATGGGCAGGGCGGCAAGTAAAAGAAGGGCCTGTCCGAAACGAAAGTTGAAGCCATGGATCCTTATCGCGAAGACCACATCCGCACTGGAAAGAAAAAAGAGCAAGGCGAAGAACAGAGCCGCTAATGTCTTTCGGTTTTGCCCGAACATTCGTGTTTACCTTTAATGAAATGAGATTCTTGAAGGTTGAAAACGCCCTTATACTACCAAACAATTTCGGTCTTCAATATTTTTAATAGCAAGTTTCAGGGCTGTTTAACATGAAGTGATAAAATGAATTCCTATTTGAATCCATGGATCGATCCTTAGTCTTTTTGCGGTATAAAACCATCACGCTTTGATCGGAATCTATGAGGTTGGCGCTAGTCAATAACTACCTTTATTACCGGGGCGGTGCGGAAAAAGTGTTCCGTGACCAAAAGGAACTCTTCCGAGAAAAGGGTCACGATGTTTTCCTTTTCAGCCAAAATCATATCGATAATTTGCCCGATGAAAATCAAAGTTGGTTCCCCCGATGGAGCGACCCGAAAAAAGCCGGATTCATTACCGGTTTGCCTAGATTGTTGAAATTCATTTACTCCCACGGGAATCGGAAGATTTTCAGGAGGTTTCTACAAAGGTTCCAACCCGATCTGGTCCACGCGCATAATCTTTATGGGGGACTAACGATGGCGGTCATTGACGCGGCGGTAGAACTGGATATCCCGGTGGTCATGACTTTGCATGATTATAAAATGATCAGCCCTTCTCCCAACCTTCTTTCCGGTATCGAACCCTGTCGGGAATGCCTGGTTCACCCAGGCGCCTTGAATTGCGTGTGGAAGAAATGCCATAGGGGGAATTTTAAAAGCACCCTGGCTTATTATTGCGAAACTTGGTTCAATCGGAGGTTTAAAAAATACCATAAGGTTAAAACCTTCATCGTTCCTAGCCAGTACATGAAAAATACCATTACCACCGCGGGGGTTGACCCAAATGTTGTGAAAGTGGTGCCAAACGCCATCCCTCTCGGACCGCCACCCACCTTCAATGTGAAAGGGGGTTATTATTTTTACGCGGGTAGAATGTCGGATGAAAAAGGTGTTCGACCTTTGCTGGAGGCCTTCGAGAGTTTTTCCGGCCATTTGATCTTGGCTGGGGATGGCCCTCAAATGGAGAATTATAAAAAGATAGCGAAGGGGAAAAATAACATCCAGTTCGTGGGGCAACTGGACCAAACCCGTATGGATGAACATTACCGTCGCTGTACGGCGGTCGTCATCCCCTCCCTATGGCCGGAAACATCATCCATGACAGCCCTTCAGGCCATGGCCAACGGTAAACCGGTAGTGGCCAGCCGGGTAGGGGCACTTGCGGAAATCGTAGAGGATGGAGTCACAGGGTTTCTTTTCGAGCCTGGGAACGTAAAGCAATTAACCGGATTGCTTAAGGATTTGGATTCTCACAAAGCTTTGGCCGAGCGAATGGGCGAAAACGCCCGCGTGGAAACGGAAAAGAAATACTCGCAAGAACGACAATATGAAACGTTGATGGGGATCTACGAGATGGTATTAAGAAAGGGAAATTAAGGTGCGTATCCTTCTATTGGGAAATATTGGCTTTTTTAACCACGAGGATTTCGGTTTGGGCGGGATTGAGACGACCCTTCAGGCTTTGCGAAAATACTTAACCGCAGCCGGACATGAGGTCAAGATCGTCCATGTGGGGTTGGTGCCGGAGTCCTTCGAGAAAGAAGTGAACCCAGACCCCGATGTCCTATTTTTAAAAAAGCTCAATCCGATCAAGAAAATATGGCCGACTTTGTATATTAAAAAAGAACTCAGGGAGATCATAAAAAATAACCGTCCTGACATGGTTTGGTGCCGAAATATCCAGTTGGGATTGGCGGTTGAAAAATTAGTGGATTGCCCGATCTTCCATATTTTTCCCGAGTTGATCAGGATCGTCTATTTGTGGGATTTTTCGAAAGATAATATCCAGCCGACAACAAGAAGAAGACTCATGGGGTCGATCTTGGAGTTTTATAAATGGATCAGGCGTTTACCCCGACACCTATTTGAAAAACAGCAAGAAAGAAAAGTGATCAAGAAATTCGGCTTGGTAGTATTCAGCGAGAATATGCGGGAACAAATCCAAAAAACATACGGGATTTCGCCGGAAGCCGTTCACGTGATCCATCCCGGAGTTGACGAGAATAAATTCAACAAGGAAAGAGGGCGGGAACAATTCAGGGTCATTGAGAAAAAATATGGACTGCGGGAAGATCAAAAATTCATATTGTTCGTAGGCCGTCTGGTGGTCGGCAAGAATATCCCGCTCTTATTACGGGCCATGGCCCTGACACAAGGGGAGAAACGTTTGGTGATCGTGGGTGATGGACCCCTTCGGGATAAATTGGAAACTTATGTTCGAGAGATCGGAATGTCCACCCGGGTGTTGTTTGTGGGCCGACAGGACGAGTTGCTCGCCGGGTTTTATGCCATGGCCAGGGTTTTCGTCAATCCCTGTTTGAACGAGCCGTTTGGCCATGTGTTAATTGAGTCGTTGTTTTGCGGCACTCCTGTTATAGGCATCCGATCGGATGGGTCCAAAACGGTGACGGCCATTGATGAAGTGACGGATGGGGGAAAATTTGGAAGGCAAGTGGATGCCAATCCGGAGGCCATGGCCAAGGCGATCGACGAGATGATCTCTTTAAAAGATGAGGATTATAGGACCATGTCGGAAAAAGGGATCGAGTCCGTACGAAACCGTTATAACTGGCCTAAATTCATCGAGCGAATGATGAACTTGCCGGCGCGGCCATGACTATTTCAGTCATTCTGCCCGCTTACAACTGCGAGGATTGTGTTGAGCGCGCCATCGAAAGCGTCCTCGTTCAGGAAGTTTCCGGGCTGGAATTCCTGATCCTGGATGACGGTTCCATCGATGGAACCTCTCGGATCATCCGAAAATATCGAAAATGGGCCCGAACTATAAGGCACAAAAACCGGGGTTTAAGCGCTACCCGCAATCGGGGCGTGGGGATGGCCCGCCATGATTACTTGGCTTTCATCGATTCCGACGATGAGTGGCTGCCTGGAAAACTGAAGCATCAATTGGAGTTGTTCCGGCGTTATCCCCAAGTGGCGCTCACCACGACCGGGTCGCGGTTTCACACGAAAGAGGGCAGGCTCACCCGGATCGAGCAAAGGGAATTCCACGGCAAGATGATCCCCCAATTGGCCAAGGGTGACTACATCAATACCTCCAGCGTGATGGTCAAACGGGACGCCCTTCGGTTCTTCAAAAAACCTTTCCCCGAAAGTATCCGCTACGCTGAGGATTATGTTCTTTGGGTGCGTTTGGCGCTGCGTCATGAGTTCCACGCCAGTCCGGAGATCCTGGTCGAAACGAGGGCCAGTTCTCATGAGGATTTCCTGAGAAAGTACGATGAGAAAGATATGAGGATAGCCTATGGATTGATCCTGAAAGCGGTTGAGGGCCATTGTGGGAAGAGGGAACTAAGGAGGTTTCGCTCCCGTCTTCATTTCGAGTTGGCTTCTTTGCATGCCAGGAGAAAAGAACTGGGGAGAATGCTGGCGGAAATATTCACGGGTCTTTCTGAAAACCCATGGGATCTCAGCAATTCGTCTTGGTGCGTAAAAAACCTCATGAGATATTTCAACTTTTTATGAAAAACAAAAACTCGAAGGGAAATAACACAGGGATCTGGAGATGGATGGGGTCGGACTTTTTTCAAAAAGTCGTCCTGATCACCACGAATCGCGGATTGGTGATGTTCCTGGGGTTCGTGATATCCATCATCCTGGTGCGGGTGTTAGGCCCGGAAGGAAGGGGTTTATACGTCACGGCCATGTCGACGGCCCAAATAGGGATCCTGTTGGGAAATTTGGGGCTCCAAGTACCTCACACCCTATTGATTTCACGGAATAAGAACACTTTGGGAAATTTGACCGCGAATAGTGTCGTGACCGGGATTGTGATCGGCGGCGGCGGAGCCGCGGTGTTTGGGGCTTTTTTCCTATTATTCCCTTCGATCCCTCCGGTTCATGGATGGTTGTTGGGGTTAAGTCTGGCTTGGATCCCTTTCGGTGTCCTTTATTTCCTTTTGTTCAATTTGTTGATCGGGATCGATAACGTCAAGGGATGCGTCAAGATCGAATTGAGTTCGAAGACCCTCCAAATCTTAACCGTATCTTTATTGGCTTTTCTATTCACCCCGCGCGTCGAGGTGTTTTTCGCCGTAGCCCTGACATTGGTGGTTGTGAGCTGTATTTGGCAGCTTTTCGAACTTCGAAAGGATTTCCAAGGTCGCTTTTCACCCTCGTACAATATTTTCAAAAAAAACCTTTCCCTGGGTTTGAAGTTCTACTTAGCGAACATCCTTTCCTTTCTTTTGATCAGGATCGATTGCCTGATCGTGAAATATATGTTAGGCGCTGAGCAAACGGGATATTACTCGGTCGCCGCGAGTCTTGCCGATATCATCCCAATGGTCCCGAGCATGGTCGGGCTTATATTATTTCCGAAACTCTCCTCTTTGACCGATAAAGGAGAGAGGTGGAAGCTGGCACGCAAATCCCTATGGATCACTGGTCTGTTTCTGCTCCCTTGCGTATTTCTCGCGTGGTTCTTGGCAGGACCGGCCATTGGGATGGTTTATGGTATTCGTTTTCTTCCTTCCGTCGACGCTTTCCGGATTTTGATACCCGGGATCTATTTCATGGCACTCCAAATGGTGGCGGTCCAATTTTTGAAAAGTGAGGGGTATCCTTGGGAATTAGTTTTAAGTTGGGGAGCGGCGGTTTTGTTGAATGTCCTGCTGAACCTTTGGCTGGTCCCTTGTTATGGGATCGTGGGGGCATCCCTTAGTTCCACCCTCTGTTATGTCCTTATCTTTTTTCTCACGCTTTTCATCATTCGGAATAGAGTGTCCGCTGATTTTTCGGAAAGGTTCGCTTCGTAATCAAAGATTTAAGGGGAAATCATGCCGACAAAACCAATTATTTCCGTCGTGATCGAGACAGGTACCCGAGCCCTGACCGATTCCATATCCGTGGAAGAATCAGTCGGTCGACATCTGGAGGAGATCCGAAAATTTTCGAAGGGTCCGGAAGTGGAGGTCCTGTTTGTGGGGGCGCAACTCCCCCCGAACTCCTTGATGCAAAAAAACTGTCGATGTCTGAGTCTGCCCCAGGTGGGTTATTACGGATGGAAAAACGCCGGCGCGAAAGCCGCCCGGGGGAAGTACATCGTCTTTTGGGACAGTGATTGTCGGCCTGGCAAGGGTTACCTTAAAAAAGCGGTGGAAACCCTTGAAAAGAACCGGAGGCTTTGGGGAGTGACCGGTATAAGCCAATATGACGGTGATACTTATCTTACCCGGCTCAATACGGTTTTAAGTTTCGGTTATCTTTACCAGGACGAGGATTTCACTACCGGCCACGCGGCCCTGTCCCACAATGTGGTGATCCGTAAGAGTAAGCTTCCCCAGGAGCCATTTGGACCATACTCTTACCGCGTGGGAGGCGATTTTCATCTTACTCGCATGGCCGCCCGAGCGGGTCATCCCTTGAAATTGGTCCGGGAAATGCGGATATTTCATGAGGACCCCTCTTTTTCCCTGAGCGCCTTGTTGGAACGGCATTTGCGGGGAATATTCGAACCCCAATTGTTCAAGCCCCAGGGTTCGAGATTGGAGGTCATGGCTTTGGCTTTTCGCGGAGTAGCGGGGATGACCAAGGGTTGGATCGTGAAGGTCTTCACTTACGGAAAGAGGATGGAGTTTGGAACCTTCGACGCCATTCTTTCACTTCCCGTACTGATGGTTTATTCCCTCTTGGATCTGTTCGTTGTCATGGTAATGGTATTGTACCAACCGCTTTTGGATAAGCTGATCACGCACCATATCGGGTCCAAACCCGGAACCCCAAGCCCCTCCCCAAAGCTGGACCCCATCTGAATGGGATGATTAGGTGTGTATTCTTTCCAGACCCGATGAACCGCTTGAAAAATGGAAAGTTTATTCGCTGGTCCAATGGATCATGGAAAATCGTCTTGACAGAAAGACCCGACGGTCCCTATTCCTGCCCCTGCTGACGGCTAACCGATAACCTTTATTTTGCTTTTGAAGGTAGATGCCATTATGTCCGAATGAAAATCAGGGGGAGAGTTATTAGTTCACTTAATAACTTCAAAACCAATGTGGCTAAAGTATACTAATGGTCATTGAGACGTAGAATGTCAGCCACTCCAGGGAGCATCGAGTGATCATCGGGGTCGACGGAACTTGTCTTCAGGGGGAGAGGACCGGCGCGGGATGGTATTTGACCCGCTTGCTGGAGGCCATGTCCCATATCCTGGAAGAGGACAGGGTCTATGTCTGGATGAACAATCCCACGGCGGAAGAAAAAACCAGGGTGTCCGAGAACCGTTTCATCTCCCTCAGCGTGACCCATTATCCCTGGGCGGCGCTCAAACTCACCTGGAATACCCTGGGGACGCCTTCCATCGAGAATTTGATCGGCAGACCCGCGGATGTTTATTTTTACCCGAATTTCTTAACGGTCCCCCAAAAACAGGGAAAAAAAGTCATTTTCATCCACGACCTGACCTTCATCACCAACCCGGACATGGTCCAACAGGATACCCTTAAAAATCTCGAGAACAATATGGGGAAACAAGGGGAAAAAGCCGACCTGATCCTGACCTGTTCGGAGTACAACCGTCAGGAAATATTGAAATATTTCCAGAGCCTGCCTGAATCCAAGATCAGGGTTGTGCCCCATGGGCTGAATCATGAATTCAGATTGCCCGCTCCCGCCGAGAAGATCCGGAGCGTCAAGGAACAATACCGTCTGCCCCATCCCTATTTCCTTTTTGTGGGGACCCTGGAGCCACGAAAGAATCTCCTGCGGTTGGTGCACGCTTTCCTGATCTTCAAGCAAAAGACCAAGTCGGACCATCAGTTGGTCCTGGCTGGCCCGAAGGGTTGGATCGGGGACGATTTCATGGATTTCATCCTGGCCCCGCAAATGGTGGATAAGGTCCGCTGGCTGGATTATGTACAGGCCGAGGACTTGCCGGCCCTTTATACCGGGGCGGACGCGTTTTTATTCCCGTCCTTGAAAGAGGGATTCGGGATGCCGCTCTTGGAAGCGATGGGTTGCGGAGTGCCGGTCCTTTGTTCCAACGCGACGGCCATACCGGAAGTCGTCGGGGACGCCGCCTGGATGATCGATCCCAACAACGTGGGGGAGTGGGCCTCGGCCATGGAACGGGTGGTGAAGGAGCCGGCGTTCGCGGGAGTCCTCCGGGAAAAAGGAAGGACCCGGATATCCCTTTTCCAAATGGATAACACCGCCAAGCAGACTTTGGCCGCCCTTAAGTTGGCTTATCAAGCCCATGGCTAAAAAAAAGAAGCCCAGAGCCACGCCAAAAAAAAGGCGGAAGCAGACAAAAACCCTTACCCCGCCACTGTCCCGTTCCAAGACTTTTCCCCTGCTCCAACCTCCGCCGCCTTCCGCTTTCTCGCCCCAGGGGCCTGACCGAAAAGAACAACTCGCCAACGCCATGAGGGATCCCAAGGTTTCCGTGGTGATCGTCAATCATAACGGGGCCGACGCTCTTTGGAATTGTCTTTTCGCCCTGAAAACCCAGACCTTCCGCCCTGATGAGATCATCCTGGTGGATAACGCCTCCACGGACGGAAGCGTTCCTTTCGTCCGTCAGAATTACCCCCAGGTCGATATCCTGGAGTGCCAGGAGAATTTCGGATACGCCATGGGCTGCAATCTGGGGGCCAAGTGCGCCACAGGGGATGTGATCGCCCTGCTGAACAATGATACGGTCGTCACGCCCGAATGGTTGGGACGCATGGTACAAACGCTGAAAGATGGCTGGCCGGAAGTCGGGGCCGTCGCTTCCGAAGTCAAACCGCTCCAGGAAACACAGGGGTCAACCCAGGAAAACAACAATGTCCTCAATTTCCTCGGCCGACCGGCACGTGGTTTTATGGAAAGGGAAGAGCAGGTCTTTTATCCCGAGGGCTGCGCCCTGGCTTATGTCCGTTTGTTGGCTCCGGAAGGACCCTTCGATGACGATTATTTCCTTTACCACGAGGATATCTACCTGGGTTGGAAACTCAGGTTGGGCGGCCTGCAGGTCATCAAGGCGTTGGACGCCAAGGTCTTTCATCAAGGAGGAGGAACGATGGCGGGCTTCCCTGGTTGGAGGGCTGTTTATTACGACCACCGGAATCGATGGTTGAACCTATCCTTGTTCCTGGAACGTGGGAATTTGATTAAGATTTTCCCCTGGGCCGCGATGGAATTGGCCGCGCTTCTGGTACGGGGACTTTTCACCTCGCCCGAGTTATTTCTCGGGGTATCGGCGGGATTTATCTGGATCCTAACCAGGGCAGGAGCGATCGCGAGAAAAAGGTCAGTCCTTCAAGAACGGCGGAAGATCGAGGACCAGGAGATCATGTGTTATATCAGCGGGAGAGTGGTACGGGATGGGGCTTGGTTCTCGAGGTTCCTTAATTTCGTCTCATTGACCTATTGCCGGGTCGTGGGATTGCCTGTCATGGAGTTTTCCAGGGATTGATATGTCGACACCCAAAAATCCTTGGTAAAAGGCGTTTTTGAGAGTAAACTTTTGGCCTTCAGACAGTCGTCAATCCGGAGGAGTGGAACCTTGTCCAAGATCGCTAAGAGAAACTCTTCATTCATCGATGATCCCCAACGCTGTGAGATCTGCTCGACCTCCCTGACGCTCTATCCTAAGGATTTCATCCCCTGTCCTTGCTGCAAAAGGACCATCTGCCGCCAGTGCTGGGGGGAAAGCTGGACCAATAAATCCTTTCCGTCCGAGAAATGCGCCCACTTGAACGAGAACGAGGGACTTTCGTCCGGAATGATGGCCCAACGCGGCCAGGAGTTCGGTTGGGATTGGTATAAGATCGCCTTTGCCGGGGTCCTGATCCTTCTGGCCATCGGCATCCTGATCTTTTTGACCGGTCTATTCACGTAAAACATCGATTTCCCCGGCCATGACCGTAAGCTTCCTTTGTAAATCCTTCTAGAAGAGGTCTCCTTGAGGATCGCCATTGTCCATGATTGGATGACCGGGATGAGGGGCGGGGAGAAGGTCCTGATGGCCCTGCTGGAATTGTTCCCCGACGCCGACCTGTTCACCCTGGTCTACGATCCTGAAAAAATGGATCCCGCCATCCAAAATAGAAAGATCACCACCTCTTATTTGCAGAGACTGCCTTACGCGAAAACCCGCTATCAATATTACCTCCCTCTTTTTTGGGAGTTCACCAAGGGTTTCGACCTTTCCGGTTATGACCTGATCGTATCCTCCAGTTCGGCCTGCGCCAAGTGGGTGAGGAACCCGGATAACAAACTCCATGTTTGTTACTGCCATACTCCCATGCGTTATATCTGGGACCAGTTCAACGATTATTTCGGCAGCGGTTTCAACCCGCTGGTGCGGGCGGCCGCCCGTATTTGCCGGCCTTATCTTCAATGGTGCGACCTGAAATCCAACGAGGGCGTCACCCACTTCATCGCCAATTCCACCGAGGTCCAGGGCAGGATCAAGCGGATCTACGGCCGGGAATCGGAAGTCATCCATCCGCCGGTGGACGTGGATCGATTCAAGATGAACTGGGTGGAAGGGGGTTACTTCCTGGTCCTTTCCGCCCTGGTGCCCTATAAAAAGGTCGATCTGGCGGTCAAGGTCTGTACCAAACGCAAATGGCCCCTTGTGGTGGTGGGGAAGGGCGGCGAGGAAAAAAGGCTCCGGAAAATGGCGGGCCCCTGGGTCAATTTCAAGGGCTGGGCGCCGGAAGAGGATATCCCCAAGTATTTTTCCCATGCCAAGGCCCTGCTTTTCCCCGGTCGGGAGGATTTCGGGATCGTTCCCGTGGAAGCCCTCGCATCTGGTTGTCCAGTCATCGCTTTTAGCGAAGGCGGGGTGAAGGACACACTGGAGGATGGGGTGACGGGTGTGTTATTCAATGAACAAACCGAGGAATCGTTGGAGAAAGCGATGGAAAGATTCCTGACCCTCAAATTCGATCCAGAAGTCCTCAACAAGAGGGCCCAGGCCTTTTCCAGGGCCCGATTCCTGTTCAAGACCCAGGTTTATTTTCGCAGGGTTTTTGGCATAAAACCGATAGGAGAAGAATAGTCCGCAGTCGACAGTTGACAGTCGACAGAAGGCAGACAACAGACAACAAACGGCAGTCGACAGACAAAAGACAACAGCTACCAGAACACAGCGGACAGATCGCAGAGGGTTCAAAATGGCATCAGATCATGAAAAGTTGCTCGTTTGGCAAAAAGCGATGGAACTTGTCACAGAGATTTACGAAATCAGTCAAAAATTCCCAAAAGAAGAAATGTATGGCCTGACCAGCCAGATGAGGCGATCGGCGATCTCTGTGCCTAGTAATATCGCCGAAGGGAAAGGTCGGCACACGAATCCAGACTTCTCCCATTTTTTGATAAACGCCAGGGGTTCTTTGCTGGAACTTGAAACCCAAGTCCAAATCGCTGGTAATTTAGGGTTTATTAAGAAAACAAAGGTTGATGAATTAAAAGAGAAAACAACGGAAATTGGTAAAATGCTCAATGGATTGATCAAGGCTCTCGAACAATAATCCTTGGGTTGGCTGTCGGTTGCCGTCTGCCTTCTGTCGACTGTGAGCTGTCGTCTGTCAGCTGTTGTTTATTGTCTGCCGACTATCATCCGTTGGCTGTGAAGTGTTATTCATTAGCTGTCGACCGTCGACTGTGAGCTGTCAGCTATCCTTTGGGAGGTTCCGTGAGAATCCGTTTTCCATCCATATTTTCAGCCGCTAGTTTTTGCCTGGACGCCATCTTGGTGGCCTGTTCCTTCCTCCTGGCAAACTGGATCAGGTTCGATTCGGGATTATTGAAGGTAGGGGCCAGCGCTCATTACCCCCATTACCGTTCTTTCCTCCTGTTTTTCATCGTCATCCATTTGATCGTTTTCAAATATGTCGGTCTATACCGGAAACGGAGGGGGATCTCGGGGGTGGATGAGCTCTCCAAGGTCATCCAGGCGGTCTTCATTTCCTCCATCCTTATCGCCGCTTCCACTTTCTTGATCCAGTTTTTCGCCTTTTCCCGGTTGGTCATTGGCCTCTCGGCGGTGTTGGTGGCGGTCACGGTTTGGCTTGAAAGAATCCTATTACGACGGGCCCAGATCAATCTGCGCCGTCGAGGTGTGGGGATCACCAGGATCCTGGTGGTGGGGACAGGGGAATCGGCTCAAGTCCTTCTTCAAAGGCTTCGACAAAACCCAGGGATGGGTTATAGGGTCATCGGTATCGTCTCCGAGGGTAAATCCACCGGTGAGGTCGAAGGCATCAAGATCGTTGGAACATTGTCCAAATTCACCCAACTCCTACATAAGTATGACCCGGATGAGATCATATTCGCCCTTCCTTCGATCGCTCACGCGAAGCTTATCCCGATGTTGGTAACGCTCCAGGATACCCGTGTGAAATATAAGATCGTGTCCGACCTTTTCGGGCTCATCACCAACCCCCTGGAAAATGACGTGTTGTTGGATATCCCGATATTCGAAATGAAAGAAGCGCCCTTGAGCGCCTGGCATAACCGGGCGATGAAGAGGGTTTTCGACTTCCTGTTTTCGCTCATTGGACTTTTGATCCTTTCGCCCCTTTTATTGGTGGTCGCGGTGGGGGTCAAAGTGACATCGCCCGGGCCGATCTTTTTTCGGCAGAAGAGGGTGGGCAGGGATGGGAGGATCTTCCATATGTTGAAGTTCCGCTCGATGCGAGCGGGGACGGAAACGGTGGCTTTTACCGCCAAGAACGACCCCCGGGTGACCGCCTACGGATCATTCATCCGAAAAACCAGCCTGGATGAATTGCCCCAATTGATCAATGTTTTATTCGGCAATATGAGCCTGGTAGGACCCAGACCCGAGGTGCCGGGGTTGGTGGAAAAATTCGAGAAGGAGATACCCCGCTATTTCGAGCGCCACCAGGTAAAGTCGGGCATTACGGGATGGGCCCAGGTGAACGGTTTTCGAGGAAATACCTCATTGAGCGAACGGGTCAAGTACGACATTTATTACATCGAAAATTGGAGCTTACTGTTCGATATCAAGATCATCATTCGAACGGTCTTGGATATCCTGGAACATGAGCACGCGTACTAAAGACAGCGAGCAGTTTACGGTCGACAGTCGATAGTAAAGAACAGGAACCTTTGAAAATACTGGTTACTGGCGGAGCTGGTTTCATCCTTCTTTTATATAAGGCTTTAAATGATTGTGGGATCGCAACCAGCCAATGGATAATTTCACAAAAATGAATGTGAGGACCCTTTGAAAATATTAGTGACGGGAGGCGCTGGTTTCATCGGCAGTCACGTGGTGGACGCCTATTTGGAGGCGGGGCACCAGGTGATCGTGGTCGATGACCTGTCCACTGGCAAAAAAGAGAACCTCAATCCCAAAGCCAAGTTGCACCAGATGAGCATCTTGGACGACAAGATCCAGCAACTGCTACAGGACGAAGCGGTCGAAGTGGTCAACCATCACGCGGCCCAGATCAAGGTGAAGGCTTCCCTGGAAGATCCCTATTTCGACGTCAAAACCAATGTGTTGGGTTCGGTCCTCCTTTTGGACCTTTGCCGGAGGGCGGGCGTTAAAAAGTTCATCTACGCTTCCTCAGGGGGCGCCCAGTATGGGGAGATGGACAAGGTCCCATTCCCTGAAACCCACCGCTCCCGACCTTTCTCGGTCTATGGGGCCAGCAAATACGCCGTGGAAATTTACGCCGATGTTTTCGCCCAGAATTTCGGTTTGGAGTACGTTGTCTTGAGGTACGCCAACGTTTATGGACCCCGGCAGGACGCTTTGGGGGAAGGAGGGGTCGTGGCGATCTTCACTCACTCCATGCTGCACGGCGGGGAATTCGTCATTTTCGGCGATGGCTACAATGTTCGGGATTATGTCTACGTGAAAGACCTGGCCCGGGCCAATTTACTGGCCTTGGGTCATGACCAAAACGGTGTATTCAATATCGGCACAGGGATCGGGACGACCACCAACGAACTTTTTGATGTCCTTGCGAAGGCCACGGGGTACAAAAAAGCCCCCAATCGGTCCACAGCTCGTTTGGGTGATCTGGCCAAAAGTGTTCTTGACCCTACCAGGGCCAAGAAGATATTGAAATGGGAACCCCGATACGATCTGGCGGCTGGTTTGAAAGAAACGGTTGATTACTATAAAACCCCGAAAAAGGCGGTTTGAACCACCAAGGGCACCAAGTTCACCAAGAACGGCAAAAATGAAATTTGGATTTTAAAAAGATTTTAAAATAAATTTATGATTTTCTCTGTTTTTGGTGCCCTTGGTGCCTTGTGCCGTTTCTCTATATGTACAATGTAAGAAATCGGTACTATACCGACCTCTTTAAATTTTTTTAGATGGTCGGCATGATGATAATAAATGTTTTGCAGGGGATTCTAAAACACGGAGTATCGCATGAAAGCCATCATTCTAGTGGGCGGATTGGGAACCAGGATGCGTCCCCTGACCGACCAATTGCCCAAGAATATCCTTCCGCTTTGCGGGACTCCTTTTTTGACCTATCAGATCGAGTTCCTCAAGAAGGCTGGTATCCACGAGATCGTTTTTTCGTTGGGCTACCGCCCGGATGATATCCAAAAGGTTTTTGGGGATGGGCGAAAGTTAAAAGTAAAGATCCACTATGTGAAGGAAGAATCCCCCCTGGGAACGGCTGGCGCCATCAAGAACGCCGAATCCTTCGTCAAAGGCTCCGCGGTAGTGGTGCTGAACGGGGATATCCTGACCGACATCCCATTGAAGAAAATGATCGCATTCCACAAGGCGGCCAAAAACTTAGCGACCCTGGGATTGGTCAAGGTCGAGGACCCGACGGCTTACGGGCTTGTGTTGGTCGATTCGAAAGGCAAGATTGTCAAATTCCTGGAAAAACCCGCCCGTGAGGACATCGTCACGGACACGATCAACGCCGGGGTTTATGTGTTCGAGCCGGGTGTATTGGATCTCATCCCGCCGAATGTCAATTATTCCTCTGAGAAGGCGCTGTTCCCGGGGTTGTTAGAATCCAAGCAGGCTTTCGGGGGATATGTTTGGAGCGGTTATTGGCAGGACATTGGGACTCCTCGGAAATACCTGACGACCCATTGGGATGTTTTGAATGGGACCTTTCCGGTCTACGCTAAAGTCAGAAAGAACCGGAACAAAGTTTACAAAGGCAAAGAGGTTGTGATCGTAAAAGGCGCGGTCGTTCAAGGGCCTTCCATACTGGGAGACGGTTGTATCATAAAAGAAGGAGCGCAGATCCTTCCTTATACGGTATTGGGCAATAAGTGCGTCATAGGTAAGGGCAGCAAGGTTTCTAAAAGCGTGTTGTGGGATGAGGTGTCGGTTGGGGAAGGGGTTACTTTGGATGAGGCCGTATTAGGCCGTCGAACCATCGTCCAGGACCATTCCACTATTCCGGTTGGTAGTGTTATAGGAGATGAGGGAAAGGTTTGAAAGTTTAAGGAAAAAGCACAGCTAAGGCTTAGGTTAGCCACAGATGCATGGGATGCACAGGATAGGCAAAGAAACAGCCCAATATTTAAAGATTTAAAATCACATGAATCCCATGAATCTGTGGCGAAAAATATTTTTTTTAGGACAAGTGCTATGAAATATCTATGGTTATTCATGTTCTTGCTGGCGGTTCCATCCTGGGCCGTTCCCACGGACAAACCTTTTGAGCTGTATCCTCCCACCAATGGCGCGGCCCCAACGACCTTTACCAAGGCCGCCATGCCCTTCCAAGTGGAGGGTAAGCCCTGGAAATTCGCCCATGGCGCCAAGGTCCAGGTCAAGGTGGACGCCGCCCAGGTCCTGCGAAAGATCACTCCCTATCAATTCGGGTCCAACGTGGCTTGCTGGGATAACAAGCAATTCATGAACGATCCTGACTGCCAGGAGAAGGTCCGGCAAGCGGGCATCAAGTTCTGGAGATGGCCGGGAGGAAGCACCTCGGACAACTACCATTGGGACGGCAATTATGGCGACCATACCAGGGACCATGACGGGGGAAACCCGCCGAACATGAACGCCGCCTGGGCCGCCTCTACCGATGATTTCATATCCTTCTGCCAGAATACCAATTCAGAAGCCATCGTCACGGTCAACTACGCCGCGGCCCGTTATGAGAATGTCCAGTACGCGGCCGATATGGCCGCTCGGTGGGTCCACTACTTCAATTTCGAGAAGAAATTCAAGGTTCGCTATTGGGAGATCGGCAACGAGAATTTCGGCCCCTGGGAAGAGGGGAACAAGATGGTGGGCAAACCCCAATTGACCGGCGATGTTTACGGCAAGGACCTTCAGGTGATCGCCGCGGCCATGAGAAAGGTGGACCCGGATATCTTCGTCGGGGCGGTCGCCGTGGATAAGGACAGCGGGGATGATTGGAATGGTTACCACTGGTGGATGAGGGACCTTCTGCCTCAACTTCAACAGAAGGTCGATTTCCTGATCTTCCATGAATATTTTATCTGGCCCTTCGACAGCGCGAACAACTATACCAACCCCAGCAACCAGGCTTTACTGTCCAACCTTCATGAGATACCCGATGGCAAGACCGCCATCGAGGGAATGGAGGATAAATACGCCCCTGCCGAGAAAGGTTTACCCATCGCTTTGACAGAGTTCAATATGATCAACGGCGACCCCCCTCCGACCATCCAACTGTTGAACGGGATTTTTGTGGCTGAAGTTCTGGGGGAGATGATCAAGGCGGGTTATAAAAACGCCAACATCTGGGACCTTAAGAATGGTCTGGATGACAAACTCAAAGGGGACCATGGCTTGTTGGGTTATAAGGATCCCGGGATCCCTGAAGGCACCCCCCGGCCGACCTATTACTCTTACGCCATTTATTCGAGGGCTTTCGGGGACACCCTGGTTTCGGCGGACAGTTCGGACCCGACGGTGAAGGTCTATGCCAGCCGTTTTTCGGGCGGTGAGCTTGGGTTCGTCATCGTGAACGAGAATGACCAAAACCGAACGGCCGTGTTCGATCTGGCGGGATTCAAGCCCCAGGGCAAGTTGATGGGGTGGGTCATGACCGGCCAGAACCTGAATGATTACCAGGTCTCCTTTAACGGAGAGTTGGGACCGGCCGGAGGGGGAGGGCCATTCCCCATTAAGACCATCCCGCCCTACCGGGCCACCTTCAAGACCGATAAACCGCTACAACTACCCCTGCAAGCCAGGTCGGTCACGGGCCTTATCCTCTATTAGGCCGCTGGCTGGGCAAAAGGGTGTTTTCCAGTAAACGAACCTGCTAAATCCAGTAAACACTCGAGTTTTCCAGTAAACAAGTCTAGTGTTACCAGTAAACGACAGGTGATTTCCAGTAAACACCAGTGTCAAATCCAGTAAACGGCCCCCGTTTCCAATAAACAACACCGTCATTTTCAGTAAATGGGGACGGTATTCCAGTAAACGTTTCAGTTTTCCGGAAAACTAAAGGTGATTTCCAGTAAACACTTGCGTCAAATCCAGTAAACAAACTGCCAGGTATTCCGCTAACTAGACACCCACCGGACGGCTTTGTCCGGTTACCGGACGAGCTTTTTCCGGCCACCGGAAAGATGAGGTACCCACCGGAATCCTTATTTTTGCCCATCGGAAGGGTGTTTCCGAGCCTCGGAAAGACCAGGCCATCCATCGGAAGCCCTCGGAAAAGCCGAACCGCTCATCGGAAGGGTGTTTCCGAGCCTCGGAAAGACCAGGCCACCCATCGGAAGCCCTCGGAAAAGCCAAACCGCTCATCGGAAGAGTTGTTTCCGTCCATCGGAAAGGTCGGGCTACCCATCGGAAAGGCCAGGTTGCCCATCGGAAAGGTGTTTCCGAGCCTCGGAAAGACCAGGCCGTCCATCGGAAGCCCTCGGAAAGGCCGAACCGCCCATCGGAAGGGAGTTTCCGCTCATCGGAAAGGCCAGCCTGCCCATCGGAAGGCCCAGTGCCACACTCCCTCTGGGGGATTGCCTAAAAAGAATTTGCTGATATTTAGGCCGTTTAAACAACCTGAAATTGAGGTCATGTTTGAGTGGGGAGGGATAGAATATTGGGGATGTGTATATGGGTTAAATTGTTATTCATGACGGGCCCCATCGTGGACAGAAAAAAAGGTAAATATTGAAATTTTTATTCATTCTTTTTTTGATTTTAACTTGGGCTGCTCTGCCAAATGAAAGTGATGGACAATGTACACCTACGCCTACTCCATTAGAGATTTACCAAACCTATGTCGTTAAAGATTTAAATTTTGAATTGAAATATCCCAATACAATTCTACTTCCAACACCTCAGAACAAATTTTTCACAAAAGATAATCAACTAATCCTATCGGTATGGAGAAAGACCCTCTCGGAAGGAACTGATTTAAAGGCTGAATATAAGACCGTTTTGGGTTCCCATCGGGATGTCCAAATCACCTATAAGGTTTTTAAGAAAAATTACTTTGTGATCTCCGGCTACAAGGGAAGTAACATTTTTTATCGGAAAGAAATTAATCCACCCGAGGCGGACGGGCAAGGATTTCTGGTGTTCGATATGAATTTCCCCAAAAAAGACAAAGCATTTTGGGACCCAATCCTTACTGTTTGTGCAAATTCTTTAAAATCCTCATTTACCGACCAGAGCAGTTCGAAAATTTATCCGAAAAACATCGAACAATATTGGCAAACAGTTGGGAAAGAAAATTTTCCTTCTGTTGGCAATGTGACCGACATTTCTTTATGTGTTTATAAAAACACACCCTATGTTGCTTTTTCATTAGATTCTCAAGGGTTTAAAGCTTCGGTGATGAAATATGAAAATAAAAAATGGAAATATGTTGGCAAACAGGGATTCACAGGTGTGCAGACGGGTGCTAAATCCCTTATTGTTGGTTGTGTCAACTTTTCAGGTGTAAAAGTGGTGGGCTGGTTCAAGCGGCCGTGGTTAGGTTCTCCTTTCGGCTGGAGTGGACTTTGAGACGATTCCACCGTTCCTGCTGAGCCGTGGCCACGGCGTAGAGCAGTTTCTCCAACTCGAATTCGTTTTGCATTCCCCGGGCAGGTTTCAACCGCCTCTGGATTTCCTCCACAAAC
>Ga0326728_10000670_pt1 | contig 130546 bp, 87 predicted proteins | sample MB3enrmetagenome_FD_207602 | JGI IMG/M metagenome (GOLD analysis project Ga0326728, IMG submission 207602) | Lab enriched peat soil microbial communities from McLean, Ithaca, NY, United States - MB31MN | ecosystem: Environmental > Terrestrial > Soil > Wetlands > Peat | place: USA: New York...
CAGCAACGGCGTGGATTATGTCCCGCTGCCTGGGTTCGTGAATATTCCATCTGGAGCAGCCCATGCGCTGATCCCCATCGTTCCGATTGACAACAGCTCGAACAATGTGGCCAAGTCGGTCATTCTCACATTGGCAGCTTCCACCAACACGCCGCCGGACTATGTGGTCGGGTTTCCCCCACGTGCTGAGGCAATCATACTTTACCACTGGCCGCGACCACTGCCGTGCGCGCTGCCCGATGGCGGTTTTCATTTCAACGCCAATGGTCCGGACGGTGCATGGTTCACGGTGCAAAACTCGCCTGACTTGGTAAACTGGTCGTGTTTGAGCACTAATCAGGTGATCGAAGGCTCGGTGGATTTTGTGGATCCGAATGTGCTCGGGGGCCAAGCAGGGTTTTATCGCGTCCTACCGGTGACGAGTCCGCCGTCGCAGTAGCCTGGTCATCTTTAGGCGAATTGGTTTGCGGCTGGCTGGGCTTCATCGGTTTTCAAGTTTGCGTGGCTTCGAGGCAAACCATTCCTCGCTGAGGTATGGTATGAGCGGCTATCCCACGCTGACCACAGCCGGCAATCCGGCAGCGTATGCTTTGGCGGACATGCCAGGAACGTATCATGGCGATGCGTGCGGGTTTTCCTTTGCCGACAACCATTCGGAACTCAGGAAATGGAGGGACCCGCGTACCTGCCCCCCGCTTCAGCCCGAGACCCTGATTTTCAACGGCTACGGCGAGACCCCGAGTCCTGGCACCATGGACGTGGCGTGGCTGCAGGACCATTCAACGCGTCCGCTGAAGTAGCGTCGTATCGATAATCCTGGGCGCTCCGGAGGTTGAGCGTCCGGATGCTTTTCGATCCCAAGGAGGTAATCGGCAGCGGAAGTGGGGGGCGATCGTTTGTGGGGCAATTCGGGGGGTTTCGTGATGTGGTGGCGGTTATTATAGAAATGGAGGCTGGTTGGTGGGGGAGTTGTTGTATACTTGGCGGGTGAAAGTTGGCGAAACCTCGTTACCTGAATCAGCCTTTGGCTCAAAGCCCGTAACCCGTCCGAAAACTGTCCCCAGCATGATTCCAGGGCAGTAATCACCTCCGGCGAGAACTCCAGTGAGTTGGTTACGGAGGTAAGTCCGGATAAGCCACAATTTATGTTGATTTCTCCACAACCACTCTGGTATCCGTGAATCGGACCGAGGCAGCCGCGGTCGATGTCACAGGCAACTTTTAGGCTCGCGCCATGAGACGGAAATCAGAAAGAACCTCGAAGGTGCTGGTTATCGCCGCGCTTGCCGCAGTTGTCCTCACCAGCCGCGGTCAGCAAACCTCGCCCACCGACGCGCTCGTCAACAAGCTAGTCCAGAAGGGTATCCTCACCGAAAGTGAGGCCAAAGAACTTCTCGCGGAAACCACCCAAACGAATCAGCCCAGCGCCTCGAAATGGCAGTTGAGCGACACCATCAAGAGCATCGGTCTCTACGGTGACATCCGTTTCCGCTACGAATACCGCGGGGCCGACAACGCTCCTGGTTCAGGGGCGACCGGCAGTACCTACATGCGCGAGCGCTTCCGCTATTCTGTGCGCATTGGCATTCAAGGAGACCTGTTTGATGATTTCTATTACGGCCTGCGAATGGAGACGTCGAGCAATCCCCGCTCGCCCTGGGTCACATTTGGCGATGACACCAATCCAACACCTTTTGCCAAGAACAGCGACACCATTGCCGTCGGCCAGGCTTATCTCGGCTGGCGGCCCACAGACTGGCTGGACCTGACTGTCGGCAAGATGCCGATGCCGCTCTATGTCACGCCTCTGATTTGGGACTCCGACCTCAACCCTGAGGGCCTAGCGGAGAAGTTCAAGGGCTCGGTCGGCAACGCAGACTTGTTCGCCACCTTCGGGCAGTTCGTTTATCAGGACAGCAACCCTGACTGGGGGATTCCCACGAGCGACACGTTCCTATTGGCCGTTCAGGTGGGAGCCGACTTCAACCTTTGCAAGGACACTTTGTTCAAGCTGGCGCCCGTGATCTACATCTACTCAGGTAATGGACAGAATAATGGCCTGAACCAACCGTTCAGTGGCCAGGGCTTGAACGGGCTGAACCCCAACACTCCGGGCTTCAACCAGAACGGCATCAACGACCTCCTGGTGCTCGAAACACCTGCAGAGTTTGACTTCAAATTCGGCGGCCGCAACGCAAGGATCTTTGGCGACTTCGCCTACAACTTCGAGGGCGATGATAGAGCCCGAGCTGCCGTGGGCGCCACGGCTCCCGCAGGGAATTTACCAGACGCTGTCCTTGGCCAGAACTTCGCCTATCAAGCCGGCCTCGCTTACGGCAACCTCGGCATGGTCTATGGCCAAACCTCGAAAAGGAATACCTGGGAGGCGCGGGTATATTGGCAGCACGTCGAGCAATACGCCGTGGACGTAAACCTGACGGACTCAGACTTCTTCGAAGGGCGCGCGAACCTGCAGGGCGTCTATGTCGCGTTTGCCTACAGCATCACCGACGGAGTCATTACCACGATCCGCTACGGTTATGCGAACCCAATCAATAATCGCCTCGGCACCGGCGGCAACAACCCGGACCTGCAGGTCCTCAATCCCATCAAGAACTACAACTTGCTTCAACTCGACCTGGGTTGGCGGTTTTAAGGGCTGGCCTCCGAGGTCACTATTTCGGCGGCAAGTCGGCTCGCCAGCCGATTGGGTACCCGTCGGGCATTCGCACCAAGTCGGCGTTGGCTACCTCTCCAGATGGGTTCCAGCCCGGCTGTAGAATCACCCGAGTGGTCTGGCCCGCTCGGATCACAACCGGCAAGGTCACGCGGCCGTACAATTCGGCATCGGCTTTGACGAGATAATCGCCGGCGGGCAACGTAACCACAGCGGGGGTTTTGTCCTCAGGAGACTGAGAATTCCAAACCCGTTTCAGACGCTTGCCCTCCGCGGTGTAGATCTGGTAATCGCGGTGCGGAAAGAAAGGCACATCCTGCCCAACTTCGGTCTCATCCGTTTCCGTAAAGACCTGCAGGTGCCCCTGGCCGGACGAGGGCAAGAACTGCATCGCTGCAACCGGGCGCGGACCAACCGGAGCCAGGGTGATAGGTTGAGAAACACAGGAGGCCAGTAGCGGAATCACGGCCAAACATAAATGCCTCTTCATCATCTTCATACGACAACTTCGTGCACGATAGCTGGGTCCTCAAGGTCGAGCACGGGTGGGTTTGATGCGGATTTAGATCAGAGCCGAAATCTACCACTCGCCAATAAACCGGTGTGCTCCATCCCACGAAGTGTAGCAGCGTCGCCAGTAATGCGATGGCCAGGATACCTAGGTTGAAGAACAAGAGGTCCTGTTGCGTGTGGCTTAGTAAGAAACGATTAGGATTGGCATGACCGGCGATGAAGCGAACCGTTTTCTCTGGTCAAGGGTATCGGAACAGCGGAAATGGGGATCGATCGTTTGTAGGGCATTTCAGGGGGTTTTCTTGATCTGGGGGCCGTTATTATGCAAATGAAGGCTGGTTGCTGGGGGGTTATTGTATATTTGGCCGGGCGATGAGGGTGAATCAAGCTCGTGATTGGCAACCCCAAACCCCGGCCAAACGCGATCTTGGTCCTGTTTCTATAGTAACTGGGAATCAACAAACCTGGCCACCGCGTATCTTCAAGAATGGAAGAAGGTGATCGTCTTGGTGTTCAGGGATTGGGGCTGAATTCGGGCCGGCAGCGGAGCGAAAGAACGGCTCGAACTGGTGCGAATTCCGGTCCGTTTGAGTCAGCCAAAGAATACCAGCGGCCACCGAACGGCTTCCACTCTCAAAACGCTTGCTTTTTAGCACCGATTCTTCTTGTGTGGGCCATGACATTCTTGGAATATCCGAGGAGCATGAATGTTCCCTTCAGCACGATATGGGGGAGAATGTTCCAGTTCATTATTCTCGGAACGTGTTTAACCATAAGCCATAAGGCTCGCGCCGATTCCACAGCGGTCGTCGCATGGGGGGACAATACTTATGGGCAAACCAACGTGCCGCCGGGATTGACCAACGTTCTCAGGATTGCACAAGGGGGAATGCATGGTTTGGCACTCGATGATGACAGCACCGTTACGGCCTGGGGTTACAATTATGAGGCTACCACACCTCTAACCTACGAAGGCCAGGCGATTCCACCTGCTGGGTTGAGCAATGTGGTAAACATCGCCGCAGGTTACGATTCCAGTATAGCTCTCAGAAATGACGGCTCAATCGCCTTTTGGGGTGACACAGGCGAAACAAACATACCCAGCGGCTTAAGCAATGTGGTATCCATCGCTGCCGGAGAACTTTTCAGTCTAGCCTTCAGAAATGACGGAACACTGACTGCTTGGGGGAGTAACACCTACGGCCAGACCAGTATTCCTCTGGGATTAACTAATGTGGCGTCAATCGGTGCGGGGGGATGCAATTGTTTTGCAATTCAAAGCAACGGGACACTGAGCGTATGGGGAGCTAATCTCTACAACCAGACCAATGTGCCAGCAAGCGCCAGCAACGTCGTGGCGGCTACGGCAGGCTTGTATCACGTTCTTGCGCTTCGAGGCGATGGAACTGTGGTCGCTTGGGGAGACAACGGTTATGGCCAGACCAGTGTCCCCGCCGGATTGAGCAATGTAGTGCAAGTTGCTGCCGGATGGTACCACTCGCTGGCCCTAAAAAGGGACGGGACAGTCCTTGCCTGGGGTTACAATAATGCAGGGCAGTGCACCATTCCTTCAGGCTTGAGTAAAGTGGTGGCGATTTCGGCTAGCCGCTACCAGAGTCTGGCACTTGCGAATGATGGATCCCCGCGGATTTTAAAGCAGCCGTTGAGCCAAATGACCTTCAGCGGAGCAACCATATCATTTACTGCTTTCGCTATAGGAAATACAAACCTTCAATACCAGTGGCAATTCAATGGAACCAACCTCGCCGGCGCTACCAGCACAGCACTATACCTAACAAATGTGCAAGTAACACAGTCTGGCAATTACACTGTAGTGGTCAGCAACGCAATCGGTTCGACCGTCAGTTCCAATGGCGTGTTGTCAGTGAAATTATCTGCACCGATAATCACAGCTCAGCCGTTGAGTCAGGTGGTGGCACTCCAAAGCAATGCGATCTTTGCAGTTTCGGCCTGCGGCTCTCTGCCGTTGAACTACCAATGGCAATTTAACGGAACAAATCTTCCGAATGCTACCAACGCCGTTCTTGTTTTGCAAAATGCTCAACGGGCCAATTCGGGGAATTACGGCGCGGTAATTACCAATTCTATAGGTTCCACGCTTAGCTCAAACGCCTTGCTGAGTGTTTACGACTTAGGAGCAGCCCTAAACGCTACCAACCTAACGTGGACTACGTTTGGCACTGGACTGTGGTTTCCGGAGACCGTTGTCACCCATGACGGCATTGCGGCAGCCCAAAGTGGTTCTCCGTCCTTTCCTCAGATGTCAGAATTGAGCACGACTATCACCGGACCCGGCACTCTGACATTCTGGGCACAATGTTCACAACCAAGTGACTGGTTCCTGTTTAATTATGGAGGGTATATCTCTTCTTTCACCTGGAGCCAATCAATAATTTTCTTAGCTGCCACCAATTTAACTTTAGAATGGCAGTTTGCACGGTCTCCTTTTAGTACTGGTCTGGATGTCGGGTGGCTCGATCAAGTTAGTTTCACCCCTGGGGGAACGGCCGCAACCATTTCGACCCCGCCAACGAACCAGGTTTTAAGGATTAGCACAAATGTCACGTTCACAGTGTCAGCTTATGGCACTCCTCCACTGTCATATCAGTGGCTATTTAATAATAACCCAGTAGTCACGGCGACCAACTCTTCTTTGTCTCTGACTAATGTACAACTTGCCAATGCTGGTACTTATACTGTGGTTGTGTCGAATGCTTATGGATTAGCTTCCACTAATGCCAACCTCAGTGTCGTTGTTCCGCAGTTTAATATGTTGGGCGCAAAGCAGGAGATGACGAAGAACGGCTTCATGTTGCAATTGAATGGATTGATGAGCTATGGACTTGTGGTATTTTACTCGTCAACAGATCTTGTGCATTGGCTTCCACTGTTTACTAATCCGCCTATTAGTGGGTCTGTTCAAGTTATCGATTCCAATGCGGTTAAGATACCATTCCAGTTTTATCACGCTGTCGAACAATAGAAAGAAATGGAAGCGGGTCGGTGTGGGTGTATGTGGGATGCCTGACGACATGGCGCTTCGAGCTTTTCACTCGCAGTTCCTCATCTACTCACCGGCTTGCAACTGAACCTCGGTTTGCTGTTTCACCCTTTCCATAGCCCCATAGTCCTCCCACTTCCAAGAATCAGCAGTACTACAAGGCGACAGGTGAGGGCGCAGGGTTCGATGGATTAAACGGCTCACAGCTAAAACCGAGAGTGCCAAGTTCCCCACCCCCCACACCCAACCCTGCAACCCGGTTAAAGGTCACAGGATCAGGCGCAGAGGGTGGGGAGGTGTTTTGGTTCAATGGATCTGGTTCAATGCCTACGTTCGTGTTTGCAGGCCAGTCGTTCCCGAGATGCGTTGATGTTGTTCTTCCAAGCAGGCAACTTCTGAATCTCCTGCAAGATTTCCGGCCCCATGAATTCAATCAGTGTCCGGGCCAGATGACGCTTGATGCCCTGGATCTTGGAATCACTGGTCCTGAGCTTCTTGGCAATGGCGGAACCTGACTTGCCTTCAACCAGGAACTCAACGACAGCCCTTTCTTGCTTCGGGAGATCAGCCAAGAATTCCTGCCAATCCATACGACGAGCAGCAACCAGGGAAGGATCGTCAGCGTCAGTGCTCAGGACATCGTGGAGCAGGTAGATTCCCCCGCCTGCCTCTTCATTAACGGCGACCACTTCTTCGAGCGATTCTAACCTGCTTCTGCCCTGGAGTTGAGTAGCCGAGCCAAGAGCATCACAACTGCTATGCCCAACTGCTCTACGCCCTGATTTGCAGTGCTGGATTGCGTAATAGGCTGCATTGCTTGGGCTGATACGCTTACGGTTGGACTCGGCGTTATGGAGGATTCGCCCAGCCAAACACGTTGCATCTTGGATCAGCTCCTCGTGGTCTTCTGAGCCAACGGTTAAAACGGACCTGGGGATTACGGCTCTTAATCTGGGGACAATCTGATCAACCAACAACCAACCTGCTTGAGGGGACATGGTATTCCTTTCTGTGGAGGGTGTACATGAAGAACCCCCTGCTGCTGCCTTTGATTTGGCAGAGGGGGGGGGTGGGCCTTGGAGCTTGAGCCTTGGCCTAATTATTATCCCACCGAAGCAGGCAGAAAATCAGGAGGGGATGTCGTGGTGGTAGTGTAGGCCAGCAGTGTTTCCAAAGGACTGCGCACGCTCAAGCTCTCGGCATGCAAATAGGACAACGGCGGTCCAAGGCCCAACGGAAGTGTTTTTTCTCATTTCCGGCTTGCAATATACGAACCAGGGGCGATACCCTCTGACTACATAGGGCTGTGAATGAAGAACTTAGGCGTTTGGAATGGCGTCAAGACTTGGCACGGAACATACGAACCAGGCTTTGCGAATCCAAGTCACAACAGGCTGAAGATGAACGGTTTAGGAGAAAAAGCACGGTCGGCATCGCCAACCTGGATAAACGACGAGCCGTCGCATAATCACAGTTGGTCGCGGCGCAACTTTGCACCCCGATTCCTTAATATCACGGTATGAATATACGCATTTCACGCTCCCTCGGCCTTATTCTCGCCCTGGTCGTCCTCGCTATTACTGCGTCGAGATCACGGTCTCAAACCTACACAGATGCGCTGGCAGTGATGAGAGCAGTGGACGAGCAGTTCACTTACGGGAAAACGGTGTGTCACGACTATGCCGTGAAGATGGTAATGCTAATGGAAGCCAAATGGCCCGGCAGCTCTTACCTTTTCTGCACTGTTGACGGTGTCGGTTTTGACGGGGCGTGGGCACTGAAGGCCATAGTCAGCACGAATCCCTTGCCCCAGCGTGAAGACGTGAAGACCGGAACACTGACAGATTTCAACGGCGAGTCCAGGTGGGTTAAAGCGGAGCTGGGTCTGAACGAGAAGCACATCAGCGAGCATAGTAAGGCTCATACTTGGGTGATCGTGAGGACCACAGATTTCGGGCTGGTGCAGTTTGATCCGACCTGGTCAGCCAACCCCGACGGCATCAACCAAATCACCGCGCCCTTCTGCTTTTGAATTGAGCAGCGGACAAAAGCTGCGGGAGAATCGGACGCCAGCAATAATCTGGCTGCTCTCTCCTTGTGTTCTGCGGTTTGGGTCAATTGAAGCTTGTCTTTGGCCAGTTTTGCTCTTCCCTCCAATAGCCAGTTCAGAATGCCAGATGGTTCAGTCTTCAGGATCAATTCAGCCATTTTCCCGAAATGCTGCTCATGTTCTGGCGTTTTCAGGGACAGCACCACCAACCTTCTCAACCAGGCATCAGTATCTTGGGCATCTGATTCGGGGGCATGGGGGACCTCCAAGCACCAGGGTATTTCCAACCCTTGTCGCTAACAAACTTGTCACGATGGGTGATCAAGCGCCCTGCGTCGCGGTGCCCGCGGGGCCGAATACAGCGCCGGCTGTTCGCCAGTTGACACCGCTCGAATGGGAGAGACTGCAGGGGTTTCCAGATCATTGGACGCTCGACGCCCGCTCAGAGCAGACCGGCAAGCTTTACGAGCAGGCGGATGAGACGCGGTATCACCAGCTCGGCAATGCAGTGGCCGTGCCGGTGGTGAGGTGGATTCGCAGCAAGTACAAGGACGAGATCGCGTTCTAGCCGGAGTATGGTCGCGCCCGGGGACAAGCCATGACGAACAAAGATGAGGTGCCTTCTGAGGAGGCGATTCAGATATTTGAACAGGTAATTGACCTCGATTCACCTTCCGAACGCGAGCGACTACTACAGGAGCTCTGCGGCGATAGAACAGATCTACGCGCTACGGTGGAGGAGCTTTTGGAGAACCACAGGAACAACGACCCCTTTCAAGACTTCACGCCGAAACATCCTGTACACCACTTCATCGGTGAGCAAGTGGGTGATAACGTTGGTCGTTATAAACTTGTGCGTGTGATAGGTGAGGGCGGATGGGGTGTTGTTTATCGAGCGGAACAGGATGGCCCGCTCCACCTTCAAGTTGCACTGAAGGTCGTCAAGCCGGGCATGGACACGCGGCAGGTGTTACGTCGCTTCGAGTCCGAACGGCAAGCACTCGCACGGCTTGAACATTCAAGCATTGCAAGGGTGTTTGATGCTGGGGCCACTAGCGCGGGGCGACCATATTTTGTGATGGAGTGGGTTCATGGTAAGACAATCACGGATTATGCCGACAGCCATAACCTAACGATTTCCCAACGGTTGGACCTTTTCGTAAAGGTCTGTAGAGCTGTCCAGCACGCCCATGAAAAGGGAATCATTCACCGGGACATCAAGCCATCGAATATTCTGGTTGCAGAGGAAAATGGCGAACCACTCCCGAAGGTTATTGATTTTGGCATCGCCAAGGCCACTGGCGAAGATGACTCAACTGAAACGACGTTTGCAACGAGAACCGGCCAATTTGTCGGTACGCCTGCCTACATGAGTCCAGAGCAAGCGGATGGGATTAAGATTGATAATAGAACTGACATCTACTCTCTCGGAGTCCTACTTTGTGAGTTGTTGGTTGGAGACATCCCATTCGCCTTTGATGGGCATGGCAAATATGAACAACTTCGCATCATTATCCAAATCAAGCCACAAAAGCCATCAGTAAAATTACAGGATTTGGAAGAATCTGAAATTATAGGAATTGCCCAACTTCGCCAAACCAAGCCGAAGCAGCTGCTCAAAACTCTCGAAGACGGTCTGGATCGGATAGTGATGAAATGCTTGGAAAAGACCCCAGATCGTCGATATGAAACAGCTGAAAGTCTTGCGAATGACATCCAACTCTGTCAGAAACACTTAACTGACAATCGCCTCGATCCCACAGCTCTAGGTACGGAATCAGCTCAACGTGAACAAAGTGCTAAACAGAAGATTATCTGCAAACTGCTCGGTTAATGCGGAGGTGGATTTTTGTTGGGCTATCTTTGGCATTGCTTACGACAGGATGCCGAAAACCATTTTGGATGGGTTATGGCTTCCGGCATGTGTTTCTTTGTCCAAGATCTTGTGGTAAATGGACATATACTATTTAGCAAGACCAAGAGAAAAAAGCACCCATTTAAGACGGCTTACCTGATTGCTTACTGTGCTGTGTTTGGCTTGTTGTTATTAGTGCTGCTGTTCGTATGGATTGCGCAAATGTTTTGATAAGAACCGGAGGTCCTTCTGCTTAGACCCTTGCTAAGTATAACCGTCATGAATCTCTGCCGATTTGTGGCCGATCAGCTTCTCGATGCTCTGGCTGGTGGTCGCTGTTTTGGCGCTGGTGGTTGCGTTTTCGCCTCCGTTGGTTTCGGCTCCACCGGTACCGCTAAAACATCCGGCACGGCATCAACGGCCTTTCGATTGGTCGCCAGGTCGATATGTGTGTAATTTCGGCTGACGGCGTCGGATTCGTGACCAACGAAAATCACGAATCACACTCAGGTCAACCCCGGCAACTTCTTGATCGCATCCTTGAGCGTCTCCAGCTCCAGATGCGTATAGCCTCGATGGATCTCCGCTGATTTGTGGCCGGTCAGCTTCATCCGTAGCTCAGGGGCAACACCGGCATTGGCAAGGGCGCTGGTGAAGGAGTGGCGGAGATGGAAGCCACCATCACCACTTCTCCATCCTGCGTGCCAGTACTTTGATTTCGGGCGTTTGAAAACACTAGCCATTGGTGCTAGCGTACTGCTAGCGTACAAGACTGTCAAGGGCGTTCACACATGCTCTATTTGCTAAGAAATACGTGAATTGCTCGGGTGGCATCGAAACGTGGGTTCGATTCCCATCACCCGCTCCAACCGCAATCGGTTAAAAGCAAAGGACTTCGTCGCAGTCGCAACTTCTGCCCATCGCCGTCTTTACTTGCCGAGAATATCGAAGATGTGCTGGAAGCCTCCTCCGCGGCCAGGCGGCTGCGAACTGGCCAACTCCCCTTTGAAATGGCCTAGGTCGAATTGGATGAGGATGCTGATGCTATTCGCGCCCCGCCCATGCGACCGGATGGCATCCACGCCGTAACCGTAGCCGAGCAGGAACTTCCACGATGGGGATTGATACAGGATGCCGCCGCCTACGCCCGAGTTCCAGTTGCCGGGCTGCTGCTCGCCCTGGAGGTAATCCACCCAGGCGGTGGCGCCCGTGAAGGCGAGGTTCCAGCGTTGCCGATGGTCGAGCGGAAGGATGTAGTTTGCGCCCACCAACACGAATTGGCGGGCGCTGAGTTCCTGGTAATAGTAGCCCGGCAGTGACAGCGGGAATTCAGACACTAGTGGCAACAGCGCGCCAAGCCGATACGCGCTGAAACGGTCAGCGTCAATGCTCGTGCCCGCCGTGAGGCTGAGGTAAAGGTTCTGCTTGGAATCCGGGAACGTGTAGGAGAGCAGCGCCTCACCCCAAAACAGGTGGGACTGCGGCTCGACGGTGAAGTCGCCAAAGCCGTAGTTGCCCGCGCCGGTGCGGAACTGGCCTTCATACCAGGCTGAAATCTCCATGGCCAGCGGTGGGAACAGAATCGGCTCCTTCCCACCCCAGCGCAGGCCGGTGCGCACGATAAAGGTCTCGCGTGGCGGCGGCACCTCGAATTGCGAAGAGGTGTCAGAGTTGGCGGCGTAGGTCGAGTAGCGTATGCCGGCGCGGAGGAGCCCATTGAGCGGGATCTGCTGCCCGGGATTGAACAGATGATAGATACTGGCATCGCCTTCGGCGCCGAAGCCGTCGAAGGACTCTGCGGGAATATAAGTCCCCCGGCGGACTTCGTAGTAGTTATCGGCGAAACCGCCGCCGGCGATGCCCAGGCCGACGTCGGTGTATTCGCCGAGCACGGACTTAAAGCCCAGCTCGGAATCCAGGTAGGTTGGTGCCACGGCCAGGCGGAGCGTTAGATTTGAGTGCTGCAGGAAGTCGGGCTGGTTGCGGTAGTAGAAGGCATAGGCCGCCAGGGGCGATTGGCCCTCCAGCGCGGCGTTGTAACCGACCTGGATGAGTTCGCGGCTGGCCGGGTCAATTTGGGAGTGTGAAACGAAAGGACAGAGACAGCCCGCCACGACCATCCAAACTACCCGGCCCCAGCAACAGTTCACGAATTCCCTTTAGCGTACTCCGATGGCGGCGGCAAGAGGCTGCAGCGATCAAGTGGACCAAACTGCGCCGTTGCCTTGAGCCGATTCCGCGTTATCGTGAGTTCATGATCAAGGCCAAGAAGCTTTTGCACACGCGATATCGAGTGGACGACCTGGAACGAACGGTCAAATTCTACCGCGACGTGCTGGGTCTGGAGGAGGTGCGCCGGCATAAGTCGGCCCGCGGTTCGGAACTGGTGTTCCTGAAAACGCCGGGCAGCGAGGAACTGATCGAGCTGTGCTGCTTTCCGGCGGGCGGCCACGTGCAGGTGCAACCGGATCTCACGCACCTGGCCTTCGAGGTTGACAGCCTGGCGGAGTTCGGCCGGCACCTGGCCCGCCTGGGGATGAAATACTCCGACGGCCCTCATATGGACCCGGACGGCGGGGGCATCGCGTTCATTGATGCGCCTGAAGGCTATGAGATCGAATTGATGGAGAAAGGCAAGTCTGGCGCAGGCCGCTGAGTCCTAATGGCCGAACCCGGATTGTCCGCGCCCGCTTAGCCCTGGGAGTTGCCCTCAATGATCCTTCGCGCGCGCCAATTCAAGTTCAGCTTCCCGCGTCCCGCGCTGGTCATGGGCATCGTGAACGTGACCCCGGACTCGTTCTCGAATGGCGGACAGTTCCTGGATGCGCGCGCGGCGGTAGCCCATGCGCTGGAAATGGTCGAGCAAGGCGCCGAAATCCTTGACGTCGGTGGAGAGTCCACTCGTCCGGGCGCTTTGCCGGTCCCGGAGGAGGAAGAGTTGCGTCGGGTTGTGCCGGTCGTCGAGCAACTGGCAGAGCGCGTGCGCGTGCCGATCTCGATAGATACTGTCAAACCGGGCGTTGCCCGGGCGGCGCTGAAAGCCGGGGCGAGCATCGTCAATGACGTCGCCGCCAATCGAAGGGACGAGACGATGTGGCGCGCCGCAGCCGAGGCACAGGCTGGCTACGTCTGCATGCACATGCAGGGGACGCCGCAAACCATGCAGGCAAACCCCGTTTACAGCGATGTCGTGCGCGAGGTCGGCGAGTTCTTCCTGGACCGCCTGGACAGATTGAGCCATTGCGGAGTGGGCCGGGAACAGGTTATTCTCGATCCAGGGATCGGCTTTGGAAAGACGCTGGAGCACAATTTGCAGTTGCTCGGGGCGGTGCGCAGCTTTACAAGGTTTGGGTGCCCATTGCTGCTCGGTGTCTCGCGCAAGTCCTTCATCGGGAAGTTGCTGGGAGCGGAAATGACCGCGCGATTGCCGGGTGCCTTGGCCTGTGCCTGCCAGGCAGTGGCGGCCGGCGCACAAATCATTCGCGCGCATGATGTCGCGGAGACCGTGCAAGCAATCCGGATGACCGAAGCTATCCTGGCAAAGCAAAACGTGTGATGTGGGAAATCATAAAGACGGTCTGGCGTCCTGGTTCAGTGCTGGAGATCCTTATCCTCGCTGTAACCGTCTATTACGCCTTTCGCTTCGTCCGTGGCACGCGCGGGGCGCCGGTCGTGACGGGTTTCCTGGTCGTGCTGCTCACGCTGGCCCTGATGAGCTTTGTCCTCAAGCTGCGCGTGCTGCAATACCTGTTGGGCGGCTTCTCGGCTTTCTTTGTCCTGGCCGTGCTGGTCATCTTCCAGCCCGAACTCCGCCGGATGCTCGCCGAGTTGGGGAACTTGCCTCTTTTCGCTACCGCTCACGAGCAGCGCGAGAATATTGAGATCATCATCCAAACTGTCGAACGCCTTGCCGAGGTGCGTATCGGCGCCCTCATCGCCGTTGAGCAATCCATCCAGCTCCAAAAAGCGGTGGAATCCGGCCTGCCGGTTGACTGTGAGGCCACGCCGGAAATGCTGGAGACCATCTTCTTTCCGAACAACGCCATTCACGACGGCGGCGTCATCATCAAAGGGGACCGCATTGCCTTCGCCGCCTGCATCTTCCCCTTGACCCAGCGGCAGGACCTAAACAAATCGCTCGGCACGCGCCATCGCGCGGCCATCGGCTTGAGCGAGGAAACGGATGCCGTTGTAGTCGTCGTCTCAGAGGAAACCGGCGCAATCTCATACGCCTACAAGGGCCAGTTCGTTCGTGGCGTGACCCTTGAGGAATTGCGAGCCTTCCTGACCTCCGTTCTACTCAACCCTGTCCGCTCCCGGAACTGGATGAGCTGGCTCCGCTCCTGGACCACGGACCGCGTGAAAGCGGGACCCGTAGCTGTCCCCAAGGCTGATACGGCGGCAACTACCAGCGAGGCCGGCAAATGATCAAGTTCCTGCGCCACGTGTTTCTCGATGATTTCGTGCTCAAGCTCTTTTCATTGGCACTGGCCTTCCTGTTTTGGATCACCGTCTCCTTCGCTATTCAGCAGAAGGAAGCGCTGCCGATCCCGGCGCTTCCGCTGACTCCCGAAGTCCGCACGATCTTCAACCTCCCCATAGTGGTCGTATCATCAACCTCAGATGTGCACAGCATCAAAGTCACTCCCAATCAGGCCGAAGTCGTAGTCCAATGCGACCCTCAGACCGTTCAAAACTTGCAAAGCAAAGATCTCCGGGCGCTGGTGGATCTGACAGGCCTTGACGTTGCCCGCAACCCCCGCCGGAAAATTGAAGTCTCCGTTCCGGCGGGTGTCTCACTTATCGGCATCATCCCGCCGGAAGCGCAAGTCGTGCTTCCGCCTAAACCTCCAGCTCGATGACCTCCCCAAGAAAGATCTTCGGCACGGACGGCGTCCGTGGCACGGCCAACATCGAACCAGTTACCGCCGAGACCGCCCTCAAGCTGGGCCGCGCTGCCGGGCATGTGTTCAAGCAGCTCGAAACCCGGCCGCGTGGGCGTGGCCGGCACAAGATCGTCCTGGGCAAGGACACGCGCCTCTCGGGGTACATGCTCGAGAATGCCCTCTCCTCCGGCATTCTCTCCATGGGCGTGGACGTGCTATTCATCGGCCCCCTGCCCACGCCCGGCGTCGCCTACGTCACCCGGAGCCTTAGGGCCGATGCCGGGATAGTCATTACTGCCTCCCACAATCGCTACGACGATAACGGCATCAAGTTCTTCCGCGCCGACGGCTACAAGCTCGACGACCAAATCGAGCAGCAGATCGAGGGCTTGGTCTTCGACGGCGAGATCGAAACCATCCGTCCAACGGCTGACGAGGTTGGCAAGGCCGTGCGCATTGACGACGCGCTGGGCCGCTACATCGAATACGCCAAGGCCTCGTTCCCGCGCGGGATGACGCTCGAAGGGCTGCGCATCGTGGTGGATTGCGCCCACGGCGCCACCTACAAATCCACCCCATGCGTCCTGCGGGAGCTGGGCGCTGACGTGATCGTCTATGGCAATCAGCCGGACGGGAAGAATATCAATAAGGACTGTGGCTCGATGCATCCTTCGCTCATGTGCCAGAAGATCTGGGAACATCGGGCCGATCTGGGAATCGCCCACGACGGCGACGGCGACCGCGTCCTGCTCTGCGATGAGAAGGGCGTCCTGGTAGATGGCGACGACATCATGGCCATTACGGGCCTGGACATGCTCGCCCATGGCACGCTGGCCAAGAAGACCCTGGTCAGCACGGTCATGAGCAACTCCGGACTGGATGCCGCCATCACAGCGGCGGAGGGCAAAGTGGTGCGCACCGGGGTGGGCGATAAGCATGTTATAGATGAGATGCTGCGCAATGGCTACAGCCTCGGCGGCGAGCAAAGCGGCCATATTATCTTCCGCGAATACAGCAGCACGGGGGACGGGTTGGTTGCTGCGCTGCAAATCCTGCGGATCATGCGCGCGACGGACACCCCGCTATCCACCCTCGCGCGGTCCTGGACGCGCTTCCCGCAGATCGTCACCAACATCGTTGTCCGGGAGAAGCGTCCCTTTGAGCAAATGGACCAAGTGGGCCACCTCGTCGCCGAGGCCGAAAAGGAACTCAAAGCTCAAGGCGGCCGCGTCTTCCTCCGCTATTCCGGCACCGAGCCCAAAGCTCGCCTGCTCATCGAGGGCCAGGATGCGGCCACGCTCGAAAAGTGGACCCGGAAGATCGCGGAAGTCATTAAGACCCAGGTCGGAGCGTAGGCGTGTCGGAGGTCTGGAAAGCCCGGCTGCAAAGGCCGCAAAAGGCAGTTGCAACGTCAAAATGTGCCCCCTGCGTGGCTGGCATGCACTCGCGGGTTGCTTACGCGCCGAAGGTTCTGGCATGGTTGGCTTATGTATCTTGTTCAGGTCCGCTGGGTTGGCGGCATCGTCCTGGGGGTTGGGCTGGCTTGCCTCGGTTTCCCCTGTTCCGGCCAAGCCCTTCCCGAGGCGCAATTCTCGACCCGTGAAGCCGTAGGCTCGCTCGGCGGCGGTCGCTACTACACACCCGCCAATCAAGTGCTCACGCCGGCGGGGGTTCAGGCCGAGTTGCCAGGCCTCCGGCCGCAGGCCATCGCTCTCAGTCCGAACGGCCGGCTGCTCGTTACCGCCGGCAAGACGCACGCCCTGGTGGTGATTGATCCGGGCAACGGCAAGATCCTGGAGCAGGTGCCTTTGCCGTCGGGCAAGGACTCGCAGGCGACGCCCGAATCCGTTTCTGCCGAAATCCTTCACCCTGATAAGGAGGGCGAGCTCAGTTTCACGGGACTGGCCTTCTCGCCCGACGGCTCGCGCATTTACCTGGCCAATGTGGATGGCGATATCAAAGTGTTCGGCGTCAAGGGGAATGGGAAGGTTGTAGGGCTGTTTTCGATTCCGCTGCCGCAGGATAAGGCGCCTGCGCGCGGGGCGGAGATCCCTGCCGGAATTGCTGTGTCGGGTGACGGCAAGCGTATATACGTCGCGCTGAACCTATCCAACCGGCTGGCGGAGTTGGATGCCGCCAGCGGCCAGGTGCTGCGCCTGTGGGATGTTGGTGTCGCGCCCTTCGACGTGGCGCTGGCCGGCGGAAGGGCCTATGTGAGTAATTGGGGTGGGCGGCGGCCCGACGCCCATAGTCTTACCGGCCCCGCAGGCCGCGGCACGTCGGTGCGAGTGGACCCGGTCCGGTATATCGCCGCTGAAGGCTCCGTGTCGGTCATCGAGTTGGACCAAGGGGCGGGGAAGCTCGAAGACCGAAGTCCGAAGACCGAAGTGCTGACTGGCGTGCACGCCTGTGCGATGGCCGCTTCGCCGAATGGCCGCTGGGTCGTGGTGGCCAACGCCGGCAGCGATTCGCTGAGCGTCATTGATACGCGCACCGACCAGATCATCGAGACGATTTGCGCCCGGCAAAACCCCGCCGACCTGTTTGGAGCGCAGCCCAATGCCCTTGCATTCGATAAAGCTGGCAGCCGCTTGTTCGTTTGCAACGGCAGCCAGAACGCCGTAGCCGTCTTCGATTTCAACCCCGGCCAATCAGTGATCCGCGGGCTGATTCCTGTCGGCTGGTTCCCCGGGGCAGTCGCGTATAACCCGGCCCGTAAAGTGCTTTGCGTTGCAAACATCAAGGGTATTGGCTCGACCGCGCGCATTCCGCCCGGCGGGCCCAGGAAGTTCAACACGCAGGAGTTCTTCGGCACAGTCTCGCTCGTGAGCGTGCCGGGAGAACGGGAATTATCGCGCATGACCCAGACGGCCTTGCAAAACCTGCGCTACGGTCTGCTGCAAGAAGCCAAACTGCCTCCGCGCCCGGACCAGCCTTCCCGCCCCGTGCCCGAGCGCGTCGGCGAGCCAAGCGTCTTCAAGCACGTGATCTACATCATCCAGGAGAACCGTACCTACGACCAGATCCTCGGCGACCTGCCCCAAGGCAACGGCTCCCGCGACCTCTGCACCTTCCCGGAGGAGATTACCCCCAACCACCACAAGGCGGCGCGCGACTTCGTCCTCCTGGATAACACTTACTGCTCGGGCGTCCTGAGCGCCGACGGTCATCAGTGGACGGACAGCGCCATTACGACCGACTACATGGAGCGGTCCTTCGCCGGCTTTCCCCGCAGCTACCCCCACGGCATGAACGACGCAGGCGTGGACGCGCTGGCCTACTCGCCCGCCGGTTTCATCTGGGACAACGCCATTGCGCACGGCAAGACGCTGCGCGACTACGGTGAGTTCGCCATCTCGGAGGCGGGCTGGCGGGACCGGTCCAATAGGTATCCGCCCGCCTTCCTGGATTACTACCGGTATTTCCTCAAGCTGACCGATAAGATCCAAATCTCCTGCCGCCCGGCCATTGAATCCCTGCGGCCCTATCTCGCGACCAACACGGTGGGCTGGGACTTGCGAATCCCTGACGTGTTCCGCGCGGCGCAGTTCATCAAAGAGCTGAACCAGTTCGAGCAGGCCGGAGATTTCCCCAACCTATGCATCATCTGCCTGCCCAACGATCATACCTGCGGCACCAAAGTCGGGTCCGCCACTCCGTCCGCCATGCTGGCGGACAATGACCTGGCCTTTGGCCAGATCCTCGAGGCCGTGAGCCGAAGCCGTTTCTGGAAGGATACGTGCATCCTGGCCATCGAAGATGACCCGCAGGCGGGCTGGGACCATGTCAGCGCGTATCGCACCACCTGCTACGTCGTCAGCCCCTTTACACGGCGCCACGCGGTGGTGAGCGTCCAGTACAATCAGACCAGCGTTCTGCGCACATTGGAATTGATGCTCGGTCTGCCCCCGATGAACCAGATGGACGCCACGGCAACACCCATGACTGCCTGCTTCACGAATAGCGCCGACTTAACCCCGTTTACCGTTCTGACGAACAACATTCCCCTCGACCAGATGAACCCGTCTCCGAAGAGGATCTCAGATCCCCTCCTGCGCAAGGATGCCTACGTTTCCGCGCGCCTGCCACTTGCCGAGGCGGACAAGTGCCCCGAAGACGTGCTCAACCGCATCTTGTGGCACGCTGTGAAGGGCTCTCAGACGCCCTATCCTGCCTGGGCCGTCAGCCAGGTGCGGGATAAGGACTAATGTGCGCGACTCAGCGCTTTGCGGAGCGCGGACCTTTTTGTCCGCCTCGTAGTGCCGAGGTCGCGGATGCGGATAAGAATGTCCGCGCTCCTTTTCCCAGGCTAATTGAGCGAGGGCTTGGCGGCGCTGGCAAACTCTCCTTCTGCCGCCCGCCACCCAATAACCCGCCCGCAAGGCAGCTTTGCCATCTCGCTATCGGTGTAACCCTGCGGCCTCCAGCCGCCTTCCAAGTGAGCCACCGTTGCTTCGCCTGGCTTGATGACGACGGGAAGGATAATGGTAATTCGGCTGCCGTCGCAGTCAATCGCTTGCGCCCCGACCCGATAGGCGCCTGGAGAGAGGGCCACGACTGATGGCGTGTCGTCGTTCTCATCGCGCGCATTCGGCACGGTCGTTACCAGTTCTCCACTCTTGGTATAGACGGTGTAGCCCGTGTGAGCCGGCTCGTACCCGAAGTCAGTCCTTCCGGGCTCAATGTTCGAGAGCCACTGATCCCTATTCAAATCCACTACGGCGGGCATTCTGGCGGAGTAGATGACGAGCGATCCGTCGCCTGAGCCTGACGCCGCCGGCATTGGGGCGGGCCCGACCGGCTCAACCACGGCGATCTTCGGTGCCGAGGCACACCCCGCCAGCCAGAATCCGGCGGCGGCCATTGCGAGTGAACTTGCGTACTTCATGACCTTGCTTCTATCCTTTCCATCTCTCATTGCTGCATCGTTGCGTTCCTAGTGTTCCCTATAACCATATTCAATATAGCACATGAGTGTATCTATTGCGAATTGGATCCCGCAGGCAGCGGTGGCCAGTGCCAAGCGCTTTGGGGCAGAGGAGTCCGCCTCGCCGCTCCCGATCCTGTGCCTGACCTCACCGTAGCCTCGCCGTAGCCCCTCCGTAGCACCTCTCATAATTTATGAGAGGTGCTACGGAGGGGCTACGGGGAGGATAAGGAGGGGATAAGGTGCCGTGATGGCGGCAAGCGGTCGGGAAGTTGCGTGGAGACAGGAAGTTGCGAATCTGATGCGCGGGTGGGCTGGGCCGGGTTCCGAATCGAACACGAACCATTTGAGCTTGGGAACGCCGCCCAAGGGTAGGAAGTCTAGCCATCTCTGCAAGCAACTGGCACTGGGCGACTTACGCCTTGTCCCAGTGCCATTCGGATACGTCTTCGAAATTATGCTCAAGGCCACTTGAGGATGGCCAATCCCCAGAACGGGTGCGGAGTAATGCGGTGCTGTATATAACGTTAACGTAGCCCAACTACAGCGTAACATTAACGTTAATCTATAAAGTAATCTCTCGAAGCGGCACCATAGCCGGGGATTCTGTCACCTAAAGACGAATTCTGCCCCCACCCTTTTGTCTGTGGCTCTTGTTAGGGCTTCTGGCCCTCGGGCTCGTTCCAGTAGAAGCTCAGAATCTGAATGTCGCGGGGGTTGTTTCTGCCAAGGATGGCCCTGAAGTTGCGGGTGTAGCCGTTAACAGTAGCCTTGACGTCCACCTGGAAGGTCCGGCTGCGCACATCCCCATACTGCCCGATAAGCCTGGCCATTTGGGGATTGATCTCGGGCATGCGCGAGACCTGGCTTATGTTCCGGTAGGGGCCGGTGAGGCCGCTGCCGTCGTCTTCGCCTTCGCGGCCGCTCACTATCCCCTGGGCCGCTTCCGGCGTCATGTTCGGGATGAGTTGCAGGACGGCAGCCGAGGCAGTGTTAATATTAATCTTGCCGTCCGAGATAGGAGTGAAGAGGTCCACCAGGCCGACGGGGAAAGAAGGCTCGTCGGTCGGCATGTGGGAGCGGTTCTCGCGCGGCGTGAACACACTCGGGGGATGGTCAGGGGACGAGGTGCCCCAATACATTTCCTGCGAGATGCCCCGGATGAGCAGCAGTTCCGACAGGTCATCAATCGGCCCGTTTTTGGCCGAGTAGGGCGGGTTCATTCGAGAGTAGTCGTCGGAGGTGGCGCCCTGGACGCGGGTTCCCTTGTCCATCCAGTTCAAGATCGAGTTGACGAGGGGCGTCACGTCGCCGGCATCCATGTTCATCAGCGTGAAGGCGTTCTGCATGAGGTCCTGGCCGCCGGGCTGGAGCATGGAATTGATGTTCCACTTGCGCTCCAGGTCCTTGATCTCCCATGTGAAAGTGCCGTCGCCAAGCTGGACCTCCTTCTGCACATCGGCCAGGGGGCTGTTGGAGGTGCCGATGCCGCCCGGGCCGCCAGCCCAGACCTGGTCCAGCCCGTCGTATGGCTCGTTCGGAATCTGCATCTGCTGCGCCAGTATCCAGCGGGCGTACTCGACCCCCGAGCGCCCGAGCCACTCCAACTGCTCCTCGCTGTTGCCGTTGCGCGCGAGCTTGGTCTCCACTTTCATCGAGTAGGCGAAGCCCCCCGCCAGCATCGAGAGGACGAAGATGGAGATCATCACAATGATGAGCGCGATGCCTTGCTGGCCAGGCGTCATCCGCCACTCGGCACCTTTTGTAATGGCGATTCTCATCAGCGGCCGAACCTGCCGGAGTTTATGGGCTGGTTCGGATTGACTCCCGGGGGCGGCTGGGAGCCGGGTTGGCCGGGCAGGGCACCGGGAGGGACCCCAGGCTGGCCGGGTTGGCCGGCAAACTGCGGCACCTGCCACATGCGCTGAACCGTGACTGCCGGAATACTGATGATGCGAGAAATCTGTTCCACCGCTTGTTGGTTGTGCGGGTTGTCCGCGACCGTCAGGGTGAACATCACCATTTTGGGTAGTTGGTTCGTCTTGTCCGCTGTCCATTCGTCCACCCATTCGGGCGGGTTCTTGTTGCCGTCGAGGAATTGCATCTCGAAGGACTTCACGTTCTTCACCAGCACGATCGGATTCTGCTTCTCGTCAGGGTCCGGGTCCTCCATTACCAGGGGCATTTGGCGCATGACCAATTCCCGCGTTGAATCAGGGCCCGCCTCGATTGAGAAGGTGACGCGCCGCACGTCCAAGTCGCCGAACTTGCCGCTGCGGGGGAATGACCTGGACAGGCGCGCGACAAAGCTCAAGGCGGCCTGATTCCCATTCTCGGCCATGAAGTAATAGTAGGGCAGGTTTGCCGTGAAAGACTGCGCCGAGCTAAGAGAATCTTCCAACATGCGAACGGCAATGCGCATCCGCTGCACCGAGGCGGCCACATCCAGGCCCGTTTTGGACGCGCGCAGGATGGCCGACCAGCTAGAGTAAATAGCCGCCAGCACCAGGGAGAAGATGCCGATGGCTATCATGATCTCGATAAGGGTGAAGGCGGCAGAATGGCCCATGGCCTTCAGCGTTCGGAGTCCGGCCTTTAGGCTCTTCGGAGACACGCTAACGCGTGAACTCCGAACAAGCCGGGCCGCCTCAGAGCCGTGAGATGGCAAGGTAGTATTCATCACCGGAACCTTGGGGCGCCGAAGCCGCCGTTCTGCGGCGAGTCGGGCGCATAGACGAAGATGCTCATCGTGTCCACCGGCCGCTGGACGCCGCGGCGGTGCACCACGATGTCCACCTGGAACAGCCCGTTCGTGGCCGCCTGCGTGATTTCGGTCTCCCACGAATACTCGGGGGCAAGATTGCCGAAATCGCCGGACTCGAAGCCTTCATAGAGCTTGTTGGTCTTATAGATTTGGGAAGCGACCATGCCGGCGTCCACGTCCACCCGGCGCAGAGCGCGGGCGTTCCGCAGGACACTCGACACCAGGGCCAGAATCGCAAAGACGGCCATGAAGAAGATGCCGCAGGCAATCATCACCTCCAGCAGGGAGAAAGCCTTTTGGGAGCGCCGGTTCAGTCTCATCGTCCTACCTCATCTCCGCTTGGAGCCTAAAACGGTCGGACTCAACGGAGGCCAGACTGGTCGTGATCTCGAGGAAAACCCCCTGGAACTCCCCAGCGTCGGAAAGAAAGACCAGCCGCATCTCGTCGCACGTGCCGTTCGGGTAGAAGCACACCCGGGCCTCGTGCACGTCAACGTCCTCCCGCGGGACGTAGCGGATGCCGTTGATCTTGAGTGAGGCGATGGCCACGTTCTCGGGGATTTGGCCCGACATGCCCGAGCCGGAGGCAGTGGGCATGCCGGACATCGGCGCTGCGATCTGCCCGCCGCCGGACGTGGGAGCGCCGCCTCCCCCGCTGACTTCGAAACGCCCGTCATCGCTATGGAACACGACCCAGGTCTTTGTGCCCCGCATGATCGCTCGTGCGCGCGCATTGCTGCAGACTTCCACCAGTTCGCTCACGGCTTTGCGCATCGGCGCCTTGTGCCAGACCTTATAGACGATGGGCACGCTCATGGTCATGATGATGGCCATGATGGCGACCACGATCATGATCTCGATGAGGGTGAATCCATTGCGCAGTGCGAAGCGCGGAGCGGAGAATCCCCCCAGGCCTGTGGACCGTGGACTGTGGACTCTGAACTGGGGACCGAACATCAGCGGGCAATGTTGGACGTGATGGCGAACATGGCCGAGAGCACGCTCAACAGCAGGAAGCCGACACCGATCGCCATGACGATGATCATCGCCGGCTCGATCATGTTGGTCATGACCCGCAAGGCGATGCTCAGTTCGTTCTCATAGGTGTCCGCCAGATTCTTCAATGCGCCCGGCACGTTTCCGGTGTCCTCACCGATCTTCACCAGATCCACCATGAGCTGGGGAAAGACCTTGCTGCGGCCCAGGGGTTGGGCGATGGTTTTGCCGTCGGTGACCTCTTCCCGGGTCTTGGAGATGGCCTCCCGGATGATCCGATTAGGTATGATCTGTTCGGTGATCTTGAGGGCGGTTAGCACTGGGACGCCGTTTTCGAGGAGGGTCGAGAGGGTGCGGGCAAATTGGCCGAACAAGTTCAGTTTGACCACCTTCCCAAAGATCGGCGCATTCATCTTCCAATGGTCAATCTTAAGGCGGCCTTGCTCGGAGGATCGGAACCGGACGAAAAGGACCGCGGCCACGCTGAGGATCGCGGCGCTCACGCCCAAATCAACGGGGCTGGTGAAGAAATGGCTGATGTTAACCAGGATTTGCGTCATCATAGGTAACTTCACGTTCATGCCCTCGAAAATCGAAAGGAACTTGGGGAGCATGAAGGTCATGAAGAAGATCATGATGACGACGCCCACGCACGCCACCACGCACGGATAAATGAGCGCGGACACGAACTTCGACTGCACTTGAGCAAACCGCTCAAAATGGTCCGCCATGCGCCGCAACACTTCGACGAGGGCGCCGCTCGATTCGCCCGCCCGCACCATGTTGATGTATAGGTCGGAGAAAATCCGCGGCTGCTTGGCCATGGAATCGGACAAGCTCCTGCCCTCCATCACGTCCTGCTTGAGCTCCTTGCTGACGTCGGCCGAAATGCCTTTAGACTCCAGGTGGGTCATGCTGTTGAGCGCGACGGTCAAGGGCATCCCCGAGTTGAGCAGGTTGGCCAATTGCTGGGTGAACGTGGCCAGTTCCTGCAGCTTGGGCTTGCGCTTGCGGGACATGGCCGCGCGCAACGTGGGCGGCAAGAGCCCGCGCCAATCGGCTTTGCGGCCCGCCGCCCGATCGGCCGCCGCCGCAACGGCGCTGGCTTTGGCAGCATCCACCGCAACCGGAAAGAGTCCCAGGCGTTCAATCTGTACGAGGGCCGCCGAACGGTCGGCGACCTCCATCATGCCTTCGACGACTTCACCAGTCCGGCGGCGTGCTTTGTAAGAAAACTGCGGCATAAGCGGCTTACTGCTTACCTTAAACACAAAACCTAGCTGAAAGTTGCGGCATTCCAAGAGGCAATTTCATCCCGGGATGGACAACGGCCTGAATTGGGTGTTTTATCTGGGCTTGCAATGGCTACGGACGAAACCCATTCATTGATCGAGCAGCGCAGAGCGAAATTGGCCGCCCTGCGTGCCAAGGGCATTGACCCGTTCAGGAACAAGTTTACGCCCTCGGAAAGCTGCAAGCACGCCCGCGACAATTATGCCGAGGGCCGCGAGGTTGCCGTTGCGGGCCGTGTCACTGCCCATCGTGACATGGGCAAGAGCATGTTCGTTGACGTGCGCGACGAAAGTGGCCGGCTCCAGGTCTATGCGCAGAAGAACGTGCTGGGTGACGAGCAGTTCGACATCTTCCGGCACCTGGATCTGGGCGACTTCATGGGCGCTCGCGGGACGCTCTTCACGACCAAGACGGGGGAGATTTCCATCCGGCTGACCTCCTTCACCATCCTGGCCAAGGCGCTGCGTCCGCCGCCCGAGAAATGGCACGGCCTGGCCGACACCGAAATCCGCTATCGCCAACGCTACCTGGACCTGATCGCCAACCCGGAGGTGAAAGAGGTGTTCCTGAAGCGCAGTCAGATCATCCGCGAGATACGGAACTTCCTCAACGACCGCGGCTTCGTAGAAGTTGAGACACCGATGATGCAGCCCATTCCCGGCGGCGCGGCAGCTCAGCCGTTCAAGACGTTCCACAACGCGCTCGGCTGTGACTTCTATCTCCGCATCGCCCTGGAGCTTTCGCTCAAGCGCCTGCTCGTCGGCGGCATGGACAAAGTGTTCGAGATCGGGCGCAACTTCCGCAATGAGGGCCTGTCCCGCAAGCACAACCCCGAGTTCACCATGCTTGAGGCCTACCAGGCCTACGGCGATTACGAGAGCATGATGGAGTTGGTGCAATACATGGTCTGCGAGGTCGCGCAGAAGGTGCTGGGCACACTCAGGGTACCTACTGGCGAGCAGCTCGGCGCTGTTGTAGACCGTGTTGCGCAAACTTGGCTGCTTTTCGAGGAGGGCTTTTACAAGACTCTTGAGAACATGTCATCAGTGCCGGAGTTGCGAGAATTGAGCCAGAAATTCACGCGGCTCCCGAACTCACTCGACACCACGAATTGCTTCCGTGTGGCGCAGGATCTGATCAGCATCTTGGTAGATCTGCGAGCCGCGCTGCAAGCCGGGATGCAGCAGTGGCGAGAAACCACTTTCCTAAACCACGCCAGCACTGTCTTGGCAGCGGTTAGCGGAATCCTAGAACTCCTGAGCCCCTTGCCAGACCAGATGATCAACCTCACCCCGCCCTGGCGGCGCATCAAATACAAAGACCTCGTGCGCGAGCGCGCGGGGGCGGACTGGTTCGACATCAGCCCAGCAGAGCGCCGCGACCGCGCGATCAAGCTCGGTGCCGAGATCGGCAAGGAGTATGAGGACTTTGAGGTCACCCAGGGCCTCTTTGAGAAGCTGATCGAGCCCACGCTCATCAACCCGACCTTCGTCACGCACGCGCCCAAGGAGTTGATTCCCCTGGCCAAGCTCTCGCCCGAGGATCCCACCACCGTCGAGGTCTTCGAGTGCTGCATCAACGGGCAGGAAATCTCACCCGCCTACACCGAGCAGAATGATCCCATCGAGCAGCGCGAGCGCCTGGAGCACCAGGCCGGCGGCGAGCAGCAGAAGCTCGACGAGGATTTCCTGGTCGCCCTGGAACACGGCATGCCGCCCGCCGGCGGCATGGGCATGGGCATAGATCGCCTCTGCATGATGCTGCTGGGTCAAGAGAGCATCCGGGATGTTATCCTGTTCCCGCAGTTGAAGCCGAAATAGGCGGCTCCTTGCTCTTCCGCAGGTAAACCTCTACACTTGCCTTAAGCTATGCCGTTGCCTCAACGATCGCGCCAGTTGACCGAAGCAGAATACCTTCAGACCGAGCGTGCCGCTGAATTCAAGAGTGAATTCTACGAGGGCGAGATGTTCGCCATGTCCGGCGGCACTCTGCAGCACAGCCTCATTGCGACCAACCTGGCCGGCGAGTTCCGCCAACGCCTGAAGGGTGGCAGTTGCGTGGCCTACAACACTGACCTCCGAGTGAAGATCGAAACCACCGGGCTTCTCACCTACCCTGATTTGTCCGTCATCTGCGGCCCTGCGCGCTTTGTGGCGGGCACGGATGACACCGTAGTTAATCCTACGGTGCTGGTCGAGGTGCTGTCCGACTCCACCGAGGCTTACGACCGGGGAACGAAGTTCGAGCATTACCGGCAAATTCCGACTTTGCAGGAGTACCTGCTCGTCAGCCAAAAGGCGCCGCGAATCGAACAATTCATACGCCAGGCCGATGGCCACTGGCTGCTGAAGGAAGCCGCTGGGATGGAGAAGAGCCTGGAACTGCCTTCACTGGGCATCTCGGTTTCCTTGGCCGAAATCTTCGCCAAAGTGGAGTTCGTCCCAGCGCCGATTCGACCGCCCGCGCCGCGCTGAGCGCCAGATACCGGAAGGGCCAGTTACAAGATGACTAATTTGAACGCTAACAAGCAGGAGCCTGCCGCGCCGTCCGATTTCATCCGCGACATTGTGACCGCGCATGTCGCCGAGAAGAAATACCCGCAAATCCACACGCGCTTTCCTCCCGAGCCCAACGGCTACCTCCACATCGGCCACGCCAAGTCCATCTGCCTCAACTTTGGCATCGCCCGCGAGTTCGGCGGCATCTGCAACCTGCGCATGGATGACACCAATCCGACCAAGGAAGACGTCGAGTATGTGGATTCCATCACCGAAGACGTGAAATGGCTCATCAGTGCCTGGGCGGATGATCGCCTGGGCCTCAAGCCCAAAGGCAAGGTCGCGGGAATGCAGCAGGTCAACGGCAAGACGGACTTTCACCTGCCCGCCTCATCGCTCAAGGACCAGGCCTCAGTCCCGTTGGAGCCGTTCTACGCCAGCGATTACTTCGACCAGACTTACGAATACGCTTTGCAGCTCATCAAGAAGGGCGTCGCCTACGTGGATGATCTCTCGCCCGAGGACACCGACAAGTACCGCGGCTCGCCGGAGCGGCCCGGCCAGGAGAGCCCTTTCCGCACCCGCTCGATTGAAGAGAGTCTGGACCTGTTCACGCGGATGAAAGACGGCGAGTTCCCCGACGGCACCCGCACCCTGCGCGCGAAGATTGACATGGCCTCGCCGAATATCTGGATGCGCGACCCCGTGCTCTACCGTATTCGCCACTCCGACCACCACCACACCGGCAACAAGTGGTGCATCTACCCGATGTACGACTTCGCGCATTGCCTGAGCGATTACATCGAAGGCATCACCCACTCGATCTGCACGCTGGAGTTCGAGGTGCACCGGCCCCTGTACGACTGGATTCTGGAGCAGCTCGACCTGCCGCGCCCGCTCCCACATCAATACGAGTTCGCCCGGCTCAGCGTCGGCTACACCGTGATGAGCAAGCGCAAGCTGATGCAACTGGTCACCGAGGGCCACGTTTCCGGCTGGGATGACCCGCGCATGCCGACCATCAGCGGCCTGCGCCGCCGCGGCGTAACACCGCAAGCGCTGCGCGACTTCGCCTACAACATCGGCATTACCAAGTACAACGCCATCACGGACGTGGCGGTGCTGGAGTATTCCATCCGCGAAGACCTCAACCGGCGGGCGCTTCGGCGCCTGGCCGTGCTGCGCCCAATCAAGCTCGTCATCACCAACTACCCCGCCGGACAGGTCGAGGAGCTGGATGCCGTCAATAACCCGGAAGACCCGGCCGCCGGCACGCGCAAGCTGCCCTTCAGCCGCGAGCTATACATCGAACGCGACGACTTCATGGAGACCCCGCCGCCGAAGTATTTCCGGCTCCGTCCCGGCGGCGAAGTGCGGCTCAAGTACGCCTACATCATCAAGTGCGACGAGGTCGTCAAAGACGCCTCCGGCCAAATGACCGAGCTTCGCTGCACCGCGGACCTCGGCAGCAAGACCGGCGGCCCGACCTCCAATCGCAAGGTCAAGGGCACCATCCACTGGGTCAGCGCCGCGCACGGGGTTGACGCTGAAGTGCGGCTCTACGACCGCCTCTTTACCGTGCCCGAGCCCGATGCCGGCGGCGACTTCAAGCAGCATCTCAACCCGCATTCACTGGAGGTCGTCACCGCCAAGTGCGAGCCGAGCCTCAAGGGGGCCAACACCGAACTCCGTTACCAATTCGAGCGCCTCGCCTATTTCGCCCTGGATAAGGACAGCCAGCCCGGCAGGCTGGTGCTTAACCGCACCATCACGCTGAAGGACACGTGGGCGAAAGAAGCGCAGAAGCGCTAATGCGTGCGAACATGTGCTTGCTGCGGACGGCCTGATATACGACTGTGCGGTGAATGAAAATCAAACTTCTGTCCACTCTGGCACTCGGTCTCTTGCTGCTGTCCGCGCCGTGCGGTTTCGCCGCCGACCCAGGGGACGCTGCCGCCGAACTCAAAGCCCTCATAGCTAAGATCCAAACCAAGCTGCGCGCGGGCGACAAAACCGAGGCCGCGCTGGCGCCTGAACTCAAGGAATTCGACACCTTGCTCGCGGAGCATAAGGGCGAGAAGACGGATGCCGTGGCGCAAATCCTTTACATGAAGGCCGCACTCTATGAGCAGGTGTTTAAGGATAAGGCAAAAGGCGACGCCTTGATGGAGCAGCTCAAGACGGACTTCCCGGATTCGGCTCCCGTCAAGATGATGAAGCAACAGGCAGAGGCCAAGAAAGTGCGAGAGGCGTTGAAGGAGGGGACGAAGTTTCCCGATTTCAGCGAGAAGGATGTGGCGGGGCAGCCGCTGTCCATCGCCAATTGCAAAGGGAAGGTCGTGCTCCTGGATTTCTGGGCAACCTGGTGCGGGCCGTGCCGCGCCGAGCTGCCCAACGTGCTCAAAACCTACGCAGCCCATCACAAGGATGGCTTTGAAATCATCGGCATCAGCCTGGATCAGGACAAGGACAAGCTCACGGCCTTCACCAAGGAGAAGGACATGACTTGGCCTCAGTATTTCGACGGCAAGGGCTGGCAGAACAAGCTCGCCGCCAAGTACGGCATTAACAGCATCCCGGCGACGTTCCTGCTCGATGGCCAAGGGACCATCATCGGAGAGGATTTAAGAGGAGATAGCCTGGAAGAGGCCGTCACCAAGGCACTGGCCAAGAAGTAAGGGGCATCCCGGATTCCCGGGGAGCGCCAACCGTTCCAGAAGCAGGCAAGCAATATGGCCCGGGGCCTCCCATGTGGAGCTGCTCGGCAATCAAAGCCAAGGTCATCGTTGTCTCCAGGTTCAAAGCGTCCCGCCCTGTTTGCATCCCACGGTGGGGAGACAGGTACGAGACACGCACGAGACAGCACTAGGCTTAATAGAAATTCTATTAAGCCTAGTGCTGTCTCGTACCTGTCTATGCACTGGCTCCTGCAGGGCTTGGCAGGCCTAATGCGGTTTTGGCTGCTGCCGGAGGGTGCCTCATTCCCCCGTTTCACGCTCCACGTTCCACGCATCACGCGTGACGCGTCACGTCTCACGCAACACGTTTCACGTTTCACCCGTCACTTCTTCGCCGCGTCATAAAACTTGGCGACCTCGGCCCAGTTTACGACGTTCCAGAACGCCTTGAGATAATCCGCCCGGCGGTTCTGGTATTTCAGGTAGTACGCGTGCTCCCAGACGTCGCAGCCAAAGACCGGTTTGCCGTCAGCGCCGCAGACCGCCTTGCCCATGATCGGATTGTCCTGGTTGGCGGTGGAGACGACCTCCAGCTTGCCACTGCCAAGGACCAGCCAGACCCACCCGCTGCCAAACCGCGCCAGACCCGCAGCCTCAAACTTCTCTTTGAACCCATCGAAGCTGCCGAACGCCGCCTTGATGTCATCGCCCAGTTTGCCTGAGGGCGCGCCGCCCGCCTTGGGTGCGAGAATCTTCCAGAACATCGAATGGTTGGCGTGGCCGCCACCGTTGTTGCGGACGGCGCCGCGGATGTCGCCAGGCACCGCGTCGAGGTTGCGGATGAGGTCCTCGACCGTCTTCTTCTCAAGGTCAGCCTTTCCCGCAATGGCTTTGTTGACGTTGGTGACGTAAGCGCCGTGGTGCTTGTCGTGATGGATCTCCATCGTTTGCGCGTCAATGTAAGGTTCGAGCGCGTCTTTGGGATAAGGGAGCGGAGGTAGTTCGTAGGCCATAGTTTTCTTGTTGTTGTTTATCTGCCAATAAGCTAATGTCGTCGTTTCTTCTTGGAACGGTAACAGGATAACATAGCACGTTTGGCCCAGAGTCAAGGGGTGTGCGCCTCCAGAGGCCTGATCACCGGCCTATGCCGACTCGCCCGGACGTCTGGCGAGAGGGCACGGACGCAAGGCTCAGCTTCCTGAGCCTATGTGTTTGATGGCCTCGGCCACCAGTACCTTTTCCTCAGGCAAACAGTTGGCGTTTTGGGCGATGTCCAAATACTTGCCTGCCGCGTTGGTGTCCCCGGCCGCAGATAACAGGACTCCGTAGTAGAGCGCGACTGCGGGCATTTCCAGAGCCTCGGGCTTCAGTTTGTGGAAGACGGCCAAACTGTCGTTCGTCCGGCCTTGCAGGTACAGGGAATACGCGTAGGTGGACGCGACGACACCCTCCGCCGGATGCTGAGTGAAAATCTCCTTCGCCAGCGCATGCGCTTTGGGAAGGTTCAGCTTGAGGAGCAGAGACGTGGCCGCCCAATTGTTTTGCGCCACGAAGTTCCGGGAATCGTAGCTCGCCATGGCCGAGTAAACTTTGTTCAAGCCGTGTGTGTTCCCGGCCTTCCCGTAGAGGCGCTCCAATTCGAGAAGGGCCCAGCGCTCGCTGGGGAACCGTTGCGCAATGCGCCAGAGCAAATCTTCCTTGGCTTGCTCGCGCCCCCAGGTGGTAGCCAGGCCCAGCATCGCCACAAGCGGCCCCAGCCGGTCGCCCGCCTCCCGAACCGCCGTCCGCCAGCGCGAATCGGCAGCCAGGTTTTGCTTTTGCTCGGAAGCGGTCCGGGAGAGAAAAGCCCATCGCAAGAATTCCCGGTCAGACCACTTCTGCTCCAGGAGAAAGGTTTCGAGCGCCGCCCAGTCCTTTGTTGCGAGATAACAATCCACGACCGCCAGGGGCACAGGTTGTTCCGACCGCACCTTGGCGGAGCAGTTCGTCAGCCAGCCGAGCGCGGCATCCGCCAGCCCGTGGCTGACCAGCCAGGCCGAAAGGCCGTAGATCTCCATAGCGTTGGTGACAGCGGCATTTTGCACGGCCCCCAGATAATTGGTGAAATCGGGGCTTTTAGCTTCCCACAGAATCGTCAGGTGCTGCAAGCGGTCCGCTGGAACGCACTGCGCGCCGGCCAGCAGTTGCTTCGAGAGGCGCTCCGCTGTGTCGAGGTCCGTGCGCGCCACGCTTTCCATCACCAGCCACCGAAGCGCCACGGCGCCGAGGTGGGGGCTTGCTCGCAGCCGCTCAAGCGCCCCGCGGGCGTCCGACGCCACGGCGGCATTCGTGGATTGGAGCCGCAGCACCGCGACGTTCAACTGGTAGAGCTCGTTCGTTGGTTCCAGCCGGCTGGCTTGTTCGAAGCGGGCTGCGGCTTCACCTGTGTTCTTGAGCTTGAGCGCCAATTCGGCCCGCGCAGCGTGGTAGGCCGCAACCCCTTTGCCCGCGTCGGCGAGTTCGTCCAGCGTCTGGACCGCCAACGGATAGGGCGCCGTCTGAGTTCGCAGGGCCGTCTCCGCCAGCATGAGTTTGTTCTCGATAGTGGGCTCGAACTCGGCCACCCGGCGGCGCCAATCCAGGGCGCTCGGCGAGCGGGACAGCTCCGCCAGCTCGGCGGTAACCCGGCAGGCTTCGACGTTTCGCGGGTTTCGCTGCAAGGCTTGGCGCGCGCTCAGAGAGGCATTGCGATAATCACCTTTAGACATGAACCTCCGGGCCTGCTGCGCGGACCTCGTCTCCTGGTAGTGCCGGTAGGCGGGACGACCATAGAACCAGAAGCCGAGCAACCCGACCATAAGCACCACTCCCCCGACAATCGCTTTCTTCATAAATCGGCTGCGTTTCAATTAAATGATGAGCTGCGGTTCCCGTCAATCCGAACCTGGCGCCGCTTGAGCGCCTGGACGATACGTCCGCCCCAATTCGTCCCCCTGAAATACGTGCACAATTGTCGGAAATATGTTGACGGCGGCGCCGGTTTCTGTAGAATCCAGGCAATATGGCTGTCAGTTGTACGCTATCGCAGTGCCACGCGAAGAATGATGGTCTCACGGGCAACTCCTTCACATTCAAGGCTCTATTGGTCGCCAGTGTGCTGTCCATCGGCCTTGCCTTGCCGCTCCGGGCGACGACTATCTACGACAACTCCAGCAATGATCTGCTGACGCGATTCAACCCGGGGACAAACGAAGTGGGCGACGAGATTCTCCTGGTCGGCACCGAGCGGTACCTCACGAACTTCTCTTTCGAGTTTTGGGCCGCCAACACGGCAAGTCCCACCAGCTTTGCCGGGGCGGTTGAGGCGCAGGTGCGCTTTTACCAGAATAACGGGCCCAACTTCAACGGCTACCCGACCCCGGGAACAATGTTCTGGAGCAGCGGCTGGTTCTCGGTCCCAAGCCCAACCGACCGAAGCACGTTCGTCTTTACCGAAGGGGCGGATTTCCCTGCCGGGGGGCTGTTCCTTCCCTCGACCGATATGACCTGGAGCGTCCAATTCGAGGGCATGGGAGCGACCGACTCTGTGGGGGTGGACATCTACTCGCCGCCGACTGTTGGCCAGGATTACCCGGATTACTGGGAGAATGACGGGGGCTGGCAACTGCTCACCAATTCTGTCCCCATGGATTTTGCCGCGCGGATGGACGCGAGTATTCCAGAACCCTCAGTTGCGACGCTTGCGATCCTGGGCGGGCTGGGAATTCTAGGGATTGCGACCCGCCTGCGCCGAAAGTAATCGCCACGCCAACCTTAGTCTGAGGGGCGCGAGCATCAGGTCGCGCCTTTTTTATGGAGGCGTCACCGCCCGGAAGAACCGCGTGTTGAAACTGGCCGTGCCGGTGTTGGTGTACCAATACTGCCCGCTCACCAGGGAGTTCGTGCTGAGCGAGACCCAGCTCGCAAGATTCGTGCTGCCGCGGATGCAGAAACCCTGCGGAGCGTTGCCGCTTACCCGGAAGGCGAATTTGCCCCCAGCCAGCGATACGGGCGAATCCAGCCGCAACTGAGGCAGGTTCACGTTCAACGACCAGATGAGGGTTTGACTCAGCAGGTTCGTCGGGTCGTTGCGCACCAGCGAGGTGTTGTCCCTGACCACCGCCGAGACCCAATTGCTGCCGTTGGGAAGGAATTGCGGGATGAGAGTGAAACCCGAGTTAGTGGAGCCGGCGCAGGCCACCCCGTTGGTGAACCACTGCACATTCAGATTGTGCGTGGCGGGCTGGAGCAGGGTTAGGCTGAAAGCCAGGGCTTGGGTGGTGGTGATCGAAAAGTTCGTGCTGTCGGGGGAAAAAGCATCCACGGGCCGAACCCGCTGATAGATAGCCAGCACAAGGGCCTCGCTGCAAACGCTGCAGAACGGGACTTCGACCGAATTCATGATGCAATTGACTTCCGGGCGATACCAGTTCGTCGGGTGGTATTGGGCGCCCTCAAATAGCCCAACGACATTGTCGCCAAAGTCATAGTTATCCGGCGTGGGAACGGGGGTGTCGGTGGAAATCCACGCGTTCCATTTGATCAGCGCACGATTGGTTTCCTGCGTGGTGTTCGCCCCTTCCGTGCTGGGAGCGCCCGCATAGGGGTTCGTGTACGTGTACTCATCGCTCAGATTCGCCAGCACGTGGCCGGTCTCGTGCGTCAGCATATAGGGCCAATTCGTTTCGTAGATAAGGTCCCCAGTCGAGGCAATGGCTGTCTTGTAAAATCCATCCGAGCCGCCGAAATCGGAATCATTTACCAGCAAAATCGGGAGCTGGCAGTTAGGCATGTTCGTCTGGAGCAGCGCATCCACTTTGCCTTGGCCGTGGCTGTAATTGGTGTCGGCCCAGTTGGGCGGGATTGTGATCAGATAACCCCCACCCGGGGCATAGATGCTGTTGAAGTAAGTGTTGTTCGTGACGGTGTAGGAGTACTCAGTGGAACCCGATGCTCTGGAAGCGACCTTGATGGCATAGGCGTTGAAATAGTTCGAGTATTCCGCATAAGGCGAGTAGGACAAGAGCGCCTTGACCGCGTTGGTTGCGTCCACAAGAAACTGCGCGAGTTGACTGGCGGTGTAGCCCTCGGAAAGCACCACGATGTTGAGCCGGTTCGACACCGAGCCACTGCTCTGGATGGTTTGCATTGACTGGGCCACCGCGCGCTGCGGACCACAGCCCACGACGGCGACAATCAGCCAGAACACGACTAGGGGAGTGGCGGTGGGCCGTCGCGTGGCAGCGCCGGTGGCACAACAGCGGTTCAATGAGTTAAGCCAGTCCACGCTACTCAAAACGCAGGACGTAAAAGCGGCTCCCTGTGCCGGCGGGCAGGGAAAGGACGAAGTGGCCGTTGGTTACAACCGGCACATTAGTCACGGCGGTCCATTGGATCGGAAGCGAGAGATTGGTGCTCTGTTCCAACACAAAGCCGGTCGGCGCATTCGTCCAGGCCAGCGTTACCTGATGATTGGTGGAAGGACTCACGCTTAAGGCGGGCACCAGTCCTGCCGTGACACATGCAGAGAATTCGGAAGTATTGTTGGCGCTGTCCGTCGCGGTAGCGGTGATGACATAGCCGGCCGGGACCGAACCCGGCAAGGCTGCCACAAAACTCGTGTTGCAATTATTACTGGTCACCACGCTCATCTGCCCGAGGTAAAGCTGACCCTGTCCGTTATTCGGAAAGGAAGAGCTGCCACAAACGGGATTGGCAAAGAACTGGAGCAGGAACTTGGCGTTAGGCCGGCTGTTGAGAGTGCCGCTTATCCCGATGCCTCTTCCACTCACGGCCTCCGTCAGAACCGGGTAGTTCTGGGCCATATTATCACCGGCGGTCGCATCGCAGGAAATATTGGCGTTAACGCCATAGGTACCGAGGTCAATGCCCAGGCCGAGGTTGGAGAAAATGGCATTGCCGAGAATCGCGTCGTTGGTGCTCCCACCACGAATGCGCGCCCCGGGGCAGCCGGACCCGCCATTCAATTGGCTCCAGGCCAGACAATTTCCAGCGGCGGGGTTAGTTCCGCCAATCATGTTGTTGCTCGCGTTGGTGCACTCGACGGCGTACCACTGGTTCCCTAAGTCGCTCAGCCCGTCCCTGGCTGTGCCGATCAAATTGCCCTGAATCATATTCCAGGCAGCGTTGGTTAGCAAGATGCCGCGGGTGTGATTGGCGGAGATGAGGTTGCCGGCCCCGGCAACGATTCCACCGATCGTATTGGATGGCGCGCTGTCGAGATAGATCCCTTCGTACGTATTCCCCAAGGGCTGAGTGCCGGTGACGTCCGTTCCGATCTTGTTGCCTTGGATCAGGTTTCCAGCGGCGCCGCTGGTAAACAGCCAAATGCCGGATTGACCTGCCGCGTTGGCATTGGCGGAGATCACGTTCCCGGCGCCGGAGGCGGTTCCCCCGATTGTGTTCCCTGGCGCTCCGGAAATGCCCACTCCCCCCCGGCCGTTTCCCAACCCGGATGTTCCGCTGGCGACAGTCCCAATAAAATTGCCTTGCACCAAATTGTTGGCCGCACTGGCTCCATCCAAAAAGATGCCGTCCTGCCCATTACCGGAAATCAGGTTGCCCGCGCCAGTCAGGGTGCCGCCAATGGTGTTTCCCGGCGACTGGATGTGAACTCCGGAAAGCTGGTTGGCCAACGCGAACTGTCCCGTGACAGCCGTACCGATGTAGTTGCCCTGAATCGAGTTGCCAGTCGCCCCGGTGTTATAAATCTCGATGCCGTAGTTCGTGTTGCCGGAAATGATGTTCGTCGCGCCAGGCGTTGCCCCACCGACCGTGTTGGAGTTGGCGCTATCAATCGAAATGCCATCCGCCGCATTGCCCAGCGCATTGGTGCCCGTCGCGTCCACGCCGATGTAATTGCCTTGGACGAGATTGCCGGCAGAGTTGGTGGTGATATAGATGCCGGACAGCTTGTTGGCCGAAACGACGTTGCGCGCCGCCGCCGCGGTCCCGCCGACCAGATTGCTGTTCCCGCCAAAAATCGTGACCCCGGAATACTGGTTCCCGAGCGCATGCTTACCCGACGCGTCTGTGCCGATATAGTTCCCCTGGACTAGATTGCTGCCTGCGCCCGCGCCATTCAATGAGAGGCCGCTCTGGCTGTTGCCGGAGAGAAGGTTCGCGGCGCCAATGGTATTGGCGGGCGCGCCATTGACCGTAACGCCGTCGCCTGCGTTGGGCAGGGCCAGACTCCCGTTGGTGTCCGTCCCGATATAGTTGCCCTGCACCAGGTTCCCGGTTGCGCCTGAGCCGCTTAGGTAAACGCCACTACCGCCGTTTCCGGAAATGAAGTTGCGTGCCACAGCCGCCGTCCCGCCTACCTGATTTCCGCCAGCGTTGTATAAGCTGATGCCGTTGTTGCTGTTGCCCAAGGCAGCGGCGCCTGACGCGGACGTGCCAATGAGGTTGCCCTGGACGGTATTGCCGGCACAGTTTAGCAAGTACACCCCAGGGCCGGTGTTGCCGGAGACGAGGTTGCGGTTGGTAGGATACGGTCCGCCAATCCAGTTGCCCGAGGAGCCGTCAATCCACACACCCCCCGACTGAGCCGCAGAACCATTGCCCCGGCTCAGGGTGCCGGTGAAGTCGGTGCCGATGTAATTGCCTTCGATGAAGTTGGTTCCCCCGGGAAGCTGGACGTGAATGCCGGCGCCGCCGAACCCGTTGATCGCCAGGCCGAGAATCGTGCTGCTACCCGCGGTCAGGCGCAGGCCGTCGCTGGTAGCGCCGGCGTTTGCGCCGCTGATTTGGATGAGCGGCGCGCCGGCGTAACCGGGCTGGGTAGTGCCATCAATCACCACTGGGTCGGAAATAGAGGGCAGCGCGTTCGTCGGCGAGATGGTGTGCACTCCGGTGCCCGGGATTTGGAAGATAATCGTATCGAGCCCGTTCGTGGCATTGGCATCGAGGATGGCCTGCTGCAAAGAGCCCGGGCCGCTGGCGCTGGTGTTGGAAACTACCAAAGTGGCGGCATCGCCGGGCCCGGCTGCAAATGCCGCAAGAACGCCTACGATCCTCAGGGCGGAGAGAAGCCTGCTCATTTGCGGGGGCAGAGCCCGGGATTCGTCCGTCATAAACGCTTTGCTAATCGTCGCCATGCTATCATCGCGTGCTGGCGAAGCAAGCGCATACGGCTGCGGGACTGGCTCGGGGGCAAGGACATTTGACCTTTCGTGGGCAGGCGAATTCAATTACGGTTAAGGCAGCACTCGATGCAAGGCCGTGCATGAACTGTCGCTTTTACGACGCGCATAATCATCTGCAAGACCCGCGGCTGGCGCCTCACCAGGAAGCCGTCCTGGCCGCCGTCCGGTGTGAGAACGTGGCCAAAATGGTGGTCAACGGCTCCTGCGAGGCGGACTGGCCCGAGGTTCTTGAGCTGGCCCGCAATTTCCCGGAAGTGATCCCTTCCTTCGGCTGTCATCCGTGGTACGTGAAGGAGCTTACGCCGGATTGGCAAAAAGCGCTCTTGCGGTGCGTGGAGGCAGTGCCGTCCGCAATCGGGGAGGTGGGCCTGGACCGGTGGATTAAAGACTACGACGTTGAACTGCAAGAGCGGGTGTTCGTGTGGCAGTGGCGGCTGGCGGCGGAACGCGACTTGCCGGTGAGCATTCATTGTTTGCAGGCCTGGGGCAGGCTGCTGGAGATTCTGCGCGCCGAGCCGCGCCCGCGTTGCGGTTTCCTGCTGCACTCCTATGGAGGGCCGCAGGAGATGGTCGCGCTGCTCGCAGAGCTTGGGGCTTACTTCTCGCTGCCCGGCTACTTCGCGCACGAACGCAAGGCGCGCCAGCGTGAAGCCTTTCGCGCCGTGCCCCGGGACCGGCTGCTGATCGAGACCGATGCCCCCGACCAAGCGCTGCCCCCGGAGCGGTGCCGATATCCGCTATACGATGTCCAGACGGGCAAAGCGATCAATCACCCTGGCAACCTCGGCGCGGTCTATCAATTCGCGGCAGAACTGCTGAATGAGCCGATTGAGGCGCTCGCGCTGCGCGTCGAGGACAATTTTCAGCGGCTGTTCGGGGCGCTGAGCTCGGAATCCCGAGGGCCGAAATCCGAAGGCCGAAACCCGAATACCGAAAAGGGACTGATCGGGCGGCCTGCCTGACCGAAGGCAACTTCGGATTTGGCCCGCAATTGCCAACCTCACTGGCCGGCTGAAGCGGCGATGTTCTGCACGATGCGCGAGGCGGCGACAAGGCCAAAGGTTCCGGTGACGAAGCCAGCCGTGCCGAAACCGCTCTCGCAGTCGAGTCGCAGGTCTGCCCCGGCCAGAGGCGCAGCGCAGGTCGAGCCATCCTTCCCAGGATAAACAACCGGCTCGCGCGATACGACGCATTCCACTCCGAACGGGCGGTCTCCGCGCGGGAAGCCGTGCCGGGTGCGCAGCTTCTTGCGGACCTCCTGCAAGAGGCGGTCGTGGCTGGAGAATGCCAGGTCCATGACCTCGACGGCTGTGGGGTCACGCCTTCCAGCCGAGGCACCGGTGCTAATCACCGGGATCGCTCTCTCGCGACACAGGGCGATGAGCAGGCATTTCCGGGCAGGGCTGTCAATGGCGTCGAGCACGTATGCGTAAGGCACCTGTAGAAGCTCGTGCGCGTTGGATTTGAGGAAGAACGCCTGAACGGGGTGCACGGCACACTCGGGATTAATCGCCCGCACGCGCCGCGCCAGGACTTCCACCTTGGGCTTGCCCAGCTCGCCATCAAGCGCATGAAGCTGGCGGTTCACGTTGCTGATGCAGATGTCGTCCAGGTCCACCAGGGTCAACTCACCTATGCCGGAGCGGGCCAGAGCTTCCACTGCCCACGAGCCGACCCCGCCCAACCCGATCACGCAGACATGCGCTCGGCGCAGCCGGTCCTGTCCCACATCGCCGAAGAGGCGCCGGATGCCGCCGAAGCGTGCTTCATATTGCTGCATTCGCAAAGACTGCCTGCCAGCGCTCTCGGCGTCTCCTTACTTGGCGGGGCGCCCGTAAACCTCCAGCTCCGTGTATTCGTTCAGGGCGCTCTCGGTGCTGCCTCTTGAATAAAAACGCAGATAGCGCGCTTTCACACCCTTGGCATCAATGAGCTTGCCCTCGCGGCTCTCGAAATACTCCCGGTCCGTGCCGACGCCCAGGCCCAAAGCATTCTCGTGATCATTATTAAACAGAGTGCGCACATTCGTGATGAAGTCAGGGTCGTCAGCCGCCTGCACGACAACATCATGATAGACCTTGAGCGAGTTGTGTGCATGCCAGATCACCGCCGCATAGATCTCCGCGGGGTTGCCCAGGTCCAATTGTACCCATTGTTTGCCTTTGCTCAGGAACATGATGCTCGCGTCGCCACCCTCCTTGTCGCCGTCGGTCAGCTTGGCCAGGTTCTCGGTCGTGACGTTTTTGTCGCTGCACGTCACCTTGCTGCCGGGCGCCAGGTTCTTTAGCCCGGCGGGCACCATCATCGGCGGCCGTGGCTTGCTCGGGTCGTAGGGCTCTATGTAAGGACCGGTGGGCATGTCCTTGGGCGTGCCGGGGAAGGCCGGTGCGGGCAGCTTCAGGACCAGCGGCACAAGGCCAATGCTGGCGGCGGAGGACTGCTCGTGTGCGGCAAATAAGGGCCCAGGGAATGCGACCAGGTCCGAGCGGGTCTTGCCGTTCTCGGTGATGCGCGGCAGCGTGTACACCATGCCATCCTTGCCGACGGCGATGGCATTGACGTAGAGCGGGCGCTGGCCGTTCTCGTAGAAGACCGCGCCGTTGTCGGTGTACTTGCCCGACTCGACGTCATAGGTCACCAGGTGGAGGTCTTCCAGGCCTTTGGCTTCGCCCATCGCCGTCTTGCTCTTGCCGGCGAGGCGCTTGCCATCAACGTAGATCGGGCCGCCGGTCAGGTAATGGATGGTCTTGCCGTCCGGCCCGAGCGCGAAGCCCAGATAGCCGTAGCTGAACTGGTCGAACATGCCGCAGCGCTTCGAGGTCTCGGACGTGATGCGGTCCAGCACTTCAATGCGCGGCACGCTCGGGTCGAACCGGAACAGGTAGCCCGAGTTGCCATGGACGCCGTAAATGAGCTTGTCGCTCGGGCGCCAAAAGGTCTGCCGCCAATTGTAGCCCATGTGTCCCGGGCTGGTGGGGTCGTAGAGGCCAAAGTAATCTTTCTTCATGTCTTCGCCGGCGATGGGCGCGACGGTATCGCCGGCCGGGTCGTAACGATAGATGGTGCCTTCCGACGTCGTGAAGTAGGCCGAACCGTCGTCCTGGTTCACGGCGAGGGAGCGGCAGACGGTGCGGTAATCGGCGCCCACGCCGTCCTCGCCCTTGGCGCACATCTTGCCGAAGTCCTTCTGGTCCTTCGTAGCCAGATTATAGCGGTAGAAGATGCCGCTGGGCCAAGTGATGGCGAACAGACGGCCACGCTTCTTATCCATGTTGAAAGTGAGGACGCCCTCGCGGCCAGGGCAGATGCCGTAATCCTCGAACTTGCCGGTCTTAAGATCGTAGGAGAGCAGGTGGCCGCCCGGGTAAGGCTTGTAGCCCGCGGGCGGGATGCCCATCGTTTCCTTGCCCTCGACGATGCTATAGACCCCGACGTGCGTGGCGAAGTAGAGCTTGCCATCGGCCTCGACGAAGTTGACGTGGCTCTTGCCCTGGGGAATGGCCTTGCTGCCCTTCTCCCCGCAAGCCTCGGTCAGGTCTCCGAGTTCCTTGATCTGCTGCGTCTTAGGATCGAGGCAGAACATCTTCGCGCCCTGGTCAATGTTATCAGAGCTGAGCACGTAGTAGATCTTCCCGTCGCTGCCCGTGCCCATGGCGTTGTAGCTATCGTGGCCCAGGGCGAAGCCGGAGTTATAAACCTTGGCGGTGATCTTCTTGCCCGCGTAAGCGTTGCCATCGGGGACGACGAGCTTCTGGGCGGACTCCTCCGCGCCATAGGCCAGGGCGGCAGCCAACAAGAACAGTAGGAGCCACTTAAAGGGGTTAACAGGGTTACATGCGTTCATCGGGCAGAATGAGGTGCGCGGTTTCATGATTGAGTTAATGGACTTGTTCAAACGCCCGTGCTCGCTCGCCCCGGGCCCACAACGCGGAAGATGTAAGCACAATCCACCCCGGACGTCGAGTCCCGTGGTCAGGCGTGAGCGATTAAGGTTGATGTGCCTCGGCGCGACTCAGAAGCCGTGAAAGAATCGTCCATTGAAATGAGGTGCTGCACAAGTTTCCGCCTTCTCGCTACTACCCCCGCCCCCCCTGCTGGTAATGCGAAGGTCTTGATGCGCTAGCGATACGGAATCACCCTCTCGTGAATCGTGCGCGCCTCTCTCCTCTAACCTTGGGTTGAATGGCGCGTAGATAAAGCGTAAATCGCTCAGTGACAAATGCTTGTAGATGTGACCAGAGCCTTGGTCCTTGGGCGTGTTCCCGAGTCCATGGGCATACGTTTCCTTGCCTTTACGTGCAGCATTTTCCGCGATTTCCAGCCTGCACGGCACTCCCGCAGCGCGTTGCTCGCCTTCATCCCTCCGTTGCCTCTCCCTATACACACCGTAGGTTCAATTTCAACCTACGGTGTGTATAGGGAGAGGCAACGGAGGGGCTCGGGAGGGGGTGGGGTGGGCGCCCCAGCCCAGAAACCAGCCATTTCGCGCAAACCGGGCTAATCAGACCCGAATTAACTGGCGGCAGGGCAAAGACTTGCAGGTTGCCAACCCCTCAGCCCTGGCAAACGTTCGGCAAACCCGCCGCCGCGTCAGCCAAGCCCTGCAGGAGCCAGTGCATAGACAGGTACGAGACAGCACTAGGCTTAATAGAAATTCTATTAAGCCTAGTGCTGTCTCGTGCGTGTCTCGTACCTGGCTCGGCGCCGTGGGCTGTAAACAGAGCCGGACGCTTGGAGCTGGCCAATGGCGAGGTCCAAAGCAGGCCGGGGCGGCCGACGCACCTCGGATTTGGGATTTCCTTCGGCCCGCAGCACAGTGGGGAGGAGATCCGGCAGTCCGCCCAAGCAAAGGCCGAGCGTATTGTTCGGGGGGGACGCAGCCTACCACACGGCCAATTCCCCACCTGTGGGCCGTGTGCCCTCACACGCAGACCGGTTTGCCGAATCTTTACCAGCCCTGACTACGACTTTTCATAAGAACCCGGTTTTGTTGAGTCTTATCTAAGTGCCATTCAACTGCGGGTTAGCCACTTAGCCTCAATTATCCCCACTTTCGCCGAGGACCCCATTGGTAAGCCAGCAGTAAGCCATCAGTAAGCCACAGGGAAGCAGGGGAAAGCTGTACGCCGCTCGAATTAGAATTGGCATCGCCGCACACCCTGGCTTAGGGTCTGGCCCGTAACCATGATGTCGGCGCGCGATCTATCCCAACATCCCATCTGGCGGGCGGACGGACTGGGCCGGGCGATTCCGGCTTCGCCTCACGCCGTGTCGGTGGCATTGCCGCGCTGGCAGGATGTGGTGGGTTACGAGGAGAAGAAGCCGGAGGTGGTCAACGCTCTGACTAGCGGCTACCCGCGCTTTTTCATTCATAAGCAAGTGCAGGAACTGGCGCGGCAAATCGGGGACGGGCGCCCGTGCCTGCCGTTCCCGTCGCTCCGCGCCGCCCGGTTGTGCGCGCAGTTCATCGAGCGCAGCAGCGGTGAACAGGCCAAGGCGCTGGCCTTCCGGGGCATTCACGGCGTCGTGACCAGCGAAGCCGGAACCGCCGCTATGCGCGCCTTCTGGCAGCACACGGGGCTCATTGTCTCCACCCGGCAGGCCGAAGCCCAGCTTGCCGGGCGCGCCGAGCCGCCGGACGACCCGGCACTCCGGCAATCCTTGCGCCGGCAGCTTGCGGCGTTTTACGACTGCGCCGAGGACGATGTGTTCCTGGCTCCGACTGGCATGGCCGCTCAGTTCGCGGCGCTCCAGGCCGTCATGCAGCGGACGCCCGGCAGACGCACCGCCCAGTTGGGCTTCCCCTACGTGGACACCTTGAAGCTGCAACAGAAGCTCGGCCACGGCGGCATATTGCTCCATCACTTGGAGAGCATTGATGGGGAGCTGCAAGCCTTGCTGCGGAAAGAATCCCTGGCAGCCTGCTTCTGCGAAATCCCGGGCAACCCCCTGCTCGGCTCAGCCGACGTGCGGCGCATCACTCCCATCCTGCGCCAGCACCGCGTGCCGCTTGTGGTGGATGATGTCGTGGCCACTCCCGCCAACGTGGATTTGGGCGGCTGCGCGGACCTGGTTGCCACCAGCCTGACCAAGTTCATCGTGGGCACCGGCGATGCCATGGGCGGAGCGCTCATTTGCAACCCACGGTCGCCCCTTTACCAGGAACTGAAGCCCATCATCACGGCGCAGCACGAGGAACTGCTGTGGGGCGAAGATGCCGCCGTGCTGGACACCCAGGCGCGCGGATTCCCGGAGCGGATGCGGCAGCACAATCAGCGCGGCCTCCTGCTGGCCGAGCGCCTACGCCGTCACCCGGCCATCGAACGGGTCTGGTATCCCAAGTGGGAATTCAGCGAAGCCTATGAAGCGGTGCGCCGCCCGAACGGCGGCTGGGGCGCGCTGATAACCTTCCTGCCCAAACATGGGGAAGCGCGGTCCGCAGGCATCTACGACCGCCTGGCCTTCTCGAAAGGCCCCAGCCTGGGCACGGTGTTCACGCTCGCCTGTCCATTCACCCTGCTGGCGCACTACACGGAATTGGATTGGGCGGAGTCGTGCGGCGTGTCGCGCTACCTGATTCGCATCTCGGTGGGCCTGGAGGACCCCGAGGACCTGTGGCAACGGCTGGAGAACGCCCTCTCAGAGCCCGTTTGAAAAAGCATTGGCGCTCGCCACGGCACTGCGACTCGTTGGCGCCGATCATCAGCCCCGACGGGCGCTATGTGCCCCTCCCAATCGTGGACGGCAAACGGGGCTTGCGATAAAAACGCCCTTGCAAAGAAGAGGCGGGTTGAGTAGAATCGCAGCCGATTCGGTGGTATGGTGTTATCGCCGAAACTCCGTTAGCATGAACTGGACAAACTCGCCAGCAGCGGAGAACTCGCCGGGCCAGTATGGCCGGCCAGGCAAGGAGACTTATCTTTCACCGGAGCTCGCCCCACGGCCGGACACGCTGCCGCAAGGCGTCGCCCCCGTCAAATCGGTTGAGATCCGAATCGGCAAGTGCCGCTCGCTGACTGCCGTGGCCGGCAGCGCAACGGAATTGGAGGTGTTTACGCTCACTTTGGGTGAGGAGACGATCGAACTCCTGCCGTTGAAGAACTGGCATCAACTGGACCATCACAAGTGGACCGTCCAGGGCAAACTACCGGCTGAGCCCGCTGGCCTGGAGATTGCCCCGGATCATGTCCGAATTAAGGGTGGAACCGTCGCGCTCAACGATCCGGCGGGTTGCCGCAAGCTGGAGCAGCTCTTCAACGAATGGCTGCGTTTCGAACGGGAGACGCTCGAGCTGGCGCGCAATAGGGGCCGCTCGCAAAACCTGCCGGGGGCCACGGACCCCGCGGCCCGGCCGGGAGCCCAGCCGCTGCGTTTTCAGGTGGAAGTGGACAAGCGGGCGCAGGTGCATATCCAGTGCATGCAAGGCAAAGAGACGCTGGCTTCAGTGGGATTGAGCGGTGCTGGAATCAACAGCCTTCACCAGCAGGGCTTGATGCGCAAACCTCGAACCCTGGCTACAGGGGCCCTGCACGATTGGGTCGAGCTGGACGGGGAGCTGTGCAGCTTCGAAAAGGGCCGGAACGATGCTGCCCGGCTGGAGCAAATCCTCAACGAGCGCTATGTGCCGGAAGCTGCCGCCGAGCGCGGCAAACAAGTTCTCATCTTCCTGAACTCGGCTTCACCAACTGGCTTCGATGTCCAGTTCCCAGTGACGGTGGCCGGCGCGCCGATGAATCACCGGCACCACCTCAATGAGCAGTCGCTGGAGTCGTTGCAGGACCCGGACCACTGCGGCCTGCTGCACAAGGAGATTATCGTCAAACTGATTCCCCCCAACGTGGTCTTCAAAAAGAAGACGCCCGATGGCGGAGAGCAGTACCTGGCATGGCACCCGGAAAACACCGTCACTGTCACTGATGACGAGGGCCGCGAGAGAAGCTTGCATTTGAGTCAGCCGCTGAACCTTCTGCGGCTCAGCGCGGCGGAACTGATGGCGGTCTTCAATCACCCCGCCATTAACCGGCATACGCAAGCGGCGACACCGCCAGCCCCGGCGAGCAGAGCCACCCCGCCGCCCACCGCTCCAATCCCCGCGTCTCAAGCTCCGTCACCGCCCGCTCCGGCCGCAATGCCGCCGCGCCAGGAAGGGTTGTCCGAAGCCCGCGAGGAGCCCAGTCACGCATCCGTTGAGGTCAAGCGGGTGCCGACTGCTCCCGTGAGTGCGCCGAAAACCTCGCCCGCTGAGCCCGTCTATCCGCCAGTAGGCTTCGTCAGATCGCTGCCCAACATGTGGTTAAAGGAGATACTGGCGCAGCCCGCGCTCCCGCCTGATTGGTTCGCCGTGCTGACCTATAGCAAGCTGGCCGAGCGATTCGGCAACTCAAACGAGGGCAAGTTCGGCCCGTGCGAGTGTTGGTTCATCAGCCTGGGGGAGTCGGAGGACATTGCCGACCCGGCGTTCAAGGGCATCTTCATCACGGAAAAGGGCAGCCTCGGCTTTATTAACGAAGGCCAGATGGCCCGGTTTTACAACGGCGTGGCCTTCATCGGGAGTCAGGACTCGGCGCTGGAAGGCATCCAAGTCGCACTGATCGCGGTCGGGCTGGATGCGGAGGAGCGGTTGGTGTTCGTGGTGAGTGACAACTATCGGGCGCAGTTCGGTGTTCGGGAGGCGACGCTGGCTGAGGTGTTGGGCGGGCTGCGGGAGCATGGCGCCGTGATCATGAGCACCAAGGAAACACTGGCCAATGCCGATCCCATCGAGGTCATCTGGACGGTGCCCGCAGACCAGCCAGACCCAGCCACTCCCGAAGCCCGCGAGAGCACCCCGCCGTAGGGCCGCCCAGTTGAACAGGTCACTGCGGCGCGAAGCCGGCGGCGCGTCAAGCTCGCCATGAAAGGCGCGCTGTGGCAGCTTCGTCCCACCTTGAAGCAGGCACCGAAGCTCGTAAAAGCGTTGATCGCGCTGCTGGTTGTGTGTCTGCTGCTGGTGCTTATGTTCCGCTGGTTTGAACATTGCCAGGTCTATCATCCCGACCAGGTCCTGTGGGCGACCGGGGCTGAGTTGGGCCGGCCCTTTGAGGACGTGGTGTTCAAGGCCAGCGACGGGGTCGAGCTCAATGGATGGTTCTACCCGGCGGAGACTAATTCCCCGCGCGCGGGCATGGTAGTGCTGCTCTGCCATGGGAACGCCGGCAATATCAGCCATCGGCTCGACACCTGCCGGGCGCTCCTGGGCACGGGCGCGAGTGTGTTGGTCTTCGATTACCGGGGCTACGGTCGGAGCCAGGGGAGGCCGAGCGAGGAAGGGACTTATCGTGATGCGCAGGCCGCCTATCAATGGCTGAGGCAGCGAGGGTTTGCGGGCACGAACATCATTGCGTTCGGCGAGTCGCTGGGCGGAGGCGTCGCGGCGGAACTGGCCGCCCGGGAAATGCTGGGCGGCCTGGTGCTGCAAAGCACATTCACCAGCGTGCCTGACGTTGGTGCCGAGATCTTCCCCTGGCTCCCCGTGCGCTGGCTCGGCACGATCCGCTATGACACGCACGCCAAGCTGCCGCGCCTGAAGATCCCCGTCCTGGTCATGCACAGCCGCGCAGATGAGATGATCCCCTTCCGCCACGGCCAGCGGAACTTTGCGGCTGCCAATGAGCCCAAGCTCTTCTGCGAACTCAGGGGGTCCCACAACGTGTCGCCTGAGGTCCAGGTTCTGCTCACGCAAGGCCTGGAAAAGCTCCTGGTCGGGATCGAGGCCGCGCGAGCCGCCGCTGCCCAGAGTAGTTCCCACCGGTAGGGCGCTGAGTCCCCTGCGCGCCGCGAACGGTCGCCCCTCTGCTGCTTTGCTGCGTCTCTGCCGAGGAGGCAGCTCCCGAGAACCCCGTTTTCCACAAACGCCGACGGCCTGCTTCGGGCTTCGGATTTTGGCCTTCTTTCGGCCTTCGGCCTTCGGGTTTCGGACTTCATCCCCACCCGTGTCAGTGTCTCTGGCTGGCGGCCACCGTCTCAAGCAAACGCATGACCTCGGCGCTTGGATTGAGGCTGGCGACACTCCTATCCCCGGGTGCGCCTGCATTGATCCACCATTGGAGCAAGCCGATTTCGGCTGGGGTTGGCTGGGGTTTGCCCTCCGGGGGCATGTGGTCGTCGTGTTCGATCGGGAGGAGCAGGCGCCGAATCATTAAGCTCTCGCCCGCGCTGCCGGCCACGAGCACAGGCCCGTCCTGCCCGCCCTTGCGCAGGCCGGCAAGGCTGTCCAGGCGCAATTCCCCTTTCTGCTTCTCCGGGCCGTGGCAGGAGACGCAGCGCCGTTGGAGGAGGGGCTGCACGACCTGGGCGTAGGCTGAGTTGGCGTCTGCGGGCGCCGGGTCGCTGGTGATCGGACGAGCTGGTGCTCCCAAAAGCGCGCGCAAGGGCCCCGGCGCATAGAGGGTGAGGAAGCCGCTCCCATGGGTCAGCTCGCTGCCAAAATGTCCCGCCAGGACGAGCAGAACGAGCGTGGTCAGCAGCGCAACCCGATAGGCGCGCAGCCAGTTGGCCCCGCAAAGCAGGAAGGTGACGATACACGCTGCGGCCACACCGATCCCCGTCCACCGGTGGCGGTAGAGGAGTTGGGCGTCGTAGCCGCCTCCCCCGGCGAGCAGCCATCCGCACGCCGCGGCGGAGAGGGCTCCAGCAGCCACCAGCCCAAGGATCGTCCGCCGGTTTTGGGCGGCATTCCTGAAACGCGGTAAGGCCGCCAGCAACTCCAGCGCCCCCAGGACCACGAGCCCGCCCACCGGCAGATGCACCAGCATCGGGTGGAAATGACCCAGAAACTGGCCGAACTCATTCACATGGCTGCTCATGCTGCGCGCTGTTCTCTATAGCCCGGAACGTCCTCCTGTCAAAGTCTCTTCGCCTGTCGAGCGGAGCGCGCCTGTCTCAGGCGCAGCACCTGCCCGCTGTCGCAAAGCTCGCAACAATAGCGATGCGCTCCGTCGTTCCGAGCTGCTGCGCCTGAGACAGGCGCGCGCCGCAGAGCGCGCTCCGCAGGTTATGCTTGATTACCGCCCCCAAAACGGGCCAACTGATAGCCGTCTGCAACGCATGAAAGCGCACGCTCTGTCCGAATTGGGCCACCGCACTGAAGAACCGCCGATTTCCTGGCTAATGGCCACGGCGCTGGCCCAACCGCACATCATTTCCCTGGCGGCGGGATTCACCGACAACGAATCGCTGCCCGTCAAGGAAGTGCGCAGTTTGCTCGATGAAATCCTGCGCTCCCCCAGGACAGGTCAGGCCGCCCTGCAGTATGGCACTACGGCGGGTGACCCGGTGCTGCGCGAACTCACTGCGGGTCATCTCCAGTCGCTTGACGGCCAGCGAAGCGCGGGGCGGGCCTATTCATCCGAGCGCATGATCATCACCAACGGCTCGCAGCAGATGCTGTACATGGTGACAGAAGCCCTCTGCGACCCGGGGGACATCGTGCTGGTGGAAGACCCGAGCTATTTCGTCTATCTCGGCATCCTGCAAAGCCACGGCGTGCGGGCGCGCGGGGTGCGGATCGAGAAAGACGGCCTGGACAGCAATCGCCTGGAAGCTGTCCTCGAGGCCCTGAAGCGGAGCGGCGAACTCCGACGGGTGAAACTGCTTTACCTGGTGAGTTATTATCAGAACCCGACGGGGATTACTACGAGCTATGCGAAGAAGACCAGCGCCCTGAAACTGCTCCGGCAGTACGAGCGTGCCGCCGGGCATCCGATCTACCTGGTCGAAGACGCCGCCTATCGCGAGTTGCGCTTTCAGGGCGAGGATGTCAAATCGGCTCTCGCAATCAAGGACAGCCATGATCGGCTGATCTACGCCGGCACCTACAGCAAGCCCTTCGCGACCGGCACGCGTGTCGGCTTTGGCATCATGCCCGAGCCCGTTTTCAGCGCGGTGTTGCGCATCAAGGGCAACCACGATTTCGGCTCATCGAACCTGCTGCAGCAACTCCTTGCCCGCGCGTTGTCCTCGGGGCGCTATGAAAAGCATCTGGCCGAAATGCAGGCGCGCTATGCGCACAAAGCCCAAGTGATGCGAAAGGCGCTGACCGACCATTTCCCTCCCCAGGTGGAATGGTGGGAGCCCAACGGCGGCTTATATTTTTGGGCGCGGCTGCCGCGTAGCATCAGCTCCAGTCCCAAGTCGAAGTTCTTCCTGAAGGCCCTTAAGAGCGGCGTCCTATACGTGCCGGGCGAGCTGTGTTATGCCGACGACCCGACGCGCCGCAAGCCGAACCACGAAATGCGCCTCAGCTACGGCGGCGCGACCAAGGTAAACGTGGGGACGGGCATCGCACGCCTGGGTGCTGTGCTGCGCGATTTCCTGCGGCGATAGACGTTTGCGGGAGATTTAAGGGTGCATGATTGCGACTGCACCAACCTCCGAAAGCGTTAGGGAACGCTGGCGCACGGCGGGCCGTCTGGCCGATGTGCTGGAATCCGAGGTCAAGGCGCGCCGAGGCCCTTTTGCCGCGCGCGTGTGATTGGGCAGATTCTTGTCGCAGCCCCCCGCAGGTCCGTTGCTACGCGCGCCCCGGTTTTCGAGAGGCGGCATTGGCCACCACCCGGCGAGTCTCGCGGGCGATCACCAGTTGTTCCTGGGTGTGAATGACGAAGATGCGCGCCGGGGAATCCGGCCGGGCGATATCGGCATCAGGCCTGGGATGCGCATTACGCCTGGGGTCGAGGCGGAGGCCCATGAATTCCAGCCCCGCGCAAGCGGCGGCCCGCAGGGCGGGGGAATGCTCGCCCACCCGGTCGGTGAAGATCACGGCATCAATGCCGCCTAGCGTGGCGGCCAGCGCGCCGATGGCGGAGCGGACCCGGTCGGCGAACATGTCGAAGGCCAAACGCGCGCGTTCATTTCCCTGGGCTGCGGCGATCTCGATCTGCGCCAGGTCGGGCGAGACGCCGGAGACGCCGAGCAGACCGGAGGAGTAATTGAGGGCGTGGTCCAGTTCCTCGGGCATCAACCCGTGCTCGCTCTGGAGATGGAGCAGAACGCCTGGGTCCACGGAACCCGGCCGGGTGCCCATCATCAGGCCGTCGAGCGGGCTGAAGCCGAGCGTGGTTGCGACCGGCACGCCGTTGCGGACCGCGGCGGCAGAGCACCCGCCGCCCAGGTGGCAAGTGATGAGACGCAGCTCAGACGGGGGCCGGCCCAGCAGTTGGGCGGCACGGCTGGCGCAATAGGAGTGGCTGAGGCCATGGAACCCGAAGCGGCGGATGCCCCACCGCGCGTAATATTCGTAAGGGAGGGCGTAAAGATAGGCCCTGGCCGGCAATTGCGCGAAGAAGGCGGTGTCGAATACGGCCACCTGGGGCACGCCCGGCAACAACGCTTCAACGGCCTCGATGGCTTTCAGGGCCGGCGGGTTGTGCAAGGGCGCCAAGTTGCTCAGGCGGGCGATGGCCGCCTTCACCTTGCTGTCAACCAGAACACTGTCGCGGAACTCCGCTCCGCCGTGGACCACGCGGTGGCCCACCATCGTGATGCATGGACGCCCGCCTGGGCAACAGGGGCTGGAATCGAGCGCGGCGTTGAGGGCCAGCCTGGCGGCGGCGAACTCGTCAGGCACAGCCAGCCCGGAAGTCACACGGCGGCCCGTCCGGGGCCGCAGGGTGAATTGGGCGTGCGCCCGATCGCCGTCGGCCCAATCAATGTCGCCGGCCAGCAGGGTTTTACAGGTGCCGGCATCGAACAGGCCGAACTTCAGGCTGCTCGATCCGCTGTTAATGGCCAAGATACTCATACACCTGAATCGCTTGGTGCCCAGCCCGGAAAGCCGTGCCCGTCGCCGAGCGGGCGTTCACGCCGGATTTGGCCTCAAAAGCTGTTGCGATGCCGCAAGGCTCATTATGGATCCAATCGGGACGCCGGGTGAGGGCACCCAGCCTGCAAAAGGGTGGTCTTGTGGGGGGTGTAGGCCGGGTGCCCTCACCCGGCGGGGATTGACAGGACCATAGTGAGAATTGCTGGTTACGGTGCGTTACGAGGTGCATCCCAGGAAGAAGGCGCGCGCAGACGCTCGCCCTCCGGGGGTTGGATTACGCTCACCCTGGCGGCCAGCCCAGTCGCCGTCCGCCGATGATATGGCAGTGCAGGTGCGGCACGGCCTCTCCGGCATCAGGGCCGTTATTGAAGACCAACCGGTAGCCGCTTTGCGTCAGCCCCAGGGCTTTCGCCACTTCCGCGGCCTTCAGCAGCAGATACCCGAGCACCTGCTGGTCTTCAGTTTTGGCTTCGGAGATGCGCGTGATCGGTTTCTTGGGCACGATCAGGACGTGCGTCGGGGCTTGAGGTTTGATGTCGCGGAACGCCAGCACCAGGTCATCTTCATAGACGATCTCAGCCGGCACCTCCCGCGCGGCGATCTTCTCGAATAGGGTTTTGCTCATTTCGTCCTCACTCGACAACCAGGGCAGCTTCCACCGGCCCGGGCTCGGCGAACAGGCATTGGCGGAGATAGGTTACAATTTGCCCTTCCAGGGCCTGGCAGCGCGGACTCCAGCGGCGCGCGCCGAGGAGTTGCTTAACACAGCCGCGCAGCCCGCGAAAGCGCAGAACGCACGGGCCCTGCTGGAGCTGCTGGCGCAGCTCCGCCCGCAAGCGGGGGAAGAAAAACAACTCGCCCTCTCCGGCTTCGCGGGCTATCCCGAACAGGTCGGATTCGAGCACGCCCTCCTTGGAACGCGGTTTGGCAGCAGGCCCCGGAGTCACCGCGAAGCCCCGCAACACGGTCTCCAGCGCCCCGGCGAACTCACCGACTGTCACCGTTTGGCGCCCCAGCTCATACTTGAAATAGTGGAACACCGCGCTCGCCGCATGCTGAACCATCTCGGGATCAAACGATTCGAGGCTGTCACCCGCCAGCTCATCGGACATCATGTCCGCCGAATAAGGGATGCTCTCGCCGGAGGCGGTCCGAAACAGCAGGCAATCCGAGGCCAGGGCGATCATGGCTTGCTCGCCAGCTTGTTGACCTCTTGCACGAAGTCGGTCGCCTCCTGAAAACGCCGGTAAACGCTGGCGAAGCGCACGTAAGCCACCTCGTCAATCTGCCGCAAGGCGTCCATCACCAGCTTACCGATGACTTCGCCTGGCACTTCGCGCTCATACTTGTCCGTCACCTCATTCACAATCTTCTCGACTAAATCCTCAATCACCTTCGGGCTGATAGGGCGCTTTTGGCACGCCTTCCTGATGCCCGCCATGAGCTTGTCCTTCGAGAACTCCTCACGCCGTCCATCGCGCTTAAGCACCATCAACCCCTCATGCGCCACCTCTTCGTAGGTCGTGAACCGAAAGCCGCAGCCGATGCATTGACGGCGACGGCGAATGGTTGCCCCCTCGCGAGAGGCGCGGGAGTCAATCACCTTATCGTCCTGGCAACCGCATTTCGGGCATTGCATATCAGCCTTGCCACTGCTAATTGTGGCTAAGGCTTTTGTATCACACTAGGCCTTGGGGCGTCAACGGCTTTTAGAACACCTGCGGCACACCCTCCTCGAGCATGCGGACGCGGTGCATCAGCCCCTCCTGCGCGGCGATTTGCCTCAGCCAGCGCGGCGGCTCGTCCAAGTCCTCGAATGATAGGCGGAAAGTGCCGTAGTGCATTGGCACTAACCAGCGCGCCCGCAGGTCTTTAAACACTTTGATAGCCTCATCCGGCCCCATGTGCAGCTTGCGGAAGGATTCCGGATGGTAAGCGCCAATAGGCAGCAGCGCTATCTCCGGTTGGCAGATCTTACGGATATCCTTGAAGCCTTCGAAATAAGCGCTGTCACCGGCGTGATAAATGCGCCGGCCCTGATGTTCCAGCACGAATCCGCCATAGCCGCGATGGAAGTCGCGCAGCACCCGGGCGCCCCAGTGCTTGGAGGGGGTCAGGGTCACCTTCCAATCCCTTTGCGTGAAGCTTTCCCACCACTCCAGTTCAACCACGCGGCCAAAACCCAGGTCACGGGCCAGATCGCCGACTCCCCACGGCATGATGGCAATCTTCGGATGCGGCAGCCGGCGCAGGGTCGGCTTGTGAAAATGATCGAAGTGGGCATGGGTCAGCAGCACCACATCAATCGGCGGCAAATGCTCGATCTTCAAGCCGGAACGCTTTATGCGCTTAAGGAGAAAGAGCCAATTGGCGAAGTTGGGATCAATCAGGACATTGAGGTCGGTGAACTGCACCAGGAATGAGGCGTGGCCGATCCAGGTTAGGGCTACCTGCCCGTACTTCAATTTGGGGAACGCCGGGCGCTGAGGCTGGCCGGTGCGCCGGGTCAGCAACGCCTTCCACACCATTTCCTTGAAGAACGTGCGCGGGTTGAAGTGCTTGGCCGGGGTAAAATCCTTGAAGGAGCGCGGCAGCGGCTGCCGGGCGGTTGCAGGCCGATATGAAGGCTGTTTCACCATACAACCTAACTTACATCCTTTATGCCCTGTAATCCGGAGCGCCGGCATGTTGCCGGCTTAGGTCCTCCGGACCGCGTAAGCCGGCAACATGCCGGCGCTCCGTGGAAAGCAAGCTTCACACCTTCTCCGGCACGATGAACGGCTTCCGATATTCCCGGCTCAACATCTGGTCAGCCGTAGCGTTCCCCACGAACCGCTCGCTTTGGGGGTCCATGTTCAACACCGCTCCCACCGTTGCCGGGGTCTTCTGCAAGTCCACCTTGTTGGCGGCCAGATGTTCCTCCATCCGGCCCAGCGCCTCCGCCAGGTCCTTATTGCATTTCGCGGCATCCCGGGTTTCCTCGGGTGATTGAGTTTTGCCCAGCCGGTAGGAAATGTTCCCCGTGTGGCATAGCGCGCTGGAGAGGTGGCCTTCCAGGATGTCAGCGTGCAAGTCGCTTTGCTTCCGGCTCCGCACGGCCTCGATGAAGTTCGCGAAGTGGTCTGTCGCGCCCTTGAACGCCTTGATCTGCTTGCCCTCCTTGTCGAAGATCTTCGCGCAGGTGTAGTCAGGAATCACCATTGAGCCCCCTTCGCACTCTGCCACCATGCCGATGCTTACGCCGAGGTATTTATCCATGTCCTTCGCCTCCGCACCGGACGGCAGGCCGCGCACCTCGAAGATGAGCGGCGCCGTCGGGTAATCGTGCAGCACGACGATCGTGTTCGGCGTCGTGCCGTCATCTACGTAGCCGAGCCGGCCTCCAATGCTCAAAATGCGCGGCGAAACCGCCGTCTCGCCGAGCACCCAGCGCGCCATGTCCATCTGGTGAATCCCCTGGTTCCCCAGATCGCCATTGCCGGTGGGCCAGACCCAGTGCCAATCATAGTGCAGGTTTTTGCGCATCAGCGGCTCCTTCGGCGCCGGCCCGCACCACAGGTCATAATCAATGGCAGGCGGAATCGCCTGCGGGCCATCCACTTTGCCAATGCTCGGACGGCGCTTATAGCACAGGCCCCGCGCGCAGAGGATCTTGCCAATGTGCCCCTCGCGCACCCACTGAATGGCCTGCTGAATGCCATAGCTGGAACGGGACTGCGTGCCCGCCTGCACGATGCGATTGAGCTGCCGCGCCGCAGTAACGAGCTGCCGTCCTTCCCACACGTTATGGGACACCGGCTTCTCGACATACACATCTTTGCCCGCCTGCATAGCCCAGATGGCACCCAGCGCGTGCCAATGGTTCGGCGTGGCGAAGCTCACGACATCAACGTTCTTGTCCTCCAACAGCTTGCGAACGTCCGTATAGCCGGCGACCTCTTCCCCCTTACCCTTGCATTTGTTGACTTCTTTCCCCAGGATCTGGCTGTCCACGTCGCAGAGCGCAACCAGCCTTGTGCCCTCCGCTTTGCGCAAGCCTTCGAGGTGCGACTGGCCGCGCCCATTGAAGCCGATGACCGCGTAACGAACATCCCCGTTCGCGCCCGTCACTCGCGACTGGGCTGAGGCGGACGCCGTATTGGTCGCGCCCTCATCGGCGCCAAAGGCTGGGAACACACTGAGCGAAGCGGTGGTAATGAGCGAGGTTTTGAGGAAGCTGCGGCGGCGTATCTTATTCATGATTCAGGGTTCGCGACGTGGGTCGCGTTAGGCAACTGACAAAAGCGCCTCTTCGGCAAATCGGGAAGAGGAGCAGCCAACTGTCGGGAGGGCACGGATCGGCCCCTCTGTTCCAACGCGTTCGCTAAACATGGCATAGTGACTTTGCGCATCGTATGTGCACCGGTCAACCCCAAAGCTCCAACCTTGCGGATGGCGCACGGAGGCCGAAACCTGGCGTCAGTACTCCGCTCGTTCGGACTCCTGCGGCAGCGGCAACATCTTCTCGGCCAGGGCCGCGAACTGCGACACGACCGGGGAAGCGCCTTGCCGCCGCCAGACCAGGGCATAGTCGGTCCATAGCCTCGGCTTGTTCAACGCGCGCCAAACGATCCCGTGGATGCGTTCAACCTGTTCGAAGTGCGGCAGGACGCTCAGGCCCAGCCCCACCGAGATGAGGCCGAGCATGTTGGTCGGATAGCCGCCGACTTCCTTGACGACACGCGGGCGGAACCCGGCGTTGGCGCAGTGGCGGAAGAACTCGTCGTAGAACTCGGGGCGGGATTCCCGGGTGCAGAAGACGAAATCCTCTCCCCGCAGGTCGGCCAGCTCGAAGGTGGACCTTTTGGCCAGGGGATGGCGTTGCGGCAGGACGACCTTGAAGGGTATCCGCCAGGCAATCTGATGTTCCATGCCATCAAAGGACATCGGGATGCCCAGGAAGGCAATGTCCAGCCGGCCTTCCCGCAGCGCTTTCAACTGCTGACCCTGCAAGCCGTGGAAATATTCGAACTCGACTTTAGGATTGGCCTTGCGGAAGGCATCAATGACCGGCGCCAGGTAGTTGAGATGCAGACCGCTGGGGAACCCCAGCACCAGGCTGCCGGTGATGACCCCCGCCGCCGTGCGGGCCTCGTTGGCCGCGTCAGCCGCCTGGGTGAGAATCGCGCGCGCCCGCCGGTAGAATGCCTTGCCCGCCCGTGTGAGTTCCACGCCTGCGCGGCCACGCTCAAACAGCGGCGTCTCCAGCTCCGCTTCGAGGTCTTTAATCTGGCGGCTGAGGGCGGGTTGGGCGACGCGCAGCCGGGCCGCCGCGTGCGTTAAGTTCAGTTCCTCGGCCACCGCCACGAAATAACGGAGGTGTCTTAGTTCCATGCGCCCACCATACCTGCCGCGCATGGCTGGACCAAGAAACAAAGTATTGCGCGAGAGCCACCGCCGCGGGTTAAAGAGGAGGGGATGAATGAGACGAATGCAACGATGACCGCCACAGCCGCCGGCGCGGCGGAAATCCGAAGGCCAAATGCCGAAGGCCGAAGGAAGGCCGAAGAACCGAATGCCGAAATCCGCACGCTGCCGGGTGAGGAAGATCAGGACACGCTGGAGACCCGTCACGCTTCACGTTTCACGTTTCACTCCTCACGCCCCAAACAGCTCGCCCTGGGCCTGTTGGCCACCGCTGTGATCGCCGCCACCGCCTGGTCCGCTTACCGCTGGCTGGAATACGTCCGCACGTGGGTGAAGACGGATAATGCTTACGTCGCGGCGCACATCCACCAGGTAAGCTCGCGCGTCGCGGGCACGGTATCCGAGGTGCTGGTGGAGGAGAACGACGTGGTGCAGGCCGGCCAGGTGCTCGCCCGGCTGGACACGCGGGATTTCGAGGTCAGGCATCAGCAGGCCCTGGCGCAAGTGGCGCAGGCACAGGCGCATCTTCAGCAGGCGGAAGCCCAGGTCGCCCAAGCGCGCGCGCAGGTGAGCCGCGAGCAAGCCCAGGCCACCAAAGCGGAGCAGGACCTTGAACGGGCGAAGACGCTTTCGGAGGGCGCCCATGGAGCTATTTCCAGGCAGGAGTTTGACGCCGCGCAAGCTGCCGCCGACGCCGCGCAAGCTTCCCTCAAGGTAGCCGGTTCCGCCCTGCAATCCGCGGAGGCCGCAACCACCGCCGCCCGGGCGCAGCAACAGGTCGCCGAGGCTAACGTTAAGGATGCCGACCTGCAGCTTTCCTATACCGAGATCCGCGCGCCCGCCGCCGGGCGCATCGGGCGCAAGAACCTGGAGACGGGCAACCGCGTCCAGCCCGGGCAAGCGCTCCTGGCTCTCGTGCAACCGGATGTCTGGGTCGAGGCGAACTTCAAGGAGACGCAACTCGCGCGCCTGAAGCCCGGCCAGCTCGTGCGGCTGCGCGTGGACGCGCTGCCCGGACGCCTCCTTGCTGGGCACGTCGAGAGCCTCGCTCCCGCCAGCGGTTCGCAATTCGCGTTGCTCCCGCCGGACAACGCCACGGGCAATTTCATTAAGATCGTCCAGCGCGTGCCGGTAAAGATCGCCGTGGACCGCCAGGACGCCAGTGACTGCGAGGGACGCATTGTGCCCGGCATGTCCACCGTGGTGGAGGTCAAGGTGCGTGAGTGATTTCGGCGTCTCCCCGGGCGCGGGACCAACCGCCGCACAAGAACGCGAGCAGACCCCACACTGGAAAAAGCTCGTAGCGCAGATTCTCAATCTGCTGTATCGCAGGTTTTCAACCTGCAGGCCGTCCAAGGCTTCAGCAGCTACCGTGGAGGATGAGCCCCCTCGGGACTCTGCGCAGATTAGAAATCTGCGATACGGCAGATTGGAAATCTGCGCTACGCCGGAAGACCCCGCTGGCGAACAGGTTCCTCTGCGGCATTGGGTGGCGTTGCTCGGCGCGATGCTTGGCGCCTTCATGGCCGTGCTCGACATCCAGATCACGAATGCCTCACTCAATGACATTCTCGGCTCGCTGGGCGCGACGCTCGAAGAGGGCTCCTGGGTCTCAACCAGCTACCTCGTCGCCGAGATCATCGTTATCCCGCTCACCGGCTGGCTGTCCGACGTGTTCTCGCCGCGGCGCTATCTGCTGGTCAACGCCGCGCTGTTCCTGGTGTTCTCGATGGCCTGCGCCTGGTCGTGGAACCTGGACAGCATGATCGCCTTCCGCGCCCTGCAAGGCTTCACCGGCGGCGTGCTGATCCCCATGGCCTTCAACCTGGTGCTGAAGCTCCTGCCTCCCGCCAAGCGCGGGCTGGGTTTCGCCCTGTTCGGCATGACGGCGACCTTCGCCCCCGCCATTGGACCGACCATCGGAGGCTGGCTGACTGACAATTACGGCTGGCCCGCCATCTTCTACCTGAACCTTGTTCCGGGCGCGCTGCTGATGATCGTCTTGGGCTGGGGGCTGGAGCCCGGGAAGACGCGCCTCGCTCTTCTGCGCCGCGGCGACTGGTGGGGCATCGGGACCATGGCCATTGGCCTCGGCTCGCTCATTGTCTTCCTCGAAGAGGGTAACCGGAATGACTGGCTCAATTCACAATTCATCGCCACGGCGGGCCTGATTGCCGCGGTATTCCTCACCGCGTGCGTGGTGATTGAGCTCAAGCGGCGCGAGCCCTTCGTTAACCTGCGTTTGCTCGCCGACCGCAACTTCGGCCTGGGCACTGCGGTCAGTATGGCCTTTGGCGTCAGCATGTATGGCGCGATGTATCTGCTGCCAATGTACCTGGCGCAAGTGCAGGGCTACAACGCGCAGCAAATCGGCTGGACCATCATGTGGAGCGGCGCGCCGCAACTGCTCATTATGCCCGTGGCGGCGCTGCTGCTGCGGTGGTTCGACGCCCGCGCGCTGCTCACGCTCGGCCTGGCGCTCTTCAGCGGGAGCAGCTTCATGAATTCCACCATGACCAACCTCACCGGCTACGACCAGCTCATCCTGGCGCAGCTTGTGCGCGCTATCGGCATGCCGCTGGTCATTGTGCCGCTGACCTCGCTGGCGACCGGTCACATCGGACCGCAGCAATCGGGCTCCGCCTCCGCCCTCTACAACATGTTTCGCAACCTGGGAGGGAGCATTGGCATCGCCCTGCTCGCGACGCAGTTGGATGTAAGGGAGAAGTTCCACTCGGTGCGGTTGGGTGAGGTCGTAAATGCCTTCAACCCCGCCACTGGCGAGCGGCTCGACACGCTGGCGCGAGGGTTTATCGCGCAAGGCGCGGATGCCGTGTCTGCCGGACAGCAGGCGCTCGGCGCGGTGGCGGGCGTCGTGCGCCGTGAAGCCTACGTCATGGCCTATGGCGATTGCTTCTTCCTGATTGGCGCCGTCCTGCTCGCGATGGTGCTGCTTGTGTGGCTTTGCAGAGGGACGGAGCGCCGGCATGTTGCCGGCTTACACGGTTCGAACGGTTTAAGCCGGCAACATGCCGGCGCTCCGGGCGCGCGCGCGCGCGGTTATTTGAGCAAGCGCGCGAGGCTGCCGGCGACTTGGTCCAGCCATTCGTTGCCGGGGAGGGCGTAGGGGCGGAAGGTTTCGAGATAGCCTTCCTGCTGGTTGTAGAAGAGCGCACGGTGGAGGCCGAGCATGCTGGCTTTCGGGTTGTCAATCAGGCTGGCGGAATCGGTGGCACTCATCTGGAAGAGGACACGCATCTCGAACTCGCTGAAGGCCTTCCGGCTCAGGAAACGGTTGACGTTGTTGTAAGTGTCGCAGGTGGCGATGACGTGGAAGCCCAGCCGCGTCCCTTCGCAGACCAGGTCGTTGAGCAGTAAGGCGGGGTTGGGCGGGGCGTCGGGGTCCGGGGTCGAGAAGCCAAGATCGTCGTCATAACGCAACTTGCTGTACTTCTGCAGGTCGTGAATGAACAGGAAGGTGGGCGGGGCGGCTTCGGGGTCGGGGTCTTCGGCGCGCTGCTTCATGTCGGCGCCGAGGCCCTTCATGATTTCGCCCAACTCGCTCTGCTTGGCCAGGGTGATCGGGTGGGGAATGGCATGCAGGACATGGTCGAGGAACTCGCGCTGGGCGGTGCCGGGCGGGGTGGCATCGCAAAGGATGAAGCGCGCGGTGCCGAGAGGGTACTGAGCGGCCAACGACACGAGCCCGATCGTCATGATGGCGAGCGAGGTCTCTTCGCGCTGGCCTACCACGAGAAGGTTGTTGCCGCTTTGCCGGTTAAAGACGGCCTCGGTGGGGCCCTTGATGGAGTTGGGCGCCCCGAGCCAGATGCGGCCAGCGGGGACGCGCTGGAGCGACTTGGCACCGAGCAAGCGCTGGAGCACCGGGTTCTCCCGCACGTCGGCAGGGGCGTTGCCCTCGAATACAATTGGCCCCGGATACCGTGGTCCGCCGTCGGCCTCCGCACTTCGGCCTTCGGCCTTCGACCTTCGGATTTCCTCTTCGTCGGCCCTGGCCCGGATTTTCTTGAGGTAGCTGTCCCTGACCTGGTCCGACAACCAGACGGTCTGGAAGGGGCTGTTGCCTTCCAGCATTCCCGCCATGTCGTTGTAGATGCCCTCCCCGGGCCGCGAGAGGAGGCGCGGCGCTGGATTGCTATCGTCCATTATGAGGTAGGCGTCGGCCTCGTTGCATTGGAGGGCGATGCGGATGACCATCTGGCCGAGGGTAGTGCGGGCGACGGTGTACGCGCCGCCGAGGGTCTGGGAGCCGAGCAGGACGTGGATGCCGAACGCGCGGCCTTGCCGCACGATGCGGTCCAGCAGCAGGGAGGCGGTCTGGGAGACTTTGTCGTCCTCGACGAAGAACTCCTGGAACTCATCAATCATCAACAGTGAGCGGGGCAGCGTCTCGGTGCCGCCGACCCGTTTGTAGCCCGCCAGGTCCTGCACGCCGAGCTTGCGGAACAGGTCGCCGCGGCGCTTCAGCTCGTCGTCCACGCGCTGAAGCACGCTGAGCCCGAACTCGCGATCACTCTCGATGGCTACCACGCGCGCGTGCGGCAGGCGGTTCGAGGCGTAGCATTTGAACTCGACGCCCTTCTTGAAGTCCACCAGGTAGAACTCGACCTGCTCCGGGCTGCACCACAGGGCCAGGTTGGTGATGATGACATGGAACAGGGTGGACTTGCCCGACCCGGTCTTGCCGGCGATCAGCCCGTGCTGGCAGGTGCCCTTGCCGATGGCCAGGTACTGGAACTTCGTCGCCCCGGTGCGCCCGATGGGCACGCGCAATTCGCTGGTGGTTTCCTCGCTCCAAATCTCGGGCTCGGGCGGGGTAACCTGCTCGAAGGGGACTTCGACCCGGCTGGAGTCGCGGCTGCTCTTGCCCACCCGTTGGACGAACTCGATGGAATACTCCGGCGTGGGCGGGGCATCCAGCAGCAGGTGCGTGCCTGGTAGGGACGCCTCGCCGAGGCGTCCGGTCTCGCTGCGGGGGCCATGCTGGGGCGGGAGCGGACGCCTCGGCGAAGCGTCCCTACCCGCCTCAATCGCCGGTAGCGGCTTGGAACCAATAATGAAGCCCGCGTCCTTGCCACTGACGCAGACGCTGCTCTTGCGCAGCTCATCGGGGATGAACTCGGGAGGCAGGGGTTGCCGCTGGTCCCAGTGGATGAGCGTATAGACGCCGCAGCGGGCGCCGCTGTTGGCGATGCTGAGCAGGCGCTTGGCGGCGGTCTCAGTGAAGTTGGCCGGGAAGTCCGCCACGACCAGGAAGTAATACTTCTCGGCAATCACACCCGCTTGCTCGTTGTATTCGGCAATGGTGGCGTACTCATTGCGCAGGTACATCTGGATGACCTTTTCCATGTGCTCGTTGAGGTCGGCCAGCTTCTGCTCGATCTGTCCGGACTGCGTCCAGATGCGGCTATTGATGATCTGCTCCTCGTAATCCGCCAGGTGCATGACGCCGGCGAAGTTCTGGCCGAGGCCGACGGGGTCAATGATGGTGAAATTGAGCCGGCCCGGGGGAGAGTTGGCGAGCAGGCGCAGGATGACGTTGTTCAGCGCGCCGATGGCCTCGTCGCGCCTGGCGCCGCCGGTCTCGAAGAGGAGGGAGCCCTGCTCGGGATAGACCAGGCAGAGCGGCGCCGAGAATTTGGACGGCCCGGGCAGAGCCAGCCGCTTGTCCCGGGCGCGCAGCTCGCTGAGCTCTTCGACATCAACCTCCAGCCGGGCGAATTTCGCGGCGGCGGAGAATTGCGGTGGCGGGGCCCAGCTTTCGATGAGCCGCGGCTGCCAGGGAGGGAACAGCGTCTCCGCGTTGGTGTTCGCAGCGGCGATGGTCTCATAGACCGGCTTAATCCGGCTCTGCCACTCGGCTTCAAGCTTCTGCCACTGGGCGGCGTATTCGGTGGTGAACTTCTGCTCCCGGCTCGCGCTGACTTCGGTCTCGGCTTTCTGGCGCACTTCGGCCGTGCGCTTCAGTTGATTGGCAGCACCCGCGTGCTCCTGCTCGAGCCGAGCGACTTTGGCGCGATAAAGCCGGTCGTTCGTTTCCAGAATCCGGAAGGCCTTGCCATCGCTCGTCATGCGGCAGGCGACGCGGAGTTCCCCGGCGCGGGCGATGGTGTGCTTTAACTCCTGGTCCACGGTCCGGGTGGTGGTCTCGAACTCGGTCTTGATGCGCTCAAGCTCCTGCTGATAGTGGGAGTCGGACTTCACAAAGCAGGCGTCGTGCAGGCGGCGCGCCTTGCCGAGCGTGTCGGCAATGCCTGTGGCGAGCGGCAGGGCGCCGCGCCGCGCTACGTAGCGCAGGACAAACACCACGACCAGGCTGGCCAGGACGGCCCCGCCCGCCTTCAACTGGGAATCGTGGTTGAATCCGTAGCGCTCGAACACGAACGGGATCTCGCACAGGATGATCGCCAGCCAGGCCGGCCAGTACTTGAACAGGCGCAGCAGCAGAAGCTTTCGGAAGCGCCTCAGGTCTCCCCGGATCTTGTCGAGCAACTCGCGGAGGGAGGCGAGCATTTGGTTCTCGTCCTGTGTGGCGGCGGGGCTGGCCTTTTCGGCGGATTTGGCCAGCAGGCGCGCGAGTCTCCGGTGGCCCTTGAAGGACGTGAGGGCGGTCTGTTCGAGCTGCGCCAAGGCATCCTGCTCGGCGGCCAGGCTGGCCTTGAAGTCCTGCAGGGCGGTGGCGGCGTTCGCAAAACCAGTGTCGCGGTCGCGTTCTCCTTGCAGCATGCGCTTCTGGAGTTCGTATTTTCGGGCGCCGGTTTGATCCTCGACCCGCTGGAGGCACCCCTCTTTGCTCGTCTGGTAGGCTTTGCCGATGCGCTCCTTGCGCTGCTCGAATCTGGCGGTGGCGGCTTCCTTGGCCGCCGTGAAGGTTGCATCGGCTTCCGCGACGGCGGCGGCCAACAGGCCGGCGTGCTCCGCGGCGGCGCGTTCGCGTTTGCGGCGTTCCTGGTTGGAGCGGACGGCAAACTCCTGATTCAGCTTCTCCGCCCGCGCGGCAATATCCCGGACGGTGGCTCTGAGGCCCTCGACCAGTTCGAGCGTCTTGCCGGCTCCCGGGATGTTACTCACAGTCCGTCCTGACTTTGGTTATCAGCTTATCCAGTTGTTCAATGGATGTCACGGCTCGATCTACGCTGGTAATGAGTTCCTCCAGGTATTTCTGCTCGAACTCCTGGGCGCGCGCGTCCCTCCAGCACGACTTGGTCTGCTGCCACTGAGACCACAGCTCCCGCGTGATCGCGCTCAGCTTGTTGGCGCTGGCTTTCATGGGTTCACCCGGAGCGCCGGCAGGTTGCCGGCTTAGGCCGCTCGAACCGTGCAAGCCGGCAACATGCCGGCGCTCCGGTCTGATGGCGTTTCATTCGGGGCATGCGAATTCGATTCAGCTCTGGCCCCTGGACGGCACGCCTCGCTCCGGTGCCGCTTCGCTGGCGGGGCTCGCGTCGGCGGGTGGGCCAGCGCCGGCAGGTGGGGCGGTGGCCGGGGCGTCGGTCGGCACGGCGATTTCCGCGTAGGAGCGCAGCGTGTCAATCGCATGGGTCAGGAAGGCAACGGCCATGGTCATGTCGTGCCCCAACACCGAGTGCAGCTTCTCCATTTGCTTCACCAGCGGCGCGACCCGGTTGTCGTAGTCCCGGTTCCACTTCTTGATCACCCTCAGCTTCTCCTCCGCTTCGTCGTGGGCGCGTTTGGCGCGATGGACCATCAACTGTTCGACGGAAGACGACTCGCGAAAGCTCGAGAGCTTGGCGCTGAACAGGTTCGCCTGGGCCTCTTGCAGCGCGCGGGTGCGTCGGCGGAACTCATTCTCCCAGTGCGTGCGCTGTTCGTCCTCCAGCCAGGACCGCGTGCGCATGACGTCGCCGTTCACTTCGTCCAGGGCCGGGCGGGCCTTGCTCAGGTAGTTGATCAGCGTGGAGCGGAAGGACTCCAGCGCGTCAACGGAGGTGACATGGGCTCGTTCCGGCATGGGGCTAGCGCTCAGTCTTTACGCTTTACGTTTCACGTTTCACGTTTCGGCAAGGGCTGACAAGGACTCGATGCGGCATGGCTAACGTTGATTGAGGTATTCCTCGATGCGCTGAGCCTTTCGCAACAGGTAGGGCGTGTGCTGGTTGGAGACTTCGACGAACTTCTTCAGCGCCTTCATGGTCTGCTTGAACTCCTCGGCGAACTTGGCGTGCTCCTGGTCCTGCCAGGTGTCGCCCAGCGCCGCAAAACGCGCCTGCAACGAGACGAGCTTGTCCTGCACATCGGTGTTGAAGCGCTTGAGTTCATCGGCGAAACGCCGCACCTGCTCGGGATCCATGATTGCCTGGGCCATAGTCGTTCTTTCTCTCGCTGCTCGCGGCTTGCCAGAATGCCCGGTTGTCCGAGATGGCTCTTCTGACGCAAGTTAACCTGCACTTCTTCTGCCGCGGCGGCAAATCATATTAGTCCCGGGGGCGAAGGGGGGGCGCGTCACCGGAGCGCGCCTGTCCTCAGGCGCAGCGCCTGCCAGCGAGCGGAGGGAGCGTAACCACTGATGGGGATGTGCTCGGGCATTCGCAACGTGCTGCGCCTGAGGACAGGCGCGCTCCGGTGGCCCGGCTCATCGAGGTTCCCCGCCGGCTCGGGGCGCGGCGGTGGTGGGGTGGTGGCGGGGCGGTGGCTTGTGGTCCGCGTGTTGTTTCGGCGGAGCTTCGGTGGAGTTACGGTGGAGTTACGGTGGAGTTACGGTGGAGTTACGGTGGGAATCAGGGGTTTTTGCGTGTTCACGGCTCTGGAGGAGGCACGGTGGCCTGGACCTGTTCGTATAATTGTGCGCCTTCGTCCTGCTCGCGCCGGAGGCGAATAAAGATGCGTTTTCCGACCAACGGCGCCTGGTGTTGGATGAGATACGCGCGGTGCTTCTTGAAATAGGGCTGGGTAATGTCGCGGTGCAGGCTCTTGCCGGGGGACAGCCAGCCCAGGCGGGGGCATTTGTCGGGCTTGGCAGCGCCGCGGTTGCAGGGCCGCGCGCCCCACAGGGTCATGGGCTCTGTCAGCGGCCGGTGCAGGTCCAGCGTGAGTGTAAGCCGGCCAAGCTGATTGCGAATGCGCAACCGCTTCAGCACCGGCATACCGTCGAAGGCCTTTGAGGCGGGCGGCAGCCGCGTCAGATGCTCCCCGCGCAGCAGCCGGCGCAGGTTGACCATCTTGAAGTAGCTGATCGCCTTCGTGCGCCGGCTGTTGGCTGCAACCCTCCAGGCCAGATACTCTTCCTCCGTTAATTCATCCCAGACCCGCATGACGTGCTTCATCGCCAGGGGCGCCTGTTGCTGCTCGGCGCTCCGGCCCGCCCGCCCGCTGCTGGTCGCGTCCCGCTTACCGGTCATGGTGTCCCCTCCGGGCGGTCCGCAGTCCGCCCTTCCAGCGCTGGACGTGGTCGCGTGTTTCCATAGGGTTCGATTCTAATTCGACCTTCCGAGTCTGCCAGCGGTACCCTCGCCCGTCCAGCTCCGTGAATCCTTACGTAGGGCCGTGCGTCCCGCCCGCCCTTTTGATGCAATCTCCCGAAAGGGCAGTCGAGACGCACTGCCCTACGTTGGCGGCGGTTTCGGCGGTCTTGCGGCCCTGCTCGGGCTTGGGCATAGTGCGGCTGTGGCGGGCCGCCTACCCATATATGAGATCGAGCCGGCCCTTGTGGCCGCACTGTGCGAAACCCGGCGGTTGATCGTTTCGGCGCCGACGGGGTCAGGCAAGTCCACCCAGGTTCCCCAGATGCTGCTCGATCATGGCCTGCTGGGGACAGGACAGGTGGTGATCTTGCAGCCGCGCCGGCTGGCTACGCGCCTGCTGGCGGCGCGGGTCGCGCGGGAACGCAACGCTGAGCTGGGCGGCGAGGTGGGCTACCAGATCCGCTTCGAGAACCTGACCAGTGCCCGAACTCGCATACGCTTCGTCACGGAGGGCGTGCTGCTGCGTCAGATGGTGCAGGACCCGAGGCTGCCGGGAGTTTCGGCGCTGATCTTCGATGAGTTCCACGAACGCCACCTTTACGGGGACATCACCTTGGGCCGCGCGCTGGATTTGCAGGAGCAGGGCCGGCCTGACCTGAAGGTGCTGGTGACGTCGGCCACCCTGGAAGTCTCCCGGCTGGAGGAGTATCTCAAGCCGTGCCGCGTGATCGAGTCGCAGGGGCGCACGTTTCCAGTCGAGATCGAGTTCGCCGCCAAGCCCGCCTACCTGGACCGCCGCCCGGTGTGGGAACAGGCGGCGGGAGCGTTCCGGGATTTCGTGCGCTCGGGCGGCGCGGGCGATGTGCTGGTGTTCATGCCGGGCGGGTTTGAAATAGCGCAGACGATCGAGGCCATTCGTACCTGTGAGGAAGCACGCGGGTTCATCCTGCTGCCGTTGCACGGCGACCTGCCCCCGCGAGACCAGGACGCTGCGGTGGCGCGCTACGAGAAGCGCAAGGTGGTCGTTGCCACGAACGTGGCCGAGACGTCTCTCACGATAGACGGAATCCGCTGCGTCATTGACAGCGGGCTGGCGCGCATCCCGCGCTATGACCCTTACCGCGGCATCAACACGCTGTTGATCGAGAAGATCAGCCGCGCCGCCGCGGACCAGCGCGCGGGCAGGGCGGGGCGGACGGCGCCGGGGATTTGCCTGCGGCTTTGGTCGCAGGAGGAGCACGGGCATCGTCCGCAGCAGGAGCTGCCTGAGGTGAAGCGCCTGGACCTGGCGGAGGTGGTGCTTGCGCTGAAGGCCGCCGGGGTCGAGGACCTGCGGAAGTTCCGCTGGCTGGAACCGCCGGATGAGCAGGCGCTGACGCACGCGGAGGAATTGCTGGCCGATCTGGGAGCGTTGAAGGCCGCTTCTGAGCCGGACCCGTCTGCGTACCCCCGCTGTGTAGCGGCGGGCATCTTGCCTGCCGTAGAGGGCGGCATCCTGCCGCCCGGATCGGCGCTCGAATCTGCCAGCGCCCCGGCCCTGCGAACGGCCGGTCCGCCGGGCAAGATGCCCGGCTCTACGGCAGGCAGCATGCCCGCCGCTACAGATCAGCTTCGTATCACGGCGATTGGCCGCAAGATGCTGGCCTTCCCGCTGCACCCGCGCTACGCCCGCATGCTGCTCGCTGCGCAGGACTACGGCTGCGTCTATGAAGCCTGCCTGATCGCCGCGCTGACGCAGGGCCGTGACCTGCTCTTGCGCAACGCGGATAACGAGACCGCGTACCGGCGTGAGGACTTGCTGGGAGGGAAGGTCGGCAGCGATTTCCGGCTGCTGATGCGCGCCTGGGAGCACGCTTCCCGGAACCAGTTCCGACTGGAGTCCTGCCGCCAACTGGGCATCCACGCTGCCACCGCGCGGCAAGTCGGCCCGCTCCTGCAGCAGTTCCTTGAGATTGCGCGCCGCGAGGGCCTTGACACCACGCCGCGCGAGGTCCCGGAGGAAGCGTCGCAGAAGTGCCTTCTCATTGGGTTCAGCGACCGCGTGGCCCGCCGGCTGGACTCCGGCACGCTGCGCTGCGAGTTGGTGCATGGCCGGCGCGGCACGCTGGCCCGGGAAAGCATCGTCCAGCAAAGCCCGCTGTTGGTCGCGGCTGAGGTGCATGAGGTGGAAGGCAAGGAGAAGGGCGTCAGCACGGTGTTGAGTCTCGCCACGGCGATTGAGGAAGACTGGCTGCATGAGCTGTTCCCAGAGGACATCACCGCGGTGCCGCGCGTGTTCTACGACGCGAATACCAAGCGAGTCTATGCCGAGGAGCAGGTCCGCTTCCGCGACCTGGCCATCACTACGCGGCGCATCGAGCCGCCCCCGGCTGACGCGGCGGCGCGCCTGTTGTCGGACGAAGTCCTCGCCGGCAGATTGGCCCTCAGCGACTGGGATGATGGTGTCGAGCAGTGGATTCTTCGCTTGAACCTGCTGAGCCAGTGGTGCCCGGAACTCGCGCTGCCTGCCATCAGCGACGAGGACCGGCGGCACCTGGTCGAGCAGGTCTGCCACGGCGCGTTCAGCGGCAAGGAAATCCGGGACCGACCGGTAAAGCCGGTTGTGACAAGCTGGCTCAGCCACGCGCAGCAGGACTTGCTCGAACGCCACGCTCCCGAGCGCCTTTCCCTCGCCAATGGCCGGACGCCGCGCGTGGCCTACGATCGCACGGGTCCGCCGCACATCGCCCTTCGCATCCAGGAACTCTATGACGTGACCGCCACGCCGCGCCTCGCGATGGGCCGCGTGCTGGTGCTGGTGCATATTCTGGCGCCCAGCATGCGCCCGGTGCAGATCACACAGGACCTGGCCGGCTTCTGGCGCGAGCATTACCCGCGCGTGAAGCAGGAGTTGCAGCGCCGCTATCCCAAGCATAAGTGGCGCTGAGAGCCGGGCGCGTCCACTGGGCGTGTGCAGGGCACGTTTTCGCTTACGGCCACGACCGTGCGCGCGGCTCATCCTGAGGCTCGAACTCCCGACACTTTTTCGCGTTGAACGCGAAGAAGTTCTTGCAGTCCGGGGCAGTTTATGCCAAGCTGGATTCAGAGTTGGCGCAGAAGCAATCGTTTGAAGGCATGGTTTCAGGGGCGGGGTGCAGGCTTTCTGGAGAGCGCCATCCGGGTGCTGGGATGGCGAGCAGAGCAGGAAGAGTCACCGATATACCGATCCTTGGTTTTACTGGGGATTTGGAGGGGTGGGGTTGTCACCGCGCTACACGGAATGGACAAGGAGGAATGAATCCACGTATTTGCAGGTGTTGCGGCGAGCCCATTCACGAGGAGGGAAACGCCCTCTCCCGCAACCCGAATGTTTGCGCGTCGTGTTCCAGCCTGGCCGACGGTATGGAGGATTCCAACGTCTGCCCTGCCGGGGGCCCCACGCCGACCCAGCAGCTCAGGGCTGAAGTGGCCGGGGCTCGTGAGGAACCGGAGGTCAACGGGTTGGAACCGGCAACGCACCTCGTTTCACATGAGGCGTGAACCCTATTCAGCGCCGAGGAAGATGAATGAGTTCTCCTGACGCCAAGAAAACAATGGTGAGCGTGGACATTAGCTGGTTAAGCAGCTTCGGTGCCAGGTTCGCGGGCATGCTACAAAAAAACATGCGTATGCGCTGCACTTTGTTGTTGCAGCCAACGATGCTCCCTGTCAAAGTAACCGCGTTCTTTGGTGGGGTCGTTGCGTCGGTTAACCGTGGTCACATAAACATGTAGAGACAGCGAATAGTAAGTTAATTCAGAGAATACATTACATATATGAAAAAACTCACCTCAACCTCACTTCGATTCATCCCTGGTGCATTCGGCTTGGCGTGCTGCCTTTTGGCGTCTAATGCCAGTGCGGCAGTTCTTTATTTTGACCCAAACGGCGCAAGCCCGGTCACGGCCGGCACCTACACTTGGGACACGACCAGCCTCGAATGGTCCACGAGTTCTGCCCTGACCGGCAGCCCTGTTGCTTGGAACTCGGCCGACGCAGCCTGCTTTACCGCGGGCTCGTTCACGGGCAACATTACCGTGGATGTGAACAGCGCCATAAACGTGGCCGGAATCTTTAATGGAAACCTCACCCCTCCTGGCTGCAATCTGACCCTTTCCGGCAGCGGGTCACTTGTTTTTCCGAGTGGAGCGCAGGCCTTGGGCTCCGGCGGCGGCGATGGCAACTACATGACGATGAACATTCCGATCACTGGGACGGGCGCTGCACCAGAATCGGAGATGGCCGGTGTTAACAACCTATATCTTTATACGCCTAATACTTACACTGGCGGGTTTATACTTGGGTCAACCAGTAACGGCGGCTCACCTCCCCAATATGGCGTGGATTTCAATAATAACCAGGCGTTCGGCATTGGGGGCACGATTAGCAGTACCTCGAGCACTGCTCAACGGAACATTTTGACTCCTTTAGCCGCTCAGACTCCTGGAGCGCTTGTGCTCTCGCAGGGACTCACTCTTTGGAATGGGGTCTTTTCATATTCTGGCGTTGCGATAGCTCCGGTTACTTTTACAGGCAACTCCACTCTCTCGACTGCGGGGAACACCTCTACTATCCAAGTCCAGTCCACCATCGATGCAGGTGCTGGGACCGCTACTCTAACCCTGTCCGGTGTCATGAGCGGCGCAGGTAATCTCGCCAAAACCGGGGCTGGCAACCTGGTGCTTTCCGGCGCCAATACCTACACCGGCTCGACGACAATTTCCGCTGGCAGACTCCAACTCGGCGCCGCCAATACGATCGCCAGCAGCAGCAGCGTGATTATGGCCGGCGGCACATTGGACCCGGATGGTTTCCATCACGTCATGTCTGGCACGCTCAGCCTTACGGCTAATTCGACGATTGATTATACGTCAGGCACAGCCGAAATAGACTTTGCGGATAGTTCAGCCGCGACGTGGACTGCGGGCAAGACCCTGAACCTCGTGTCCACCGGTGGCGGCAACTGGAACACCAGCGGGGATGAGCTCAATTTCAATGAGAATCCTATTGGCCTTGACGGTGTCCGACTTAGCCAGATCGAGTTCAATGGGACAGACTTGGGCGATGCGGCGATCAATGATAACGGCTTCATTTTTGACTCTGCCCAGCCGATCCCCGAGCCCTCCACCATCGTCCTCAGCCTGCTTGGCGGGCTCGGTCTACTGTGGAACATCCGCCGCCGGACGGTCTAATCCGTACCTTTTTCTACACGCAAGGGCCGCCAGCGATGGCGGCCCTTTTGCTTTGGCCATCGGAGCGCGGACATTTCTGTCCGCCCGACCCGCTTGGGTTCGGGCCGAGAAATCGGGGTCCCGAGCCTTGCTTTCCGGCTCCGGATACAATTCATTGGAAGCCTCTTGAAGCATGTTTGGGTCATCATAGCGCTAGGCCTGCTGGCTGGGTGTGTCCGGTTTCAGCCGAAGCCCATTTCCCCGGCGCAGACGGCCACCTGGCTGGATAGCCGCACGCTCGACAATCCCGGCCTCAAGGCATTTCTCGAGAGGAATCTGCACCGCGCGCTCACCCATTGGCCGTCCGGCCCCTGGGATTTCGAGATGCTCACGCTGGCTGCGTTTTACTACCACCCGAGCCTGGAAGTTGCGCGAGCCGACTGGCGTGTGGCTGCCAGCGGGATCGAGACCGCCAAGGAATGGCCTAATCCGACGGCCACATGGTCGCTGCTGTATGAGCCGGTGCCGGATGCTTTCAGCCCGTGGATTCCGGGTTTGGTCTTTGACCTGCCGATCGAGACGGCCGGCAAACGCCGCCTTCGCACCGAGCAAGCCCGGCATCAGTCGGAGTCTGCGCGCTTTAATATTGCGACCGCTGCCTGGCAGGTGCGCAGCCAGTTGCGCGCCAGCCTGCTGGACTTCGTGGCCGCGCGGCAACGGGTGGAGATGCTTCAGCACCAAGCCGCCTTGCGCCAGGACTTTGTGGGCCGGCTGCAACAACAGTTGAAGGCGGGGGCCATTTCCGCAGTCGAGATTAACGCCGCTCGGCTTGCGCTCATAAGAGCGCGAGCCGACCTTACCGATGCCCAGCGCATGCTGGCCGAGGCGCGTCCACGCCTGGCGGGGGCGATGGGCCTGCCGGCGACCGCTCTTGAGGGAGTGGACGTCCAATTGGGTCTTACGCCCCCGGGCGCAGCCGAGGGGCTGACCGAGGGCCAGGTCCGGCGCCTGGCGCTGCTCGGGCGGGCAGATGTCCTGGGGGCGCTGGCGGACTATGCGGCTTCCCAATCCGCGTTGCAGTTGGCGATCGCCAGGCAATACCCCGACATCCATCTCGCGCCGGGGTATTTTTTCAACGCCGGGAACGCCGGTGAGAATGATTGGCAAATAGGGGCCACGGTGGAATTGCCCCTATTGAACCAGCACAAGGGCGCGATTGCCGAGGCAGCCGCCCGCCGTGAGGCCAGCGCGGCGCGCTTTCTGGCCTTGCAGGCCAAAGTCATGACCGACATTGACATCGCCGTTGCCTCATTCCGCGCCGGGCAGACCAATCTCGCGGCCATCCAGGAGCTGACAACGGCGCAGGCGGCGCAAGAGCAGACGATCAAGGAGCAACTCCAGGCCGGAGCCGCGGACCGCCTCGATCTGCTCACCGCCGAGTTGGAACTCAATGCCGCCGACCTTATTCGCCTGGACGCGCAAGTGAAGCTTCAACAGGCGGTGGGAACGCTGGAGGACGCGGTGCAGCGCCCGTTGGACTTGCCCCCAGCCGTGTTTCAATCCAAGCCGGGCGATGCCCATTGAACCTTGCCATGAACACTGCCTCTTGTAACGGCGACTCGACAGAACGCCGCGGTCCGTGTGGCTTGCGGGTAGCGGCAGGCATCCTGCCTGCCGTAGAGGGCGGCATCTTGCCGCCCGGAGCGGCGCTCGAATCTTCCAACGTGCCGGCGATACCTGCGCACCTTCCGCTGGGCAGGATGCCTGCCGCTACGAAGCTGGTATTCGCCGCATTCGTTGCGGCGGCGCTCGTGACCGGCTGCTCGCGCTCGGCCAAGGAACCCGCCGCCGAGCCCCCCGCCAAAGCCACTGAGCCGGAGTCGCGCGTAAAGCACGGCACGAATGGCGAGGTGGTGATTACCCTGGATGCCGCGACGCAGAAAGTCATAGGGCTGCAGTCAACCGCACTCGAAGCCGCGCAGTTGAAGCCCGAGCTTAAGGCCTATGGGCGGGTGCTCGATGCCTCGCCGCTGGCTTCGCTGGTCGCCGAGCTGGCCGTCGCTCAGGCCGCGAGCCAGGCTTCGCAGGCGGAGTTGAAGCGCTTGCAGACCCTTGCCGGGGATAAGAATGCCTCGGAACGCGCTTTGCAAGCGGCGGAGGCCGCCGCGGTCCGCGACCAGGCGCAGGTTGAATCCGCGCGCCTGCGCCTTGTCTCCGGCTGGGGCAGTGCGATCGCAGGACGTCGTGATTTGCCGGCCTTCGTGCAATCCTTGGGCTCTCTGTCGAGCGTGCTGGTTGAACTGGATTTACCTGCTGGGCGAGGAGACATGGCCACTCCGACCGAGGCGCGGCTGCTCACGCTTGCGGATGAGAGCAAGCCAATTGAAGCGCGGTTGCTCGGCCCGGCTACGACGGTTGATCCGCAGATGCAAGGCCGGGGCTTTCTATGCCTGGTAGCGCCCAACAGCGACCACCTCGCCCCGGGCGCGGCGGTGACGGGCTTTCTGAGCCTGCCGGGCGAGGCGCAAACCGGCGTCGCCGTGCCGCGCGAGGCCATCGTCCGGTTTAACGGCGCCACCTGGGTCTATCTCCAGACCGGCGACGAGACCTTTCAGCGCACGGAGGCAGCGCTGGATCGGCCTCTCAAGCAGGGCTGGTTCGTTCGGGAAGGTCTGAAGCCGCAAGAGAAGGTAGTGACCGTTGGCGCGCAGCAGTTGCTTTCCGAGGAGCTGAAAGGGCAGGTGGAGTAAGCAGACATGCTCCAGGCGCTCGTCAGATTCTCCCTCAAATACCGCGGCGTAGTCGTCGTGTTAGCCTGTGTTGTCCTCGGCTACGGCCTTTACGTCGCCAACAACGCCAAGCTGGACGTCTTCCCGAACTTCGTCCAGCCGCAGGTGGCCATTCAGACCGAGTGTCCCGGCTTGTCGCCTGAGCAGGTCGAGCTGCTCGTCACGCTCCCCATAGAAGCCACCGTCAACGGCCTGGGGGATATGGAGTCCCTGCGCTCCGAGTCCATCGAGGGGCTGTCCGTCATCACCGTCGTGTTCAAGGAAGGCAGCGATGTCTTCCGGGTGCGGCAGATGCTTCAGGAGATGCTCACCGAGACCGCCGGCCTGCTGCCCAGCAGCGTCAAGAAGCCACGCATGACGCCGCTGACGTCCTCGACGATGGACCTCTTGAAGATCGGCCTCGTCACGGACAAGCTGACGCCGATGGAGCTGCGCACGTTCGCGGATTGGACGCTCAAGCCGCGATTGCTCTCTGTGCCGGGTGTGGCCAAGTGTAGCTGCTTCGGCGGCGAGGTGCGGCAACTCCAAATCCAAGTCATGCCCGAGCGCCTGGTGGCTTACAACCTGGCCCTGCCGGACGTGCTGGCCGCCGCGCGCGTCTCCACCGGCGTCATGGGCTCGGGCTTTATCGAGAACCGCAATCAGCGCATCACCCTCCAGACCGAGGGGCAGGCCCTCACGCCGGCCATCCTCGGCGAGGTGGTCGTCGCCCACACCAACGGCTTGAGCGTGCGCCTCAAAGACGTGGCGCGGGTGGTCGAGGGCGCCGAGCCGAAGGTCGGGGACACCACCATCATGGGCCGGTGGGGCGTGCTGATGACCATGTCGAGCCAGTACGGGGCCAACACCATGGAGGTCACCAAGGCAGTGGAGGCTGCGCTCGACGAGATGAAGCCGGTGCTCGCGAAGGAAGGCATCCTGCTCTATCCACGCATGCACCGTCCGGCGACGTTCATTGAGACCGCGCTGGCAAACATGAAGCATTCGCTGGCACTGGGCGCCATCCTGGTGGCCGTCGTGCTGCTGCTCTTGCTCGGCAGCATCCGCACCGCGTGCATCTCGCTCACCGCTATTCCCCTCTCGCTGCTCACGGCGGTGGTCGTGATGGAAAAGTGTGGCATTACGATTAACACGATCACGCTGGGCGGCCTGGCCATCGCGCTGGGCGAAGTCGTGGACGACTCCATCATTGACGTGGAGAACATCTTCCGCCGCCTGCGCGAGAACAAGGCCCTGGCGCAGCCACGCCCCGTGTTCAGCGTTGTCCTGGATGCCTCGCTGGAGGTGCGGCGGGCGGTCATCTTCGCGACCTTCACCGTGGCGCTTATCTTCCTCCCGGTGCTGACACTGACGGGCCTGCAGGGCAGTTTCTTCGCGCCGCTGGCCTTGAGCTACATCCTGGCCATCATGGCGTCGCTGCTGGTCGCGCTGACGGTCACGCCGGCGCTGGCCTATCTCGTGTTCAGCAAGGGGGCGCGCAAGTCGGACGAGCCGCGCCTGCAACATTGGATGAAGGGCGGCTACCGCCGGGTGCTTCGCGTTGTCGCGCGCTGGCCCAGAACCGTCATGGTGGCGGTCGCGGTGGTGTGCATCGCCGCGCTCACCCGCCTGCCGTCCGGGGGAGAGTTTCTGCCGGACTTCCGGGAAGGCCACCGCGTCCTGCAGGTGACCGCCGCCCCGGGCACTTCGCTGCCGGAGATGCTGCGCATCGGGGTGCGAATCTCCGAAGAGCTGCTGCGCAACACAAACGTCGCCACCGTCGAGCAGCAGGTGGGGCGGGCGGAACTCGGCGAAGACCCGTGGGGGCCGGAGCGCTGCGAGTTCCACGTCGAGCTGAAGCCCCTCACCGGTGAGGAGGAGGAGAAGATGAGCGACGAGATACGCGCGATCTTGGGCAAGTTCCCGGGCATCCAGTTCGACGTGGTGACGTTTCTGGGTGACCGCATCGGCGAGACAATCGCGGGGGAGACCTCGCCCGTGGTGGTGAATATCTTCGGCGATAACCTGGATGTGCTTGATGCCAAGGCCCAGGAGGTCGCCAACGTGCTCAATTCGGTGCCCGGCCATGCCGATGTGAAGGCGAAGCCGGCGTTGGGGGCGCCGCGGCGCGTCATCCGCTTGCGGCCCGACCGGCTCACGCAGTTGGGCTTTCGCCCGGTGGACGTGCTGGAAGCCATTCAGACCGCCTACCAGGGAGCCGTCGTGGCCCAAACCCATCGCGAGAACCAGACCGCCGACGTCGCGGTCATCCTGAACCCGGCGGACCGCGAGGACCCTGAGAGCATCGGCTCACTCCTGCTGAGCAGCCCCTCGGGAGCCAGGCTGCCATTGCGGGAACTCGCGGACGTATTCACTACGAGCGGACGCCCTTCAATTCTCCATGAGGGAGGGCGCCGCCGCCAAACAGTAACCTGCGGTGTGAGCGGGCGCGACGTGACGTCCTTCGTCGCCGATGCCCGGCGGGCAGTCTCGGCCAAGGTGAGCTTCCCCGCGGGCACCTACGCGGCTTTCAGCGGCGCGGCGGAGGCCAAGGAAAAGGCGCAGCGCGAACTGCTGCTGCACTCGGGCATCGCGGCGGTGGGCACCCTGCTGTTGCTGAGCATCGTGTTCCACAATTGGCGCAACCTGATGCTGGTGCTCGTCAACGTGCCCTTCGCCCTGGTGGGCGGCGTGCTGGCGGTCTGGCTGACCAGCCTGCTGGCACCTGGAGAAAGCTCCCTCACCATTGGTTCGCTGGTGGGCTTTGTGACGTTGTTCGGCATCACCACGCGGAACTCCATTATGATGATCTCCCATTTCGAGCACCTCGTAACCGTGGAAGGCATGACTTGGGGCCCGGAAGCGGTCATGCGCGGGGCTGCCGAGCGGCTGATGCCGATCCTGATGACGGCCACGGTTACCGGGCTCGGCCTGCTCCCGCTGGCGCTCGGCACCGGTGAGGCCGGCCGTGAGATTGAGGGACCCATGGCGATCGTGATTCTCGGCGGCCTGCTCACCTCCACGGCGCTCAATCTGCTCGTGCTCCCCACGCTGGCGCTCAGGTATGGAAGATTTCAGCAGCCCGCGTCGGCTGTCTGAGTGCAGACGCCGTGGGCAGAGGCGCAGACGCTGCTTTGGGCGCGCTAGCGTCTTGGAGTGCGGCAGGCGCTGCCGCTTTCGAAGTGCGAGCGGCGCAGTTGGAAAGCGCCAGTGGCCTGGCGCACTCCAAGACCTTGCGGCAGTTCGGTTGTATCAGGGATAACCGTCCACGAACTTGGGCGCCGCCAACACTTTTATAGGGGCCTCTGCAAGGCGAACGAGCACCACACCATGCCGCTGAACGAGGGTCTTGAACTCGCAGTCATACTTGCCCAAATCCTGCTGCCGCCAGAGGTCGCGCAGGATGCGTTTGCCCTTGATACCCAGATCAGACCACTTGGCCGTCACGGTGGCTGCCTCCTCACCGCGGTTGAAGAGGCCTACGGCTTTGCTCCCGTCTTCCATGTCCCGCGCCCAGACCTCTAAGTCGCCATTAATCGCCATGCGGCGGCCCGGCTTGCCGAGCGGGTCCTGGTCCACGTCAATGACCTCATCGTTGGTAAGGAGGCTCAGGGTAAAGTCGTCCAGGCGGGTCATGTCGCCGCTGAAAATGAGCGGAGCGGCGACCAGGCACCAGAGGGAGACGTGCGTGTATTGCTCGTTGGGCGTGAGCGGGGTTAAAGCCGTGCCGCCTTTCCAGTTGCTCAGGTAGCCCAGCAGCAAGTAGTCGGGATCATTCCACCCGCCCGGCCCGCCGTACTTGTGCAGCTCCTTCTGGGCATAGACATCGAAGCCGTCCCGGAACAGCGCGCCCGGAATGCCATAGAACGAGCCGCCCAAATCGCCCGCCGTGCGCCAACTGTTCCCGCCGACCTCTTTGCCCCATTTCCACACCTCGCCCATGCCGTACTGGCAAAGGTTGAGGATGAAGTCGCGGTCCTGCCGGCGCAGGATTCCGCCCATCAGGCGATACGGCCTCTGCAATGCCGCGAGGTCGGGGTTCTTGGCGATACCTCCATACGAACACCAGTCGTATTTGAGGAAATCGTAGCCCCACTCAGCGAAGCGGCGGGCGTCGAGATCTTCGTGCTGGTAGGCGCCCTCGTGGCCGGCGCACGTGCGTGGCCCCGGGGAAGTGTAAATCCCCGCCTTGAGACCCTTGGAATGAATGTAGTCGGTGAGGGCCTTCATGTCGGGAAACCGCTTGTTGGCGTTTACCATTCCCTGCGCGTCACGCGGCTCGCCGCCCAGGGTCGGGTCGGTAGAGCCGGGCTTGACGGCCCAGCAGTCGTCAATATTCACATATTGGTAGCCGTGATCCTTCATCCCGCTGCTGACCATCGCATCGGCGGCGGCCCGCATGATTGGGTCGGTCACATGGCCTTCCCACACATACCAGCTATTCCAGCCCATGTGCGGCGTCAGGGCCAGCGCCTCCCCGCACACGATCTTGAACTTGCGCTTGGCCTTGCCCAGCGCGTTGGCGGCCCGGAACGTGACTTCGTATGTTCCGGGCTTCTCGATGCGGCCCTGGATTTGGCCCGTCTGGGCGTCCACTGTCAGCCCCTTCGGGAGATTGTCCACGGCGAAGGTCATCGGACGGTCCCCGGTCGCCGCAATTGTGAACAGGAACGGGTGTCCCGGACGGACGCCAAAGACGCGCGCGCCGTTGATGCGTGGCGTGCGAGGCGGCTTGGGCGTTAGGATGACGGCGTCTTCGTGCGGTGCGCCGACAATGGCCGGGCGCGCCCCGGTGACTAGCAATTTGGCGTCGGCCCAATCCGCGTGCGCGAAGGAGATATCCTCCGGTGTCTCCGCGGTCAGCAGCAACGTCTTCATGCCCGCGACGTTCACATCCACCTTTTTGGCGGGCTGGCCGAGTTTCATCGGCCCGCTCTTGAAGAGTGTCCTGCCGCCGCCGATGACCTTGAAGGTAATGCGCGCCTGATCATTGCCGGCAGCATCGTCCACACCTACAAACGCCGAGAACCTCTCCGACCCGCCGTTGAGCTGGATCCGCACCAGGCTGAAGGCGTGCGTCCCGATCCCGCGCTCGAACTTCTTCCCGCCAATCGAGAGTGGCTTGCCCGTGACGGCTTTGTCGGCCTGCGCTTGCCCCCAGCCTTGCATGATCGGAGACAAGTCCAGCGAGGACAGCCAGACTGTCTCGGGTTCGGCAGCCAGGGTTTGGGCGGCGGATAAGGATAAGGTGAACGCCAAGGCAGTTAAGAGGGCGAGCAGATTCAGCTTCATGGCTGCGGATAGTCCCGCAGCCGGAGGCGGAGAGCCAGTGCAAAGTTCTGCGGGGCAGGTGTTGATGGGTGTCCTGAAGTCGGACCGGCGGCCTTTGGTCGGGCAGGCTATCGCCTGGCCATGGGGTAGCCAGTGGTAAGCCAGCGGTAGGCTTAATAGAAAATGTATTAAGCCTACCGCTGGCTTACCGTTGGCTTACCACTCTGGGGCGTTCCCGGTGCCCCAAGCATTCGGGCCGGCTGTGCCGGCGGAAGAGGCAAACCAGAATGGCCCGAAGCTGGGGTATATGTCATTCAGAGAGAGGCGCTTGCACGCGCGGGTGGACTTTTCTCGCAAGCGGCGGGCACAATCCTGACCCGCCCAAGGTTTATGGCGAGCGCACGCGGTAGAAGCGCTGCGGGTTGTTCGGGGCCTGCGGGTCGGTGAATTGGAATTGGCCGGGCGTGACCTCTGCCAGGCCTGTAATACGACAGCCCGACCTTTACACCTGCCGACGGCGTTCGTAGGCTCCTATCAGCGGGAAGCAGCAGCGAAGCGACAACCGGCGCAACGGTTGCCCCCGCAAGAGTGTTAATGCCTGAACCAATCCAATTGACCATCTTGATGCCGTGCTTGAACGAGGCGGAGACGCTGGCGTCCTGCATTCAAAAGGCGCGGGCGGGCCTCGAACGGGCGGGGGTGCGCGGGGAAGTCCTTGTGGCGGACAATGGCAGCACCGATGGGTCGGTGGGTATCGCCGAGAAGCAAGGGGCACGCGTGGTGCATGTGGGCGAAAAGGGCTATGGCAGCGCCTTGCGGGGTGGCATCGAAGCCGCGCGCGGCGAATGGATCGTGCTCGGGGATGCGGACGACAGCTACGACTTCTCCCGGATTGAAGGCTTCGTGCAGAAGTTCCGCGACGGCAGCGACCTCGTCATGGGCTGCCGGTTGCCGAGCGGCGGCGGGACCATTACGCCGGGCGCCATGCCGTGGAAGAACCGTTGGATCGGCAACCCCAGCCTCTCGTTCATAGGGCGGTTGTTTTTCCATTGCCCGGCGCGGGACTTTCATTGCGGCCTGCGCGGGGTCACCAAGGCCGCCTATAAGAGGATGGAATTGAAGACTACGGGCATGGAGTTCGCGTCGGAGATGGTCATCAAGGCCACGCTGAAGTCGCTGCGCATAGCCGAGGTGCCGATCACGCTGTATCGGGATGGCCGCTCGCGTCCGCCGCACCTGAAACCGTGGCGGGACGGCTGGCGGCACTTGCGTTTCATGTTGCTGTTTTCTCCCCGGTGGCTGTTTACCTGGCCGGGGCTGGCCCTGCTGATGCTCGGGTTGGTGCTGGCGGTGCCGCTCTGCATCGGACCGGTCCACATTGGCGGGGTGCAGTTCGATACGAATACGCTGCTGGTGGCGGGCATGATGATCATTGTCGGGTTCCAGGTGCTCTTCTTCGGTCTGTTTACCCGGCTGTACTGCGTGGCCGGCGGCCTCCTGCCCGATAACCCGCAGTTGCGGCGCGTGCTGGCGTTGTTCTCGCTGGAGCGCGGGATTATCGCCGGGTTCCTCATCGCGGCGGTGGGCCTGGGGTTTCTGGCGGCGGCGATACTGAAGTGGCGGGCCGCCCGCTTCGGCATCATCTCCTACCCCGAGAGCCTGCGCCTGGTGATCCCGGCCGTGACCTGCGTGACGCTAGGCGTGCAGACGCTCTTCAGCAGCTTCTTCCTTAGCATACTGGAGCTGAAGCATGACTGAAACGTGAAACGTGATGCGTGATGCGTTAAAAGGTTGAAGCGCGCCTCCAGCCCAGGCCGCACCTGCAACTCCAAACGCTCCACTGCCCGTACCGAGCTCACGTTTCACGTTTCACGCTTCACGTCTTACGGCAGGCTACGGCTCACGGCATTTGCTCGATCCGATAATAACGCGGGCCGGCCAGGCCGCCGGACTGCGAGCCATCGTCCAAGAACGAAGCGGCGCCGTTGGTCGGGCTCAGCAGGTTGGTAAACGTGTTCCAGGCCGCCGGACTCACGGAAGCCGTCCACTGAACCTGGAACTGGCTGCTGCCGGGCGCGGACCACGCCAGCAGCACGCCGTTGGTGCTCATCGTGATGCTCGAGATTCGCACAGGCACAACCACGGGCACGAGCACCAGCCCTTCGTGCACGCGGAAGAAGTAGTACGGTGACGGCAGCGGCACACAGTAGCTCGCCAGAACGTCCGAGGCGGTGACGGTGGGCGATACGGGAACCCAGTTCGTGTCGGTGATGCCGGCCTTGCCCTGCACGTAATACTCGACGCCGGCGAGGGCGGTCCAGGTGAGGCAAAGACTGTTGCTGGAGGCCTGGCAGTTCGTGATCACGATGTTCGTGCCATAGACGGGGAACTCGGTCGCGCGTATCGCATAGGTGGCCGGTCCGCCGGAGACGTTCACGGCGGAGATATACCAGTCGCCCGGCGTCAGCGGGACGGGGCTGGAGGAGTTGAACAGCACAATCAGCTCATCGTTCGTCCCGGGGTTGTCGCTGATATAGGTGTAACTGGTCAGCGTTGGCGGAGGGAGGCCTTCGCGGGCCACAAGGATCATCTCGGCGCTCGGACCATTGATCTCGAATTGGGCGCGGACGGCGTTTGTGGTGACGGTGTAGAGGTAATAATCTGTGGCACTGCCCGCATCGGAGTTGGTGTTAAAGAAGGGAACGCCGTTAGTCAGGGCAGTCACAAAGATGTCAAACACTGCCTCCAGGGCCACGGTGACGTTGGAGGTGCCCCGGTTTTGGACACCCAGGTAGTATCGGGCGCCGGGCAGCAGTGGGGGTGAGCCGCCCGTGGTCAGGGTGGCAAAGCCGCCCGTTGAAGCCGACAACAGAGTAGCATCGCCGGCATTGGTGCCCGTGGGGGGATTGGTCTGGTTGAAGAGCAGGTTCACCGGCCCGGAGGCAGAGAGCAGGATATTGGTGACACAAGTCGCCCAGGGAGGCACATCCACGTAGAAGGGGGCGACCTGGCCGGGCGGAATGGTATTGGCCCCGGGGTTTGCGTAAGTCAAGCCGATGGGTGCGGGCACAGTGTTCTGGAAGGTGAACCGTAATTGCCAGGTGACCAGTTCCGGGGCGGGATTGGTCGCCCCGGCGCGAGTGTCCCACATCTCCAGTTGCCAATCGCCGAAGGCGTTCTGGCCTGCGAAGGCGTTGAGCGATTCCTCGGGCAAGTAATACAGATCGGTGTTGCTCCCGGCAGGCACGAACGGCGGCACGGCAAATTTGATGGGCACCTGGGCCAGGTTGGTGTTCTCGGTGAACCATACGTAGCCCGGCGCCGGGCTGGCGATCGTGGCGATGTATTCCCAGAGATCGTTGGTATCCGGGTTGTTCGTCTCGTTCATGATGATCACGAGGTTGGTTGATACGCCCGGACCAAACGGCAGGGAGAAGGAATTGCTGTAGGCAACCAGCCCGGTGTCATAGATCAACGCGTCGTCGTAATACACCCGCATGTCGTCGGGCTCGCCGTACATGTCGTAAGTGACGAACAGCGTGCCTTGGGTTTGGCCCACCTGGAAGACATTGGTGGTGGTCAAGTAACCACCCATGATTAGCGTTGGGGGGACGTTGGTTATGAGCACAATGCCTCCCAAGCCGTTGGTGGTTGCGCCGCCGCGGTTCTCAAATAAGGGCACGCGCGTGCCGCTGGGGCTGATCAGGGTGAACGACATGTCCGAAATGCGAGGGTGATCCACATGCAGCCGAGCCTCCACGGAAGCGATGGGCTGGCTGTTGGAGACAAATAGGCTGGCATAGGTGACCGCATCATCACTGATCGGGACCGGCCCGGCGGCATAGCTGAGAGGCGCGACACTGTTGGTGTCCATTCCCACCTGAGCATCAATCCTGATCGTCTGGGGAATATCACCGGGGTTGAATACGCCGATGAAGTAACGGCCAGGGCTGATTGGCGGCAAGGTGGACACGTTCACGGACAAGCACCCCCCAATGGGGCCCACCGCCGCCATTTGATCCCATGAGCTTTGCGTCGGCGGACTTCCGGCACGCAAGTAGAGCACCAGTGGCATGGCTATTGGGGTATCGTTGGCAACGCAGACGGTCAGGTTGGTTGTGCCGATGGGCACGTCCATGAAGTCGTAGGTGAACGCGTTGGTCTGGACCTCGCTCTGGGTGCCCGTGTTGACGGTCTGTGGGTCGAGCCGGATGGACAGGTTGGCGACCAGCCCCGTATGCGTGAGGACGTGGTCGGTCATGGTCAGGAACCAGACGCCCAGGCCTTGTTGGCCGATGAAACTCCGCAGGCTGCCAGGTCCGTCGGTGGGCTGTGAGCCGGGGATGTCGCCCTCGCCGTTATCCTCGTAGATGTAGGTGTATTGGTATGGCACCGGGTCAACTGGCGGCAGCGTATTGCTATGCAGCACGACCGACGTTCGGCCGTGAGTGAGGGTGCCGATGAGGTCGGAGAAATCCTCGTGCCAGATTTCATTCGTGACCACCACGCGGCGAATCGGTATTGGGGCTGAGGCGAGAGCCACGACATTCGTCAACCCTGGCTGGTCCGCGCTGCCGTCAGGGATTACCGCGGGCACGTTGATGGCCTGGAGGACCCAACTGCCGTCGGGGTTCTGCGTGCTGAAAGGCAAGAGGCTGAACACACCCATCAAAGAGTATTGGGCGGCCTGTCCGTCCTCGGCCTTGACTCCAACGTAGTAAGGCCCTGGGGCGGCGTTGCTGAAGACGAGCATCTCCGTGCCTGAGCGGTGGAGCGACTTGTCGGCTTCCGCAAGCGCCGTCGGGTCGAGGCTGGTCAGGGCTGGGTTCGTGGAGACGTACAAGTCAACGTCTGCTGTGAGCTCTGCGGCATTGGTGAGCTCAGCCTCATTAATGCTTGCGTTCGCAAGGGCGAGCAGAGTGGACTGGAACGTCACGAAGGCGGCGTTCGTGCAGGCTTGGTCGTTGGTGAGGACATAGAAGTGCCACTGGCTGAGCGTGCCGGGCGCGATCAAGCCATCCGAGCCGCCGGGCCACGGAATGGAGCCGCCGTCGAGAAGGGGCGTGTTGGCCCCGGCGCGCTGGGTGAGCAAGAGCGCACCGGCTATTCCCTGGGTGGCGCCGAACGTGTTGGTGATAACAGTCACTTCCGGCGATGTGGCCCACGCGACCGGCGCGTCCGTGAACGTCAGTGCGTCAGGTACGTTGCCATTGCCGCTGGAGATGACCAGTGCGTAATCCTGCGCCACGTTGGTGCTCTGGGCGGTGACGGCGTTCACGTTGACGCTGCGGGCCAGGACGGTGACGGAGTAGTTGGCGCCGAGCGGCGGCGAGAGAAAGACATTCTCGACGTTATTAACCACGTCGAGGTTGGGCGGCGTGTTGGTGTCCCACGGTGCGTTGAAGCAGCCGCCGGCGGGAAAGTCGTTGCCGAAGAAGACTTCGCCCGTGTCGAGATTGGAGACTATGAGGTCGAGATTGTTGACGAGCTTTAGGCTGGCGGCGGGGTTGCCGGGTGGGTCGGTCCAGACGAGCGTGACCCGAAGCGGCTGGTTGGTGGCCCCGTCGGAGACCGAGACGAAGCGGGTGTGGCTCTGACCCGTTGCCAGAGCGTCATCGGGGCTCTGATCGAAGAGCAGCATGGAACTGGCCGCAGGATTCAAATTGGTCAGCGCACTGGGCAGGCTGTTGGTCAGGTTGATCAGGCCCCAGCCCTGGAGGTTGACGGAAGCATCAGCCTGAAAACCGCAGCCGGGGCTGAGGCTTCGAGCGCCGTTGATCAGCAGCGCTTTCATCAAAGCCGGGCTGTTGGTGAGGCTGAGCCGCTGGAAGAACTCCTGCATGAGGGCCAGCACGCCCGAGACCTCGGCAGCGGCCATGCTGGTGCCTGATTCGTAGCGATAGAACGGGCCCACGGTGTCGTTCAGGTTGCTTAGGACTTCGAAATAGTCGGAGTCGTTGGTGGGGTTGTAATAGGAGACTTGGTCCCACTGCGTCGAGCGCGCAGCAATCACGAACGTGCCGGGAGCGACCACGTCGGGTTTGAACCGCCCGAAGTCGCCCTCGATGCCTATGCCGACGTTTCCTCTTCCCGAAAATCCCGCCGCCTGGTTGTTGGTGTCCGTCATTCCCAGCCAGGGCTGGTTCGTCTGGCACACGTTGGTGCCGTTAACCAGTGAGCATTGCCACACTTCATTCGTGATGCGGCGAGGCTGCTCGATGGCGCCCACGGTGATGACGTTCTTGGCCGTGCCGGGGGACTGGATCGAATCGGGGCTGCCGCCGGTGCCGTCGTCCGCGCCGTTGCCCGCATTGCCGGCGCCAAATACGATCAGGAGCGGCTGAGCGCCGGGCACCGCGGGCAAAGCGTCTCGAACCGCGGCATCGTAGCTCGCAGCCGCCAGGTCGTAAGCCGTGTCATTGCCGTAGTGCCAACTGTTGTTGGAGATGAAGGCATTGGTCCGGGCGGCGGTTTCCTGAAGATAGGCATCGGAGGAGGACGGGCCGGCATTCGGGTCTGCGGCCATGACGAACAGTTGCGCGGCTGGTGCCATGCCGCGGAATTGGAAATCCACGGCGGGCATGATGGAGCCGCTGGCGTTGGTGACTGTCGTGGACTCGACGCCGCTGCCCGCGATGATGCCGGCCACGTGTGTGCCGTGGCCGTTGGTGTCCGTGCTGCTGATGGGGAGATCGGAACGAACCCGGTTCGTCAGGTCCGGGTGAGTGGCGTCCACGCCGGAATCGTTGACGTTGACCAGCACATTGGTCCCCGTCAGGCCGAGGTAGCTGTCGGGCGTGACGGAGTTGGCAGCGACGGCCACGCGCGCGCGGGACAGGTCGGTGGCCAGGACGCGTGAGTGCGGCAGTTCGATCTGCTGCACCGCCGGAAGCTGCGCGAGGGCGCAGAGAAGGCCGGCGGAACCCGAAGGGGAGGGTTGGCCTGCAGGAACCGCGGCACTGCGCACGTTGAGCACCGGGCCAAAGGGCGAGCGTTCCTCGGAGCTGATCTGAAGGCCAAGATCTTTGAGGTCCGCCACGGCGATGGCGCGTGTATCAGGGAACAGCAGTACGTTGAGCGCGCTGTCAGCCGGCCAGGGCGTTTGCGCGACGGCCAGTTCGAGCAAGGCGGGCTGGAGCTTGTAATACGGTTCGTAGGGGAGGACAGCCTGTGTTCGCGGGTCCGTGGCCACCTGTTGCGCCGCAGAGGCAGACGCACAAACGAGATAGGCATTATTCGGAATATAGGAAACGATGGTCGCGCCCGCAGCCTGCAGGAGAGAACGGAATGTATCATCCAGAGGCGCGCGCGACTGGACGACGTAAGCGCCCGGGTCACCTTGCGCGCACAGACGATCGGGGATCGCCAGTTGTGAGCCTGAAATTAGCGCCGACGATTTGCCAGAAGCCGTGCGGGAGAATGGGGAAGTATCCAGCCAGGCGTTTTCGAGCAGGACGGCGTGACTGGCACGAATCAACCTGACGAGGGGAATGGCGGTGTTGGTGAGCCGGAGGGTGCGCGAAGCTGGACCCGCTGAGGCATGCCCTAACAGGGTCATCAACGATAAGGATAAAGGCGGGGCAGTGCTCAATTGGTCACCGGTAACGGCAGAGGACAGATGGCCGGAGGCAAGGGGCGAGCAAGGAGAGACGCGAACGCGTGCCCCCTGGGATGCCCTATCTTGGCCCAAGCGCCAAAAAGCAGCACCCGCGACGAGCAGCATCACGCTCAACAGTAGCCAGGTCAACGGCTGCCGGTGCATACAACGCGTTAGTTAACCATTATACCTCCAATTAGGCGAGCACAGAAGTGGAGGAAACAATTCATCGGGCTTTGACCTACTCCTTATCCTGATCGTGGTTGGGATGGATGCCGAATTGGTGGAGCTTCTCCCGCATGGTCAGGCGAGAGATCCCCAGCCAGCGGGCGGCTTTGGCTTGATTGCCGCGGGCCAATTCGATGGCGCGCGTGCAGATCTCGCGCTCGGCGGCTTCGAGAATGCGGTTGTGCGCGTCAGCCAATTCCCCGCGCTGAGCGGCGGCGAGCAAGGCGTCCACCCGCTCGCGGAGGGTCTGGTGCGCGGCTTCAGGCGGCGTGGCGGTGCGGGCAAGCGCGGCGCGAATGTGGTCGAGGTTGATGGTATAGTCCTGCGCGAGGAGGAGGACTTTGCGGACGACGTTCTCCAGTTCGCGCACGTTGCCGAGCCAGCTTTGTGTGGACAGGAACTCCATGGCGTCGGCTTGGATGGACGGGTCGGCGACACCGAGCTCGGCGGCGTGTTTGCGCAGGAAGTATTTTACCAGTTCAGGGATGTCGTCTTTGCGGTCGCGCAACGGGGGCAAGTGGATGACGACCACGCTGAGGCGGTAGTAGAGGTCTTCGCGGAATTGCTGGGCGCGGATGGCGCTTTCGAGGTCGCGATGCGTCGCAGCGAGCACGCGCACGTCCACGGGAATGGTTTCCTTGCTGCCAAGGCGTTGCAGGCAGCGTTCCTGCAAAACACGCATGAGCTTGACCTGAGTGCCGGGAGTCATGTCGCCGATCTCATCGAGGAAGATGGTGCCGTGATCGGCTTGCTCGAAGCGGCCAATGCGGCGGTTTTCGGCGCCCGTGAACGCGCCGCGCTCGTGGCCGAAGAGTTCGCTCTCCAGCAAGGTTTCAGGAATGGCGGCACAGTTAATGGCGATGAACGGTGCCTTGAAGCGGTCGCTGTGCTGGTAGATGGCGCGAGCGATGAGTTCTTTGCCGGTGCCGGTCTCGCCGCGAATGAGGACGTTGACGGGCTTGGAGGCGATGCGGCCAATCTCCTTGTAAATGGCCTGCATGGCTCGGCAATTGCCGACGAGGGCGGCGCTGGTGGCCCGGGCAGCGCCTAGTTCCACCCGCTCGGTCATCATGCGCCGGCTGGTGATGCCCTTGGCGACCAGGGTGAGAAGTTCGGGCATCTCGAAGGGCTTAAGCAGGTAGTCGTAGGCGCCGGCTTTCGTGGCCTCGATGGCGCTCTCGGTGGTGCCATGCGCGGTCATCATGATGACGGGCAGGCGCGGCTTGCTAGCGTGCAGTTGGCGGACCAGGTCCAGCCCGTTCAGGCCCGGAAGCTTCAGGTCAGTGAGAATGACGTCCAACTCCTCACCTTGCGCCCGTGCCAGGCCGGCATCGCCGCGAGTCTCGACGAGCACTTCGTAGCCTTCGTCTCGCAACAGCCGGCGCAACGTCATGACGATACCTGGGTCGTCTTCGATCAGCAGAATTCTGGCCGCACTGCTCATGGCTGAAATGCCCGCGGCAACACGATGCCGAACGTGGTGCCTCGGTTTACCTGGGTTTGATATTGGAGCGCCCCGCCGTGCTTCTCGATGATGCGCGAGGCGATGGCAAGGCCCAACCCTGTCCCGCCCTCTTTGGTCGTGAAGAAGGGGTCGAACAGCCGCTTCTGCACCTCCGCCGGGATGCCTTTGCCGGAGTCGGTGACTTCGAGGATGACGACCTCCGTGGCGCGGTCGGCGAGGCGTTTTGTGTCGAGCCGGGCACGCAAGGTGATCTCGCCGTTGCCTCCGATGCTGTCGGCGGCATTCTGAATGAGATTGATGAGCACCTGCTGGATCTGCTGTGGGTCAATGCGGATCTGGGCGGGCACAGGCTCCTCGGCCAGGCGCAGCCGGATGTTGTTCTTGGCCAATTGCGGCTGGAGCAAGGTTCGGACCTGGCGCAGCGGTTCGTCGGCTGGCGCGGTGGATAAGTGCGGGTCGGAGGGGCGCGCGAACAAGAGCACATCCTTCACCAGGTTCTCCAGGCGGCTGATTTCGTTGGCGATGACCTCAGCGTCGGTGTGTTCGGGCGTGCCGGGTTTAAGATGCTTCTGCTGGATGAATAACCAGGCTTTGATGGCCGTGAGCGGGTTGCGTATTTCATGGGCGACGCCGGCAGCCAACATGCCCAGGGAGGCAAGCTTTTCCTGGCGTTCGGCCAGCGCCTGGCTTTCGACCAACTTGACCCGCAACGGGGCAATCATTTCGCCATAGACGATGACGGCTAATCCGCCGCCAGCCAGAAGCAGGAGGGTCAGGGTGGTCAGCAAGACCACGCGCAGGAAGGTCAGCGACTTCTTGGAGCTTGCCAGGAAGGAATCCATAGATTCGAGGTGGGCTTTGGCCAGGTACGAGCCGAGCCTGAGGATGCGCTGAGACTGCTTTTCAAAGTCGGCGAACTCAGCGAGGCGGGTGCCAGACCGGATACTGGGGCGGACCCGGGTTTGGATGTCCCGCGCCGCCGCCATGTAGTAATCGTAATTGGTGTTAATAAGGTCGAGGACCATTCTCTCCCGGTCGGTGGTAAGGAGAGGGCTCTGGTCATCAATCCACTTGTCCAATTCCTTGCTGCGACTCTGGAAATGAGCCCAGTCATTCGTGTCGTGATAGACCCCATAGCGCAGCACGAAGTTGTTGAGTTCCCAGATGGTTTGCTGCAAGTGATCGGCAATCTGGAAGCTCTGCAACTGGACCGTAGTGAGCTTCTCGCTCAACTCGCCGCTCCGCTTCCATGAGGTGTGGGCGGTCCAGGCGATCAGGATGAACATCCCTGCAATGGCCAGCACAAAGGCCACCAGCCTGTATTTGATGCCGCCGCTCATTGTGTGTAACGAAACCGCCTTCAATGATGCAGTCAATGTGCCGCCGAACCAAGCACGCATTTCCCTTGCCGAGCGCGGCCTGTGAAGCGCTCTGGCGGCTGCCGCATGTGGTAACCTCCTTATCAGCGATGCAAATCCAGTTATCAGACACAAGATACCGCAGCTATCCCGATTCTTAGAGAAACTGAGGGTTTGCCGCCGTCAGCCACGTGGCACGGAACTGGCTACATCACGGCTTGCTTAGTTAGACGCGACTCAGCGCGTCGAGTGAACGTTGCGGGCCGAATAGATAGCAGGGCAGTGTAGTTGCCGGAAAAGCCCAGCTTGCCCGTTGCGGAGTACCATTTAGCGGCGACCCACCGCTCCCTGTGGCTCGGCTCACGCCCGCGACCAGCCACAGGGTCTTTTTTTGGTTTGATGAAGAGCAAAATCCTGCTGGTGGATGACGACCCAGCCGTGCGCTGGATGCTGCTGCGGGTGCTGGAAGAGGAGGGCTACCTCGTTCTCGCCGCCGCGAACAGCACAGAAGCGCTCGAGATGGCCTCGACCAAGGCTCCGGATCTGGCGCTTTTGGACCTTGCCCTCCCCGTGGAGGACGGATGGAAAGTGTTCCAGCGGCTCACCAGCAATGATCCGCTCCTGCAGGTCGTCATCATCACCGCGCGCCCAAATCAGCTTTTCCCAGCGTTAGCTTCCGGCGTGGGCGCGCTCATGGAGAAGCCGCTCGATCTGCCCAGGCTGCTGCGCACCATTCAAGACTTGCTGGAAGAACCCGCCGAAACCCGCATGGCGCGGGTGGCCGGCCGGCCAGCCGAGTTTCATTACCAGCCCCCGAAGCCCCAGGTAGCCACGGTCGCGCCCGCGGATCAGCAAGTCCGTTGACGAACGAGTATCTCAAGTCGGCTCGCGCATGAGCAGGAGGAAAGACCGCAGCCAAATCCGGCCCATTCCGGTGGACTGGCACAACTCCAGTTTCGACTGCCCGATAGGCTACGCGGCTTCCAACTCCCAGTTGGGCCGGATGTCTCCATCCAGGGCGGTTCCTTCCGCGCGCAGGCTTAACTTGCGTTCCGCCAGAATACCGATCATTCCCGCGTTGTCCGCGCAGAGCGCCTGAGGGGCCAACCGCAGGTTGAGGCCGTTGCGCGCGCAGGCAGCGGCAAGCTCACGGCGCAATGCGCGGTTGCAACTCACGCCCCCGGAGGCCGTCACCCAATTGACCGCCAACCGCTTGGCCGCGCGCACCGTTTTGGCCACGAGCACCTCGACGATGGCTCCCTGAACGCTGGCGCACAAATCGCGCAGCCTTTGCGTCTCATCCAGCAGGCTGGGATGGTCGCGCAGGAAGTAGCGCACGGATGTCTTTAGGCCGCTGAAGCTGAAGTCGTCGCTGGGATCATCCAGCATAGGGCGTGGGAAGTTAAATGCCTTGGGGTTTCCACCTTCTGCCAGACGGTCAATCTCCGGTCCGGCCGGATACGGCAAGCCCATCAATTTGCCGGTCTTGTCGAAGCATTCACCCGCAGCGTCGTCAATGGTCGAGCCGAGCAGATGATGCTCCAACCCCTGCCGGACATGCACGAGCAAGGTGTGGCCGCCGCTCACGACGAGGGAAACGTTGGGCTGGAGCTCGGAGAAATCCGCCATCAGCGGAGGGCCCTTAATCCAGGGCGAGTAAAGGTGCGCTTCGTGATGATGCACGCCCAGGAAGGGCCGGCGCAGGACAAACGCCACAGTCTGCGCGGCCTTGAGTCCGACCATCAACGCGCTGGGCAGGCCAGGGCCTTGCGTCGCGGCGACCGCGTCCAGTTGGTCCGCCGTCACCTCTGCCTGCCGTAGCGCCTCGCGGGCAACCGGCAGCAGGTTTCGCAGATGCTCGCGCGCGGCCAGCTCCGGCACCACGCCGCCGTATTCCGCGTGCAAGGCTACCTGCGAGGAAACCACGTTGGACAGCACACGCCCATGGTGAACGACGGCCGCGCTGGTCTCGTCACAGGAAGTTTCGAAGGCAAGGAGGGGCATTTTTCCTTCGAGGCCGGAGCTCCGGCCTGCACGCCTTTCATCTCCGTTTGCTCGGCGCGCGGCTACTTGGCAGCCATCTTTGCGCTTTTAGCCGGCGATTGTTCTGGCATCGGAGCGCGCTGCGTAAAGAGCGTGATGCCCTTGAGCAGGTCCATTGCCCGCTCCAGTTGAGGGTCGCGGGCGCTAGCCAGCTTTGCGCGATCCACGTCTTCGAGGCTTTCCACTCCGCCGGGCGTGAGCTTGAGCTGCGCCTCGCGTTCCTGCTCCTCGCTCATGGGAACGACGATGTCCGGCGTGATGCCCTCCTCATGGATGACCTTATGGCTGGGTGTGTAGTACTTGGCGGTCGTCAGCCGCAGCGCAGACACGCCGTCCGGCAGCGGCGCCAGGGGGATAATACTCTGAACCGACCCTTTGCCGAACGTCTTCTCGCCCAGGACGATTGCCCGCTTAAGGTCCTGCAGGCAGCCGGCCACGATCTCCGAGGCGCTTGCGCTGCCCAGGTTAACCAGCACCACCATCGGCATATTGTGTAATTCGTCGCCGCGCCCCATCGCCCGCCGGACGGAATTCTGACTGGGGTTACGGCCTTCGGTCGTCACCACCAGCTCGCCTTTCGGCAGGAACTTTTCGCAGACGTCCACGGCCTGCTCCAGCAAGCCGCCCGGGTTCCAGCGCAGGTCCAGGATCAAGGCCTGCATGCCTTGCTTGTTAAGTTTCTTGAGCGCGGCCTCCAAGTCGGCGCTGGTCTTCTCGCCGAACTGCACCAGGCGCACATAGCCGATCTTATTATCGCCCAGGGGGAATTCCTTCTTCCCGTTGATATCTTTCACCATGTCAATGTTGATTACCGCCCGGGTCAGCTTGTAATCCTTCATGCTATTCGAGGAAGGCCGGAACACCGTAATCTGGACGTCCGTGCCAGGCTCGCCGCGCAGGTACTTCACCGCGTCCGGCAAGCTCAGCTTCTCCGTGCTCTTGCCATCTATTTTGACGATGCGGTCCCCGGACAGGATACCCGCTCTAAAGCCCGGGCTATCCTCCATAGGAGCAATCACAGTGATATAGTTATCCTTCATGGCAATGACAATGCCCAGCCCGCCGAAAGCCCCCTGCGTGTCATTCTGCAGCTCCTTATACTTCTCCGGCTCCATGAATTCGCTGTGCGGATCGAGCGTGCTGATCATGCCTTTCAGCGCCGCATAGACGAGGTCCTGGTAAGTCAGTTTCTGCCCGTCCACGTAATCCTTGCGCACCTTCTCCATCACGTAGGAAAAGAGCTCGAGGCTGGGGTAGGCGGCATCCTTCTCGGCCGCCTGCGCCGACGCCATATAGATGCGGGCCCCGATCAGCAAATTCACGGTCAGCACCGTGGCTAAGAGCCCGTAGATCAAACGTCGTTTCATACTGCATTAAGCATTAATGAATAGGACACTAAGGTCAGGCGGGTGGGTTTGCAAGGACGGGGCTTTACCCTATCCAGGCGAGGAGGTTACGCGCGCTGTGCGCAGCAACGCCTCGATGCAAGGGAGGTCCTCGGGTCGCGTTACTTTCGGATTTGGCAGTGTGCTGACTACCAGCCGGACCGGCTGCCCGACAAGTTCGCAGGCCGCGGTGTCGTCGGTCACCAATAGTCCTCGCCGCTGGACTTCCGACAAGGCGCGCCGGATGACGCTCACGCGAAAGGTCTGCGGGGTTTGCACAGCCCAAAGCCGCGCCCGGTCGAGGGTGCGCGCAATGGTCTTGCCGTCGTGCGACTCCTTAATGGTATCCGTGACCGCCTGCGCCGCGACCGCCGCTCCGGCCTCCCGCGCCGCCGCAATGGTCGCAGCGATGAGCGCGGGGCTCGTGCAGGGGCGCGCCGCGTCCTGAATCGCCACGATCTCAGCCGCCGGCGACAGGGCTTCCAGCCCATTCCACACGGAGTCCTGTCGCTCCTTCCCGCCAACGACCAGCCTGAAGGGCTTTCTGAAAGTGTATCTCTCGGCCAGCGCGGTAAACGCTCCCTGCATCCCCTGTCGCACGACCAGCACGAGCTCTTCGATGCACTCGGCCTCGTCGAATCGCCGCCAGGTATGGGCCACGACCGGGCAGCCGTTCAATTCGAGGAAAAGCTTGTCCACCTTGGGCCCCATGCGAGTGCCCTGGCCGGCGGCGACGATGATGGCGGAAGTCATGAAGCGGCTCCAAAGCTAAGGCAGAGGCCCTGGATTGACAAACAAATCAATGCGCTGATATCGACTGCGGCGGCAAGCGGAGCGCGATGCCGCAGTCCAAACAGAACTCCTCAATTAGGGCGCGCCGCCGAAGTGGCTGGTTCATGGTAAGCCCTGCCCGCACGGTAGAGCCCCATCAGGCGGCGGTTCATGTTGGCGAACCGCGCATCGCCCGCTGTTGTCGCCAGTTGAATCGCCTTTTGCGCCGTTGCCACAGCGTCGGTGAAACGCCCTGCCTCGGCATAAGCCGCCGCCAGGACTCCCACCGTCTGGGCCTGCTTGAACTCCGTCAGGCGGCAGACCTTTTCCGCCAGCGGCACGGCTTCCGGCCCATCGCGCACGGTCGGGTCCGAACAGGTGGCCAGCAGCCAGGCCAGGTTGCTCAGCGCCTCGGCCGCTACGGGCTGCGAAGCCAGCACCTGGCGATACTCGGCCACAGCCTCATGGAATTGGCCGGTCTCATAGAGCAACTTTGCCAACTGGACGCGCGCCTCAACCTGCGGCTGCAGCCGCAGTGCCTCGCGTAGCTCCTTCACTGCCGCCTCCTTCTTCCCCTCCTCGGCCAAGGCCGATGCGTAGGACCGGCGAATACCCGCATCCCTGGGCTTGAGCTTGAGCGCCGTCCCGAATTGGCTTTCCGCCTCAGCGAACTTCCCCTGCAAGGACAAAACGCGCCCCAGATTACAGTGCGCCTGGGCGTTGTTCGGATTGGACTGGAGTGACGCCTCCAAATGCGTGATGGCCTCATCATACTTGCGCTGGTCGGCCAGAATCCAGCCCAGGTTGGCGTGTGCGATCCAGGCGTCAGGGTTCCTGGCCAGCGTATCGCGCCAGAGCGACTCCTCCGTCGCGAATACCTGGGCGCGCTGCGCCGTAAGCAAAGAGAGCGTCAGCACCAGCGCGCCCCCCACCAACCTCAAATAGAGACTGCCGGGCAGGAGACACAGCGCCGCCGCACCCATCGCCACTATAAAGGTCAACGGCAGATAAGCGAAATGATCCGACACCCGCGAGAGCGCCAGAAAATACATGTCCAGGAAGCCCAGAACAGGCAGCAGGTTGGCCGTGAAACAGCCCAGCCCAAAGAGCCCATGACGGCCCCAGGCACGGCGAAACCGCCAGCACAGCGCCAACAGGCCGCACCAGAGCAGCAAAGGCAGATACGATGCTGGCGCCGCCGGGTTGATCGTCCACCGCGCGTATATCATGCTCAAGTGCAGCGGCAGCAGGGCCTTGCCCAGGTAGAACCACAGCGCCCACCCCGCCCCCGCCAGCCGGCCCCATAAGTTCTCAGTCTGAACTGTCCCACCGGCGATTGCCCCGTGCGCCTGGAACCAGACTGACATAAGGCCGAACGCCAACGCCATGGCGAAGAAGGGGCTCGTCCGCCACCAATCCCGCCCCGTAATGCGCCCGCGCTGCCACCAACCGCAGCCCAGCAGCACCACCGGGAGCATTACCGTTGAAGTCTTGCTGAACAACGCCAGCAGAAATGCGCCCAGCGAAAGCAGGTACCACCCAGCCGCTTTTCGCTTCTGCTCCTGGCCTTGCGAAGCCTCAAAGCCCAGAAACCAATGGACGCTCAGCAGATAGAACGGAAGCGAGAGTGTGTTCTTGAGTTCCGACACCCAGGCCACTGAAGCCGCGCACACCGGGTGGACGGCGAACAGGACGCCTGCCAGCCATCCGCTGGGAATCCTGAGCCGCGCCAGCACGCGCCACAACAGCACCGCGCTGATCGCATGCAGCAGCACATTGACGGCGTGGTACCCGGCGGGGTGGTCGCCCCACCACTGCCACTGCGCCCAGAAAGCAATGTTGGCCAGGGGAAAGTCAGTGCGGAACCAAATCGTGCCCAGCCCGAGCGTGCCCCTCACCAACGGATTCCCCTTCACCAGCATGACGTCATCCCACACGAATTGCCCGCGGAGCGCCGGCCAATAGACCGCGAACGTCAGCAGAAATATGGCCGCTCCTCCCAAGGCTGATTGGCTCCCCGCGCTCCGGCGCTCGGCCAGCGACTGCGGAGCTTCGGCATACTGAATGGCATCACCCGTCGCGATAGTCAGGCCAGCATGAACCGAAGCCGCCGGTCGCGGCAAGCAGAAGTCGCCCGAAATGCCGCCCCGCGCCGCCGTCGAACCAGCCAACCCCAGCCTGCCCTGTCAAGTCCTTCGACCTGCCTCGGAACCGCCCTTATCACGGAACGGACGTCTGCCCCATCAGAAGCGACTGCAATCCAGCGCAACTTATGGTAAATCAAAAGTATTGACCAGCGGGCTGTGGCCTAAAAGGCTTTCGGCGGCGCAACAGTGTGCCCAGCCTGTCGGTCTGCGCCAACGAGTGTCGCATCACGAACGATGAAAGCATGCATGCCAAAAGACCCTGGAGTCGGGCGCAGGCCAGGCAGATCAAAGCGCAAAATGGGTTTTGACAATTCCGCGCGAGGCCCTACATTTTTCCCTCGCTCCGGATGGGGTCGTAGCTCAGTTGGTAGAGCGCCTGAATGGCATTCAGGAGGTCAGGGGTTCGAACCCCCTCGGCTCCACCATCCCACTCAGCATTTCCGGCCAGAACCTTACGCTTACGGTTGTGCCGTTGGCGCGCGTTCCCGCTATGGAATGCTCAAGCGGAAACACACCTACGTCGGCTCCGGCGTCACCGGGCGGGAGAGCCGTAGGGCGAGCGTTCAGGCCGCCTGTGGCCGCAGCCGGACGTTCTGGTCCGTTCTCGCCAAGTGGCCGCATAAGAATCTCCAGCACCGAGCCACGCCCCTATGGCACCGTTATGATGTAGAATTGCTGGGAACCGCTCGCCGAGCCGTCCGTGACTGTATCCACGCCCACGGCGCCGCTGAAGGTGCCGGAACTTACCGTGCTCCACGTGCTGACCGCTGACGTTGGGTCGGTGGTTTTGAGAATATGATACCCAATTCCGGACGGACCAGTAACAGTCGCGTTAAATACGTTGCCGCTCCAACTCTCCGAATTGAAATAGGGAACCGGGGACAACACGGTGACGACAGTTTGCGCGGTGCTGTTCGCAACACCGTTCGCGATGCTAATGGGCGTGCTGACGTGCAACGTGTAGGTGTCGGCGTCGCCTGGCTGCGCGCCCGTGATCGTCAGCGCCCCGGTGGGGCCAACGCTGAAGCGGCCACCAATAGTCAACGGACCGGCGCTATTGTACCAGGTGTAAGTGGGCGTCACGCCGCCCGCCACGGCTGTGGAGTTGAGCGTCAGGGTGTGTCCAGCGAAAACGTTCGCGGTGGCTGTCGCGACACTGGTGAATTGCGGCCCGCCAGTTACATAGGCCCAATTGGTGCCGATGCGAAGAGAATTAAAGAAGACTCCGGAATTGGGTGTGGCGCCACCGTCCTGGGTATTAGCCAGGAAGAAGAAACCGCCCGCATCGGGCAACGCAACGCTGCAAGTATGGGTCACGAAGGTGCTCGCGGTTAAGGGCGGGGAGGCAAAGGGCTCCGTGGTGGCGGCAAAGGTACTGGCGATTGGGTCTATCCAGACGCGTTCCAGGTCGCTGTTTACGCCGCCATTCCACTCATAGGCCATTACACAAAAATGAATGCTTTTCGCGGGCCCAGCGGTTGTAAGTCCGACCGAGTTGTAGTTCGCGGAAGCAACGCCATCCCCAACCCCCGGGTACCAGTATGAGGTGGAACTTGCCTTTGCTCTGGGTTGAAACTTCTCCATAAGTGGGACCGACGCGTAACCGGCACCGGGGACGTAACCGGGCAGTGCATACTGATTTGACGGGAGACTGGGAAGCTCGGCAGCGTTGATGAAACCAGCAGTATAGCCATGTAATCCCGATTGCCCGTTTCCATACGAGCCGGTGCAATCAGGTATATCCACAAAAAACGAAACAAAGACCTTATTGCCGATAGTGCTGGGAACAGGGTTGGCAAACTGCAGGCATGCGCCAACGCCGCCCAGGTAATTTGCAAGCGGGGGAGTAATCTCGCCAGTTTGGCTCCAGCCAGGGGTCCACACGCTGTTTGTTCTGGTGTCGAGTCCGCTGACAAACGGCCCGGGGAAACCGGTGGGAAGATTGGGCGCTGGCGTGTCGTTGGCGCCAGGCTGCCCGTCGCCGAAGTAATTGACGATAGCGACGTTCTGTTTGTCGTAGCCAGTAAACGCAACTCCTGAATAGTAGTTGCTATAAAGATCCGACGGGGGAGCATTCGTGTACAATATCCAGCTTTCACCGGATGGAGCGGTGTTCCCTCCCAGCCAGGGGGCGCCGGTGGTGTAGCTTACAATAGGTGGACCTTCCACTTGGGTCCAGGTGCCGGCGGTGCCGTAGCTGGAGAAGTCGTCATAAACAGGCAGGGCGTGGGCGGAAACGACGAGCGCAGAAGCGCCCAGGAGGATTACTGCCTTTTTCATAGAAAGAATGATGGCTTTGTGGTTACAGAATTGTGACATACTATCAGGGATTAGGGTTCGGTGCTTGGCTCCTAGAGTTGCGAACGCATGCTTGAATGCTTCGTTGTCCCAGCGCCAGCCACAGTCTTGGCCACGGGCGCCCTCGTGAGCGGCGAAACGACGAAGTTTAAGCATAGTGTGCTTGCGCCAAAGCAGCAACCTGCTTACGGGGCCAAGCCCAGTGCGCGCCTGCTGCTTAGCCGATACAGCAAAAACTACCAGGTACGAGCGATCGGTCAACGTAAATGTTCGATCTGCCTCGGTGACGGACCGGCAACCTATCGAAACCACGCCCCTGGTTTCGGGCGGCAGCAATCAAACTGAATCCGGCCACGACCGCGCTGCAGCCGCTAACACGCAAGGCGAGCCTGCGATTGAACTGCGGCGCCTTAACTAACCGCCAATTCAGGAATTCAGGACGTAAAGATTCGGCAAACCGGTCTGCGTGTGAGGGCACACGGCCCACAGGTGGGGAATTGGCCGTGTGGTAGGCCGCGTCCCCCCCGAACAATCCGCTCGGCCTTTGCTTGGGCGGACTGCCGGATCTCCTCACCACGGTGCTGCGGGCCGAAGGAAATCCCAAATCCGAGGTGCGTCGGCCGCCCCGGCCTACTTTGGACCTCGCCATTGGCCAGCTCCAAGCGTCCGGCTCTGTTTACAGCCCACGGCGCCGAGCCAGGTGCGAGACACGCACGAGACAGCACTAGGCTTAATAGAATTTCTATTAAGCCTAGTGCTGTCTCGTACCTGTCTATGCACTGTCTCCTGCAGAGCTTGGGCTCACGCGGTGGCGGGTTTGCCGAATGTTTACAATTCAATACATCGGCACGACACTTCCTAGTCCTGACCGGGAAGGTTGGGTTCGAGTTCGACACAGCCACCCCGGATGGCTGGGGCGCTGAAAAGCCGACTCTGTTCCTCTCGTCCTGCTGTGACACGCGGCAGAACAGCCGGAACGAAGAGCCCAATCGTGGTGCGTAAGTCGTTCTGGTTCAGATGTATGCGACTTAACCCAATGCCATTCAGGTCTGTCCTCGTCAGCCTACCAGCGCTCCGCTCGCATCATGCATCTGCGGCCCCCTCGCTGTGATATGCTCACGCGCTTGTTCCACCGGCACGTGCCGGGGCACGTCCGACTTCGTGCCTTGGGGACGCGCCCAAAACACCCCGTTGCAGATAACACGTTGAATGAGGGGATTATGGTAGATGGGATAGGCCTCGTGACCAGGGCTGAAGTAGAAGATGCGCCCACTGCCGCGCGTCCGGCAGTTGCCCCCGCGAAAAACCTCGCCCCCTTGAAACCATGAGATGAAGACCTGCTCCTCGGGCGTTGGGATGCCGAAAGGCTCGCCATACATCTCCGAGTTCTCCAGCTCAATGTAATGCCCGATGCCACGCGCGATGGGATGGCCCGGATTCACCACCCAGACCCGCTCGCGCTCCCCGGCCTCGCGCCAGCACAGAAGGCAACTCGTGCCCATCAAGCGGCGAAAGACTTTCGACTCGTGTCCGGAGTGCAGAACGATCAGCCCCATGCCATCGAGCACGCGCTGCTGAACGCGGGCCGCTACGGCATCGCTTACTTCGTCATGCGCGGCGTGGCCCCACCAGGTCAGCACGTCGGTCTGCGCCAGCACCTCCTCCGTCAGCCCGTGCTCGGGCTCGCGCAGCGTCGCCGTCCTGACTAGCAGTTCCGGTTGGGCGCGAAGAGCGGCCGCCAAAGCGCCGTGGATGCCCTCCGGGTAGATGCGGGCTACGGCGGGGTTGCTGCGTTCGTCCACGAACTCATTCCAGATGGTGACTCGAAGGATAGGCATAGATGCTGGATCACCTAAGCGAGCGCTCTTATTGGGCTGCCGGGGATCATTGTAGTTGCATTTCGATTCAGACGATACGGTCGGGGAAGTCTATGTTATGCTCAGGTTCCGCGGCCAGAACTTTGGCCGGCAGCCTGCGTCACCGGCAGCACAGGCTCGGACGAACCCTCTCCCGGCGGCGCCGCGGCCAGGTAGCGTTGCTGATAGCCGCCCCTGGATCTGAAATAAAGGACGCACGCCAGGAAGCCCAGTGCCATCAGCAGAGGCACAATCGCGGTGCAAGCCAGCGCCATGCGGCTTCCCCGCAGCGTGGCGGCGACGACCGGCCCGCGGTCCTGCGCGGCATCCACCCGGGCAGCCTCCCACCAAACCCGCAACTGCTCCAGGTGCGGGTCCTGTCTGCCCGTGCGCGCCAGGATGTTCAGGTCCTTCTGCAATTGCACCCCATTGTCCGCCAGCACCGCCACCTTGCTGCCGTTGAGTCCCGTGGTCTGGAAGACGAACAGCAGGGAATTTGCTTTGTCAGCACTCCATAACCCCAACGCTCCGCCAACGCGCTGAAGAAGATCACCGTCAGCCCAAAACCGGTCAGCCCAAACCCGGTGATGACTCCCAACTCGGCCTTGGTAAAACCAAACTGGGCGCCCCAGTTGCCCAGGACGGCGCCCCGCGCGGAGAATCCCATGCCCGTGGCCAGCAGGATCAAAAAGCAGCCCAGGAACAAACGTCGGCTGCTTTCTGCGCTCTCAGGCTGCGTCATAGTGTTCAACCGGTTCATCCTTCCGAATGCCTTGAGGTTGTCAAGCCCCCAGCCTTGACAGGAGAAGCGGTCAGGGTAAGTGTGGCTGCATGGCACCGGCGATCTCTCGACGCGACTTTGTGAAAGTTTCCCTGCTGGCTTCCGCGGCCATTCCACTCACCTTGGACGCCCAAAGCGCGGCGCCCGGTGTGTCGTCCGCACCGCGGGAAACCCTCGCGCAGGGCAAGATCGGGGACCAGGAATTCAGCCGCCTGATTATGGGCGGCAACCTCATCGCCGGCTGCGCGCACTCCCGCGACCTGCCGTACGTATGCACGCTGATGCGGCGCTACAACACGCCGGCGAAGATCCGCGAGACTCTCGAACTCGGCGAGCGCAATGGCATCAGCGCCATCAACACCTATGCGCTGGATGATAACACGCAGATATTCGACCACTGGAAAGCCGGCGGGAAAATGAAGTGGATCGCCCAGGCACGCATGGACGGCGGGGGCGGCTTCTCCCAAATCCAGAGGGCGATTGACGACGGCGCGGTCGCCGTCCACCTGACCGCGGACGCTGCCGAGGGGCTCCTGGACCAGGGCAAGCTCGACAAGATCGCCGAGGCAGTCCAGTTCATCAAAGGACAGAAGCGGGTTGCCGGTATTGCGGGCCACGATCTGCGCGCGCTGGTGGCGTGCGAGAAGGCGAAGGTGGACGTGGACTTCTACCAGAAGACGTTTCATTCCCACGACTACTTCTCGGCGCAGCGTCCGGATGACACAGGGCCCGTGGGCGCAAACGACAATTCCTGGTGCAAAGACCCGCAAGCGGTAGTGGACTTTATGGCCGGCGTTAAGAAGCCGTGAATCGCCTTCAAGGTGCTAGCCGCCGGCGCGCTCACCCCGCGCGCGGCGTTCCCCTACGCCTTTAACAGTGGCGCCGACTTCATCCTCGTCGGCATGTTCGACTGGCAGATCGAAGAAAACGTGAAGCTGGCCAGCCGCGTCGTGACCATCGTAACCAGCGCGAACTCGAAGCGCACCCGTCAGTGGTATGGCTAAGTCTGCGTAGCGCAGGTTTCCAACCTGCTGTATCGCCGACTTCCAGTCGGCAGACCATCCGCACGTCGCGGCACTTGCGGATTGGAAATCCGCGATACGGCAGGTTGGAAACCTGCGCTACGAGCGTCGGCTAGTTCTGCGACGGCAGCACGCTGGCCTGCGGCGTCACTTTCTCGATATTGGGCTTCACGTCGGCCTTAACGTTTCCGACCGCCCAATTGATCCCGCCGAGCAGGACCTGCTGGAACACGGGGTTGGTCCAGACATCCTCGCGATGGCCCATGCTGGTGTAGAAGACCCGGCCCTTGCCGTACAGATGCGCCCAAGTGGCTGGGTAATTTGGCCGATCATAGCAATGGTTGCCGCCGGTCTTCTCCATATTGGACGTATCCTGGACCAGCAGCACGTGCAGGTTCGGCGCAAAGTCCTTCAACGTGTACCACTCTTCCAGCGGCGCGAAGTCAGCCGGCACCGCGCTCATACCCGGAAACTTCGGGTCGGCGCAGATCATGCGGGCCTTCTGTTGCGCCCCATGAATGATGAACTCCGCGCCGATCATGCGGACGTACGGATCGGGCTCGGCATCGTTCTTCCACCGTGCGGCGCCTAGGTCTTTGTTGCTGGGCGAGTGGAACGTGTCGGTGGCGCTGTGTGTGCCGATGAAACCCTTGCCCTGGTAGATCGCCTGCAGGAACGCCGCCTTGCCTTCTTTCGACATCGGCGGGTTGCCGTCCGTGCCCCGCTCGGTCAGGTCCCCCGTCGTGTAGAAGAAGAAGGCGTCGTATTTAGCGATGTTCTCCGGCGTGAACACCGTGCCGTCTTTGGTGAAGGTGAATTCGAAGTGGTTCGTCCGCCCCAGCTCGTCCAGCACCTTCGCTGCGAAGCTCATCTGGCCGTCCGCGCATTTGATGGCCGAATGCTCGAAGCCGGACGACTTCGAGAAGAAGAGGATGTGTTTGGTTGCCGGTGCTGCGGTGGCCGTCAAAGCAACCAGCCACAGACAGGAGGAGATCAGGCTTAGCGCGCGGATGGTCTGGAAGAATCGTTTCATACGGACCTTGCTAAGGCATTGACCAAGCGGAGTCAATAGCAGGTGTGATGAATCGGGGATGCCGGGCAAGACCTGTGACAAAGTCATGGGTAAACCGCGTTGCCACCGGTGTGGACTGCGGCGGCAAGCGAAGCGCGACGCCGCTTTGACTGGAATCGGCACAGATGATTGAAGCAGGGCTGGATGCCGTCAGGGAAAGCGGCGTCGCGCTTCGCTTGCCGCCGCAGTCCATAAGGACTTTGGCGATGACCCTGTTACTCCGGGGACATCTGGAGAGGTGGGCGGCAATCCAACGTTGACAGCCCGGCAGGAGAAACGGAAGTTTGTGAGGCTCGGCAAGCGGTGGTAAACCATCCCTGCTCGGTAATCGGTCTCCATGCTGAATCAATCAAGCGTAGCAGCGCCAACGCCCCGCGGACGGCTCTCCGGGGTGGCACGCTCTCCATTTACGGGCCGAACCCACCGCACGTCTGGCCGATGGCGCACAAGTCCGTGACTGGGATTCCCTGCGGTGTGGCAAGCCGGTGCGCCGCGCAAGTCGCCCTCGTTGGCTTGGTGCTAACGGCGCTCTTGCCGGCCGCGTGCGGTTTCCCGAGTTTCGAGCCCTTCACGGACGCCACAGCCAGCGGCGGGACGGCCTACACCGCCGGTTCTAGACTTTACCACCAAACCAACGCCCTGGATGAAGGCTGGTCACTGTGGAACGGCGGCAGCGGCAGTTCGGTGGCGCAAGTCATGTGCGTCAACAGCAATCTCGTGTACGCCGGGTTCCCTAGCGGCTTCCCCGCGCCCCCGGCCTCCCAAGCGGTCAGCCTGCCGGGGACGGCCTCGGGAGCTAGCGGCTATAGTGCAGCGCTCCAGCTCTCGCGGGCTGTGGCAGCGGATCCCAACAATCTGGTGACCAACAAGATCTATGCCTCGTTCCTGCTGGCCATCCCAAGCCTGGGCAATTTGAACTCCTCCTCCCCCATCTACTTCGGCGGGTTTGCCACCAATTCGGGTGACCAGAGCGTAACCCTCCCCTCGCGTGCCATGAAGCTCTTCTTGAAAGGCAACAGTGCCACGAGCGGGTCCTCGACGAGCTGCGCTCTCGGCATTCAAAACGCCAGCGATTCCGGCACGCTGGCGGCCTACGATGCCGGCGGCCATACCACCGCCTCGGTGCTGTTCGTGGTGATTGACTATGAGTTCGGCACCAATGGCGCTGCCGACGTGGCGAACCTCTGGGTGAACCCGCCTGCCGCCAGCTTTGGGACCGCAGCTCCGCCGACGCCGACTGCAACCTTCAGCACTTCCAACGCGGCGGCTCAGCTTGTCACGGCAGCCGATTTCTTCCTGCTGGCGCGTTCCGGCGCAACCTTGTGGGGGTCGCTGCTGGTTGGCGACCTGAGAGTGGGAGATAGCTGGAGCTATGTAACCGGGGCGCCGGAAATGGTGACCCCGCCAGCGGCGAGCACCGACGCCGTCGGAACGGCGGCGACATTTACTGTCGGCGCAGTGGCCGGGGCGACCAATGTCAGTCCTTTGACTTACCAGTGGCAGTTCAACGGGGGCGCGCTCACTGATGGTGGACAGGTATGGGGTTCGTCCAGCGCATCGCTGACGATCACCAACCTGGCACTGACCAATGCGGGCACATATACCGTGACCGTGAGCAACTCGCTGACGTCCGCCACCAGTTCAGCAGCCCTGGCGGTGATCCCGGCATACCCCAATTCCCAACTGGATGACCTCAGCGTCAGTCCCTATGGGGCGAAAGGGAACGGGGTTGCCGATGACACCGCTGCGTTCCAGAGCGCGATCGCAGCCGCCCAAACTCTAGGGCGAAACGGTGTCTATGTGCCGCCAGGAAGATACGTGCTTACCGGAACGCTCACGCTCAACCAACTAGAGCTCATCGGCAGACTGGCGGGCGGGTGGCCGGCACCGAACCTGCCCCTGCCCACGTTGCTGATTCGGCACTACAACGAGCCAGGCCTGATACTCACGAACGGCGCCAGCGTCCACGGCATCGCCCTCGACTACGATAGCGGGAGCCCGGCCACGACGAATGCCCCCGCCATCAGTCTCCAGGGCAACGGCCTCTCTCTGACCAGCCTTCGCATCCAAAACCCTTACGACGGGATCACCACCTCAGCCTCGGCCACTCCGGGACGGGCCAGGTTCTCCGATATTCTCATTGTCCAGCCGGTGCATGTGGGCGTGCAAATCACCAAAGCCTACGACTTTGTCCAATTCCACCAGATCGAAGTGTGGTGCAACGGCGCGACGTCCCTGGGCTCCGCTTTCCGCTTTGGGCGCGTGGATGAGGGCAGTTGGACCAGCCTGGTGGCCTCCAATTGCGCCACCGGGTTGGAGTTCTACACCGATACGGACTCCGGCGGTGGCACATTCACGGGCAGCCTGGCCGGCTGCGCGACGGTCGGCTGCGGCACGGGCGTCACCGTCACGGGAGATCACAAGGTCAAGCTCACCGGCGGCAACTTCGCCAACCTTCACTTTGGCGCGGTCATCAACGGCACCAATGCGGAGGTCATCCTGGACGGCACGCGCTGGGAGGCCGACACCGACCAGGCGGTCAGTGTCAGCCGCGCCGCCAACGTTCTCATCGCCGCCAGCGAGTTCAGCCGCACGGCGGCTGTGGCTGCTCCGCTGGTGTCGGTGGATAATTGCACCACGGTGACGCTGAACGGCTCCGATTTCCTGCCCGGCAGCACGGGCCTCCAGCTTGGCAGCGGGGTGACACGGGCGATCATTTCCGGCAACAGCTTCGAGGACGGCGGCATCTCCAACCTGATGACCTCAACCGAATTTATCCTCGCCACCAATCTCTTCACCGCCAGCCCGCCGTCCAACCTGGTGGCCGCCGCGGGTGTCGGGCAGGTGGTGTTAAGCTGGGGGACCGCACTCGGAGCCACCAACTACAACGTCAAGCGTACCCTCACTAGCGGTGGGCCTTACACCAACATCGCCACCACCGCTGCCACCACCTACACCGACACCGGCTTGGCCAACGGCACCACTTACTACTACGTGGTATCCGCGCTACGGGCGAGCGGTGAGAGCGACAACTCGGCCCAAGTCAGCGCCACGCCCAGCTCAGTAGTTTTGAGCGTGAGCCTGCCTGGGGGCGGCAACCAATTGCTGTTATCGTGGCCGGCCTGGGCTTCCATTCACACGGTCTATGCGGCCACAAACCTGGTTCCGCCCATTCTATGGCTGCCGCTAACCAACACCGCCCAAAGTAACAACGGGACGTTCAACCTCAGCCTGCCCACCACCAACGGCGACGAGCAGTTCTTCCACCTGGGCTCGCCGTAACTTGCGCAACCATCACCTCCAAGCAAAAGCATAAGACATGAGATTGAAATCCATTTACCGCTACACAGCCGTGCCGATGTCCGAGATCCGGGCGTTGGCAGCCGGCAGCTTATTCGCCCTCGCTCTTCTGGGCGCCACGGCCAGGCTGATGGCGCAAACCTCCCTCAATGACGTCAGCGTCAAAGCCTACGGCGCCACCGGCAACGGCGTCACCGACGACACTGCGGCCTTTCAAAGCGCCATCGCGGCCGCCCAATCGCTCAACCAGAACGGCATCTATGTGCCGATGGGCAAGTACATCATCAAAGCCTCCCTCACGCTGAACGGGTTGGAACTGCTGGGGAAGTTCGCGGGCGGCTGGCCCGCCGACGTCATGCCGATGCCCACGTTGCTGCTGCGCCACTACACCGAGCCCGGCTTGATCCTGCAGGACGGCGCCAGCGTTCATGGCATCGCGCTCAATTACGACAGCGGCTCCCCCTCCAACTCCATCGCCCCGGCCATCAGCCTCCAGGGCCAGGGCGTGACGCTCTCCAGCCTCCGCATCCAGAATCCTTATGACGCTATCACGACCCCGAGCACGAACACGCCCAGCCGCGCCCGGTTCTCGGACATCTTCATCGTCCAACCGCAGAACGTCGGCGTGCAAATCAGCAAAGCCTATGACTTTGTCCAACTGCACCACATTGAGGTGTGGTGCAACAGCCATCTCCCTACCGGCTCTGCCTTCCGCTTCGGCCGCATTGACGGCGGCACCTTCAACGGCCTGGTCAGCTACCTCGTGCCGACCGGCGTGGAAATCTACACTGACACCGACCCGGGCGGGGGCACCTTCATCGGCAGCCTATTGGACTGCTGCTCCGACCAGGCCAGCACCGGCGTCTCCGTCACGGGCGACCACACCGTCAACATCACCGCCGGGGACTGGGATTGTAACAGCTACGGCGCGGTCATAAACGGCACCAACGCCCAGGTCAGGATCAACGGCGGCAAATGGCACGTCAACGCCGCCCAGGGCGTGAAGATCGTCCAGGCCGCCAACGTCGTGGTCAACGCCTGCATGTTCTACCGCTCGTCCTCGGCCCCGGCCACCTTTGTGTGGGCGGCCAACTGCACGACGGTGACCGTCAACGCCTGCCAGTTCCTGCCCGGCAGCACCGGCCTGCAACTCGACAACACGGTGCAGCGCGCCGTCATTACCGCCAACAGTTTCGAGGCCGGCAGCATCATCAACAACATGACCTCCTCCAAGCAGGTCATCGTCAACAATCTCATGCCCTGATGGCGCGGTAAGCTCTCTCTCCCCGGGACTTACTGCCGAACAGACCCACGGTCCCGCGGCCTCCCAGGGCAATTGCACCTGATGCATTCCGTAACGAAACTCTTGCCAAAGGCCTGCAAGAATTGAGCTCTTTCGCACCTGAGTGGTAGCCACACCGGGGACTCACCGGAGACACGCCAGAGACACACCGTAGGTAGAACTCGGACACCCCTGGAAGGGCTTATTGCGTAACCTCCTGTCCTGCTGGGACTTCTTGCAGTAAGCAGGGCTGGAGGCCCTTTGGCGTCCACAGGGATTACGTGCAGGATGCACACCTTTGTAACTATTGGTGTAAGAGCGTGTTTGAAAGTGGGTTTGGAGTCCCGCCTTCAGGCGGTCCGGTGCGGAAACCGCCTGAAGGCGGGACTCCAAACCCTGCCCCACGCCCTGGCAGGCATTTTCCAAACATGCTCTAAAGCCCTGTTGTTCGCGGGCTTGCTACGCTACGGTCGGCACATGCGCCACGAAGACTGGCGGCAGGCACGGATTCCCGTCAATCGCGGTCAGCGGCAATATGGCGGACTGACACGGTCCCCTGGTTAAGCGTTCTTGGCCCCAACGCGTTCCGGGTGCCTCCTCGCGTACTCCACCCAGTAGTCAAGAATACCCTTCTTCTTTCCTGCCAGGATTGACCATGCCTTCCTTGTGAGCGGGTCCACTGCCTTCTCCAGAGCTGAGCCATGATACCACTCCTCCCAGTCTTCTGAGCCGAGCGCAATCCAGTAATCCTGGGCGAGACGAAACGCAGCTCGGAAGACCTCCGCCAACTCCTTTGCCCCCAGCTCGTCCAACCCGGCGGCAGTTTCTTCCGCCAGGTCGCGGCTGTGCCAGTTGCCGAAATACCAGCCGAGGTCATCTAAAGCGAGCGACACATCCAGTTCGTAAGTGGCCGCCAAAGCCCTCAGCCCAGCCGGCAACTCCTTGATCTCCGCCACGAATTCGGGGGACCCGCGCTTGGTGGTGATCCGCTCCTCCAGTTCGCGGCCTAGAAGGATGAATAAATCATCATCGGAGCTGGCAGCGATGGATTCCAGCGTGTGGCGGCCCATACGTTGCCTATCGCGGGGACCGAGCGATGTGGGCAGCCCATCTCGTCAGAACCGGCAACGGATGCAGCCCTCCAGGGCCCCCAGTGAGGCGCGCCCTCATTGCGCCGAAGCCCCACTCTTTGAGAGCGCTGGTCTGACGTCTTCTTCCTCAATCTCAGGAATCACTCTTTTCATCTCCATCGTATCTTCAACCCATTGCCAAAACCCCATCCGCCATTCCTGCTTTATGATCGCCTCGCAGTCGCTCACGTAAACCCGGGCTTCTGGATCGCTCTGGGCTGCATCCGCGAAAGATGTTGTCTCGAACGGCTGCACAGCCATTTGCCCCTGTATCCAAGCCGACCAACGTATCCTGCCGTTCCTTGCATATCGTTCAATCAAGCCGCGCGAGATAGATAGCACGGTTTGATTCGGTCGTGCCTGGTATCCAGCGATTAAACTCGTCTTGAACATGTCTGGAACAGGCCGCGCCAGGAAATCTATCGCACGCACTTGTAATGCTCTGCGTTGGTGCCGAATGTGGATGTCCAATATTAAGGGGCTCACGATGAGGATGCCCGCAAAGGCGGCGACCAGGCCTTTGGCTCTCTTTGGAAGGCTTGAGCGCCGCTTCAAGATGAAGAACAAACTCGCGGCGACCAGTCCCACCGTGAAAACGACAGGCACAAGCCCGAACCAAAGAGGCCCCCACACAAACGAGGCCCAAGCGAGCAGACCGAAGAAAAGCGCCGCGATGAGGCAGGCCAGTCCGGTTATGACTTTCAAGGTGCTCATTCGTTGTGATGCATGTAGAGCGGCCTAACTCTCCTTAGGTACGCCGGGCTGCTCAAGCAGGATTACGAGCAAGGCGTAACGCGGGGGCTGCCTGGAGTCAATGGTTCGCAGTTATCACAGCCTGACGTTGACTCCCTTCTTGTAGAAGGCATCAGCTTCGACTGAGGCGATCGTCTTGGGATGCCACGCTAGCTCTTCTTCCTGAACTGACCGCGTAATCATACGGCCCAGCAGGTAAGCGTCGCCCACGGCTGAATACTGCCAGAAGCTGTTCTCTTGGTTTCCGATCTGACGGCTAAAGACCAGGTGGGCCAAGTCGAAAAACACACGCGCCCAGAATTTCCTCTCATCCCGAGAAGGGAACTCGGTTTCAATGGCCAGATCGTATCCGGGGTAAAAGGTCGCCTTTCGTCCCTCGAGACCAGTTAGGTATGACCTCTCCTCCTCAGACTCAGCGGTCCTTTGGCCGACCTCAATGCCGAACGCGATCAATAAATCGAACCTCTGGTTTGAGACGTAGAAGAACTGGTCGTGGTATGAAATGCGACTGGCCATCGTGTGTTGGCGACTATTCAGTTAACCAGGAAAGGGTTTCTACTATGCGGCCATAGCAGACAAACTGGGCAAGTCGTCCTGGTTTGGTTGTCACCGGTCCCGACGTTAAGAGCCGGCGGGGCTTCCGTCAAGCCTTGTCGCTACACTGGTTTGGGCGGCGGGAGGTAGATGAATCCGCGTGCCAGGCGCAGGATCAGTTGCAGCTACAATTTCGGGGCAGCAGCCTGCACCTTGGGGCGGTCGCAGGATTCCACCAGTATGGGCGCCGGCAGGTTGGTGCCCCAATCCCACCGCGCCGGCAGCGGTGGGTCGAATCGCTCCGGCTCCTCTGGCGTGAGGCGGTTCCTACGAATCACCAGCCCGTCCGTGGAGGCGGCGCGGATGTTCGGCCAGACGGATTGCGCGATGGTGTTCCCGGTTATGGTGATGTCGCGATGGGCGCCGCTGGCCAGCGGCCTGCCGTTGCCGCCCTGGGCCGTGACCTCGATCGCAGGCGCACGGCAGCCGACAATCGTGTTGTCCTCGATCATTACATCGCTCGAACTGGCTGCCTCGTGCCACCAGAAGAGTTCCGGGGCCACCAGCACCGCCGCCATCCAGCTATGCGTAATCGTATTGCCGATGACCCTGGCATGGCTGGCTTTGATCAAGATGCCGCGTGAACGGTTGTAGCCAAAGTCGCACCCCTCGACTCGGCAGCCGTTGCCCACTCGGTTGCCCGAGCAGACACCCGAACCCATCGGCAGCGCCACCGGGTGGTCCAGAGTGAGCTTGAAGACCCGGGCCTGCGTGCTGAGCAAACGCTGATGGAGGGAGGCGTCTATGTGCAGCTTCTCTACGAATGCGCGCTCCGTCTCGCTCAAGGGCGCATCCGGCTCGGCCTTCACGGCGACGGCGTCCGCGGGGCGTTTGCCTTGGTAAGGCAGGAACTCGACCGCATCGCCCGGCTCGATGGTCAGCCGCCCCGCCGCCGCCACCAGCACGCGCAGTTGCCGCTCATGGCTGGCCAATACCAAATGGTAGGTGCCGTGGATGTTGACGCAATCATCACCTTGGAACTTAGCGGCGCACTGAATAATCGCCGGGCCTTTCGTGGCTTCGATGCTGTGGAAGGCGTCGGCGTTGAGTGACCTCAGGCGCCGAAACCCGCGCGTGACCAGGTCCTCCGCCAACGGGCGGCGGTCAACCTTGCAGCGGTAATAGGTGGAACCATTGCAGAGGTGTTCCAGGAACCCAAAGCACGGCGCCGCATACAGCGTCACGTCCTCCAGCCTCAAGCCGGTGCAGCGCGCGGCGACGATGGCATGGTCGCCCGTGCCGGCAGGCGAGCGCTGGTTCGTCACCAGTATGTCCCCGACTCGCTCCGTGTCCCAGTTCTCCCGGTAACGGTAGCCTTTGGGCTTGCTGATGCGGTAACGATGATTGCCAAGCGGCGCGAACCCCTCCTCCCACCCGGTCATCTCGCGACGCAGCTCGCCCGTGGCCGGGTCGTAGATCTCGATGCGTTGCTCCAGTTTGTTGTCCGGGTAGCCCTCGATGACCTCGAATTCCACCCAGCTCTTGTCCGGCGCCAACGCCGTGATCCGTCCCTCGGTGAAGGGCAGCGGGTCGTAATCAATGGTCATGCCTTTGAAGCGGACATCGCGGCAGTTCTCGAAGTTGATGGCCTGTGCCGTCTCCGTGCAGATCATCTCCACCCCAGTGGCCACGATGACTACGTTGGTCAGGTTCCGGAAGCACAGATGCACCGATTGTTTGGGGGCCACGCGATAGCGCCCGGGCGGCACCACAATCCGCCCCTTGCCGGACTTCAACTGCGCATCAATGAACCCCTGCAGATCAAAGGGAGTCCCGGCCACGGATTCGGCGTGGCCATCCGCCCAGCTCAAGCCCGTCGCCAGACAAGCCAGCAGGAGGCAGGCGAGCGTAAGACCGCCTCGCGGGCGGGAGAGCCGCAAGAGACTATGCATGGGGATTCTTTTACACCAAGCAAACGAAGGAAACGAAGAATTATGGCTCAAGTGCATTGCGGCTCTGGTCAGCTCTTATCTGTGTCCATCTGTGTCCATCTGTGGTTAGACTAAATCGTTACGCAAAAGACCTCCTCTATTGCCGGTTTGATGCTGCTGCTCGGCACGCTCACCTCGCTGGGCCAGGGCACCAATATCGCCCGGCTGGGCACCGCCAGCGCCGTTAGCGTCTGGCACAACTCACCCGACATGGTGCCGCGAAAGGCGATTGACGGCAGCCTCGACACGCGGTGGGGTGCCGAGGAGCGGCACGCCTGGTTCCAGGTGGAGTGGCAGCAGCCGCAGGCATTTCGTGGCGTCGTGCTGCGCAACTACGACGCGCCGTGGAACAAGAACATCCCCTTCACCTGCCAGGTGTGGGACCCGTCGCTTAATGCGGCGAAGGGCGGTTTCCGGGACGTGCAGACAGTCACCCCCACGAGCGCCACGGTGGTGTTCACCTTCCCCGAAGTGACCACCACGAAGCTGCGTGTGACCAACGTCATTACGTTCTGGGAGCTGGAGGTCTATGACGACGCCCAGACCCTGGCGGACATCCGTAAGGCGGCCCAACGCCTTGAGATCGCGGCTGCGGGTGACCTGCGCGGCCACCTGGTTGGCAGCGTCTCGCGCGAAGCCGGTACGCCGGTTGCCAAGGCCGCCGTGGAGGTGGACGGCCACGAGGCCGAAGGAACCTGGGAACGCCAGACCGTAACCGATGAGAATGGGTTGTTCAGCGTGGACCTGCCCCTCGGCGTCACCGGCAGGCTCGACATTTTGGCGCTGGATGGGGTGACCTCCGCCAAAGTCGAGGTGGAGAGCGGAGACCTCGCACGGGAGTTGACTCCCCACCCCTCTTTAGCCCGCAGCCGCCTCTCGTTGGTGGGCGAATGGGACTTCCTCGCCGACCCGCCCGCTGCCTTCTCGCCCGGAACCTCCGCCGCCAAACCGAATACTTTGCAGCCCGTGCGGAGTTCCGACAGCCCGGAGCGCCGGCATGTTGCCGGCTTAGACCGTTCGGACCGCGTAAGCCGGCAACCTGCCGGCGCTCCGCCCTCCGCGCGAAGTTCCCTGCCTGCGTGGAGCCGGATCAAAGTGCCTTCGCACTGGGAGATGGAGGGTTTCGTGGCCGATACGGGCCGGGCGGCCTATCAGCGTAAGTTCACCTTGCCGGGCTCGTGGCGCGGCAAGCGAATCAAGTTCCGTGCGGAGGGCATCTACAGCAAGGCCGAGGTCTGGGTCAACGGCCACCGCATGGGCAGCCATGACGGGGGCGCAACGCCCGTGGAATGGGACATCACCGCCGCGGCCAAACCTGGCGCCGAGAACCTGCTTACGATCCTGGTGACCGACCACTCAGATGCCGACGACCTGTCCGCGATGAGCTTTTACGCCCATTTCAACCTGGGCGGCATCTGGAGACCTTTGGAAGTGTTTTGTGTGGAGCCGGCGCACGCCGCCAGACTGGCGGTGGAAACCAGCTTCGACGCTGCCTATCGCGACGCCCGGTTGGAGTTGAACCTGGACCTGGTCAATGAGCAGTCCCGGCAATTACGCGATGCCCAGTTGAGCGTGAGATTATTCGATCCCAAAGGACGGGAGCTTCCTGTCAGCGCCCTGCGAACGAATCTATCGCTCGGCAGTTGGCAGCGTCGGTCCGTCACACTCGGCACCAAGGTCCCCTTCCCGGAGAAATGGAGCGCCGAAACGCCGTCGCTATACACCTTGAAAGCTCGCCTGACCGCCGCCGGAGGCCACCGGGCCGATGTCGAACAACGCTTTGGTTTCAAAGAGGTCAAGATCGTCGGGCGCGCTTTCACGCTCAACGGCCAGCCGGTGAAGCTTTGGGGCGCCTGCCGGCACGACACCGACCCGCTGGCCGGCCGGGCCATCAGCAAAGCCACCGCCTGGCGGGACGTCGAGCTGATGAAGGGCGCGAATCTCAACGCCATGCGCAGCTCCCATTACCCACCGAACCCGGAAGCCCTCAACGCCGCCGATGATCTTGGCCTTTATGTCGAAGACGAGGCGCCGTTTTGCTGGGCCAACCAGGGCTGGGCTGGCCGGCCCCGCAACGTGGTCGGCGACGCCCGTCTGGCCCCGCTCTGCCTGCAACTGGCCTCCGAACTGGTCGAGCGGGACCGGAACCATCCCTCGGTGGTGATCTGGTCGGTGTGCAACGAGAGCGCTTACGCCGGCAACCTGGAGCTGGCCCATCAGCTCATCAAACGCTCCGACCCCACCCGCCCCGACAGCGCCGGCCAATCCGCCAACCTGGACCTCGCCACCTACCACAACCCGACCTCCATGCAGCGCCTCAAGGACACCGCCGATTTGCCCATGCCGGTGCTCTTCGACGAAGGCTTCTGCGTCTTTCAAGGGTTCGGCGCCCAGGCGCAGGGCCTGGACCTTGACCCCGGCTTGCGCGACTACTGGGTCACCGGGCACTTCGAGCCGCTGCAAGGCATCCTGCGCAGCGAGCATTACGTCGGGGTGATGATCTGGGCGTGGGCCGACGACGCCTTCCTCGTCCCGGGCAAAGGCTTCGAGTATGGCCGCAAGAACCTGCCCCGCTTGCAATACGCCGATGACGTCTATGCCATGCCGGGCCGCGGCATCGTCGGCGACCCGATGTGGGGGCTGGTTGACGGCTGGCGGCGTCCGCGGCCCGAGTGGTGGCTGGCAAAGAAGCTCTTCTCGCCCATCCACATCGAAGAGCAGCCGCTCAAACCCACCCGCCCCATCGAAGTGGCCGTGGAGAACCGCAACTACTTCGTCAACCTGAACGAATACGCCTGCCGCTGGGCGTTGGGAAACGAAACCGGGCAGCTTCGCGCCGATGTGCCACCGCACAGCAAAGGCATCATCCGCATCACGCCTCGCCGCGCGCCGGGCAGCAACGACGTCCTGCGCCTGGAGTTCTTCGATCGCGGGCAATCCCTGACCGATTGCTATCGCCTGCAATTCGCTCCCACTCAGCCGCCGCCTTGGCCGACTTCAGCGGCCCCCGCCCGCATCCTCAACCAGCGCGGCAATCTGGACGGCAGCTCGCTCGTGCGTTTGCTGGGATCGAACACCGAGCTGGCCTTCGACCGCACCTCGGGCGGCCTCATGCGCGGCGTGGTCGGACGCGCGCCGGTCCTGCTGGCCGGCCCGGCCCTGCACGTGATGAAGAGCTATACGCTGCTGGAGAGCTATCCCGGCGGCTGGCACCTCACCACCGCGAGCAATTACACCAGCAATGGTCGCGCCTTCCTGGAATGGAACGGCACTTACGGCAGCGATTTCACCGGCGGCTTCACCATCAGCATGGACGACGCGGGTGACATCGAAGTCTCCTATCACTTCCGCCACCCCGGCGGGGACCTGACCGCCCGGGAGATCGGCCTCGCCTTCGAACTCCCCTTGACCTGCGACACCCTGAACTGGCAGCGCAAAGCCGAATGGTCCTGCTATCCAGACGATGAGATTGGCCGCCCACGCGGCACGGCAGTCGCCCACCCCAAAGTGCCGCAAACCGTTCCTCCCGGCCAAAGACCCTTCGCCCAGGACGATCACGCCTGGGGCTGCAACGATTTCCGCAGCGCCAAACGCAACATCTATTGGGCCAGCCTGGCGGACCGCCAGGGCGCCGGCCTCAGAATCATCTCCGACGGCACCCAGCACATCCGCGCCACTGTGGGCTCGCGGGCCATCTCGCTCAAAGTGTTGGATTACTACGGCGGCTCGGCTACCGGCGCCTCGGAATGGGATGGCACCTACGGCAACGGCAAAATCATTCCCGTGGGCGCCGAGCTGCACGGCACCGTGCGTCTCCAACTGTTGCCGCCGGAGGGACGATGAATCCCTCCATGAGGTGCCGGCGTAGGCATTTTGACACCGCCCCGATCTTGGCCTTCGGGACACGGCTGGAGCGCGGTTGCCGGCAGGGCGTCCTGTGGAGGCACCCCTTTCCCAGGCGACACCCGCCGTTCGCCTCGCTGGCCATCTCGATGCGGCTTCATCTGTTGGTTGTTGTGGCTTCCGGTTTGGCCGGCTCGCGAAACGGCTGGCGGCGCTCGTAGCCTTGCCGGCGCGCTTCGATTTCCTCCGCGAGTTGCGCCGGCCCCGAGGCCCGAGCGAGCCGGACGGCAGTCCGGGCGGCGTCGAGCGCTTGGGGAAATCGGCCCGCCTCGGCAAGTGCCGCCGCCAAAGTATCCAGCGCTCCGGCGTTGTTCGTGCGGGTCAACGCCACCGCCCGGGCGGCCAACTCCACCGCCTCCTTGCCGTCGCGAAAGCGCGCCTCGGGCTGCGTCGCCAGCAGCCACGACAAGTTGTTCAGCGCCTCCAGCCAGTCGGGCCGGAGCCGGACTGCCTCGCGATAGTGGCGGCTGGCCTCTTCCACCTCGTTGCGCGCCAGCAGCAGAAGGGCCAGTTCGTAGTGCGCCTCGGCGTGGTCCGGCTTCAAGGCCAAGGCCGTTCGGTAGTGCTCCTCCGCCGCCGCGGCCTCGCCCTCCGCCAGCAGCTCGTTGGCCAGGTAATAGTGCGTGCGCGCCAGCTTCGGGTTCTGTTGCAGGGCGATCTTAAATTCCGCGCGGGCGTCAGCCGACCGCTTCAGCGCTCCACAAGCAATTGCTATACTGCAGTGCGCGTCGGGATAATTAGGCATCCAGCGCACGGCCTCCCGGAAACAGCCGAGGGCTTCCTCCTTTTTGCCTTGAAGGAATAGCGCGTTCCCCAGATTGTTGTAGGCGGCGAAATTCCTTTGCGTCACCGCGACGGCGTGGCGGAATAGCGCCTCACTATTGCGCCAATAGCCGACCTGCCGCTGCGTCACCGCCAGGCATCCTGCCAGCGCCAGACCCGTCACCACCGGAAGGGCGAGCGTCCTGGCGAGCGCCGCTTTCTGGAGATCTTTGGGCTCGCGAGCACGCTTGCTCTCCGGTCTCACCAGTTCCCCTAATCCAAAGACGCCCGCGATAAAAAGGCCAATGGAAGGCAGATAGGAGTAGCGGTCCGCCATCGCCTGCCCGCCTACCTGGACCAGTCCGATTACCGGCACCAGCATGCCCACATACCAAAACCAGCCCACCGCGACGCACGGGAACTTCCTGAGCCGCAGCGCGACGGCGGAGAAAGCCAGCAGGGCCGCGCCCGCCAGCCAGACCTCCCAGGTCAGGGCAGGCAGGCCGTGGGGATAGAACGCCGCCAGGTGTGTCGGCCACAGGGTCTTTCCGATATACCGGTAGTAGGACAGGATGGCGTTGGCGATTCGATAGCTCGCCGGCAGATCTCTCATGGCGGTGATGGCGCCGCCCCGGCCCTGGGCCCAGAGCGTCACGCCGCAGGAAAGGGCCGCGAGCAGCAGGAACGGCGCTTTTTCCAGCAACAACCGTCCCCAGCCTGCCCGTCGGAATCTGCCCTGGTCATTGCCTGATTCCGCATTCCGCACTCCGCACCCGCCACTTCTTCGGAGCGGCCAATAATCGAGCAGCAACAGGACGAATGGCAGCGTTACCAGCATGGGCTTGCTCATCAGCCCCAGGACGAAGAGGCCCAACGCCAGCACATACCAGAACCAGGGCTTCCCACTGCGACCCTCCACGTCTGCACTTCGGGCTTCGGCCTTCGGATTTCCTTCGGGCTTCGGGCTTCGGCCTTCGGATTTCTCCGCCCCCCTCGGCACCCGACGCTCCGCATTCCTCGCATAGCTCCCATACGCCCATAGAGTGGCGAGAAAGAAGCAAGCGCTCAGCACATCCTTCCTCTCAGCAATCCAGGCCACCGACTCCACGTGCAGCGGATGCCACGCGAACAACGCCGCTACCACGAAACTCCGCTCACGCTCTCCCGTCAGCCGCAGCAGCAGCGCGAACAACAGCCACGAATTCGCCACGTGCAGCAGCAAGCTCGTCGTGTGATGTCCACCTGCCCGCGGTCCATACATCTGGCAGTCCAGCATGTGGGACACCCACGTCAAGGGGTGCCAATTGGCCGTCTCGCGCGCCCGCAACGCCCACTTCAAACCCGCCCAGGTGATCCCGGCGTGGATATGCGCATTTTCCGTCACATAGAGCTGGTCATCGAGGTTGACGAAGTCGAAACCAGTCACCGGCCAATAGACTGCCAGGATCCCCGCGGCGAGGAGCAGGCCGTACGCGAGGCTGGCCCACCGGTCCCAAAACAACCACCGGTTGACCCCGATGGACGCCGATGGACCTAAAGGACGGCTCGTTCTCATTCCAGTCGTGAGTGCTTGAAGTTCAGGGTCAATCCCAGCCCGTGGTCCAGTTCATTCAGTACTTCAAACCCACATCCAATGATGGCGTGCGTTTCCTGCTTCGGCAGCACGGCTCTGTTGCTCGCGCCCTGCAAGTCTGGTTGATTTCTATCTGTGTCCATCTGGGTGCATTCGTGGTTCAAGGTTCGTGGTAGGGCTTTTCGGAGCGATAGCCCTCGAGCCGCGCCTGAATCTGCCGCGCGAGTTGGCTCTGGCCGCTTGTTTCCGCCAGTGCGACCGCCCGCTCCGCGATTGCTGCCGCTTCCTCGAAACGATGCGCCTCCGCACACGCCGCTGCCAGCGTATCCAGGGTCCCGGGGTCGTTGCCTTCGGTCAGGTCTGCCGCGCGCCGGGCGAGTCGCAGGGCTTCTTCGTCATTGGTCCCGTGCGGGTCAGGGTCAGTGGCCATCAGCCAGGCCAGGTTGTTCAGGGCTTTGGCATAATTCGGGCGGAGCCGAATCGCTTCGCGGTATTGGACTGCGGCTTCAGCCGGTTTGCCCTCGAGCGCCAGCCATAGGCCCCGGTTAAAGTGCGCGTTGGGATGCTCCGGGTTGATCCGCAGGGCTTCGTCGAAACGCGCGCGCGCCTCCTCCAGCGCTCCGGTCCTCGCCAAAGCGACGCCCAGGTCTTCCTCCATGATGTAGTTGTTCCGCGTCACCGCCACTGTCCGCCCAAAAAGCGCGAGGCTGTTCTGCCAAAACTGCAACTGATGCCGCGTGCCCCAAATGCATCCCAGGATGACGAGAGTCGCCAGCCCCACCGCCCATGCCGGCCGCCGCAGCCAGTCGAGGATGTCAGCCGCGCCCCAGCACAAGGCCAGCAGCAAACCAATCAACGGCACGTACATATATCGGTCTGCCATCGCCTGGGCGCCGTCCTGGACCACTCCAATTACGGGAACCAGGGTCCCCAGGAACCAAAACCAGCCCACCGCCAGGTAAGGCCGCCGCCGCAATTCCCACACCGCCCAAACCGAAAGGCCCGCCAGCAGCAGTCCCGCCCCGGCGACCAGCGCCACCGGCCAGTGAACGGGAAACGGATAAAGCACTGCCAGCTTACCCGGCCAGAATGTGCCCGCGATATACCGGACGTAGGACACCAGCCCGTTTGCCAGCCGCGCCGCCAGGGGAGCCGATGGCCAGGTTGCGTCCAGGCTAAAACGGTGATGCCCGGCCATGGTAACCCAAACCATGACCCCGCTCATCGCCAGGAAAGGCAGCTTTTCCAGCACCACGCGGACGGTGAAACGCGAAACGTGAAACGTGAAGCGTGATGTTGATGTGTAAGGCGTGACGCCCGATCTGGCATCCGCCCTTCCGCCCAGGCGGCGCAGTGGCCAGTAATCAAGGAGCAGCAGCACGAACGGCAGGGTTACCAGCATCGGCTTGCTCATCAGCCCCAGGGCGAAGCAGCATAGCGACAGCAGGTAGAAGAGAGCCAGGTGCCGCGTGTCGCCTGGCTGGTAATCAGTCTTCAGTATTCGGTGGTCAGTAGCCGACACACCCCGAGCCTCACCACTGATTACTGGCCACTGATCACTGGTTACTGATGGGCCACCTTGCACTTCGGCCTTCGGCCTTCGGCCTTCGGATTTCCGCGCATAGCGGCCATACGCCCACAGCGTCAGCAGGAAGAAGAACGTGCTCAGGACGTTCTTGCGTTCCGCCACCCAGGCCACGGTCTCCACCTGCCAGGGATGCAAGGCGAACAAGGCGGCCACCGCCGCGCTTCGCCAGACCGCCCGGGTCAGCCGCCCGAGGACCAGAAAGAGCAACAAGGCGTTGGCAATATGGAAACCCAGATTGACCAGGTGATGCGGCCCGGGCCGCGGCCCGTAGAGCTGGCAGTCGAGCATGTGCGAAAGCCAGGTGACCGGATGCCAATACGTTCCATCGCCCGTCAGCCGCGCAAACGCCCAAACGATTCCCGTCGGGGTTAAACCGGCCCGGACGCGGGGATTCTCAACCACATAAACGCCGTCGTCGTAGTCTACGAATTCATAGCGGCCCACGGGCCAATACACCGCCAGAGTCACTGCGGCCAGCAACAGGCAAAGGAGAACCGTGGACTTGTTCAGCTCTCTGGCCATCCGCCGCACTCTGCCGGGAGAGGCTAAGCGTGTCAATGGCCCCCGATCCCGGCAATTCAAACTTGGGATGAGCCGACCCTGAATGCACCAGCAACCCCCCCGGCGGTGTCGCCAAAACGCCCCACCTTCAAGCCAAGAGCCTTGTCGCTCCCATACCCGCACGGTGCTGCTACGGTGCCACTACGGCGGCGCTGGGGACCCTAACCCCTGTCCGGGAACCGACGGCCTCGGCAACGCCGTCCGCTAGGTCGGCAATCCCGAAGGGATTCCATCACTCAGCCCGGGGTTGCGCGCGGCGCGCTACCCCGGGTGTTTGCGCCCAGTCTTTCAGGATAGAGCCTCGCGGAAAATGTCCAGACCCCAGCGGGCGGCAGGCAAGATCCCTGCCGCTACAGGGTGGCAATGCCCAGAGGCGCCCGGCTGCTTTCTGACTCGTGGTGGCAGGGCCGGTCAGGGCTGGCCGGGGGCTTCGCCGATGCGGTGCCAGGGCTGGAGTAGCGTCCCCTGCCGCCCGTCCATATCTCCATAGTCTCACTGGAGTCTCACCGGAGCCTCTCCGTATGCACACCGTAGATAACAATGTTATCCAGCGTGAGGCTACGGTGTGCATACGGTGAGACCCCGGGGCGGCCCGCAGGACGCCCGGGTGCCGGTTGGGAGGAATCTGGGGCTGCGGGCCTGGCTGTTGGGTGGCGCCAGGCTGGGTTCGGATGGGTTTCCCAGACGCGGGAAAGGGTCAAACGGCCCGAGGCGGGGCACCGTCTAGCACCTGATCATTCCGAGAAAGACCCAGTAACCCTTCCATCGGAGAGCGATGAACCGCCTGCCGTTACCTAAGTCCGCTATGGAGAGCCATTGGGGATTCGCAGGATCCTTTCATGTCCACGAACCTGTTTCCACGAGCGAATCCGCTGCCGTCTTGACTCCACCCCCACGAGATTATTCGCTGCGTTACAAAAATCGGCCAGTCAGAGGGCTGCCAGGGCCGACCCTTCCCGGAACTGACCTGCCGCGCCCCGAGGCAAAAACTATTTTTATTTTGTGCTTGCCACCGGTGATCTCTCTCTGCTAGGATGCCCAACACTGTTCACCGCCAACATGAATATGTGACGTCCCCTGCAAACCGCTCAACGAAACTATCCTATGAATAACCTCACCTCCAAAGCACTCCGATTCATCCCTGTCGCTCTCGGCCTTTTGTTCTGCTTCCTGGCGAATTCCGCCGGGGCAGCGGTCCTCTACTGGGACAACAACGGGACCGCCGCCGCCACCAGCGGCACCTGGAACACGACCAGTTCCCAGTGGGCCACGTCTTCGGTTCTGGTTGCCAGTCCCGGTGTCTGGGTCACGTCTGATGCGGCTTGCTTTACTGCCGGCAGCGGCAACACCGGCACCATCAATATCACCGTGAACTCGGCGATAACCATGGAAGGCATTTTTAACGGAGCACTGAACCCGTCCGGCTGCTACCTGAACCTTATCAATGGCGGCTCCGGCTCATTGAACATACCTTCTGGTGTGCAAGCCGCCCTCGATACCGGCGGCAGCGACAGCCAGCCAACCATTGTCGGAGTCCCGTTCACCGGCCCTGGGATGCTTTTTGTCGAAGGCTCAAAACCGGTCTCTTTGAATGTCGCCAGTTCCCATACTGGCGGGACCACGCTGAATGGCTCCGGTACTGTGAGCATTAACAATAATAACTCCTTTGGCGCGAACGCGAACCCCATATACCCTTATGAGAACCAATATGCAGGGGTTGCTGCCACAGTGCCGCTGACGATCCCCAATCCCATTACGGCGGCATTTTGCAACTACGGCATCAATTTTGCCTCTTCAGCCTCCTGTCCCGTGACCCTTACTGGCAACGTGGATTTGCAAGGCAATTTGTATTTGAGAAATGCCGGCGGCAGCGCCTCGCTGCTCACTCTCTCCGGCATCATCAGCGACGTCGGCGGCTTGAACCTAAGCGCCAACGCCAGCTCGGTGATTCTCGTAAGCGGGGCGAACACTTACGGCGGCGGCACGACCGTGAGCAGCGCGGGCAGCACGGGCCTCATACTCCAGCTCGGCAACGGCTCCGCCCTGGGCTATGGCCCGACCACCGTCGCCTCCGGGAGCGTGCTTGATCTCGATGGCACCACCGGCGTCAATACCGCGCTCACCCTCAACGGCACCGGCATCAGCAGCGGCGGCGCCCTGATCAACAGCAGCGCCACGCCGGTAACGCTCAACGGCGGCAGCGGAGTCGCGGCGATCACGCTCACCGGCAACGGCAGCGGCATCTCGGCGGCGTCGCCGCCGACGATCACGATTAGCGGAACCGGCAGCGGGGCAGCCGCCTCGCCGGTTCTCGGCGTCACTGCCGCCAGCTTCACCGTTTCCGCCGGCACCCAGCAGTACACGGTAGCCCCGAGCGTCACGATTTACACCGCGGCGGCGGCTTCCTCCGGCGGAGCCCCCCAGGGCGGCATCTCCGGCTACCAAAACACCGGCGGCGCCACCGCGACGTGCGCCCTCGCCGGTGCTGCTCCCAGCGTAATTAGCACCACCATTACCGTCACCTCCCCCGGCTTCGGCTTTGGGACCCAGACCCCAACGATCGTATTCTCCGGCGGCACCACCAGCGGAAGCGGCACCGCCCCGACGGGCACCGGCAATACAACCCACTACTGCGTGAGCGGCGTTGCAATCACGGCTCCGGGCAGCGGCTACACCGCCGCGCCGAGCGTCTCCTTTAGCAGCGGCGGCGCCACCGCCACCGCGTCACTCCCCGTCGTGAACCTGGCCACCGCCAGCAGCGTCGGGGGTCCTGGGAGCATCACCATAAACGGCGTCATCAGCGGCGCTTCCGCCAACTCCTTGACCAAGGTTGGCGCGGGCACGGTCACGCTCACCGCCCCCAACACCTACAGCGGGGCAACCACGGTTAGCCAGGGCGAACTCATCGGTGTGGTCGGAGGCTCGATCGCCAGCAGCGCCCTGACGTTGAATTCGGGCACCGAACTCGGCGTCTCGATTACCGATGACACCAAACAGTTTTCCACCGGAGCTCTGACGCTCAGTGCCGGCACGACGGCTCTCGACTTCAACTTCGGGTCCTTCACGGTCCCGAGCACCTCGGTCGCGCCGCTCAAGGTGAATGGCGCCGCCACGTTTAACAGCACGCCCACGGTGAGCATTGAGTCAGGCAGCCTCCCGGCAGGCACTGGCGTTTACCCGTTGATGACCTGGACCTCTGAGACGGGCACTGCGCCGACGACCGCAATTCTGCCGCCTCACGTGACTGGCACCCTCGGTGTGGTGGGCACTACCCTTAATCTGAATATCACCGCCAACACCCAACCCCTCACATGGAATAATAGTGGCACCGGAGCTTGGGACATCGGCGGTACTCAGAATTGGACGGACAGCAGCTCAAACCCCTCCTACTACCTCCAAACGCCGTCCCCGGGTGACGCCGTCATCTTCGCCGATACTTACATCACGGCTTCCCCGACGGTGACGCTCGCCGCCAACGTCACCCCGGCGTCTGTGACCGCCAACAACTCCACGTATAACTATACGATTTCCGGCGCTGGAGCCATCGCTGGGAGCACCGGTTTGCTAAAGCAGGGCGGCGGCACGCTGACCCTTGTCAACGCTAACACCTACACCGGTGGCACGACCATCAGCGCCGGCACGCTCCAACTGGGCGACGGGGCGACGGGCAACGGCAGCGTGGCGGGGAATATCACGGATAATGCCAGCCTCGTTTTCGCGAACATTAATTCCGAGACCTACGCCGGCGTCATTAGCGGAAGCGGTGCGCTCGCCGTGTCGGGTCCCGGCACCATCACCTTGAATAACGCCAGCACCTTCACCGGTGGCACAACGATCAGCGGGGGCACGCTCCAACTGGGCGACGGCGCGGCTAAGAACGGCAGCCTGGCCGGCAATATTCTCGATAATGCCAGCCTGGCTTTCGCGAACTACAATGCCCAGACGTACGCCGGGGTCATCAGCGGAACGGGTTCGCTGACGATGTCGGGTCCGAACACGCTGACCTTGAGCGGCGTCAACACCTACGGCGGCGCCACTGCCATCAGTGCCGGCAATCTTACGATCGGCGGCGCGGGCCAGTTGGGCAGCGGGTCCTATTCGGGCAACATCGCCAACAGTGCAACGTTCACCTACAACAGCTCGGCAGCGCAGACCTTGTCGGGCGTTATTTCCGGGAACGGTGCGCTGATCCAGAACGGTTCCGGCACGCTGACCTTGAGCGGCGCCAACACCTACAGCGGCGCCGTCACGGTCAACGCTGGCATCCTTAGCGTTAACTCCATTGCCGATTCCGGCACCAGCGCTCTCGGTACCGGCACCTCCTTGACGTTGGGTGGCGGGACGCTCCAGTACACCGGTTCGGGCGCCGCTACCACGACGCGCACGGTTACCGTCAGCGGAACCGCTTCCATAGTTGATCTGCCCGCCGGCAACCTGGAATTCAACGCCGCGGTCAAGAGCGGCACTATTAACAAGAATAGTGCCGGCACGCTCACGCTGAGCGGCAGCACGGACAACTCCTCTCTCGGAGTAACCGTCAACAACGGCACAGTGGTGTTGAACAAGGCCAGCGGCAGCTCCGTGCACGGAGTAGGCGCGACCACCACTGTCAATAGCGGGGGCACGCTTCAGTTGAGCGGCAGCGGCGGCTACGAGATTTACAGCGGCGTCAGCGTCACCGTCAACAGCGGCGGCGTCTTTGACGCCAATGGCCAGAGCGATTCCTTCACCAAGCTGAGCCTTGCCGGCACCGGCATCAGCGGCGGCGGTTCCCTCATCAACAACAACGGCAGCACCTCCACTCTCACGCTCAGCAGCGGCCTTGCCCTGACAGCCAACAGCTCGGTGGGCGGCAGCGGCAACATCACCGTACCCAGCGTCGTGAGCGGCGCTTTTGCGCTGACCTATGGCGGTACGGGCACCCTCAACCTGAGTGGCGTCAATACTTACAGCGGCGCCACCACCATCAGTTCCGGCACGCTCACCATCAGCGGCACAGGCAAGTTGAACAGCGGCTCTTATGCGGGCGCCATTACCGACAATGGAACGTTCAATTTCAATAGTGCAGTCTCACAGACCTTGTCGGGCAACATCACTGGAGCGGGTGCCCTCGGCTTCAACGCGGGGGGGGTGAATGGGGAGATCGTGACCCTCTCCGGCAACAATGCTGCCTTTACGGGCCCAACCACCATTGCCAATCTCGGCCAGGTGGTGATCACGGCTGACAGCCAACTGGGCACCCCTGCGGGTTTCTCGCCCACCCAATTGACAATGAGCGGAGGCTTCCTCCGTGTCAGCGGCAGCACCACCCTCAGCGCGAATCGCGGCGTTACTCTAGGTGCTCCGGCCAGCGTCTTTGGGCAGAACCTCGGTGCCAGTATCCAGGTGGATGCCGGCGATACGCTGACCATTGCTGGCCCCATCGCCGACCCTGTCAATGGCGGCGTTATGTTGTTCGGCCTCGGCGAGAACATTGCTGTGCAAGGCATGGGAACCAACCTCCTCACCGCCGCCAATACCTACATCGGCCCGACCCTGATCGCCAACGGTAGGGTGAAGCTGGGCTCCGGCGGGTCGCTGCCTTATGGAACCACCCTGGTCATAGTCCCGGATAACAGCGGCGGCTCATATTTTGACCTCGGCGGCAATACCCAGACCATCGGCCCCCTGTCCACCACCAATTATATCTATACGGGGACCGGCGTGGGCAGCGGTACTCCCACCATCCTGCTCTCGGGCGCCAGCGCGCTGACGGTTCTCCAGACCAACACCACCACCGTTTTCAGAGGGCTCATCACCGGCCCGGGCAGCCTCACCCTCAATGGCAACAGCAGCGGCATGCTCATCCTGAGCAACTACGCCAACACCTACACCGGCGGCACTACCATCAGCGGCGGCACCCTCGATGTCACCAACGGCGCCTCGATCTCGGGCAACGTCACCATCAATAGCGGCACGCTCAAGCTTGACAGCAACGCCGCCATGTCCGCCACCGGTAACCTCACCTTGGACGTCACCGCCGCGGTGGTCCTCAACTTCACCGGCACTCAGACCATCAAAGCCCTTTACTTCGGCTCGACCCCGCAAGCCACGGGCCTTTGGGGTGCGGTCGGCAATGCAAGTGCGACCTATACTGACAGCCGCTTCTCCGGTAGCGGCCTGCTCAATGTCACGTGTACTGCTCCGGACCAGACGATCACTCCGGCGGCCGCTTCGGTGTGCGCCAGTTCGACGGGGAATACGGCCAGTGTTACCGCCACGGGCGGGGCAACCTATGCGTGGTCTATCAGCGGAGGTACAATCACCGCGGGCGGGACTACCTCGACGGTCACTTATACTGCCGGTGCAAGCGGCACTGTCACGTTGAGCTGCGTGGTCACCGCGTCGTGCGGAGTTGCCAGTGCGGGCGGTCAGAACATCACCCTGACGATCAATCCGCTGCCGACGGTTAGCGTGAATTCAGCGGTGGTTTGCGCCGGCAGCCCTGCGACGCTGACCGCTACGACCAGCGCCAGCAGCCCGAGTTATCTCTGGAGTCCGGGTGGGGCTACCACAGCGTCCATCACGGTCTCGCCGGCTTCGACGACGACTTACACGGTGACGGTGACTGATGGCACGACGGGATGCGCCAACAGCGGCAGCGGCACCGTAACGGTCAATCCGGTGCCGACCGCCAATGCCGGTCCGAACCAGACCATTGTTTGCCTCGGCTGCGGGGTTACCATCGGCGGCAGCCCCACTGCCACCGGCGGCAGCGGGGTTTATTCGTATAGTTGGAGCCCTGCTACTGGATTGAGCAGCGCGACGGTGGCCAACCCCGCGGCTTCACCCTTGAGCACGACTACCTACACCGTCACTGTCACCGATGCTGATGGGTGTACCGCCCAGTCCAGCGTGACAGTGACCGTGGCGACTGTAGCGCCGAGCATTTCCGCGCAGCCCGCCAACACGACGGTATGCAGCGGCTCGACGGCCTCCTTCTCCGTCACTGCTGCCGGTTCAAGCCTCAATTACTATTGGACGGAGAACAACAATAGTGGCTGGGGCAACGCCTGGTCGGTGAGCGGCAGCGGCAGCACCTGGCTCGGCACTTCTACCGACAACGATCAATTCCAGCCCGATTGCAACAGCTTCTCCGCGAACGGGGACATCAACAGCCCGATCAGCGGCAACGCCCTGGGCATGTATGGCGGCACCGCCGGGGATGAAGCCGCCGTCCGCACCTTCCCGGCCTTGGCGGCCGGGCAGACGGTGAGCATTGATTTTGACAACGGCAACGTGGACAACGGCAGCAAGGTTGGATTCAGCCTGCAAGACTCCAGCGGCAACAACGTGCTGCAGTTTTACTTTGTGGGTGGCCAGGCCAACTACAAGTACTGGGACACCACTCTCGGCGAGCAGGACAGCGGGATTGGCTGGGGCTATACCGGCAATCGGGTTCAGTTCGCCTTAACGTGTGGCAATGCCTACGTGTTGATCGTGACCCCTTGCGGCGGCACGCCGACCACGCTCACCGGCACCTGCTCCGGGACCATTGCTCAGGTGAAGTTGTTCAATGGGAACACCGCCGGCGGCGACGAAGATAATATCTACTTCAACAACTTCATCATCGGCGGATATACCGACAATGCGGATAATTATTCCGGCGGCTGGGCAGGCCAGGATAAAGGCAACCAGCCGATTGCGTCAGCCAACGGCAGCACTTACACGACGCCTGCCCTGACCGCCAATGCGCAGTATCAGGCCGTGGTGGCCGGCTGTGGCGGTGTGGTGCTCTCCAGTGTAGCATCGGTGACGGTCAACCCGCGGCCGACGGTGAGCGTGAACTCGGAGACGATTTGCGCGGGCGGTTCAGCGACGCTGGTGGCGACGACCAGCGCGAGCAGTCCGACCTATCTGTGGAATGATCCAGCCAACTCGACCACGGCATCCATCACGGTCTCGCCGGCTTCGACCACTACCTACACGGTGACGGTGACCGACGGTACGACGGGCTGCGCCAACAGCGGCAGCGGCACGGTGACGGTCAACCCGCGGCCGACGGTGAGCGTAAACTCCGAGCCGATCTGCGCGGGCGGTTCGGCGGTCCTGAGCGCGACCACCAGCGCCAGCACTCCGAGCTATCTGTGGAATGACCCTGCCAGTTCGACCACCGCCTCGATCACGGTGTCGCCGGCTTCGACGACGACCTACACGGTTACAGTGACTGACGGCGTGACCGGCTGCGCCAACACGGGCAGCGGCACGGTGACGGTCAATCCGCTGCCGACGGTAAGCGTGAACTCGGCAGCGATTTGCCTGGGCGGTTCAGCAGTCCTGAGTGCGACCACCAGCGCGAGCACTCCGAGCTATCTGTGGAGTCCGGGTGGGGCGACGACGGCGTCCATCACGGTATCGCCGACCGCAACGACGACCTACACGGTGACGGTGACCGATGGCACGACGCTTTGTGCCAATATCGGCAGCGGCACGGTGACGGTTAACCCGGCGCCGACGGTGAGTGTGAACTCGGCCACGGTTTGCGCGGGCAGTTCGGCGACTTTAACGGCGACGACCAGCGCGAGCAGCCCGAGTTATCTATGGAGCCCGGGCGGGGCCACGACGGCCTCCATCAGTGTATCGCCGTCTTCGACCACGATCTACACGGTGACGGTGACTGACGGCGTGACGGGCTGCATCAACGGCGGCAGCGGCACCGTGACAGTCAATCCGCTGCCGACGGTGAGCGTGAACTCGGCGACTATTTGCGCGGGCGCTTCGGCGACGCTGACGGCGACCACCAGCGCGAGCACTCCCAGTTATCTGTGGAGCCCGGGTGGGGCGACGACAGCGTCCATCACGGTGTCACCGTCTTCGACCACGACTTACACGGTGACGGTGACGGATGGGGTGACGGGTTGCGCCAAGAGTGGCAGCGGCACGG
>Ga0326728_10000674_pt1 | contig 130241 bp, 127 predicted proteins | sample MB3enrmetagenome_FD_207602 | JGI IMG/M metagenome (GOLD analysis project Ga0326728, IMG submission 207602) | Lab enriched peat soil microbial communities from McLean, Ithaca, NY, United States - MB31MN | ecosystem: Environmental > Terrestrial > Soil > Wetlands > Peat | place: USA: New York...
AGCTCTCTAGCGAAAAGCAAGCCAGAGGCTGGTCGCGACGATGTTGAAGATGGCCAGGGGCATGAGCCACCGCCATCCAAAGTTCATTAGCTGGTCGTAGCGGAAGCGAGGCAGCGTGCCGCGCACCCACACGTAGAGGCAGAGAAACGCGAACACCTTGCTCACGAACCAGAAGAGCGAGAGCAGGGCGTTGATCAGGTTGTTCTCAAATGGCGGAATCAGGCTGCCGAAGGGGCTGGTCCAGCCGCCGAGGAACAAGAGCGTAGCGACGCAGCCAACGTTGATCATGTTGGCGTACTCGGCCATGAAGAACATGGCGAACTTCATGGAACTGTACTCGGTGTGGTAGCCGCCTGTGAGTTCGCTCTCGGCCTCGGGCAGATCGAAGGGGGAGCGATTGGTCTCGGCGTAGGCGGCCATCAGATAGATGAAGAAGGCCAGGAACTGGAGGCCGCCGAAGATGTTCCAGGTGACGATGCCGCGGGTGGCCTGGCGCTCGACGATGTCGCGCAGGCTGAAGGAGCCGGTGCGCATGACCACGCCGACCAGCGAGAGGCCGAGCGCGAGTTCGTAGCTGACCAACTGAGCAGACGAGCGCAGGGAGCCTAAGAGCGAGTACTTGTTATTCGAGGACCAGCCGGCCAGGGCGATGCCGTAGACGCCTACGGAGGTGATGCCGAGGATGATGAGCAGGCCGATGTGAACGTCGGAGATCTCAAACAGATCGACGCCGCCGGGTCCGGCCTTGGGAAGCCCAAAGGGGATGACGCCGATGGAGATGAGCGCGCAGCCCAGCGAGAGGATCGGCGCGAGCAGATAGAGCGGCCGGTAGACGGCAGTGGGGATCAGGTCTTCCTTGAGGAAGGACTTTGCGCCGTCGACGAGCGGCTGGAGAATGCCGAAGGGTCCGACGCGGCTGGGCCCCCAGCGGTTCTGGATGCGGCCCACGAGCTTGCGCTCGAGCAGAACCGTGTAGGCCACGCCCAGCAGCAGAATCACCGTGACGACGATGACTTTGGCCAGGTTCCACAAAAAGAATGCGAGTAAGGTCACGTGCGTTTCAGTGCAGCTGTTTAGCCCCGCTGCGGGGGAGTTGGAAAACGAGCAAGTTGGCGAGTCAGCAGGTCAGCTAATCGGCGGCTGTGGCTGTTGGCTCGCAGGTCTGGTGTTGCGCGATTTCGTTGAGGCCCTTGGAGTAGCGGCCCAGGGTTGAAGAAGTGAACAGGCCGTCGTGCGCGGGCACAATCTCAGAGTGCAGAGCCGCGACGGGAACAAAGGCCGATGCCGCGCCGATCTCCGAGCGCACGGCGTTACCGCCGAGCAGGTTGATGCGGTCGAGCTGGTAGCCGGGTACGACGCTCGATATTTCGTCAAGCAGCGCGATGGGATCGAAGGGGCTCAAGCGTGGTTCGAGGCCGTGGCCCTTGAGGTAGACCGAGGTGCGGTCGGCCTCGCCCGTCTGCGCGCCGCGAGACTGGCCAAGGTCGCCTGTAGTGCCGGCTGTGCCGACGGGAACCAGCGTCTTGATGTCCGCGCCCAGCGCCAAAGCAAGCCGGACGAGGATTTCGAATTCAGGTTTTGCGCCGGGCCGGTCCGCGCCCTTGCGGAGCAGTTGCACGTCGCCGAAGGTGTTGGTGAGGGTGCCGGACTTCTCATAGAGGCTGGCGGCAGGGAAGACCACATCGGCGGCGGCGGCGGTTGGAGTGAGGAATAGATCGACGGCGACGACGAAGGTGTTCTTGAGCGCCCCTGCATTGAGGCCGCGCGAAGTGACTGGATCAGCGCCGACGACCAGCAGTGCGTCGAGATCGCCAGTGGAAGCAGCGGCCAGCATCTGGCCGAGCGTCTTGCCGGGCGCGGGCGCGGGCACGTAGCCGGGTAGCAGATCGGGCAACAGGCCCATGTCTGCCGCGCCGCGAGAGTTCGAGTGATCGCCAAGATAGGCGAAGCGGACGTTGGCGCGTTTGAGGCCCCAGGCAACGAGTTTGCCTACGGCATCGCCGCGGAACTCGGAGCCAAAGATGACGATCAGGGACTCTTCGGCGGCGATGGTCTTGGCGAAGTCGGCGGTTCCGGCTTCAAGGAATGCTGCCAGCTTTGAGTAGTCGCCGTCGGTGACCAGTTGCGTGAACCGGGCCTGGCGGTCGAGCTTGATGGGCTTGGCGTTGGCGATGTAGAGCCGCGTCTTGTTGAGCCGAACCGCGGTGCGGATGAGATTGGCGAGCAGCGGATGCTCTTCGGTGGGGTTGCCGCCGATGAGCAGAATTGCGGGCGCCGTGCCGATGTCCTTCAGGCTCGCGGTCCTGCCAGTCTTGCCTGCCAGGGCCTGGGCGAAGGCGGCGTAGTCCGTGGTGCGCTCGTGGTCGATGTTGCTGGTCGAGAGCACGGTGCGGGCCAGCTTTTGCAGCAGGTAGTTCTCTTCGTTGGTGGCGCGGTTGGAGCCGATGACGCCGATGGCCGCGCCGCCCTTTTCATCCCGCACAGCTTTCAACCGAGAGGCTGCTGCATGCAATGCCTGTTCCCAGGTGGCAGGTTCGAGGGCCCCGTGCGCATTGCGGACCAAGGGCCTGAAGAGCCGAGCGGAGTTCTCGACGAAGTCAAAGCCGAAGCGGCCCTTGGCGCAGAGAAAGTCGTCGTTGATGCCGCTCTTGTCGCGGTTGTCGGCGCGGACGATTTCAGAGCCGGAGGCCGTGGTGCGGATGCCGAGCGTAACCTTGCAGCCGTCTCCGCAGTGGGTGCAGACGGTGGAGACGTGGTTCATCTCCCAGGGACGGGTGCGATAGCGATAGCTGCCGCTGGTGAGCGCGCCCACCGGGCAGATGTCAATGCAGTTGCCGCACTGCTCGCAGTCGAGCTGGTCGCTTTCCCCATCTTTTCCATTCACGTTGGGTGCGATGACGGCGCTCGATCCGCGATTCTGGACGGCGAGAGCAAATACGTCCATGCCTTCGCCGCATTCGCGAACGCAACGGTAACAGAGAATGCAGCGCGGCCGGTCGTAGTAGACGGCCGGGGACCACTGCTGCTCTTCGCGATGGTTCTTGGCGTCGGCGTAGAGGCTTTCGCCCGCGCCGTACTTGAAGACCATGTCCTGCAACTCGCACTCGCCGCCGGCGTCGCAGACGGGGCAGTCGAGGGGGTGGTTGCCAAGTAAAAGCTGCAAGGTCCCTTTGCGGGCCTGCGCGATCTCTTCGGATTCGGTCGTGAAGACCTGGCCCTCGGCGACCGTAGTGGTGCAGGCGGTCTGAAGCTTGGGCACCTTCTCCTGGCGCACCACGCACATGCGGCAGGCGGCCTGGAGCGAGAGGCCGGGGTAGTAGCAGAAGGCGGGGATCTCGATTCCGGCCTTGCGGCAGGCGTCGATCAGCAGCGTCCCCGCGGGCGCCGTGAGCTTCTTTCCGTCGACTGTGAAGGTTACGTCGGGCATTGTTTCCTTAAGCGGCCTGCGATCTTGAGGTTGAGGTAGTAGTCTGCGGCAGCGAAACACTCAGCCACTCGACAAAATACTGATTGGATTCGGGATTCGGATCGAATTCCTGAAAATTGACGCTTGTGGCGGTAGCTTCGGGGATCGGTTCTCCGGCTTTCGAGGATTCGCGCAGATACAAATCGATGGCCTCGCGAAGGTGGACGCGAGTGTCGTCGATGTCATCGCCCAGTGAGCCGCAGCCAGGAAGATCGGGAGCGAACGCACTCCAGTTCTTCGGGCCTTTCTCGTAAACGACCATGTAGCTTCGCTTCATTTCAATCCAGCCTTCTTGAGAATACTGTGAAGAAGCCCCTTGCCGATCTCCTTGCCGGTGTGCATCGGTACTACGATCAGCCCCGGTTTTGTTGGATGCCGGTAATGTTTATGGCTGCCTTCCTGTCCGGTGCTGAACCACCCGTCAGCTTCCAGAATCCTCACCAGTTCCTGCGGTCTCACTTGTTGTCCTTACAATCTTGCTGGCATCCATCGTTCAACAACAGAAACTACTATGCATGTTTTGCGAACGGGCACGGTTTGCCGTTCAGGTGATCCTCGAACTCCTTGCGGAACTTCTTGACGAAGGCGAGCGTCGGCATGGCCGCTGCGTCGCCCAGCGGGCAGAAGGTGCGGCCCAGCATGTTTTCGCCGATGTACTTGATGTTGTCGATGTCCTTGGCCTCTCCAAATCCGGCGTGGAGGCGGGTGATGGTCTTCTTGATCCAGTCGGTGCCCTCGCGGCAGGGGATGCACCATCCGCAGCTCTCGTGCTGGTAGAAGGCGATGGTGCGCTGGGCGAACTCGACGATGCAGGTCTGGTCGTCGATGACGCAGACGCCGGCCGAGCCTAACATGGAGCCGGCCTTGCCCACCTGGTCGAAGTCCATGCCGATGTCGATCTCGTCGGGCAGCAGGCAGGGCGTGGAACTGCCGCCGGGAATCACGGCCTTGAGGCCGCGGCCCTTCCAGACGCCGCCGGCTACCTCGTAGACGATCTTCTTGAGGTTGTAGCCCATGGGCAGCTCGTAGACGCCGGGCTTTTCAACGTGGCCGCTGATTCCAAAAAGTCGTGTACCGCCGTTGCGGGGCGAGCCGACTGCCGAGAATGCCGCCGCGCCCATGGTGATGACGTGGGGCACGGTGGCGATAGTCTCGGCATTGTTGATGACCGTTGGCCCGCCGTAGAGTCCGACTACGGCCGGGAAGGGAGGCTTGATGCGAGGCACTCCGCGCTTGCCTTCGAGCGACTCCATCAGGGCCGACTCTTCGCCCACCTCGTATGCGCCCGCGCCGGTCTGGGTGATGATCTCGAACTCGTTGCCCGATCCGAAGATGTCCTTGCCGAGGAAGCCCTTCGCATAGGCGTCGGCTACGGCCTTCTCCATGATCTCAAGCAGGTAGCGATACTCGCCACGCAAATAGATGAAGCCCATCTTTGCGCCGATGGCGAGGCCGGCGATGATGGTACCCTCGATGACCGAGTGCGGATCGTGCAGGAAGATCAGATGGTCCTTGCAGGTGCAGGGCTCGCTCTCGTCGCCGTTGACCAGCACGTACTTGGGCTTGGCCGACTGCTTGGGCACGAACGACCACTTCAGACCCGTGGGGAAGCCCGCGCCGCCGCGACCGCGGAGATTCGACGCCTTCATCTCGTCAATGACCCACTCCGGGCCTTGGGCGAGACACTTTTTTACGGCCTGATAGCCGCCGAGTTCGATGTAGCGGTCGATGTTCGCCGCTCCTTGGCCGAAACGCCGGGAGACGATCTTAACTTCATCGGGATGGGAGACCAGCCTGGGCATCAGCGGCCTCCTTTCGAGCTTGCCTTGCCGCGATAGGCGTCCAGGATGCCGGAGACCAGCTCGGGCTTGAGCTCATCGTGGAAGTCGTAGTTGACCTGGATGGCGGGCGCCCAGGAGCAGGCGCCGATGCACTCCACTTCTTCGAGCGAGAACATGCCGTCGGCAGTGGTTTCCTTTGTACCGATGTGCAGCTCTTCCTTGAAGCGGTCCAGAATGTCGTATCCGCCGCGCAACATGCAGCAGATGTTGGTGCAGACTTGGACGTTGTAGCGGCCGGCGGGCTTGAAGCGCAGCATGGAGTAGTAGCTGGCCACGGAACGGACGTCAAGCTCGGTGATGCCGATGCGCTGGGCGATCTCCAGGATGGCGGCGTCGGAGAGGTACCCGATCTCGTCCTGCGCGTAGAGCATCATCGGGATAAGAGCCGAGCGCTTGACGGGGTACTTGAGCACGAGGGCGTCAAAGCGTGCGGCCGTCGCGGGGGTAAAGATCGAGATGGTTTCCGTATTCATCCAATAAACTCTCTGGTCTTGCGGGCCCAAAGGCCCCTGTCGCTAGCGGTCGATTTCTCCCAGCACAATGTCGATGGATCCGATCACGGCCACAAGATCCGCGATCAGCCGTCCCTTGCACATCGTCTCCAAAGCTTGCAGAGTGGCAAACGACGGGTAGCGCATGTGGACGCGGTAGGGCTTGGCCGTGCCGTCGGAGACGACGTAATAGCCCACCTGTCCGTGGCCGCACTCGATGCCCTGGTAGACCTCGCCGGCCGGAACCGCGAACCCTTCGGTCACGATCTTGAAGTGGTGGATCAGCGACTCCATCCCGGTCTTCATCTGTTCGCGATCGGGCAGCACGATCTTGGGGGCGTTGGCCTTCACCGGGCCGCCGGGCAGGCCGTCCAGGGCCTGCTGGATGATCTTGACGCTCTCCCGCATCTCGACGAGCCGGACGACGTACCGTGCCCAGGTGTCGCCGTCGGTCGAGGTGGGCACTTCAAACTTGAACTTCTCGTAGCCGGAGTAGGGCATGTCGCGGCGCAGGTCGAAATCTACGCCGGAGGCGCGCAGCGGCGGCCCGGTAACGCCCAGGGCAACCGCATCCGCAGCAGAGAGATAGCCCACACCCTTCAAGCGGTTGATGAAGATTGGATTGCCGGTGAGGAGGTTCGAGTACTCGTCGATCTTCTCCGGGAAGGTGTCGATGAAGGCCTGCACGCGGTCCAGCCAGCCGAGCGGCGGCTCCATGGCCAGCCCGCCGATGCGGAAGTAGCTGGTCATCATGCGCTGGCCGGCTACGGCCTCAAACAGCCGCAGAATCTCCTCGCGTTCGCGGAAGGTGTAGAGGAATACGGTCAGCGCGCCGATGTCCATGGCGTGCGTGCCCAGCCAGACCAGGTGGGAGTTGAGGCGGCTGAGCTCGGTGAGCAGAACCCGGATCCACTGCGCCCGCTCCGGGATCTCAAGATCCAGAAGTCGTTCCACAGCAAGGCAGTAGCAGAGATTGTTCGCGAGCGGGTCGAGATAATTTACGCGGTCGGTGAGGGGAATAACCTGCTGATAAAACTTGGCCTCGCAGGTCTTCTCGATGCCCGTATGCAGGTATCCGATCTCAGGGCGGATCTTGACGATGACTTCGCCGTCGATCTCGACGACCAGGCGCAGAACGCCGTGCGTTGCCGGATGCTGGGGGCCCATGTTGAGGACCATGTGCTGGCCGCCCAGGTTGGTGATCTCTGGGGTGACTCCAATGGTTGCCATCAGCGGTAGCCCTCCACGGGATAGTCCTTGCGCAGGGGGTGGCCTTCCCACTCGTCCGGCATCATGATGCGGCGCAGGTCGGGGTGCTCGGCAAAGCGGATGCCGAACAGATCGAAGACCTCTCGTTCGTAGAAGTTAGCGGCCGGCCAGACGGGGGTAATGGAGTCCACCACCGGGTCGGACTCGTCTACGAAGACGCGCAGGCGGATGTACTCGCGGAACTTGTGCGAGAGCAGGTGATAGCTCAACTGGAAGCGCGGAGAGGCCGGAAACCAGTCCACGGCCGTCATATCGTCAAAGAAGTTGTAGCCGGCAGCCTGCAGGCGCGCGCAGGCCTCGCGCAGCAGCTCGGGGGCTACCGTGAGGGTCAGCTCGCCGTATTCGAACTTTGCGTCGGCCAGAGCCTCTGGGCTCCATTCGAGCATGGCCTTGACGGCAGGGTGGTCGCTCTTTGCTTCGAGGACTGCCTGCCTGCCCGGCAGCGTTAGGTTCTGTGTCATCCGTCGGACCCGTCTTTCTTCTTTAAATCCAAGGTCTTAGCGTTCAATCTTCGTGCGGCGAGCGGTTAGAGATCGGCCCGGTCCTGGCTCCAGTTAAGGATGCCCTTACGCACAATGTAGTAGAGGCCCACCACGACAAAGCCGAGGTAGACCAGCATCTCCCAGAAGCCGAAGAGACGGGAGCCGGTGATGCCGTAGAGCTTGCGGTAGATCAGGGCCCAGGGCATCATGAAGACCGCTTCCACATCGAACAGGATGAACAGGACTGCCACCATGTAGAAGCGCACACTGAAGCGGCCGCGCGCGTCCCCGACGGGCTCAATGCCGCACTCGTAGGCCGAAAGCTTGATTTTGGTGTTGCGGTGGCGGCCAATGAGCCAGGAAGCGGCCACCATGCCCACGCCCATCAGCACGGCGAAGGCGATTTGCATGAGAAGCGCAAGGTATTGCCAGTGGTAGGGGACCATATCCATCCAGTTAGAAACAATCTCTTGATTGCAAGCCTGTTGGAGACCACGAACCTATCGAATTTCAAAACGCTTGTTCAGTTCTGAGCTTAGGTTTTCGGCCTCTATCCGTCAAGGCGGGGACGCAGGGTTTTGAACCTCCGGGCGCATTCCCCCGCGAACACCAGGCGAGAAAATCCCCGGAGCCGAAACCGCACCCCCACAGATATATACGTGTTGGCCCTCCCCGCGATTTGTGCGTTGAATCACTTCTGTTCTTTCCATAAATAAATTCCAAGCGGAACTGTCTCATATCAGCACACGGTACCTGCGTGATCTCTAGATTGGAAACTTCTAGCCGAAAATCCCAGTGAGGATGATCCAAATGGCACACACGCTAACGCAGGAAATTAGAAACGACGTAATCGGGGTTCTGGTCGCGGCGCCCAGGCCCATGCCTGTCGATCGCAGACGGAAGATCTCCCCACGCTCCGGAAAGGCCCTCGAGGTCCTGGGCCATGCCATCGAGTATCTGACCGATGAGCACCTTCATCTGGGCGGCACTTTCCGGCTCGACGATCCGCACTCAGAGGCGGTGAAGATCCTGATGGCGGCCAACCGTGCCGTGTACTTTGAGTGCCCGGAGGTGCCGACCTTCAGGGAGCGGTGCTCGGCCTGGTTGCAGCAGCGGACCGCATAGCGGGTCTGGCAGCCGCGCTACTGGCCAAAGGTCAGCACGGCAAAAAGAAGCAGCCAGGCAAACCCCATCGTGTGCCAGAACCAGGCCGCCGCATCGACGGCGATCTGGCGGTGGTCGATACGGCGCATCCGAGGCAAGACAGCCAGGCAAACGATCAACGCCAGAATCGCCAGCCCCAGATGGGCGGCATGCAGCCCGGTGACCAGGTAGAAGAAGTAGCTCGCCGGGGTCGCGTTGCGGTCGAAGGCGAACCCCACGTCCGTCAACTGCGTCCAGGCAATCCACTGGCCGGCCAGAAAGAGCAGGCCCAGGATCAGCGTGCCGCCCAGCCATAGCAGCGAGCGCCGAAGAGCCGGCCGGCCCAGTCCCAGCCACTCCTCGATCACGTCGAACTCGGCAAAGATGTGGGAGCGGGCCCGCTCCATGGTGAGGATGCTGACCATCAATATGGACGAGTTCAGAAAGAGGATGGGAGGCATCAGCACCGGATGCCAGTCGCGAATCTGTCGCAGCAGGCGGGGATCAAAGTGGGTGCCGGACTGGCGGGCGTAGAACAGGAAGACCAGCACGGCAAAGAATGCAAGGTCGCTGGCCAGGACACAGAAGACAAACGCCCGTACACGGTTCAGCAGCACCCGGGGTCCGCGTTGCGGCCCGAACTGGTCGTCGTCGCCACCTCCTCCGCCTCCTCCCGTTGGCTTGAGGTCGAGCGGCGGACGGCCCCCGCCCCCGGGCATCTTGCGCTCGATCTCGACGGGATTCGGGGTGAAGATGGAAGGCATTCGCGTCCCTCTGGCCTATGAGATTACGCCGGATCGGGCTGGGACGCACGGGATTTTCTACCGCAACCCGGCCCAGGGTCCGTGCGCCGCGAGTAGCTCTGCGATGCCGAGGCTTCCGTGTCGCTCGACCCTGCTCGCGATGCAGTTATCTCTATTTTTTTCAAGTAGAAGCAGACACAAGCTCAACAAAATATTTGTGGACGCGGCGGTCGCCTGAAAGCTCGGGGTGGAAGGTGGCGGCGAGGATCGACCCCTGCCGGACGAGCGTGGGAAAGCCGTCGCGAGAGGCCAGAATCTCAACATGGGGGCCAACCGAGAGGATGCGCGGGGCGCGGATGAAGACCATCTCCAGCGGCTCGGGGCCAAGGCTGGAGGGGGCTGTGACGATCGAGGAGTCGATCTGGCGGCCGTAGGCGTTACGCTCAACGACTGCATCGAGCAGGCCGAGCGAGCGCTGGGCGGGGTTGCGAACCTCGCGCGCCAGCAGGATGGCGCCGGCGCAGGTGCCGAATACCGGCTTTGTGCCACAAAACTCTTGCAAGGCGTCAAAGAGGTCGCGCTTCTCCAAAAATTTGAGGATGGTGGTAGATTCGCCGCCGGGTAGCACCAGGCCGTCGATATGGGCGAGCTCCTCGGCCTTGCGGATCTCGTGCGGCTCCGCGCCCGCCTCAACGAGGGCGGCGGCGTGGGCGGCGTAGTTGCCCTGGATGGCAAGGACGCCGATGCGGGGATGCTTTTTCCGATGCTCGGCTAAGGCCTCGGCTTCGAGTTTCTTCGCCTCATCGGCGCGGAGCTCTTCGACAAAGCGCCGGTTGCGTTCTCCGCAGAGAGCCAGAAAGTCGTCGTCGAGCATCGGAGCGTCCGGGTCCATCAGAGGATCCTTCATGGACACTTTAGGCTTTGGCGTCTTCGTCAATGGATGGCTCCGCCTTTGGCTGGGGTGGCCCGACATAGTTAGTATCGACCGAATGCGCTGCTAAATCGATTTTATCCGGTGGTAGAGTTTTCGGCGGAATCGGCGGGACGCTTGATATTCCCTTGACGATATATGTAAATAAGCACATACTGAGAAGATGGCCTGGGAAGTCGAGTTCACGGATGAGTTTGGCGGGTGGTGGGACGGGCTGTCGGTGGACGAGCAGAACAGCATTGCCGATGGGGTTTACGTCGTGGAAGAGTTCGGTCCAACGCTCACCCGCCCACAGGCCGACACGGTTCGCGGCTCCAGGTATCCGAATATGCGGGAGTTGCGAATCCAGCATCAGGGCCGCCCTTATCGCGTTCTCTATGCCTTTGACCCGCGCCGTGTGGGCGTCCTGCTGATCGGCGGCGACAAGACGGGAAACAATCGTTGGTACGAAGAGTTCGTGCCCAAGGCCGACGTAATTTATGCGCAGCATCTACGCGAGATCGAGGAGTAAAGACATGGCACACAAGTGGTCTGAAATCGAAGCCCGGATGGGACCTGAGCGGGTAGCTTCCGCCCGCGCCCGAGCACGGAAAGTCATAGAGGAAATGCCGCTGCAGCAGCTTCGCAACGCGCGGGAGATGACGCAGACGCGGTTGGCCGAGGTGCTGGAGATGGACCAGGGGAATATCTCGAAGCTCGAAAAGCGCACCGATATGTACCTGAGCACGCTGCGGAGCTACGTGGAGGCGATGGGTGGGACGCTGGAGATTCGGGCGGTGTTTCCGGATGGGGACGTGAAGATCGATCTGCTGAACAAACTGTCGGCGTGATTTTCCGCTATGCTATGTGCATGGAACTGATCTTCGAGGTGCGCGAGGCGGAGGAAGGCGGCTACATAGCGCGGGCGCTGGGACACGGCATCTTTACGGAGGCCGAGACCTGGCAGGAGTTGCGCGACAACGTTCAGGAAGCGGCCAGCCTTCATTTTGAAGACGCGGCGGTGAAGCCGAAGCTCATTCAGTTGCATTTTGTGAAGGATGAGCTGATCGCGGTCGAGGCGGCGTGAAACTGCCGCGCGGCGTATCGGCCCAGCGGCTGATTCGCGCTTTGGAGCGGCTTGGGTATGTAGTCGTTCGCCAGAAGGGAAGCCACATCCGGCTTTTGCACGAGGCAGCGCCCACCCATTCGATCTCGGTTCCGCTCCACGATCCGCTCAAGATCGGCACATTCCACGGGATTCTTGCCGAAGTGGCCGAGGCCCAGTATATTTCCATGCAGGATATTCTCGAATTGCTGTGACAGTCTGCTGCTGAGCAGGTGATATTCCGCGTGGAAATCCGGCGTACTTTCTTCCCACCCTTCGCAAGAAAGAAGCGAAGGATCGTAGCCGCAACAGCCAGTGCGAGCGAATAGCGAGCGTCTGCCTGAATGGCAAATTCACCAGCCGCGGGTTTGCAACTGGTCTTTCACTTCGATCCCGGCGGCGGCCAGGCCCTTCATGGTACCGGTGACCTGCTCGCTGACTTCAGCCAGAATCTTGGGGTCGTTGTAGTGGGTCGTCGCAATCACGATGGCCTTGGCGCGGCTCACTGCCTCCGCGCGCTCCTTGGGATCGTTCTCGACGTCGAGCGGCGTGGCGCGCTCCTTCATGAAGATTCCCGAGCCGACGAAGACGGCCTCTGCGCCTAACTGCATCATGAGAGCGGCGTCGGCCGGTGTCGCAATTCCTCCTGCCGAGAAGTTCGGGACGGGAAGCTTGCCGGCCTGGGCAACCATGCGGATCAGCTCGTAGGGAGCCTGGTGGTTCTTGGCCGCCGCGTAGAGTTCCTGCTCGCTGAGCACGGTAAGGGCGCGCATCTCCTGGACGATCTGGCGCATGTGCTGCACGGCGTGGACTACGTCGCCGGTGCCTGCTTCGCCCTTGGTGCGGATCATGGCCGCGCCCTCGGCGATGCGCCTCAGGGCCTCGCCCAGATTGCGCGCGCCGCAGACGAAGGGCGTCGTAAACGCGTGTTTATCGATGTGGTGGACCTCGTCGGCGGGGGTGAGCACTTCGCTCTCGTCGATGAAGTCGACGCCGATCTCTTGCAGGATCTGCGCCTCGGCGAAGTGGCCGATGCGGGCCTTGGCCATGACGGGAATCGAGACGGCGGCGATGATCTCCTTGATGAGCTTGGGGCTGGCCATGCGGGCTACGCCGCCCTCGGCGCGGATCATGGCCGGGACGCGCTCCAGAGCCATGACGGAAGTCGCGCCCGCCTCTTCGGCGATGCGGGCCTGCTCCACGTTCATCACATCCATGATGACACCGCCCTTGAGCATCTCGGCGAGGCCTACCTTGAGTCGCAGGCTGGTTCCACTAAAGCTTTTATTGTCTTGCTGATTGGACATCTTCTTAAACCTCTTGGCTGTAACGGGCCGGGAGTTGCTCGACCGGAGTGCGGCAGTAGAGCTCTTCCCATCAGTGTACCAGTGTTGAAGAGTTTCGATCTGGTGGCGGGCGGGTCGTTGGGGCGCAATTGTGAGGCCGTTCTAATCTTTCGCAATCGCTAATGGACCCCTTTCTGCTTCCTCGGGGGCATGGCGGCAGCGCAGACAATTCCGGCCAGTGGTGTGGCACAACCGAGTGCGCCTGTGCGTCCGCCTGCCGCTCCCGGCGACCCGGCGGCCCTGGTCAAGGTGCAAGAGGGAACCTCGACCGCGGTCGGGGTTGAGCCGGCGACAGCCTCGCACTCACGGGTGACGGAAGAAGCCGAGCCGCTGCGCCCGGTGATCCGGCGGCTGCCCGTAGAGCTCGACGTGATGGTGCCGGTGCGGGATTTCCGGGTGCGCAATCTATTGGCGCTTGAGCCCGGCCAGGTGATCGAGTCCAGGTGGGGCAACGGCGAGGATGTGCCGCTCTCGGCCGGCGCGGTGCAACTGGCGTGGACCGAGTTTGAAACGATCGACAACCAACTGGCGGTGCGGATCACCCGCCTGCCCTGAACTGGAGAGACTTGAGTGGAGCTCATGGTGAAGCCCGAGGCAGGCGTGCAGCCAAGGCCGGCGATCGGAGGACTGGCCGGATGGATCGCGTCGCGGCTAAGCCGCTCCGCGCGCAGCAAGCCGAGGCTTGAGATGGTGGACAGGATCGCGCTGGGGCCCCGGCAGACGGTGGCGCTGGTCGAGGCCGACGGGCGGCGGTTTCTGGTCGCGTCTTCGCCCGAGGCGGGCGCATCGTTTTATCCCCTCGACGCGCAGGCAGGTGTGCGGGTCGCTGGGCAGGTTGGTACGCGGGCGGCGGCGGGCAGGCGAGCGCCGGTTGAGCGTCCGGCGAGGGTCTCATGGTAGGCGCGTGGGCCGTGCGCGCCATCGCGGCGGCTCCGCTTGCGACGCTGCCCGATCTCAATTCCAAGCTGCGTCCCGGGGACTCGACCCCGTGGACGATTCTCTTTGTTCTTACGCTCATCACCCTGCTGCCGGCGATCCTGATGGCCATGACGCCGCTGGTGCGGCTGCTGGTGGTCTTCCACTTTCTGCGCCAGGCCTTGGGCACCCAGACCGCCCCCTCGAATCCGACGCTGATGGGCCTGGCGCTGATGATGGCCTGGTTTCTGATGACGCCGGTACTCAATCAAGTGGACCAGCAGGCCGTCGAGCCCTATCGCTCCGGGCAGATTACGGGCATCGAGGCCATCGACCGGGGATCGGTGCCGGTCAAGCTGTTCCTGCTCAAGTACGCCCGCGAGAAAGATCTCGCGCTGTTTACGGCTGCAGGCCAGGTTCCCCGGCCGGCGACGGCGACAGACCTGCCCATGCGCGTGGTCGTTCCGGCCTACATGCTTTCCGAACTCAAGGCGGGCTTTGCCATCGGCGCCGTCCTGTTTCTGCCGTTTCTCCTTATCGACATGGTGACGGCGGCGATCACCACCTCGATCGGCATGTTCCAACTGCCTCCGGTCGTGGTCTCGACGCCGCTCAAGATATTGCTCTTCGTGATGGTGGACGGATGGAACCTGCTGGCGGGCTCGCTTCTGAGGAGTTTCTAACGTGAATACCGATATGGTTGCCGAGTTGCTGAGGGAACTGGTGCGGCAGGCGATGATTCTGGCCGCGCCGGTGCTGCTGCTGGCCGCGGCGCTGAGTTTTGTGCTGAGTCTGTTTCAAACCCTGACCAGTTTGCAGGAGCAGTCGCTGACCGCGGTGCCGCGGCTGGCGGCGGTGGCGCTGGTGCTGCTGGTCGGCATGCCGTGGTTTCTCGAACGCATGGCGGCTTACACGCGGGTGCTGCTGACGGATTTGCACCGGTATCTGGGATAAAGCAGCTTCTAGCTCCTAGCTTCTAGCTGCTAGCCGCGGAGTGCGAACAGATGCAGCCGTGGTTGCCACAGAGTGAGCTGGAAGCTAGCAGCTAGAAGCTAGGAGCTAGATTGGCGGACTGGACCACATTTCTTAGCGCGCTGACGCTGGCCCTGGTGAGAGTGAGCGGGATGATGGTCTTTGCTCCATTTTTCTCTGCCTCGGCGCTGCCGGTTCGCGCCAAGGCGGTCTTCTCGCTGGTGGTGGCCTATCTGCTGGCTCCGCTGGTGGCCTCGCTCCCCCAGGCCCATGCCGTGATCAGCTTCCCGGCGCTCATCGGCGAGTTGGGCGTGGGGCTGGTCTACGGGCTGGTGCTGGCGCTGGTCAACGAGATGCTCCTGTTCGCCGGCCAGATCGTCGGGCTGCAGTTGAGCTTTTCGCTGGTCAACCTGATGGACCCGGGCACCTCGATCCAGACGCCGCTGATGGGCGAGCTGTTTCAGATGATGGGCACTCTGGTGGTGATCGCCGCCGGGCTTGACCGCATCCTGCTCTCCTCGCTGGTGCGCAGCTTCCGCGCGGTGCCGCTGGGCTCCTTCGCGCTCTCGCAGCCTTCGGCTCTGGCCATCGTGCGCGCGGCCGGAGGAATCTTTCTGGCCGGGGTGGAGCTGGCCGCGCCGGTACTGGCGGCTACGGTGCTGGTCGAGATCGCCGTCTCCCTGATGAGCCGGCTGAGCCCGCAGTTGCCGGTGATGATGCTGACCGTACCCCTCAAGACTCTGACCGGCTTCGGGCTGCTGGTGGGCTCGCTGGCCCTGTGGCCGAGGTTCGTCGAGGCCCGCTTCGCCAGCCTGCTCGATATGGCCGAGCATCTGATCGCCGCAAAAGGCGCGGGAGGATAGGATGCCCGGCGACCGCACCGAACAGGCAACACCGCACCGCAGGGATAAAGCCCGCAGGGAGGGCGACATCCTGCACAGCCGCGAGCTGACCTCGGCGGTTGCGACGCTGGCCGGCGTGATGACTCTGGGCGTGGTGGGGCCAAGGTTCCTGGTCGCATGGCGGGCCGGCTGTGGGGCATTTCTCGAACTGGGTGCGATGGCACGCTGGGAGCCGGCAACGATCGCTCCGACGGTGATTGCCATGCGCCGCCAGATGATCGAAGTGCTGCTTCCGGTGGGTGCTGTGCTGGGCGCCGTGGTGCTGGGGGCCTTTGCATCGGCCATGATCCAGACCGGCGGCGTGACGTTTCATACGGGCGCGGTGGGCTTCAAGCTGGAGCGGCTGAACCCGGCCTCGAATCTGAAAAACATCTTCAGCCTGCGCTCGGCGGCGAAGCTTGCGAAGTCGCTTATCCCGGCCGGGATTCTGGCCGTCTTTGCCTTTCAGCGCATCGCACGGCAGCTCACCGTTCCACCTTTTTCTCTCGACCGCATCAACGAGCTCGGCTCCGACGTCTACGGTCTGCTGGTGGCCACGGCCTGGCTGGTCTTCGCCTGGTCGGCAATCGACTACCTGGTCGAGTGGCAGAGCCGGGAGTCGCGGCTCAAGATGAGCCGCCAGGAGATGCGCGAGGAGTTCCGCGAGACCGAGGGCAGCCCGCAGATCCGCAGCCGCATCCGCGCGCTGCAGCGCCAGATGCGCCGCCGGCGCGTGAAGGCCGACGTGAGCCGGGCCGCGGTGGTGCTGGCCAATCCCACGCACTACGCCGTCGCGCTGGGCTTTGACTTCGCGACCATGGAGGCGCCGAAGGTTCTGGCCAAGGGCCGCAACCTGCTCGCCGAGGAGATCAAGGCCGAGGCCCGCTGGGCCGGGGTTCCGATCGTCGAAAATCCCCCGCTGGCCCGCTCGCTCTACCGCACCGTCGAGGTGGGCCAGGCGATCCCGGCCGAGCTCTACGCGGCGGTGGCCGCGATTCTGGCCTATCTCTACCGCCAGCGCGTCGAGGCCGAGATGCGCGAGCGGCAGATGAGAGAGACAGGGACTAGGGGCTAGGGACTAGGGACGAGGGAGCGATGCGCAGATGGAGAGTTCGAAAACGAGAGTGGCGGAAATGGGAGAGTTCGTCTACGAGACATGGCATGACTGCAGTAGTCAGAAGCCGACAACTCGAACCTTAGAAGTGAATTCTGATCACTGACCACTGGTCACGGATCTCTAGTCCCTAGTCCCTTGTCCCTCAGTTCCTGCCGTAAGGAGGCACACGATGAGCACGACCGCACTGGCCGCCGGGCCACTTCCGGGCCGAACGATTATCGAGAGAATGCGCGGGTCGCTGTTGCCGCTCGCCGCCATCAGCGTCGTCTTCGTGATGCTGGTTCCCGTTCCGGCTGCAGGGCTCGATCTGCTGCTCGCGCTCTCGATGGCCGCGTCGGTGATCGTCTTTCTCTCCGCGGTACAGATACGGCGAGCCGTGGAACTCTCCGTCTTTCCCACGCTGCTCCTCTTGCTCACCCTCTTCCGGCTCTCCTTGAACATCGCCTCCAGCCGCCGCATCCTGCTGCACGGCCAGGAAGGCACGGCCGCCGCCGGCAAGGTCATCGAGGCCTTTGGGCAGTTCGTCGTGGGCGGCAACTACGTCGTCGGCTTCGTGCTGTTTCTGGCCCTGGTGGCCATTCAGTTTCTCGTCGTCTCGCACGGGGCGGTGCGCACGGCCGAGGTGACAGCCAGGTTCACCCTCGATGCGCTGCCCGGCAAGCAGATGGCGATCGACGCGGATCTGAACTCGGGCTCGATCGACGAGGCCGAGGCCCGCCGCCGCCGCCAGGCCATTGCGCGGGAGGCCGAGTTCTACGGGGCGATGGACGGCGCGGCGAGATTCAATCAGCGCGATGCGCTGGCCACCATTCTGATCACGGGCATCAATATTATTGCCGGGCTGCTGATCGGAACCCTGCAGCAGGGTGTGGGACTGGCCGAGGCGGCCCGGACCTATACGGTGCTCACGGTAGGCGACGGGCTGGTGACGCTCATTCCTTCGCTGCTGGTCTCGATCGCCGGCGGCATCACGCTCACCCGGGCCAACTCCTCCGGGGTGCTCGAGGGCGAGATACGCCAGCAACTGCTGGCCAAGCCCGCAACACTCTACATGGCGGCCGCGGTTTCGGCCGGGATGTGCCTGATCCCGGGGCTGCCCAAGTTTGCCTTTCTGGCCGTGGCGGCCGTGCTCTTCTTTGGCGCGCGGCGGACGGCGGCGCGGGCCGAGGCCGCGGCTCAGGCCGAGGCCTCGCCGGCGGGAGGGAAGAAGGCGCAGGCAGCGCAGGGAGCCGATCTGGCCGCGATGCTCCGGCTTGAAGACCTGACGCTCGAGATCGGATTTCAACTGATTCCGCTGGTCGACGAGAAGCAAGGGGGGCAACTGCTCAACCGGGTGCGGACGCTCAGGCGCAATCTCTCCTCGGAGCTGGGGTTTCTGGTTCCTCCCGTGCATATATCCGACAACCTGAGGCTCAAGCCCAGGGAGTATGTGTTTTCGCTGCGGGGCATGGAGATCGGCCGCTGGCAGACCGAGGGAGCGCAGTTGCTGGCCGTCTCCGGCGAGCCGGGGCGCAGGCCGCTCACCGGCCGCGAGACCCGGGAGCCGGCCTTCGGCGTGCCGGCGATCTGGATTGCGCCGGCGCTGGAGGATCAGGCCATCGCCGCCGGCTACTCGGTGGTGGATGCGACGACGGTGATTACCACCCATCTGGGCGAGCTGATGCGGGCTCATGCCGGCGAGCTGCTGGGTCGAGCCGAGATCAAGCGTCTGCTCGACTCGATGAACGAGAGCCACCCGAAGCTGCTCGAAGAGCTGGTACCGAAGCTGTTGACCCTGGGCGAGGTGGGCCGCGTGCTCGAACAGTTGCTCCGGGAGCGGGTCTCGATCCTCGATCTGGGCCGGATCCTCGAGGCACTGCTCGAGACCGCGACGGTGAACAAGAGCCTGGTAGCTCTGGTCGAGGCCTCCCGCCAGGCCCTGGGCCGCAGGCTGGTGCGTCCGCTGCTCGACGCAGACGGCCAGCTGCCGGTGCTGCTCGTGGACCCGGGTCTCGAAGAGGAGATTCTGGCCACGGTATCGCCCGAGGCCGGCCACCGATTGCTCGGGGCCAACGGGTCGGGAGGCGCTCCGCTGGTCCGCCGGCTCACCGATTCTGTGAGATCCCTCATTGGAGCCTCCCCTTCATCGGTCCACCCCGTGCTCCTTGTCCCGAGTCCGGCTCGCTACTTCGTCAAGCGCTGGCTTGAACCGTCTCTACCGCGGCTTGCGGTTGTGGCGGCAAGCGAGCTTCCGCCCGAGGTGCGGCTGAGGCCGGTGGGCACGGTGCGGTAGGTGGTGGCGGTTTTACAAGAGTTGATCGTTTCACGGGTGGGGAGGAGTCAGGCATGGGAGCCGAAGCAGCGGGCATGGCGAGGGAAGTGCGGGTACGGCGGGGGGCGGCGCTGGGGTATCCGCCGGCGGTCTCCTCCGATGGCGGACTGAACGCCGACGAGGAGCGGGTGCTGCTTGAGCACCTGCCCATGGTGCGTTTCCTGGCCCGCCGCATCCACGAGCGATTGCCCCAGCACGTCGATATCGAGGACCTGGTCTCGGCTGGCGTGGTCGGGTTGATGGACGCCTTCTCGAAGTTCGATCCCAACAAGAAGGTGCAGTTCCGCAGCTACGCGCAGTTCCGCGTTCGGGGCGCGATCCTCGACAGCCTGCGCACGCTGGACTGGAGCCCGCGCGAGCTCCGGCGCAAGGGCCGGGCGGTCGAGGAAGCCATTCGGGTTTTGACCGGGCGGCTGGGCCGGGCGCCTGCGGAAAACGAGGTGGCCGCCGAGATGGGCATCGAGCTGGACGGCTACCAGGAGCTGCTCGGCGAACTGAAGGGCCTGGAGATCGGCACCCTGCACATGGAGCGCAACGAGGACTCGGGCGAAGAGGAGCTGGCCTACGTTCCGGGCAACCCCGAGGAGGATCCGCTCTTTCGCTGCCTGCGGGGCGAACTCGAGGAGCGGCTGACCGAATCCATTGCAAGCCTGCCCGACCGGGAGCGTCTGGTGATGACGCTCTACTACTACGAAGAGATGACGATGCGCGAGATCGGACTGGCGCTGGGCGTGGTCGAGTCGCGTGTCTCCCAGGTGCACGCCTCCGCCGTGGCCCATCTGCGCTCGGCTCTGAGAGATCTTACGGCGAAGGGCGCTATAGGCAAGAGCCCGAAGCCGGCGGCGAGAAGAACGGCGTAAGGGGGTGAGCCAAGGTGAGCGAGAAAACACTCAAGCAGGACGAGATCGATGCCCTCTTTGAGGCAGCCCGATCGAGCGGCGCGCAGTCGGACAAGACCGAGGTCCGGGCCCGGGTCGTGCCCTACAGCTTTGCGTCGGCCGGCCAGATCTCGAACGAGCAACTGCGCGCCATCAGCATGTTGAACGACCTTTTCGCGCGCAACCTGACCCACAATCTGGCCGCATGGCTGCGCACCCGCTTTCAGGTCAACCTGGTCTCGGCCGAACAGATTCCCTTCAATGAGTTTCTGCTCAGAATCCCGGAGATCAGCTATGTGGCCTCGGTGCGGCTTGAGCCGCTGGGGGCGGTCTCAGTGATGCAGCTCGATCTGGCGCTGGCCCCTCCGGTGATCGACCTGCTGCTCGGCGGCGACGGCAAGGACGGCCCGCTGCGGGAGCTGACCGATATCGAAGAGTCGATCCTGGCGAGCCTGGTCGAGATCATCTGCCGGGAGCTGACCGCGGCCTGGCAGCCGGTGGGGTTGAAGTTTGAGTTCGAACGCCGCCAGATGCAGACCCAGGTGGCGCGGCTGATGGCGGTGACGGAGAAGACCCTCTGCCTGAGCTTTGAGATCCGCATGCCGCACAGCTCGGGGTTGTTGAACCTGGCCTTTCCGGCCGTGGTGGCCAACACCATCCTGCGCCGGTTGACTTCCGACTGGGGCCGGCGCTCCCACGGGGGCAATGCGCGCGGTCAGATGATGTCGGTCGCCAAGCGCATCCGCTTTGGCTGCTCGCTGCAGATGCCCACGGTGAGCATCCGCTCGAGCGAGCTTGAAAAACTCACGCCGGGCATGGTGTTGCGCCTCGACCAGCCTTCGAATTCGCCTGCCCTGCTGCGGGTGGCCGGAGAGCCCCTGATCGAGGCCCGCGCCGTCCGCCAGGGTTCCCACCGCGCCGCGCGCGTTGAGCGCCTGATCCCCGAGGTTCAGCCATGAACACATTTCTCGATTGCTGGGTGAAGGTGGCCGGCAGCCTCTTTGCGCAGGCACTGGCCGGGTCTCCGGAGCTGGTCGAGGCCATTCCCAAGCCCGTAGCCGGAGCCACGATCGGTTTCAGAGCCGAGGTGGCGGGCGAGGTCGAGGGAGCGTTCTCGGTCATCGTCGAGGGCTCGGTGCTCGATGCGCCGCTGATGGGCGAGGGCATGGACCAGGCCGAGGCGTGGCGGGAGCTGGTGCGCGAGACCTTCGACGCCGCGGCCGGAGAGATGCTCGCCGTCCTCGGAAAGCGCTGCCGCGTGGAGCGCTTTGAGCCGGCAGCCGAGGCCGGGTCGGTGACCCGCGCCTTTGCCCTCAAAACGAGCGAGAACAGTTGGACGGTGCTGGTGCGCGACCGGGTGAGGGAGGCCGAGCAGAAGCCGAAGGCCGCTACGGCGGCCCCAGTCCCTACCCCTGGACCCGCGGCTGCGCTGCCAGCCGCTCATCAGGCGCCGGCCGGGGCTGCCGATCTCCGCCAGCCGGTAGCGCTCTCGCCGGGTCTGGAACTGCTGCTCGATGTCGAGCTTGAGGCTTCTCTGCGCTTCGGGGCCCGCGAGCTGCCTCTCGGCGAGATCCTCGATCTCGGCCCCGGAGACGTGGTGCAGTTGGACCGGCAGGTGGCGGAACCCGTGGACCTGATCGTGGCCGACAAGATCGTGGCCCGGGGCGACGTTGTTCTGGTGAACGGCAACTTCGGCCTCAGGATCACCGAGGTGGCCTCGCCGCGCAAGCGGCTGGAGAGCATTCGATGCCTCTTCTAGGCGGGGATAGAGGCGCGGGGCTCATCCCGCGCAGCGGCGGCGTGCGGGGCAGAGGGCTAGAGGCGATCGCGGCCTCGGGCGTCATGCCGGGCGCGGGGACCGGAACGAAAGCCGGGGTTCCAGCGGCCCGGGAGCCGGAGACCAGGCCAGGCAGGGCGATGGAGCTGTTTCCGCGCTGTGCCAACCCGGACTGCGCGAGCGGCTGGATACGGCTCTGGCGCAGCCGTTCGGCGCCGGTATTTGAGCGGGGATGGTGCTGCTCGCCGGCCTGCACGCGGGCCCGGATCGAGGCCGCGCTGTGGCGCGAGCTGGGTCCCAAGGCCGCCGGAGGCGAAAGCTATCGCCACCGCATCCCGATCGGTCTGGCGATGCTCGAGCAGGGCTGGATTACGGCGGCCCAGTTGCGCCGCGCGGTCGGCATGCAGCGGGAGGCCGGGGGCGGGCGGCTGGGCAACTGGCTGGTGCGCTCCGGGGCGGTGAGCGAGTCGCTGGTGGCGCGGGCCGTGGGACTGCAGTGGAGCTGTCCGGTGCTGTCGCTCGATCGGCACGATGCCGAGGCCGGTGCGGTGCTGCTGCCCCGGCTGTTCGTGGATGCTCTCAGGGCGCTTCCGGTGCGGGTGGCGGGCGGGCGGCTGCTTTATCTGGGATTTGAGGACCGGCTGGACCCCCAGGTCGCCGTGGCCATCGAGCGCATGAACGGCCTGCGCGTCGAAAGCGGCGTGGTGGAGAGCGGCCGTTTCGACCAGGCCCACCGCGAGGCGCTTCTGGCCCCCTATCCGCCCTGCGAGCTGATCGAGGCGGCGACGGAGTCGGGGCTGGGCAGGGCCCTGGCCAATGCCATCGAGTCCCGGCAGCCGGTCGAGTCAAGGCTGGTGCGGGTGCACGATTTTCTCTGGCTGCGCATGTGGACCCGCCGCCAGTCCGGCGCGGTGCCGCGCCCGAACGAGGTGCGCGACCTGCTCTGCGCGGTCTCTCCGAGGTCCGGTGGAACGGACTGAAGGAATCGGCCGCCGCGGGCTCACGGTTTTCCGGCTCCGACCGATAAGAGAGGGAAAGAAGGAGCACTCAGTGGCTGGGATTGATGTCTTGATTGTCGATGACTCCTCCGTGATGAGGAAGATCGTGGAACGGGCGTTGCGGCAGGCCGATCTGGAACTGGATACGGTCTACGAGGCAGGCAACGGCGCCGAAGGGCTGGAGCTGCTCGGATCAAGATCGGTTCAACTGGTTCTGTCCGACATCAACATGCCGTCGATGGATGGCCTCGAGTTTCTGCGCCAGATGCGGAGCAGAAATCTGGCCTCGGGCGTGCCGGTGGTGATGATTACCACCGAGTCGAGCGAGGAGCATGTCAAGCAGGCCATTCAGGCCGGAGCGCAGGGCTATATTCGCAAGCCGTTTACGCCCGAGCAGGTCAAGGAGCGGGTTCTGCCCCTGGTGGGCAAGGCCTGAGCGGTTGGCTGTGCCTGTTCCCCGGAGGTCTCGGGCTGCAGGCTTTGATTTTCGTAGAGGACGCCGTCGGGGAGCCCCCCCGGGCCGGGCGGCCGGGCCTGGTTGGGGCAAGCCACAAGGAGAGGAGTGCGCATGGCAGCGGTATCTTTGCGCGGATCGGTCGAGCGGGTCGCGGACCCGGCAAACCTGGACGAGAGTGTCGGTGAGGTCTTTGCGATGATGCTGGGCGGGGTCGCGAAGCGTGAGGGCGGACCTGTCTCCACGGTCCCCGAGTCAATGACGGCGGTGGTGGGCTTTGGCGGCGTGCTGAGCGGCGCCTGCATCCTGCGCGGCAACACCGCGGCGGCCTGCAGGCTGGCCGGCAGGCTCACCGGCCAGGAGTTCGCCAAGGTGGACGATACCGTGCAGGACGGCTTTGGGGAGCTGTGCAACATGCTGGCCGGCTCCTGGAAGAGCAAGGTTCCGGAACTGGCGGCCCACTGCGGTCTCTCGGTGCCGGCGGTAATCTCGGGCCGCGATTACAACCTGCACGTGCAGGCTCCGGCCTTCGAACTGCGCCACATCTACCGCTTTGAGGACGCGCACTTCGAGGTAAGGATTCTCTGCGACAGCATGCAGTAGAAGCCGCCTCTCAGCTTCTGGAGGAGATCCCCTTTCAGTGGTCAGTGATGAGTGATGAGTGACGAGTGATTAGTGATGAGTGTTTAGTGATGAGTGTTTAGTGATGCGTGATTCGTGCCCCATTGCGGGATTCTGCCTCCGCGGCCTCCAGCAACGGCCGGCGCTCGGCCCTAGAAACCACTGACCACTAAACACTAAACACTAAACACTCATCACTAACCACTAACCACTGTTCCTACATCTTTCCCCGTCCTTCGGCGCGATGTCCTTTCTGATCTTCCTCTAATCCTTCCCATCCCGCTTCGGTCCCCCTGCTGCATGGGGGACCGGGTATGGACAGCGGATACTATGCGGCGATGGCGGGTCTGGTAGCGCGCACCGACGCGCTCGATGCCGCCGCGGCCAATCTGGCTAACGCCCAGACGACCGGATACCGGGCCGAACATCCCTACTTTCGCGCCGTGCTGCTCGGGAGCGACTCCGGGGCATCGCAACTCGGCCGGGCCGTAAACGACTTCGGCGTGGTGGGCGGCACCAGCCTGAGCCAGTTGCAGGGCGAACTCCAAACCACGGGCAATCCACTGGATCTGGCCATCGAAGGCCAGGGGTTCTTCGCCGTTCAGACAGCGAACGGCGTGCGCTATACGCGCGACGGCAGCTTTCATCGCGAGACCGATGGGCGGCTGGTGACCCGCGAGGGCGAGCAAGTGCTCTCTCCTGCCGGCCAGCCGGTTGCCATCCCTCCCGGCGAGGTCACAATCGGCTCCGACGGCGCGATCTCGGTTGCGGGCGGGGTAGCCGGTTCGGTGGGGCTGTTTCAGTTTCCGGCCGGGACCGCGCTCACGGCCGAGGGAGCCAACCGCTACGTTCCGCCCGCCGGGGTCAAGGCATCGCCGGCAGCCAATGCGCAGGTGGCGCAAGGGGCGCTTGAGGCGGCCAACGAGGACGTCATTCGCGGCTCGCTCGATCTTGTGGTGATGCAGCGCCAGGCCGAGATGATGCAGAAGGCCCTCACCGTCTTTCACACCGAGATGAACAAGTTCGCCGCCGAAGACCTGGGCAAAGTGTAACGAGCAGGGACCAAGGGACCAAGGGACCAAGGCACCGAGGGACCAAGAGATTGAAGGGGCTGGATGAGTTGGAATATCGATGGAAAAGTATCGAAGGAACAGGGCGGAAAGTATCGAAAGGGCAAGGCAGACAAGAAGTTAGAACCAAAGCTGAGAAAGGGGACTGCGTATGAGAAGAAACAGGCAGGGATACATGAAGATCAGACCCAAAAATAGTCGCAGTAGCCAGAGAACTGAACTCGTTCCCTCGTTCCCTTGGTGCCTTGGTCCCTCGGTGCCTTGGTCTCTTGGTCCCTTGGTCCCTCGTTCCCTTGGTTCCTGTGCACCGGAGGTGCAACGATGATTCGAGCCTTATACACAGCGGCCAGCGGCATGAGCGCCGAGCAGCTCAATCTGGATACGATCGCCAACAACCTGGCCAATGCCTCGACGACCGGCTTCCGGCAGTTGCGGCTGCAGTTTCAGGACATGATCTACCAGAATCTGGTGACGCCGGGCGCGGCCGAGAGCCAGAGCACGGTCTCGGCCGGATTGCAGATCGGCTTGGGAACTCGGTCCGCGGCGACCGAGATGATCTCGACCCAGGGCGAACTGAACCAGACCGACAACCCTCTGGACGTGGCCATCGAGGGCTCGGGGTTCTTCCAGGTGCAGCGGCCCGACGGGACCATCGCCTACACCCGGGCCGGGCAGTTCCATCTCAACAGCCAGGGAACCATGGTTACCACGGACGGCGATCCGCTGATTCCGACCATCACCATTCCTCCCAACGCGACGGCGGTGACGATCACGCAGTATGGCGTTGTCAACGCCACGCTGCCCGGCCAGCAGAACCCCTCGCAACTGGGGCAGATTCAACTGGCCACCTTCCCCAATCCCGGCGGTCTCGAAGCCAAAGGTTCGAACCTGCTCTCGGCCACGCTGAGCTCGGGCGATGCGGTGCTGGGCAACCCGGGGGGCATCGAGGGGCTGGGCACTCTGCAGCAGGGGTATCTCGAAAACTCGAACGTCGATGTGGTGACCGAGTTTGTGCAGATGGTACTGGCCCAGCGGGCCTACGAGTCGAACTCGAAGGTCATCAAGGCCGCCGACGACATGTACTCGCAGGTCAACAACATGACCCGCTGAGTCAGGCGGAGAAGCAGCAGGGGGAGAGCGATGGCGTTCTGGCCGAAGGCGGTTCGATATGCGGGGTTCGTGCTGGCGCTCTCCGGTGCGATCTGGTCGCTAGACCTGGCGCGGGCAGCCGAGACCCCGGGCGCGGGCGGGGGAGTCGTGCGGACGATCGTCGATCCCGCCACGGGAAGCGAGTGGGTTCTCTTGCGCGATGGAGCGCATCCCGGCGGTCCGGGAAGACTCGAATTGTCGGCGGGAGCGCCGGGTGGAGTACGGATGTCAGCGCCAAAGCCCGTCTGCGTGGTCCAGAGCGGCGACCGGATCAGGGTCGAGGAGCACACCGGCGCCGTCGACCTGAGTCTTGAGGCGGTGGCGTTGAACCGGGCACTGGAGGGTGGTCGCCTGCGCGTACGGCTTGCCATGGGCGGGGCGATCGTTGCAGCCAGGGCCGGTTGTCAGGGCCGTGCCGATTTGATCGGGGGAGCCGGGCGATGAGATCTCTGACGAGGCGATTTCTATCGAGAAGAGCAGCAGCGATCCTGCTCCTGGCGCTGTGCGCAGCGGCGGCCGAGGCCAAGAAGATCCCCTTTGTGCCGGCGCAGAAAGCGACGCCGCCGGAGACGGCGCTCAAGTCTTATATCGAGCGGGTTCGGGCCCAGCAGGCCTCCGAGGTGCGCTCGTCCGGATCGCTCTGGTCTCCCTCCGGGCAACTGGTGCGCCTGGGGACCGATGTCAAGGCCTTCCGGGTCCACGACGTGGTGATGATCGTGGTGAGCGAGAGTCTGAGCGCCTCGACCGACGGGCAGGTGAAGAATTCGCGGGCCTCGAATGCCAGTTCCGGCTTGACCGGGCTCTTCGGAGCGTTGAAGACCGGCAACAGCCTGCAGAACCTGGTCGGCCAGAATTCGGCCTCGGGGCTTACGGCGCAGGGCCAGAGCACAACAGATTCCAGCCTGTCGACGACCTTCGGCGCCGAGGTGGTCGATGTGCTGCCTAACGGAATGCTGGTGGTGCAGGCCACGCGGCAGTTGACGTTTTCTCAGCAAACCCAGCTGATCGAACTGCGCGGGCTGGTGCGGCCCGAGGATGTGAGCGCGCAGAACCAGGTGCAGTCGGCGGCCATGACCGATCTCGAGCTGGAGGTGACGGGCAAGGGAATCGTGAACGATTCGACCTACCGGCAGAATCCGCTGGTGCGGTTCCTCGAAAAACTGCTGGTGTTCTAAGGGGTCTGGGAGAGAGGGCCATGATGCTGAGGAAGAGAGTGCGGGCGATGGATTTGGAGCGTCTTCGCAGACTGGCGAGTCAGATTGCCTGGTGGCTGGCCGTGGCCGCGGCCATCCTGCTCGGCGCGGTGCTGCTGCCCGCCGAAGAGTCGGCGCGGACGGCGCGGGTCAAGGACGTGGCCTCGATCGAAGGCATCCGCGAGAACCAGCTGGTCGGTTACGGCCTGGTGGTGGGGTTGCACGGCACGGGCGACAGCCAGCAGACGGTCTTTCCCCAACAGACGCTGGTCTCGGCTCTGGAGCGGCTGGGCGTGACGGTTCCACAGAGCGGCGCGCAGAGCGCGAGCAATATGCAGGTCAAGAACATGGCGGCGGTCTTTGTGGTGGCGACCTTGCCGCCCTTTTCGAGTCCGGGCTACAAGCTCGATGTGACGGTCTCCTCGGCCGGAGACGCGCGTTCGCTCGAGGGCGGCATCCTGCTGATGACGCCGCTTTATGGGCCCGACGGTCAGATCTATGCAGAGTCCCAGGGGGCCCTGGTGCTGGGCGGATACATGGCGACCTCGGCGGGCAACACCAAGCAGGTGAATCACCCGACGACGGCGCGTATCCCCGGCGGCGCTTTCGTCGAGCGCGGCGTTGCCATCGACCTGGCCCGGATGAAGACGGTCGATGTGATTCTGAACGACGCCGACTTTCACACCGCCGAGCGGATGGCCGAAGCCATCGATCAGGCGCTGGACGCAAAGCGCGCTAGGGCCGTAGACAGCCGGCGGGTGGAGATTGAAGTCTCGGGCGGGGAGGACGTCGCTGCTCTGCTCGACAAGGTGGAGGAGGTCGAGGTCGAGGTCTATCCGCGGGCCCGTGTCGTGGTCAACGAGCGCACCGGGACGGTAGTGATCGGAGGCAAGGTTCGGCTGCAGCCGGTCTCGATTCTGCATGGGGGGCTGAGCGTGAACGTCGCAACCCGGACAGAGGTCTCGCAGCCGGGAGCGCTCTCGAGTGGCACGACCCAGGTGGTGCAGCAGACCTCGGTCGAGGCCCAGGACAAGCCCGTCAATCGGATTGAGCTCAAAGAAGGGGCAACGGTCGAGGATCTGGTCCAGCAATTGCAACGTATCGGAGCAGGAGCCCACGACGTGATCTCCATCCTGCAGGCGATGAAAGAGGCCGGGGCTCTGGAGGCCGATCTCGAAGTGCTGTAAAGACAGGGACCAAGGGGACAAGGGACCGAGGGACCAAGGGAAGAGAAAGCCCATGCAGATTGGATTGGTGACAAATGCGGCAAGTGCAACCGGGAGCGCGGCATCTGTGCCGCAGCCGCGGCTGGTGCGGGCGGCGCACGAGTTCGAAGGAATGATGATGAAGGAATTGCTCAAACCGATGACCGGCAGCGATGGCGAAAGCGACTCGATGACCGGCGGGGATGGAGCGGGCTCGATGGGGGTATTGGGGGATTTTGCAACCGAGGCGCTGGGCCAGGCGCTGAGCCAGCGCGGCGGCATGGGGATCGCGAACAGCATCCTTCATTCGCTCTCCCACTCCGGGACTTCCGGGGCAGGCGACGCCCATGGCGGGAAGGTAACCGGGAAAATCACCTCCGATACCGTGATGAGCAACTCCAAATGACTAAAGTGATTAGAGACCAGCGCCGATATGCCGGGTGAGGAGCAAAACAGATGGAGATTCGCAGTGGTTTCGATGGGTTGAGTTCGCTGCTCGGAGTGAATGCGACCGACGGGGCGCAGGGGCGCGGCAAGGGACAGGCGGCGGGCGTCGAAGCGCTCGGGAGCGATCGCGCTACGTTGAGCAGCGCGGCCAGCCAGATGGCGCAGGCAGCCGGGGAAGACGGTGTCCGGCCCGAGAAGGTGGCTGCTATTCAGGCGGCGCTGGCTGCCGGCAGTTATTCGGTGCCGGCATCGGCCGTGGCCTCGAAGATGGTGGATGCGATGCTCGGCGGCGGGAAGTAGTTGGAAGGGGCAAGGTGAGATGGAGTCACCTTTGAGTTTGCCGCCGGGGCCGGCGCCAGAGCTTGGCGCGCTGGTGCGCGAGGCCTCGTGCGCGCTGGCCAGGCTGGACACGGCCCGGCTGGCTGAGCTGGCCGCGGCCTGTGAGGCTCTGAATCGGGATCTTCCCTCGGGCGGCAGCGCCCAGAGCCAGGCGTGGGCCGCCGAGGCTCGCGAGGCTTTGAGCGATATGGCTGTCTTCGGGCGCGTGCTTGAGGCGACGCGGTCCAATCTGCGGGTGATGGAGCGGCTGCGCGAGTTGCGCGAGGGCCGCGTGGAGTATAGCTTGCGTCAGGCCGTGGGATCGAGCGTCAGGGAGGGCGGCGATGGGAACCATTAACTCCGCATTCGGGCTCATCTCCAGCGCGCTCGATGCCGACCAGGAGGCTCTGAGCGTGGTGGCCAATAACGTGGCCAACGCCAACACGCCTGGCTACACGGTAGAGAACCCCGTGTGGCAGCAGAATAGCGCGATCGATGTAGGTGGTTCGCAGCTCGGTGACGGCGTTACCGAGGCGGGGGCGAGTTCGCAGCGCGATCGCGTGCTGGAGGAGCGGCTGGGCCAGCAGCAGCAGTTGGCCTCGGCGTCGGGGGCGCGGCTCTCGGCGCTCAATAACATCCAGTCTCTGTTTCCGGTCAGTTCGGGAACCTCTTCGAGCACCGGGGATATAGGCGCGGGGATTACCAGCTTCTTCAACTCCTTTTCCGCGCTTGAGGCCAGCCCGACCAACAGCGCGCTTCGCGAGCAGATGCTCTCCTCGGCTTCGACGCTGGCCGGAGACATCGCGGGCACGGCCGGCAGTCTGAATGCACAGCGCGCCTCGCTCGACCAGGAGGCCGCCGGAGTTTCAAGCCAGGTCAACGCGCTTACCGCCTCGATCGCAAAGCTCAATCAGCAGATTCAATCCACTTCGCCAAACGCCGACGCGGGCACGCTTGAGGACCAGCGCCAGCAGGACCTGAGTCAGTTATCGCAGCTGGTGGGCATCAACCAGACGACGACTGAAAACAACGGACTCTCAATTACGACGACTTCGGGTCAACTGCTGGTCTCGGAAGGCCAGAACTTTCAGCTCACCACGGGAACCGTCAACGGTGTGACGCACTTTTTTGTCGGCGGCAGCGATGCCACCTCGGGGCTGGCCACGGGCGGCGGCCAGTTGGGCGGTTATCTTACGGCCCGCGATCAGGACGTTCCCTCGGCGCTCAACGCGCTCGATCAATTGGCTTACGGCATTTCGACGGCCGTCAACGCCAAGAACAACGCGGGGACCGATCTGAACGGAGCCACCGGAACGACGGCCAATCCGCTCTATATCTTCAACCAGCCGACGGCGGTAAGCGGCAGTGCGGCGGCGATGACGGTAGTGATGACGGACCCGAGCCAGATTGCGGCGGCGGCATCCGGGGCAGGCACGGGCGATAACTCCAATGCCGTGGCGATGGCGAATCTGGGCACCGGCGCAGTCGTGAACGGGCAGACGCCGATCAACTATTTTTCGAACTTTGTCTCCAGTCTCGGCGCCACAGTCTCTGAGGTGAAGACAGAGAACACCGCGCAGACGGCTTCTGTGACGCAGCTTCAGTCGCAGCGCGATGCCTTATCGGGTGTGAACCTCAACGACGAGGCATCGGCTCTGTCGACCCTCCAGACCAGCTATCAGGCCGCCTCGCAGGTCTTCAACATCCTGAACACCATCATCACGTCGGCGCTGAATCTGGGCGAGCAGACAACGGTTACGTAGAAATAGCTTCTAGCCACTAGCTTCCAGCGGCTAGCTTGCGCGTGCCTGAGAAGATGCTTCTGGCGCAAAGACGGCTGGCAGGTTGAGCAAACAGAGATAGACGGCCCAGATGAGTCGGGGAGCAGGATTGAGTCGCCATAGTCGCCGAGCCACAAAACGAGCTAGAAGCTAGCAGCTAGAAGCCAGGAGCTGTCTTTATGCGTGTCGATCCCTTTTATATCTCCAATCTTGCGGGCTCGCTCAACCAGACCGAGAACAGCATTCAACAGTTGAGCAACGAGGTTTCGAGCGGAGTGAGCATCAACTCCCTCAGCGACAACCCTGTCGGAGCCGGCCAGAATGTGCTGCTCGCCAGCCAGATTCAGCGGGACGATTCCTTCACCGCGACCTCGGCCAGCGTGACCGGACAGTTGCAGGTGGCCGACTCGGCGCTGGGCAGCGTGGTCTCGCAGTTGACGCAGGCCATCTCTTTGGCCACCAGCGCCAACAACGGAACCATGAGCGAGAGCAACGTGAAGTCGGTGAGCAGCCAGATCGCGGGCATTCTCTCCGAGGTGCAGTCGCTGGCTAACTCCAGTTATGGGGGCCAGTATCTCTTCGCCGGTTCAAGCTCGAGCTCCGTTCCGTTCACCACAACGAACGCATCCTCGCCCGGCGTCACCAGTTACTCCGGCGATTCGAACGTGAACTACATTCAATTGCCCAACGGTCAGAAGATACAGCTCAACGTGCCCGGGGACCAGGTCTTTCTTGGCTCGGGCTCGAACAGCGTGTTTGGCTCGCTGAACGCGCTCATCGCCGATTACTCGAGCGGAACGGTGGATACCGTGCAGGCCGCGCAGGATACGGCCAATCTGAACACCGCGCTCAACTATGTCTCGCAGCAGAGGGTGACGATCGACGACTCGATCAGTCAGATCTCGGCAGCCTCGCAGTCGGTCTCGAACGAACAGACGCAGTTGACCACGGCGCAAACCAACCTGATCCAGACCGATCTTCCCAAGGCATCCACCCAGCTTTCGCTGGCCGAGACCACGCAAACGGCGCTCATCAACCTCATCGCGCAACTTGAGTCGGCCACCAACAGCCTGTTCAGCAAGATGTAGCGGGAGCGCTTCCGGCGGGCGAGCCGCTATACTCTCCCCCAGGGGGAGTTGTCTTGCTGGAGCCATTGCGTTTCATCTGGAATGCGACCCGCGGTCATCGCTTCCGCCCGTGGCGCAGTCCCTATCTGCGCTGGAGGATCGAGACCTTCTCGGCCACGCCGGCAGAGACGCTGACCGCCGCCAGCGTATGCGGTTTCCTGTGGCACTCCCGCTGGGAGCTGCTCAGTTTCCTGCGCTGGACCGGAGAGGTGCAGCGCGAGGCGCGCAAGCAACCCTGACCGTCCCCTCGGCTATCATCGACTCGATGAAGTTTTCATTTCGATTCCGGTTTGCGCCGCTCGCGGCATTGTTTGTGCTGGCCGCCTTCTGCCATGCCCAGCAGCTTCCTCCGCCGGAGCCGCCGAGGCCGATGCCCAGGCCGGCCTCGGAAGCAACCCTGAGCGTGACCACAACCGAAGTGCTGGTGCCGACCCTGGTCGAGAAGCGCGACGGAACCATCCTCTACGGCTTGAAGCCCGAGGACTTCATCGTCGAAGACAACGGCGTGCCGCAGAAGATCCGCGTGCAGGAGGAGATGGACACAGCCCCCGTGGCGCTGGTGGTAGCGGTCGAGCTGGGCGGCGTCAGCGTGCTTGAGTTCGACAAGCTGGCCAAACTCGGGCCGCTGCTCGATCTGTTTCTCTCCGACAAGCGGAGCGAGGTCGCATTAGTTGGTTTCGACTCAACCCAGCACCTGATCGAGGACTTCACTCATTCGGCCGAGGCGGTCAACGAGGACCTCAAGAATCTCGATCCGGGAGACGGCGGCGCGGCGATTCTCGACACGGTGAGTTATGCCGCAAATCTGCTCGGATCGCAGCCCAAGGAGTTTCGCCGGGTGCTGTTGCTCATCGGCGAGGAGCGGGATCATGGCAGCAAACACACCAAGATTACTGGGCTGATCAAGCAGATCGGCGAGTCCGATGTGCTGGTGCTGAGCGTTTCTTTTTCGCCGGTCGTTGCCGAGCTGGCGCACGATGTGAAGGACTCGGGCGAGAACCGGACCATGAACATGGTCTCCGCGCTGGTAGCTCTGGTCAAAGCCTTCAAGACCAACGTGACCAAAGAGGTTGCCGCCATGAGCGGCGGCGAGTACACGACGTTTACCGGCGACAAGAAGTTCGAGGCGCGCGTGGTGGACGCGGCCAAGCACGCCCGCAACCGCTACCTGATCACCTTCAGCCCCTCAGACCCAACGCCGGGTCTGCACACGCTCAAAGTAAAGACCGCAGTCGACTACGGAGCGCGAATCGTGGCCCGTGCCAACTACTGGATCGGCCCGGAGGCAGGCGACGGGGAGGAGTGAGGGTATCTTCTCGCAATCCCAATCCAGCTGGCTCCTTCAATTCCACCAACTCGAAGATTCACGACTGGCCGGGCAGGGAAGCGTTACCCAACAATTTCCGAAGACTCCGACGGATGTCTATCGCTGCATTCCCGACGAGCAGCCGGTGACACTCTCGCCACCCGTAAAAATACCTGTCATGTTGAGCGGAGCGAAGCGGAGTCGAAACATCTGCGGTTGCCTTTCCAAACTTCCGCATTGCCGGTGATTCAACCGCTAGGTTCGAGTTCTTAGTCCCGGAGGGACGAACGAAGATAGCCCCGGGTGAAACCCGGGGAAATGCGCCCCGAAAAACAATACGCGCCCCGGAGGGGCGCAGCGATAAAGACAACTAACTTCCGAATTGCCGGTCTGCCGCCCGTTATCTCAGCATAGCGCCTGTCATGTTGAGCGGAGCGAAGCGCAGTCGAAACATCTGCGGTTGCCTTTTCAACCTTCCACATTAGCGGTGATTCACTTGCTTCTGACATAGAGCAGTGAAACTCAGTCATGGGGCCGCGGCATGCGTGCCTGTAGGTCGGCTAAGAAGCGCGGATCGAGAGCCTTCCTGTCAGGTGTGCGTTCAGCCATCTTCACCTTCGTCCATGCCTCGGAATATCTACCCTCCGCTGCCAACGTAATCGCCCAATTCTGCAGATTATTCGTGTTCTGTGGCGCTTCCTGGAAGATATGTTCAAAGCGATTGAACGCGTCCTTGAGCAAAGTTTCATCGTGTTTCTCTATACCCGCGGTTCCGATTGCCTTTGCATAATCGACCGAGAAGTTGACATCGCGACCAACATATTTCTCTGCCTCTGCGAAGAGCTTGAGTGATTCGTCAGACTTTCCCAAACTGGCCTGAATTGCGGCCATGCCCCAGAGTGCATCCCCATTCCCGTTGTTCAACAGCCAAGCCTGGTTGAACCTCCGCATCGCGTCCGGTAGGTCTCCCTGCTTTAGATATTGCCAACCACGTGCCACCACTTGATGAGAGGCCTTGTTCCGGTCCCCCTGATATTGCTCGTCCATTACAGAGATAAAGGTGCTGTCAGCAGCTTTCTGCTCATTGTTTTTCGGTAGGGAACCATACTTCGGCAACAAACTGAGGTCCTGAGCCAGCACGAGTATCCCACAACTAAAAACGACGGCTATGAGCATGATTCTGAGAAGTCGATAGATTTGCATTTGAGGCACCGTTTGAAATTTCCGTTGGATTGATGAGAGTATATCGCTGGCTGAGGACCACCTACTAGGAGCACGTTCTGGGTGTATTGTCGCCAATGGGGGAAGCTGACGTGAACCGAATCACGCCAACTTCAGCTGGCCAATGACAGCCCCGGTACGACCGAAAATGTGAATGAGCGGGTTGTAGGTCGAGCTTTCCCCGCTCCACCGCCACGGCTGACGAGGCCCCAGGGAACCCTCAGTCTGTACGAAGAGTGGACCTGGACCGGCGCAACCCGCCGGATTATCTTCCTCTAAGCTATTTAATACAAAGGGAATAATTATCAAGACAAAATGCCGCTAGAACTGTGGCATAATGTCCGTATGGCTCACGCGGTGTCCACTCATCTGCATCCAGATCAGCCGGTTCCAAACTTCGATCTTCGCGCAATCGAAGCAGGACTGCCTCTGTCCGCGATCGAAGAGTTTGCCGCTTATTCGTGCATTCCAGTCAAAGACTTTCTCGATGCGGTGATACCGCTGCGAACCCTGAAGCATCGGCGGGAGCGAAAAGAGACGTTAAACATCGACGAGTCCGATCGGTTGGCCCGGATTGCCCGGCTGTATGAATTGACAGTGCGTGTCTTCGGCAATCCCGACAAGGCCCGGCACTGGCTGACCCGGCCGAAGGAACGGTTCGACGGCCGAACACCGCTGGCGATGATGCGCAGTGGAGCGGGTGGGCGCGCCGTCGAAGAGATTTTGTACCAGATCGATGAAGGTGTCTTTGCCTGAGGGTTCTCTAGTCCGATGAGCGATGGCAGCGCAAGAACCTTATGGCGAATCAGCAACTTCTCCGATCTGAGAGGATCGGGAGGACAGTGGACTCCGTCGCGCTGGTCGTTCGCCGGTCATCGCGTGGTCTTTATGGCGGAGTCGCCGGCGGGGGCCATGCTTGAGATTCTGGTTCATTTGCCATTTGAGGACGGCGAATTGCCGGATACTTATCAGCTCATGTCCATCCAGGCGCCTGAAGGCGTCAACGTGAAAGAGTTGCATCCACCCCGGCGGGCGGATTGGAGAACAAAGATCGAGATCACGCAACGAATCGGGACTGCGTGGCTGGTTTCAGGCGAAACGCCTCTGGCCAGAGTACCTTCGGCGATCATGCCCCGGACCTCGAATTATCTACTGAATCCGGCCCATCCCGACGCGAGCAGTGTAGTCATTCATGAAATCATCCGCGAGCGCTTCGACGACCGCCTCTTCCGCCTTGGAGCCCATTGAGCCCCAAGGGTTTCCGCGCTTGGTTCCTGCCGCCGGCCGGGGTTTCTGTTCACCGCCCGTTCATGATAATCTCACTGTAGACACTGAAGAGTGGACCGAAGAGAATAGGAGTAACAAACGCCGTGCTGGCGACTGCAAAGAAAGCTGATCTAATCGAACGCTTCCGCACCCATGAGACGGACACGGGTTCCCCCGAGGTCCAGATCGCGATCCTGAGTACGCGGATTGGCGAACTGACCGAGCACTTCAAAACCCACAAGAAGGATCACGCTTCCCGGCGGGGTCTGTTGCAGCTGGTGAGTAAGCGCCGCCGCCTTCTGGATTACCTCAAGGCACATGATTCCGATCGCTATCGCGATGTGATCGGCAAGCTCGGAATCCGCAAGTAAAACCGAAAGCCACCTTTGAACCGGAAGTGCTCAGACCGGACGTTGGTCGAGGCCCCAGTTCCACAAGAAGTCTGGGGCCGTATTGCATCTGGCTTTGCCGTTCAGGCGCCAGGGCAAGCGCGCGGGTGTCGCTCCACGACATCTGCCGCGCATTGCGCCGCACGTGTGCCGGGAGCCGTTTCAACGGCTCGTCCGGCGCTTTCGTGCAGCTCTGTGGTCGGCTTGTATTTTGCCGATCCGGGCAGGCGCTCTTTATTCCCCCTGCCGGTGGCGGGCCTTCCTACCCAGGTTTCCCAAGCGAAAAGAGAGAAGAGAGGACATTATGTCAACCAAGCATGAAGTATCCGTCGAGCTAGCCGGCGGAAAGCGGCTGGTCTTTGAGACCGGGCGCATGGCCAAGCAGGCCTCAGGCGCAGCGCTGGTGACCACCGGAGAGACGGTTGTTCTGGCCACGGCTGTAGCATCGCAGACCCCCCGCGAAGGCATCGACTTCTTCCCGCTCACCGTCGACTACCGCGAATACACTTACGCCGGCGGACGGATCCCCGGCGGGTTTATCAAGCGCGAAGGCCGCCCCAGCGAGAAGGAAATTCTCACCTGCCGCCAGATCGACCGCCCCATCCGCCCGCTGTTCCCCGATGGCTTCCGCAATGAGACCCAGGTGATTGCCCTTGTCTTCTCGGCCGACAAGGAAAACGATCCCGACGTGATCGCCATCAATGCCGCGGCCACGGCCCTGGCATTGTCTGACATTCCCTTCAGCACCACCGTTGCCGCCGTGCGCGTGGGCCGCGTGGAAGGCGAGTTCGTGGTGAACCCGACCTACACCGAGCGCCAGGCAAGCACGGTCAACATCATGGTGGTGGGCCACAAGGACGGCATCGTGATGATCGAGGCCGGCGCCAAGCAGGAGACCGAAGAGGTCATCGTCGCCGCCATCGAGTTTGCGCACGTCGAGATCAAGAAGATCGTCGCCGCTATCGAAGAGCTGGTTAAGCTGGGCGGCAAGACCAAGCGCGCCTTTACCACTCCCGAGGTCGACGAGGCCTACTACGCGGAGCTGAAGGCCAAGGTTGGCGACCGTCTCAAGGACGCGCTCGACACCAAGACCCACGCCAAGATCGACAGTTATGCTCTTGTTGCCCAGATCAAGGATGAGCTGGCTGCCGAGCTGCCGGCCGACGATCCGGCGGCCAAGAAGAAGCTGGTGCACTACTACGAACTGCTGCGCGAGCGTCTGTTCCGCGAGCAGGTCACGAAGGACCGCATCCGTCCCGATCGCCGCGCCTTCGACGAGATCCGCCCCATCTCAATCGAAACCGGCGTTCTGCCCCGCACCCACGGCTCTGCGCTGTTTACCCGCGGCGAGACCCAGGCGCTGGTTACGGCCACTCTGGGCACCATGGACGAGGGCCAGAGGCTTGAGTCCTACGAGGGCGAGCAGAAGAAGCGCTTCATGCTGCACTACAACTTCCCGCCCTTCAGCGTGGGCGAGACGGGCCGCATGACCGGCGTAGGCCGGCGCGAAGTGGGCCACGGCGCGCTTGCAGAGCGGGCCATCACCGCGGTTCTGCCCACTCCGGAAGAGTCGCAGTACGCAATCCGCATCGTCAGCGACATTCTGGAGTCCAACGGCTCCTCGTCGATGGCTTCGGTTTGCGGCGCAAGCCTGGCTCTGTTCGATGCCGGCATCAAGCTCGACGGCGCGGTGGCCGGCGTGGCCATGGGCCTGGTCAAGGAGGGCGACGACTACGCCATCCTTACCGATATCGCCGGCGCGGAGGATCACTACGGCGACATGGACTTCAAGGTGGCCGGAACCCGCAAGGGAATTACCGCGCTGCAGATGGACATCAAAATCAGCGGTCTGACCCGCGAGATTCTTGAGCAGGCCATGGAGCAGGCCAAGCGCGGCCGGCTCTTCCTGCTGGACAAGATGGACGCCGCGCAGGATGCACCCCGCGGGGAGCGTTCCAAGTACGCGCCTCGCATTGAGACCGTGCAGATTCCTGTCGAGAAGATCCGCGATCTTATCGGCAAGGGCGGCGCGACTATCCGCGGCATCGTGGAGCAGACGGGCGCCAAGATCGACGTCGACGACACCGGCAAGGTGAGCGTTGCCTCGGCCGACGCCGAGGGCCTGAAGAGGGCGCTCGCCATGGTCAACAACGTCACGGCCGTGCCGGAGATCGGCAAGGTCTACCTTGGCAAGGTGGTTCGTCTGGCGGAGTTCGGAGCGTTCGTCGAGCTCTTCCCGGGCACCGACGGTCTGCTGCATATCTCTGAGATCGCCGAGCATCGCGTCAAGGAAGTCAAGGACGAGCTTCGCGAGGGCGATCAGGTCATGGTGAAGGTGCTTGCCATCGAAGGCAACCGCATCAAGCTCAGCCGCAAGGCGCTCATCAAGGAGCAAAAGGCGAAGCTGGCCCAGCAGTCCGGCGGCGCAACTGAGCCCGAGACCGAGGCCGGTGAGCCCGAGCAGAGCGCACCGGCAACCCCGGCCGCGCCTCCGGCGCCCCGCCAGCCCCGGCACGAGTTCGACGAACGCCAGCCCACCTCCAATCAGAGCACCATTCTGATCGAGGGCGGCGACGACTTTGGCGACGACGTGGAGGAGTTCGACGAGGATAACGAGCCGAACTTCAACCGCGCCGATGGTGTCCCGGCTACTCCCGGAACTGGAGCTGGAGCGCGCCCGCCCGCAGGTGCCGGTGCCGCTGCGAACAACAATCGCCGTCGCCGCCGCCGTCGTCCGGGTGGCCCCAGCGGCTCTGGTGGTCGCGGTCCCGGTGGAAACGCAAGCTAGGGATGATTGAAAGCAAGCGTAGAACCACGAATGCCCGGACTTCGGTTCGGGCATTCGTGTCTGTGTGCGCGGGTCGATCCCGGCTGCTCCGGACCTTGGGAAATCTGAATCACTGGGTCAAATAGGGATGGATTTGCGCCGGCGTGATTGACTTGAGGGGCTCTCCATGAGGCGGGCGAGGCCAGGACTTCGGAGATTCCCCCCGGTTTTCCCCAATGGGCTTCTTCTTTGTCCCTACAATCTGAGTCAACAGGCGTACAATTCCCGAGGATTCATTTCCGGAATGGAGAATCCTGCTAAGAACGCTGCGCCCACTGAAAATCGCCTTGATCTGATATGCAGCCGTGGATTCTCCGCACAAAGGGAGGACGCCATGTCAATTCGCACGTTGTATTTGAGTAAGCTCATTGGGCTTTACTGCATCTTCTTCGGGCTTTGTATGATCGCTCGCAAACCGATGCTCCTGGGCGCGGTAATCACGCTCGTCGGCAACGCTACGGCGGTGCTTCTGTTGGGTGCGTTTGCGTTGCTGGCCGGGCTGGCGATGATTCTCGGGCACAACTTTTGGTCGGGCGGCCCGCTCCGTGTGGTCGTTACCCTTGTGGGCTGGCTATCGCTGCTAAAAGGTCTGCTTGTGATGTTCCTGCCGCACCGGATGCTGGTGGGACTTGTCTTCGGCGGGCTTCGCTACGACCAGCTTTTTTACTTCTACGCGGCTATCTGTCTTGTCCTGGGTGTGTACCTGACCTATGCGGGATTCAGGACGAAACCTGAATAAAGCAGCGTCAGCCTCATCTCGGTCGCCAGAGGAAGCAAGTCGCTTTGGAGAGGAGTGGTGCGCCCGGAGTGATTCGAACACCCGACCTACTGATTCGTAGTCAGTCGCTCTATCCAGCTGAGCTACGGGCGCACTAGGATAATTCCTGTTCGGAACCAACCTCAGATTATCAGGAATGGCGTTTGGATGCAACGCGGTCCGGTCAATTCGCCGGGCCCCGTCCCCGGCTATTTCGCGGCAGTTCGTCGAGCCAGTCCTGCATGTGTCCGAGGGCGCGCAGCAGGCCGAGCCGAACCTTGTTAAGATCCACACCAGCCTCGATGGCCTCTTCAAAGCGCTGCCGCTCTTCGATATGCGCCTGCTGCGCCGCGGCGGGAGAAATCTGCGCGGGAGCGCCGGGACCGCTGCCTGCGCCATTGCCCAGTTCCATCTGAGCCGCCACGCTCTTGATCTGCTCTTCCGCGATCTGCTGCTTCAGCCCGGCAATCTCCGCCTGGGTGTCGAGCACGCGCAGATTGTCGGAGAGACTGGCGATGGCAAAGTTGTTCTGCCGCGATGCCTGCTCGGCCTGGACGCGTGCGCGCAGCGCGTCGGCGGCGGACTCTGCCGAGCGGGCGTGGATGCCGGCATCGAAGATCGGCACCTGGATCGAAAACCCGGAGCTGAGGTTGTTGGCCGGAAGAAAGGACTTGTAGTACTCGTTGATGTTGTTGAGCAGCGTCGTATTGCGGTTATAGATCAGGCCGAAGCTAATCTGCGGCAGCATCCAGCGATGCTCGGAGTCGCCTTTGGCGGTGCGCTCTCTGGCCTTGGCCAGCATCTCGGCCGATTCTATGCCGGCCGTCTTGTGCGGCGCTTCGTCGGCCTTAACCTCCGGGATCAACGGAATCGAAGCATGATCGGGCAGGATGGATGCCGGGGGCAGGCCGGTGAGCGACGAGATCTGCCGGGCCAGCGTCTGGGACCGGGCCTCGAGTTCGATCTCATGCAATTTGATCTGGGCCGCGGCCAGACGCGCCTGAAGCAGTGCAAGACCGGGCTCGACGCCGGCCGCATTGCGCTCTTCGACGATCCCAACCAGCCGCGCGGAAGCCGTGCGCTCATCGTGCGCGGCTTCAAGAAGGGTCTTTACCGCATCGAGCTCGATGTAAGACGTAGAAGCCTCAAGCGCGACCTGTTCCCGCGCTTCAATCAGAGCCAGTTGCGCCGATGTGAGCGCGGCCCGAGCGGCCTGCACGTAACGGATCTGCGGCATGCTGAAGACCATCGACTGCACATTGGCATCCCAGATAGTCGGCAGCGCTCCGGTGAATCCAATCTCGGGAAAGGCCGGCAGCCCGGAGCCAAAGCCCACCGACGGGATGAAGGCGTCGCGCGTCTGGGCCAGTTCGGCCGCGGCCTTCTGCACGTCGCTCTGGGCCAGCCGCACGGCGGGGCTCTTTTGCTGGGCCAGCGAAACCACGGTTCCCAGCGAAACCTGCGCGGGGCAGCAAAGGGGTGAGGTAAGCAGCGCCAGGGCAGCTCCCGCGGCCAAAGTAAGACCTCGCCATTGCATGCGGCTTCTCAAGTGTTCCCGTTCTCCCTTATCTTCTCAGGTCCCTGGCCGGCTGATACTCCTGCGCCAGTTGGAGTGCGGCAGCCACGGCCGTCTGCGCTCCTGCATGGTCGCCCATCTGCTCTTTCAGGCGGGCCAGGCGGCTTAGCGCGATGAATGTCGGCGCCTCCTCGGTCTTGGCACTCCCGTTCACATAATCTTCAAGCATCCTTGCGGCCAGCGCAGGCTCCCGTCCGGCGGCGATCAGCACGCCTGCCGCGTCGTAGAGCGCCGCACCGGAGCGAGGGTCGCGAGCCGCGGCGGCCATGCAGCTTCCGATGGCGGCGTCCATCTCGCTCCAGCGCTTGCGATCGCCGTAAAAGCGCGCCAGCGTAGACCACTGCGAGGCCGGGTGTCGGCTCAGCGAGATGGCCTGTTTCAGATTGGCCTCTGCCGCGGCCTGGTCCTTTCTATCGGCAGCGATGCGCGCGCGAAGCTCCCATGCCCGCGGAGGATCGACGCGGTCCAGCTCCTGCGCCACGCTTTCGGCCTTGCTCAAACCGCCGCCGGCAACCGACGGCGCCTCCACGTAGAACGATCCCAGATCGAAAAGACCCTCGGCATTGCGCGGGTCAAGCTCGGCTGCCTTTTGAAACTCGGCCAGCACCCTCTTGCCGAGAGAGTAGGCAGTCGTGAAAAAGGCCCGGCTGGCCTTCTCTCCCAGGGCTCTGCCCAGCCACATGTGAAAGATCGAGTTGCCCGGTTCGAGGCGGACCGCCGTCTCGCAGTTGCGGACCGCGGCCTCCCAATCGCCAAGGGTGAACCTGACCCGGCAGGCAAGGTTGAGCGCAGCCGCGTTGTTCCGGCCGCCGGAGGGCAATTGGGCAAGCAGCGCAAGGGCCTTGTCGGCCTGGCCGGCCTGCAACGCCGTGTTGATCGGCGCAAGCGCAGGGTCGCCGCCTTCGGCGCGAACCGAAAGCGCAAGCCCCGCACCCAGGCAGGCCGCAAGCGCGATCCCGAGTCGTAAGCTTTTGCTCACCGCTGGACCTTGATCGGCATGCCTTCCTGCAAGGGCTGCCCGTTGGTTGAAGCAATGGCCACCAGGTCTCCGTCGTTCAGGCCCGACTGGATCGGAACCTGCGTAAGATTCGGTGTGCCGATGGTGACTGGGGTCCGGCGCAGCTCGCTTCCCACTACCTTGTAGACGTAGTAGGCGCCGCTCTCCGAGTGCAGGGCTTCGCGGGGGATGCTCAGGGCGTTGGGCTGGCTTGAGGTTGTTACCTGCACGGTCACGTTGGTCTCTGGCAGCAGTCCGTTGCCCGCGCCGTCGAGCGCAATCAGCACCTCGCCGACGATGCGCGTGGTGTAGGTGACAACCGAGGCCGGCAGCTTGGTGATGTGGCCGTGCCAAACCTCTCCGGGCCGGGCATCCCAGCGGATGGCCACGCTCTGGCCCAGCGCGAGCCGTCCCAAATCGGGCTCATCGAAGTAGGCGCGAATGCGCTGCTGCTTGAGATCTGCCATCTGGAGCAGGAGCTTTCCAGCCTCAGCCAGTTCCGAGGGAGCCGCATCCAGTGTGTAGATGGTCCCCGGCGCCGGGGCAACGATGCGTGTCTGCGATTCAATGTGTTGAGCGGCGGCCAACGCTGCCTGGGCGTCCGCAAGCGCTGCCCGGGCACGATCCTGATCCGCGGTGGAGTAGCGGTTCTGGGCCGACATCTGGGCCGCGTCGAGCGCGGTCTCGGCGGCCGCCAGCCGCTGCCGGGCCGCTGCAACCTCGCTCGATGAAGCTGCTCCGGTTGAAGCCAGCCGCGTCAGAGCCTCCAGATCGCGCTGGGCCTGATCCCGTGTGAGCTTGTCCTGGGCAACTTCCGTCGCCGCTGCCTGGCGCTCGGCAAGGTTGCCGTTGTGAGTGGCTGCTTCCAGAGCCGCCTGGGCCGCCTTTACGCCGCTCTGGGCTGAGGCAACCTGGGCCCGTGCCGCCGTATCGTCCAGCACGATCAGCAGCTTGCCCCGCGCCACCGTGTCGCCGCTCTGCGCGTAAACGGCCTTCACCGTCGTCGTCATCGGGCTGTAGAAGTGGTAAGGCTGCTCCGGCTCCACGCGGCCGTTGGTGCTCACCGTGTTTACAATCGCCTCATGGTGCAGCTGAGCCACTCGCACCGGCAGCCGATCCCGTAACAGCACGCGCGCGAGCAGGAACACGGCGATCAGCGCAATCGCCACGCCGATCCAAAGCAAAGTGCGGTTTGATTGGTTTCTCTCTGCTTGCATGAACGTAACCAAGGCCAGTATATAGGACTCGCAACCCCGCCTAACGTACTGAAAGTTCAAGAAATTCGCTCAACCGGCAGGGCATTCGTACAATAGTTCCATGACCTCCGCGACCGGCTACACCGACCAGCACGCCAAGGCAGGCCTCGACTTCGCCTTTCCACCCATCGATACCTGGGAGAATCAGTTTCCAGGCTACGAGATCGAGATCGACGACCCGGAGCTGACCTCCGTCTGCCCCAAGACCGGACTCCCCGACTTCGGCCTCCTCACCATCCGTTACATGCCCCGCAAAAGCTGCCTGGAGCTCAAATCTCTCAAGGAATACCTGTTCTGCTACCGCAATCTGGGAATCTTCCAGGAGAACATCGTCAACCAGGTCCTCGAAGACGTAGTCAAGGCCTGCGACCCGGTCTGGGTTGTCGTCAAGGGCGTCTTCCGGCCCCGTGGCGGCATCGGCACCACCGTCGAAGCCCGCTGGCCCCGGCCACAGCAGTAATTCCAGAAGAAGTCTTGATTGACACACTTCTATCAAAATGCAAAAATTACGTTATTGAAGCCCATCGGATGAACAGCCTCCCCTGGAGGGAGATACGTTCCCGATTATTTTGATCCCAGGGGATATGGCCTGTTGGCTGTATCCCCTGTATCATTTTTGCAGCAAATCGAATCTTATGTTGAGGTTCAACGGAATGGGAACGCTACCTGCCAGTGTGCCAGCTGCAACAGCATCTATTCCTCGAATTCGTGTTTTCATAGATTACTGGAATCTCCAATTGACACTGAATCAGCGCGTAGCACAAGCAATACAACAACAAGGCGCGCGTTTCTTGGTTGAATTCCTGAATCAGAAAGGTCGTAGAGTCATTCAAGCAGGTTTCCCACCGTCAGGAATCCACTTGGCTACTGCTTGCTGGGCTTCATTCGACATATTTAGAGACCGAAACGAGATTGAACGCAGATAGGACCAATCATCAACGGGTTCATGCAATTCCTTTTGTGGACTGAACAAATCGACTTCACCGCATTGGGGCACACTTGGCAATTTCATCTTCTGCATCCCGCCCGCGCCTCAATCCCGCCCTTGCCACGGCCGGACTCCTGCTGGCCCTCAACCTGCTCAACTACATCGACCGCTACATCCTCTCCGGCGAACTGCTCCCCATCCAGCACGAGTTCCACGCCACCGACCAGCAGATGGGCGCGCTCGGCACGGCATTTTTCTTCGTCTACATGCTGGCCGCCCCGGCCACCGGCTGGCTCGGCGACCGCTTCCGCCGCAAGCCCCTCATCATCGCCGGCGCAACCCTCTGGAGCTTTGCCACTCTCGCAGCCGTCTGGATTCACAGCTACCAGACCCTCTTTTTGCGCCAGGCCCTGGTAGGCATCGGCGAGGCCACCTTCGGCATATTCGCCCCCGCCGTGCTCGCCGACTTCTACCCCGAACGCGAGCGCAACCGCATCCTCTCCATCTTTTACGTTGCCATTCCCGTCGGCGCGGCGCTGGGCTACTTGGCCGGGGGCCAGATCGGCTCGCACTGGGGCTGGCGCGTCCCCTTCTTCGTCTGCTCGCTGCCCGGATTTGTCGTCGCCGCCCTCTACGCCTGGCTGGGCAGGGAACCGGTGCGCGGCGCAAGCGACCACATCAAACCCGACCTCCACCGCACCACGGTACTCGGAATCTTCCGCAACCGGGCGTTTCTCACCGCCACCCTGGGCCTCGCCATGCTCACCTTCGCCATGGGCGGCATCTCCTGGTGGGTGCCGGAGTTTCTGCGCCGCTCCGTCGGCATGTCCATGGGAACGGCCAGCATGGTCGTCGGCGCATCCACCGTGGTCGATGGAATCCTCGGCACCCTCATCGGCGGCTGGATCGCCCAGCGCTGGCTCAAGCGAAACCACAGGGCCCTCTATCTGCTCTCGGCCTGGAGCGTATCGCTCACCCTCCCCTTTGGCATCCTGCTCTTCTTCGGACCGCACAGCCTCGCCATCCCGGCTCTCTTCGCCGCCGAGTTCTTCCTCTTCCTCAACACCGGCCCCCTGAACACAGCCATCGTGAACTCGGTCTCCGCCCCGGTACGGGCCACGGCCATCTCGGTCAACCTGCTCTCCATCCACCTGCTCGGCGACACCTTCTCCCCGCAGGTCATCGGTGCAATCAGCGACCGCACCAACCTCAGCATCGGCCTCGGCGCAACCCTGGTCACCCTTGCCATCTCCGCCACCATCCTGTTCACGGGCGCACGTCACGCCCCCCAGTTTGAAGAGCCCCCGACCCCTCCCGCCCCCTGAGCGAAAAATTCCCAGCCGAAATTGCCGATTAATTCTCCGCGTGGCGCACCATGGTCATTAGGGAGTCTCCGAAGAAGTCGATGTTTTGAAAGGGCACGGCTTTAGCCGTGCCATAAATGCAGCAAAATCAACGAGGGCTTTAGCCCCTGAGGGAAGGTCAACTTAACTCCTTTGTTATCCGCACTTGCAGAAGAATGATGTGTAACTCCTTTATTTCCCGCACTTGCAACATGCGGCAGAGTTAACTCCCTTATTATCTGCACTTGCACATCATTCAGCACAAAAGGAACACTGCCGCTCTGAGCCGCTTTGAAAGGGCACGGCTTCAGCCGTGCCGATCAAGCACCGGAAGGAAGGGTACGGGCTTCAGCCCGTACATTCACTGCATCGGTTGGAACCGGGGCTTTAGCCCCTGAGGGATAGCCAGAATAACTCTTTTATTATCTGCACTTGCAGAGGCTGTTCTTATAAGTCCTTTGTTTCCGGCACTTACGAAAGGAGTGGACTGTAACTTGCGTTAAATCATACAGATATGAAACTCATCGCTATTTTTGAGGCATCGGCTCCTGGTTCCGGCTGTTCATAAACCCCCGCCGACCGCCCTGGCTCCGCAGGTTCGGGTCGCTGATCGGCGGCTTCCGGTCTTCGCCGCCAAACCCTCGCGCCAGCAGCGGATTGGGCGTGAACTTCGGCGGTCCGCCGTAGAACTGCCGGGCATGGCTCAGAACGATCCCGGCGCGCCCGTGCATCGACTGCACGATGCCGCGGATCTGCACGTTCATGTTGCGGTACTTGGAAAGGTCGCCGACCGTCTCATGGTCCTGCCAGAGGCTCACAACGGTGAAGCCGCAGCGCTCGTCCGGAGTATCGGGCGAGCAGACGTCGAGAAACCGCGTCCCGTCCTCAAGTTGAACTACATCATACACATGCGCCGAAACGCAAACGTCTTTGTTGAGATGTTTGGCCGCCTCTTCAGCGGTAACGCAGGGCTTGGCCGTAGCTGCGAAGGCGGCGGCACTGATGCAGGACAAAAGGGCGAAGGCCAGTAGCCGGATTGCTCTCATTCAAATGGCCCCCAGGCACCCAAAAGGGTAACGCCAAACGAAGATAGGCACAAGATCACGGAATCTGGAACCGAAATGATATACATGGTACGATGTATATCCATAGAGGTGCGCCATGCGGGTTGCAAAATGGGGAAACAGTCTGGCGGTACGGCTGCCCGCCGAGCTCGTGGCCACGCTGAAGCTGCAGGTGGGAGACGAGATCGAGATCGTGCCGGGCAGCAATGGCAAGCTAGAGGTCTCGCCGGACGAGCGGCGGAAGCAGGCTCTGGAGGAGATGCGCAGGCTGGCCGTCCCTTTGCCTCCGGGCTACAAGTTCGATCGTGAGGAAGCCAACGCTCGCGGCGGTTTGGATCTTCCGGATCGAGTCAAACGCGGAGCGGCGGCCGATTGATGAAAGAGAGTGTGTTTTTCGACACGAATGTCGTGGTCTACGCATTCACTGAGGCGTCAGAGAAGACAGTTACAGCGAGGGAGTTGCTCAGTCTGGGAGGCACCGTTAGCGTTCAGGTTCTGAATGAAACGGCCAGTACGCTGCGGCGCAAGTTCCTTGTAGGCTGGCCGCGCATCGGACAGATCGTCGATAGTGTCTTGAAGACGTTGCCAGAACCCGTACCCCTGACATTGGAGACTCACCGTAGCGCTCGGCGGATAAGCGAGAGCTACGGATACTCAATCTACGACGGCCTGATCGTGGCCTCGGCCCTCGAAGCCAACTGCTCCGTTCTCTACACCGAAGACCTGCAGCACGGCCAGACAATCGAGGGGCTGCGCATTGTGAACCCGTTTCTCTGAGCCCCGGTCTTAGTGCGTCCCCGCCAGCGGATCGCCCGCTCCGTAGTGGCTCTCCACGTACTTGTCCAGAATCTCCTTGAACTCTGCCACAATCCCATCTCCGCGCAGGGTCGAGTGGAGCTTTCCGTCCACATAAACCGGCGCAACCGGGTCTTCGAACGTTCCGGGCAGGCTGATGCCGAGGTTGGCATGCTTGCTCTCGCCGGGGCCGTTCACAATGCAGCCCATCACCGCCAGCTTCAGTTCCTCGACGCCGGGGTACTTCTTACGCCACTCGGGCATCGAGGTCCTCAGGTAGTTCTGAATCTGCTCGGCCAATTCCTGAAAGTAGGTCGAAGTCGTCCGCCCGCAGCCCGGGCAGCTCGTCACCTGCGGCATGAAGCTGCGAATCGAAAGCGACTGCAGAATCTGCTGCGCCGCGGCCACCTCTTCCGTTCGGTCGCCGCCGGGCTTGGGGGTCAGGCTCACGCGGATCGTGTCGCCGATGCCGGCCAGCAGCAGCGGCGCAAGGCCGGCCGTCGAGGCAATAAGCCCCTTGGCGCCCATGCCCGCCTCGGTAAGGCCCAGGTGCAGGGCGTAGTCGCAGCGGCGGGCCAGCTCCGCGTAAAGGTCGATCAGATCGCGCACGCCGCTCACCTTGGCCGAAAGGATGATCTGGTCGTGGCGCAGACCGTACTGTTCGGCGGCTTTGGCGGAGTCCAGAGCGCTTGAGATCATCGCCTGCATCATCACGTCGCGCAGGGGTTTGGGATTGGGCTGGCGGTTGTTCTCGTCCAGCATCCGGGCCAGCAGCGCCTGGTCCAGAGATCCCCAGTTGACCCCGATCCGCACTGGCTTCTGGTTCTCAGCCGCGCACTCAATCATGGTCCGGAAGTTGTCGTCGTCCTTGCGGCCGATCGACACATTGCCCGGGTTGATGCGGTACTTGGCCAGCGCTCGCGCCGTCGCCGGGTACTTCTTGAGCAGCAGGTGGCCGTTGTAGTGGAAGTCGCCCACAATCGGCACGCGCAATCCGCGTTTGTCCAGCTCTTCGACGATCCGGGGAACCGCCGCGGCGGCCTCTTCGTTGTTGACCGTAACGCGTACCAGCTCCGAGCCGGCCATCGCCAGAGCCTGTACTTGCTCGACGGTGGATGCTACGTCGGCCGTGTCGGTGTTGGTCATCGACTGCACGACAACCGGGACCTCCCAACCGACGCGAACGTTGCCAATCTGGACTGTGGGGGTTTTTCTGCGCTGAATCTCCGCCATAGGGATAGTTTAGCGCGTAGCTAAACCGGGAATCCATCTGAGATCAAAATGAATGTCGGTTGGCCGGGCGGATTAACGAATTTCGTGCTAACCTTTGCTTGAAGAGTGGCTTGAAAGAGTGATTATCGCAATGGATCGCGAACAGATTATCGCCCGGCTGCGCAAAGAAGAGGCAGTTCTTCGTTCACGCGGAATCGCGCACGTGGCTCTGTTTGGCTCGCGGGCACGGGGAGACCAGCGTCCGGGGAGCGATACCGACATTCTCATCGAACTCGATCCGCGTGCCCATGTCACGGTGTTTGATTACACCTGCTTGAAACGGGATATCGCGGCGCTGTTTGAAGGCGAGGTCGATGTGGTCAATCGCGATGGACTGAAACCTTACATCAAGCCCGCGGCGACGGCCGATGCAATCTATGCCTTCTGATCCTGCCGCCATTCTGGCCGATATCGAACACCACATCGAACTTGCACTGGAGTTTGCTTCCGGAATCGAGGAAGAGGACTTCATCGAGGATATGCGGACTGTCTATGCGGTGACACGCTGTCTTGAGATCGTCTCCGAGGCTTCGAGGCGACTGCCGGAGGACATGAAGGCCCGCCATCCGTCTACTCCGTGGCGGGAGATCGCGGCGGCCGGCAATGTATACCGGCATGACTATGAGGATGTGGCGGCGAGAGTAGTGCTGGATACGGTCAGGATCGCACTACCACAGTTGAGATTGGTGATCCTCGCCGAGATCGACAGGCTCGACAGCCCGGAAGGATAACAGCGGAAGCTCCTCATATCCGGCGGTTGTTTAGCCTGGTGCATGGCTGAACTTTCCAAACTCGCCTCGTGATTTTGGCCCTCCGTAGCAGGCCCGTTAGAATCGATGTTGGTATGACCGACATGAATCTCGTAGCTTCCCCCGACTCCGGCAGCCGTTTTTTACGCGCCTGTCTGCGCCAACCCGTTGACCGCACGCCCGTCTGGTTTCTCCGCCAGGCCGGCCGTTACATGCAGGAGTATCGCGACGTCCGCAAGCACCACACGCTCGTCGAAATCTGCAAGCAGCCCGACATTGCCGCCGAGGTCACCATCACCGCCGCCGAAAAGCTCGGCGTAGACGCTGCCATCATCTTTGCCGATCTGCTGCTGCCCCTTGAGCCCATGGGTTTGGACTTCGAGTTCATGGCCGGCGAGGGACCGGTAGTCCATCACCCGGTCCGCACCGCCGAGGACGTTCTCGCCCTGCGCACCGACCGCGCCGAGGATCTAAGCTACGTGGCCCGCGCTATCGAAAAGGTCTCTGCCCACTTCGGCAACCGCATCGGAATCATAGGCTTCTGCGGAGCGCCGTATACGCTCGCCAGCTACATGATCGAGGGCGGCGGCTCCCGCAACTACATAGAAACCAAGAAGATCATGTACCGCGACCCCGTTGCGTGGGGCAATCTTCTGGACAAGCTCGTCACCGTGCTGACCGCCTACTGCAGGCAGCAGGTCGAGGCCGGCGCGGACGTCATCCAGATCTTCGACAGTTGGGTGGGCTCGCTTTCGGTGGCCGACTACCTCCAGTACGCGCTGCCCGCCTCCAAGCGCTTGGTTCAGGCCGTCCAGCAGATGGGCGTGCCGGTCATCTACTTCGGCGTGGACACAGCCGGCCTGCTCACCGACATGGCTTCGACCGGCGCAGACGTGCTCGGCCTCGACTGGCACCAGCCCATGGACGTGGCCTGGAAGTCCGTGGGCCACAACCATGCGGTGCAGGGAAATCTCGACCCCATCACGCTCTTCGCTCCGCTCGACATTCTGGAGACGCGGGTCAAGGAAGTTCTGCGTTCGGCGGGTGGACGCCCGGGCCACATCTTCAACCTCGGGCATGGTATCGTACCCGGTACGCCGGTTGAGAATGTGCAGGCGGTGGTGAAGATGGTGCATGACTTCCAACAGGAGCAGAAGCGTGGCTAAACAGGCAGTTCTCCTGCTGGCTCACGGCACGCCGGAGACCATCGACCAGATTCCTGAGTACCTGCGCAACGTAACCAGCGGCCGCCCATTGCCGCAGGCCGTTGTCGAGGAGATCCAGCACAGGTATTCGCTCATCGGCAAGAGTCCTCTGACCGAGATTACGTTCGCGCAGGCCCGGCTGGTTGAAGCCGAATTGGCCGCGCAGGGGCGCGCCGTCCCGGTCTACGTGGCCATGCGCAACTGGCGTCCGTACATCCCCGACGTGATGAAGAAGATGCGCGAGGACGGGATCGAGGAAGCGGCCGTAATCTGCCTTGCCCCGCAGAACTCCCGAACCAGCGTGGGACTCTACCGGCGCTCCGTCGAGGCCGAGGCGGGCAGCATCCGGTTCGACTTCACCGCCGGCTGGGCCGACCATCCCCTGCTTGCCGAGGCCTTTGCCGAACGGCTGCGGCCTGCCCTGGCCAAGCTCTCTGCCGAAGCCGGCCAGCAGGTTCCGGTACTCTTTACAGCCCACAGCGTGCCCGTGCGCACGGTTCAGCCGCCAACGGAAGCGCCTGGGGGCAGGCCAAGCCCGGGCCCCGATCCCTATGCCGACGAAGCCCGCCACACGGCGGAGCTGGTTGCCGCCCGGGTGCCTGAGATCGGGCGCTGGTGGTTTGCCTTCCAAAGCCAGGGGGCCAGCGGCGGGCCTTGGCTGGGGCCGTCCGTCGAGGATACACTCGTTGAGATCGCAGCCGCGGGATTCAAGTTCGTCCTGCTGCAACCGATAGGCTTTTTGTGCGACCACGTTGAGATTCTCTTTGACGTGGACAACCTTTTTCGCGGTTTTGCATCTAATCTTGCAATGCGCCTTGAGCGCCCGGAGTCGTTGAACGAGTCCCCCACCCTCGCCAGGGCAGTGGCAGAACTGGCTCACAGATCGCTTGATCGGTTTGGAGCCCCTTAGTACGGAATTTTGTTGATTTCAGGTCGAGAAGGCCTGATCCCCAGAGAGGCGAAGGTGGAAGAGCGTAAGGAATACCGTACTCGGAGGGAGAAGAAGCGCCTGCGGGGGCCGTCTCGCGCGCCATGTCCGCTCTGTGGAAAGAATGGCCTGCGAAGAATCGGCCGGGAGGGCTTTATCGATATGGTTATCCGCCCCCTCTTCGGCTACTACCCATGGATCTGCTACTTCTGCCGCGAGAAGATCTCAATCAAGCTGCGCTCGTGGGAGAGGGCAGATTTGGCCGATCCCGAAACCGAAACCGAAGTTGAAGAATAGTGAGCCTCAACGGCGCAGGAAGTTCCGGGCCAGGAAAAACAGATTCGCCGGCCGCTCCGCCAGCCGCCTCATGAAGTACGGATACCACTCGGTGCCGAACGGCACATAGACGCGCACGTTGTATCCCTCGCGCACCAGCTTTCGCTGCAGATCGCGCCGAATCCCATACAGCATCTGAAACTCGAACCGAGACGGATCGATCCCGTGCGTGGAGGCAAACTCGCGCGTGGCCGCAATCATCTTCTCATCGTGTGTAGCGATGCCGTGGTACACGGGGCTCGAGAGCAGCATCCCGGTCAGCCGCACAAAGCTGCGGTCCACATCCGCCTTGGCCGGGTAGGCCACCGAGGCAGGCTCCTTGTAGGCCCCTTTGCAGAGCCTCACCCGGATCCCTTCGGCGCACAGTTCGGCGACGTCGGCCTCTGAGCGGTAAAGGTACGCCTGAATCACGATGCCGACGGCGCCGTCGATCTCCGGCTGCGCATGGAGCCTGCGGACGATATCGAGGGTCACCTGGGTCACCGGTGAGTCTTCCATATCCACTCGCAAGAAGCTTCCGATCGACCGGGCATGAGTGGCCAGGCTGCGGGCAATCTCCTCGGCCAGGGCCGGCGAGAGTTCCAGCCCCATCTGCGTGAGCTTGATGCTGATGTTCGCGTTCAGCTTTCGGGCGGCGATCGCGTCCAGCAGCCGGTGGTAGACCTCGGCCGCCTGGTGGGCCTTGGCCTCGGAGGTGACGCTTTCGCCAAGAGAGTCAAGGGTAACCGCGATCCCCTGATGGTTGACGGCCTCGGCGACCCGGAGCACGTCGTCCAGCGTCATTCCCGCGATGAAGCGGGAACTGAGCTTGCGGCCCGCGGCTGAGTGTTCCATGAAGCTGCGCAGTTGGCGATTGTGGGAGAGGGCGATGAAGGTGGATCGTAGCAGGGCCATAAGACTTTCCTAGGCGGGGTGGCATTGCAGCCCCCGAGGGACGTACCAGTTTCGCACAGATTCCCGGGTTGCGTCCGGCAGCGCAACTCCATGGTTCCGCGGGATTCACCCCCGGGTTAGTTCACCCGATAGACAGCGCTGCCATGGGCCGGCAGGGTAACCGTTATGTCCTTGGCCGTCTTGGTCTGGGAGTCATCCGCGAGGCTCTCGCCGGAGTGCTTCCCGTTGTCCAGACCCAGTTGCTGCCAGGTGGTGTGGAGCGTGACCGGCTTGTCGTCGAGGTTGAAGAATCCGTAGTACTCCGCGTAGCCGCGCACGCCGGGCGACTCCTCCGTGGCCCGCCATATCTTTGCCCTCTCGAAGCCCGGCCCCAGCGTGGAGGACTCCACCGGGCGGCTGTAGGTGACGCTCTGGTTCATGAAGAGCAGATCCTGGCTGGAGAGCAGTGCGCGCGTCTTATCGTCGAGCCGGGTCAGATTTGCGCCAAGGATCAGTGGCGAGCGGGTGATGGCCCAGAAGGCCAGCTCGGTGCGCTGCTCGTCCGCGGTAAGCGCGGACGGGCGCGCGTTGCCGTAGCCGGGATTAGGCCCGAGCCAGCCGACGGCGAGCATTCCGGCATTCGGCCAACTGTCGGGCCCTGCATATGGAAACCACTTGGCAAGCAGATCGAAGGCCGGACGAACTCCGGATGACGATCCGCCGCCGCTCTGTGGCGAGTCCCAGTTGTCCGAGGGAGTTGCGACAACCTGCCAGATCTGCGCCGACTCCCGTATCTCGGCGGCATTCTCAAAGGCTGCCGGTCCCGACGACAGGCTCAGCGCAATCGGCCGGCCCGCATTTCTAATCGCCTGTGCGATCTGCCTGATCTCCGACGGGCTGTAGCGCTCGGCGCCGATGCAGTCCACTTGCACCAGGTCCACTCCCCAACTGGCATAGAGCCGCAGTTCTGAGCTATAGAAGGCCTGTCCGGCGGCGTTATCGGCCACCCCGTATGTGCTGTCGTCTCCGGGACAGGTGGCGGTGGTGTCGGCCGCGTCCGTGGCGTGGAAGTTGGTGCCCGCAATCGGCAGGTTTGCCGCAACGGCGGCGCGCGGAATCCCGGCAACCATCTGGATGCCGAAGCGCAATCCCTGCTGGTGAAGCCAGTTGCCCAGAGCCCTGAGCCCTGCGCCGTTCACGCTCGATGGGAAGCGCGCCGGGTCGGGGAGCGGGATGCCGTTGGCGCTGAGTTGGTACCGCCGCTCAGAGACACTTTTTCCTGCCGGGTTTCCCATGCTCCAGCCGTCGCCCAGGATCGCGTACTTCCATCCAAACTGCTGGAGCCCGGCCATCACCGTGGCGTTGGCCCGGAACTGCGCCTCGTTGATCGTGAGGCCGTAGGCGCCAAAGCTGTTCCAGCCCATCGGTGGCGTGGGCGCCTTGGTCTGCGCCCGAGCCAATACAGCAGCTAGAAACAGAATGGAGAGGAGAACGGGGAGCAAGCTGGGCCGGCGGTGCATGGAATAAGCCTATACCACAACTCAGCAGGCAACCGCAGCGAGCCACACGGCTCTGAATCGCAGTTTTTCCTCGGGCTGGTAAAGCCGCCCAGAATCCCGGAATGGTATTCAAAACAAGTGGCATCTCGGGCAGGTATGCTCGTATGCATAGAGGCGTCGGAGGAGGCGAATGGTGGGCAATTGGATGATGAAGGCGATACCGGCAGCGGCCGTGCTGGCCTGTTGCTTTGTGCTCGGTGTGCCGGCAGAGGCGCAGACCGGATCGAGACCCACTCCGGTCAAGGCCCTGATGACCAGCGATATTCATTTCGACCCCTTCTGGGACCCCGCCAAAGTCGCGAATCTCAATGCCGCGCCGGTCGCCGATTGGGAGGCGATCCTGGCCGCGCCGGACTCCGCCGACCGCGCCCAGCGTTTTGCCGCCCTTCAAACCCAGTGCCGCACCCGGGGCGAAGACACCTCTTTTCCGCTGCTGCGCTCCAGCCTTGCCGCCATGAAGGCGCAGGCCGCCGGAGTAAAGTTCGTAACCGTGAGCGGCGACCTCATCGCCCACGCCTTCGACTGCAAGTTCGAGGCTGCTGTGCCCGGGGCCAAGCCGGGCGACTACGCGTCGTTTGTGACCAGGACCATCGCATTCGTCGATGCCCAGTTGCGCCAGGCCCTTCCCGGCGTAGAGATGTTTGAGGCCCTGGGCAACAACGACTCCGACTGCGGCGACTACGAGCTGAATGTGGGTGGACAGTTTCTTGGGGATACCGGCGCGTTCATGACCGCCGATCTTCCCGAGGCCGATCGATCCACGGCTGCCAGTATCTTTCAGTCCGAGGGCGATTACTCGGTGCCGCTGCCCGCTCCGATCCACAGGGCGCGTTTGCTGGTTCTCGACGATCTCTTTGAGTCTGTTCGCTACAAGACCTGCTCCGGCAAGACCGATCCGGCCCCCGGCGAGGCCCAGATCGCGTGGCTGCGCGGCCAGCTTGAGACCGCGCGCTCCCGGCACGAGAAGGTCTGGGTCATGGGCCACATTCCACCGGGAGTCGATCCCTACTCGACCATTCGCAACCTGGCAAAGGTCTGCGCGGGCAGCTCTCCGACCATGTTCCTGAGCTCGGATGCGCTCGGGGCAACGCTGGCCGCGTACGGCGACGTGGTCGAGCTGGCCATCTTTGCGCACACCCACATGGACGAGCTTCGGCTGCTCACGCCGTCCGCCGATGCCGCTGGAGTGAAGCCTCTGCCGCCCGTCGCGCTCAAGATGGTTCCCTCCATCTCGCCGGTCGACGGCAACAATCCTTCGTTCATGGTGGCCGAGATCGATCCCTCAACGGATGCACTCAAGGATTACAAGGTGATCGCGGCTTCCAATCAAACCGGCATCGGTACCAGTTGGACCGAGGAGTACGACTTTAGCAAGGCCTATGGGCAACCCGCGTTCGATGCCCGGTCGCTCTCAGCACTTGTAAATGGCTTCAGTGTCGATCGCGGGGCGCAGACAGCAGCCAGCGCCGAGTATCTCAAGAATTACTTTGTTCGCGATGCATCGCTCGGGCTCAAGACCTTCTGGCCGCAGTACGTGTGCGCCCTTGAGAACCGTACGGCAGACCAGTACCGCGCCTGCGCCTGCACGGCAGGCAAGTAGCAGGCCTGGAAGGGGAATCGTATGACAGTAGTGCTAGGAATCGACGGCGGCGGAACCCGCACCCGTGCGGCCATAGCAGCCAACGGCGTGGTTGTGGCAAGCGCCGAAAGCGGATCGATCAAGCGTCTGCGCGTCGGTGTCGAAATCGCCGACACCAATCTCCGCGCGCTGCTCGACGAGGTGTTTCGCTCAGCCGCCGTCAAGGCCGTTGATGCTGCCTGCTGCGGAACCGCCAGCTCCACCATGCCCGGAATCCGCGAGTGGATCACAGGCGTGTTTGGGGAGTACGGCGTTGCACGGTCCGAGGTCGTAGGGGACGAGATTATCGCCCTCGACGCGGCGTTTAAAGGCGGGCCGGGGATCCTGCAGATCGCCGGCACCGGATCGAACACCGTGGGCCGTGCCCCGAACGGGATGCGGGAGGGCGCGGGCGGCTGGAGTTCGCGCCTCGGCGACGAGGGCTCCGGCTACTGGATCGGCGTCAACGCCGTGCGCCGAGCCCTGCATATCTACGACCGGGAAGAGCCGCAGCAGGTTCTGGCGCGTGTGAGCGAGATATGGAAGACTCCGACAATCGAGGCGATGATCGAATTGGGCGACTCGACGCCGGGGCCGGATTTTGCGGCGCTGGCTCCGGCGATCAACGAACTGGCCGAGGCCGGAGACCCGGTGGCGATCAATACGCTGTATCAGGCGGCGACAGACTTGGTCGCCTTCGTCCTGCTGGTGCGCACCAAGCTCAGGTACAAGCATTCGCTGGTGGAGGAGGTTCCGGTGGCATGGACCGGCAGCGTGATCGAAAAGATGCGGATCGTGCGCGAGGGGTTCTTTGCCGGGCTGAAGGCCGCCGCGCCGGAACTACCGGTGCAACCAGAGGCCACGGTTGCGCTCGATGGAGCCATCTGGCGGGCGGAGCAGTTGCTGAAGCGTTAGGCCGTGATCCTGCCGCCAACAAAGGCCGAAATCAACTTTCCGCGTTCGTCTATGGCGACAAAATCGGCCGGTGCACCGGGCGTCAGTGCCGCCGCGTCGAGGCCGAGCATTGCCGCCGGATTAGCGGCAGCGAGGCGGACGGCCTGCGTTGCAGTCGCACCGGTGAAAACCACAAAGTTCTCAATTGCCTTGTCGAGCGTCAGCACGCTTCCGGCCAGCACTCCCCGGGCCATCGCCCTGCCGTTTGCCACGTGAACAGGAAATCCACCGAGCTGATACTCGCCGTCCGGCATTCCCGTAGCGCTGATGGCGTCAGTGACCAGGATGGCACGTTCCGCACCCTTGGCCCTCCACCAGAGTTTCACAGCGGCAGGGGAGACGTGGATGCCGTCGCAGATAAGCTCGGCGTAGATGCGGTCATCGGTCAGCACCGTGCCCAGAATCCCGGGCTCGCGGTGGTCGAACGGGCGCATTCCGTTGAAGGTGTGGGTAGTGTTTACCGCGCCCGCATCAATGGCTGCCAAGGTCGCCTCGGCGGTTGCGTCGGAGTGGCCAAGCGAGACCCGTACGCCGCGGCGGGTGGCGTGGGCGATCAGATCGATAGCCCCGGGCAACTCAGGCGCAATCGTCATCAGGCGTACGTGGCCTTCGGCTGCCTCGTAGAGCCAGTCGAAGGTGGCAATGTCGGGCGGGAGCAGATGCTCGGCAGGCTGCACGCCGCGTTTGGCATGGGAAAGGAATGGCCCTTCCAGGTGAATCCCAACCGGCTGCGCGCAGGGTTTATCACCGGCCAGCAAATCCGCCTTTCCGATCAGCTTGGCAAGCGAGCAGACAGCCTTGAGCGTCGCATCGAGTGGGGCGCTTACGGTAGTGGCCAGGTAGCGGGCGGTTCCATGGCGGGCCAGCAGCTCGCCGATCTGGCGCAGAGCCTCGGGCGTTGCCTCCATCACGTCGTGGCCGGCGCCGCCGTGCAGATGCACGTCAAGAAACGCCGGCGCGAGGGTTGCATTCGGGAAGTGATGAATCTTCTCTCGGCCTTCGATCACTACTTGCTGTGCGCCAAACGCCGAGAGGATCGAAGCTGGCGACTGAAATCCTCTTCCCGCAAGCGGGTCCGGAGGTTCGGCAGAGGCGCGGCTCGCGATGGACGCAATGCGGCCGTCCTCAATCTCAAGGAGCGGATTCTCGACGATTCCGTCAGCGGTCCACAGCCGAGCGGCGGTCACGGTCAAGCGCATGATGCCTTATCGTAACCGAGTTGCGGCTACCTGTACTTGCGCAGCACGCCCAGCACACGGCCCTGGATGGCGCAGTTGTTGGCGGCCACCATGATCGGCTGCATCTCGATGTTCGAGGGTTGCAGGCGGATGACACTGCCCTCGGGGTAGAAGCGCTTGAGCGTGGTCTCGGAGCCGTTGACCAGAGCCACCACGATCTCGCCGTTGCGGGCGGTGCGGGTGCGCTCCACCAGAACGTAGTCGCCATTGATGATGTGCTCGTCGCGCATGGAGTCGCCGCGGACCTCGAGCGCGAAGACGTCGCGGTTGCCGACCACGTCGTGGAGGGAGATGGTCTCAGGCGTCTCCATCTGCTCGACGGGCATGCCCGCGGCGATGCGGCCGGCCAGCGGCAGCTTGAGGCTGGAGCGGTTCCGCGCTCCCGGCGGCAGGATGTCGATGGAGCGGCTGCGGTTGTGCACCCGGTCCAGCAGCCCCTTCTTCTCAAGATTGGTGATGTGCTTGTGAACCGTGGCCAGGCTCTTCAAGCTCATGCCCCGCGCAATCTCTTCAAAGGAGGGCGAGTAGCCGTTCCGGCTTACGAACGACTCCAGAAAGTCGAGAACTTCTTTTTGTCTGCGTGTAACAGCCATGCGCGCATTATAGCGAATAAACAGCGAACCGCAAGAGAAGATTCTTCAAAGCAGCGAATCGAGGTAGTTACCGGGGTCCCGATTCGGCTCGTGGCGTCAAGGCCGGCGGCGGCGGAAGTCGAACGGCACTACAATCGAATCATGATGATCGAGACATTTCCCGTTGGTCCTCTTGCCTGCAACTGCACCATCATGGGTGACGAGCAGACCGCTGAGGCCGTCGTGATCGACCCGGGCGACGAAGTGAGCCGGATCGTACGGCGTTTGCGCGAGAAGGGCATGAAGCTGAAGCAGATCCTTGTGACCCACGCGCATCTGGATCATGTGGGCGGAGCGTTCCGGCTCAAGCAACTCACTGGCGCTCCTATCTACATGAACGAGAAAGACATGCCGCTGCTCGGAACCCTTGGCCAGCAGGCTGCGTGGCTGGGAATGGCCGAGCCAGTGGCGGCGCCTCCGGACGCGCAACTGGCCGAGGGCGACACGGTTGGGCTGGCCTCCTGCCCGGCAAAGGTGCTGCACACGCCGGGGCATACTCAAGGGTCTGTCTCCCTGTACTTTGCTCCCATGAAGCTCTTGATTGCCGGGGATACCCTCTTTGCGGGCAGTATCGGCCGCACGGACCTTGCCGGAGGCAACTTTGGGCAGATTATCGATTCGATTCGCGGCAAGATGCTGACGCTGCCCGATGAGACGCGTGTGCTGCCCGGGCACGGTCCACTTACGACCATAGGCGACGAACGCGAGCAGAACCCGTACTTACAGGGAAACGCGCGCGAAGTTTAACGTACTGGGAATCTGCCTCTTGCACGGATTCCCCAAAGCGGAGCTTCAGGCTGGACGGCTTAAATGTTACTGGCTTGATGCGTGCTGAAATAGTTAACAAACGCGGCTGCTCCACGGCGAAACTCTTCGGGAGGAGCGAGCAGGCTGGCCACCAGCCAGCCGCTCTCGGCCATTCCAAAGAAGTATCCGGGGTGGATCCAGACTCCCCGATCGAGCAGCTCGCGCACGGTCTGCTCGTCCGGCTGTAGGGCTGGGATGCGCAGCACCGCGTACCATCCGCCCTCAACTTTGAGGCGGGTCAGGCTGGGCAGTTCCGCAAGCCGGGCATCGAGTTCGGCAAGGTTTGCCGCCACTCTGGACTGAATCTGCTGCTGAAACCCGGCCCTCATGGCCAGCCACCGGGGCAGGGCGCACTGAACGGGCGCGTTCATCGACAGGAAGGTGTCTGCGATAACTTCAAGGCGCTCGAGCGCCTCCAGCCGGCCCGGGCCGGTTGCGGCAATCCAGGCCGCCTTCATCTGCGGCAGTCCGGCGATCTTGCTCATTCCGCTGACAACAAATACGTTCACGCCGTCCAGGCCGCTGGCGAAGCTCCACGGCTTGCCGTCGAGCGAGTAGTCGAGGAAGACCTCGTCGACGATCAGCGGCAGGTGGAACTCCCGGCAGATCCGCCCCAGTTCCTCGGCCTCCCACGGCTTGAGGAAGTGGCCGGTTGGGTTGTTGGGATGCACCAGCACGATGGCTCTGGTTGCTGGAGAGATGGCGCGGCGAATCCCCTCGGGATCGATCTGCCAGCCGTGGTCGTAAACCAGTTGGGCGGACTTGAGACGCACATCGTCCAGAACAGCCAGAAAGTCAAAGAGCGGGTAGCTGGGCGCGGGGATCAGGATCTCATTGCCCGGGTCGCAAAGCAGCCTAAAGAGAAAGCTGTAGGCCTCGCTGGTGCTCGTGGTCAGGATCAGTTGGGCTGGTTCGAGGCTGACTTGGTGGCTTGCGTAGTAGGCGCAGACCGCCTCACGCGCCCGGAGACTTCCGCGGGGATCGGGGTCGTAGTCGAGAGCACGGGGATCGGCGAGGGCCTCGAGCAGCCCCTCTGGATATTGAAAGCCGCAGCGGGTGGGATTGGAGGCGGTGAGGTCGGCCACTGGCAAACCTGCCTCGCGGCGCTGGCGCAGTGCGCGGGCCAGATCGCTCTCCTCGGTGTTCCAGTTGGTGCGGACTGAAAATCGCATCGGCTCAGGGCGGCGCGTGCTTCAGGTTCGATCGTGCAAAATGAAGACAGGCGCTCACTTTCACCATACACGCGCCATTCGGAGGCAGTGTGGCGCTCAAGGCAGTGATCTTCGACTACGGAAAGGTGCTCTCCGGGCCCCCGGATCCCGAGGCGTGGGAGGCCCTGCTTCGCATCACCGGCATTCGTCGAGCTGAGTTCGAATGTCTCTACTGGCTGTACCGCCCAGAGTACGACACGGCCGAGTTCACCGGCCGCGCCTACTGGGAGCAAATCGCAGCGGATGCCAGGATCGAGCTGACCGAAGAGGCCATCGAGGAACTTATCGACTGGGACGCCCGGGTCTGGACCACCGAGCACCTGCCCATGATCGCCTGGAGCCGGCAGCTGCGTGAGCGCGGCCTGCGCACGGCCATCCTCTCGAATATGTGCGATCACGTGCTCGATCGCATGAAGAAGGCCTTTGGCTGGCTCAACGAGTTCGACCCGGCGGTGTGGAGCTACCAGTTGGGGATCGCCAAGCCCGACGAGGCCATCTACCGCTATGTTCTGGCCAAACTCAATCTGTCTCCGCGGGATGTGCTCTTCCTGGACGACAAGCAACCCAACGTTGAGACGGCGCGGGCTTTGGGGATGCGTGCCCACCAATTCACTACCACCGACGAACTGAGGAACTACCTGGTCTCCGAAGGACTTGATCTCGAACTGCCGCTGCCGGATTGATAGCGCACGGTTTCCTTACGGGCCGTCGCTTAGACTGGAGCCATGGGTCTCCGCCTGTTTGTAGCCACAACCAGCCAGGGAAAACTGCGCGACTTTCAGACCGCGGCAAAGGCATTTGGGGTTGAGATCGCGCCTCTGCCCGGGATGGAAGGAATCGAGCCGCCGGAGGAGAACGAGCCGACGTTTGAGGGAAACGCCAGGGTCAAGGCGAGCTACTACTCGCTCTTTGCCCCCGGAGAGCTGGTTCTGGCCGACGACTCAGGCCTGGAAGTGGAGGCGCTTTCCGGCGCGCCCGGGGTCCGCTCGGCCCGTTTTGCAGCCGATGCCGGGCTCGTTGACTCCCCAGACGCCGGGGACAATACCGACATCTGGAACAACACACTCCTTATTCAGTCGCTTCAGGGTGTGCCTGAGGGGCTGCGTGGGGCAAAATATCATTGCGTGCTGGCCTGCGCCCGGGATGGCGAGGTCAGGGAGGTAGCGGACGGCGAAGTCCGCGGTCGGATTCTCCCGGGCCCGAGGGGCAGGGGAGGATTCGGTTACGACCCGTTGTTCTATCTGCCTGATCTGGACAGGACTATGGCGGAGATCGATCTGGAAACGAAGCTCGGGCTGAGCCATCGCGGCAGGGCTCTGGAGGCGCTGCTGAGGAAGATATCCGACGGGACGCTGGACGAAGGTAGCTGAATCGTCGTATAGAGAACAGGGGAGCAATTGCGGTGTGATCCGTGGCACTCAACGAGCGATACGAAGTGTGAGTCGGGTGTGGAAATGTGACCGAGCGCACAGTCAACCGTGATCTTCAACATTTAACCGTGATCTAGCATTCTTTCTGCCAGATCTGGCAGTTCACTCAAACAGGAGATCTATTCATGGCGTCGAACAACACCATTACGGTGACGGACAATCGCACGAACCGCACCTACACCATCCCCATCGAAGACGGAACCGTTCGGGCCATGGATTTCCGCAAGATCAAGACCGATGAAGAGGACTTCGGCCTGATGATGTACGATCCGGCCTTCATGAATACCGCTGCCTGCCGCAGCGACATCACCTTCATCGACGGCGACCGGGGCATCCTGGAGTATCGTGGCTACCCGATCGAGGAGCTGGCCGATAGCTGCACCTATCTGGAGATCGCCTACCTGCTGCTTTTTGGCAAGCTGCCCAACTCCACGGAACTGGAAAAGTGGGTCTACGAGATCACGCACCACACCATGCTTCATGAGTCCACCAAGAAGTTCATGGAGGGCTTCCGGCACGACTCGCACCCGATGTCGATGCTGATCAGCACGGTGGCGGCGCTCTCGGCAGTGTATCCCAACGCCGTGAATGTGCATGATGCGGACAACCGGCTGCTGCAGATCAAGCGGCTGATCGCCAAGATGCCTTCGATCGCCGCCATGTCCTACCGGCACTCGCTCGGGTTCCCGTATGTCTACCCGGACAACGAGCTGAGCTATACCGAGAACTTCATGAACATGTTGTGGAAGATGGTGGAGCCCAAGTACGCCGCCAACCCGGTGCTGGCGCGCGCGCTTGAAGTGCTCTTCATCCTCCACGCCGACCACGAGCAGAACTGCGGCACCTCTACGGCTCGCGTGGTGGGCAGTTCGCTGGCCAGCCCGTATCTGGCCGTCTCCTCGGCGGCTTCGGCGTTGTCGGGTCCGTTGCACGGCGGCGCCAACGAGGAAGTGATCCGGATGCTCGATGAGATTCAATCGACGGCGGAGATTCCTGCCTACGTTGAGCACGTCAAGGCAGGTAAACGCAAGCTGATGGGCTTTGGCCATCGCGTGTACAAGAACTTCGATCCGCGCGCCAACCTGATCAAGAAGATCGCCGAGCAGGTCTTCAGCGTTACCGGCCACAATCCCAAGCTCGATATCGCTCTCGAACTGGAGCGCATCGCCCTCAAGGACGAGTACTTCATCGCCCGCAAACTTTACCCGAACGTCGACTTCTACTCCGGCCTGATCTACCAGGCCATCGGCTTCAAGCCGGAGATGTTCACGGTGCTGTTCGCCATCCCGCGCACGGTGGGCTGGCTAACCCAGTGGCAGGAGATGATCTGCGACACGGAACAGAAGATCGCTCGTCCGCGCCAGATCTACACCGGTCCGCGCAAGCTGCGCGTCATGCCGATGTACGAGCGAGACAAGGCCACGATAAAGGCCTGAGACAGGCATTCGCCGGACTGGCCCGCCCGCTTTCAGGCGATACGTGACGGGGCTGCTTGACGCAGGCAATCCACTGCACGAATAATGCATGGGGAATCGCAATACAACTTCGAAGCCTCACTAAGTTCACTTAACCTGTATCTACTTCAGGAGCATACGTTTCCATGGCAACTGCTCAACAACCGGCCGCGCACGTAGTGGCAAGCGGCGTGCAGCCTCTGCGCGCCGGCGAGGGATCAAGCTTTCTGTGGCGCAAGCTGCACTCGCTGCTGGGAATCATCCCCATCGGAGCTTTCCTGCTCGAACACCTGCTGTCGAACTTTGAGGCGCTCAAAGGGCCCATCGCTTATGGCGACCAGGTCCGCTTCCTCAACTCGCTGCCGCTGGTGCGCGTGCTGGAGTGGCTCTTCATCTTCCTGCCGCTGGCCTATCACGGCCTCTACGGGCTCTACATCTGGATTCGCGGCAAGTCGAATGTGGTGTATTACCCCTGGGCAGGGAACTGGCTCTATGGCCTGCAGCGCTGCTCGGGCGTAATTGCGCTCATCTTCATCTTCCAGCACCTGTGGCGGCAGAGGTTCACGGGCGTCATGCTGCCAGAGAACCCCTATGCCTCCTTCCACAAGGTGCAGGTCGAGCTTTCCAATCCCTGGATGCTCACCTTCTACGTGGTCGCCATGCTGGCCGTCTGCTTCCACTTTGCATACGGCATCTGGCTGTTCTGCGCCAAGTGGGGCATCACGGCGGGCGTCAAGTCGCGGCAGCGCATGGCCGTGGTCAGCGTGGGCATCGGCCTGGTGCTGGCGGTGCTGGGCCTGGCCGGGGTGTGGGCGTTCGTGGGCGGAGCCTATCCGAACGTTCCTGTGAACCCCCTCGTGACCTTGCAGCGGTAAGCGTGCTTTTCAGGTCAACTGATCACTGAACTCCGATCACTGACCACTGATCACTGAACACTGTTTTATAGAGGAAAGAATCAATGGCTACACCAAGAATCATCGTGGTTGGCGGGGGACTGGCAGGACTGGCGGCGGTCATTAAGATTGCCGAGGCGGGCGGCGCGGTTGACCTGTTCTCGATTGTGCCCGTCAAGCGTTCCCACTCGGTCTGCGCACAGGGCGGCATCAATGCGGCCAAGAACCTGAAGGGCGAGGGCGACACCACCTGGAAGCACTTCGACGACTCGGTCTACGGCGGCGACTTTCTCGCCAACCAGACGCCGGTGAAGCTCATGTGCGAAAGCGGCCCGGCCATCATCGACCTGCTGGACCGCATGGGCGTGCCCTTTAACCGCACTCCCGAGGGTCTGCTCGACTTCCGGCGCTTTGGTGGCACACTCTACAACCGCACGGCCTTTGCCGGCGCAACCACCGGCCAGCAGTTGCTCTACGCGCTCGACGAGCAGGTTCGCCGCTACGAGGCCGAGGGCAAGGTCAAGAAGTACGAGGGCTGGGAGTTCCTCTCCTCAATCATCGACTCCAAGGGCGTATGCCGCGGCATCACGGCGATGGACCTGCGCACGATGGAACTGAAGGCCTTCCCGGCTTCGGCCATCATCATCTGCACCGGCGGTATTGGAGCTATCTTCGGCAAGAGCACCAACTCGGTCGTCTGCACTGGATCGGCCCAGTCGGCGCTGTTCCAGCAGGGCGTCTACTACGCCAACGGCGAGTTCATCCAGGTTCACCCCACCTCGATTCCCGGCGAAGACAAGCTGCGGCTTATGTCGGAGTCGGCCCGTGGCGAAGGCGGCCGTGTTTGGGTTCCCCGCAAGGCCGGCGACCCGCGCGATCCCAAGTCGATTCCCGAGGCGGATCGCTTCTACTTCCTCGAGGAGTGGTATCCGAAGTACGGCAACCTCGTTCCTCGCGACATCGCAACCCGCGCCATCCATCGCGTGGTCTTCCAGGAGGGCCTGGGCATCGACGGCCAGCAGATGGTCTACCTCGACCTGAGCCACATCGATCGCGCCACGCTCGATCGCAAGCTAGGCGGCATTCTTGAAATCTACGAGAAGTTTGTAGGCGTCGATCCGCACGATCACCCGATGAAGATCTTCCCGGGCATGCACTACACCATGGGCGGCCTGTGGGTGGACTTCAACCAGATGACCAACATCCCCGGCATCTACGCCGCCGGCGAGTGCGAGTACCAGTACCACGGCGCCAACCGCCTGGGTGCGAACTCGCTGCTGAGCTGCATCTACGGCGGATTCGTGGCCGGTCCGAACGCGCTCAACTATGCCAAGAGCCTGCCCGCGGCTGAAGGAGACGGCGGCGCCGCTGCCGAGATCGCCCGCCAGGCCGAGATTAACAAGCTGCTCATCAGCAACCAGGGCACTGAGAACCCCTTCAAGCTGTGGCGCGAGCTGGGCGACACGATGAGCGAGCACGCCACTGTGACCCGCTACAACAAGGGCCTCAAGCAGGCCGACGACAAGGTCGTCGAGCTCATCGATCGCTACAAGGGCGTGAACCTGAGCGACCGCAGCCAGTGGGCCAACACCAGCTTCGCATTCGCCCGCCAGTTGAAGAACATGCTGGAGCTGGCTCGCACCATTACGCTGGGCGCGATGCTGCGCGACGAGTCGCGCGGGGCGCACTACAAGCCGGACTTCCCGGACCGCAACGACGAGAAGTTCCTCAAGACCACCAAGGCAAGCTTTACCGGTACCGCTGAAGGGCCAAAGCTGGAGCTTGAGGAAGTGGACACGCAGTACATTAAGCCGCGGAAGCGGAGCTACGACGCAGCGTAATCGCGATTGGAAGTGGCGCGGCTTCGGCCGTGCCCGATAGGGATCAGAATTGGATTCGGGGGGCTTGGAGCCCCTGAGGGAACAAGAGCATGGCGAATAAGACGGTGAAGATCGAGATCAAGCGGCAGGCCAGCCCGGAAGATCCGGCGGTGTGGGAGAAGTACGAGCTGGAGTACCGGAAGGGCATGAACGTGACCTCCGCCCTGATGGACATTGCGGCCAACCCGGTCACGGCTGCCGGCAAGCCCACTACCCCGGTCACCTACGACTCGAATTGTCTCGAGGAGATTTGCGGCTCCTGCGCGATGCTCATTAACGGCCGCGCGCGCATGGCCTGCTCGGCGCTCATTGACAACCTCGACCAGCCCGTCAAGATCGAGCCGCTGTCGAAGTTCCCGCTGGTGCGCGACCTTCAGGTCGACCGTGGCGTTTTGTTTGAGAACCTTAAGCGCGTCCAGGCCTGGGTGCCGGTCGACGGCACTTACGACCTCGGCGCCGGCCCCAAGCAGTACCCGCAGCAGCAGGAGATCAACTACCCGCTGTCGAACTGCATCTCCTGCACCTGCTGCATGGAGGTTTGCCCGCAGTTCAACATCTCCACGGGCTTCGTGGGCGCGGCCACCATCGCGCAGGTAAAGCTCTTCAACAATCACCCCACCGGCAAGGTCTTCAAGGAAGATCGCCTGCGGGCTCTGGCCGGCGACGGCGGCATTCAGGAGTGCGGCTATGCGCAGAACTGCGTCAAGGCCTGCCCCAAGCAGCTTCCGCTCACCAACGCCATCGCCGACGTAAGCCGCGACGTGATCCTCCAGAAGGTCAAGGACTTCCTGCACACGTAGTCTTTGTTTCAAGCAATAACGAAAAACGCCTCCTTCGGGAGGCGTTCTTGGTTGCAACTCAGCGTTGACGAGTCTCTCGTTCTTCAGGGCCGGTCGAAACGAAGTGCTCTAAGCCGCCTGCCGCAACATCTCCGCTACAGCCTCAGGGTTTCGCGCGATAACGGTGAGATAGGCCCGCGCCGGTGCGTCGGGGTTCTTGCGCCTCTGCTCCCAATCGCGCAGGGTGCCGACGGGAATCCGGTAAGTGGCCGCAAAGGCCTCCTGAGTAAGTCCCAGACGCTCGCGCAGCTTCTTCACGTTCACCATCCGATGAAGGCCCAGTTTCGCCAGTTCCTCATCGGTGCCTAGAGGAATCGGCTGCGCATCCGGGTCGGCCAGCGCTGCGGCATGAATCTCTTCATCGGTCAAAGCATCGACTGCGGCCCAATCCGTATCCGTCTCGGGAAGGGGATCGCCGGGCTCATGATCGACCCAAACCATATTGCTTGATTTCTCTGTCATTTGCCCTCCTTACCGAGATGAGTCGGGTCCAGTCTTCGCCCCACTCCGTTGAAACAACATAGAGAACTCTGGCTTTGCTCAAGCCCAGAGTGACGATTCGCTCTTCGCCGTAGTCGAACCGGTCGTCGATCCAGGATTCTCTCTCGGGATCCTCAAGGGCATCTATCCCATCCGAAAGAGACAATCCATGCTTGCGACGGTTCAGGGCATCCTTCTCCGGATCCCATGTGTACCGCATACAGGAAGAGTACGGCTAAGCCGTAGGTGTGTCAAGGGACATCAGGGGCTGATGATGCATGGAGGTAACGCTCTGATTGAGAAGGGGCTACAGTTCGGGCGTACCGGCAGCATGATCGAAGATGTGCCCCATCTTCTCCTGCTTGGTGCGCAGGTAACGCTCGAAGCTCTCGTGGGGGGCTACTTCGGCAGAGACGCGCTCCACGACCTCGATGCCGGCAGACTGGAGCGCCTCAACCTTCTCCGGGTTGTTCGTCATGAGGCGAACCTTTTGGACGCCGAGACGATTCAGGACGGCGGCAGGAAGTTCGTAGGCCCGGCAGTCGGCTGCAAACCCCAGTTCCTCGTTGGCCTCGACCGTGTCCATCCCCTCGTCCTGCAACTCGTAGGCCTTGAGCTTGGCCATCAGGCCGATGCCGCGGCCCTCCTGGCGCTCGTAGAGCAGAATTCCCGCGCCGGCCTCGGAGATCTTTTTGAGCGCTAACTCAAGCTGGAGCCGGCAGTCGCAGCGCAGCGAGCCGAGCACGTCTCCGGTGAGGCATTGGGAGTGGATGCGCACCAGAGGCGGCTGCGTGTCGATGTCGCCCATGACCAGGGCGAGCAGCTCCTCGACGGGCCTGAGGTGGGTGCCGGCGATGTCCTCGGGGCGGCGGTGGCCCTCAAAGCCGTAGATGCGGAACTGCCCCCAGCGCGTGGGGAAATCGGCTTCCGCAATCTTTGTAACGCTTTCGAGACCGGCCATATAGGTCTATTTTACGCGGATCGATCCGAGCGCGCATTCGACGCCGATTGTCCATCCCGTGATTCGCAATTTATCTCGATGCGCCAGTTGCCCTGGCCGGTTTAGAGTGGAGCTGTGGCGGACAAGCTGATATTGATCAACATGCTGGTCAAGCTGGGCGTGGTGGCCTCGCTGGCCAGCATCCTGGCCCGCGGCTCGACCTTCCGGCGCCTGTTCTTCGCCGACCGGCGCAGGCCGGCGCAGACGCTTGCCCTGCTGGCCTTCTTTCTGGTTCCGCTCACGCTCGGCGTCTGGATTCGTATCGAGGTCCCGAACTTTCTCGCTGCCGACATTTCCTTCGAGACCGTCATCCTTCTCGGGCTGCTCATCGGTCCCTGGTGGGCTGCGCTCGGGGGCGTGGTTCTGTCGTTGCCGGCCCTGCTCCACCACGAGTTTTTGGCGCTGCCGTTCGACGCAGCCCTCGGCCTGCTCTCCGGCTGGCTCGCGAGCTTTGTAGCCAGGGACGAGATATGGGACTTCACGCCATTTGTCGATCTGAGCCTGTGGCGATGGATTCGCAGGCTGCTGCGGCGTCCCCGGCTAGACCACCAGTTCGCGATGCTGTTCGCCATCGCCATCGCCGAGGCGTGCCGGGGATGGCTCGCAGCCGAATTCCCGCACCGGCTCTTCGCCATGGTCTCGACGTCGCCGTGGCTGCGTGTTCTGGTCTGCCTTACAGCTCCCATCACCGTTGGCGTAGCGCTCAAGGTCTGGAACGCGCTGCGCCTGGAGATGTCGTTCGAGGAACAGAAGCGGCTGCTGCTTGAGGCGCGGCTCGATGCACTGCAGCGCCAGATCAACCCGCACTTTCTGTTCAACACGCTCAACTCGATCGCCGCGCTGGTGCGCTCCAGGCCCGAGCTGGCCCGGGAGATGACGGTCAAGCTTGCCAACATCTTCCGCGCCCTCCTCAAGGACCACGGCAGCTTTGTGCCGCTGCGCGAGGAACTGCGTTTTACAGACGACTACTTGGATATTGAAGTGGTGCGGTTCGGGGCAGAGAAGCTGCGCGTTGAAAAGGAGATCGATCCCGCGACACTCGAGATCCCCGTGCCACACATTCTGTTGCAGCCACTGATCGAGAACAGCATCAAGCACGGTCTCGAGCCGCGGATTCACGGCGGAACAGTCACTCTACGGAGCCGAATCGACGGGGAGAGGCTTCGCATCGAGGTTGCCGACGACGGGGTGGGCATGGTGGAACGGCCACCCTCCCGGTTAAGGAGCTCGGGAGCTGGCATCGGGATAAAGAATGTGCGCGAGCGGCTGGACGTTCTCTATGGCGACAAGGCGCGCTTTGACGTGGTCAGCAATCCGGGACGCGGAACACTGGTCATTATCGAGATTCCGCTTTCCTAGTCGATGTCCGGTGAGGCCGGCCTGGATTGCGGCACGGGGTATCGAGCCAGTGACTGCGTTTAGGCAGGATTCCACAGGCCGAGACGGTATCCTTGAAGCATGGTTCGCTTCACGGTGCTGGCTTCGGGCTCAAGAGGGAACAGCACAATTGTCTCGGGCGGCCGGACGCGGATTCTTGTCGATGCGGGGCTCAGTTGCAGGGAACTGTTCCGGCGTCTGAGGCTGGTGAGCGAGGACCCCGCGGCCCTCGACGCAATCCTCATTACGCACGAACATCAGGACCACGTGGCCGGGCTCGCGGTTACAGCGCGAAAGCTGGGGATTCCGGTGTACTTTACCGAGGCCACTCACCGCGCCTGGATGCGCTGGCTTGCCCCACGCAAGCAGATGACCTACGCTCAGTGGCTGGAGCAGTGCCGCAAACAGCAGGCCGAGCGCGACACGGTGGCACTTGCGCCAGAGGTTGAGACGGAGGAGATCGCCGAGGACACGCTGGAAACCGTAGCTGCCTCAGCCGTAACAAGTGAGGCGAAGGCCGATCCGGCGTGGCTGCCCGCGGTCGAGTACTTCCGGCCCGGTGAGCCCTTCCGCATCGGCGACATCGATCTAAGACCCTTCACCGTTCCCCACGACGCCGCCGATCCTGTGGGGTTTGTGCTGGAGGCCGAAGGCGTCAGGATCGGCTATGCCACCGACCTTGGATACATCCCGCCCAACGTCAAGGCGCAGCTTGCCGGGCTCGATCTGCTGTTGCTCGAGTCCAACCACGACCTGGAGATGCTGCGCGACGGTCCGTACCCATGGTCGGTCAAGCAGCGGGTGCTTTCGCGGGTAGGGCATCTGTCAAACGACGCTACGGCGGAGTTTTTGGCGACAGAGTACGATGGACAGGCGGCTTACGTGATTCTAGCGCATCTGTCTGAAAACAATAATCTTCCAGAGCTGGCTAGGGTGGCTGCGGACCGCGCCCTCTCAACCCGGCCCGGCCTGCTGGCCAACCGGTTGCTGATAGCCTGCCAGGGCGAACCAATGGAGCCAATCACATTTTAATGATCGGTAAAAAGTGATTGGTATTAGAATGAACACATACGTTCTCCGACAGGTAGGGTTGGCACAGACTCATCGTCAGGGATTTCGAGCCCATCCCGGTAAACAACAGCCGGGTTTCCCCGTCCTGTAAGTCAAGGATAGTAGGCGGGTTTGAGAAGTATCATCCTCTGGACGCTAAAACGAATGCGCGGTTACACGGCTCATTCTTCAAGAATTGAGGCTTTTTGACCATGGCCACAACCCAATGCACAGATAGAGTCGTTGGCGGAATTCTGGCAAGCTGGCGGTACGACATCTCGGGCATATCGCCGGAGATGCGCAAGGACTATGAACAGCACTTCGCCGAATGCGCGCACTGCGCCTCGCGGCAGCGGTTTCACCGCACTCTGGATGGCACGCTGGCGGTGCTGTTCTCTCTGGCGGCGCTCTTCTTCCTCTTCGCGCTGGCGGTACTAAAGCACGTCAGGCCGGTGGAGCATGTGGCGTTCAACATCTTCGGCCTGGATGTGGAGGACACCTACCACATGCTGGTTTCTGCCGGGATCGCAGGACTGGTATTCAGCCTGATTCTCTTCGCGCTGGTGCTCATGACCACCCCGGCCCACTCTTACCTGAGCGCGGTCGCGGCCAAGCGCGCCAAGCTGATAGAGCGGCGGCTCCCTTCGCGAATCAAGTCGATGCGAATGCGCTAGGCACGGAAGAGATGCAAATACAGAAGGCCTCCCTCAAACGGGAGGCCTTCTGCATTCTCGGGATTCGGTTACTTCACCAGCGGAATCCGCATATCCGCTCCGCTCATCTCCTTGGGCAGAGGCAACCCAATCTGCTTCAGGATGGTTGGCGCAATATCTCTGAGCGATCCATCGTTGCGCAGCCGGAAGTTCTTTGCCTCCTCGGCGACATAGATGAAGGGAACTGGATTGGTGGTGTGCGCGGTGTGCGGCTCGCCGGTGATGGGGTCGACCATCGTCTCGCAGTTGCCGTGATCGGCGGTCACAATCCAGATGGCGTTCTTCTCGCGGACGGCCTTGTAGATGCGCGTCAGTTGAAGATCGACGGCTTCGACCGCGGAGATGGCCGCCGAAAGCACGCCGGTGTGGCCCACCATGTCGGGGTTGGCGAAGTTTGAGATCACCACATCGAAGGCGGTATCTTCGATGGCCTTCACGATCGAGTCGCCCACGGCCACCGAGCTCATCTCCGGCTTCAGGTCGTAGGTTGCCACCTTGGGCGAAGGCGTCATAATGCGCTCCTCGCCTTTGAAGGGCTTCTCCGTCCCGCCGTTGAAGAAGAACGTAACGTGCGGGTACTTCTCGGTCTCTGCCGTGCGCAGGTTGCGCAGGCCGGCGTCGGCAAGTTGGTTGCCCAGCAGATGCTCGTGCAGAATCGGGGGACTGATGATCGGCAGCTCGAACTTTTCGTCGTACTGGGTCATGCAGGTGTAGTGCAGGTTCTTGGGCAGCAGCGAGCGGGGAATCGTCTCGTCTAGCGCCTCCCACTGGTCGAGGTCGCGGCCGCCGGCGGCGTTGATGCCGCTCTCCCGGCAGAGCACGCGCGTCACCTGGCGGGCGCGGTCGGCGCGGAAGTTGAAGTTTAGCACCGCATCTTCGCTCTTGATCAGCGCCACGGGCTGCTTCTTCTCGTCGACGATGACGATGGGCAGCACGAACTCGTCGGTAACGCCGGTGTTGTAGCTGGCCTTGATGGCATCCACGGCGCTGGTGGCGGTGCCGCCTTCGGATTTGCCATTCACCATCGCGTCGAAGGCCTTCAACTGGCGCTCCCAGCGCTTGTCGCGGTCCATGGCGTAGTAGCGCCCGGAAACGGACGCAACCTTGCCGATGCCGTACTCGCGCATCTTCTGCTCGAGCTTGGCCACGTAGCCCGCTCCGGAGTTGGGCGGCGTGTCACGGCCGTCCAGATACGCGTGCACGAAGACGCGCTCCAGGCCGAACTGCTTGGCCGCCCGCAGCAGCGCGTAGAGGTGCTCCTCCTGCGAGTGAACGCCGCCGTCGGAGACCAGCCCGATCAAGTGCAGCGCGCGGTTGTGCTCTAGCGCATGCTTGAAGCTGGCGACGATCGCCGGATTGTCCTTGAGCGTGTCCTCGGCCACCATCACGTCGATGCGTGTAATGTCCATCTGGATGATGCGGCCCGCACCGATGTTGAGATGCCCAACCTCGCTGTTGCCCATCTGCCCCGCAGGCAGGCCGACGAACTTCTCCGAGGCCTGGATGAGCGTGTTCGGATAGTCGCGCATCAGCGTGTCGAAGGTGGGCTTGCGCGCCAGCGCCACGGCGTTGTTCTCAATCTGCGGACGATAACCCCATCCATCGAGGATGGTGAGCACTACAGGGCGTTTTGGCATAAAGGAGAGTTCCTCGGGATCAATGCGCTATGTACGTATACAGGATAAATGGTGGGAGATTGGAAGAGACATTATGGATATATCTAGCCGAGCGGAAGCGTGCGCAGATCTTTCGTTAGCGTGTACATATGAAGCGGGTTGGAGTGGAAAGAGGTGAAGGCGAAACGCGAGTAGAATGCGCGGGCCGTAACGTCTTTGGCATGGACGGCCAGAGCGCGGATGCCGGCGATTTCAGCGGCCTGCATGGTGCGCGAGATGGCTTCGCGCAGAAGGCCCCGGCCCACGCCGCGCGACTGCCAGGCAAGATCGACCGCCAGACGCGCCAGGAACACGACAGGAATAGGATGACGGGCAAGGCCTTTGCGGAGCCTCTCCGGAGCATCCGCGTAGTCTACTTGTCCAGCGGTCAGGCTGAAGTAGCCTACAACGGTGTCATCCACGACTCCGAGATAGGTTTGAGCTGAGTTTGCCGCCTGATTTGAGAGCGCGAACTTGCTGAGCCACAGATTGAGCGCTTCGGTTCCACAATCGAAGTCGGCGAGATTGTGAAAGCGGGAGAGCTTCTCGATCCGCGGATTCATGCGCGCTTTTTCTTTTGACTAACGGGTTGATCGAAGAAGCCGGGCTTTTCAAACAGAGCCTTCAGGGCCGGTAGTTCCCGCGGAGGAGCGTCGAGAGCCTCTATGAAGGCGGTCCACTGCTCGGCGTTGAGCTTGATGGTGGTCTGGTCGGCCAGCGCGATCTCGGCTTCGACCAAGGCGCTTTCCAGAACAAACTCGCTCAAAGGCTTCTTTTTCGCTGCTGCCGCTGCCTGTAGCGTGGCCTTGTCGGATGGGGAGATGCGCAGGTCGAGTTTTTCTGTGCGGCGTTCGGGTATCGCCGGATGGGTGGCCATTGGTGCTCCTGAATCCACAATGCTCCCTCTGTCGGACAATGTCAAGACATTGGCTGTAGTGCATGCTCATGAACGAGGGGAAAATCAACTCATCCGGCAGTTTCGGCCTGCTCGCCCACCGTTCGCGAGCATCGATAATCCGATTTCGAAATGCTTCGTCGGCGCCTTCGAAGAACTCTTTGCAGTTATTCATCAGAACAGGTTAGGCGAATGACATCAGCGGAGAAAGCACAAGGGCAGAGGTTTCAACCTCTGCCCTTGTGCTGCAAATGCGAGAAAAGCTTAATCGTTGAAGTTCAGGCTCTCGATGCCGAGGTAGATGGCGCCGGGTCCGAGTTCCTCTTCGATCCGCAGCAACTGGTTGTACTTGGCGATGCGATCCGTGCGCGAAACCGAGCCGGTCTTGATCTGGCCGACGCCCGTGGCGACGGCGAGATCGGCGATGAAGGTGTCTTCGCTTTCGCCCGAACGGTGGCTCATCACCGCGGTGTAGCCGTAGCGGCGGCCCAGTTCGATCGCTTCCAGGGTCTCCGTCAAGGTTCCGATCTGGTTGACCTTGATGAGGATGGAGTTGCCCACTCCCTCTTCAATACCGCGCTGCAGGCGCTTTACATTGGTGACGAAGATGTCGTCGCCGACGAGTTGAATCTTCTGTCCAAGCTTATCCGTCAGGATGCGCCAGCCCTCCCAGTCGTCCTCGGCCAGACCATCTTCGAGCGAGACGATGGGGTACTTCTTAGCCCAGTCGGCGTAGAAGTCGACCATCTGCTCGCTGGTCAGCTCGCGCTTGTCGCCCTTCTTGAAGACGTAGCGCTTCTTATCCTTGTCGTAGAACTCGCTCGACGCCGGATCGAGGGCGATGGCAATCTGCTCGCCGGGCGTGTAGCCGGCCTGAGTGATGGCTTCCAGAATCAGCTCGACCGCCTCGTCGTTGGACTTGAGCGAGGGAGCGAATCCGCCTTCGTCGCCGACGGCCGTGTTGTAGCCCTTCTTCTTGAGCACGCTCTTGAGGGTGTGAAAGGTCTCGGCAGACCAGCGCAGCGCGTCGCTGAAGCGCTCGGCGCCGACGGGCATGATCATGAACTCCTGAAAGTCCACGTTCGAGTCGGCATGCGCGCCGCCGTTGAGCACGTTGAGCATGGGTGTGGGCAGGGTGCAGGCGTTGACGCCGCCGAGATACCGGTAGAGCGGAACCTCGAGGGTCTGGGCCACGGCGCGGGCAGCGGCCATGGAGACGGCCAGGATAGCGTTTGCGCCCAGTTTGCCCTTGTTCGGTGTGCCGTCGAGGGCGATCATGGTCTGATCGAGGAGCCGCTGATTCATGGCGTCCATGCCCTCAAGTTCGGGTCCGATGATGGTCTCGACGTTTTCGACGGCTTGCAGCACGCCTTTGCCCATGTAATGGCTCTTGTCGCCGTCGCGCAGCTCAACGGCCTCATGCTCGCCGGTAGAAGCCCCGGAGGGAACAATGGCACGGCCGAGTGCGCCGCTCTCAACAATTACGTCAGCCTCAACAGTAGGGTTGCCGCGCGAGTCCAGGACTTCGCGGGCACGAATTGCAACAATCTCAGTCATATCGCTCCTCAGGATGCGGTGCATCAGGCGGTCTTTCAATTTTGGACGTCGATCGACGGCAAGTGATTGACCGTGAACGGATTGAATCGTGCTCAAGAGGTTCTGCACAGCTCGTTCAGGCTCCTCTCCGTCGAGAAAAAACACACACTAACACCAGTTGGATTCTAGCAAACGCTCCGTACGGCTGCCCGTAGCTGCCGTCACAGCATTTCTGGAGCGCCAATAGCGCAGATTACTTCCTTGATTCTTGCTCTTCCCGGCACCCGGCTCACGCAAGCCCCGGCGCAACAGGAGAGCATAAGCCTAAGCTGAAAATGGCAGGTGGAGTGCCCGGCCCGTCCTTTGGTGGCGAGAGAAACTTCCTCGCCCGATCAGGGTTTGGGCTGTAGTGGCGCTTTTCTGCTGCTGGAGGCCGGCGATGAACCGAACTGTGTGGATTTACGCATTCTTGATAGCCTGCGCGGGCACATTGGTTGCGCAGCAGGGCAGCCGGGACTCCTACGAGGGGACCTCGAATCCTCCGCCCGACAGCACCATAACCACCCAGGAACAGGCCCCTCCCCAGGCCAAGCCGGCTCCCGGCGTACCGGTCAGGAGGGATGCGGAAGAGAAGAACACGGCCGACGACCCCGCGGGCCTGCTGCCCAAGCCTACCTCTGTCGATCCATCGCTGAACTATCCCGCGCCCGATCCCAGCGACGGGACCGATGACGGAATTGTGCTGGTCGCCCCTGAGACCGCTCCAGCGCCTAAACCCTCAGCGGCTTCAGCTGGGGCCGCTGACGATTCGGAAGAGATTATTTCCAACGGATCGGGTACGATTCGCTCCAATGCTGCCCAGGCAGGCGGCACTCTGACGGAGACCATGCCCGAAGCAGAGCTCGTGCCCGAGGCAGACCCTGACGGAGATATCGTAAGTCCGGGGCCGGATCGCCCGGGAACCCTTGCCGCCGGTACCATCATCAGCGCCCGGCTCAAGGAGCGTCTGTCTAGCAGTCTTAACGGAGAGGGCGATGGCTTTCAGGCCATCGTGGTCAAGGGAATTCGCCAGGGCAACACGGTGATCGTTCCCGCCGGCAGCGAGATTCGCGGAACAGTGCGCAGCCTGACCATGGGAGATTGGACCGGGCACGGGTCGATGGTTCTGCGCCCGCAAACCCTGATTCTCCCCAATGGATCGAGGTACAAGATCACGTCGGTGGTCTCCAATGCCCCTGGCGCGGCGGCGCACGTTAGCTCCGAAGGAAAGGTCACACCCGCATCGCGCATGAAGAAGGACGGCATCGAGTACGGAGCCGGTATTGCGACCGGGATGGTCGCCGGCGGGCTGCTGGCCGGTCCGGCTGGTGCGTTTGCCGGGACTCTTCTGGGTGCGGGCGTGGTCACTTTTCACCTTATGAAGGATCATCCCCAGGCGCATCTTGAGCCCGGAACGATGCTTGAAATCAACCTGACTAAACCCCTGCACATCTCTGTCGAAAACGAGGCGGAGGCTACAGTCCCCGTGCCTGCGCACGGAACCGCAATCGTCGAATAGAAGCCAGGTCTGTCCTTGGGCGAAGAGCCGCTGAACTGTTGGTGCCGATGCATGGCAGTGGACGGCGGGTGCCTGAGTCTCTCGGGCCTGATTCGCGGGATATCTTGACGCCCCATAGCGAAGAAGTCAGGCCATTTCCGCCAAAATCCCGCCCTGTCTGTCATCATGAATAGAAGAGTTCGAATCGGATGATGGAATTTCACATCGCGCGCGCGGCCCGGGAGCGGTACGGCTTCGCAGAAACCCTGTTCACCTACACCGGCAACGTTGTGTTGGGCAGCGTGGCCCTGTGCCGGGAGTTCGCGCACCGCATGAATCTGGTGCGGGATGTCGAAAAGCATCCCGATCAGGCCGTCCACGCTGGCTCGCTCTACGCCATGGGCCTCATCGACGAGGCCTGCCATGTGCTCATTGCTCGCTATCGAGAGCAGTTCGATCCCGAGGTGCTCCAGTCGGCGCTCAACTGGTTTGGCGGGCAGCTCGGCTCGGACAATCTCGATGCGCTTCTGCTGGCTTTTGTGGAGCAGTTCCCGGGCTCCACCGTCATCCGCGGCGACGAGACCGCAGCCGAGTGGCTGGCCGGTGCGGCCGGTGGCCTCACCAACCGCGAGGCCGCGCTTGAAGAACTGCTCATGCTCTGGATGGCAAACCGCAACGAGGCCTTCAAGCCCTTTGCGGAGCTATTCGACGACTCGGTGCTGTCCGCAAAGACCGTCTACAAGGAAGTCACGGCCCAGCTCCCGGAGTACTTTGCCACGCGCCCGCTGATTCCGTTGGCCGGAGCGAGCCCGGTGAGCCTTCTCGACCTGCTGCGCTCGCCGGCGCTGCGCTCGCCCGGCTCTTTGGCTGAGCAGTTGGAGATTATTCGCAGCCTGTGGCGTCCGCTGCTGGGCGATGTGCTGGACCGGATGATTCTGCTGGCCGGCGAGGTTCTGCGCGAAGAGTCGCTAGCCATCTGGGCGCTGTTCAACCCGCCCGGGCAGCGGTCAGAGGCCGAAGAGGCCCGCCGTCAGCGCGAGCAGCAGCACTGGACAAGCGTCGTGGCCACCGCCGAGGTGCCAGAGTTTGGCGATCCGGCCCACGAGTACGAAAAGTTTTCCGACGACACAGCCTGGATGCCGGGCGTGGTGCTGATGGCCAAGAGTACCTACGTGTGGCTGGCCCAGATGAGCCGCCAGTACGGCCGTCATATCGGCCATCTCGACGAAATTCCCGATCAGGAGCTGGCCACTCTCGCCCGCCGCGGAATCAACTCGCTGTGGCTCATCGGCATCTGGGAGCGCAGCCGCGCGTCGCGCACCATCAAGCAGCTCACCGGAAACCCTGACGCGGTCGCCTCAGCCTATTCGCTTTTCGACTACCGGATCGCCGACGATCTGGGCGGGGAAGCGGCTTACATCAACCTCCGCGATCGCGCCCACCGCTACGGCATTCGCCTGGCCAGCGATATGGTGCCCAACCACATGGGCATCGATTCGCCCTGGGTCGTTGAGCATCCGGAGTGGTTCCTGTCGCGCCAGGACACGCCTTATCCGGCCTACAGCTTCAACGGCCCGGATCTGTCGAGCGACAACCGGGTCGAGATCAAGATCGAGGACCACTACTTCGAGCAGTCCGATGCGGCAGTGGTCTTTCGCCGCCGCGACAAGGCCAGCGGCGAGACGCGCTACATCTATCACGGCAACGACGGCACCAGCTTTCCCTGGAACGACACGGCGCAGCTCGATTACATGAATGCTGCCGTGCGCGAGCACGTGATTCAGACCATCCTTCATGTTGCCCGGCTGTTTCCGGTCATTCGCTTCGACGCCGCAATGACATTGGCCAAGCGCCACTTCCACCGGCTGTGGTTCCCCGGGCCGGGGTCGAGCGGCGCAATTCCGTCGCGCGCCGAGTACGGCCTCACCCAGCCCGAGTTCGACCGCGCGATGCCCCACGAGTTCTGGCGCGAGGTGGTCGATCGCGTGGCTGCCGAGGTTCCCGGCACGCTGCTGCTGGCTGAGGCCTTCTGGCTCATGGAAGGCTACTTCGTCCGCACTCTGGGCATGCACCGCGTCTACAACTCGGCCTTCATGGTCATGCTCAGGGACGAGGACAACGCCAAGTACCGCTCGGTCCTCAAGAACACGCTCGAGTTCGATCCCGACATCATGAAGCGCTATGTGAACTTCATGAGCAATCCCGACGAGCGCACCGCAATCGACCAGTTCGGCAAGGGCGACAAGTGCTTTGGCGTGGCGGTCATGATGTCCACCTTGCCCGGCCTGCCCATGTTCGGCCACGGCCAGATCGAGGGCTACACCGAAAAGTACGGCATGGAGTACCGCTGGCCGCGCTACCAGGAGACGCCCGATCCCTGGCTCGTCGAGCGCCATGAGCGAGAGATCGCTCCGCTGCTTAAACGCCGCTGGCTGTTTGCAGAGAGCGGCGAGTTTCTGCTCTACGATTTCTTCACCGGATCCGGCGCTGTCGATGAGAACGTCTTCGCCTATTCGAACCGCAACGGCGACCAGCGCGCGCTGGTCATCTTCAACAACCGCTACGGATCGACCCACGGGACCATCGATCTTTCAGCCGCCTACGCCGACAAGGGTTCAGGGCAACTGCGCCAGCGGCGGCTCCGCGATGGCCTTGGGCTCTCCGGTGACCCGAATGTCGTCCTGGCCTTTCGCGACTCCCTCACCGGCCTTGAGTATCTGCGCCGCGCAGCCGATGTGCTTGATCGCGGGCTCACGCTTGGCCTCGGCGCCTATCAGTCGCATGTACTGCTCGATTGGCGCGAGCTCCGTCCCACCGCTGCCGAACCCTGGGACCGGCTTGCCGACCAGCTCAACGGGCGCGGCGTTCCTAGCCTCCACGACGAACTGCTCAATCTTGAGTTACGGCCAGTCCACGAGGCTCTGAAGTCGGTGCTTGACCCGGTGCTGGTGCGAGCTTTTGCCGCATTCTCTGAGCACCCGCCCACGGCCGTTCATCCCGACGAGCCAAAGACCGAGCGCGAGCGGAATCTATTCTTTGCGCAGGTTTGGGAACGCGCCGCACATCTTGTCGAAGTGGCAAGCCAGGCCTATACGGTTCGGCTGTCGAGAGCCGGCGTCGCCGCTCCTGTCAGTGGTCCCCTTGAGCTGGACTCGCTCTCCGCAAGTCTTCGCACAAGGTTGCGGGCCGCTCTGCGGATCCCCGCTCTCGAAGCGCTCTTTCCCCAGCCATGGTCCGCCGCCGCCCGCCGCGTGCTGCCCAGCCCAAGTCCCGAAGTTGCTGCAACCGCAATCTGGGGCCCTGTCCTGTCCTGGTCTCTTCTTGGCCTGCTGGCAGATGCCGTCGATGCGGATCAGCCGAATCAAACGCTGCTGGACCTTTTCGACCGTCTGCGCCTCCGCCAGCCCATCGCGGAAGCCATGACCGGTCTCGGTTACGAGGGAGACGAAAACTGGCGTGTCGCTGCCCGCATCAAGGCTGGGTTGCTGGTTGGCGCAGGCGTTGGTAGAGAAGTGTCTCCAGCCGAATCCGCCGATACTGTTCCGGTTTCGCTCGCCCCCGAAGAGATCGCCGAAGAGACTCAGGCAATCGCTGAAGAGCTGCCCGCTCCGGCAGAGCAGCCCGAAGCCGCAGGCACCGTTCCAACAGAAGATCAACCCAAGGCCATCGCCCCCGCTCTCTGGGCCGATCCTGACATCCGCTGGCTTGCGGGGGTGCATGAGGCCGGCGAACACAGCTACCTCGTTCGCGAGTGCTACGAGGAACTGCTCTGGTGGCTTGAGTTGCCGGCCTTGCTCGAACTGGCGGCTGACCCTGCCTCCCCCCCGGATGCGGTCGCAGAGATCCTCGGATCCGTCGAAGCCGCACTTGCAGCGGCTGAATCGGCAGGCTATCGAGCCGATCTGCTCGAGGCCAAAGCCCCTGAAGCTGTCGCGGAGGCCTCTCATCCCGAGCCGACCGAGCAGTCCATACAGCCCGATCCCAACAGCGATGAAACCCCACCGGATGAGGACGAAGGCTAGCCGCCGGGGCACGCTGGCCCTGTTTGTGCCAGCCGCTCCCGGCCCGTACAATCACATGAGGGCTAAGCAGGTTATCCCCGCCCTGGATCGAATTCATCAATGAGCGAAAATCAGTGAGCGAAAGCCAGTGAGCGAAAACCAGTGAGCGAAAACCAGTCTGCAATCCGGGAACAGGAGCAATCGGTCTCGCCGGCGTGGGCCCGCATTCAAAGGGCTCGCCACGTAGACCGGCCCTATCCCATGGACATCATTGAGAAGGTCTTCACCGACTTCAGCGAGATCCACGGCGATCGCGCCTTCGGTGACGACGAAGCCCTGGGATGCGGGATGGCGCGGCTTGACGGCGAAGAGGTCATGGTAATCGGCAACCGCAAGGGCGGCACCATCAAGGAGCGCGTGCGCCGCAACTTCGGCATGCCCCACCCGGAAGGCTACCGCAAGGCCCTGCGCGCCATGAAGATTGCCGAGAAGTTCCACCGGCCCGTGGTCTCCTTCATCGATCTGCCCGGCGCATTTCCCGGTCTCGGAGCCGAGGAGCGCGGCCAGGCCGAGGCTATCGCCCGCAACATCATGGAGATGTCGCGGCTGCGCGTTCCTGTCATCTCGATCATTACCGGCGAAGGCGGATCGGGCGGCGCACTGGCTCTGGCCGTTGCCGACCGCGTGCTGATCCTCGAAAATGCTCTCTACTTCGTCATCACGCCCGAGTCCTGCGCGGCCATCATGTGGCGCGATGCGGCGCACAAGCAGTTGGCCGCCGAAGCCATGCGCATCTCCGCGCCCGAGGTGGCGGCCATCGGCTGCGTGGACGCTATCATCGCCGAACCCCCCGAAGGCATCCACGCCGACCGCCGCAACGGCATCCAGTTGCTCGGCTCCATGATTCGCAAGTACCTGGCAGAGATACGCGACGTTCCCATCGATCAGCTTGTAGCGGCCCGGCAGAAGAAGTTCCGGAACATCGCTCAGTTTTACACCGAATAACAGCGGCTCGCCCCGCGCCCACACCGAACCTATTGAGGGTATTGACCTTGGGTTCACCTCGAAGCAGCTTCGCTGGTAATCCCGTCCCGGGACTGGACCGCAACACCCGGCCCAGTCCTCCGAGCGGAAGGCTGGGCAACTATGCTCAGTTTTTCGTCGCGGTGCTGTTCTTCTTTCTTGCCCGGTCGCTGGCGCGTCATGGGGCTCATGGACTGGTCAGCGAGACATGGCAGCCGCTTGCCGAGCAGTTGATGCTCCTTCTTCTGCTGGCTGTCGGCTACTCCGCCATGGGGCTCACCTATCAGCGCCAGATCCATCCCATCGCCGAGCAGGGTCTGCCCCGCCGTGAGGGTTGGCAGCGCGAGTTTGGCATGGGGCTTGCCCTCGGATGGGGCGTCGCAATTGTCTGCGTCATTCCGATGATCCTGATGGGCGGCCTCGCCATCGCCCTCTCCGGCCGCTCCGCCATGTGGACTTGGCTGCTGGCCGATGCGGCCTTCTTCCTGGTCCTTACGCTCGTTGAAGAGGTGGTCTTCCGCGGCTTCGGTTTCCAGTGCCTGATGCGGGCCGCCGGACCCCTTGCCGCCACCCTGGTTTACTCGCTCTTCTATGCCGTTGTGCAGATGATGGTGCCCGGCGCAAGCAGCGTTAGCTTTGCGGTCGCGTTCCTGCTGGCACTGCTGCTCTCCACCGCCTACCTGCGCACCCGCGCCCTCTGGGTCGGCTGGGGAATCAACTTTGCCTGGAAGGGGAGCCGCGCGCTCCTCTTCGGTCTTATCGTCAGCGGCGTCGGCAGCCACTCCTCGGTTGTCGAGAGCACTCCCATGGGCCCCACTTCGCTCACCGGCGGATACTTCGGCCTCGATGGAACCTGGGTAGCCTTCCTCATCCTTCTCGCGGCCTTTCCGGTGCTGGTCCGCATCACCCGCGACCTTGACTTCGTGCACAACGCGCCGGTCATCATCCCCGGGGGCTACCCGGTCGATCTAGACGCGCAGGCCCGCGCCCAGCACGAGGCGGCCATGGGTCCGGCCGCAGTTCCGCTGGTGCAGATCGGCCCGGCCACGCCTGCCGCAGACCAGCCGCCAGTAGTTCTGCCGGGCTTCCCGGAACCGCCGGCTCCGCCCAAGGCTTGAAACTCTCGCCGCTTTGCGCCATGCTGAAGGTGCCGCACGGGAGGTCCCCTATGCCGCTGGCTCTTCTACCAACGCGTCTCGATGCCGCGGTCCTGGCTTGTGCGCTCCTCGGCTGCGCAGTTCTCTCCGCCCAGGTCATCACCGTCGACACCTCCAGGATGGGCGTCACCACAACCCCGGCAGGCGCGCCCGTCGATCGCCAGTACCAGCAGATCCAGCCCACCCACATCGAGCTGCCCTCCACGCTGATGAGCGAGAAGAGCCGGCTCGATATCCTGCGCACCATGCAGTCCGAGCAGGGATTCGCCATGCGGCCCCTGCCCAAAGGCCACAAAGGCCTCACCCTGGTGGCAAACGGAAACCTCGACCCGGCCGGCGAGGCCTATGTCAACATGGTTACCAGCCAGGGCATGAGCTCCAAGCCCGGCGATCGCGTCGTTATCACCAGCGTGAAGGTCGATCGCGAGAAGATCGTACTTGAACTGAACGGCGGTCCCGATCCCAAGCACCGCTTCCTCCAGCACATCTCCATCGGCGTCGGCGCTGGCAACGACAACCCTATAGTCGCCGCAGCCGAGCCGGCCTCGGGTTCACGCATCACGCTGGCCTTCAAGGAACAAGTTCCCGAGATCACCGGCGCCCAGGTCAAGCAGTTGCTGGCTCCGTTGATCTCCTTCGACGTCAAGACTCCCGTGCAGGCCTATACAGACACCCTTCCCAAGCCGCTCAAGGATGCAATTCTCTCGCACCAGGCGCTCGTCGGTATGAACACCGACATGATCCTGTTCTCGCTCGGGCAGCCCAAGTCCAAACAGCACGAGATGGACGGCCAGATGCCCATCGACATCTGGATCTACGGCGCGTCCCCGGATCCGGTGACCTTCGTGCATATCAACGGCAACCGGGTCATGAAGGTCGAGGTGGCACGAAACGGAAAGCCCCTCCAGGCCTTCACGGAAGACGTGGTTACCCCGATGTTGCAGGCCGACGGACGGGCCACCGAGGAGCAGGGTCCCAAAGTAAAGGTCGTCATGGCCGGCGACGTGCAGCGCGATCCCAATCGCCAGGCGCCGGCCCCGCCGCCTACTCTTGGGCCTCCCACCGACTCCCCATCGCCGGCTGCCGATCCTGACGCGCAGGTGATGAAGCCGGTACACTTTCCAGCCAGGCGGCCCGATACCCAGCCCGGGTCCAACCCCGACGATCAGGAACCGGCCGCCGAGCCCGCTCCAGCACAGGGGCAGGGAACCGCGCCTGCACCGGCTCCCGGGCCGAAGTTCTAGCCGCTCGCTGCCGGCCATCCTGTACACTGGAACGAGCGAGTCGCGTTCGCCTGTGGGTGATCCCGCGCGAACCTAGAAGACCGCGCCGTCGAAGCCGCCGGGTATTTCGCATCCGGTGTGAGCCCCAGACAACCCCAAAAGGAGAACCACCCCTCAAATGGCAAAGATTGCAAAGACAGGCGACCGCAAGAAGGTCATGGATACGACCAAGTCCACCGACTGCCCCAAGTGCTCAAAACCCACGCGCATTGTGAAGCGCGTAAAGGACCGCGAGCGCGGCATTCCGGGCGGAGTGTATATCTCCTGCTCCGCGTGCGACTTCTACGAGAAGCTGTAAGCGAAAGCTGAAGTTCTGAAACGAAAAAAGCCCGGCCGCTGGCCGGGCTTTTCGCTTGCGTTTGAATTTACTCCGCCGCTGCAATCTCCTGAACGATCGCCTCAGCGGCTTCCGCAGGGTTTGCAGCCTGCGTAATCGGCCTTCCCACCACAAGGTAGCTGGCTCCGTCGCGAATCGCCGACGCGGGCGTCGCAATCCGCTTCTGATCCCCAGCCTCAGTTCCGGCAGGCCGGATTCCCGGAACCACCAGCACCCCCTCTGGCCCCGTCATCGCCCTAAGCGTTGCAACCTCCTCCGGCGAGCAGACAAACCCGTTGATCCCTACCCCAAGGCCCGCAGCGGTCAGCAGTTTCACTTGCTCGGCCAGGGATCGGCCTACGCCAGTCGCCGCCAGCTGCGCCTGATCCATGCTGGTAAGCACTGTCACGGCAAGCAGTTGCGGAGGATTCTTCAACCCCGCCACAGCCTCTCTTGCAGCCGCCAGCATCGCCGGTCCGCCGCCGGCGTGCAGGGTCAACATCCCCACGCCGAGCGAGGATGCCGACCGCACCGCTCCGGCCACCGTGTTTGGAATGTCGTGAAACTTCAGGTCGAGGAAGATGGAGAGATCCCTCGCCAGCAGTTTCTCGACGATGCCCGGCCCCTCCGCGACGAACAGCTCCAGCCCGACCTTGACCCAGCGGCAGCTGCACTCCAGCCGGTCCACCAGCTTCAGAGCAGAGGCCGCATCCGGCACATCGAGGGCCACAATCAGCCGTTTCCGCGCCTCATCGAGCTTCAGGGAGCCGCTACCAGCGTTCAAACCGTCCGAGATAGGCATAATGGAATCGTAGCGCAATTGCTCCCAGGGCGGCGAAGTTGGCGCACAAGCCCTCTGGACCGCGTCTAATAGCACCGGGAGGGATAAGTTTCTTGAAGTCTCTGAAGACACTTTCGAGCGGGCTGGTTTCGCTCTCTGCTGCTGTGCTGATCTCTGCGGCAGCAGCCCTGCACGCCGCCGAGGCCCACACCAACCCCATGAACAACGACCCGGCGGTGCGCGAGGCTTACCAGTACTTTTACAACCTGGACTATCCGGCGGCGGTCGAACGGTTTGAGCGCTATCACCAGGCCCACCCGCGCGACCCCCAGGCCACGGCCTACCTGCTCGACGCCCTCATCTTCGAGGAGCTTTACCGCCAGGACCTGCTCGACACCACCTTCTACGCCAACGACGGCTTCCTCACCGGCCGCCACGCCACCGAAGAAGACCCAAGGGTCCGCGACCGCATCTTCGCCCTCTCCGACGAGGCCGTGAGCGAAGCCGACTGGCGGATCAAGCAGAACCCGAACGATGTGGACGCCCTGTTCGCGCGCGGCTGGGTGCGCAGTCTGCGCTGCACCTACGTCGCCATGGTGGAGCGGGCATTCGGCACCGGCTTCCACCTTGCCCTCAAAGCCAAGGACGACACAAATCGCGCCCTCGAAATCGACCCCGAGTACGCCGACGCCAAGCTCGTCTCCGGCGTCTACCAGTACGTCGTCGGCGCTCTGCCGCTGGGCTTCAAGATCCTGATCGGCTTTGCCGGGATGACCGGCTCGAAATCCAGGGGTTTGGCCATGCTTGAAGACGCCGGACGGCGCGGAGCTGTGACCAGCGTTGAGGCCCGTACCGCCATCGCATTGTTCCTGCGCCGCGAGGCGCGCTACAAAGAAGCCGTCGAAGTCATCCGCGGACTGCAACGCCAGTACCCGCACGACTTTCTCTTTGCCCTGGAAGAGGCCAACCTGCGCAAGGACGACGGCGAAGGCATGGCGGCCGTCGATGTCTATCGCGAAGTGGAAGCAAACACGCGCAGACCGGGCTTCTTTGCCTCCGCCAAGCCGGAGCTGCTGAACTTCGGATTTGGCGATGCGTTGCGCGGTCAGCGCCACTACACTGAGGCCGCCCAGGCCTACGAAGAGGCGGGCAACACACCGAATATCGGCCCCGAGCTGCGCGTTCGAACCATGCTGGCCGCAGGCCAGTGCCGCGACCTCACCGGAGAGCGCCAGATGGCGGTGCACGACTACAACGTCGCCATCGAAGCCGGGCCCAATACCAACCGCGCCGACACAGCCCGCAAGTATCTGCGCAGCCCGTACAAGGGCGACTGAGCCGCTCCTTGCCCTATCTCATGCGCTACCGCCCCTACCAATTCGCCGACTTCGAGCCCCTCTACGCGATCGAGGAAGCCTGCTTTGCTCCGCCGCTGCGCTTTCCGCGCCTGTACATGCGACGGATTCTTACCGCCCCCGGCACGGCAGCCTGGGTGGCAGAAGATGAGCGCGGTCTGGCGGGCTTTGCCGTATCGAGCCCGAAGAGGACACAAGGCGGTCCCGTAGCCTATATCGAAACTATCGAAGTGGCTCCCGATCGGCGCAAGACGGGAGTCGGAGCAGAACTCTTGAGCCGCATCGAGGCCTCGGCGCTTGAGGTGGGAATCTACGCAGTAGCTCTGCACGTAGATGAGCAGAACGCAACGGCCATCCGCCTCTACGAGGGTGCCGGTTATACGCAAACGGGCAGGGAAGCGAACTTCTATCCAGATCGCCGCCCTGCCCTTGTTTACATCAAACCGCTGACTTCACCCCGGTCCTCCGTACGTTGACCGGAATCGACCAATGCAGCCTACTTCCCGCTGTTCTTGACGAACGCCGCTACGCGATCGTGGAGCTGCTTGAGGCTCTCATCGACCACGTAGACCATGTGCCCGGACTCGTACCAGTCGTACTCGATGTTTTTGGCCAGCGACTGCGGTATGGGCAGGTGCTTGTCCTCGTACTGCGCGGCAAAGAACGGAGTGGCCAGATCGTAATAGCCGCCGTTGACCATGACCTTCAGCCGCGGGTTCAGCTTCATGGCTTCGGCCAGGTCCCCGCTCACATTCGTCATTCGAGTGCGCCGGTGCGTCCAGTCCCAGCGTGTCCCGCCGAACAGCGCGTCGGGTTTGTAGCTCTGGGTTTCGCCGTACTTCAGGTCGCGCCTCACGTACACGTTGAAGAGCGACACGTACGCCGAAGAGATGGCCGTCGACTGCGGATCGTACTGCGCGTACTGGCTCAGCGGGTCCAGGTTCGGGCCCGAGTAGCGCGTATCGAGTCGGCCGGTAGTCAGGTTGTCGTCGTCCTGTAGAGACTTTTCAAACTCGCCTCCGTCGACGCGCAGATCGGCCTTGAGCAGATAGCTCACCGGCAGACCCGTATAGGCGTGGAGCTTCTCGGCAACCTGCTGCTTCTCGGCCGCGCTCACATCGGTTCCGAGAGCGAGAGCATGAGCGTAGGGCCCCATGGCAAACTCTTCCACTTCTTTGAGGAAGGGCTCGAGTGCCGCGGGCCTATCGGGCAGCTTCTTGTGGTACCAGGCAGTCGCCGCATAGGTGGGCAGACCCAACTCGTAGGGCAGGTCCACGCCGGGATTGGCGCCCGGCCGGTCGATGTCGGCCGTGAAGTTGAAGATCTGTGAGAGCAGGATCACGCCGTTCAGATCGATGCTCATCTTATCTTGGAGCACATCTGCCACAACCGCCGAGCGCGTGGTGCCGTAGCTCTCGCCAAACAGAAACTTGGGCGAGTTCCAGCGCCCGTACTTCGTGACGAAGCGCGCAATGAACCGCGAGAAAGCGTTGGCGTCGCCGTCCACGCCCCAGAAGGCCTTATCCGCATCCTTGCCAATCAACTGGCCGAAGCCCGTTCCCGGCGCGTCGATGAACACCAGGTCGCACACATCGAGCAGCGAGTTAGGGTTGTCGACCATCGTGTAAGGCGCGGCCGGCAGATGCTGGTCGCCGGTGGTGACCACGTGCTTCGGTCCCAGCGAGCCCATGTGCAGCCAAACAGTCGCGCTGCCCGGCCCGCCGTTATAAAAGAACATCACCGGCCGGTCTTCGGCCTTTGCGCCGGTCTTAAAGTAGGCCACATAGAACATGCGTGCCACGGGCGGCGCTTCGGCGGGCTTGTCGGGCGCGGCCAGCGCAAGCTGTGTGCCGGGAAGCGGCTTGCCGTCGAGGCCCAACTGCGCGTCCTGCTCGTCGGTTGCGCCCACAGTGATGGTTCCCGCTACGGCTGTGTAGGCTATATGCTCGCCGCCAACATCGATTGCGCCCTGCGTGGTTGAATCGGCAGGCGCGCTGGTGTCGGGCTTTTCGGCAGGCTTAGGCGCTGTCTTTGCATCCTGCGCAAATGCAACAAGTGGCGCAGCCAACAGACACGCGCCCATCACTGGTACCAAAAAACGGAATGCCTTCATTCCACATCCTCCATAGAGACTTCAAACGATCCACTGGAAATTGCCTACTTGGCAAACGGCTGTTTGTCGCCGATTCGCGGGCGGTTTTCGACGGCCTGCAACTCCTTCGCCGTCGCTTCCACTTCGCGGAAGACACGCAGCAGATTCCCGCCCAGAATCTTCTGCACATCGGCAGCGGAGTAACCCCGCGCCATCAGCGCCGCGGTAATCTTGGGCAGATCGGCAGGGGAGTTAATACCCTCCGGAAGCTGGCTGCCCACTCCGTCAAAATCGGAGCCGAGGCCGACGTGATCGATCCCTGCCACCTTCACGATGTGGTCGATGTGGTCGATCAGAATCGAAAGCGGCGGGCGCGGAATACTGTTCACCGCGGTCTTGCCGATCTTCTCGATCTCCGCCGGGTCCGGCTCGTGGCCCTCGGCCTTGGCCTTGTCCTTGTAGGCCTGAATCTGTTTGTCGACCACCGGCTGCAACTTGAGCATCGCGTCCCGATACTGCTGAGACAGGAAGCCGGAGAAGAAGTTCACCTGCACCACGCCGCCCTTTGAATTCGGCCCGCCGGAGTTGGCCACCGCGCGAATCATGTCGTCGGTCATATTGCGCGGCGCATCGCACAGCGCCCTCGCCGCGGAGTGCGAGGCGATCACCGGCGCGCGCGTGATAATCATTGTGCGATAAAACGTCTTGTCCGAGACATGGGAGATATCGACCATCATCCCCAGCCGGTTCATCTCGTAGACTACGTCTTTGCCGAACTCGGTCAGTCCTTCGCTGGTGTGCGTGACACTCTTGTCGTTCACGTCGCCCGAGCTATCGGCCCAGCCATTGGAGTTGGCCCAGGTTAGCGTCATGTAGCGCACGCCGAGAGCGTAGTACTGGCGGAGCAGGCCGAGAGAGTTCTCGATCGAGTGGCCGCCTTCGATGCCCATCAGCGCGGCGATCTTATGCTGCCGGTGGGCCTGCTCGATTCCGGCCTCCGATGTCACCAGCTCCAGATCTTTGGGGTGTCTGGCCACCTGCTGCTTGACCGCATCGATCAGCTCCAGGGTCCGGCGCGCCTCATGGCCCTTGTACTTGTCCGGCTCCACCCAGATCGAGAAGAACTCCGCGCCCAGGTTGCCCTTGCGTGCCGTTTCGAGATTCCAGTCGCCGCCCTTGAGCGGATCGGAGAGGTCATAGTTCTCGTCGAGGAAACGCTGCGGCGTGTCCGCATGGGTATCGATCACGATTGCGGAGGCATGAACGGCTTCGGGGCTAAGTATCTTTGCGGGCATGGGTGCCTTCGATGGGGCGGCCGGATTCTGGGCAAACGCTAGAAGCGGCAGGGAAATCAGCAGTGTCAGTAGGGGTTGTGTGCGCATAACTCTTAGCGATGAGTGTACTACCGAAACAGAGGCTATTTCGAAACCTGATCCCTGAAACCTGCCCCCTGACCCCTTCCTTTTGCTATACTCGTAAAGGTTCACCTCGTGCGGAGGTGGCGAAATTGGCAGACGCACCAGCTTGAGGTGCTGGCGCCGCGAGGCGTAGGGGTTCAAGTCCCCTCCTCCGCACCAAAGTTTCCCGGACCCCTAAGCGCGGCCGGAGTGAGAAAGCAGTTCAAAGCATGAACATTCTGTTCTATTTCGTAATTGTGGTGCATGTGATCGTGTGCCTGTTCCTCATCGGCGTGGTTCTTCTGCAGCAGGGCCGCTCTGCCGATCTGGCCGGCGCATTCGGTGGCCAGGGCTCCCAGACCGCTTTCGGTCCCCGTGCAGCGGCCAACGTGCTCACCCGGCTCACCACCTGGTCGGCTGTGCTATTCATGATCACCTCGATCAGCCTGGTCATTCTCTACATGCGGGCCTCGGGCTCGCACTCGGTGCTTGAAACCGTCAAGCCCGCCCCGGCCAGCGCCCCCGCCACCCCCGGCAAGTAAAAGGCAGGGACTGAGGGACTAGGTACTAGGGACTCAAAACGCCGGCGGCAGACCTCAAGGTCTGCCGCTTTGTCTTTCTGATCCCTGATCCCTGACCCCTGACCCCTGAAACCTGCCTTCTACACCGGCGGCGCCGCATCCACCACCGGAACCCCTGCAGGCGGCGTGAACCGGAAGGTCTCGGCCGGTATAGCCACGTTTGGCTGCTGGCTGCTGAGCCGGAATCGGGTCAGCGCTCCGTCCATCTCCTCTATCTCAAGCCCGGTGATAGTTCCATCGGCGGTCACGCTCAGCGCGATTCGCCGCACACGGTTCTCCTGTCCCCGTGGCTGGCCGGAGAGCGTGAACCCACCACCCGCAGCCGGAGTCACGGAAAGCCCGTTCAGTTCCTTCTCAATCTCGGTGTGGCCCAGCAGGAAGCGCAGCGGCGAGCGCAGATCGTCCAGTTGCTTTGCCGCCATCCGCTGCACCTGCGGGTCGCCGACCGAGTAAAACCATGCGTACTGGCCGTCGAGCACAAACACCTTGCCCGGGGGCTGCGAGTACTCCCACCGCATTCGTCCCGGCTTGGCCAGAGACAGAGTCCCGCTCTCGGTGCGCTTGATCCCCAGGCCCTGGTACTCCTCGACGAATCCGGCCTTGAGGGATTGGAGCGCGTTGTAGTGCCGGTCCACGCGCGCGGCAAGTTCCTTCGCCGTAGGCTGCTGGGCAACGGCGCAGACAGAAAGAAGCGCGGCAGTGAATAGAACACCGCCGCGCCCCAATATCCATCGAAGGTAACCCGTTGGTCCCTTGGTCCCCTGGTCCCTTTGTGCCGGCCTTCTCATTGCAACGGCTGGGTGCAGTTGGTTCCGCCGGTCGGGTCGAATTTGATGGTTCCGAACTGGTCGCTGCAGAAACCCCGGTCGCCGGTCTTGCCCACCGTCTCAGGAACCGCCGTCACCGTGTAGCCCGTGAACCTGTCCTGCCCGTTCACCGTCACCTTGGTGCAGTTGCCGATGGTGAACAGGTAGCCGGACTTGTCTCCAGTAGCCAGATCCTGCTGCAAGAGCTGCGAGCTGGTCGCTGTTGGCGCTCCCGACGCCGGGTCGCCCCCAAGCGCCGTCAGCGAGCAGGCGTACCCATTCATCCCATAGTTCGACTGGTAGAGCGTCTCCGCCTTCTGGATCACCTGCATCGAGTTGATGGCCGAGGTCTCGTTGGCCTTCTTCTTCAGGCTGCCGATGGTCGGAATCGCCATCAGCATCAGGATCAGGATGATGGCGATAACGATCAGCAGTTCCATCAGCGTGAAGCCGTTGGCCCTGACCCTGCCGCGCCGCTCGGCGCGCCTCTGCGTGAAAAATGCCGTCCAGTTCATGGTCTGCCTTTTGATCCGGCTGCAAAAGAAGCCAGACCTATCCCCAAAATCCTATAACGTATAGACGCAAAAGGGAAATGGGACGCTCGGAAGAGCAGCTTCTAGCCTCTAGCTGCTAGCTGCTAGCTTCTGTCTCGACAGAAACGCCCTCAAGCCTCGCTCGCCGGTTCCTATTCGATTTGATGAGCACCAAAGCCGCACAGCCACGGAAAGAGCTAGAGGCTAGAAGCTAGCAGCTAGTAGCTGCCTTTCAGCACTCCAGCCTCTGCCGCCCCAGCTTCAACCCGTCCAGCCTTCCCAGCAGCGTCACCGCAATCGACTCCGGATCGAACAGCCGCTGCGCCATCGTCTGTACGCTCTCTTCGGTCACCTCATCGATGCGCGCGATGATCTCCTCCACGCTGAAGAAGTGCTGGAAGTACATCTCCTGCCGGGCCAGGTTCGCCATGCGTGCGTTCGAGCTTTCGAGGCCCAGCAGGATATTGCCCTTCACCTGGTCCTTGGCCCGCTTCAGTTCCTCGGCGGCAAGCGGCGTTTGCTTGAGCTTTTTGAACTCGGCCACAATCAGGTCCACTACCGGCAGCGCCCGTGCCGATGAGGTGCCGGCGTAGACGCACAGCGTCCCCGTGTCGCGGTAGGGGCTCATGTCGGAGTAGATCGAGTAGGCCAGCCCGCGCTCCTCGCGAATCGTCTGAAAGAGCCGCGAACTCATGCCACCGCCGAGTACGGTGTTCAAGATCAGCGTGGCGTAGCGGCTCTCGTCCGTGATGGGCGGCGCAGCCACGCCCAGGCATATCTGCACCTGCTCAAGCGACTTCTTATTGCGCAGCAGGATGCGCGCCGTGGGCTCCGGCGCAGCGAGTTCGACCGGCCGCTCGCCCCCGGGAATGTGAGAGAACTTCTCCGCCACTGCCGCCGTAAAGGCGTCGTGATCGAGCTGTCCGGCAGCGGAGAAGACGATGTTCTGCGCGTGGAAACTGCCATTGTGGTAGGCAACCAGCTCGTTCTTGCCCAGCTTCTTTACGGTCTCCGTGGTGCCCAGGATCGGCTTGCCCAGCGGATGGCCCTTCCAGAAGCTCTGCGTAAAGATCTCGTGCACCAGCACGTCCGGATTGTCCTCGTCGATCTTGATCTCTTCGAGGATTACGCTCCGTTCGCGTTCAATGTCGGTGGGCGCGAAGACGGGATTCAGCACCAGGTCCGACAGCACGTCCAGCGCAACCGGCACGTGATCGGAGAGCGATTTGACGTTAAAGCAGATCGTCTCCTTGCCTGTAAACGCGTCCAAATTCCCGCCGATCGCGTCCATCTCCCGCGCAATGGCTTGCGCCGAGCGCGTCCGGGTGCCCTTAAACAGCATGTGCTCCACAAAGTGTGAGATGCCGTTGGTCTCCGTCGGCTCGCCGCGCGATCCGGATTGGATCCATACCCCCATGGCCACCGAACGCAGATAGTCCATCTGCTCGGTCAGAACAATCAGGCCATTCGGAAGAACCGTGCGGCGTAGGTTGCGTTCGTTGCTCAAATTCGCTCCTGAAAACTCTGTTGGAACCCTGCGGACCCAAAAGGCGTAATCGCGCAGATGCTGGCTCGAACCCAGCCCGGATGAAATACTGGCATCTAGCCGTGAACCGCCGCCACGACCAACTCGTTTCGCTCGATGCCTCTAACGCCGGGGAGATAAATAGCAATCTCTTCGGCCTTGGCAGAAAAGAACTCACTGAGATCTTCCGCGCCCTTGGGGAACCGGCCTTCCGCGGCCGGCAAGTTGCCGAAGCCCTGTACTCGCAGCGCCTTACCGATCTTTCCTCTATCACAACTCTACCCCAACTGCTCCGCCAGCGCCTTGTCGAAGCCGGCTGGCAGGTGATTCGCCCCCGCATTGCCCAGGTCTTCCGCTCCACCGATGGCACCGAGCGCTACCTGATCGAATGCCCGGGACCAAAGGCACAGACAGTGGAGACGGTTTGGATGCCCGAGGGGGACGGCGGCGACTCAGGCGAAGAAGCAGGGGAGGAATCCAACCCCACCCGCGCCACCATCTGCGTCTCCAGCCAGATCGGATGCGCCGTCAACTGCCAGTTCTGCCTTACCGCCAGGCTGGGCCTCGAACGCAGCCTCACGGCCGGGGAGATCGCCGGGCAGGTCGTAGAGGTCCTGGCCCGCCACCAGGCCGATACCGCCCGCGACCGCATCAACCTTGTCTTCATGGGGATGGGCGAGCCGTTCCTGAACTACGACAACTTCATGGCCGCCGTCCAGCTTCTGGTTGGAGAAGTGGGCCTTAGCCCCCGGCGCATGACCGTCTCCACCTCCGGCATCCTGCCCGGGATCGAGCGTTTTGCCGCCGAGCCGCCGGAGACCCGCCCGCGCCTCGCCATCAGCCTCAACGCGCCCAGCAACCAGATCCGCAACGAGCTGATGCCCATCAATCGCAAGTGGCCCATTGAATTGGTTGTCGAAGCGGTACGGAAAGTTCCGCTCCGTCCCCGCGAGCGCGTCACCTTCGAATACGTGCTGCTCGCCGGGGTCACGGACAGCGCAAACGACGCAAGGGAACTGGCCCGCCTCATCCGCCGCACCGGCCTGCCCGCAAAGGTCAACCTGATCGCCTGGAACCCCGGCCCCGGCATCGCCTACAAGATGCCCGCACCAGAGTCCGTTGAAGCGTTCAAGCAGGAACTCGTCGCGGGTGGAATTTCGACATACCTGCGCAAGCCGCGGGGCAGGGACATCTATGCGGCGTGCGGGCAGCTCAAGCGGACCGTGGAGGGAACTAAAGAGACGAACTGAACGGATAGTATCTAGGTTATTGCGTTATTTGGGGAAACATCTGTATTTGAAGTTAGAGAAAAACTACCTATACCCAACAACAATTCTGATCGTTGCGGTCGGAGGTGTTGGATAGAAGTTCGGTGACGTGCCCTGTATATCGTGCGGTAATGACTCCCACGGCCCCCCCATGTTGAGCTTATTCGTTGCTCTTAGAGCGTCAAAAATTGCTTTGGCCCGCTCCGTTGCATTCCCGTCATTAGGGTCATACTCCACGTCAACTTGATGCGAAATTCCACCCGGAGCTTCAAAGAGTGTAACCTTCCACGTATAAAACGCGACCGCGAGATTACTTGCGAGAAGGCGCGACTCGGCATCATCCTTGTAGAACACAATATCAATTGGCTGAACGCCTAAAGAGTATGTACTCCGCCTGAGTAGCCCGATTTCAGCATTGGTAAGTCCTCGTTGTGCAATCCTCTTTTCTATTGCGAGCCGAGCATCGCGCTCACGATCCAGTTGTTCCTGAAGTAGCAAATTGTCATGCTCTAGTTTGGCTTTGTCTAGGCGAGATTGTTCAGCAATTGCATTCGCTTCTTCTGCCCGTTGATTTGCGATACTTGCTGCTGAGTGTGCCTCTGCAGCCTTGGCATCTGCCTCTGCGATGCGGACGTCAGCTTCTTTTTGATAAGTTCTTAGCTCGTTATCCTTGAGGCTGGCAACTCGATTTCCAAAGACGAATACACAAACAGTGGCAAGAACAGCAAAAAATGCTGACGCGATATATACGAAATTGGAAAGATCAAGCAGTTGCTGAGGGTTTCTGGGTATGATCATCTTCATCTTTGTTCAGGAATCGATCCTGATGTTCACAGCCACCTCATATGTCATCAGTCTTTGTGAGGGCCGAACCCAGGTTTCATCCTCCCTTATAACGTTCTCGCACACAGTAATATTGCGATGATTCTATTCTGAAGGATAGCCAATGGGTAGTGTCCTGTGAACAATTGAGGCGGGCGAATTACGCCGCCCGGTCCACCACTTCCAGCCTTCTGCCCTCGACCTTTTGCAGATACGCCACAATCTCAAACAGATTCTTCGCCTGCGGATTGCCTTTCGCGCTGAACATGCGCATCAGCACCTTTGGTGAGCGGCCCAGGTCCTCGCCCATCTTGATGAACCCTACCGTGCCGTTGATGTACTTGCGCAGGAGCGACATGCCAACTTCCACCTCACCTGAGATCATGCAGGCAATAGCCTCTTTCAGCAGCGCCCGGCGAAATCCAGCGCTCTTCTGAAGCTGTTCCCTAATGGTCTCGTTGAACGGCTTAGTGAGTTGCATCGTCCTCCATCCCCTCAGCCCCGCAGCGCCATCCGCCCCAGCTCCAGCAGGGCCTCCGCCACCCGGTCCGGGGCATGGCGCACCACGTCGCCCTCGCTGGCGAAGTTCCCCGTAACGCACTTGACCCCCAAAGCTTCGATCCGCTCGATGTCTGCCTCGATCGGCGAGGCGCCTTCGGCCGCATAGCGCTTCAGAGTCTCAGCCGAGAACGGAGCCGTGTGCACGATTGCGTGGTCGAAGATCGGCGCGCCGATGTGCTTGTAGATGCGCTCGATGTGCTCGGAGACGGTCAAGCCCAGACTTTCATTGGCCTGGCTCATCAGGTTCGAGACGTAGACTCTCTCCCCCTGTGCCTGGGTCAGAGCCTCGCGTACGCCGTCCACCAGCAGGTTGGTGATCAGCGAGGTGTAGAGCGACCCCGGGCCAACCGAGATCAGGTCCGCCTGCTGAATCGCGCACAGAGACTCGGGCAGCGGAGCCGGGTTGGGCGGATCGAGCCGCAACTCCACAATCCTGCGTTTGCTGGCGGTGATTTTCGTCTCCCCGCGAACTTCACTGCCGTCATCCATATCGGCCACCAGCGTTGTGTTCGCGGTGGTCGCCGGGTAGATCCTGCCCCGGGTGTTCAAAATCGTCGAGGCCATTTGAATTGCCCGCGCAAAGTCGCCTGTAACCTCGGTCAGAGCCGCGAGAAGCAGATTGCCGAGATTGTGCCCCTGCAGCTCATCGCCTCGTATGAAGCGGTGGCTGAAGAGCTTGGCCAGCAGGTCTTCTTCCTCGCTCAGGGCCACCATGCAGTTGCGCAGATCGCCGGGCGGGAGCATGTTGAAGCCCCGCCGCAGCCGGCCGGAAGAGCCGCCATCGTCGGTCACCGTAACCACCGCGGCCAGATCGCCTATCTGTCCGCTCGACGGGTCGGCTCCGGGAACCGCCACGTGCCGCCGCAGTCCACGCAGCAGGGTGGAAAGTCCCGTGCCGCCACCGATCGCCACTACACGTAATGGACGCACGCCGCTGCCTCTTGCATTTCCAAAGGAATCTCCGCGATCCGGCCGAAGCCGGCCTCCAAACGATTGAGGAGGCCCTAAGGCGCCTCGGGATACAACAGTTCGGTAAACCGGGGATCGTCCAGCATACTCTGGAAGTCGTTGTCCACACGGGCCTGCATACGATTGCGCGGATTCAGCTCGATCGACTGGGTCAGGCTGGCCAGGCACTCCTGGGTCCGGCCAAGCATCGCCTCCAGCACCGCCAGGCCGTAGTAAACATAATCCGCCTGCGGGTAATCGGCCAGAATCGCCGCAAACTCGTCGCGCGCCTCCTCGTAGTCGCCTGTATTGAGGCGCGAGATCGCAAAGTCGAAATGCTCCTCCGGCGTCTCGAACTTTAGGCGTGTCCGCTGCATCTGCCGCCGGCAGGCGGTCGCGTACATCCGGCATCGTTCGCGGAACTCCGTGGGCACTTCGGCCTCGAGCTTTTCAAAGGCGGCCAGAGCCTTGTCGAACTTTCCCTGCTGTAGCAACTGCACGGCGGTGCTGAAGCCGTGCAAAGCCGTTGTGTTGGCCGCGTGCCCTTCGCCTTTGCCGGCGCCTGTGCTCTTCTTGCGGCCTGTGGCCGCTGTTTGACCATCTTCCATCATTCGATCTTCCGTATTCGCCACTTTATACGCATTCCCTTGGGGCTCGTCAAATGCCCTTATGCCGCGGATTCTTTCGTCAGGGGCTATTGGGACCTTTCGGAGTACATCGCAGGGTTCAGCAATGGGTCGTTATACATCTTCAATTGCCGGTAAAGCCGAAACCTTCGCGTCCCCTCCAATGTCTGTTGCCACAGCTCATCCAGGCATCCTGCCAGGTCGCTGCGCTGCTCCTCTAGGATGGCCAGCCGGCCCCGGTTGCGCTCCGCATGGCCCTCCGGCGCATCCCTCCGCTCCAGTTCTTCGCGGGTGTGGAAGATCTTGAGCGACAGGATCGACAGCCGGTCGACGATCAATCCCGGCGACTCGGAGTTGAGCGGGGCGGCGGGGCAGGGAAGGTCACGCGCTTTGAGCCACTCAAGCAGCATCAGGTCCAGGGCCTCGGCAAGATCGTTTCGCCTCTGGTTGGTCCGGTCGATGCGCCTCTTTACATCGGCAATCTCGGCATCGCTGGCACTGGTCCGGCGGGCCTCGTCCTCGATGTGCCAAAGCTCAAAGTTCGCTTGGTGCTGGCGTTCCACACCTGCGAGGAGTTCACGAAGCTCCGTCGAGTCGGACCCGGCCGGCAGTGACGGGCTCCGGCCCGTTTCGCCCTCAGGTTGGTGCCATTCGCGGGTCCTGCGGTCCTGCAGGCCGGTTATTTCATGAGCGATCTCTGTGGGCAGTGCCATGGAGCTCCAAAGGTTCTCACACCGGCAGCCCAGCCCGGCGGCGAACAAGAAAACCATATCGCGTCAAGCTGTTGCGGTGCCAGCCATCCCGGCCGCATCCTGAGCTGCCAGAGCAAACGCATCCTCACAGCGGGGTCTGGTCGGGAGACGAGAGAAGCAAACCACTGTAATTTAGTTCCTTGATAATAAATAAATTATCCTGATTCAACGCCACCATCCCCGGGCGCGAACCTGGCGATCCTGCCTGCCCCGGGGTGGTGCTCGATCAGCGCCGGTCGTGGTGAGCCCGCTGGGACTCGAACCCAGGACCCACGCCTTAAAAGGGCGTTGCTCTACCAACTGAGCTACGAGCTCTCACACTATGCGCTTCTTCGAAGGTACCATAGGTCTCTCCTCAGTTGCTTTGGGCGGCGGCAGGTTTTGCCGGGCTTCTCTAAATCCGATTTCGGCCCATCCCCGAAGAGTCATTACCAGTGGTTACCGCGCCACTCCCAGAACATATTCCGCTTCTTTTAACCCTCACACTCTAATAGAATTGGGATCGGCGTCAATGTGGCGCGGCACTGACGAGAAAGTGTTAGTTGATTGACCTTGCAAGTGTTATTGTTTGGTCAACGCCCTGCCCTTAGGATTCCCCATATGGGCAGTTCTCGCGTGGTCGTGTTTTGTCTTGCGCGAGTCTAAGCGTTAGTGAGCTCAGACGCCAGGGTGCTCCCTGCGAATGGCGAAAGGCTAAGGGTCATGGCAGATCGGAAATCACAGTACGAGCAGAACGAGCCACCGGAGGACGTGGCTTCGTTGTATTCCTGGGCGAACCTGCACGGGGCTAAGTACCGGGATTTCTCCGCATCGAGGGCGCAGAACCGTGAAAAGGTCAGGGTGCGCCTCCAGCAGGAGAGCGAGCAGGAACGGCAACTGGCCCTTCAAACCGCCGAGGCCGCGAAGGCTGCCGAAGCCCAAAGGGCGGCCGAAGAGGCCCGTAAGTCTGCCGAAGACGCACATCTGGCTCAGGTTTCAGCGCAACAGGCCGCGCAGCAGGCAGCAGCCGCGGCGCAAAAAATGGCTCAGGATCAGGCAAGGCAGGCCGAGGAAGCCGCCCAGCGTGTCGCTCAGGAACAGGCCCGCCTGCTCGCCGAAGAGGCTGCGCAGAGAGCCGCCGAGGCCCGCGCCCGTCAGGCGGCCGATGAGGCCAGCGCCGCGCAGTTGCTGGCCGCCACTATGGCCCGTTCCGCCCAGGCGGCAACGCCGAATGCCCAGCCCGCGCGCGCCACCGCGGCGTGGATGGCCATGCGTGCCGAGCCCGCGCCCGCCGCATCGCGCCCCGCTTATCCCAACCAGCCGATGCGCGAAGAAATCCCTTCGCCATCGGCCACGATTCCGCCTCCGGCGCAAGATCGGTCCCGGCCCGCATGGCTGGCTCAGAGACCTGAACATGCCCCCGCCGCCGCTGCGCCTCAGCCCCTGGAAGACACACTCCAGGGCTCCCGCGAGCGCATCACCTCCCGCTGGTTTGCATTGAACGGAGTCTTTGAAGGTTCCGCGGCATCTGCCGCGATTCCGGAGAGAGCCACAAACTCCTCCGCTGCAAGAGTTCCGGTGCTGGCTATCTTTTCTCTGGCTGGAGGCGTGGGAAAGACCAGCCTCACGGCCACTCTCGGCCGGGCTCTTTCGGCTCGCGGAGAGCGGGTGCTGCTGGTTGAGACCGCTCCCTTTGGATTGCTTCCGTTCTTCTTCGGCGCGCACGATCAGCGTTACGGCCATCTGCGCACCTTCAGCCCGCCCTCGACCAGCGGCGACGCGCCCATTCAGACGGTCGCCTTCGACCCCGGTGCGCTCGGCCCCGAGATCGCCGCCGAGGAGACGCTCGATGCCGGCATCGCCAGGTACAGCCGGGGCGCAAGCCGCGTCATCGTCGATGTCGCCACGGCTTCGGCCACCATTACCCGCCGCATCATGAAGCTCAATCCCCGGGTTCTGATCCCCGTGATCCCCGACATGAACTCGGTGGTCAGCGTCAGTTCCATCGACGCATTCTTTGAACAGTACGCGGGCACGTCGAGCAAGATGCCCTATTACGTGCTCAATCAGTTCGATCCTTCGCTGCCGCTGCATCTCGATGTGCGTGAAGTGTTGCGCGAGCAGCTTGGCGATCGACTGCTCACCTTCGCCCTGCGCCGCTCCCCCACCGTCAGCGAGGCGCTCGCCGAGGGCATGACCGTGATGGATTACGCTCCCGGTTCGGCCGTGGCCGAGGACTTCGGCAACCTGGCCGGATGGGTCAAGACTGTGATGGCCCCAGCCAGCACCAGTTTCCGCGGCGTGCGTTGGAGTGAGCAATGACAGCGAACGACGTTTGGGAGGACATTGGAGCCGGAGGGAGCTTCTTTACAAAGTTCCTGCGTTTCCTGATCCTCTGCGCGGTGGTCGCCGTCCTCTACTTTCTCGGCACCCTGCCGCTGACCTGGCCCCAGCAGGGAGTCCTGGGCCTGCTCATGCTCCTGATGGCCATGGCCATCTCCCGCAGCTCCGATTCGTACCTTGTAACCCTGACCCTGATGCTGCTCTCCGCCTTCTGCACCTTCCGCTACGGCTATTGGCGTATCGATCAGGTCTATCGCTTCTTCGACGACCCTTCCAACCACTGGACGGCCCTCGATGCCTTCTTCATTGGCTGCCTGCTGCTGGCCGAGGTCTACGCCTTCTTCATCCTGTTTCTCGGCTACTTCCAGACCATCTGGCCGCTGCGCCGCGCTCCCATCGCGCTGCCCGACGATCCTGAGGACTGGCCCCATATCGACGTTCTGATCCCCACCTACAACGAGCCGCTCGACGTCGTGCGCTTTACCGCCTTCGGCGCGCTCAACATGGACTGGCCCGCCGACAAGATGCACATCTACATCCTCGACGACGGCCGCCGCAAGGAGTTCGAGGAGTTTGCCCGCGAGGCCGGCATCGGCTACAAGATTCGCTCCGATAACGCCCACGCCAAGGCCGGCAACATCAACACCGCGCTCAAGTCGCTCGATTCGCCCCTGGTTGCCATCTTTGACTGCGACCACGTGCCTACGCGCAGCTTCCTGCAGATGACGGTGGGCTGGTTCCTGCGCGACCGCAAGCTGGCTATGCTGCAGACGCCCCACCACTTCTACTCGCCCGATCCGTTCGAGCGCAATCTGCAGCAGTTTCGCATCATTCCCAACGAGGGCGAGCTGTTCTACGGCATCGTGCAGGACGGCAACGACTTCTGGAACGCCGCGTTCTTCTGCGGCTCCTGCGCCGTTTTGCGCCGCACCGCACTCGACGAGATCGGCGGCATCGCGGTTGAGACCGTCACCGAGGACGCGCACACTTCGCTGCGCATGCAGATCAACGGCTGGAATACCGCCTACATCAACATTCCTCAGGCAGCCGGCCTGGCCACCGAGCGTCTCTCGGCTCACGTGGGACAGCGCATTCGCTGGGCCCGCGGAATGATCCAGATCCTGCGCACCGATAATCCGCTCTTCGCCCCCGGGCTCTCGCTGCCGCAGCGCATCTGCTACTTCAACGCAATGTGCCACTTTCTCTACGCGGTGCCCCGGCTCATCTTTCTTACGGCGCCGTTGATTTATCTGCTGCTCAACCACACCAACATTCCCGGTTACTGGGCCGCCATCCTGGCCTACGCTCTGCCTCACCTTACGCTGTCCAACGTCACCAACTCACGCATCCAGGGCGATCACCGCCACTCTTTCTGGAATGAGATCTACGAGGCGGTGCTTTCGCCCTACATCCTGCTGCCTACCATGCTCGCCCTGCTCAATCCCAAGCTGGGCAAGTTCAACGTCACCGCCAAGGGCGGCGTCGTCAAGCGCACCTTCTTTGACACGCGCATCGCCCAGCCTTATCTGGTGATGCTCGTCTTCAACATCGCCGGAATCCTGCTCGGCGTGGCCCGCTTCTTCTGGTGGGATACGGCGCGCCGCGGCACGGTTGTAATGAACGTGATGTGGTGCATCTTCAACGTCGTCATCCTGGGGGTGTGCGCCGCGGTGGCCCGCGAGATGCGCCAATTGCGCACCACGGTGCGGGTCAGCGTCGTCACGCCGGTCATCGGCAAACTAGAAGACGACCGCTACCTGACCGGGGAGACCACGGACATGTCCAGCGGCGGAGCCTGTATCCGCTTCACCGAGGCGGTCGACGTAATGCCTCAGTCCGGAGTTCGGCTCGCCTTTCCCATGCCCAGTATCGCTGTCGATCTTCCCGCTACCGTTGTTTCTTCGGAGGGTTCCGTGCTCCGTGTCCGCTTTGAAAGCCTCTCCATCGCAGAACAGGAAGCGCTCACCATGGTCCTCTATTCCCGCGCCGACTCGTGGCTGGGCTGGGGTGAATCGCGAGATAGCGATAACATTCTGTTCAGTCTGAAGCGTATCTTCTCGATCTCGATGCACGGCCTGGTTACCACATTCCAGAGCCTGTTCAGCCGGTCCGAGAAGGCCAAGGGCAAGGCCGGTTCGCTGTCGATCGCGCAGTCTTCCGGCCTGCTTCTGATGGCCGTGCTCGGCCTCGCCGCGGCGGCGCAGCTCTCCGCGCAGCCCCAGGGCTTTGCCGCTTCTCTGCAGAAAGGCAGCGCCCCGGCTGCTGTCGATAAGACCCCCTCCATCGCTCCCGGCCAGTACATCGACCACTTCTCCCTGGCCGACGCGGGCGCTCCGCAGATCGAGCTGCATGGCATCGATACCCTGCATACGGTCTACTTCACGCTGCCGCTCACGCACGTTCCGGCCACCGCCAAGATCCACCTCTATTTCACGTTCTCGCCCAGCCTTCTGCCGCAGATCAGCCACCTCAAGCTGCTCATGAACGGAACGCTGTTTGCCACCATCCAGCCCACGCCGGGCGCGATGGGCGGCTCCGACAGCCGTGACGCGGAGGCCGAGTTCACCATTCCCACCGAGCTGCTGGTTCACAACAACGCGCTGACCATCGAGTTCATCGGTCACTACGTCCTGGTGTGCGAAGACCCGGCCAACACCACCCTCTGGGCCCGAGTCCATCGCACTTCTTACATCGAAATCGCGGGCAGCAAACTGCCCATGGCCGACGACCTCAAGCAGCTCCCCACGCCGCTGCTCGATCCCTCCGTCGTGCAGCCGCCCAGCATCCCCATCGTCTTTTCCGGCCCGCCTTCCTACAAGGCCATTCAGGCCGCCGGAATTGTAGCCAGCTACTTCGGCCTGCTCTCCGAGTCCCGCGCCGTGCGCTTCCCGGTTCACGTCGGCCCGCTGCCCATGGGCAACGCCATCGTGATCGCCGACTCTCCCAACAACCTGCCGCCCGGTCTGGGGCTGCCGCCTGTCACCGAACCTACGGTGGCCATGCGCACCAATCCCAACGACCCCTATAGCAAGCTGCTCATCATCACCGGCGCGGATCCCGACCAGACCCTCATCGCCGCGCAGGCCGTGGCGCTGCACTCCGACGTGCTTACCGGCGCGCAGACCACCATCGACAAGCTCAGCCTGCCCGGCAGGCAGGCCCCGGACACCGCTCCCCGCTGGGCCCGCATCGACAATAAGATCCAGCTCTGGGATTACTCGACCAGCGAGCAACTCCAGGGCGACGGCACCGCTCCGCTCACCGTCTACTTCCGCATTCCGCCGGACATCTACTACTCCGACCAGAAGCCGAACGCCGTCCTGCGTCTCGTCTACCGTTACAACTCCATCCCCATCGGCCCCATTTCCTCCATGCAGGTCCGCGTGAACAATGCGTTTCTTGGCTCCGTACCGCTCACCCCCGGCCAGGAGGCCTCGCGGAAGCTGCAAACCGATGTGCCCATTCCGGTCGTGAACCTGCGGCCCTTCTCCAACTCGCTCACCTTCGACTTCACCTTCCAACTGCTCAAGAAGCAGTCCTGCGAAGACACCACCCCGATCAACATGCAGGGCGCCATCCTGCGCGATAGCTACATCGAGATGACCGGCTATCCTCACTACGCGCCGCTGCCGAATCTTGAGACCTTCGCCAACGCCGGGTTCCCCTTCACGCGCGTTGCCGATCTGGCCGAGACCACCGTGGTGCTGCCTTCCTCGCCCACCGAGCAGGAGATTGAGACCTTCGTCACGCTCATGGGCCACTTCAGCCGCCAGAGCGGTTTCCCCACGCTTCGCGTCACGGTCGCCGGTCCGCTGGCGCTTCGCAACGGCTCCCACTCGGACTTCCTCATCATCGGCACCGGAGACGATCAGCCGGGCTTCAACGCCCTCAAGGGTCTGCTTCCGGTCAGTCTGGAGAGCGGTCAAATCGAGGTTCGGGATACCCAGGGGCTCTTTGCGCCGCCGCTGCACAATGCCTGGTGGAAGGCAGTCTCAAACGAACACGTAGAGTCCGGAAGCCTGGTAACCGACGGCACTCCGCAGGCGGTCATCGAGGGCATCAAATCTCCCTATGACTCGGCCGAGAACCGAAGCATCGTCGCCATCCATCTCAGGGACGCGTCTACTTTCGCGCCCTTCCTCGATACCTTCATGGATGTCCAGCAATCGAGCGACATCTCCGGTTCCGTCTCCGTCCTCAAGGGCACCGATAAGACACCTCAGTTCCAGTCCTTCCGCATTGGCTCGGCGGTCTATCACGTGGGAATTCTGCCCTGGTGGACGAGGCTCACTTTGTGGTTCATGCAGGTTCCATGGCTGGCAGCGGTTATCGTGGTTGTACTGGCCTTCCTGCTCGCCGTCTGGACCCGGCAATGGCTGCGCGCCAGAGCGCGAGCGCGCTTGAGGATGTCGGAGGATTAGTATGAAGGCTCCGAGGAAGGTGGCGCGTCCGAAGAGAATCGCGGTCACCTTCCGAGAATTTGGTTCCTGCTTGCGCCGCCCGTGTCCCGGGCGGCGCAGCGGCAGGCAGCAGAAAGAATCCACGGAACCCGCGGGTTCTCTCTTTGTTTAACGTTGAACGATCACAGGTATCGGAGACTGGGTAGAATGGCTCCCTATACAAGCTGGCTGGGAACGCGCCTTTTTCTTCTTCTTCCGCTGTTATTGCTTTGCAGTGCTACCGGCGGCTGTCGCGATCGCACGTGGCCGCTCTGGAACGCCTACTCGGCCCGCTTCATCGATCCGCAGGGAAGAGTCTTCGATCCCCAGACCGATCAGCGCACCACTTCCGAGGGCCAGGCTTACGCGCTGTTCTTCTCGCTGGTCACCAACAACCGTACCCAGTTCGACCGCATCCTGGCCTGGACCCAGACCAACCTGGCCGGCGGCGATCTGACTCAGAACCTGCCTGCATGGCTTTGGGGCAGGGACAAGGACGGCGCGTGGAAGATCCTCGACACCAACTCCGCCTCCGATGCCGACACCTGGATCGCCTACTGCCTCGTCGAGGCCGGCCGCCTGTGGAAGGCGCCCGCCTACACCCAGTTAGGCAAAGCCATGCTGCCGCTCATCCAGAGGGACGAAGTGTCGACGCTGCCAAACTTCGGCCCCATGCTGATGCCCGGCCGCTCCGGCTTTCAGCATGAGAAGACCTGGACGCTGAACCCAAGCTATCTGCCCGAGTTCGTTCTCACCCGGCTCTCGACAGCCGACCCGGGCGGTCCCTGGGCCGATATCGCGGTCCGGATTCCGGCTCTGCTGGAGCAGGCCTCGCGCCACGGCTTTGTGATGGATTGGGTCGACTACGTTCCCGGCGACGGCTTTTATCCCACTACGCCGGTTCGCGACGGCGCAGATCCCAGCTCCCAGTCCATCAACGGCAGCTACGACGCCATCCGCGTCTACATGTGGGCCGGCATGATGGATCCAACCGTGACCGACCGGGCGCGCATCCTCAACACCATCCCCTCCATGGCCACCTACCTTGCCGTTCATGATGCCCCCCCTGAAAAAGTGAACGTGAGCGGCGTCCCGTTGGAGCAAGATGGTCCGATAGGCTTTTCCGCGGCTTTGCTGCCGTATCTGCGCGCCTATCCTGAAACATCGGCCGCCAGCGGCCGCCAGTTGATCAAGATGTCCGCGCAGAAGGACGCCGCAACAGGACTGTACGGAAAGGGTTTAGCATATTACGATCAGAATCTCGCCTTATTTGGAACCGGTTTTCTGGATGGCCGGTTCCGATTTGGTCCTGGCGGGGAATTGATCGTAGAATGGAAAGTCCGATGAGCTCGGTTCCCGAAGCGCGTAGACGGGTCGGTACGGTGGTGTTCTGCCTTCTCATGGCGGCTGCGGTTGGACTCGCCCAAAAGCCGGTTTCGCCGAGCGCGAAACCCGCCAGCGCATCCGCCAATACCGTTCTCTCTACCCGGAACGTTCTTTTGGAGAAGGCGCGCGCCTCAGAGAGCAGGAGCCGGCCCGATCTGGCCCTCCAGCTCTGGCAGCAGATGCTGCTCTCGGACCCCTCAAACACCGAGGCGCTGGCCGGAGTCGCACGCTGCTACAAGCTGATGGGCAACAACGATAAGGCCACGGAAGCGCTGACCCGGCTGCGCGCCGTAAGCCCCAACGATCCGAATATCTCCCGGATCGAGGCCATGTCCAGCAGTCAGGCCGAGAGCGAGCAACTGAAGAAGGCCGGCGTGCTGGCCCAGCAGAACAAGCCCGATGAGGCGATGGCAGTCTACCGCAAGCTCTACGGCAATACCCCGCCTGGCGGTGACGTCGCCCTGGGTTACTATCAGACCCTCTACGCCACCAAGACCGGCAAGGCGGACGCCATCGCCGGCATGCGCGCGCTGGTGGCCAAGAACCCCGGTTATGCCCCGTACAACATAGCCCTCGGCACCATGCTCACCTACCAGGCGCCCACCCGCGCCGAGGGCATCCGCATCCTCCAGGCCAACCAGAACAACCCCGACGCCCAGGCCGCCCTGCGCCAGGCTCTCATCTGGAACGCCGCAAACCCGGCCACGGCCGGGCAGTTGCGCACCTATCTCAGCACCCATCCTAAAGACCAGGAGGTCGCCCGCGATCTCCAGCAGGCCGAAAGCACCCTGGCCCGGATGAACTCCGGCATCGCCCGTACTCCCGAGGAGCAGGCCGCCTTTGCCGCCCTCAACTCCAACCGCATCGACGAGGCGGAGAAGCGGTTTGCGGCGCTCATCGATCAGGACCCCACCAACGGCCGCGTCATCGCCGGCATGGGTTTCCTGCGCATGAAGCAGCAGAACTTCGGGGCCGCCATCAGCTTCCTCTCTCAGGCCGAGGCCGAAGGCTACAAGGAAAAAGCGGTCGAGGATGCGCTGGCCAACTCCCGGTTCTGGTACACCATGGGCGAAGCCACCCAGGCCTTTGATAACAACCAGTTCGATCTGGCCCGCATGAAGTACACCGATGCCCTGGCCATGAACCCAAAGAGCCCCGATGCGCTCAAGGGACTGGCCGGCATCGACGTCAAACAGGAGCAGTTCGCCAAGGCCGCCGAGGTCTACTACCAGTTGCTGCGCATCCGCCCCGCCGACGGCGATGGATGGCGCGGCCTCTTCCTCGCCTACGCCCGCGAAAAGGAGTACGGCCAGGCCCTCGATACCGTAAGCCGGTTCCCGGCGTCCGTACGGGCCACCCTGGCCAAGGACCCCGACTACCTGCAGACTTTGGCAACCATCTACCAGGCCCAGGGCCACAACGCCGAGGCGCAGCGTGTGCTAGCCCAGGCGCTCGCCCTTCCGTTCCCCGACGATGGATCGGCCCTCGCGCTCAATACCCGCGTTCAATACGCAGGCATCCTGAACCAGGTCAAGCGCTACGAAGAGGCTCTGACCCTGTTCATCGGGGTCATCAACAAGGACCCCTCGAATCTCTCCGCCTGGGAGGGCCTGGTAACGGCCCGCCACAACCTCGGCCAGGATTCCGAGGCTGTCAACGACCTGAAGATGATGCCGACGGCCACCTATGACGCGGCCCTCGCCGATCCCGGCTTTCTCTCCATGCTCGGCGCCATCTACCAGCAGGCTCACCAGTACGACGTGGCTCTGGGCTTCCTCGATCGCGCCCAGAAGCAGATGATCGCCGCCGGCGGCACTCCGACGGTCGATCTCCAGCTCCAGATGGCTTCGCTCTACCTGCTCAGCAACGATCCAACCAGCGCCTACGCCATCTATCGCCAGGTCCTCCTCGCCAACCCTGAGAACGCCGGGGCATGGCAGGGCCTGATCAATACCCTGCACGCCACCAATCGCGACTCGGAAGCCCTCCAGCAGATCGCCCAGATTCCATCGGCAACGCGTAAGGAACTCGAGTCCAGCATCGAGTTTGTGCAGACCGAGGCCGGCCTCTATGCCGGCGCGGGCGACACCACCCGGGCCCTTGAGTACGCACGGGCCGTCGAGGATCACTACGCCAAGCTGCACCAGCAGCCCCCCGCCGACATCGACGTAGAGAACGCCTGGCTGCTCTACAACGCGGGCAACGACCGGCTCCTCTATCCCGACCTGATGCGCCTCGGAGGCCGCACCGATCTGACCGCCGCGCAGCGGGAGACGGTGCAGAACATCTGGGCCAACTGGAGCGTCCGCCGCGCCGGCACGGCCTTTGACAACGGCAACTACCGCCGCGCCGTCGATATCCTCGATGCCGCCAACCAGGCATTCCCTAACAATCTCGCCGTCCGCAAGGCCGTAGCCGGCGGATACGTCCGCGTAGGGCGCGCCAAAGAGGCGCTGGCTCTTTTCAAGACGGTTCCGCTGCAGGACGCCACCTCGGGCGACTTCCAGGGCGCAATCGGCGCGGCGCTGGCCGCAAACGACAAGGCCCAGGCCGAGATATGGCTCCGCGAGGCCATGGATCGCTACCCCCGCGATCCGGCCATCCTCACCCTCGCCGCCCAGTACGAGCAGGCCCGGGGAGACAGCGGAAGGGCAGCGGACTACTATCGCGCCTCAATCGCCGTCATGCCCAGGGTTACGCCCGTCGACCGGCTGGCCCACATCCTCGTCAATCCCGACGAGGACACCAAGACCCACAAGGCAGTCACGGCAGCGGACCTAGAAAAGCTGCTTGACCCCAACTCGGAGCCCTTCCAAAAGACCACCAAACTTCCGGCGCTACCGGCCTATGGGGCCGATCCCTACGCGGGAACCGCTCCGGTAATGCTGACTCAGCCCTCAGGGCAACCCGCCAATAAAACCACGCCGACCACCAGCCCGGCTTCGAATGTGCAACCGCTGCCTGGCGGCGGTTCCGGCCCGTACATACTGCCCATTCCAAACGGCGCCCTTTCAGCGCCGCAACTCTTCGCCCGCCCGGTTGCGGTATCGAGCGGTGGAACCGGCGCAGGCCAGGCGAGCGGTCAGGCTGCGGCATCCACCTCGACTTACATTCCGAACACCCCGATTCTGGCCAATCCCCCGCATTCCATGGCCTCCGACGCTTGGATGGGACTGGTCTTCTCGCTCGTCTCCGGCGGCCGCAACGCCGAGGCCCTCCAGGAGCTGAGCAAAATTCCCCTCGATGTTCGCGCGCAGCTTGAGTCGAATGTCGAGTTCGTGCAGGGAATCGCCAGCCTGTATCTTGCCGTGGGGGATGTGGGACGCGCCCAGTCTTACCTCAGCCGCGCGGAAGGCTACTATCAGATTCACCGCATGAACATGCCGGCAGGACTCGAGATCCAGCACGCATGGCTGCTCTACAACCTCAAGGATGACGCCGCGCTGTATCCGGTGATGCAGCGGCTCGACATTCGCGGTGACCTCACGGCCGCCCAGCATACCGACATGGAGAATCTGTGGGCGAGTTGGGCCGTTCGCCGCGCCACAGACGCCATGGATCGCGGCAACATGCTGCGCGGGGTTGAGATCCTTCAGGCGGCATCGCAGGATTATCCCTCGAACCTTACCATCCGCCGCGCGGTCGCCGGAGCCTACGCCCGGGTCGGGCGCGGGGCCGACGCCGTCGCGCTCTACAAGACCATTCCCATGGACGACGCTCCAGCCGGCGATTATCAGGGCGCGATCTCGGCTGCATTGACGGCCGGCGACATGGCCCAGGCGGAGATCTGGCTCCGTCAGGCCCTGGCAAAATCCTCAAACGACCCCGGAATCCTTGCGCTCGCGGCTCAGTTCGAGCAGGCGCGCGGCAATAACGAACGCGCCACGGCCTTCTGGCGGGCAGCTCTGGCCGCCATGCCGCCGGGCTCCGCCATTCAGCCTCTGCCCACCGTCGCGGCCTTCCCGCCGGGAACTTACCGCGCTCCGGCTGCGGGCGATACCAAGAAGCTGCTCGATCCGCGGCTCGATCCGCTGCCGCCGGTGGGCCAGCAGACTCCTTTGCCCTCTTACCGCTTCCAGCCAGGCACCGGCGTCCCCGCTCCCGAGCAGCAGCAGACCGTGCCGGTTCAGCCGTCTGCGCCGTCGAACACCCGGCCTTCCAACTCGCCCCTGCCGATGCCGTCTAGTTCGCCCTCCTACGGGCCGGGTTATGGACAGCCGGGAGGTGTGCCGACAGGCGCGTCCCTGTATATCCCGCAGCGGCAGGACGGGGGCATCTCTGCACACACTCCCGCGCTGATTGAGCAGAGCGCCGTGCAAGGTCCGGCCCCCCAGCCCTACCGTCAGACGGGTTCAACGCCAAGGACCAACAACGACTCCGCATCGAACCTCGGCCAGTTTATGGGCCGCGTGAATCTTCCGCCGTCCGAGCAAACCATCTCCACACCCCCTCCCAATCTGCCCGCGCCCCGTCAGGCAAACGGAACTCCCCGCGCCTCTGAGCAGGCGCAATTGCTTTTTGGGGGCCAAACCGACAGCCAGCTGACCCAGGGCGGAGCGATTCACCCGCTGGCCAACTCTCCTGCCAATGTGGGCTACACATCTGCGCAATACACGCCCTCGGCACAAGAGGCCACCACCGGCGCTTACTCAGCGGCCAAGCCCTCTGACCAGCCGCAGGCCCAGGCGCAGCCCGCGGAACAAAAGCCTCAGCCCGAGACACCGGCGCAGCAGATTACCACGACGCGGCGCAAGACGAAGAAATCCAAGACGACCACCCAGACACTGGGCAACGCTCCGATCGTTCAGAATCAGGAGACCCTTTCGGTCCCGCAGCAGACCCAGGCGCAGCCCGTCGCTCCCATTGCGGTGCCGCAGCCCCAGACGAGCACGGGCCCCGGGCTCACCGACGAGGAGCTTCAGGATCGCGAACTGCCCCCTTTGCGCGGACCCTGGGTGCGCACCCAGCGCCAGGCCGCTCCGCTCAGTCCACGCGATCTGGCCGAGCAGCAGCTTACCGCCATCCAGTCCAGCTACAGCGCATGGATGGGCGGCACGGGCGACTTCAGCTACCGCTCCGGCGCGCTGGGCTTTTCGCATCTGGCCATGATGGATGTGCCCATGGAGGTTTCGCTCCCCCTGGGTTTCCACGCCCGGTTTACCGTCGTTGCTAAGCCCGTATTCCTTGACTCCGGCCAGGCAGACGGTACGGCCACCATGACGGTTGTCGAGTCCACCGTCAGCGGATCCACCGCCGTAAATATCCCCGAGCCCCTCGGTACCCTTACCACCACCGACACCACGCCCCCGCCGCAGCAGAACGCCGTGGGCCTGGGCGGCGAGATCCAGTTGGCCTTTCCGCACTTCGCCCTGGCCGGCGGCTATACGCCCAACGGATTCCTCGTCTCCACCTTCACCGGCAGACTCTTCTGGAAGCCCGGCAACGGCCCGCTCACCTTCAGCTTCGTACGCGATTCGGTCAAGGACTCCGAGCTCTCCTACTCGGGTCTGCGCGATCCGGCAGGCGCTTCGCTGGCAACTCTGGGCGCAATCTGGGGCGGCGTCGTCTCCAACCAGGGAACCATCCAGTACAGCCGCGGGGACGCCCAGTCGGGCTTTTACTTTGCCGGCAGCGGCCAGTACCTCACCGGCTACAACGTCGAGAACAACAAGCGTTACGACGGCACGGCCGGCGCCTACTGGCGGGCCTTCGTCAACCCCGAGTACGGTACCCTCAGCATCGGCGCCAACTTCTTCGCCATGCATTATGACAACAATCAGAATGCGTTTACCTATGGCATGGGCGGCTACTTCAGCCCGCAGGGCTACTTCCTGGGCAACGTGCCCTTTACCTGGGACGGTCACTACGGCACCAAGCTCCACTACTCGGTGATGGGCGCGGCCGGTGTGCAGGCCTTCTCAGAGAATGCCACACCGCTGTGGCCGCTTCCGGCTCAAAAGGCGACCGAGACAGCCAACAATAACGCCATGCTGCCCAACTTTTCGAGCGTCGGCGCCAACTACGACCTTCGCTTCGAAGGAGCCTATCAGGTGACCCCGCACTGGTTTGTGGGCGCAAGGTTTGAGGCCAACGACTCGCGCGACTACGGTCTCGGCTCGGGCAGCTTCTTTATCCGCTACGTCTTCCGCGAGCAGCCATCGACAGTCTCCGGACCCACCGGCAACTTCCCGTCCGACGGCTTCCGGCCATTCACCGTCCCCTAGCCCGAACGCAGAGACGCAAAAGGAGGCCAGTGCAGCGCACCGGCCTCCTTTCGCATTTACGCGGCTATACCTTTTTGAGGGGCTTGTGCACCGGCACCACCTGAACGGTCACGTCCCGGATCTCGCTCAGGAAGCGGTTCAGCACCGATCCCCGCAGCAGAATCTCCCACCGCGAGCGCACCGGCTGGCCAAATACCACGTGCGAGATATTCTCCTGCTGCGCGTAGCGAATCAGCGCGTCGGAGACGTTGCGGTCGGTAAGCGTAACTACATGCGCGCCCAAGTCGCGGGCCATGCGCATGTACTCCTCCAGGCGCTGGTGGGCCTCCGGGTCGCTGTGCCCTTTGTCGTCGGGCTTGTTCACGTGGACCGCGTACCAATTTGATGCCAGTCTTCCGGCCACGCGTGCGCCCACGCGCAGCAGCCGCTCGGTCCCGGGCCGCTCGCTCAGGCACACCATGACCTTCTCGGGCATGGGAGCCTGCTCCAGACCCTGGGTTCGGCGATAGTCCGCGGCGCGGCTGCCCACCTGCTCGGCCGTGGTGCGCAGCGCCAGTTCGCGCAGCATGTTCAGGTTGCCTTTGCGGAAGAAGTTGGCCAGCGACTGCTCGACCTTGTCCGGCGCGTAGATCTTGCCCTGCCGGAGCCTGCCGCGCAACTCCTCCACGGTCAAGTCCACGTTGATGACTTCGTCGGCGCGCTTCAAAAAGCTGTCGGGAACCGTCTCGCGGATCACGGTGTTTGCCGAGCGGTTTACCGAGTCGTTCAACGTCTCGAGGTGCTGGATGTTGACCGCGGTCCAGACGTTGATCCCGGCGTCGAGCAGCTCCAGAACGTCTTCGTAGCGCTTGCGATTCTTGCTGCCCGGAACGTTGGTATGGGCCAGCTCGTCCACGATCACCGTGTTCGGCTTGCGCGCCAGGACGGCGTCGACATCCATCTCCTGAAGGTTCACGTTCTTGTAGGGGAGCACCTTGAGCGGGACCTGTTCGAGATCGCCGATCTGTTCCGCTGTCTCCTTGCGGCCGTGGGTTTCAACCAGGCCGATGACCACGTCCACGCCCTGCTGGCGGAGCAGGTGCGCGTCCAGGAGCATGTGGTAGGTCTTGCCCACGCCGGGCGCAGCGCCGATGTAAACCTTCAGGCGGGCCGGTTCCTTGGTCTTTTCTAAAACTATCTCAGCCATGAACTAGCCCACCTCGACAGGATGACGGTTCTCGGCGGCCACGGCCACCGGCAGCGTAAAGCGGAACGTGGTTCCATGCCCCAGCCGGCTCTCGACGGCGATCTGGCCACCCAGGGACTCGACCAGCCGGCGCACCAGCGCCAGGCCCAGCCCGGAGCTCTTCTCCGAATATGTGTTGAAGCGGTCGAAGATCGTGCTCAGCCGCTCGGCCTCAATGCCGCGGCCCGTGTCGCGCACGGTGAAGTGCACAAACTCGCCCACCTCGTCGGCGGTGAGCAGAATCTCGCCCTCGGCCGGCGTGTAGCGCAGAGCGTTGCTGAGCAGATTGTCGAAGATCGAGCGCACGGCCCGGTGATCGCCGACGATCTGCGACAGATCGGCGTAGGCCAGCACATCGATCCGGATGCGCTTCTCCGCGGCCTCGTCCACGTAGCGGTTGCGGGCCTCGTTCAGGATGTCGAGCGGACGCAGACGCACCATGTTGAACTCCCGCTTTCCGGCATCGAGCTCGGCCACTTCGATCAGGTCGGCCATCAGGTCGTTCAGCCGTTCTCCCTCGGCGCCGGCCTCGGCCAGCAGCTCCGCCTGCAAGGGCCGGAGCTCTCCACCGAAGCCCTGGTTGAGAGCGTAGAGCCCGCGCCGCAGGCGCAGCAGCGGATCGCGCAGCTTGCGGCTGGCCACGCCAATGAACTGCGTCTTGAAGCGATCCGTGTCCTTCAGGCTGGTGACATCCTCAAGCGTCGTCACCGCGCCCAGCAGCCGGCCTTCGGAGTCGCGCATGGGGGTGGCGCGCAGCCGGTAGCTTCGCTCCTGTTCGCCGATGCGCATGGGCAGCATGGCCGACTCGCCCTCGATGGCGACCGCCTTTTGCAGCGAGACGGCGTCGCGGATGGCGCTCAAAATCTTCTCTCCACCCTGGGTCTTGGTGAGCGCCATGCGGTCGCCGGCCGTATCGCCCAGCACTTCCTTGGCCGCCTGGTTGATCCGGAGCAACTGGCCCCGGCCGTCGGTCACGATCACAGGCTCAAAGATGGACTGGAGAACCGCATCCGAGAGCTGAAACTCCATCTGCCTGCGCCCGGCATCGGTCTCGCGCAGCTCCCGCAGCCTGGCGGCCATGCGGCCCAGCTCGCCGGCGATCACGCCAAAGCTGTCCTTGCCCGTCCATTCCACCGCGTGGTCCAGCTTGCCCTCGCCGATCCGCCGGGCGTCGCGGGCCACGCGGATGATGGGCCCGAGAACAAAGAAGACCGTGGCGGCCGCGGTCAGCAGTGCGCCGGCCGCGCACACATACGCCAGCGTCCCCAGGCCCGCCGCAGCCAGGGCATGGCGGCCCGAGATCACAAGATAGAGTGTCAGGGTCGCAGCCACCGCACAGCCCAGTACCAGCCGCTGGGTCAGATTCAACATGCTTTTACTCCCGCAGCAATCCTAGCTGCCAACCATCCCGCGTACTCACTGCCGCCGCGAGCACTCTTCGCCTCTACCATTCTGTCGGACAGCACCATGATTCTCAAAATTCCCTCATATCTTCGCCATGCAACTCAGGGGATCCTGCAAACGGCCAGGGAGCTGTTGTGCCAGCGGCAGTCCAGACCACCTGACTGAGACAGGTCCACAATCACCCAATCGACGCCGGAGAGCCGCTTGAGCCTTTGGAAGTCCGCCGGCCCGAAATGTGACCAGCCTTGCTGAGCCGCCACCTCGCGATCCCAGGCAGCGCCAAGCTGCGGCACTTCGATCACCATGGCTGCATCTTTCACAGCGTCGGCCAACTGGCTGCGCTCGGCCAATGCGCGAAAGCCGTGAAAGTCCTCACCCTCGGCCTCAAGGTAGTGGGGACCGAGGGCGAAGCGGGCGTCGGTGGGGGTGTTTTCCCGCACCCAGGCAAAGGCCTGAAGCCAGGGGTTGGCCGGCGTCTCTCCGGGCCACTCGACGTGCGGGCTGCCGGAGTACTCCGCGCACTGCACGGCCGCCATTCCGCCGTTTGCCGCGAGGAGGAAGATCGCCCAGCGCCACCAACTGCGCCCCAGCAGGTAGCGGCCGGCCAGTCCGCCGCCAACCAGAGCCATGAACAGGTACACGAGTTCCAGATAGCGCATGGGCTGGAGGCTGGTCAGCCGGACCCAGGCCGGGGGAGTCTGCATGGCGAGCGCCACCGCCTGCTGGAAGACGCCGTAGACAAACACCGCGGAGGCAAACCGCGCCAGCGGCAGATCGCCCTGCCTTCGCGCCAGCCGGCTCAGCGCCCAGAAAAGCGCCAGCGGCGCAACGGCCCCCAGCCACTCGTACCAGTGCCAGCGGGTGAGGCTCATGTAGCCCTTGAAATAGAGGGCCTGCCGCCACGGCGGGCTGGGCGGCCCAAAGGCCCAGCCGAGGGGCATCAAGGCCGCCGCTGCGACGCCCAGCGTCTTCTGCTTCGCGGGCTCGCGCAGCATAAGCGTCAAGATCGCGGCGAACGAGATTCCGAAGGCGGCCATGATGGGGTGGATGGGCAGGGCCAAGACTAGCAGCGCTGCCGCCGTCCAGCGCCGCCCCGCGAGCAGCTCGGCCACGGCGGTGACAATGAGCGCGGTCGCCAGATTCCTCGGATGCAGATGCTGGTCCATGACCAGCAGCGCGGTTCCGGCAACCGGCAGCGTGAACATGGCGCTGACCATGGCCACAGCCGCCCACTGCGCATGAGTCTCGTTGAAGAGCCGGCGGGCGATGCGGTGGCAGCCCCAGAGCACCGCAAAGAGCGCGGCAAGCTGCCAGAGGAGCGCGGCCCAGGCCACGCCCATCCCGGTGAGCCGGATAAACGCCGCCATCCAGTCGGGAAAGACCGTTGCCTGCATCTGGAGTTCGAAGAACTGCGCGTCGAAAGGGAAGAGCCCCGGATGCAGCCGGTGTTTGATGGCCGCCAGGTACACGGCGTCGTCCTCAAGGCCGGGATGGTAGCCCATGGTGAGGAAGCCCGCGGCGGTGAGCGCCGCCACCGGCAGAAGCCGACCCATCAGGCCTGGCGTTTTCGGATTGCCTGTTTCTGTCCCGGGCGCAGGTGCGGCTGGGCGGTCTTCAATCTCAGAGGTTAAAATCATGCTTGCGTCTTTATGTCCCCAGCCCTATCCATTCCGAGCGGCCTTGAAACCGCGGTTGAACCAGCTCAAGTCGCCGCGCTGCGGCTGGCCGTCGTCGTTCCCACTCTGAACGAGGAGGGAAATATTGGCGCGCTCATCGAGCGGGCCCGGACGGCGCTCGATCTTGAGAAAATCCCCTTTGAAATCATCGTAGTCGACGATGACAGCAGCGACCAAACCGCGGCCCGCGTCGAGGCCATCGCCGCCCAGGATTCGCGCGTGCGCCTCATCGTCCGCAAGGGCGAGCGGGGGCTCTCCGGAGCCATCCTCGACGGCTGGCGGGCGTCCACCGCCGACGTCTACGGCGTCATCGACGCCGACCTTCAGCACCCGCCGGAGGTTCTGCCCAGCCTCTACAAGGCCATCGTCTCCGGCCGGGATCTGGCCATCGGCAGCCGCTACGCGCAGGGCGGCGGCACAGGCAACTGGAATTTTGTCCGGAAGTTTCTCTCCTCTGCCGCGATCTGGGCTAGTTGGCCGCTGTTCCGGCGCGGTGTTCGCGCCCACGACCCCATGGCCGGCCTCTTCATGGTCCGCCGCGAGTGCGTGGAGAACATCCCCTTCCAGCGCCAGGGCTTCAAGCTGCTGCTCGACGTGCTGGTACGCAGCCGCGTCCGCTCGCTGGCCGAGGTTCCCATCGACTTCGGTCTTCGCACCGCCGATGAGAGCAAGGCCAATATGGGCGTGGGCATCGACTACGCCCGGCTGCTGGTGCGCCTGTACGCGCGCAAGCTGGGAATCGGCCGCGGTTGAAGCAGCCTGTAGTGGATGGGCTCTAGACGGCAGGCAGCAGCACCCTTAGCAGCAGAAACGCCGCGATACCCGCAAAGAACACCAGCGCCATCTTGATTCCAGGCTCGCGGTTGACCTCGGGCACCAGGTCGGTTGCGCCCACATAGAGAGCCACGCCGGCCGCGACCGGCATGCCGAACGGCAGCCAGCGAGGCGCGAGCGCGATGATCAGCACACCCACGATGGTTGCGCCGGCCAACGCAATCGCCGACCACAGCGCCGTGGTCCGGCTTCTCCCACCGGCCAGCATTACAGACGCCATGGTGAAACCCTCGGGCGCCTTGTGCAGCACAATGGCCACAAAGATCAGCCAGCCCATCTGGGTCGAAACGGCAAACCCCGAGCCGATAGCCACGCCATCAAAGAGCGCATGGACGCTCAACCCCGCCAGTACCGAGTCGCTCTTGCGGGGCGACATGAACTCGCCCTTGTGGGTCTCCTCGCCGTAGTGGAAGTGCGCGTTGATGGTGTGTTCGAGCAGGTGCATGGCGCAGTAGCCGGCCATGATCAGCACCGGGGCAAGAGCCGGATTCAGATGGATGCTCTCCGGCGCCATCTCCAGCACCGCGACCGACATCAGAAATCCCGCGCCGAGGGCGACAAAGTAGCGCAGGTATCGCTCCACTCCCCGGGCGCGGACCATCACCAGTCCGCCGGCCACATCGGCCAGCGCGGCGACAACTCCGAGGATTAAAGAGAGTCTGAGCATAAAGACTAGGGACTAGGGACTAGGGACTGCCCCTTCGATTGCAGGGACTTCATCATGGTGCGAATCATCTTTCCAACTTCGGTGCAGAGATTTTCGGCAGATTTCATGTGCGGACTGGACCCGAAGTTCAATGCCCTAGCTATTACGAGTTGCGTCTCTACTTCCGAGATCGAGCCGCGCGCATGGCCGAGAAACTGAATATACTCGCCCTTGGTTGCGCGGCCATAGCCCTCTGCAATGTTACTGGCAACTGAGACCGAAGCTCTGCGAAGTTGATTGGTGAGACCGAATCTTTCCGATTCCGGAAATGCATCTGTCAGTTTGTAGATTGCGAGCGTCAGCTCGATAGCGCGTTTCCAAACGTCTAAATCCCGAAACGATGCGCCCATGCCGATGTTCCTTTCGTCCCTAGCCCCTAGTCCCTAGTCCCTGCTTTTACCCACTGTGCCGGATGTGCATCACGTCGCCGTCCTTGACGACGTACTCCTTGCCTTCGAGGCGCAGTGTGCCTTTGGCCCTTGCGGCGGCTTCGGAACCGGCTTCGAGCAGAGCGTCCCAGCGAATGGTCTCGGCGCGGATGAAGTGGTGTTCCAGATCGGTGTGGATGACGCCCGCGCCCTGCGGAGCCCTGGCTCCGGCTGGAATGGTCCAGGCCCGGCACTCGTCCTCGCCGGCTGTGAAGAAGCTGATCAGGCCCAGCAGCTCGTAGCTTTTGCGGATGAGCCTGACCAGTCCGCTCTCGTGCAGGCCGTAGCCCTCCAGAAACTCGGCGGCCTCGTCGTCGTCCATCTCGGCAAGTTCGGCTTCCACACGGCCGCAGATGGCGGTGGCTCCGGCGTTGGGCTTTGCCGCGATCTCTTCCAGTTTGTACTTCTTTACCGCCGCATCGAGATCGTCGCCCAGGGTCGAGCTCTCGCTGATATTCAGTACATACAGGATGGGCTTTTGCGAGAGGAACATGAAGCCCTTGATGAGCTTCTTTTCCTCTGGAGTCATTTCGAGTTCGCGCAGCGGCTGCTCCCGCTCGATGGATTCCTTGGAGCGAAGCAGGAGCGAGTGCTCGTGTTCGAGCTCGGTGGTCTTGCCCTTCTTCATGTCCTTTTCTACGCGCTCGATGCGCTTCTCGATCTGGCCGAGGTCGCTGATCATCATGTCGAGCTCGACGCTTTTGACGTCGCGCAGGGGATCGATCTCGCCGACGTGGGGCACGGCGTCGTTCTCAAAAGTGCGCAGCACGTGGATGAGCGCGTCCACGTTGCGCAGGTTGGCCAGAAACGAGGTCTCCTTGAGCGCCTCCTGCCCGATGGCCGCCACGTCCACGTATTCAACCGTCGCGTAGGTGGTCTTCTTGGGCGAGTAAAGGGCGGAGAGCTTGTCGAGCCGCTCGTCGGGGACGCGCGCCACGCCAAGATGGGCGTCGCGGGGGTTCGAGTAGGCGTTCTCGTCGAGATGGAGCTTGGTCAGAATCTTGAACAGAGATGTCTTGCCCACCTGCGGCAGGCCGATGATGCCGGTTTTCATAGGGTTTCCATTGTGGCCCGCACAGTGATTTCAGCGCGCGAAGGGCCTCTTCGATGATACAGGAAAGGCAGCTTCTAGCTCCTAGCTTCTAGCCTCTAGCTAGTGCAGTGGAGCTATGAAAGGAAGTGCGCTCCTCAGAAGTGTCAGACATCGAGTTGCTTTCTGTGTTGCGGAAATGCCTGAGGCGTCACAAGAAGAGCTGGCAGCTAGAAGCTAGGAGCTAGAAGCTGCTCTTGCAATTAAGACTACCGTCACCAGGCCGAGCAGCAGCACTCCTTCTTCCACCCACGTGGAGCGGACGTGGAGCTTGTTGAAGTGGATGGTGATGGGGTTCTCGGGTTCGGCGGTGTTGATTGCGCCGCCGGCGGCTACCTTGTCGCGGTCCATGGCGGGGATGATGCCGTATTGGGAGTAGGCCGTGCCGGCGATCATGACGACCAGCAAGACCATCGGCGCGAGCACCGCGCCCTGCTTGAAGAGGCCAAAGAAGGGCGCGAGAGCCAGCACCGCCAGCGCGACCACTCCGCAGACCATTCCCATGCGGTGCAGGATGCGCAGCAAGGTTCCGACGATGGTTCCGGCTGTGTGCGTGTCCGGCGTGAGAGTCGAGAAGGTGACCGCGGCGACGACGGGGAAGAAGATCTCAGCGCCCAGCCAGACGATGAGGGCGAGGGTAAGGATGGTGCTCAGGGTGGTTTTCATAAAGTAGCCTCTAGCTGCTAGCTGGTTTTGTGGGTGAGACGTTGGAATATCCGGGAGACGAAGAACCTTTAAGAAACATCCCTCAGGCGCTAAAGCCCACGTCGCTTTTGCGGCAGTTACGGCACGGCTAAAGCCGTGCCCTTTCAAAACAGTGGGACAAAACAGTTCACAGGCAGTTACGGCACGCTAAAGCCGTGTCCTTTCAAAGCGGAGACCTGTTCAGAAACGCTCTGGAGTCCTGCCCTTCCCGCGCAGTTAAAAAAACGCGGGATGGGCAGGACAAAGCTGGAGGCTAGAAGCTAGTAGCTAGCAGCTCGCCTTTAGCAGCTAGCTTTTCTTGAGCGCGCGCTTGATCACGAGCTCAAGCGCCGCCTTGTTTTCGGCGTACTCCTTGTCGGTGATCTTGCCCTGGAGTCTGTCTGTCTCAAGCGCAAAGAGCTCGTCCTTGAGCGTCTCGGTGAGCGCGTCGCCCCTTTGTGCCGCGGTGCGAGGCGCAACTGCGCCCTCGGGCTTGCGGAGCAGGAAGGCAGCCGCTGCCACCAGCAGAATGCCGAGGCCGCCCAGGATCCACCACTTGTACTTGCTCAGGGGGTCGGGGGTGTTGATGGGTTCGCCGATGCCGCCGCCGGGCGTGTTGCCGGGCATGGCGGTGGAGCTCTGGTCGGCGCTGCCGGCCGCAGTGCCGTTGGCCTGCTGATCGCGGGGGATGGAGCCGGTGCCGGAGATGGTGAACTCCAGAGTCTTGCCGGCGGCCACGCTTTTGGCCAGGTAGGTGAGGATGCCGGGATCGGCGTTGACCGCGCTGAAGCTCGCACCCGTGGCCGAGCCGAAGGTCATGCTCTTGGGGATGAGCACGGCCACGTTATCGGCCTGCATGGACTCGACCAGCTTGAAGGCGTACTTGTTGCCGGAGTAGGGCAGGGTATAGGCGACCTGAAACATGGTGTCCTTGTCGCCGGCGTCGGGCTGGATGGGGAAGTTGAAGGAGTAGTGGCCCTTTGCGCCGTCCGGGTCGAGCTTGATGCTGGTGGGCAGACCGCCGGGGCGCTGGCCGATCACTTCCTCAACCGTGGCATCGGCGGGCAACTGGATCTCAAAGGACTTCGCGCTCCACTGGGTGGTGGGCGGCGAGCTGGTGTTGTGCACGAAGAAGCGCTCGTCGACGGAGAGCTTGCCGTTGGTGGTTTCAATCTCGATGACGTCGGCCTCGGTGTAGACGCCGGAGACCTTCTGGGCGACGTCGTAGACGGCCACATCGCCCGACTGGCCGGCCGCAGGCGAAGCGATGAAGTAGCCCGCGCCCTGGTGGGTGACGCGGATCAGGTACGGTCCCGCGGTGGGCAGCTTGAGAGAGTAGTGGCCCTTGGCGTCGGTGTTGGTGTTGGTAACCGGGCTCATGCCCTGCTGCACGTCCACCAGCTCGACCAGGTCGCCCGCGGCGGGCTTGCCGGTGGTCTTGTTGGTGACGATGCCGGTGGCGGTTGTGCCCTGGGCAAAGCTCGATGCGGCCATGAGGCAAAGGCCAAAGATGGCGGTGAGAATTCGCGTCAATCTCATGTCGTTTTCAAATCCTTCAATCGTTCTGATACCAGTTTTCTACGCCTTTTGCAGGCGGTCGATCTCGGCTAGCAGCTTTTCGGCCTCGGCTTCGAGGATGGAGCGCTGCTTGACGAAGTCCTCTTCCGGATACTTGCCGGCGCGGTGTTCGAAGTTGAGGTCGCGCAGGTTGTCGTAGATCTGCTCCTTGCGCTCGAAGAGGAAGTCGAGCTGCGACTTCTCCTTGCGGGCGGCAAAGGCATTCTCCGGCCAGAAGGTGTAAAGAAAGAGCACGATCAACAGCACCGCGCCCGCAATCAATCCCAAGGTTGGGGTCATAACTAAAAACCTCCGTCGTCGCTGCCGGTTTCGCGGCGAATGCGCTCGCGGCGTTCGCGCTCGGCCGGGTCGAGTGCCGCTTCATCGGAACCTTCGGCTGCCAGGGCTCCAGACTTGCCGACCCTGAGACCTCCCCAGCGGCGAATGAGCAGGATGGTGCCCAGGGCCGCGGCCAGAAATACCGCGAAGGGCGCGATCCACGCGATCAAGTCGAATCCCCGTGCGGGCGGAGCCGCCAGAACCGTTGCGCCGTACTTGGCCGTGAAGGCGTCGAAGATCTGCCGGTCGCTCAGGTTGGCTGCGATGTCGGTTCTGAGCTCGGCGAGCTCGCGGGTCGAGTCCTGACAGCCGACGTGGTTGCACTCGCCGGCCAACTGCGCGCAGCCGCAGACGCACATCAGGCGGTGGCTGAGGTCGTTGTAGCGGGAGGCGGCGTCGGTTGCGCCCATGGAAAGATAGACGGCCGCTGCCAGCGCTATGGCCTGCAGGGGGCGGGTTGCGGAAATGAATGTCGATTTAAGCTTCAGGGCGATCATGCCTGACCTCCTTGAATTGCCGGGGTACCGCTGGGCTTTGTGGCCGCAGCGCCGGGCTTCAGGCTCGGCACCAGGGCGATGAGCGTGCCCATGACCATGATGACCAGGCCTGCCCAGATCCAGCCGACGAGGGGATTGAGGTAAGCCTTGATGATGGGCTGGCCGGTGTCGGGGTTAGAGCCCTCATAGACTACGTAGAGATCCCACAGGAGCACGGAGTGAACGGCGACCATGGTCTGCGGCTGGCCGCTGACCAGGTAGACGCGCTTCTCCGGGGCGAGCTGGAAGGCGGGCTTGCCGTGGTAGCTGACGTCGAGCATGGCGTAGTCGGAGTCGTAGTTGGCGTTCGAGTCCTGGGTGAAGCCGGTGCAGGTGAGCGTGTAGGGGCCGATGCCCATGCGGTCGTTGAGGCCCAGTTCGTGCTCGATGTTCTGGTTGAAGGCCGCGCCGCAGAGTCCGACGATGGAGATGACCACGCCGATGTGAACGATGTATCCGCCGTAGCGGCGGGTGTTGCGGCGGGTGAGCAGCCATGCGCCGGCGAAGATGTTGCGGTGGGTCTGCTTGGCGATGACCGATGCGCCGCGCGAGAACTCCGAGAGAATGGCGACGAGCACCGCCGCGCAAAGGGCGAGGCCGACGATGGCGTAGAACGCGCCGCTCTGGAACTGGCCGTCGGACCAGGGACGCGCGCCGCAAACCAGGCAGACGATGACCGTTACCCAGAGCGCTACGGTGGGCATTACGAAGTTGCGCTTGATGGCTTTGAACGAGGTGGAGCGCCAGGGCAGCAGCGGACCAACGCCCGTGAGGAAGAGCAGGAAGAGTCCGATGGGCACGGCGACGCGGTTGTAGAACGGCGCGCCGACGGTGACCTTGGAGCCTTCGACGTACTCCGACAGGATGGGGTAGAGCGTGCCCCAGAGGATGACGAAGCAGGCCGTGAGCAGGACGAGATTGTTGAACAGGAAGCTGGACTCGCGGCTGACCAGCGACTCGAGATGATGCTCGGTCTTGAGGTGCTTGTGGTTGAGGATGTAAGTAAAGATGCAGACCGCGAGCACGATTCCCATGAAGACCATGAACCAACTGCCGATGGTGGACTGGGCAAAGGCGTGGACCGAGCTGACCAGGCCGCCGCGGGTGAGCATGGTTCCGAGGATGGTGAGCAGGAAGGTGGAGAAGATGAGCCACATGTTCCAGCTCTTCATCATGCCGCGGCGCTCCTGCATCATGACGGAGTGAAGGAAGGCTGTGCCGGTGAGCCAGGGCATGAAGCTGGCGTTCTCGACGGGGTCCCATCCCCAGTAGCCGCCCCAGCCGAGCACGGCGTAGGCCCAGTGCATGCCGAGGAAGATGCCGACGGTGAGAAACATCCAGGTGACGAGGGTCCAGACGCGGGTGATCTTGATCCATTTTTCGCCGGGGTAGCGCATCATAAGCGCGCCCAGGGCAAAGGCGAAGGGAACGGTGAAGCCCACGTAGCCGAGGTAGAGCATCGGCGGGTGGATGACCATCTCCGGGTACTGGAGGAGGGGATTGAGGCCGTTGCCGTCCTGGGGAATTGCGCCGGTGAGCAGCGAGAAGGGCGGGGCGTTGAAGTTGAGGACGAGCAGGAAGAAGACCTGCACGGCGGCCAGGATTGCCGAGGCGTAGGCGTAGAGGGTGACGTCGGTTTTGTGGCGCAGACGCATGACAAAGCCGAAGGCCGCGAGCAGCCAGGCCCAGAGGAGAAGGGAACCCTCCTGGCCGGACCAGAGAGCGGCGAACTTGTAGGCCCCGGGGAGGGCGATGTTCGAGTGCTCGGCGATGTAGGCGATGGAAAAGTCGTTGGTGAAGACCGACCAGACCAGGGCGAAGGCGGCGGCGGTGACGGCGACGAAGCCGGCGATTCCGGCGCGGCGGGCGGTGTCTGCCAGGCGTTCCGGGGAGACGCGCGCGGGGCGGCCGGAGGCGATGAGCCAGAGGGCTGCCGCGCCGGCCACAAGGTTGTAGGCCGCCAGCGCTAAAGCTATGAGAAGACTAAAACTGCCAAGAGTTGCCATGAGGGCTCCAAGACGATTTTCGCACGTGGGCGGGGAAGGCCGTCCCGGCATCGGTCCTTACACATTGTCGGATACGGGGTCTGAGGGGAAAGTGATTCAGATCACCAGGTGTTAGACGCGGCAGGAAGGGGATTTGTTGAAAAGAATCGACATGAGCGTTCGGGGGTAAAATGCCTCCATGCCGACGTTGTGGGTGGAGGATGGGTTCCGGTTCTTCTTTTATTCGAACGAGGGATCGCCGCGCGAGCCGGTTCACGTTCATGTTGAGAGGGGCGGGGAAGAGGCCAAGTTCTGGCTGCGGCCGGAGGTGAAGGTGGCTTACAATGATGGCTACGACGCGCGAACGCTCCGCCGGTTGATGGCGAAGGTAGAGATGAGCCGTATGCGCATCGAGAGGGCTTGGGATGAGTTCTTCGGTTAGCGCGAAATCGGTTCGGTTCGATGCGGACTCGATGTGGGTGGAGTTGAGCGACGGGCGGACCATTGGGGTTCCCCTCGCCTGGTTCCCCCGCCTGCTGCGCGCCACGCCTGCGGAGCGGGGGCAGGTGCGTCTGAGCAGCCGCGGACTGCACTGGGAAGTGCTCGACGAAGATGTGTCGGTGGCGGGATTGCTGGACGGCCTCGGCGATCAGCGAGCCGATACGAGCTTCGCGGCGTGATGAGCGGCTGAATTTCGGAGACTAGGCCACCAGAGTGTTCCTGTGTCGTCGGAGGGTTCCTCTGAAATGCCCTATTTTGGCCAATCGATTCGAATCACCTGCGAGGGGTGCTTCCCCCGATTGGCTGTAATCCGCTCATTGTGAAAATTGATGAGACAACTGCCCAAGTCTTCGCCCTCGACATGAACTCCACTCAATGGTACCGGAACGCCTTCCTCGCCTAAATACAACAGCATGGGCTGGCCGCGAAAGACAAAAAGGCCGCCCTCAATGCGGCCATCTTTGATTAGAGGGGCAAACTTGAAAATGTCTTGCGATCTAATCTGCATGCCGACGCGCACCACAAATGAGAGTCCCGCCCGCCCTCGAAAATGAGACAACCCAAATGCAATCCTCACGAGTTCATCACTCGGTTTGCCTGCAACCTGAGAACCGCGTCCGATGGGCTTGTCTCCGTTGTAGCTGAAGTTGATCAATGTCTTCAGGAACCAACGTTCGAGAATCAGCCCATTGATTCGATGTTTGATCACGTTGGTTATCCGGACCCGAATTCTCTGCCGAGCTTGCTCGATGCGGTTAAATTCCCGCAAGGTGTTGAACGCCTCTGCTCCTCCTTCGTCGACCGGGGAAAGGATGTTGTTGTGCCTTTCGCATAGGATTTTCGCTGTCAGGTTGGCAAGGCCGATCTTCCGCCCTTCCGGGCACCACGGAAATCCTTGCACAAGGATCTCATCATCGACAAACAGGGACGCCGACACCAAGTGCTCCCGCGAAGCCTTGTCGCCGCAATCGCCTAAGCAAGCTGCCCAGCAGTCCATTTTTCGCTCTCTTCCCTTTCTTGGGCGTTGGAACAAATCGAATCAGCCGATGAGGAACTCCTTATCGCGGAGGTCTTTGATGGTGTCGCGGAGCTTGGCGGCTTTTTCGAACTCAAACCTCTTGGCGGCTTCGCGCATGTCGGCTTCCAGCTTGGCGATGTAGGCGTCTACCTCTTCGGCGTTCTTGAAGTCGGGGATGCCTTCGGCCTGCTCCTCTATGACGTCGCCGTACTCGGACTTGAGGATTGCGGCCAGACCCATCTCGATGTGGCTGATGATGGACTGGGGAACGATGCCGTGCTCCTCGTTGTAGGCGCGCTGGATGTCGCGGCGGCGGTTGGTCTCGTCGATGGCGCGGCGCATGGAGTCGGTCATGCGGTCGGCGTAGAGGATGGCGCGGCCTTCGACGTGGCGGGCGGCGCGGCCTATGGTCTGGATGAGGGAGCCGGAGGAGCGGAGGAAGCCTTCCTTGTCCGCGTCGAGGATGGCGACGAGGGAGACCTCGGGGAGATCGAGGCCTTCGCGGAGCAGGTTGATGCCGATGAGGACGTCGTACTCGCCCTTGCGCAGAGCGGCGAGGAGTTTGACGCGTTCGAGGGTTTCGATCTCGGAGTGCATGTAGCGGCACTTGACGCCGACTTCGGTGTAGTAGCCGGCGAGATCTTCGGACATGCGCTTGGTGAGAGTGGTGACGAGTACGCGCTCGTTCTTCTCTGCGCGGATGCGGATCTCGGCTAGCAGGTCGTCGATCTGGCCTTTGACGGGGCGGATCTCTACCTCGGGATCGATGAGGCCGGTGGGGCGGATGACCTGCTCGATGACTACGCCGGCGGCGCGGGTGAGCTCGTAGGGGCCGGGGGTGGCGGAGACGTAGATGGTCTGGTGGATGCGGTTCTCAAACTCGTCGAACTTGAGGGGGCGGTTGTCCATGGCCGAAGGCAGGCGGAAGCCGTAGTCTACGAGGTTTTGCTTGCGGGAGCGGTCGCCGTGCCACATGCCGTGAACCTGGGGAATGGTGGCGTGGCTCTCGTCGACGAAGAGCAGGAAGTCGCGGGGGAAGTAGTCGAGCAGAGTGGGCGGGGCCTCGCCGGGGAGACGGCCGGAGAAGTGGCGGGAGTAGTTCTCGATGCCGTGGCAGTAGCCCATGGACTTAATCATCTCTAAATCGAAGCGGGTGCGCTGGTGGATGCGCTGGGCCTCGACCATGCGGCCTTCGGACTCGAGCTGGGCGACCCACTCGTTGAGTTCGGCGACGATGGTGTCGATGGCCTGGGCCTTGCGCTCGGGCTGGACTACGTAATGGGATTTGGGGTAGATGGGCAGGCGTGAGTAGCGCTGCTTGACGGTGCCGAAGAGGGGGTCGATCTGGGAGAGCGACTCGATCTCGTCGCCGAACATTTCTATGCGGTAGGCGCTTTCGTCGTAGGTGGGGAAGACCTCGATTACGTCGCCGCGGACGCGGAAGGCGCCGCGGCGGAAGTCGGCGTCGTTGCGTTCGTAGAGGATTTCTACGAGGCGGCGGGTTAGGTCTTTGCGGCCGATGTGCTGGCCCTTTTCAAGCAGGAGCAACATGCCGTAGTAGGCCTCAGGGGAGCCGAGGCCGTAGATGCAACTGACAGAGGAGACGATGATGGAGTCGCGGCGCTCGAAGAGGGAACGGGTGGCGGCGAGGCGGAGCTTGTCGAGCTCCTCGTTGACGGTGGCTTCTTTTTCGATGTAGAGGTCGCCGGCGGGGATGTAGGCCTCGGGCTGGTAGTAGTCGTAGTAGGAGACGAAGTACTCGACGGCGTTGGTGGGGAAGAACTGCTTGAACTCGTGGTAGAGCTGGGCGGCGAGGGTCTTGTTGTGGGCGAGGATGAGGGCGGGACGGTTGGAGGCCTCGATGACCTTGGCCATGGTGAAGGTCTTGCCGGAGCCGGTGACGCCGAGCAGAACCTGATGGCGCTCGCCGGCGGCGAGACCCTGAAGGAGTTCGTCGATGGCGCGGGGCTGGTCGCCGCGGGGTTTGTAGGCGGAGGCGAGCTGGAAGTCCATGTGGGGATTATAGCGCGGGTGGGCGAAGAAGGGGCGAATGGGAGAGGCGGGGGCTAGGGGCTAGGGACTAGGGACTAGGGACCGAGGGACCTAGGGAACAAGGGACCTCGGGCTGAAGCTCTTTGCGAGTCAGCTAGTCAGCGAGTCAGCTAGTCAGCGTCGCTGGCGCGACGTAGCTAGTCAGCAAGTCA